>JAESGJ010000027.1_pt1 | contig 407230 bp, 384 predicted proteins | sample 9266241 | NCBI WGS metagenome assembly JAESGJ01 (sample SAMN14514841, study PRJNA621669) | algae metagenome | isolation source: Brasilonema octagenarum HA4186-MV1 and co-occurring heterotrophs from wet... | place: USA: Manoa Valley, Hawaii | collected 2009-07-20
CGATCCGAGCCGTCAGGTCGCCGCCCGCGATCGCGTGCAGCGCGCTCGCGAACTCGCTCGTCGCCCCGTCGACCACCGCGTTGATCTCGTTGATCCCCGACACCAGCTTCTGCATCTGCGCGTCGGCGCCGCCGATCTCAAGCCGCGCCGAAAAATCCCCCGACGCAGCCGCAGCGACAACCTCCCCCACATCCGACACAACAGCCTCCAAAGACTGCGCACGAGCCAAACGAGATGCAGACGCCGCGCGTTCCTGCTCCTGCAGCAGAGCGACCTGCTCGGTGCTCTCGCGCAGCACCGAGACCGCCCGCGCCATCGCGCCGATCTCGTCGCCGCGCGTCGTGTGCGGGACCGAGACCTGCGTGTCGCCCTGGGTCAGGCGGTCCATCACACCGCCGAGATCGAGCAGCGGTTTCGCGATGGAGTTCTGAGCGAAGACCAATGCCGTGGCGAAGGACGCCAGGAGCGCGGCGACGAGCAATGCCGGCAGCATCCATTGTACCTGTCCCGTGAAAGCCGTTGCCTCCTCCTCGATCGCGTTACCGGCCTTCTCGTTGTGCTGGCTGAAGGCCGTCAGCAGGTCGTTCAGCGCCTTGCGGTTGGCGCGGTTGAGTTCGTTGTTGCCTTGCGCGTTCGCGGCAGCCGTCGAAACCTCGCGGCCGAGACGCATCGTCTCCGAGCGGAAGGCGATGAAATCATCGACCGCCTTCTGGATTTGCGCGACGCGCTCGCGCTCGCTCGGCGGGGCCAATCGCGACAGTTCGGCCGTTTGCCGACGCAACTGCGGAAAACGACTTTCCATTCCCTTGGCGAACGGCTCTGCTTCCGCGGGCGATTTCGACATGTAGATGCCGCGCGCTTCCATCACGACACCGTTGACGAGGCCGTTGATCCGCTCGGTCACGAGTGCGACGTCGCCCTGCCGCGAGGAGCGGATGTTGAGGTCGCTCGATCGAGAGAGAGCGAAAAGGCCAAGAGCCGCGGCGAGGATGGCGCCACAGCCGACGATGGCCAACATGCCGAGGATCTTGAAACGAAGCGAGTGCATGATGGAGCCATCCTGAAACGATGGCCGGATGTCGGGACCAGGCCATGGTCAAGACATGATGAAGACCTGCGATAAATAAGCGATTAAGAACCCATTTCCGGCTGTTTTCGCAATTTGGGGGCGATTGTCGAAGACGCGAATCGCCGTTGCGCCGGCGACCGGCCATGCGCTCGGGCGCGTCGATCCCGCTTTCCAGAACGGCCCGAAATGCTTTAGGAGCATTCCAATCCAGTGCGCATGAGGCGAACCGAGCATGGCGACCGACCTGTTCTCCAAGACCCAGCAACTCGTCACGGTCTTCGGCGGCTCCGGCTTCGTCGGGCGCCATGTCGTCCGGGCCCTGGTGAAGCGCGGCTATCGTGTCCGCGTCGCGGTGCGCCGGCCCGATCTCGCCGGCTTCCTGCAGCCGCTCGGCACCGTCGGCCAGATCCATGCCGTCCAGGCCAATCTGCGTTATCCCGATTCGGTCGCGGCCGCGGTCAAGGGCGCAGACGCCGTCGTCAACCTGGTCGGCATCCTGCAGGAGGGCGGCCGCCAGAGCTTTGCCGCCGTCCAGGCCGATGGCGCCGCGGCTGTCGCCCGGGCCTGCGCCGCGCAGGGCGTGACGCGGCTCGTCCAGATCTCGGCGATCGGCGCGGACCCGGATTCGGCCTCGCTCTATGCCCGCAGCAAGGCGGAGGGCGAGGCCGCCACGTCGCAGGCCGTGCCCGGCGCGGTGATCCTGCGTCCCTCGATCGTCTTCGGCCCGGAGGACGGCTTCTTCAACCGCTTCGCTTCGCTCGCGCGCATGCTGCCGGTGCTGCCGCTGGTCGGCGGCGGCGAGACCAGGTTCCAGCCGGTCTTCGTCGGCGACGTCGCCGAGGCGATCGCGCTTTCGGTCGACGGCGCGTTCGCCGGCGGCGCGCCCTATGAGCTCGGCGGCCCGGAGGTGAAGAGCTTCCGCGAGCTCGTCGCCTATATCTGTGCGGTCACCGGCCGCAAGCGCATCCTGGCGGCGCTGCCTTTCCCGCTGGCGCGGATCCAGGCGCAGGTCCTTGAGATCGTCGACACGCTGACGCTCGGGTTGCTGCCGAACGAACTCAGGCTGACCCGCGACCAGGTCACCCTGCTTGAGAGCGACAACGTCGTCTCGGAAGCGGCAAAGGCGGAGGGGCGGACGCTGGAAGGCCTCGGCGTGACGCCGAACTCGATCGAGGCGGTCGTGCCGTCCTATCTCTGGCGCTTCCGCAAGACCGGGCAATTCGACACGGCGCGCGCCGGCTGATGCCCGATCTCGTCATCTACGACTGCGACGGCACGCTGATCGACACCGAGACGCTCTATGGCGAGGTCAGCCTCGCCGCCTGCCATGCGCTCGGCCTGACCGACTGGACGATCGAGCACTATGTCGACAGCATCGTCGGCATCCCGTGGTCCGATGGCGTCAAGATCATCGAGGCCGCCCATGGCCGCAGCCTGCCGGCCGATTTCGAGCGCGGCATCGAGGAGGCGGTCTCGAAACGGCTCGCGACCGAGGTGAGGGCGTTGCCGGGGGTGCGCGAGGCGCTGACCCAGATCGGCGGCCGGCGCTGCGTCGCCTCCTCGACCAGCATGGCGCCGCTGAGACGCAATCTCGGCATCGCCGGGCTGATCGACCTGTTCGACCCGCATGTCTTCTCGGCCGCGCAGGTTCCGCGCGGCAAGCCTCATCCCGACGTCTTCCTGTTCGCGGCACAGGAGATGGGCGTCGCGCCGCGCGACTGCCTGGTGATCGAGGATTCGGTTCCCGGCGTGCTGGCGGCGAAGGCGGCCGGGATGAGGGTCGTCGGCTTCACCGGCGTCTCGCACGACAAGGCGCGCAGCCGGCGCCGCCTGGCGGAGGCCGGCGCCTCGCAGGTCATCGACGATTTCGCCGACTGGCCCGGAGTGGTCGCGGGTTTTCGCCTCGCCGCCTGAGCGGCGTCTAGAGCATGCTCGGCAGGACGCGGTCCGGCGGCTTGTGGCCGTCCATGAAGGTCTTGATGTTGACGATGACCTTCTCGCCCATGTCGGCGCGGCCCTCATGCGTGGCCGAGCCCATATGCGGCAGCACGACGACGCGGTGCTGGCGGGCGAGCTTGAGCAGGCGCGGATTGATCGCCGGCTCCTGCTCGAACACGTCGAGGCCGGCGCCGGCGAGCTCGCCCGCCTCGAGCATGCGGGCGAGCGCCGTCTCGTCGACGATCTCGCCGCGCGCCGTGTTGACCAGGATCGCGTCGGGCTTCATCAGCTTGAGCCGGCGCGCCGAGAGCAGGTGATAGGTCGCCGGCGTGTGGGGGCAGTTGACCGACACGATGTCCATCCGTGCCAGCATCTGGTCGAGCGAATCCCAATAGGTCGCGTCGAGCCGCTCCTCGGTGCGGGCGTCGACCCGGCGGCGGTTGTGGTAATGGATCGACAGGCCGAAGGCGGCGGCACGCTTCGCCACCGCCTGGCCGATCCGGCCCATGCCGACGATGCCGAGGCGTTTTCCGGTGATGCGGCGCCCGAGCATCCAGGTCGGCGACCAGCCGGCCCAGTCGTCGTCGGGGATGACACGCGCGCCCTCGGCGATGCGCCTGGCGACGGCCAGGATCAGCGCGATCGTCATGTCGGCGGTGTCGTCGGTCAGCACGCCCGGCGTGTTGGTCACGGTGATGCCGCGCTGCACCGCGCTGGCGACGTCGATATTGTCGACGCCGTTGCCGAAATTCGCGATCAGCCGGAGCTGGTCGCCGGCCTGGGCGATCAGCCCGGCATCGATCCTGTCCGTCACGGTCGGCACCAGCACGTCGGCGGTCTTGACCGCCTCGACCAGCGCCGCCTGGCTCATCGGCTTGTCGTCGATGTTGAGCGTGGCGTCGAAGAGCTCGCGCATCCGCGTTTCGACCACGGCGGGCAGCTTGCGCGTGACGACGACCAGCGGCTTTTTCTTCGACATCGAAGGCTCCTCTCCCCCGCGGAAAGCGCCCGCCGCCATTTGGCCTCAACCCGCCATTAACCCGGCGGCTTCAGGATTGGGAGCTGGCGTGCGTCGCGCGGTCCTGCTGGTTGTCTAAGTGGCGGAGCGGGCGATGACAACATGACCCTTCGCCGGATGCGTGCCGGCGGCGTCATGGCGGAGATGGATCGGATGAGGCGTATGACGATGCGTGGTGCTGGCCTGGCCTTGATCGTGCTGTTCGGCCTGGGCGTCGCAGGGCGCGCCACCGCCCAGGACATGCAGCCGGGTTCGGTGACCGGCCTGCCGGTGCCGCGCTATGTCAGCTTGAAATCCGACCGGGTGAACCTGCGCGAGGGTCCCTCCAAGGACAACCGCACCCGCTGGGTCTACCAGCGCGCCGGCCTGCCGGTCGAGATCGTCGCCGAATTCGAGACCTGGAGGCGCGTGCGCGACGCCGACGGCGCCGAAGGCTGGGTGCTGCACAGCCTGCTATCGGGCCGGCGCACCGCGCTCGTCGCGCCCTGGTCGAAGACCAAGGACGAGACCTTCTCGCTGCGGGCGGCGGCGGACGAGAATTCCACGGTTGTGGCGCAGCTCCAGCCCAACGTCATCGCCAATGTGCAGCGCTGCACCAATGGTTGGTGCAAGGTCGGCATCGGCAAGGTGGACGGCTTCGTCCGCCAGGAGCGGCTCTGGGGCGTCTATCCCAACGAGAAGGTCGACTGAGCCGCGCTCAGTTGCCGATCTTGCTCACCGATCGATCTTGCGCAGCCTGACGACCACGTCGACGCGGGCGATCTCGTAGCCCTCCGGCGGTTCCGGCAGCTCGGCGACATCGACGGCCGAGGCCGGGATGTCGATCACCGTGTTCTCGCCGTCGACGACGAAATGGTGGTGCTCGCTGTTATCTGTGTCGAAATAGGTCTTGGCGCCGTCGATGGCGAGCTCGCGCAGCAGCCCGGCCTGGGTGAACTGGTGCAGCGTGTTGTAGACGGTCGCGAGCGACACCGGCACGCGCGCCTTCATCGCCTCCTCATAAAGCATCTCGGCCGAGACGTGGCGATCGCCCTTGGCGAAGAGCAGCCAGCCCAGCGAGACGCGCTGCCGCGTCGGCCTGAGGCCCACGCGGCGCAGACGCTGGCGGACGTCGTGGAAGGGGCAGCCCTGCCGCGCCGATGATCCGTAGCCCTGGTCCTGGGTGGTCAGATCGCTCATGCCTTCGAATCGGCTCTCGGATGGTGTGGTCGCGCGATCATCGCCGCGGATGGATGAACAGAGATGTAAGGCCTCGGTCCCGGCCTCGCAAGCGCGCGGACGGAGCACCATTCCGCGTGCTCATTCCGCCCACGCTCCTGCCTTACGCCCTTCCGTTTTCGCTCCGGGCCGTGTTAGGCACGGGCGGAAGACGGGATCGACCGCCGCCCCGGCGGCTGCGACGGAGCGGGATACGAGATGGAGCGGCAATCGTCATTCAGCTATGAGGAGATCCTCAGCTGCGGCCGCGGCGAATTGTTCGGACCGGGCAATGCGCAACTGCCGCTGCCGCCGATGCTGATGTTCGACCGCATCAGTGAGATCTCCGAGACCGGCGGTCCCAACGGCAAGGGCCTCGTCCGCGCCGAGTTCGACATCAAGCCCGACCTCTGGTTCTTCGACTGCCATTTCAAGGGCGATCCGGTGATGCCGGGCTGCCTGGGCCTCGACGCGCTCTGGCAGCTCACCGGCTTCTTCCTGGGCTGGCTCGGCCTGCCCGGACGCGGCCGGGCGCTCGGCGTCGGCGAGGTCAAGTTCGCCGACCAGGTGCTGCCGAGCATCAAGCAGGTCGTCTACGGCGTCGAGTTCAAGCGCGTCTTCAAGTCCAAGCTCGTGCTCGGCATCGCCGATGGCTGGCTCGAGGCCGACGGCAAGCGCATCTACACCGTCGCAGACATGCGGGTCGGCCTGTTCAAGCCCGAAGGCGCCTGACGACGACCGCCTAAGAAAAGACCCAGCCGGGCTTGCGTCCGGCGACGCTACGGGCCATCTGCGCGGCCAGAAGGACATCGGCGCGCCACTCGACCGGGCGGCCGCGCCGCCGAACGCCGGAGAACAGAACATGAGACGCGTCGTGGTCACCGGGATGGGCATCGTCTCGTCCATCGGCAACAACACGCAGGAGGTTCTGGCCTCGCTGCACGAGGCGAAATCCGGCATCTCCTTCGTGCCCGAATTCGCCGAGCACGGCTTCCGCAGCCGCGTCGCCGGCGTACCCTCGCTCGACCCTGCGACCGTGCTCGACCGGCGCGCCATGCGCTTCCATGGTGGCGGCTCGGCCTGGAACCAGGTCGCGATGGAGCAGGCCATCCTCGATGCCGGGCTCGAGCCGGCCGAGATCAGCGACGAGCGCACCGGCATCATCATGGGCTCGGGTGGCCCCTCGACCCGGGCGCTGATCGACGCCTACGACAAGGCCCGCGAAAGCGGCTCGTCGAAGAAAGTCGGCCCCTTCGCCGTGCCCAAGGGCATGTCCTCGACCGCCTCGGCGACGCTCGCCACCTGGTTCAAGATCAAGGGCGTCAACTATTCGATCTCCTCGGCCTGCGCGACCTCGAACCACTGCATCGGCAACGCCTATGAGCTGATCCAGTGGGGCAAGCAGGACGTGATCTTCGCCGGCGGCTGCGAGGAGCTCGACTGGACGTTGTCGGTACTGTTCGACGCGATGGGCGCGATGTCCTCGGACTTCAACGAGACCCCGGCCGTCGCCTCGCGTGCCTACGACCTCAAGCGCGACGGCTTCATCATTGCCGGCGGCGCCGGCGTCGTCGTGCTGGAGGAGCTGGAGCACGCCAAGGCCCGCGGCGCCCGCATCTATGGCGAGATCGTCGGCTACGGCGCGACCTCGGACGGCTACGACATGGTCGCTCCTTCGGGCGAGGGCGCGGTGCGCTGCATGAAGATGGCGCTGGAGACGGTCAAGGCCAAGGTCGACTACATCAACCCGCACGGCACCTCGACCCCGGTGGGCGACGCCAAGGAGATCGAGGCGATCCGCGAGGTCTTCGGGGCCGGCGACAAGTCCCCGCCGATCTCGGCGACGAAGTCGCTGACCGGCCATTCGCTCGGCGCCACCGGCGTGCAGGAGGCGATCTACTCGCTGCTGATGCTGAACAACGACTTCGTTTGCGAGAGCGCCCATATCGACGAGCTCGACCCGGCCTTTGCCGACATGCCGATCGTGCGCAAGCGCATCGACAATGCGGGGCTCGGCTGCGTCCTCTCCAACTCCTTCGGCTTCGGCGGCACCAACGCCACCATTGTGATGAAGCGGCTGGACGCCTGAGCCATGCTGTTCATGGTGATCGAGCATTTCGACCAGGCGCGGGTGAAGGAGATCTACACTCGCTTCCATGAGAAGGGCCGGATGATCCCGGACGGCCTGACTTACGTCGATAGCTGGATCTCGGCCGATTTCGCGCGCTGCTTCCAGGTGATGGCCTGCGACGACGTGACCAAGCTGCAGGAATGGGTGCTGGCCTGGGGCGATCTCGCCCGTTTCGAGATCGTGCCGCTGGCCGCATCGAAGGACACCGCCGCGGCGGTGAAGAAGCATCTCTGACAACCAGCCTGCGTCTCGTGACGGAAGAAGCGCCATGCTCCCCCTGATGCACAACAAGCGCGGCCTCATCATGGGCGTCGCCAACCAGAACTCGATCGCCTGGGGCATCGCCAGGACACTGCACGCCCACGGCGCCGAGATGGCCTTCACCTATCAAGGCGAGGCGCTTGGCAAGCGCGTCAGGCCTCTGGCGGACGGCATCGGCTCGAAGCTCGTCATCCCCTGCGACGTCGAGGATGTCGCCTCGGTCGATTCAGCCTTCGCCGCAATCGACGAGGCCTGGGGCGGCGATCCCGAGCGCAACACGCTGGACTTCCTGATCCACGCCATCGGCTTCTCCGACAAGAACGAGCTCAAGGGCCTCTATGCCGACACGACGCGCGAGAATTTCTCGCGCACCATGGTGATCTCCTGCTTCTCCTTCACCGAAGCGGCCAAGCGCGCCGCCGAGCGCATGCCCAAAGGCGGCAGCATGATCACGCTGACCTATGGCGGCTCGACCCGGGTGATGCCGAACTACAACGTCATGGGGGTCGCCAAGGCGGCGCTGGAGGCCAGCATGCGCTATCTCGCGGCCGATTACGGGCCGCGCGGCATCCGCGTCAACGCGCTCTCGCCCGGGCCGGTGCGCACGCTGGCGGGCGCCGGCATCTCCGATGCGCGCGCGATGTATTCCTGGCAGCGCGCCAACTCGCCTTTGCGCAAATCGGTTTCGCTGGAGGAGATCGGTGGTTCGGCGCTATATTACCTCTCGGAGCTTTCGGGCGGCGTCACCGGCGACATCCATCATGTCGATGCCGGCTACCACATCACCTCGATGCCGGTCCTCGATGGGCTTCGCGCCGCTGACGCGGGCAGCGGCGAATAGGGAACCGCGCGGCTGCGTCGCCGGTTCTCGTCCTGCAACGAGGAGGCGCGCCATGGTCACCGTGAGATACGAGATCGTCGAGCATGATGGCGGCTGGGCCTACAAGGCCAATGGCGCGATCTCGGAAACCTTTCGGACGCATGACGCCGCGCTGAAGGCCGCCAATCACGCCGCAGCCCGCCAGACCGTTCCCGGCGCGACCGACGGCATCGTCTATCAGGACGAAGCCGGGCGCTGGCACGAGGAACTCGCCGACGGTCACGACCGGCCCTCGACCAGCGTCGTCGACAAGCCCTGATCTGCGGCGCCGGACTCCCGGCACCGGTTTTCACCGCGCCGTGAAGAAGGTCAGCAGCACCTTGTTCTTCTCCCCGAGCAGGCAGAGGAAGCGCCGTGGCTTGTCCGATTTGTCGGTGCGCAGATAGGCCTCGGCGATGATGATGCGCGTCACCGGCGTATCCTCGACCTTGGTCTCGGCCGTCGCGATGGTCGCGCCGTCCTCGTCGACATAGATGTCCTTGATCTCCGGCTCGCGCGCCGAGAGCGTTTGAAGCGCGGCCGCCTTGCAGGTCGCGACCTCGGGCGAGGCCGGCTTCTCGGCGGGCGTTGCCGAGGTCGGTCCGGCAGTCTGCGCCAGCGCCGATCCGGCGAGCAGGATGGCGGCGATCGTCAAGGCGAAGCAAGTCGGGCGGGTCATGCAGGGGCACTCGAGCGTGGGGGTGCCGAGTGAACGCGCGAGGTCGAGAACGGTTCGTGCGTCACCACATTCCGCTACAGTGAGGTAGGAAGAAGTCAGTGCGGCGTTTCGTGAAAGAAATTCATCAAACGCTGTAATCAATCCATTTGCTTCGTCTTCGGGCTTGCCGGCATGAATCGGCTCGCGTCCCGACAGGAGCCCGGCGGATCGTGCGGATCATTCTCGTTCCCGGACTGCTTTGCGACGCCCATGTCTGGACCGCTCAGATCGCGGCGCTCCGGCCTCATGCAGAAGTCTTCGTCGCCGATCTCTCCAGCCAGGATTCGATCCCGGCGATGGCGCGCGATGCGCTGGTGCTCGCGGAGGGTCCGCTCGTCGTCATCGGCCATTCGCTCGGCGCGCGGGTCGCCTTGTCGATGGTCGACCAGGCGCCTGATCGCGTCGCGCGGCTCGCCTTGATCGACACCGGCGCGCATCCGCGCCGCGAGGGCGAGGAGGCGACGCGACAGGTGCTCGTCGATCTCGCCTTTTCCGGCGGCATGGCCGCGCTGGCTGAGCGCTGGCTGCCGCCGATGGTGCACGAGGCCCGCCTCGGTGACGACGCGCTGATGGAGCCCCTGAAAGCGATGGTCGCGCGCGCCACGCCCGAACAGCACGCGCGCCAGATCCGGGCCCTGCTCGACCGGCCGGATGCGCGGCCGCAGCTCGGCCGCATCACCTGCCCGACGCTCGTCATGGTCGGCCGGCAGGATCGCTGGAGCCCGCTGGCTCAGCATGAGGAGATCGCGGCGGCGATTCCGGGTGCGGCGCTCGTCGTCGTCGAGGACAGCGGCCACATGGCCCCGGTCGAGCAGCCCGAGCAGGTCACGCGCGCGCTGCTGGCCTGGCTCGGCTTCGCGGCGGAACCGGCCGACCGCATCCCGGATACGATGATCTTCGAGCGGCAGCGCGCCTTGCGCGGCTACAAGCTCAACAAGATGGCGATGGGCCTGGCCCGGCCGGAGAACCGCGACGCCTTCCGCACCGACGAGGCCGCCTATCTCGACCGCTTCGGTCTCAGTGCCGAGGAGAAGCGCGCCGTCGCCGCGCGCGACTGGCGCGAGATGGTCAGGCTCGGCGGCAACCTGTTCTTCATCCTGAAGATCGCCGCCGTCGATCCCGTGCGCATCACCGAGATCGGCGCCCACCAGGCCGGCATGGATCACGACCGGTTCCTGAAAGAACGATTGGGGAAGACGTAAGGCCATGGCGCAGCTCATCGGCGGATTGGGCACCTCGCATGTGCCCTCGATCGCGGCGGCGATCGACAGGGGCCTGCGCGACACGCCGGACTGGAAGCCGTTCTTCGACGGCTATCTCCCCGGCCAGGACTGGGTGCGCGCCCAGAAGCCCGACATCGCCGTGGTGATCTTCAACGACCACGGCAACTCCTTCTTCCTCGACAAGGTGCCGACCTTCGCGATCGGCTGCGCCGAGAGCTACGCGCCGGTCGACGAGGGCTGGGGGCCGCGGCCGATCCCGCCTTTCGAGGGTGCGGTCGACTTCTCCTGGCACCTCGCCGACACGCTGGTCGAAAACCGCTTCGATCCGATGATCTGCCAGGAGATCGAGGTCGATCACGGCATCCAGGTGCCGATGGAATTGTTCTGGGGCCGGCCCGAGAGATGGCCGGTCAAGGTCGTGCCGATCTTCGTCAACGTCATCCAGCATCCGATCCCGCTGCCGGCGCGCTGCTACGAGATGGGCCGCGTGCTGCGCCGCGCGATCGAGAGCTATGCCGGGAACGAGCGCATCATCGTGGTCGGCACCGGCGGGCTCTCGCACCAGCTCCAGGGGGCGCGGGCGGGCTTCGTCAATCCCGATGCCGACCGGGCCTTCCTGCGCGACATCGCCACCGCCCCCGAGCGTTATGCCGGGATGTCGCGCGAGGACTATGTCGAGACCTTCGGCAGCGAAGGCGCCGAGCTGATGATGTGGCTGGTCATGCGCGGCGCGATGAACCGCGACGTTTCCGTCAAGCACACGCATTACTTCGTGCCGGCCTCGATGACCGGCGCGGGCATGATCGTGCTGGAGAACGCCGGGACGGCGGGCTGAAGCCCCCCTCCCCGGCGCTACCGGTTTTCAGAGACCGAGCTTCTTCTTGCGCTGGCCGAGCGTGCGCAGGCGCAGCGCGTTCAGCTTGATGAAGCCTGCCGCGTCGCGGTGGTCGTAGGCGACGGCGCCCTCCTCGAAGGTGACGAGGTCCTGGTCGTACAGCGAATAGGGGCTGGAGCGGCCGATGACGTGGACGCCGCCCTTATAGAGCTTGAGCCGCACTTCGCCCGCCACGAACTCCTGACTCTTGTCGATCAGCGCCTGCAGCATCTCGCGCTCGGGCGAGAACCAAAAGCCGTTATAGATCAGCTCGGCATATTGCGGCATGAGCTGGTCCTTGAGATGGGCCGCGCCGCGGTCGAGCGTGATCGATTCGATCGCGCGATGCGCCACGGCGAGGATCGTCCCGCCCGGCGTCTCGTACATGCCGCGCGACTTCATGCCGACGAAACGGTTCTCGACGAGATCGAGCCGGCCGATGCCGTTGTCGCGGCCGAGATCGTTGAGCTTGGCCAGGAGCGTCGCCGGCGAGAGCGCGACGCCGTCGATCGAGACCGCGTCGCCCTTCTCGAAGCCGACCGAGATCACGGTCGGCTTGTCCGGCGCATCCTCCGGCGAGATCGTGCGCGAATAGACGTAGTCCGGCACCTCGACCGCCGGGTCCTCGAGCACGCGGCCTTCCGAGGAGGCGTGCAGCAGGTTGGCGTCGACCGAGAACGGCGCTTCGCCGCGCTTGTTCTTGGCGATCGGGATCTGGTGCTGCTCGGCGAAGGCGATGAGCTGCTCGCGCGAGCGCAGCTCCCATTCGCGCCAGGGGGCGATCACCGCGACGTCGGGCTTCAGCGCATAGGCGGTGAGCTCGAAGCGGACCTGGTCGTTGCCCTTGCCGGTGGCGCCGTGGGAGACCGCGTCGGCGCCGGTCGCCTCGGCGATTTCGATCAGCTTCTTGGCGATCAGCGGCCGCGCGATCGAGGTCCCCAGGAGGTAGACGCCCTCATAGGCCGCGTTGGCCCGGAACATCGGGAAGACGTAGTCGCGCACGAACTCCTCGCGCAAATCCTCGATGTAGATGTTCTCCGGCTTGATGCCGAGCAGCAGCGCCTTGTCGCGCGCCGGCCCGAGCTCCTCGCCCTGGCCGAGATCGGCGGTGAAGGTCACGACCTCGCATCGATAGGTCGTCTGCAGCCATTTCAGGATGATCGAGGTGTCGAGACCACCGGAATAGGCGAGGACGACCTTCTTCACGCTCTTGTCGGACATCGGGAGACTTCCTGCTGCAACGGCGCTCCACGGCCCCTCGGGCCGCGTTTCGAACGCATTGGCGCACTAGCTCAGGCATGGAGGCGGCGCAATCGGAACCTTCTGATCGATCCTGCGTCTTGCGGTGATGGATGGGCACGGATGCCCGTTCCCCACTTGCGGTTGCAGGCACGGCGGCAGAAGCTCCGAGAGCGCGACTCAAACCTTCTGACGAATGATTTGGAGGCTAGATGCCGAATCGTCCCGTGCTGGACTTCTGGTATGAGTTCGCATCGACCTATTCCTGCCTGAGCGCCCTGCGGATCGAAGCCCTGGCCGAACAGGCGGGCATCGCCTTGCGCTGGCGGCCCTTCCTGCTCGGGCCGATCTTCGCCGCCCAGGGCTGGACGACCTCACCGTTCAACCTCTACCCCAACAAGGGTCGCTACATGTGGCGCGACATGGCCCGCCGCGGCGGGCGCAGCGGCCTGAGCTTCGTGCGGCCCGAGACCTTCCCGCAGAATTCGCTGATCGCGGCGCGGCTCGCGCTTGCCGGCCGCGAGGCGGGCTGGATGCCCGCCTTCTCCAAGGCGCTGTTCCGGGCCCAGTTCTGCGAAGGCCGCAACATCGCCGAGGAGGCGGTGCTGAACGCGGCGCTGAAGGAAGCCGGAGCCGATCCGGGCCAGGCCTTTCCGGCGTCACGCAGCGAGGAGGTCAAGGGCAGGCTCAAGGCCGAAACCGAATACGCCAAATCGCTCGGCATCTTCGGCGCGCCGACCTTCGTCACCGAGGATGGAGAGCTGTTCTGGGGCGACGATCGCCTCGAGGAGGCGCTCGGCTGGGCCAGGGACGGGCGCTGACGGGACTCGCGCCGTCCCGCGAGCAAACTTGCGGCGCCGGTTGCTTTGCCGCTGTCGCGTTACCGGTAACCAGGTCGGGCACCTGCTCATTCGGCGCGACATCGATCCGCCGGGTCATTCGACGGGCATTTCCGATCTGATGCAGTAATGCGAGATGAATTCCGGCACGGCATATCCGAGATCGTGGAAGTAGGACCGTTCGGCCGTGCCGCTGCGGAGTTGTCCTCGCGCCGACGACCAGCCGGCGGTGGGAGCCTGACCCTGGGCATAGCGGATCGTCTTGGCGTTCCCCCGCGGGCTGTCCTTCAGCAGGATCTCGACCTCGGCGTCGCCGACGATCCTGACGGACTCGATCTCGGTCGATTGCTCGCTGTCGCCATAGGTGAAACCGAAATTCCTGCTCGGGGCGACCCATTCCTCGTCCCAGCACAACGGACCGCCTTGCGGCGGAAGGCCATATCTCACGAGGATCCGTCGGTCCTGCCGCTCCGCCGAGATCGGATGCAGCGGCCGAAACGGGCTCCGCTTCGATATGACGGTCTCGTAGACCAGCGCGATCAGATCTCCCAGCATCATCCGCCCCAAGGTGCTGCTGTGAATATTGTCCGACACCGGAATGTGATACATCGGCCCCACGAGGATGGCGTCGCGCCTGTCCTGGACGACGTCCCACTGCGCCAACTCGACATTGGTCGAAGGTCCGAGATGACCGACCTCCTTGTTCGTCTGGAGGACGAGAGCGATCGGATTGTCCGGCTGCCCGTTCTCGTCACGGACGTCATCCAGCAGCACGTCGAGCAATTTCGTCAGTTCAGCCCTGTAGATCGCCCTGCCCCAAGGCCCGTTCTCTCCCTGGATGAACACGACGGCCCTGACGACATTGTCGTAGCCTGATTTCCTTAGCTCGCTCTTCGACTTCAGGACGCACGACATCAGGTTGTTCCACGATGTCGTATTCTTCCCGAACGCCGCTATCGATGAATCGCCATGCCAGATGGTGCAAATGAAATACATCAAATCCGGCTCGCACCTGGTCTTCAGCCTGTTCGACAAGGCGAAACCTGTGGCGGTCGCAGGCATCGCTGCATATTGCGGGTGATCTGCGACAGGACCGATGCCATTGAGTTCACTGAATCTGGCTTCTTCCAGGCCGTATAGCGTCCTTCGTGAAGCAAAACTGACCAAGACGTCACCATGCATGACGCTGGTCAATACCGGGCTTTCCTTTCCTCCCGGTCCAGCATTTGACTGGCCGAAGAACAGTACAGACTCGGCGATTTTCGACGCCATCCCCTCACCTCGACCTAGATCGCTCGACCACTCCAGTAGAACAAGGATAAACTCGACAAACAAGATTTTTTGCTCTGAACCACTCGCCGTATGGCGCGCCATCGCAATTTACCATTCTCGTTAAATTCTCGAACCCAGCGGCACCCACGCGCTTGACCGAAGGTAATGTCTTAACGATAGGTTAACCCCTCGAATTCGAGGGAGTTCAGATGCGCGCGCCCGTCATCGTCAATGCGACCGGTTTCCGGCGCGGCGCCGAGTCGGGTGGGCGGCAGGTCGTGCTGCAGAAGCCGGCCGCTGGCGCCTCCGAGACCTATGTCGTCGGTGGCGGCGACGTCATCGACCTGTCGCGCATCGCCGAGCAGAACCTGACGCTGGTCAGGCTCGGCTCGCGTCTCGTCGTGCTCTTCCCCGACAAGGCCCATCTCGTGATCGACGGGATCTACGGCCCGGACGGCAAGCTCTCGGAGAGGGTCGGCTTCGGACTCGACGCCAACACGACCGTGACGGCGGCGCAGTTCGCGGACCAGTTCCCGATCAGCTCCGATGCGCAGATCCTGACCGCCGCCGGCATCGCGCTCAACCCCGGCAGCTCGGGCGGGATCAACCTCGCCGGCGCGCCGGACAGCTCGGCGCTGGCTCCGTTTTCGACGCTGACGCCCGACGTCGATTTCGCCCGAACCGGCTTCTCCGATCTCGATCCCGGCACGAACGACGCCGCCAACACCAATTTCGCCAGCGCGACGGCCGGTGCTTCGACGGCTGCGGCAACGACCAGCGACGACACATCCCAGCCCACGACGGCACCGGCGGGCGCAACGCCGGCAGCCGCATCGGCTCCTGCGGCCGCGCCGCAGAGTTCGAGCACCGGCACAAGCCAGGATCCGACACCGCAGGCCACCGTGCCATCAGCGGCGCCGACCGCCGCACCCGACGGCGCGATCGTGGTCGAGGCCGGCGTCACCGGGGCCAACATCCCGGTCGCCGGCACGGCCTCGGCCGCCGGCAACGTGCTCACGAACGACAGCGGCGGGACGGTCACCGGCGTCGTCGCCGGCGCTGCGGCATCGGCATCCGGCAATGTCGGCGCTGCGCTGACAGGCATCTATGGAAAGCTGACGCTCGCCGCCGACGGCAGCTACGGCTACCAGCTCGACAATGCCGACGCGGACACCCAAAGCCTGGCGCAGGGCTCGGCGGGACAGGACGTCTTCACCTACACCATCTCGGATGCTCAGGGGCGGACCGCGACGACGACGATCACCATTACGGTGAACGGCACGAACGACGCGCCGGTGATCGATTCAGCCGCCGCCGCGGCGGCAGGCACGGCAACCGAGGGCGGCCTGCCGCTCGGCTTCGTTCCGAAAGGCGAAGGCGAGAAGGTTCCGGCGTCATCGGGAGCGACCGGGACGCTGCATGCGACCGACGTCGACGCCGGTGCGGTGCTGTCATGGAGCGGCAACGCGGCCGGAACGTATGGCGACTTCGCGATCGATCCGGCGACCGGCATTTGGACCTATCAGCTCGACGCGATACGCGCCCGGGCGCTGGCGCAGGACGATGCCCGCACGGAGCAGTTCGCGGCGCGGGTGACCGACCAGTTCGGCGCGTTCTCGACGCAGATCGTCACGATCAGCCTGGCCGGCCGCAACGACGCGCCGACGCTCGATCTCGACAGCGGCACGGCCGGCAGCGACTATCGCGGCCTCGTCGCGACGGAAGCGGCGCGCTCGACGGCCTCGGCCAATGCCGATGCGGCGCATGGCGTCGCGATCGCGCAGATCGACGAGACCTCGCTCGCCAAGCCGCAGCCACATTCGATCGTTGTCGGCGATCCCGATGCCGGCGACCGTATCGCGAGCATTTCGGTCTCGCTCGATGCGACCGCGACCGGCGAGCGCGGCGTGCTGAGGCTGACGCCAGAGACACTCGCCGCCTTGGCTGGAACCGGTCTAGCCGTGACCTCCGTAGACGGCTCGCTGATGACGATCTCGACCATCGCCGGCAGCGGCTTCAACCTCGCGACGGTGCAGGACCTCATCGCCGGCCTGCGCTACGTCAACACCGAGCAGACCTTCGCGCTCGACATCGCCGACCGCTCCATCCAGGTCACGATCAGCGATCTCCACGGCGCGACCGCCACTGCGACGGGCTACGTCCCGGTCATCGCCGACGTCGCCGACACGACCGGGCTGAACATCTTCACCGGCACGCGCTTCGACGACCTCATCAACCCGATGGGCGGCAGCGACACAGTCCATGCCGGAGCCGGCAACGATCGGGTGATCTATACGGCTGGCGACGGCGCCGACGCGCTGCTCGACGGCGGCGACGGCTTCGACACGCTGGCACTGGTCGGCACGGGGCAGGCCGACACGTTCCACGCTCTGGTCTGGGGCGGCGCGCTGACCGGTCTCGACAGCGGCGGCTTCGCGCTGCCGCTCCTCACTACGGTGACGAATTTCGAGGCGCTGACGCTCGACGGTCTCGGTCAGCCGGGCGGTCTGGGCGACACGCTGAGCTATGAGAAGAACACCGTCGCGGTCTCGGTCGATCTCGGCGCTGGAACTGCGACCGGTTTCACCTCGATCGCCAACATCGAGAACGTCATCGGCGGGCTCGGCAACAATCTGCTGATCGGCAGCGCCGGCGACAACACCCTGATCGGCGGCGCCGGCGACGACGACATCCGTGGGCTGGGTGGCGACAACACGCTCAAGGGCGAGGCTGGCGACGACATCATGACCGCGGGCGATGGCGACAACACCATCGACACCGGAACCGGCAGCAACACCGTGACCGCCGGCAACGGCGACAACGTCGTCACCGCCTATGAAGGCACCGACAAGATCACGCTCGGCAATGGCAGCAACCGCGTCGATGCCGGCGACGGCGACAACAGCGTCACGGTGGGCGACGGCGACAACCTGATCAAAGCCGGCATCGGTGACGACGTCATCAAGACGGGCAATGGCGACAACCGGATCACGGCGGGCGGCGGCGACGACACCATCGTCACCGGTGCAGGCGACGACCGCATCGCTGCCGGCCCCGGCGACGACAGGATCACCACCGGAGCCGGCAAGGACGTGCTGCACTACGACAGTGCGCTCGCCGCGATCGGCTTCGACACGATCACGGATTTCCAGGGCGGCTTCGACATTTTCGAATTCGATCAGGCTGTCGTCGGGCCGGGCCTGGCGCTGGGCGGGGCGAACACGGGCGATCTCGATGCCTCCCGCTTCACCACCGGCCCGGACTTCACCGACACGGCGCAGCGCTTCCGCTATGACGCCGACATCAAGACGCTGTTCTACGACGCCGACGGCAGCGGCGCCGGTGCGAGCCAGATCGCGCTGGCGCAACTCGAGGCCGGTACCGTCACGGCCGCCGACATCCGCGTGAGCTGAGTCGGAAACGGATGCGCGCTTAGGAAACCGAGATCGAAACGAGAGCCCGGAGCTGTGGGATCCGGGCCGGAGCAAAGGGAAGAAGCCTAGGACGGGCATGTGTGAGTGAGTGATTGGCGGCGGAGTGTCATGGCCGGGGTGAGTATGCGATTTCGTGGTGCCGGGTTGTTCGCGATGCTGATCTCCTCTTGCGTCGCGCAGGCGCAGACGATGTCGCTCGACGACGCGATCCGCCGTGCGGTCTCGAGCAATCCGTCGGTCCAGGAAGCCTCCGCCAACCGTCGCGCCACCGATTTCGAGCTACGCCAGTCGCAAGGCGCATTGCTGCCGCAGATCCGGCTGCAGGCCGACATCGGACCCGAGCGCCGGCAGTTGTTCGACTTCAACGCGGCCGGCTCGGAGAAATACGTCAACGGCCGCCAGATCTCACTCGCCGTCCGCCAGCTCCTGTTCGACGGCTTCGCGACCGTCAACGACACCTGGCGGCAGGCGGCGCGCGTCGAGGCGTCGTCATGGCGGGTCCAGGAGCGCTCCGAGCTGATCGCGCTCGACACGGTGCAGGGCTACACCGACATCCTGCGGCTGCGCGACATGATCGGCCATGCCGACCGCAACGTCGCGGTGCATCGCCAGCTCTTCGACGAGGTCGAGGCGCGCTTCAACGGTGGCCGGGCCGGACGCGGCGACCGCGACCTCGTGCTCGAACGGGTCGCCGCCGCGGAAGCAGCAAGGGCCGAACTGCAGCAGAAGCTCGGCGAGGGCATCGCGCTGTTTCGTCGTGCCGTCGGCGCCGAGCCGCGCAATCTGACCTGGCCGGGGCGCCGCACCAACCTGCCGAAATCGCGCGAGGTCGCGCTGCAGATGGCGTTGAGCCGCAACCCGACGATCCGCGCCGCCGGCGCCGATGTCGAGGCTGCCCAGCACCAGCGCGAGGCGACGCGCGGCGGCGACTACCCGACGATCGCGCTCGAAGGCCGCGCCACCCGCGGCAAGGACACGCTGAACAATGTCGGCCGCTTCAACGACGTCAGCGCCAAGCTTTCGGCGAACTGGCTGCTCTATTCCGGCGGCACCGACACGGCGCGCCAGTCCGAGGCGGTCGAGCGCGTCGGCGAGCAGCAGATGAAGATGTCGGCCTTGCAGCGCCAGGCGATCGAATCGATCGACCGCGCCTGGACGGCGCGGATCTGGCTCGACCAGCGCGCCAAGGCGCTGTCGACGCAGGTGAGTGCCGCTGCGCGTGTCGTCAGCGCCTTCCGCAGCGAATACCAGCTCGGCCAACGCACTCTGCTCGACCTGCTCAACGCCGAGCAATCGCTTTACAACGCCAGAATCGGCTTGGTGAATTCGCGGGGCCTGGCGATTTTCGCCGATTACCAGTTGCTCGCAGCGGCGGGGAATCTGATGACCGCGATCAAGGTGCCGGCTCCGCCGGAGGCCAAGTCCGATTACGAGGAGGTCCGTGCTTCCGGTGCGTTCATGCCACCGATCCGGCTGATGCCGATGGCCCCGGCGGCGACGCAGCCGCTGCCGTCAGACCGCTTTGTCCGCTGAGCTGACGTTTACGGCGCGGGCCGACGCGAGCGCCTATGCGCCTCGCTCGAACGGCGTCGATTTGACGGAGCCTGCCGCTCGCGTCGGCGAAAGCCGCGACTCCGACCCGTTCCTAAGCGCGCTGATCTATCTTGCCCGACATCACGGGCAGGCGATCAGCCCCGCCGCAGCGCTGGCCGGCCTGCCGACGACTGAAGTGACGCTCGGCCCGACGCTGTTCGTGCGGGCGGCGGCGCGCGCCGGGCTCGTCGCCGCGCCCGTGAAAAGACCGCTCGGCGAGATCCCCAATCTCGTGCTGCCGGCGCTGCTGTGGATGCATGACGGTCGCGCGCTCGTCCTGCTCGAGAACGATCCGGGCGGAGACGACGCCGTCATCGTCGACCCCGTCCGCACGAAATCCGCGCCGGAGCGGCTTCCACGTAGCTCCCTCGACACCGGCTATAGCGGCTTCGCCTTCCTCGTCACGCCGGAAAACCGGACGGGCGGCGTGGAGCAAGGCGCTGCGCGGGCGCACTGGTTCTGGTCGACGCTGGCGCTGTTCAAGGCGAGCTACGTCCACATCGCGATCGCCGCCCTGCTGATCAACTGCCTGGCGCTGGCCTTCCCGCTGTTCACGATGAACGTCTACGACCGCGTTCTGCCGAACGGGGCGGTGGCGTCCCTCGTCGCGCTCTCGATCGGCGTGCTGATCGCCTACGCCTTCGATTTCGCGCTCAGGATCGCCCGCAGCCGGATCATCGACCTCACCGGCAAGCAGGCCGACGTGACGCTGTCGGCGCAGATCTTCGCGCAGGTGCTGGCGCTCAAGCTCGGGACGCGGCCGCCATCGGCCGGCGTCCTCGCCAACCAGATCCGTGAATTCGAATCGGTGCGCGAGTTCTTCACCTCGGGCACGGTCATCGCCGCGACCGACCTCGCCTTCGCCTTCATCTTCCTCGGCGTGATGTTCGTCATCGTCGGCCCGCTCGCCTGGATTCCGCTCCTGCTGCTGCCGATCACGCTCGCGATCGGCTTCCTGATCCAGCGCCCGCTCGACCGCGCCTTGAAGGACGTGCAGGCCGAGACGGCGGCGCGCCACGGCGTCCTCGTCGAGAGCCTGGTCGGGCTCGAGACGGTGCGCGCGCTTGGCGCCGAAAGCCGCCTGCAGGCGCGCTGGGAACGGTTGGTCGCATCCTCGGCGCGGTCGGGCGAAGCGGTACACCACTGGTCGTCGCTGGCGCTGACGCTGTCGAACACGGCGCAGAACCTGGCCTCGCTGCTGATCGTGGTCTGGGGCGTGTTCCTGGTCCTCGGCAGCCAGATCACCATGGGCGCGCTGGTGGCGGCGACGATGCTGTCCGGCCGCGTGCTCTCACCCGTCGCCAATGTCGCGGCCGTGGTGATGCGCGCCACGCGGACGCTGCACGCGCTCCGCGCCGTCGACCGGCTGATGCGGCTGGAGACGGAGCGGCCGGCGGGCCGCGCCTTCACCGCCCGCGAGGTCGCGCAGGGGACTGTACACTTCGACGCCGTCTCGTTCCGCTACCCCGGGAGCGAGACCGACGCCCTCCAGGACGTGTCTTTTTCCGTCAAAGGCGGCGAGAGTATCGGCATCATCGGCCGGATCGGCTCCGGCAAGACGACGATCGGGCGGCTGGTCGACGGCTTCTACGAGGCCGATCGCGGCCGCGTGCTGATCGACGAGATCGACATCCGCCAATACGCCCCGGCTGATCTCAGGCGCGGGATCGGTTTCGTGATGCAGGATTGCGAACTGTTCCAGGGCTCGCTGCGCGACAACATCGTGATGGGCCGTCCCCATGCCTCGGACGATGAGATGCTGGCGGCGGCGCGGCTCGCCGGTGTCGAGACCTTCGCGGCGCAAAGCCCGCTCGGCTACGACCTTCCGATCGCCGAAGGTGGGCGCAGCCTGTCCGGCGGGCAGCGCCAGGCGATCGCGCTGGCGCGGGCCCTGATCCGTCGCCCGCGCATCCTCTTCCTCGACGAGCCGACCAGCGCGCTCGACCTGCGCTCCGAGGCCGAGTTCTGCCAGCGGCTGGAACAGATCGCGGCCGAGACGACGTTGATCATCAGCACGCATCGCCTGTCGCTGCTGCGCATGGTCGACCGGCTGATGGTGTTCGACCAGGGCCGGCTCGTCGCCGACGGTCCGCGCGACGAGGTGCTGCTGCGCCTGCGCGGCCAGCCCGGTCGCGTCCCGGATGCCGGACTGCAGCCATGAGGCGCTCCGATTTCGCCTTCGCCAATAATCTGCGTGCCGCCGTCGAACTGGAGACGCCGCGCGCGCCGAGGCTGATCGTGCGCGCGAGCCTGGTCTTTCTCGCGCTCGGTTTGTTCTGGGCCTATTTCGCGGTGCTCGACGAGGTGACGCGCGGCCAGGCGCGCGTCATCCCCTCGCGCCAGATGCAGATCGTCCAGTCGCTCGAGGGCGGCCTGGTGCAGGGTATCGGCGTGACGGAGGGCGACATCGTCGCGCCGGGGCAGGCGCTGATGCGGATCGACGACACGGCCTTCGGCGTCCAGCTCGGGGAGATCAGCGAGCGCCGCGCCGCCCTGCGCGCCAGGGTCGCAAGGCTGGAGCGGGAGGTTCGCGGCGAGAATGCGGACGCAGCCACCTTCCCCGACGACCTGCGGCGCGACCAGCCCCAGACCGTCGCGTCCGAACTCGCTTTGGCGGCCGCGCGCGCCCGCAAGGTCGCGCAGGATGTCGAGGTGCTCGACCAGCAGCTCGGCCAGAAGCTGAAGGAGCGCGAGGAGCTGGCCGCCCAGGCGCGCCGGCTCGCGGCCGGCAAGCCGCTGCTCGACCGCGAGCTTACGATCACGCGCCGCCTGTTCTCGCAGCGCGTGGTGCCCGAGATCGAGATGCTGCGGCTCGAACGCCAGGCCACCGAGCTCACCGGCCAGACCGAGGTCAATCAGTCGAGCCTGCTGAAGGCGGAGGGCGCGATAGCCGAGGCCAGTGCCCGCCGCGACGCGGTGGCGCTGACCTTCCGCGCCGCGGCCGAGGAGGACCTGACCAAGACGCGCTCCGATCTCGCGGTGATCGAGGAGACGATCCGCGCCGCGCAGGACCGGCTGCGGCGCACGGAGCTCAAATCGCCGGTCCGCGGCATCGTCAACAAGGTCCACCTGACCACGATCGGCGCCGTCGTCACGCCGGGCGCGGCGCTGGTCGAGATCGTGCCGCTCGACGACACACTGCTGCTGGAAGCCCAGATCCGCCCGCAGGACATCGGCTTCATCCGCGCCGACCAGGAGGCGGTGGTGAAGATCACGGCCTATGACAGCGCCGCGTTCGGCTCGCTGCAGGGCAAGGTCGAGCGGATCAGCGCCGACACCTCGACGGATTCGCGCGGCGAGAGCTTCTATCGCGTCGTCGTGCGGACCAACACGCCGTTCCTCGGCAGCGACACCAATCGTTTACCAATCATCCCGGGAATGATCGGCACGGTCGAAATCTTAACCGGCCGGAAGAGCGTCCTCAGCTACCTGCTGAAGCCAGCGAGATTGCTGCGGGACGAGGCGCTGCGCGAGCGCTGAGGCTGCCTCGACCGGAGGCGCTCCCCGCTCGAACGGGGTGGCGTCGGATGTCGGTCTTCCTGCGGAGCGGACGGGCGAAGCGGCTGGGGCTTCTCGTCGGCACGGCGCTCGCAGCCTCCGCGCCGGCCACCGCCAAGCCACGCACGGCGCCGGCCGCCGAGCAGCAAGCCGACAACAGCTCCACGCCGCCGCTACGCTTCTTCACCATCGCCGGCCGTGTCGCCGAGCTGCGCCGGAGCGGTGCGCTTCCCGGCGCGGCGAGCGCCGAGCCCGCCGAGCCGACCGGCCTGATGAGTGCCGGGTTCGATCCGAGTACCGGCACGGCGCGACCGCAAACCCGGGACGAGCCGCAAACAGCGGATGGCCTGTTCCTCGGCGCCACGGCGCTGCCCGTTCCGGACGGCGACCTCTTCGGCAAATGGACCGGGATGGAGCGACGCTGGCAAGCCGAGCAGGCGATCATCGCAGGCTGCGCGAGCGGGTCGTGCCATCATTCCGGCGCGCGCAAATGGATTGCGCTGCTGGGCGAGGCGACGGAACTTGGCGGCCTCGCCCGGCTGGAGCATGTCAACAGCGCGGTCAACCGCTCGATCGCCTATGCGACCGACTTCCAGATCTACGGCGTCGCCGATCATTGGGCGAGCCCGCTGCAATCGCTCGAGCGCGCCGGGGATTGCGAGGACTACGCCATCGCCAAATACTGGCTGCTGCGCGCGACCGGGATCGCAACCGACGATCTGAGGCTGGTCGCCCTGCGCATGCCTTCGGACCAGAGCTATCACGCGATCCTGGCGGTGAGGCTCGGGACCGACTGGCATTTCCTCGACAACCGCCGCCGCGACCTGACAAAGCAGAGCGACTACGCCGCGATGCAGCCGATCGCCACGATCAACGAGAGCGGCCAGGCGATGCTGGTGAAACCCGCGCTCGCTCGAAGCAACTGACGCGCGGAGCCGGGCCTTCCTCGCGGCACCGGCGCCGTCCCATGGCTGGTGAGCAGGGCATTTGACGCAACGCAGCATGCACCAGGTCCTCGTCAAATCATCTGCTCATGGTTGTAAGCTCCCCGCGACAGCGGTGGTCGCGGCCGGCACGTCGTGACATCCACCTCGAGGTGCCGCTGAACGCGCCGGCGCAGCCTTGGGGTGCCAAGACCGATCCATTTGATCGAGCGATCGGCCAAGGGCGAGGGCGACGTCGCGGTAGCGCCCACACCATCGATTGAGACATACCTGCGAGGCGGGCGCGGCAGGTCGACTGAGCTCTCGTGCTCCGCGCCGGGCAGCGCCGTCGCCGGGCAGATTTTCCACCTGGAATCGAGTCGAGCCGCTGAAAGGCCTAGGCTGATCGGCCTATGTCTCCACAGGAAATCCGAAGCATGTTTCGGCAGATTCTGAACGCATTTTCGGTTTTCACTACGTTTCTGAAAGTAAAAATTTTGATTTAACGCAAGTTAATTTTTCATTAAATTTTAACATCAGCCCCGTTAAATGGCAATTATTTGGATAAAATCAGTCAGATTTGCAGTTAAATTGGCGAAATTTCGTAGCGTATTTTTCGAAAAATGGCGGCCTGTTCTTTTATTTCTATAAGGCAACCACCGCCTGACGCACCCATATGACTCTCTCTGCCCTTTACCGCAGCGCAACAGCCTGCTAGTTACGTTTCGTCATCAGATCAGACGACCTATGTCGATCGATCGCGCAATTCTACGTGAAACGGGTGAGTGCACATGGCGATCATCAATGACGACGACAGTGGGCACCTGATCCTCGGCACGGGGGGCAAGGACACCATCTATGCCAAGGGCGGCGACGACACCGTCTATGCGGGCGCCAAGGATGATGTGGTCTATGCCGGCGACGGCCAGGACACCGTCTATGGCGGATCGGGAGACGACGAGATCTATGGCGGCCAGGGCGACGACAAGCTCTATGGCCAGCAGGGCGACGATACCATCTACGGCGGCGATGGTCAGGATCAGGTCCTGGGTGGCGATGGCGACGACGAGATCCGCGGCGGCCAGGGCGACGACAAGCTCTTCGGCGACGACGGCGACGACACCGTCTATGGCGGAGAAGACAACGACACGATCGACGGTGGCAAGGGCGACGACTTCCTGTTCGGCGGCCAGGGCGACGACAAGATCGACGGCGGCGCCAATGACGGATCGGACGATGTCCTCTCCGGCGGCAGCGGCCATGACCGATTCCTGTTCTCGGGCGAGTTCGGCAACGACATCGTCACCGATTTCAGCACCGAGGATACGATCGACCTGACGAAATTCAGCGGCGAAGGCATCACCTTCACGCAGGAGGGTACCGACGTCGTCATCGACGTTCCCGGCAAGGGAACGGTGACCGTCTTGAATGCGAACGTCGCCGACGTCCAGGCGCATACCGAGATCGCCTGCCTGATGCGCGGGACGATGGTGCTGACGCCAAAAGGCGAGGTCGCAGTCGAAGCGCTGGCGATCGGCGATCTGGTGACGACAATCGACGGTGCGGCCGCTCCGGTGAAGTGGATCGGCAGGCGCGCCTATGCCCGCGCCTTCGTGGCGGCCAGCGGAAAGGTCGCTCCGGTGCTGTTCACGGCCGGATCGCTCGGCGAGAAGATGCCCGTGCGCGATCTCTACGTCTCACCCGAGCATGCGATGCTCGTCGACGACGTCCTCGTCCCGGCGAAGCTCCTGATCAACGGGCAATCGATCCGTCAGGTGTCGCATTTCGATATGGTCGAGTATTTCCACGTCGAACTCGAGGATGCCGAGGTGCTCATCACCAACGGCGCGCCGAGCGAGAGCTATGTCGAGCACGACAATCGACGGATGTTCGCCAACCACACGGACTATGTCGCGCTCTACGGCGATGCTGCTCCACAAGAGCGCAAGCAGCGCCGGTTCTACGAGGTCCATGGCGGCGCCGCGCTCGACGCGATCCGTCTGCGACTGAAGGCAGAGGCCGCCGCCGCGGCGTGACGCTGCCCCTGTCCGCCGTGCCGTAGATGCGATCTCGGAGCGGCGGACAGTTTCAGGTTTCGATGGGAGTCAGGGGTCCGGCGCCGTCGGGCCCGCGCCTGGGCTTTGCCCGGACGCGTCATGCGGTCCGGTGGTCGAGGGGAGAGTTCGGTGAACGACAGTGCGGCATTCGGCAGCGCCTTGACCGATACCCGGACCCTGCGTGTCGGCGCTGGATTGTTCGTTCTGCGTTATGTCCGCTCCAGTGCCGGAAACCAGGCGCCAGCAGTGGCGATCTCGGCCCCGCCGGGTTCGCCGGCCGAGATCATCGCCGAAAAGGGCTCCAATGCCGTCTGGTTGTCGAAGATCGGTGATGCCGTCGTCATCCGCTCCGACCGTGAGGCTTCGATCCTCGCCACGATCGAACCGCTTCGCCGCGGCGGCAGCCGCGACGCCGAATTCGTCTTCGAGCGACTGCATTGCGGCCTGCAGAGGCCGCAGGCCAACGGGCTGACGTCCGAAGAGCGCCTCGGCTCGCACAGCTTCCGCCCCGACGACGTCAGCGTCCTCGCCCATGTCTCCCGTCGCGGCGACGTCGTGCTGCCCGCCGGCGACTGGATCTGCGGTCCGCAACTGCCGATGGCGATCGAGGGCCTCGAACTGCGCTGGAAGAACCGCCCGGCCGGAATCGATCTGATGACGAGCGTGACGGTGAAATCGCGCGAGATCAAAGCGATAGGACCGGTCGTGTCCGGCCAGTTCGCCGGAACACGCGGCAAGGCGGCCCCGCTGACCGGCGTGACCTTCACGCTTTCGGGACCCGATGCCGGCTCCTACATCCTGCGTTGCGACGCGGTGTTCCTCGGTTCTCCCGTAACGTCGAAATCGGGCAGGACGATCGAGCTTTCCGGATCGACGGGCATGGAGCCGCTCGTCGGGCTGCGCCTGTTCGTCATAGCGATCAGCGACAACAACGAAACGACCTCAGGGTGGAAACATGCAGGCGCTGCCAGCACCATGATGGCGGCGCGCCCGAATACCTATTCATCGAACGACTCCGGCGGCTTCCTCTCGACTGGGCGCGTCCGCGTCTTTCGAACGCCGCGCGTCAAAGCCGCCAGTTGAACGTCTTTAGAGATTTCGCTTTTCCGAAAGGATTTCCGCCATGGCGACCTATGATTATACCGAAACCCAATTCTCGGGACTGCTCGACAGTTCGGGAGTCTTTTCCGCGGATTCGCGCGACAGTATCCTGAAGGCGCTCGAGCACGCGGGCATCTTCGGCGCCCCGTCCGTCGCCGGTGACAAGGTCCGCACCGATACGATCAATTCGGGCGATGCTCCCGACGCCGGCGCCGAGAGCAAGCTCTACACCGATCCGACGGGCGGCACGCCGCAGACACTGGATCCCAGCGCCAAGGCCTTCGTCTTCGCCGCTCCGGGCGACAAGGTCGATGCGACGCTCAACGGGACCGGCGAGAAGATCATCGTCACGAATGGCGGCGACGATACGATCCACAGCATCGGTTCGAGCAACGACTACATCAATGTCGGCGACGGTGAGAACACGGTCTATGCCGGGTCCGGCAACGATACCGTCCTCGGCGGCGAGGGCAACGACACCATCTATGGCGAGAACGGCAACGACCTCATCGACGCCGGCAATGGCGACAACTACATCGACGGCGGCGCCGGCGCCGACACGCTGATCGGCGGAGACGGCAACGACACCATCTTCGGCGGCTCCGGCAACGACGTGATCACCACGGGTGACGGCGACAACCAGGTCGATGCCGGCTCGGGCGCCGACTCGGTCGTTGGCGGCAGCGGCGACGACACCATCTTCGGCGGCGGTGGCAACGACACCATCGTCGGGGGCGGCGGCGACGATTCGATGGATGGCGGCAGTGGCGCCGACCTCTTCGTCATCGGTGACCAAAGCGGCCACGACACCATCGTCGGCGGCAGCGGCAACGACACGATCGACGTCGTCGGCCATCTCGGCGAGAGCCACACCTCGGTCACGGAAGCGGGCGTCACCACCGTCACTTTCGCCGACGGCTCGACGATCACCTATTCCGAGATCGAGAACATCATCTTCCACTGACGCCGACCGGCGTCCTCCACCCAGGTCGCGACCAGGAAAGAGCCCGAGAGGGCTCTTTCTTTTTGGGGAAGGCCGTCGATCGCCGGCGTCGCTCTCACCAAGAACGTGCCGACCGGGCGGCGCTTGTTCCGCCGGAGGCGACACTGGTGCGCGCGACCCGCTTCTGGGATAGTTGCAGGCGATGACGAGTTGGTCCGCGCTCTATGAGAATCCGGTTCGCCTCAGCACGGATTGGGGGCACCACCGCATCTTCGCGCCGGGCTCCTATCGGAATATCCGACAGGACCAGACGACGCCGATCCTGCATACCGAAGCGTTGCATCTCGCGAAGTGGTTTCCGGTCTGCTGGACCCGCTCGGATGACGGTCTCGTGCTCGTCGTCCTGCGCAGCCTTTTGCCGGGCGGGCTCGGCTTCACCTCCGAGGGCCGCAAGAGCCATGCCTCGCTGCCGCTGGTCTACCAGGCGTTCCCGGTCGTGGTTCCAGGCGCGGACGACATCGCCCGGCAAACGATCTCGGTAGACCGCGTCATCGCCGACCAGCCGAGCGACATCGGCGCGCCGCTGGTCGGCGATGACGGCCGCCTCAGCCGCGCGACCGTGATCCGCGCCGGCATCGCGCTGACGCTCGGACGCACCCTGCCGGCCACCCTCAACCTGACGCGCGCGCTGGACGAGGCCGGGCTGCTCGAGCCTTGGCCACTGAGATTCACGGTGCCGGATGCACCGGACATCGTCGTCGACGATCTGATGGTGATCGCGGCCTCGCGCCTCGACCATGGCAGCGTCTTCAATCTGGTCCGCGAGCATGGCGTGGGGGCCGGAAGCTTCGTCGCGGCTCAGCGCATCTCGCTCTTCCAGATCGGCAAACTCCTGAACTCGGCCAAGCTCGCGATCGCCAATCGTATCCGCGCCGAGAAAACCGGCGGCGCGCCGCTGCGCGCAGCGGCACCGCGATGAGCAGCGCCGGGCTCCAGTTCGTCGCGCTGGAGGAGGCCGGCCTGCTCGGTTGGACGCGGCCGGCCCAATTCGACTTCCTGGACGCGCTGACCGCGATTCCGCTCGGCGATTCCGAAATCCTGCACCTGTCGCATTATCTCCCGATCGCGATCGCGCTGACGCCGTCGGGCTTGCGCGTGGTCGGCCTCGTGCATGCCGCGCTCGTCAACGGCGCGCTGGTGACGCCCGAAGGGCGCTGGCGCGCGCCCTACATGCCGATGGCGCTGCGCTGCCTCCCGTTCCGGCGCGCCTTCGAGACCGACCAGGAGCCGGTCGAGATCGCGCCGGCGCTGGCCTCGGAAGGTGCGGCCACGAAGAGCTTCGGCTTCTGGGAGACGGCGGGGAAGCCACAGCCGGAGTTCGACGCCATCCTGCTCATGCTGGACCGGTTGGGGCGCGGCGTCCGGCGGCTCTCCAACACCGCGCGCACCCTGCTCGCCGCCAATGTGCTGACGCCGCTCGCGATCGTTCCGACCGAGCAGACCCATGCGCTGCTGGTGGTTTCGCCGGAGCGCCTGGCCGCTCTTCCGCCGATCCGCGCCGCCGCCCTGACAGCCGACGCCTGCTCGGCTTTCGAACTCGCGACCGCCTCGATCTTCTCGCAGCGCTGGCTGATCAAGGGCGTCGTCCGCGACGAGCCGCCGCCAGAGGCCGCCCATGTCGCCGCCACGCCGGCCGAGCTTCCGCTGGAGACGAGCCTGAATGCAGCGATCGACCAGCCGATCCAACTGGACGATAGTGACCTGTTCTCGATCGAGGCCTTCTTCGGAGCGACACACGACACGCGATGACCCCGCTCGATGTCCTGCTCATCCACAACAACTTTCCAGGCCAATTCCGAAACCTGACCAAGAGTCTCGCCGCGATGAGCGATGTCCGCGTCCGGAGCATCGGCGCGCGGCTCGCACCGGGCATCACCGGGATTCCGATGGAGCGCTACAGCTTCGCCGGCGGCGAGATGGGGGCGGTCCATGCCTTCGCGCGGCGCTTCGAGCTCGAGTGCCGGCGGTCGGAGCAGGTGATCTACGCAGCCAACACGCTGAAGCTCTCCGGCTTCATGCCGAAGCTGATCTATGTCCATCCGGGATGGGGCGAGGCACTGCCGTTGCGCGCCTTGTTTCCCGATGCGGTGATCTGCGCCTATGCGGAGTTCTACTACCGGCCGAGCGGGACCGATGTCGGCTTCGACAAGGAGTTCCCGCAACTCGGCATCGACGGCGAGGCTCGGGTCATCGCCCGCAACGCCGCGACCTTGCTGGCGATGGCGGACGCGAATTTCGCGATCGCGCCGACGCAATGGCAGCGCAGCGTCTTTCCGGCGGAGCTGCACGCCAAGATCCATGTCGTGCATGACGGGATCGACACCGCCGAACTCGTCCCGGCGGCGGCGCCGCGCGGAGAGATGCTCGGCGGCCACCGTTTCGACGCGCATGACGAGATCGTCACCTTCGTCGCACGTAACCTCGAACCCTATCGCGGCTTCCATATCTTCATGCGCGCACTGCCGACATTGCTCGCATTGCGCCCGCAGGCTCGCATCTGCATCGTCGGCGGCGACCAGGTCTCCTACGGCTCGGCGCCGACCGGGCACGCCAACTGGCGCGAAGCGATGCTGCACGAACTTGGCGGCACGCTGCCGCGCGAGCGCGTCCATTTCATGGGCCGGCTGCCCTATGGCGACTATCTTGCGCTGCTGCGCCGCTCCGACGCCCATGTCTACCTGACCTATCCCTTCGTGTTGTCCTGGTCGATGCTCGAGGCGATGGCATTGGAATGCCTGGTTATCGGCTCCGACACGCCTCCGGTCGCGGAGGTCATCGAGGACGGCTTCAACGGTCTGCTCGTGCCGTTCTTCGAGCCCGAGACGCTGGCGGAAACCATCGCAGACGCCCTGGCCCGACCCGAGCGCCATCGGGCACTGAGAACCCAGGCCCGTCGAACCGTGGTCGAGCGCTACGACTATCAGTACATCTCCTGGCCCGACCATCTCAGGCTGATCCAGGAGCATGCCTATTTCACGCCTTGGGCGAAGAGCCGGCGCGACACCGATCAGCCGAGCTAGAGTCGCATTTTCTTCACGCGAGTCGGGGTCCACTCCGCTCGAAAATGCGCTGGTGGGTGCGACCTTGACGCCTGCTATGCGCCGGGAGGCCGGACCGACCGCGCTTCGGCCCAGTCCCAGAGCTGTCGCGCTGTCTCGGCCGGCGCCGAGGCGGGGTCGAGCTCCAGCAACGGACCCGCGCGATCGCCACCGGCGCCCGGCGCAAAGATCGCGACGTCGAGGCCGGCTGCGAGCCATGAATCCAGTCGCGGATCGCTCATGCCGAAGCCTGTCGAATTCAGGAACAGGGCGACAGCCTCCGACCGAGCCAACCAGGCGTCGAGGTCCTCGGGCGGCATCTCTCCGGTCGCGAATGCAGAGCCCTCCGCCATCAGTCGCAGCGCGTCGGGCGGCTCGCCGAGAAGACAGACGCCGAACATGGCTCCCCGTCCCCGCTGCTCTCGCAGCACGGCGTCGCGATGCGAACGGGCCACCTCGTCGTCGAGAGGCGTCTCGATCAAGAGCAGGCACTGCGCCCTCCGATGCGTCACGGTCGCTCGCGGCCGCGTGTCGAGCGTCCGCAGGTCGACACCGGTCGGCGCCGCGTCTATTCGCGTCGCCATCCGGCAGGTCGGGACGATGATCTGGCTGGGCGGGGGATGGAGCGCTGTATATCCCAAGGCTCCAAGGCTTTGTGCCAGCACGACGCGATCGAGCCAGCCGCGCCGACGCAACCACGTGACCAGCGGAGCCGGAAGGGCTTGCGGATCGACCGAAAAGACCATGCGCGGCGCGAGCCAAGCCAGAGCGGCATCGAGCGCAGCGGCACCTCCCTCGTTCGCAAAGGCTTGGACGATGCTCTGCGGAAAGCCGCCATCCGGCGCCGCAAACGAGAGTGTGAATTCGCCCGCTGCGGCGGTGACCGTCATGACGACCATGCGGCGATCCGGACTCGCCAGGCCTGCCGCCAGATGTCGGCACAGTTCCAGCGGAAGCGGCGGCGTCACCATGAGATCGATCGTCGGCCCGGCGGCAAGCCAGGCCTGCTCCAGCCTGCCGATCGGCTCCTGCAGCGGGTCGGCGCGCTCGAAGTCGCGCGCCCGCTGGCGATAATCGGGGTAGGATCGGCTCAATCGCGACAGGTTCCGGCGCACCAATGCACGCTTCTCGCCCTTGAAGGACAGCGAACCGTGGTGCCCGACATAGACATCCGCGGCGCAGATGTTTCGGAAGCCGGCCGCCGCCGCACGCAGGCAGAATTCGACGTCCTCGTAATAGCCCCGCCCGAAGGCTTGCGAGAGCCGCCCGATCCGATCCAGCGCCGCCGCGCCGACATAGAGGCAGAAGCCGACGCCATTTGGCATGTCGACACGGCGCTCCCGATTGACCGCGGCGGCGAGCGCGTCGATCGCAGCGACGTCGTCCGCGGTCGGGATCGGATTGGCCGAGAAGCGCCGCGGCAGGCTGGTGTCCTCGCCAGTGTTGGACAGCGGCGTGACCGTACCGATCGCGGCGTCCGACCTCGCTGCGGCGATCAAGCGATCGATCGCGCCCGGCGGCACGATGGTGTCGGCGTTGAGCAGGAGCACGTCCTCGCCCGACCGACGCAGCGTAAGCGCGCGGTTGACGCTGCCGGCGAAGCCGAGATTGAGCGGATTGCGCAGCAGGGTCAGCCGACCGGCGCTGGCAAGCGCGTCCAGCAACGCCGATACGCCCGGCGCCGGCGCCGCATCGTCGATCGCGACGATGCGCGCTTCGAGCAGGGTCGCAGGCGCGCGCTGCAGGCTGTCGAAACAGGCCGCAACGGCCTCGAACGCGTCATAGACCGGCACCACGATCATCAGGCCGGGCGCGGCCGCTTGGCCATCGTCGCGCGACGGAAGGGCGGGTGCGGCGTGGCCCGCCCGGTCGAACCTGAGAACCTCAGGTTCGACGAGAGACCGCACCCCCTCGATCGCCATGGCGAGGGCATCGGTTCCGTCCGGAACGGGTAGCATCAGCGTCGCGGCATGGGCAAAGGGCGTCGCGTCGAGATCAGCCTGCGACGGCAGCGACAGGTTCGACACGGTAAGGCCGTCGTCCAGCCGGATCGTCAGCGAAGCGGGGCCGGTCCATCGGATGGTCCCGGCGATCGTCCCGCCCTCGCATCCCAGATGCGCCATGGCGCGAAACCCCTCCGCCAGCGCCGTCATTCCAAGGCCGGCGAAATCCGCCTCGCCCACCTGACGCAGCAGGCTGCGCAGCGCCTGCTCGCGCAGCCGGGCATCGGAACCGGCAAGCCGGGAGCGGTTGACGAGGGCGTTGTCGGGATCGACGCGCGCAGCAGCCTGGGTATCGCAGCGCGCTGCCTCGATATCGCCGAGCGCCGCCAACGCCGCCGCCCGCAGCATCAGGGCATCGGCATCGACGCCTGCCGTGAGCCGGACCAGCCTGTCAGCCAAGAGCCAGGCAACGAGCAGGTCGTCCGCGGCGAGCGCACACAGCGCGTTGGCGGCGAGACCCGATACATGCCCTTCCGGAGTCGCATCGAGCCCCTCGACGAGACGTGGAACCACATTCACGCCGTCCCGCGCGGAACCGGCCCTCATTCGTTGAAGTCGAGCCCGAAGCCGGCGAGCCGCAGGATGATGCCGTCGACATCGGCCTGTGGCGCGAAGGCCGCAGCCCAGAGATCGTAGTTCGGCATGCGCTTGGTGTAGGCCGCACCGAAGCCGGCCTCCAGCAGCATGCGGCCGAGGCGCAGATCGTTGAAACCGGTACGATGCGCCATGAAGCCGTTGCCGCGCGCGATCGAGGCGCGATGGCCGAACAGCATGTCGAGCGGCGTGATCGGACCGGCAGGTGAAACATAGGAGACCGATTCCAGCCCGTCGCGCAGGAGCGCTTCCGCAACCGATTGGAGATCGGGACAACGCATCAGGAAATAGCCGTCCGGACGCAGGACGCGCAGGAACTCCGCGAAAGCGAGCGGGACCTCGTGATCGAACAGATGCTCGACATTGTGCGAGGACCAGATCGCATCGACGCTCGCCGTCGGCACAGACCCGCGCATGTCGACTGTCGAGCAGACGATGTCGGGATCGACCTTCTCGTCGACATCGAGCCGGATTTCGGCCCATTCCTTGTCGTCTCGGAAAGCGGGATGCAGCCGATGCAGCGACTTGACGCCACAGCCGACATGTAGGACGTGCCGCCTCGCGCGGGGCTGACCGGCTTGATGGACGGCATTGTCGCTCTGGGCGAAGATCGAAGACAAGTATTTCTCCCGAAAGAACGGTTGCGACGAATTCGACTACGTTTTGGAAACCATCATCTCGGCTTCTCGATCAGAAGCTGCCGGTTCGATACGATAGCGACTGCCGCCGTCTTCGAGTCGGCGAGCCCGACAGAGACGGGATTTCTGCCGTTTTCGGACGCCGATGCTCGCCGCTCGATCCAATTCGTCAATTCTACAAGCATTTCCAGAGCACTCATCACGAGAGTTTCGTAGCGCAATGCGCCAGGAAATGCCAATACTTGACCATTCCGATAATATCGATCGCGTCGATCACGGCACGGCGAAGGACCGCGGGCCACCCTGACGCAGCGCATCGCCCTCGATTTGATGGAATTCGCCGTGCGTGCTATTTCATGTTGCGGTAGCGAAGCCAATTGAGAGCAATTAAAGTCTAATTTTAGTTTTGTCGTCGAGTGCTGAAACGAGAGAACGCGAACAGATGTCTTCCCGGAAGGACAGCGCCCTCAGGAACGAGATTCGAGAATTCTCTCCCGCGCTGGCCGGCCTGATGCTGTTCTCTTTCGTCATCACGCTGCTGTTCCTGCTGCCGTCACTCTACATGATCCAGATTTTCGACCGCGTCCTGCAGAGCCGGAACATCGCGACGCTGCTGGCCCTGGCCCTGATCGTGCTGCTGCTCACCATGGTCTGGACGGCCCTCGAGATCATCCGCACCCGCGCCTTGCAGCGCATCGCCGTCGCGCTGGACGAGAAGATCAGTGCGCGGGTGTTCGATGCGCTGAACCGGCAGTCGGACCAATTGCCGGCCGGGCAGCGCAATGTGGTGATGCAGGACTTGATCGTGCTGCGCGACTTCGTCGGCGGCAACCTGCTGATCCAGTTTCTCGATTTCATGTGGGTTCCGGTCGTTCTGATCGCCGCCTTCCTCTATCATCCGCTGTTGGGGCTGACCGTCTTCGTCCTGACCGTGATCGTTGTGATCCTGGCGTTGCTGAGCCAGCGGCTCGCCCGAGACGACAGCCGGAACGCCGCCCTCGCCGGCACCAACGCGGCAGAATTCGGCCGTGCGGTGATGCAGAGCGCCGAAGCGACGCGGGTGATGGGGATGATGCCGCAACTGGTCGCCCGCTGGCGCGGCCATCAGCGCGACATGCTCGGCTGGCAGGCCGCCGCCATCGACCGCACCAAGATGGTGGCGGGCATCATGCGGCTGTTCCGGCACATCTACATGCCGATCCTTCTGACGGTCGGCACGGTCTTGTATCTCTCCGAAGAGATCGGCGCCGGCGTCACCATCGCCTCGACCCTGCTCGCGGCGCGGGCGATCCAGCCGGTCGATTCGATCGCAAGCAGTTGGCGCGTGTTCTGGAACGTCAAGATGTCGGCAGAACGCGTCGATGCGCTGCTTTGCGAGGCCGAGCAGCGGGTCCAGAAGATCGCGTTGCCCGATCCGGCCGGCCCGCTCGTGCTGTCGCGCGTCGTGGCGACGCCGCACAACCGCGACATCGTCGTCCTGAGCGACATCTCCTTCACGGTCGAGCCCGGGCGCGTCGTCGGCGTCGTCGGCTCGAGCGGGGCCGGCAAATCGTCGCTTGCGCGGGTGCTCACCGGCGCCTGGGGCGTCAAGAAGGGCTCGATCAGCCTCGACGGTCACCAATTGGCGCATTGGGACCAGGACCGGTTCGGACGCTTCGTCGGCTATGTGCCGCAGGACGTCGAGATGCTGCCGGGCACGATCGCGGAGAACATCGCCCGCTTTGAGCCACCTGGTGCCGAGAACGACCGCAAGGTGATCGACGCCGCCCGGATCGCCAACATCCAGGATATCGTCGGCAGGCTGCCCAACGGTTTCAACACCAAGCTCGGCCCCGACGGGCACGTCCTGTCAGGAGGCCAGCGCCAGCGCGTCGCACTGGCCCGCGCCGTATTCGGGGATCCGCGTCTGCTCGTCCTGGATGAACCGAACTCCAACCTCGACGCGATCGGCGAGAAGAGCCTGGGAGACACCATCGTCACCATGCGCGACCGGGGCGCGATCGTCGTGCTGATCACGCACCGGCTCAACATGCTGACCTATTGCGACGACATCCTGGTGATGAATTCCGGCACCGTGCACGCCTTCGGGCCGAAGGAGCACGTGCTCGACAGGCTCACCGGCTACCGCTCCGGCAAGGATACTCTCAGCGCCCTCAAACCGCCTGCGATGATCAATGTCGCCTGATCTGCCGCACTCACCGTCGCCCGATCCCCGCCGCCCAACCGAGGACGTGCTGAAGCGGCAGGCGGCCTCGATCCTGCGAGCGACGCCGGCCGACTCGGCAGGCGACAGGTTGTCCGGAATCCGGATCGTCGCCGCTTTGGCCGAGTGGTTCAGGTTCGGCCGAGCCGGCGCGTCGAAGACCTCCAAGCACGACATCGCGCCGGCGCCGGCGAACGTCAGGAGCGCCGTGCCGCCGGCCTCGGCCGATTGGCGGGCCTCGATGCGGTCGGGCTACTATGTCGTCTTCGGCGGCCTCGGCCTGTTCGTCGCCTGGGCCGCGTTGACGCGGCTCGACGGCGCGGCGATCGCGGCCGGCGTCGTCGGCTCGGAATCGAACCGCAAGACGATCCAGCATCTCGAGGGCGGCATCGTCCAAGACCTGCTGGTCAGGGACGGCGACCAGGTCAAGGCGGGACAATTGTTGATCAGGCTCGACCCGACGCGCCTCGACGCCCTCGGCGATCTCTACGAGAACCAGCTCGCGATCGTCCTGGCGCAGGAGGCCAGGCTGATCGCCGAATTCGAGAACCGCGATGCGGTCGTCTTCCCGGAGCTGGTGCTCAAGCGGGCCGGAGACCCTGCCGTTGCGCCGGTGATCGCTGATCAAAAACGCCTGTTCGAAAGCCGGCGCAATGCACTGCTGCGCAACACCCGCGTGGCGGAATCGCAGATGGCGCAGGCGCGCCAGGACATCGCGCAGACCGCGATCGACATCGAGACCTCCTCGGCAACGCTGGCGCAGGTGGTCGAGGAGCTCGAGTCGCTCCGGCCGCTGTTTCGCAAACAGCTCGTCCCCCTGACCCGCATCTCGACGCTCGAACGCGAGAAGCTGCGGTTGACGGGCGCGGTCGGCAACGGCAAGGCGCAAACGCTCAAGCTGGAGGAGCGCCTCGCCGAGGTGGAGCTGAAACGCCAGCAGGTCCTGCAAGACTACAAGCAAGACGCCTCGACGCTGCTCCTCGACGTGCGGCGCCAGCTCAGCGACGTCAAGCAGCAGATCCTGCTGACCTCCGACGGTAAGCGTCGAGCGGAGATTCGCGCGCCGAACGACGGAACGGTGCAGCAATTGCGGGCTTTCACCATCGGCGGCGTGGTCAAGCCGGGAGAGCCCATCCTCGACATCGCCCCCGCGAATGACGACCTCGTCATCCGCGCCAAGGTCAATCCGAACGACGCCGACCGCGTGAGCGTCGGCCTGAAGGCCGAGATCCGCTTCCCCGGCTTCCACTATTGGGGCAGCGAGACGATTCGCGGCGTGGTCCGCTCGATCTCGCGCGACCGCCTCATCGACGATGTCGGCAAGGATGCCTATTTCGCGACGGAGGTCGTGGTCGACAAGGCCTCGATCCCGACCGAGATCGCCTCCAAGCTGAGCGCCGGCATGACGTCGGACGTGATCATCGTCACCGGCGAGCGCAGCGTCGGATCCTATCTGATCAAGCCGCTTGTCGACCGCCTGTCACGCAGCCTGCGCGAACGATGAGGTCGGTCCCAAGCGGCAGTGCCGGCGGCCGGCCGGGCGGACGCGACATGCGCGTATGACGGCGAAACGCGGACCATTGCGATTCGCGGCGCTGGGCGATGAGACGATCGGACCCGGCATCGCTTCGACCTATGAGGGTGGCGTCTACACATGCCATCCGCCGCTGCAGTATTTCACCGCATGGCTGCCCGTCCTGGTGCCGTGGCTCACGCTTCGCGACAGCGCTCTCTTCCGCAGCGAGGGGGCGACCAGCGTGGCGATCGCCGCGCAGCTCGAAGGCCTGCTGGCCGGTGTCGGCCTGTGCGACGAAACGGGGCCTGTCGACGGCGTGATCATCTGCGCCGGCCTTCACGATTGCTTTGCCATGCCGAAGGGAATCGCTCCGCCGCCGCAGGAAACCGTCGCGAGCTTCGAGACCATGGCCATAAAATTGCTCGACCGAAACATGACCCCCATCTTCGTCGTGCCGCCGCCCTGTCCCGACTTCGCGAACGGCCTGTTCGCCGACCGCTACATCGCGATCGCAGCGACGTTGCGGCGGCTCGCCCGGCAAGACGAACGTATCGGCCTGATCGACGCGACGCGCGCGCTGGTCGATGCGAAAGCGCGTGGAATCGAGCCAGACCAGCGCTTCTCTGCTGGTGGCGCGCTCACGATGCTGGGCGCGTTCAAGCTCGCCCAGGCTGCGGCGAAGGCATTGACAGCACAGGCGGATCGGCTGTTTCCGGGCCATGCCGTCGCCTCGATCGGCGAGTCCATCGAGGATGCGCTGAATCCGAATGCAGGTCTGGCAGGCCCCGGCGGCGCGCTGTCGACCGCGCGCGCCTCCGGACGCTGTCCGGATCATTTCAGCCTCACGGCTGGCAACGAAGAGGGACTGACGATCACGGTCGATGGTCCGGCTACGGGAACCGGCGGCCTGTCGCTCCGCATCGGCGGACAGGGCAGCGCAGAACAGGGCTTCGTGAAGCTGGCGCAGCGTCTCTCTGGCGGCAGCCTGCCGGCGCTGTCGCCGGGCGACGCTCTGCAGGCCAATTGCTCGTTTTCGCTTCGAGGGCCGGTCCAGAACGTCGCGGCGCTCACCCTGCAGCTCGCGCCGGTCTGGGCGGACGGATATGCCGCGCTGACATCCGGGCCGGGCGGCGGCGGGCCGGGCGTGCCCGAACCTCATGCGGGCATCCTGCGGACACCACCTTTCGCGATACCCGCACCGCTGACCGAGCTGAACGTCTCACTGACGCTCTACATTCCGCCGGGCGCGGAACGCGAGGTGTCGGCTCTTCTCGACGTCAGGCAGATCATGATACTCAAGGTCGCTCCAAAACCATGACCATCGGACCGGACAAGCGCCGCCTGCGCCGAATTCACGCCATCGCGACACGGTGACGACATGCTCGCTCCTTCTCCCGAAAAATTGCGGGTCAATGGCTCGGTGTTCCGGGCGCTGCGACTGTCCTGCCTGACCAGCTTCTCGATGAACGAGGATGTCGCCGCCTATCTCTGCGGCATCAGGATCGGGCTCAATCGCGTCGAGGGCGCATTCGAACTCGGCGACGTCATCGAATTCCCGATCGACTACCTGCCCTGGGTCGAGCTGCCGGCCGATATCCGCCTCGTGCTCGAACGCGACGGCAGCGAGATCACCGCCCCGTTCCGGCTCGCGACGCGCGACCAGGCCGTCGCGCTGGTCGGCATGGGCGAGGTCAGGATCGAGAATCTGACGATCGAGCAGGGCATGATCCGCGGCGTCGCTGTCAACCGGGTCAACGGATTGCTGCACCCGCAGATGTTCGCGCGCATCAACGGACTGGTGCCGCGTACGATCAGCGTCGAGCCGCCGCGCCTGCTCGACGACGGCGGCGCCTCTTTCCAGTTCGTTGCCCAGCTTCATCCGGCCGATCTCGGCGACAACGGCCTGACGGCAGAGATCTTCCTGATCGGTCAGGACGCGCCGCTGACCTCGATCGCCTTCCGCCGGGCGGATGTCGACGACCTGACCAAGCGGATCGTCGAGTTCGAAGCTCAGCTCTCCCAGGTCAGTCAGTCGACCGCGTTCAAGTTCAAGACCCTGAACTCCGACGTGACCGCCCGCATGGACCTGCTGCAGCAGCGGATCGACGCCTTCATCGAATACGCCGCCTCGTTCATGTTCGACCGGGTCGCCGCAACGGAAGTGCAGACGCAGCCCGGCGCGCCGCCGCTGCCACCGAGGCTGCAGGCCAAGATCGACGCGTTCCGCCAGATCGTCCATGCCGGCGCGCCGCGCAGCGGCGAAACGGCGACCAGCGAGGCCGCGCCGCGCAACGTGCAGGTGGCGTTGCGGTCGCCGTCTTACTCCTATGGCTGGTACGACGTCGAGGACGAGAGCGGCGTCGAGTTCCGCTGGATGGCGGGCGAGGCGATGATCTTCAACCCTCATCCCGAGCGCGAGGTGGTGGAGGCGATCGTCAGCCTCGTCGGCGTCTACGGCGCCGAGAAACCGCTCGTCCGGGCGACCTTCGATTCGCGTCCGGTCAACGTGCTGGCCGAACGCGGCAAGACCCGCAAGGCGCCTTGGCGCCTGAGGCTCTCCGTCGGCAGCGACCAAGCCGGCATGACCTGCCAGGCGCTGTCGCTGTCGAGCATGCTGACGAGTTCGCCCGCGCATGTGGAAGGAAACAGCGACAGCCGCATGCTCTCGATCGCGGTCTCCGAGGTCGTCTTCGTCTACGCCGGCTAGGAGCAGGTCCGGACCGCCGGCCGCCGACTTATCCCCGGGGGGCAACGCCGCCGCCATGATGCGTCCAGTTCCGCTGGACCTTCAGGAGGCCGCCGATGCCGAGTTCCTACGATCTTCAGAAAGACCCGAACGCCCTCGCGTCGCGCAGTGCGGCATCGCCGGGCAGCGACATGGCCCTGGTCGCACCGGCCGACGGCGCCGACCTCGCGGTCTATTCGCGGGCCCTGCGGGTTTTCGTGCCGCTCGCCCTGTCCGAGGCATCGGTCCGCGTGACGCCGACGCTCGCCGCAGACGACACCACGACCGTCACGCTGAAGTTCGGCGCCGGCGTGAACTACGAGCCGCTGAGCGTGCGCCGCATCTGGGCGACCGGCACGACGCCCGGCCTCGACATCCACGCCTATACGGTGTGATCGCCATGACCAGCTTCGGATATGGCCGCGTCAGCCGCTCCGCCCCGACCATGGGCGCAGCACCCGTCATCGCCTTCGCCGGCGACAGCATCACCTATGCCAGCATCAGCCAGGACACGGCGACGATGACGGCGAATTTCAGCCATGGCCCCGGCTTCTGGGTGCCGGCGCTGACGCATCAGCGCGTGCGCAGCCGCAGGGACCTGAATTTCGGTGTCAACGGCGAGACCTCGACCGGGCTGCTCGCGCGGATCGACGCGATCTGCGCCTGCGATGCCGACATCGTCACGCTGATGATCGGCACCAACGACCTCAACACCACCAGCGCCAGCACGCTTCCGACCTACAAGAGCAACATGACGCAGATGCTGCGCCGGCTGCTGGCCGCGGGCAAGCTCGTCATCGCCGTCTGCCCGCTCAACCGCAACCTCGCCAGTGCGACGGCGCGGCCGCTGATCCAGCAGATGATCCGCTGGGTGCGGGAGCTGCAATGGAAGGGCCATTGCAATCTCTACGTCGTCGATCCCAATGTCGCCTGGACCGATCCACTCTCGGCGACGTCTGCGCCCAAGACCTTGTTCGACTATGACGGGCTGCATCCGCGCGCGCTCGGCAGCTACTATGTCTGGAAGCCGGTCGCCGACCTGCTGCGCACGCTCTATCCGATCGTCGCCATGGCACCTACAGTTTCGGCGGCAGATCTCTACGAGCCGGACTGGAATCCATCGGGCAACCTGCTGCCCAACGGCATCCTCGACGGTTCCTCGACCGTCTCCGGCAGCGGTGGCCCGAGTTTCACCGGCAACCAGGCGACCAACACGACGATCCTGGCCAGCGCCGGCTCGGGCGGCGTCGTCACCGGGCTGACCATCGCCTGCGCCAAGGCCACCCTCGCCAACGGGCTGCCGGCACAGCAAATCGCGATCAGCGGCACGGGGACCGGATCCAGCGCCTCGCCCGGCTCCGGCGTGATCGTCCGGCAGGTCGTGACCTCGCCGAACACCAAGGTCGGCCCCGGCGACACGATCGAAGCGCTGGCGACGATCGAGTTCGACGCCGGAATGACCAACATCGCCGGCATCCGCTGCCGGCTGCGCGCGATCGAGAACGGCTCCGCCTACGACGCCGTCGACGCCTGGGACACGATCGCCGACCTGCTGCCGCCGACGGCCGAGAGCTGGACGTTGCGCACCCCGGCGCGCCTCGTCACCGCGGCTCCGAGTTCGATCGAGCTCTCGATCTGGGCGACGCTCAGGAACCAGTCCTCCGCGACCTTCTCCGGCACCTTCCGGGTCGGCGCGATGCATGTCGGAAAGGTGATCGCATGACGCTGTTCGCACGCATTCAGGATCCCAGCGGCCCGTTCGACGGGCTGAACGGGATCGTCGTCGATGTCTGGGAAGCGCAGGACCGCGAGGAACTTATGGCGCGGGTCGGGGTCGAGACCTGCGCCGAATTCGTCGAGGTGCCCCATGCCGATTGCCGGGGCTGGCGCTACGAGGGTGGCGTCCTGCTCGCGGCAGCCGGCTGAAGCGGGCATCGCCGTCGACGGCTTCACTTCACAGCCGTCGCAAACCTGCGGGCGCGGTTCGGGCGATCTGGTCGAGCCGCGCCGCGATCTTCTCCGCCACCGGGTCGAGCCCATAGGCGCTCGCGACGAAGGCGCTGGCGCGCCGGCGCATCGGGCCGTCGGTCGCGAGATTATCGCGCACATGCCGCATCTGCTCGGCCGCGTGCGCGATCGAGGGTTCGGCCCATTCGCTCCCTTCCCAGAAGACATATTCGTCGGCGGCGACCGGGCGCAGCCGGTGCTTGACGGGATAGCCGCGGCTCGCATCGAGGAAGGAGGCATTGCCGGACCAGCCGGTAGCGATGACGCTGGTGCGCAGCAGCATCGCCTCGGCGATGACGCGGCCGAAACCTTCCGAGCGATGCAGAGAGACAAAGCAGTCGACCGCGGCGACGAGACCGCAGATTTCGCCGCGGCTCAGCGGGCCGTCGACCAGCACATAGCGGTCGTCCGCGCCGAGCCGGCGCTCGAGCGCCGCGAAAGCCTCGGCATGGCTGTCTGCATTCAGGGTCTTGATCAGGAGACGCTCCGGGCCGCTGCGGTCGGGGAAAGCCTGCTCGAAGGCGGCGATCGCGGCATGCGGGTTCTTGCGCGCGACATAGGAGTTGAAATCGAACATCGTCAGGAAGACGACGTCCTCGCCGTCGAGACCGAAGCGGCCGAGATCGACCGGCGTCACCTCCGGCGTGTTGAGATAGGGAGGCATCAGCACGACCGGCTTGTCGGTCAGGCCGCGATAGACGTCGACGAGGAAGTCGCTGGAGGCCCAGACCTCGTCGACGAGATCGAAGACGAAGCGCCAATGCTCGGGCAGGCTGGTAAGCTCCCAGGGCCAGTAGCCAATGTTGTAGCGGCCCTGGAAGAGGTTCGCGCCGTGCTCGACATAAAGCCTCGCTGTCTCGAAGGCGGTCAGCGCGAAGATGTTGACCGGGTAGAGCGGGCGGTCGGCATGGAGAAGTTCGGCACCGTAGCGCGCAGAGGTCGCGCTCTTTTCGGGCAGCGCGACATGGTAGATCGCGCGCGGCAGACCGGCCCGCGTCACCGCCGCAGTCAGGGCGCGAGCATCCTCGCCGATCCCCAGAACGCCCTCGCTGAAGCCGATGATGTTGACGCCCGGCAGATCGGAGCGATCGGCCAGCGGCGGACAAGGCAGCCAGCCGCCGAAGAGGTGCGTGCGGGCCTCTACGAGACGCTCGGTGACGCCTGGATCGAGTCGGCCGCCCTGAGCCTCGAAAGCGGAGCGAAGCGTTTTGTCGCGCAGGATCACATACCAGTCGGCGTGACTCAACGCAGTCGATGAGCCGGCAAAGTTCTTATATGGCTGCATCAACACATGCTGCTCGCGTGGGCTGACGAAGGGCGCCAGCCCATATTCCCTGAGGCCGTCGCAATAGTACCAGGCGTGATAGCGATCGGGATCGCTGCCGAAACTCTGACGGATGTCGGCCCGCTGCAGCAGCACATAAGCCGCGAGCCGGCTGGCATAGGGCGGCATGGGCTCGGACAGGAAGGCGAGATACTGCGCCGAGATCGCGACGTGATGATAGCTCTTGCGGCCCTCGAAGGCGAACCAGAGCAGGAAGCGCGCTGCCCGATCCTCGACCAGCGCGGTCTCGCCGGCGTGGCCGGCGTGATGCAGCAGGAAGATCGCCTTCAACGCGGGATCAGCGAGAACGATGTCGACGGCGCGGATCACGGGCGCTTCCGACGGATGCACGGTCGTGGCTGCATGATCAGGCGGCGCGGGACGCGCGAGAGGCGCCGCGGATGAGTGCTGCGAGCCCATCATAGTCGCCCGTCACCCCGGCCATGTAGCGGGCGAACACCGCGTAGGTCTCGCGCTGCAGCTCGTCACGGATCGCCTGCGAGTCGCGATAGGCGCGCATCGCGTCGGCAAATTCCGCGATATCGCCGAGGCGATGAAAGGGATGGTCGCTGGCGATGCCCTCAAAGGCGTCGACGGAGCCGATGATCGGCCGGCCATAGGACAGAGCCTCGATCGTCTTGATCTTCAGCCCAGTGCCGCCGATCATCGGATTGATGACGCATCCGACATTGTCGTAGAAATCTTCAAGCCGGTCGACCATGCCCATCCGGAAAGGCTTCGAGCCGAGCGCCAGCCTTTGCCGGCAGATCGAGCCCGCCAGCACCCAGTCCATCGGCTCGCTCGCGCACAGCGCCTTGTCGAGCGCGGCGATCGAGGCGAGGTTGAACGGGTTGCCGCTGCCGAGATAGCCGAAGCTGAAGAACGGCTCGCCCGGCGGACGCCGCATCAGGAAATGCGGCTCGGCCGGGTGCCCGACGGTGATCGCCGTGCCGGAAAAGCGGCGGCGGATGGCAGCGGTCTCGTTTGCCTGGATCCCGATCACGACATCGGCGCGGGCGAAGCCGCGATCCTCCTCCCCAGGCGTGGTGAAGAACCAGCGCGGCTCCATCCCGGCCTGCTCGGCGACACGGTGGCGATCGCCGAAGAGATCATGCGTATCGAGGATCTTGAGCGGGACCGGCAGTCGCTCCAGCAGCTTCGACATCCAGACATAGTTGACGATGACGGCATCGTAGGGGTGCCGTTCGCAGAGCAGGCGGACCTGCTCGCAAAGCGCATCGGCGCACCAGTCGTCGAGCCCCCAGGTCCGGGCCAGCGAGGACTGCGGCAGCGGCAACGACTTCATGAAGATGAAGCGGTTCCAGAAGCGCTGCATCGCCTCGGTCTGGTCCGGCGCCAGGCCCTCCATGCCGTAGTAGAAGAAATCCGGCACGATGCCGCGGGCACGCAACTGCTCCGCGACCGCCTGGATGCGGGCCGCATTGCCCTGCGTCGCCGGATGCGAGGGGATCGGCGAGCAGATCAGGACAGAACACGGCTTCATCGCGCGATCATGCCGGCGACACCACGATCTTGTCGATGCAGAGTCCGAGCATGCGGCCGCTATTGCCATCGGCGACCATCCGCGGCACGGCCAGCGTCACGACGCGATAATCGCGCGACGGCGGCAGCTCGATCACGATCTTGCCGCTGTTGTCGGACCAGCGGGTCAAATCATGGGCGATGCTGCGCCCGTCGAGCTGGACGCTCAGTTCGTCGAGGTTGCGGCCGTCTTCCGTCCGGATCACCGAAATGTCGAGCGAACGCGCCCGCATCGCCGGCGCGGACGGCACGATGAAGCGGAAGCTGGAGTCCGGACCCGTCCACAGCCAGGAATAATGCGGGTCGCCTTCGCTGGCGAACCCCCCGTCATGGACGAGCGAGCGGGCCGGCAGGGTCAGCGCCTGCGCATTCTCGTCGGTAAAGGTCAGCAGGGCGCCGCCGGCCGGCTGCTTCACCGGCAGATCGTCGGGCACCATCAGAATGGAGCTCGTGCCGCCGGTCGCGTGCTTCAGCAGCACCGGCCTGAAGCCGGAGAATTCGCCGGAGGGGAAGGCATTCCGCCCCGGCCGATCATGCGGAAACGGCACGACGAGACACGTCGCCTCGTCGCGCAGCCGCAAAGCGAGCGACGCGGCATCGTCCGGCCGTTCGAAGACTGCGACGAGGGTGCGTCCACGCAAGCCGGCGTCGAGCGCCAGCGGCGGCCAGGCGGGCTCTCCCTCCATCTGCTCTGCGACGACGATCGGGTGATGGCCACCGGCCTGCCTGAACCTCGCCAGGAAGTCCTGCTCCAGAACCGATCCCTGCCCAAGATGTACCTGCGTCACCTCCGCATTCACCAGATAGGGCGACACGCAGCGCGGGAAGCTCAGATCAACGAACTGGATCGGCCCGATCATCGCCTCGATCGCCTGGGCGAGACCGGGTTCGCGCGACTGGCCGGCGGCGCCGGCCGCGGGAAGACGATGGGCGACAGCGCTCTGCTTCGCCATCAGTGCACCGTTCCGCTGATGGCGAGGCCGAGCGCACCGGCGCCGGGCGGGCCCGCCGAACCTGCGACGCCGCTTTCGCGTGCGACGAACTCGATCTTGCGGATCGCCAGATGCGGCCCGAGTTCGGCCCTCAGGAGTTCGGGCCGGCGCAACGCCTCGGCGGCGAAGTGATCGGCCGATGCATACCACAGGATCAGTTCGAAGGGGCCGGGCGCGCGGCCGAGCAGGGAGGGCAGCGGCTCCATCTGCGGCCCGACCTCGATCGCCATCCGCGCCGGCACGGCGGGACCGGGCGCCGGAGGCGAAACGGCCCGCTCCGTCCTGTAGGCCTGTGCGACGACGTCGCGGTACCGCCTGGCGATCGCGGCGATCGACAGGGTCGTCTCCGCGAAGAGACGCGCTCGGTCGCCGAAGCTGCGGCGCAGATCGGGCGCGTCGATCAGCCCGCTGAGCGCCGCCGTCAGCGCCCCGGCCGTCCCGAAGACCGGCACATGCAGGGCGACGTCGCGCGGGATTTCGGCATAGGCCGCGGTGTCGTTGACGATGCAGCATGTGCCGGCTGCGAAGGCGCGCGCCAGCGTCCCCGAACTCTCGCCGACCGAGGGGAAACGCAGATTGACGACGATGTCGGCGGCGGCGATGTGCGTGTCGAGCACCTCCTCGGAGACGAAGCCGGTGATCGTCGCCAGTGCGCCGAGACCCGGCCTCGCCGCGATCGCGGTCGTGAGGTCGTATTCGGCGGCCCGCTCCTCGCCGGCATGGATCCAGCGGAAGGAACGCCCTTGGCGCTGGAGCGCATGCAGCGCGTCGAGCAGCCAGTCGAAGCGCTTGACCTTGGTGGCGAAGCCGGCGGTCAGGATCAAGATCTCGTCGTCTCCGATACCGAGCGCCTGGCGCGAGGCCGCCCGCGGGCCGGCCTTCAGTGGCGGCGCGAAATGCGGGATCACAGCGATCCTTTCGGCCACGCCCTGGCCATGCACGGCCACGAGCTTGCGGCGGGCGTATTCGGAGTGGACGATGACGCTGCGCGCCAGCCTGAGCACTTCGCCGGCCATGTCGAACAGGACGTAGTTCGCCGCCGTCTTGACGCTCGCCTCCTTCCAATGTCGGGCATAGAGCTCACCGAGCTCGCGGGCCGGGTTCTGCATGTTGCGCAGGATCGTCTCGAGCCGGGGCGATGCGAGCTCGTAGAGATAAAGCAGGCTGAGATCATGCAGCGAGACGACGCCGCCATGGCGGCGCAGCGCCTCGAGCACGAAGACATGGCCGGCGTTGTTGCCGATTTGGTGAAGGATCGGCGCGTCGGGACCGATATGGCGGAACGACTGACGCGGATCGCGCAACTCGACGCCGGACGGAACGACGGCCCGCGGCTCCTCGCAATAGCAGGCGCATGGCACGAGCCCGGCCATTTCGGCGAGCAGCATGGCGGAATAGTCGGCGATGCCGTTTCGGGCCGGCGGCAACGGTGTGAACCAGTTGACAGGTCCCAGCATCGGTCGAGGTCGCTCCCGGCTCATCGCATGGCTTGTGTGCGGCGCAATAACCTAAGGGCATGGGCCGATCGGTCAATCGCGAGCGGCGGATTTCCTGAACCATTCGATACCAAAGCCTAGCGGTTCGCCGGCGTTCCGCGACGAGACGGTCGCAGCAGAGCGGCGTCAGTCGGGGGAGAGCATCCTTCGTCTTGCAATTGGTATTATAGAGGGCTAGCCTTTTCTAAGACCACTCGGCATCTTGCCGAGAGAGACGGCCAGGGCGATGATCCGGCTGCTTTCGCGACGGGAGATTGAGAATGACGCGCAATCTGGCGGCAACGGCCCTGGCCGTGGCGATGGGACTGGGCTGCGGCATCGGCCTGGCCGCGAAGGCGCAGGCGCAGGTGCTCCAGGCCGCTGTCGACGCCTCGCCGGCCGGGCTCGACCCGCACATCATCACCGCCTTCTCGTCCTTCCAGATCGTCAACGGCACGATCTATGAGGGGCTGACCGCGATCGACAAGGAGCTGCGCGTCGTGCCGGCGCTCGCCAACGCCTGGACGATCTCGCCCGACGGCAAGAGCTACGTCTTCAAGCTAGTGACGGGCGCGACCTTCCATGACGGCAAGCCGCTAGAGGCGGCCGACGTGGTCGCGAGCCTCAACCGCGTGCTCTCCAAGGACATCGCCTCGCCGCTGGCGAGCCGCCTTGCGGCGATGGACAAGGCGACCGCGGCCGATGCCGGCACCGTCGAGATCACGTTGAAGGAACCCTCGGCGCCGTTCCTGACCGCGCTCGCCTCGATCGCGATCGTGCCGCGGGCCTTCGAAGCCAACAAGGACGGTCTCCAGCGCCAGCCGGTCGGCACCGGCCCGTTCAAGTTCAAGGACTGGCAGCCCAACGGCTATATCGAGCTGGAGAAGCATGCCGGCTACTGGAAGAAGAGCGAGCCGAAGCTCGACGGCGTCAAGTTCAACATCATCCCGGAATCGGCGACGCGGCAGGTCGGCATTTCGTCGGGCCAATACGCGATGCTGCCGAACATCGACGCTGCGACGGCGCTCCAGCTCAAGGGCCGCGCCGGCGTCAAGACCACTGAAGCGCTCGAGCTCGCCTACACGCTCGTCGGCATGAACGTGTCGAAACCGCCCTTCGACAATCCCAAGGTCCGCGAGGCGCTGAACTACGCGCTGAACCGGCAGGAGATCGTCCAGGCGGCGCTGTTCGGCGCCGGCGTTCCCGGCGGGCCGCTCTCGCCCGCGCTGAAGGACTGGGCCGTCGACGTCAAGGATTTCGCCTGCTTCACGCCCTCGCCCGCCAAGGCGCAGGAGCTGCTCAAGGCCTCGGGCGTGGCGATGCCGATCGCGGTGACGCTGTTGGTGCTGCCGCGCCAGGACATCCGCGACATCGCCCAGGTCGTGCAGGCGCAGCTCAACAAGGCCGGCTTCAAGGCGGAGCTGAAGATCCCCGAGCTCGGCCAGTTCGTGCAGGACTGGCGCAACTCGAATTTCGACGCCTTCGTCTCGACCAATGCCGGCTCGGTCGACCCCGACGATTATTTCTACCGGACCTTCCGGACCGGCGGCTCCACCAACGTCTTCAAATACACCAGCCCCGAGGTCGACGGCCTGCTCGATTCCGCCCGCGTCGAGCTCGACCAGGGCAAGCGCAAGGCATCCTATTCGAAGGTGCAGTCGCTGCTGGCCTGCGACGGGCCGGCCGCCTTCATGACCTATGGCCAGCTCTTCACCGCGATGCGCAGCAACGTCACCGGCTTCGATATCGTCGCCAACCGCTCGCTGTTCTCGCTGGCGACGACGACGCAGGCGAAGTGATCGTCATTGCGAGGAAGCAAAGCCGACGAAGCAATCCAGGGGCGACGGAACGCTATGTTCCCCTGGACTGCTTCGCTTCGCTCGCAATGACGGCGCGTATTTGACACATCATGAGTTTCATCCGCACGCGCCTGATCGATTTCGTCGTCGTGATGTTCGGCGTCTCGGTGCTGGTCTTCCTGATGATCCGGCTGATACCGGGCGACGCCGTCGCGATCATGCTCGGCGCCAACACGGAGGTGACGCCCGAGCGCATCGCCGAGCTGCGCGCCCGCATCGGCCTCGACCAGCCGATCCTGAGCCAGTATCTGAGCTGGCTCGGCGGCATCCTCTCGGGGGATCTCGGCGTCTCGCTGTGGACGCGCCGGCCGGTCGCGGCCGAGATCGCCGGCCATGTCTGGCCGACGCTGGAGCTGAGCTTTCTCGCCCTCGTCATCGGTGCCGGTCTCGCCTTGCCGCTCGGCGTGCTGATGGCGCATCTGCGCGGGCGCGGCTGGGATGTCGGCCTGCAGATCGGCTCGATCGCGGGACTGACCATCCCCTCCTTCTGGCTCGGCATCATGCTGATCCTGGCGCTGACGACGCTGGCACCGGAATGGCAGGTGCTCGGCTATGTGCCGTTCTCGGAGGATCCGCTCGGCAATGTCGGCAAGCTGCTGCTGCCCGCTTTCGCGCTGGCGCTGCCGATCCTGGCCAATCTCGCCAGGCTCGTGCGCTCGGCCATGCTCGACGCACTGCAGCAGGATTTCGTCCGCACCGCCCGGGCCAAGGGCGTGTCGGAAGGCACGATCCTGTTCCGGCATGCGCTGCGCAACGCGCTGATCCCCTTCGTCACCAGTGCGGGCATCATGACCGGCTATCTGCTCGGCGGCGCGATCGTGGTCGAGCAGGTCTTCGCTATTCCCGGCCTCGGGCGGCTGATCCTCGGCGCCATCGCCGAGCGCAACTATCCGCTGGTGCAGGCGACGATCCTCGTCGTCACCTTCGCCTTCGTGCTGGTCAATTTCCTGGTCGATCTGCTCTACGCCCTGATCGACCCGCGCGTACGGCTGTGATCGGCATGAAGAGCCGGACGCCGAAGCTCCTCGTCTTCGCAGCGGTCGCGGTCGTGCTCCTCGTCGCAGTCGCTGTGCTGGCACCGCTGATCGCACCCTTCGACCCGCTCGCGCAGAGCGTACTCGCGCGGCTCAAGGGTCCGAGCGCAGAGCACTGGCTCGGCACCGACCAGTTCGGCCGTGACCTGCTCTCGCGCATCATCCACGGCCTGCGGGCTTCCCTGACGATATCGGCAGCGGCGGTAGCGATCGCGCTCCTGCTCGGCGGCACGCTCGGGCTGGCGGCCGCCTATTATCGCGGCTGGACCGAGCGCATCACCATGCGGCTGATGGACGTGTTCTTCGCCTTCCCGGTGATCCTGCTGGCGATCGGCGTCATCGCCATGCTCGGGCCGGGTTCCGGGCCGACCGTGATCGCGATCGCCGTGGTCTACACGCCGATCTTCGCCCGGCTGCTGCGGGCGCCGGCGCTCGTCATCACCGAGAGCGACTTCATCGTTCATGCCCGCTCGATTGGCGCGTCCGACGCCCGCATCCTCGCCCGCTACATGCTGCCCAACCTCGCCAGCGTGCTCTTGGTCCAGACCAGCCTGCTGCTCTCGGCCGCGATCCTGGTCGAGGCGTCGCTGTCCTTCCTCGGGCTCGGCACGCAGCCGCCGGCGCCTTCGCTCGGAACGATGCTGTCGGAGGGGCGCAATGTGCTGTTGCTCTCGCCCTGGAGCGCGATCTTTTCCGGGATCGCGATCCTGTTCCTCGCCTTCGCGCTCAACCTCCTTGGCGACGCGCTGCGCGACCGGCTCGATCCGAGGCTGCGGGGCGAGCAGTGATCTGCCGGGACGCGACGGCGGGCGACGTCGCCTGGATGACCGAGGTCGCGCTCGACGCCTATCATTTGGTCTTCGCAGCCTTCCTGCCGGGCTGCGACTGGTCGGCCTTCGACGCCGCGCATTTTCACCGCCGCTTCAACGAAAGCTGGCCTCGCATCCGCATCGCCGAGGATGGCGCCCCATGCGGCTTCGCCCTCGTCACCCTCGGTCACATCGACATGTTCTTCATCGACCGGACGGCCCAAGGACGCGGGCTCGGCGCGGTGCTGCTGGCGGATGTCGCGTCGCGGGGCGCGCTCTCGCTGGAAAGCTTTGCGGTCAACCGCGCGGCGCGACGCTTCTACGAACGGGCGGGATGGGTCGCGACGGAGCACTCCTCGCGTCCCTTCGCCGGCGTGGAGTGCGATTTCGTGCGCTACGAGCGGCTCTGACCAGAGGGCGGCTACTTCTCGGCTTCGCCGCGGCCGCCCTCGCTGCGCAACTCCCTGACCTCGACGACGAAGTCGTAGCGGTCGCCGCGATAGGCCGAGCGGGTGAATTCGACCGGCGTGCCATTGGGCAGGAAGCCGCGGCGTTCAATCCGAAGAATGGCCGCACCGACCGGCACCGAGAGCAGCTTCGCTTCCGGCGCGGTCGCGAGCGAGGCCTGGAGCCGCTGCAGCCCGCGCACCGGCTTGGCGCCGTGCACGTCGAGCGCCGCGTAGAGCGAGACGCCGATCTCGTCGAGCGAGGGCAGGAAGCTCGCCGGGATCACCGCGCGCTCGATCGCCAGCGGCTCGCCGTCGGCGGTGCGGACACGGGTGACGCGATGCACCGGCTGGTCGTGCGACAGCGCCAGCGCCATCGCCTCGTCGGGCGCCGGCAGGCCGGTCGCCTTCTCGATCCAGAGCGAGCCGGCCTGATGCCCTCGGATCGCCATCTCGGCCGAGAAGCCGGCGAGCAGGGCCGCCGGCTGCTCGATGCGCGGCGCGATATAGGTGCCCGAGCCGTGCTTGCGCGAGAGCAGCCCCTCGCGCAGCAGCACGTCGAGCGATTTCCGGACGGTGACGCGGGAAATGCCGATCGCGTCGGAGAGCTCGCGCTCGGAGGGCAACGCGTCGCCGGTCCTGATCTCGCCGTCGCGGACCTGGTTGCGGATCTGCTCGGCGAGCTGGAGATAGAGCGGCGTCGGGCTCGCCTCGTCGAGCTGGCCCTTGGCGATGCGCAGCATCAGGCGGCTCCATCGGCGATCTGCGACAGGGCGTTACGCAGATTGCCGCCATTCTGCGCCAGGATGGCGATGGCTGCGTCGCGCTCGTAGCCGAGCACCACCAGCGTCGCCAGCTTGATATCGCCCCGCGCGATCTGGAGGGCGGTCGCGGCCTCGGCCGTGCCGCAGCCGGCGATACGCGCGACCATCCGCTCTGCCCGGAGCTTCAGCTTGGCGTTGGAGACGTGCATGTTGACCATCATGCCGCGATAGACCCGGCCGAGCCGGAGCATGACGCCGGTCGAGATCAGGTTGAGCACGATCTTCTGGGCGGTGCCGGCCTTCATCCGGGTCGAGCCGGCGATCAGCTCGCTGCCGGTCTCGACCAGCACCGGAAACCGCGCCGCCGCCAGCAGCGGGCTGTCGGGGTTGTTGGCGATGCCGATCGAGACTGCGCCGCGCTCGGTCGCGCTGCGCACCGCCGCGACAGTGAAGGGCGTCGTGCCGCTGGCGGCAACGCCGATCACCACGTCGGCCGGGCCTGTGCCGGCATCGTCGATCTGGCGGGAGCCGTCCTCGGCGTCGTCCTCGGCGCCCTCGACGCTGGAGACCAGCGCCCCCTGCCCGCCCGCCATGGCGAAGACGATGCGCGAAAGCGGCCAGTCGAAGGTCGGCGGCAGCTCGGCGCCGTCCTGCACCGCGACGCGGCCCGAGGTGCCGGCGCCGACATAGATCAGCCGGCCGGTCTCGCCGAGCGCATCGGCCGCAGCAGCCGCGGCCAGCGTGATCGCGGGCAGCGCGCCGCGCACCGCCGCGACCGCCGCCATCTGCCCGTCCCACATCGCCTCCATGGCGCTGGCGAAGGGCCAGGCATCGAGATCGGTGAAACGCGGATCGACGTCTTCGGTCGCCATCTTGCTAGTCCATTCCCTGTTGTGCCGGGCTGCCCTGTTTCGCCGGATCGCCCCGCCTGGCGAGAATGATGGCGCCCGACACGGCGTCGCCCTCGGCTGGCTTCAACCTGTGGCGTATGTCTGGCGAGAGCCAGGGCTCGATCGCGCTCGACAGGCCGCCGAGGAGTGCGACGCGCGGCGCGCCCTGCTCGAAAAGGGCCCGGACCAGTCCGTCGACCTGCTCGGCCGCGTTCTGGACGATGCGGCGGCCCGTGGCGTCGCCCTGGTTGGCATGGCGCATCACGAGTGGCGCGAAGGTCGCGTAGTCGGTCGCGCTGGCGCGGTCCATCCAGGCCACGGCCTCGGCCGGGTCATCGCGGAAGCGCCGCATCACCTCGGCGAGCAGCGCGGTGCGCTCGTGGCGGCCGTCATGGGCGCGCAAGGCGAGCCGGACCACCTGCAGGCCGAGATCGGCGCCGCTGCCTTCGTCGGAGATTGGGAAGCCGTAGCCGCCGACGCGCAGCTCGCGCCCCGCGACCCGGCCGATGCCAACCGAACCGGTGCCGGCGATGACGATGGCGCCATCCTGTCCGGCATGCGCGCCGAGGCAGGCAGCGAGCCCGTCGCTGATCAAGATCACCGAAGCGAAGGGATGCGGCAGCGCTTCCAGCGCCTCAAGCGCACCCTTGCGGCCGATGCCGGCGAGGCCGATCCCGGCACGGATCGAGCCGCGCGCATGATCGGCGATGCCGGCCTCGGCCAAGGCGGCCTCGACCGCCGTCATCACGGATGCCCAGGCCTTGTCGACGCCGAGCCGCGTCGTCGCCGGGCCGGACAGGCCCTGGCCGAGCACCTCGCCACTATGCGTCTCGATGCGAGCGCGGCAGCCGGTACCACCGCCGTCGACGCCGAGGAGAAGCGGCCCCGACACGGCCCCTAATCCTTCAGCCGGGTGATGTCGGCACCGCAGCGCTTCAGCTTCAGGTCGAGCTGCTCGTAGCCGCGGTCGAGATGGTAGACCCGGTTGATGATGGTCTCGCCCTCAGCCACCAGCGCGGCGAGCACGAGGCTGACCGAGGCGCGCAGATCCGTCGCCATCACCGGCGCGCCCTTCAGTGGCGCGCCGCCGCGCACCAGTGCGCTCGTGCCCTGGAGGGTGACGTTGGCGCCGAGCCGCTGCAGCTCCGGCACATGCATGAAGCGGTTCTCGAATACCGTCTCGCGGATCATCGCCGCGCCCTGGGCCTGCGTCATCAGCGCCATGAACTGCGCCTGCAGATCGGTCGGGAAGCCGGGATAGGGTTCGGTGGTAATGTCGATGCCCCGAAGCGGCCCATCCCCTGCGACGATCAGGCCGCGATCGCCCGGCCAGATCCGGACGCCGGCGCTCTCCAGCACCTGAGCGACCGAGGCCATCTGCTCCAGCCTGGCATGGGTCAGCTCGAGCTGGCCGCCGGTGATCGCGGCAGCGATGGCGTAGGTGCCGGCCTCGATCCGGTCGGGGATGACGCGGTGCCGCGCCGCGCGGAACGCCGTCCCGCCCTGGACCAGGATGCGGTGCGTACCAGCGCCCTCGATCGCTGAGCCCATCGCGATCAGGCATTCGGCGAGATCGGCGACCTCTGGTTCACGCGCAGCATTGACGATCTCGGTCTCGCCCTTGGCGCGCGTCGCCGCCATCATCGCGGTCTCGGTGGCCCCGACCGAGGGCGAGCCGAGCACGACGCGGCCGCCGCGCAGGCCGCCGCGCGCCTCGGCGATGATCAGGCCGCCCTCGATCGCGATCTCGGCGCCCAGCGCCGTCAGCGCCTTGACATGGAGATCGACCGGACGTGCGCCGATGGCGCAGCCGCCGGGCAGCGAAACCCGGGCGCGGCCGAAGCGCGCGAGCAGCGGTCCCAGCACCAGGACGGTCGCGCGCATGCGGCGCACCGTGTCGTATGGCGTTTCGCCATCGCGGGCATTGGCTGCATCGATCGTGGCGGAATGGGCGTCGTGACGCGTCACGACGGCACCATGTGCCGCAGCGACGGCCAACATGTTGTCGATGTCGGAGACGGCCGGCAGGTTGTCGAGGCGCAGCGGCTCACCGCTGAGAAGAGCGGCCGCGATCTGCGGCAGGCTCGCATTCTTGGCGCCAGCGATCGCGACGGCACCTTCGAGCCGCTTGCCGCCGATGATACGCAGACGATCCATGGGAGCCCTCTTGTGACGACCTAAATGGTGTCATACTGGTATTGTCAAGACATGACCACATCAGACCAGCCGAACGCACCGCGACGTCGGCGCGACGCAGCCGCAAGAACCTTGGCCAAAGAGTGTGACCCGATTGCAGTCCAACCTTCCAGACGGCCGACAGGAGCACTTCCTGATCGCGGCCGAGCAGCTCTTCGACAGCGCGGCGATGCTCGGGCCGCATGCCGTCGAGATCATGGGTGACCGGATCGTCGCCTTGCATCGGGCGGGGCAGGCGCCGGCGGATCTGCCCGTGACCAAGTTGCCGCCCGACGCCATGCTGGCGCCGGGCTTCATCGATCTCCAGGTCAATGGCGGCGGCGGCGCGCTGCTGAACGATGCGCCCTCGGTCGAGACCGTGCGCCGGATCGCCGCCGCGCATCGGCGTCACGGCACCACCGGGCTGCTGCCGACGCTGATCACGGATGCGCCGGAGCGCATGGCGGCGCTGGCGGCCTGTGCGGCGGAGGGGCTGACCGTTCCGGGCGTACTCGGCTTCCACCTGGAAGGCCCTTTCCTCAACCCGAGCCGCAAGGGCATCCATCCGGTCGAGCATATCCGCCAACCGGACGAGACCGACGCCGCGACGCTGCTCGGTTTCGGCCAGATCGGGCGCTCGATGGTGACGCTGGCGCCGGAACGGCTCGCGCCGGACCTGCTCCGGCGCCTGGCCGCCAAGGGCCTGCGCGTCGCCATCGGCCATAGCGAGGCGAACGCGGCCGAAGTGGAGGAAGCGGTCGCGGACGGCGCGACCGGCGTGACGCATCTCTTCAACGCGATGTCGCAGATGACGCCGCGCGAGCCCGGCATCGTCGGCCAGACGCTGGTCGACGACCGGCTCTTCGCAGGGCTGATCTGCGACGGGCTACACGTCGCCGCGGCCAATCTGCGCGCCGCCCTCCGCGCCAAGGGACGCGACCGGCTGATGCTGGTCACGGACGCGATGTCGCTGGTCGGGAGTGACGCGACGGAGTTCACCCTGCATGGCCGCCGCATCGCGCTCGCGGACGGCCGGCTGACCGATGCGCAGGGCACGCTCGCCGGCGCGCATCTCAGCATGATCGACGCGGTCTGGAACGCCGTCGAGATGATGGGCGTGACGCTGAACGACGCCTTGATCATGGCTTCGCGCACGCCGGCACGCTTCCTCGGGCTCGGCGGAGAGCTGGGCGGCATCGCGCCCGGCTATCAGGCCGACCTCGTCGCCTTCGCGGGACGCGAGGTGGTAGCCACCTGGATCGCGGGCCGGGCCTGAGCCGGCCGTCAGCCGCCGACCTTGAAGGAATAGGTCGCGCCGAGTCCGAAGGTGACCTGGTCGCGCTGGCCGAGCACGCGCACGATCGGCGACTGGTCGGCATCGCCGATCAGGCGATCGTATTTGGCGAAGACCGTGGTCTTCCAGATCGGCGACCATTGGTAGTCCAGGGCGACGCCGACGCCAGCCGATTTGACGCCGCCGCTCGCCCTGAACGGCGTAACCCAGCCGTTGACCGCTGCCTGCGCCGGCGTGACGCCGAAATAGCGGTTCATGAACGAGGCGGTGCCGAGCGAGAGGCGCGGCCCGCCTGACAATGTGAAGGCGCCGAAACGCTGGACCCAGTCGGCCGAGAGATCGGCGACGACACCGTGATGGCCGTGGAAGCCCTGGCGGATTTCGATGCGCGTGCGCAGGCGATCCTGGATCGGCCAGAATTCCGCAAAAGCGCCGGCCTCGATCGTCCAGGGCACGTCGCGAAGTCCGAAGAGCTTGTTGTCGGTGCCGCTGTAGCGCCCGGCACGGAAGCTAGCGACCGGGCCGATGCTGAAGACCTTGGTCTCGTAGAGCGCATAGTCGAGCCCGTCATCGGGCGAACTGAAGCCGGCATCCTCGCCGACCCGCCGCCAGCTCAGCGAGGGCATGCCGGAAAAGCCCGCCTTGCTGGCGCCGTCATATTTCGGGCCGATCTGGCCGTTGCCACCGAGCGTGACGATCCAGCCCGAGGCCGGCTCGCCCGTCAACAGCGAGGGCGCCGGATCGGCAGCCAGTGCCGCCCCGGTGCACAGCCCGGCGGCGAGCGCGATGGTCATCCTCGAACGCGACAAGCCCGACACTCCTTCGACACTCACGCAACCCTCCCATGACACGCTTCCGACGGCGCGCCAATGCCGCCGGATGCGATGCCGCTATTCCGAAGCGTGCCGGCCGACCTTGATGCCGAGCTTCTTGATGCGGTGCCAGAGACTGCGCTCGGCGATGCCGAGGAGCTGGGCCGCCTGGACCTGCTTGCCGTCGGAACGCTTCAATGCCTCGACGATGAAGCGCTTCTCGATGCGCTCGAGTTCGGCATCGAGATCGGCCGGCACGGTGCCGCGCTCGCGCTGGCGCGGCGCCGGCTCGAACAGGTCGCGCGGCAGATCGGGTACGTCGATCGTCGGCGAGCGGGCGACGATCACGGCGCGCTCGACGCAGTTCTGCAGTTCGCGGATGTTGCCCGGCCAGCCATAGCCCGTCATCGCAGCGAGCGCGCCGGGCGTGAAGCCGTCGACCCGCTTGCCGACGCTTTCGGCCAGCACTTCAAGGAAGTGGCCAGCCAGGATCGGAATGTCCTCGCTGCGCTCGCGCAGGGCCGGCAACTGGATCGGAAAGACGTTGAGCCGGTAGAACAGGTCCTCGCGGAACTGGCCGCCGGTCACGGCCTGGCGCAGATCCTTGTGGGTGGCGGCGATGATGCGGACGTCGACGCTCTGGCTCTGGTTGCCGCCGACCGGCTCGACGCTGCGCTCCTGGATGACGCGTAGGAGCTTGGCCTGGATCGCCACCGGCATGTCGCCGATCTCGTCGAGGAAGAGCGTGCCGCCATCGGCGGCGGCGAAGCGGCCGACCCGGCTCGCCAGCGCGCCGGTGAAGGCGCCCTTGACGTGGCCGAAGAGCTCGCTTTCGAGCAGGCCCTCGGGGATCGCGGCGCAGTTCACCGCGACGAAGGGCCGCTTGCGCCGCGGGCTGTTGAAATGGATGGCGCGGGCGACGACCTCCTTGCCGGTGCCGCTCTCGCCGTTCAGAAGCACGGTGGCGCGGGTCTCGCAGACTTCGGTGACCTGCTCGATCACCCGCCGAAAGGGCATGCTGTTGCCGATCAGGTTCTCGAAGCTGTAGCGCCCCTCGAGCTCGCTGCGCAGGCGCTCATTGTCGCGCACGACCTCGCTCAGCCGCAGCGCCCGGCCGATCGTGGCGGCGACGTCCTCGATCTCGAAGGGCTTGGCGATGTAGTCGAAGGCGCCCTCCTTGACGAGCTCGACCGCGTCGCGCACCGCCGCGAAGGCGGTGATCATCACGACCGGGATCTCGGGCCAGCGCCGACGGACCTCGCGCATCAGCGCCCTGCCGTCCATGCCCGGCAGACGCAGATCGGTCAGGACGAGAGCGATCTCCTCCTGCTCCAGCAGGGTCAGGGCCGTCGCCGCATTGTCGGCCGCGATGGCGCGATAGCCCAAATCCTCAAGCGCCGCCGTCAGCACGTCGGCCAGCCTGATCTCGTCGTCGACGACCAGGATCGTCGGCGTCATGCCGGAACTCCTTTTGCCGGCTCGCGCCGTTCGGCCCGCGGCAGCGTCAATGTGAAGGCCGCGCCTTCGCCGGCCTGGCTAGCGCAGCAGACGGTTCCGCCATGCGCCGTGGCGACCGACTGGACCTTGGCGAGGCCGAGCCCGGTACCCTTGGCTTTGGTGGTGAAGAAAGGATTGAAGATGTCGGCAACGATCTCGGCAGGGATGCCGGTGCCGCTATCGGCGATCGTCAACGTGGCCTGCGTCGTGGTCGCTGCGAGCTTGACAGCGATCTTTCCGCCGGCCGGCATGGCGTCGATCGCGTTCAGGACCAGGTTGAGGCAGGCTTGGTGCAGTTGGTCGGGATCGCCGGAGATCGTGGCGCCCTGCGCCTCGTCGACGATCTCGAGCGCGATCCCGTGTTTGGCGAATTCGGGAGCGGCGAAGGAAGCGACGCGGTCGACCACCGAACGGAGCGGAAAGATCGTCCGGCTGGGCTCCTTCGGCTGGGCGAAGTCGAGGAAATCGCGCACCAGCGTCTCGATCCGGCGGACCTCGTCGACGACATAGCCGAGCATGCGGTCCTCGGACGGGCCGAGCTTTGCCCGGTTGCGCACCACCTCGGTCGAGGTCTTGATGATCCCGAGCGGGTTGCGGACCTCGTGGGCGATCACCATCGCCGCCTGGCCGAGCGCCGAGAGCCGGTCGCGCCGGCGCAGCTCCTCCTCCAGCGCATGAACCCGGCCGAGCTGCTCGGCCATGACGTTGAAGCCGGTCGCGAGTTCGGCGATCTCGCGACCGCCGCGCGCCGGAACGCGCTGCTGGTAGTCGCCTGCCGTGATCGCGCGCACGCCGCGCGTCAGCGCCCGCAGCGGGCCGACCAGGATGCCCGACATCGCGGCGCCGACCAAAATCGAGAGCACGCTGCCGAACAGGAAGATGCCGATGAACAGGCGCCAGCGCCCGATCTGCTCGAAGAAGCCCTCGCGATTGGCCAGGCCGATGAAGGCGACGGCGACGAGATTGCCGTCGATGCCGCGAAAGCCGGTGTAGATCGCGCGATAACCGCCGTCGTCGGCCTGACGGTCGAAGATCGTCTCGGCGCCAGCGGCGAGCCGGGCGCGGATCTGCTCGGGCACCGGCTTCGGCGGCCCTGCGCCGGGGTGGGTCAGCATCACCGGCTCGAAGCCCTTCCCGGTGTCGGCGAAGAGGCGCACATCCAGCGAGGTCACCACCTTGATGCCGCCGAGATAGGTGTCGTCGAGCCAGGTTCCGACGAGGATGTTGGCCTTGCGCCCGAGCACGCGCACGGTCTGGACCGCGCCGGCCATGATGTAGTGCTGGCCTTCCGTCTCGATCTGAAAGATGCCCCGCCGCGACTCTGTCGGCAGCTTTCCCTTGGTGGTAAAGGGCCTGGATTCGAACAGCTTCTCCTCGTCGTCGCCATAGATCGCGATCAGGTCGTAGCCGACCGAGCCGAGGATCGCGAGATCCTTCTCGATCATGGCGGGATGCCTGAGTTCGTCCTCGCTCGCATTCTCGACCCGCTGGCCGACGACATTGGCGACGCGCTGCGCTTCCTGCGTCGCCTCGCGCACCTCGAGCTTGAAGAAGCGCGAGGTCTCGCCCATCCACTGCTCGACATTGCTCTCGAAGGCGTTTGAGATCAGCCGCGCGGCGACGTAGGCCGAGGCCAGCATCGCCGGCACGCTGACAAGCAGGAAGCCGATGACGAGCCGCAGCCGAAGCGTGGTCATGCGGACCCGCATCAGGCTGGCCTTCCACTCATGAAGCGTGCCTCAGGGGCGCCTCGTCCAGATGTCGTCATCGCAGATCAACCCGCCCATGACGCAGCCCTTCACCGACAGCGTCGTCCTGGATTTCAGTTCAAGCGTGGTCTTGTAGCTGCGTCCATCCTCAGGATTGTAGCCCTCGCCGCTCAGGGTCGCCCCGCCTTGGTTCGGCTTGAAGCCCGTCAGCACGCGCAGGCCCATCAAGGAGCGGTTACGCAGGGCCGGATCGGGATTCGATTTGTCGATCCGCGGCTCCTTCAGCCAGACGATAGTGCCGCACAGGGCCGGTCCGCAGCGGGCGATCTCGATCTCCGATTCCCCGTCGGAATCGCGCCAGCGGCCGGCGATCTCCACCATAGGGTCGGCGAAGGCCGCGGTGGAAAACGCGAAGGCCGTGACCAGAAGCACAGGAAATCTCATCTCAATCCTTCTCCTCGGAGCCGAGCGCGATCACGCCGGCGACGATCAGGGCGATGCCGTAGGCGCGCGCCAGATCGATTCGCTCCCCCAGCACGACCCAGGCGAGCAAAGGCACGGTGACATAGGCCAGCCCCGTCATCGGGAAGGCACGGCTGAGCGGCATCATCCGCAGGATCGCCATCCAGACGACGAAGGTGCCGGCATAACCCAGCGCCGCGAGCCAGACGCCGGGCAGGGTCAGGGCGCGCGCGATCATCGGCAGGCCGAAATCGAGATCGGAGAGCTGGTCGGCGCCCCATTTGAAGGCGAGCTGCGTCAAGGTGTCGAGCGCGATGAAGGCGCCCCAGACCACGAGCGTCCGCCAAGGAAAACGCTGTTCCGGCATCGGGGCGGCGCTCATGCGGCGCTCCGATGCAAACTCGCGGCGCGGTGGGCGCGCAGATCGGGGTCGAGCCGGTCGAAGGCGATCAGCGGGCTCAAGCGACGCAGCGCCCAGTTGAAGACCGGGCGCCGGTGGCGGAAGAAGATCGTGGAGGGTTCGAGGCGGCTGCCGAAGCGCAGCTTCGAGGCATAGGCCGTCTGGCCGCTCTGCAGGCGCGCGATGCCGTTGGCGAGGCAGAAGCGGACATTCGCCATCCAGCTCACGGCGTAAAGATTGTGGTCGCGGGCCAGCGGGTAGCGCATTCCAAGGAATTTGTCGACGACGCGGTCGGGCTCGACCAGGAGGAGGTTGAAGGCCGCGAGCGTCTCGCCGACCCAATAGAGCGCGAACACCGCACGGTCGCCGAGCGCCTGCGAAACGCCTGCGAAATAGCCCGGCGGCAGCACTTCCAGATCGCCGTAGTCGAGCCCGCTCTCGGCGCGGGTCGATTCGTAGAGCGCGGCGATCTCGGCCTCGATACCGGCGATCGAGCGGCGCATCTCGATGCGGACCGCGCCGGCCTTGGCGAGCTTGCGGCGGATGTCCTTGCGGGTCGCCGACGACAGCGTCGCGAGATAGGCGGCCTCGTCTGCGAAGGGCAGGTCGAGCACCGCGACCGGCAGGCTGCCGAGCCGCGCGAAGCCGTCCCCGGCGAGGCTGCCACCGAAGGCCTGCGCATCCGCCGGGCACAGATCCTTCCAAGCGACGAGATGGGCGCCCTCGATGAGCGCGCGCTCGGCCAGCACCTGCTGCAGGACGCCGAAGGCCGCTTGGCGCTGCTGCGGCGAGAGGCGCGGCGTGAAGCCGAGATGGCAGCGCTCGGCATAGGGCGAACCGATGCAGAGGACCTTCAGCACCGCGAGACCCGGCAGGCGCCGGGCGATCTGTTCGGCGATCGCGCGCAGCCGGCCCTGCAGCGGCGTGTCGAGCCGGTAGTCCAGCCGGAAGAAGGGGACAACCGCGACGATGCCGGTCTCGTCCGCGACGCAGGCCGCAGCCGTCCTGACGCCGATGCCGGCGGCCGCGGCCGCCGCGTCGCAAACGGCGTAATAGGCGTACCCCTCGGCCTCCCCGGGGAAACAGGCATCCCAGGCCTGCGCATCGACCTCGGCGACGCCGGCGGCGATGCTGCCGCTGAACCCGCTCATTCGGCGGCGACGGCGTAGACGCTGCCGTCCTCCCGCGCAGCCGTCAGCCTTTGCGCCAAAGTGAGCGAGCGATCGATGACGACGTCGCGCTGCCGGTCGATGGTGACGAGGTGATAGCTGTCGTCGAGCACGACGGTGTCGACGAGACCGCCGAGGCGGCGCTGGATGTGGATCGCGTTGGAAAGGCCGGCGACATCGTCGTTGCGTGCGTGGACGATCAGGGCGGGCTGCGTGATCGCCCCCATGATCGTCTTGACCTGCGCGATCAGCGCCCACATCTCGCGCAACGCTCCGGACGGCGTACCGAGCAGGCCGGCCTCGGCGCTTTCGCCGCGTCCCATCGCATGCACGATCATGGCGCGAATGCGCTCGTCCTTGATGCCGAAGGGATAGCGCTCGACGAAACGGAAGCGCCGGCCGACCGGCGTGTCGATCAGCAGCTTGAGCAGGAAGGCGTACCAGGGGATCGACCAGCCGTCGTACCACAGCGTCGGCGCGTAGAGCGCCAGGCCTTGGACGTCGTCGGGGCGCTTGGCGGCGATGTGCATCGCCATGACAGCGCCCATCGACAGGCCGCCGACGACGATGGTGTCGCAATCGCGCTTCATCCGGTCGAGCGCCGCCTCGACGCTCGCCGCCCAGTCGAGCCAGGTCGTGGCGAGCAGGTCGTCCTCGCTGCCGCAATGGCCGGCGAGCTGCGGGCAATGCACGGTATGGCCGGCCTTGTGCAGTCCGCGCGCGACGACGCGCAACTCGACCGGCGTGCCTCCGAGCCCATGGATCAGCAGGAAGCCGGTGCGATCCCCGGGATAGGTCAGGCTGTGGTCGGCGATCGGCATGGCGGCTCAGGCAGTCCGGGCGACGACGACGACGCCCAAGGTGATGAGGGCGGCGCCGACCCATTGCCGGTTGCCTACGGCCTCCTTGAGGAAGACGCGGCTCGCCAGGGTGACGCCAAGGAAATTCAGGCTCGCGATCGGGAAGGCGATCGAGAGAGGCACCTCGGCTAGGATGCGCAGCCAGACGAAGATCTCGACCACGTAGATCAGCACGCCGGCGGCGATCCAGGCCGAGCAGAGCATGGCGAGCGCCATCTGGCCGGCATCGACGGCGTCGTCGGGCAAGGCGTCGGCGCCTCGCTTGAGGCAGAGTTGGCCGGCGACGTCGCAGACGACGGAGAGCGTGAACCAGAAGATCAGCGCGGGCGTCACGGCAGGACCCTGTCGAAGCACGAGAGCAGCGTGGCGTTGACCCGCGCATTGATCGCCAAACGCTCCGAAGACGGCTCGGCCAGCACGGGATGATCGAAATAGGCGAGCGTCGCGCGGAACGGATCAGAGAAGCGCGGCGGCGAATAGTCGCCGCAGACATCGACGCCGACGATCTCGGCATTCAAGGACAGGTGCTCGACGGCTTCGAGCAAACGGGCCAGCGGCAAGCCGCCCTGGTCCCAGTTGGTGACCGCTTCGTCGGGTCCGAGAACGTCCTTGTCGATGGTGATCCAGACCGCCCGCGTCGGCAGGCCGTCGACCAGTTCGTCGAGGAAATCGCTCCAACTCTCATCCGCCAGGTTGCGCCAGTGCAGATGGCCGCCCTCCTGGCGATGGGCCGCACTGTCACGATAGCGCCCCCAGATCCGCGAAGGCTCGTGGCGCCAGGGATAGAGCGCGATGCGCCCGTCCGAGACCGCCGCGAGATTGGCGAATTGCAGCTCGGGCCGGACGAGATCGTCGCTGCACGGCCCGATGGTGACGACGCGTTTGACCGGCGACAATTCCAGCGCCCGGTTGACCCAGGCGCCGCAGTTGAAGGTCGCGGGGAAACGGACCCAGTCCGGGTGATTGTCGAAGTGGATGACGGTGACGTCATCCTCGACATCGGCGAGCAGCCCCGCCGTGACATGGTGGAAGTCGCCCGAGCCGTAGAAGCTGACGGAGGCCTCGCCCGCCGGCGCGCCCGTGCCATGGAGACGCTGCCCCAGCTCCGCCATCGCCGCGCGCGTCGCGACGATGCGGAGCCGGGACGAAAGATCGGCGGCATCGATGCGGGTGGCGGCACCCGCATCGATGCGCCGGCGCAGCGGGGCCTGACCCGCTACGCTGCCGTCGAGATCGATCACACGCACGCGCAACGCCCGCCCCCCGGGCTCAGGCGCTGGCGACACGGGCGAATAGCTGGTCGAGCAGCTTGATCGCCAGATCGATCTCGGCGTGACTCATGGTCAAGGCCGGGGCCAGGGTGATGACGTTCTTGTGGTAGCCGCCGATGTCGAGGACGAGGCCGTAGCGCTTGCCGTCGATCTCGAGGTCGGCCTTCATGCCCTCGTCGCACATCAGGTCGACCAGACGCTTGGACGGCGTGTAGCTGTCATGCGGCTCGCAGATCTCGACGCGCAGTGCCATGCCGAGCCCGTCGACGTCGCCGACGATCTTGTGGTCGCGCTTGAGCTGCTCGAGGCCCTGAAGGAAATAGGCGCCCTTCTCCATCACCATGGTCTCGTAGTCGTCCTCGGCCATCATCTTCATGGCCTCGAGCGCGACGGCGGTGCCGAGCGGATTGGCGTTGAAGGTCGAGTGCGTCGAGCCAGGCGGGAAGATCGTCGGATTGATCAGCTTCTCCTTGGCCCAGACGCCGGAGAGCGGGTTCAGCCCGTTGGTGACCGCCTTGCCGAAGACGATCACGTCCGGCGTCACGCCGAAATGCTCGATCGACCACAATTTGCCGGTCCGGTAGAAGCCCATCTGGATTTCGTCGACCACCATCAGGATGCCGTGGTCGTCGAGCACCTTCTTCAAGCCGACGAAGAAGTTCTTCGGCGGGATGACGTAACCGCCGGTGCCCTGCAGCGGCTCGACATAGAAGGCGGCGTATTCGGCCTGGCCGGTCTTGGGATCCCAGACGCCGTTGTATTCGCTCTCGAAGAGACGGGCGAACTGCTGCACGCAATGCTCGCCGTATTCCTCCTTGCTCATGCCCTTGGGACCCCGGAAATGGTAGGGGAAGGGGATGAAATGGGCGCGCTCGCCGAAATGGCCGAAGCGGCGGCGATAGCGGTAGGACGAGGTGATCGCCGAGGCGCCGAGGGTGCGGCCATGATAGCCGCCCTCGAAGGCGAACATCAGGCTCTTGCCATTGCTGGCGTTGCGCACGAGCTTGAGCGAATCCTCGACCGCCTGGGCGCCGCCGACATTGAAGTGGACGCGGCCCTTCTCGCCGAACTTGGCTTCGGCATCCTGCGCTATCAGGGCGGCGAGCTCGATCTTCTCACGATGCAGGTATTGGCTCGCGACCTGCGGCAGCGTGTCGATCTGGCGCTTCAGCGCGTTGTTCAGGCGCGGATTGGCGTAGCCGAAATTGACCGCCGAGTACCACATCTGCAGGTCGAGGAAGCGGTTGCCCTCGTCGTCGAACATGAAGGAGCCTTCGCAGCCCGAGAAAATCTTCGGGAACTGCGTGTAGTGCACCGTGTCGCCGTGGGAGCAGTACTGCGCCTCGAGCGCGAGCAGGCGGGCCTGCTCGTCCTTGCGGCTCAGAACGGGCGGGGAGAACTGGATGTCCTGCGCGTCGGGCGCGCGGTCCAGTACGGTGTAGCCGTCATCCATCGATCATGTCCTTGGTCTTGTCGCGCGTCGCAACCGCGGCGTTCGCGCCCAGCAGGTCCTCCAGCAGGCCGACCGCCTGGGAGAAGGTGGAGAAAGGGTGGTGGGGCAGGCCGTTGTCGCGGCAATGCGCGATCAGGCCCTTCTTGGCGAAGACGAGGTCGGCCTGGCCGGCGACGCAATGATCCGACTTGCCGTCCCCGACGAGCAGCGTCAGTGGCCGGTGCAGCCCATCGGCGACGGCGCATTTGCAGGTGCCGCTGATGCAGTCGCCGCTCACGGCCGCATGCGGCGAGGACAGCCGCCAGCGATCGCCACCCGCCGGCTCGAGATGGTTCGCGACCACCGGCAGCGCGCCGAGGCCGACGCGGGTCAGCACCGCGCGGATCGTGCGGTCGAGACCGTCCGAGACCACGGTGACGGGGATATCGTTGCGGGCGCAGATCCGCACGAAGGACGAGAAGCCCCAGTCGATCTCGATGCCGGCGACGAAGGCGTCGAGCTCTGCCGGCGTGACGCGCAGCAGCTCGACCTGCCGGCGCATGCATTCGCGCGAGCCGATCTTGCCGTCGAGCCAGTCTTGCTCGATCGACCGCCAGGCCGGCTCGGCGAAACGTTCGAGAATTTGGTCGGTGGTGTCCTGCTTGGAGATCGTGCCGTCGAAATCGACGATAGCCTGCCACTGCATGATGAAGCCCAGTCCGGTCGTAGCGACCGAGCAGAGCAGCGCAAGCGCTGTGCCAGCGACCAGACGCTTGAAATCCTTGGATTATCCCGGATTTCTCACGACAAGATTCCTCCGCATCATGGAGCTTCCATCAAAATTTGTAGCTTCGCGCAGATGGCGTAAGCCTACTTCTGCGCGCTGACGCGGCTGCCACGAATCCGCCGCCCATATTGGAATCAGGGCGTTTTCGACGCTACCGGCGACTGCACGACACTCGACGATCAACTGGCACGGTTCCTGCCGAGGGCGGAGGCCGAAGCGACGCGAAGCCTGAAGAAGAATGATCATGGACCCATTGCTGCGAGCCGTCCTGTCCCGGCTCATCGTCCATGGCGCGCTGGCGATCTCGCTGCCCGGCGGACTGACAATCATGGCCGGCGACGGCAGTGGCGAGCCGGTCGCGATCCGCTTCACCGACCGGCGCGCGGTCTATGCCTTCCTGCTCGATCCGGAGCTGCAGCTCGGCGAATTGTTCATGGCCGGGCGGCTGGTGATGGAGCGCGGCACGATCTACGATTTCATGGCGCTGGTGCTGTCGGAGCAGCGGGGGCAGCCGACGCCCTGGTTCGAGGCCTGGCTCGACCGCACCCGTTTCCTGATCCGGCACCTGACGAGCTGGAACACGCGGGCCCGCTCGCGCCGCAACGTCGCGCATCACTATGATCTCGACGACCGGCTCTACGCGCTGTTCCTCGACGAGGACTGGCAGTATTCCTGCGCCTATTTCGAGCATCCCGGGCAAAGCCTCGACGAGGCGCAACTCGCCAAGAAGCGCCACATTGCCGCGAAGCTGTTGGTCGAGCCCGGCCAGCGCGTCCTCGACATCGGCTGCGGCTGGGGCGGCCTGTGCCTCTACCTGACCGAAACGGCGGGCGTCGGCGAGGCGCTCGGCGTGACCCTGTCGCAGGAGCAGCTCGACGTCGCGGGCAAGCGGGCGGCGGCGCAGGGCGTGGGAGAGCGGGCGCGCTTTGCCCTGCAGGATTATCGCGACGTCACCGGCGTGTTCGACCGCATCGTCTCGGTCGGCATGTTCGAGCATATCGGCCCGCGCTTCTTCGGCGAGTTCTTTCGGGTCTGCGCCCGGCTGATGAGCGAGGACGGTGTCATGCTGCTGCACACGATCGGCTGCTCCGACGGTCCCAACCACCCCAATCCCTGGCTTGCCCGGCACATCTTCCCGGGCGGCTACCTGCCGGCGCTTTCGGAGATCCTGCCAGCGGTCGAGAAGGCCGGGCTGATCGTCACCGATGTCGAGGTGCTCAGGCTGCACTATGCCGCGACGCTGAAGGCCTGGCGCGAGCGTTTCATGGCGCGCCGGGACGAGGCGCTGGCGCTCTACGACGAGCGCTTCTGCCGGATGTGGGAGTTCTACCTCGCCATGTGCCAGGCCGCCTTCGAATGGCAGGACGTCGTCGTGTTCCAGCTTCAGGTCGTGCGCCGGCAGGAGTCGGTGCCGTTGACGCGCGACTACATCGCGGTCCGCGAGGCGGAGCTGCGGACGGCGGAGGAGAAGCGCGCCGGCTAGTGCGCCGCGGCCGCGCGCCCGCTCGGCTTCGGCAAGAACCAGGCGAGCAGGCCCATGGCCGGCAGGAACGAGCAGATGCGATAGACCATGTCGATGCCGATCTGGTCGGCGACCTCGCCCAGGATCGCAGCCGCGATGCCGCCGAGCCCGAAGGACAAGCCGTAGAACAGGCCGCCGATCAGGCCGATACGGCCGGGCACCAGATCCATCGCGTAGATCAGGATCGCGGCGAAGGCGCTCGACATGATCAGGTTGATGACGACCGTCAGCACGCCGGTCCAGAACAGGTCGGCATAGGGCAGCATCAGCGCGAAGGGCAGCGCGCCCAGGATCGAGAACCAGATCACGCGATGACGGCCGATCCTGTCGCCGATGATGCCGCCAGCGAGCGCGCCGACCGCAGCCGAGACCAGGAAGAGGAACAGCATGAGCTGCGAGGTCTGGATCGAGACGCCGAAGCGGTTGATCAGATAGAAGGTGTAGAACGAGGTGAAGCTGGCATTGTAGCCGTTCTTCGAGAACAGCAGCACGATCAGCACCGCCATCGTGAAGATGATGCGCGCCCGCGACAGCGTCGGCGCCGCGGGCTTCGCGCCGGAGGCCTTCGCCGCGGCGAGCTGAGCCGTGCGGATCTCGGCGATACGCCGGATGATCCAGACCATCACCATCATCGCGAGCAGCGCCGCAGCCGAGAACCAGGCGATGCTGGTCTGGCCGCGCGGCACGATGATGAAGGCCGCGAGCAGGGGCCCGAGCGCGCTGCCGCTCTGGCCGCCGACCTGGAAGATGCCCTGCGCCAGGCCCTGCCGGCCGCCGGACGCGCTGCGCGCCATGCGCGTCGCCTCCGGATGGAAGATCGAGGAGCCGAGCCCGACGCAGGCCGCCGAGACGAGCAGGTGCGGATAGCTCGAGGCCGAGGCGAGCCCGAGCAGCCCGACCAGCGTGAAGCCCATGCCGACGACCATCGAATAGGGCATCGGCCGGCTGTCGGTGAAATGCCCGACGAGCGGCTGGAACAGTGAGGCGGTGATCTGGAACGTCAGGGTGATCAGGCCGATCTGGCCGAAGTCGAGACCATAAGCCGTCTTGATGATCGGGTAGACCGCCGGGATCAACGACTGGATCATGTCGTTGAGCAGATGCGTGCCGCTGAGCGCCAGCAGGACCGGGATCGCCGCGCGCTGCGGCAGGCTCGTCGTCGCAGGACTTGTCGTCGTCGGGCTGATCGCTGTCACGGGCGCGGCTTCTTGTGTTCTTCAGACGTCCGACGGGCCTGGCCGCGCGTCGACGCTCTCCACCGATGCGCCATCCCTAATCGCTCGCCGGCGCCAACGGTAGCGCGCTGAGCCATGCCGGCACCAACACAGGCGCATGGCGACCGGGCCCGAGCGCCCGGATTTGCCGAAGACGGGCTGGCTTGACAGCGTCGGCGGCGAACCGGACTGTTCCGCGAGGCCGGAACTGTCGAGAGCGGGACTCGTGGACGTCACAGGCGAGCGTAGCAGAATGTCGACGCGTCGCTGTTTTCTTCCGGGCCACCCGATCGCGCCGGCATGAACTATCGCTGGAACTGGTCGATCCTGCTGCAGGAGCCCTACACCGAGTGGCTCTGGAACGGTCTGCAGCTCACCATCGCGATCAGCCTGGCGAGCTGGGCGCTGGCGCTCTCGGTCGGCCTCGTCGTCGGCGTTGTCCGCAGCCTGCCGGGCGGCATCTCGCGGCTGGTCGCCGGCGCCTATATCGATGTCTTCCGCAACATCCCGCCGCTGGTGCAGCTCTTCCTCTGGTTCTTCGTCCTGCCCGAGATCGTGCCGGAGAGCTTCGGCCTCTGGCTCAAGCGGGACATGCCCTATCCGGAATTCGTCACTGCGGTCGTTGCGATCGGGCTCTTCGCCGGCTCGCGCGTCGCCGAGCAGGTGCGCGCCGGAATCGAGGCGGTCGGCGCGCATCTGATGCCGGCAGCGCTGGCGACGGGGCTGCGACCGCTGCAGGCCTTCCGGCTGGTCGTGGTGCCGCTCGGTCTGCGGGCGATCGTCGGACCGCTGACCTCGGAATTCCTGGTCACGGTCAAGATGTCGTCGCTGAGCCTGACGATCGGTATCCTCGAATTGACGGCGCAGAGCCGCCATGTCGAGAACTACACCTTCCAGGGACTGGAGGCCTTCACCGTCGCGACGATCGGCTATCTCGTGATCGGGCTTTGCGTGACCGGGCTGATGCGGCTGATCGACGACCGGGTCGGCGGCGCGGCGCTGCGGAAGGCGGTCTCGTGAGCGATTTCGACTGGGGGGTGATCGCACGGTCCTGGGGCTTCCTCGCCGAAGGCATGGCGCTGAGCGCGCTGCTCGTGCTGGTCGCGACCGTCGGCGGCCTCGTGCTGGGTTTCGGGCTGGCGCTGATGCGGCTCTCCCCGAACCGGCTGATCGCGACGCCGGCTGCGGCCTATGTCACGGTGATGCGGTCGCTGCCGCTCGTCCTGGTGCTGTTCTGGTTCTATTTTCTGGTGCCGTTGGCGATCGGCCGTCCGATCGGCTCGCTCGCCTCGGCCCTGATCGCCTTCGTCATGTTCGAGGCGGCGTTCTATTGCGAGATCATCCGCGCCGGCATCGGAAATGTCCGCCGGGGCCAGACCGAGGCCGGGCTCGCCACGGGGCTGAGGCGCGGCCAGGTGATGCGCCACATCGTCATGCCGCAGGCACTGAAGGCGATGACGCCGCTGGTGCTGAACCAGATCATCATCGTCTTCCAGGACACCTCGCTGGTCTATGTCGTGGCGCTGCACGATTTCCTGACCACGGCGAGCATCGTGGCCGCCCGCGATGGCCGCCCGACCGAGATGTATACGCTCGTCGCCGTGGTTTACCTGATCATCTGCCTGACCGCGAGCAAGGCGCTGGATTACTACCGGAAAGGCCGCGCGGCATGATCGTGCTTGAAGGCGTGCACAAATCCTATGGCAAGCAGAAGATCCTGCGCGGCTGCTCGGCCAGCGTGAAGCTCGGCGAGGTCGTGGTGGTCTGCGGTCCTTCCGGCTCGGGCAAGAGCACGCTGATCAAATGCGTCAACGGGCTCGTGCCGTTCGACGAAGGCACGATCACCGTCGACGGCGTCTCGGTTTCGGACAAGAAAACGGATCTGCCGGCGCTGCGAGCGCGCATCGGCATGGTCTTCCAGAATTTCGAGCTCTATCCGCACATGACCGCGCTGGAGAATGTCAGCCTGGCGCAGATCCATGTGCTGAAGCGCTCGCGGGCGGAGGCCGATGCGCGCTCGCAGGCGCTGCTGACCCGGGTCGGGCTCGCCGACAAGCTCGCGAGTCGGCCGAGCCAGCTCTCGGGCGGCCAGCAGCAGCGCGTCTCGATCGCGCGCGCGCTCGCGATGGACCCCAAGGCGATGCTGTTCGACGAGCCGACCTCTGCGCTCGACCCCGAGATGATCAACGAGGTGCTGGAGGTGATGCAGGCGCTCGCCCAGGACGGCATGACGATGATGGTGGTGACGCATGAGATGGGCTTCGCCCAGCGCGTCGCCGACCGCGTGCTGTTCATGGATGGCGGCGAGATCCTGGAGGACACGCCAAAAGCGCAGTTCTTCGTGCAGCCCGCGACCGAGCGGGCGCGCCTGTTCCTGACCAAGGTGCTGACGCATTAGTCCCGCGCCCTTCCCGTCGACCCAGCAAGGCCATCCCATGCGTGTCAGCATTCTCGGCGCCGGCAGCGCCGCCTTCGGCGCCGCCGCCCATCTCTCGCTCAGCGGGCACGACCCGATGCTGTGGTCGCCTTCGGGGCGCGGCACGGCGGAGCTCGCCGCGGGCGCCACCCTCGTCGCGACCGGCGCGATCGAAGCCAGCTTCAGGCCCCGCATCGCCGCCAGCGCGCAGGAGGCGGTGACCGGCTGCGACGTCGTGATGCTGGCGATGCCGGGCAATGCCCACAAGATGGCGCTGGAGGCGATCGCCGCCCATCTGCGCGACGGGCAGCCGGTCGTCATCAGCTCCCATGCCTCGTTCGGCGCGCTCTACCTCTCGAAGCTCTTGGCCGCGCGTGGGTTCAAGGCGCCGATCATCGCCTGGGGCACGACGCTGACCACCGGACGAAAGACCGGCCAGGACACGGTCAATGTCGGCTCGCTGCGCTCCAAAATCGACCTCGCGACCGTGCCGGAAAGCGGGATCGAGGAGGGTCATGCATTGTGCACCGACCTGTTCGGCGACCGATTCGTCGCGCGTGACGGGCTGCTCGCGATCGCACTCAGCAATCTCAATCCGCAGAACCACCTCGCCATCGCGCTGTTCAACCTGACCCGGATGGAGCGCGGCGAGACATGGGGCCAGGCCGAGAACGTCACCCCGGCGGTCGGGCGGGTGATGGAGACGCTCGACGCCGAGCGGCTGGCCATCGCCGAGGCCTTCGGGCTCTCCGTGCGCACCATCAAGGAGCACTACGCCTTCTCGTATCAGCTGCCGGTCGCCAGCATCGCCGAGATGAACGCCGATCTGCATGGGCAGGGCCGCGGCGGCTTCGGGCCGACAACGCTCGACAGCCGCTATGTGCTCGAGGACGCACCGTTCGGGCTATGGCCGACCGTGCTGCTCGGCCGGCTGGCCGGGCGTCCGGCGACCCTGCACGAGGCTGGCTTGACCATGCTCTCGGGCGCCTATGGCCGTGATCTTGCAGCGGAGAACGACCTCCTGCCGGCGCTGGATTTCGCCTCGATGACGCGCGAGGATGTGCAGGCGCGGGCACGGCTGGGATTTTGACGGTCCGGCAGGACGTCGGCCAGGCGATCACGACGAACGGGAGACGACCATGCGACCGAACCTTGCCACCGTGACGGGCGTGCTGCTGGCGCTTGGCCTCGCGGCTTCCGCGCAGGCGCAGGAGGTCGACGCGATCGTCAAGAAGCTGCGCGACACCAAGACGATCACCATGGGCATCCGCGAGACGCTCTACCCCTACGGCTTCATCGACAACGACAAGAAGCCCGCCGGCTATTCCGTCGAGTTCTGCCAGCGCATCATCGAGGAGATCAAGGCGGAGCTGAAGCTGCCGGAAATCCAGGTCAAATACGTCCCCGTCAACATCCAGAACCGCCAGGCCCTGGTCGCCAACGGCACGGTCGACATCGAATGCGGCGGCACGGTCAACACCTTCGGCCGCAACAAGCAGGTCGATTTCTCGTCGGTGTCCTATGTCTCGACCAGCCAGCTGCTCGTGCTGAAGAACTCCGGCATCACGAAATACGAGGATCTGAACAGCAAGATCGTCGCCGTCGCGACCGGCGGCAGCAGCGAGCCCGATCTCAAGAAGCTGATCGCCGAGAAGAAGCTCAATATCCGCATCCAGAACGTCGACGACCATGCGGCCGCGCTGATCTCGGTCGAGAGCCGGCGCGCCGACGCGTATTTCAGCGACAACGGCGCCTTCTACAGCCTGATCCGGCAGTCGAAGAACCCCGACGCGCTGACGATCGTCGGCGAGGAATACGGCTATGCGCCGCAAGGCTTCATGGTGCCCAAGCTCAACCCGACCATCCTCTGGATCGTCAATCACGCCATGGGCAAGATGTTCAAGTCGGGCGAGGCCGAGGCGCTGTTCGACAAATGGTTCGGGCCCTTCGGCGTCAAGGTCGGGCCGCGCCTGCGCGGGGCCTGGGCGACGCAGTCCTACGCAGAGTGAGCGAGCCGACCGGCTTGTTTTGCCACCACTCAGCCTTGGAGATCAAAATTCTTCCTAGAAGCCCCTGAATAGAACGATCTATCGCCGCGGTCGGATTCAGCCGTCCCCGCTGAAATTTTCGTCTTCGCAGCGCCATGTGTGCGGTGCAGCGCGACCTTCCGGAAACACCGGAGCGGACAGGTTGCGCCGCGCCGTCAGTTCGGCTGAATTCCTCGGCCTCAGGTTCCGGTTCAAGGGAGCGTCATGCCGCTCAAGCATATTCTCGGCCTCGACCATGTGGTCGTCACGGTGCGCGATCTCGATGCCGGCGCCGAAGGCTGGCGTCGGCTGGGTTTCACGGTCTCGCCGCGCGGCACGCATTCGCCGACCCTGGGCACCGGCAACTACACGATCATGTTCGGCGAGGATTATCTCGAGCTTCTCGGCATCCTGACCGAGACCGAGCAGAACGCGCCGACGCGCAATTTCCTCAGGGACCGCGAAGGCATCGAGCGAACCGCCTTCACCACCGACGATGCCGCGGCCGGAGCGGCCGAGCTCGAGAGCCAGGGCCTCGTGCCCCTCGGCCCGGTGCATTTCGGCCGGCCCGTCGACTTGCCCGGCGGCGGCGTCGGAGAGGCGAAGTTCAACGTCTTCCGCTGGCCGCTCGACCAGAACCCCGGCGGTATGCGCATCTTCGCTTGCCAGCACCTGACCCGCGACACGGTCTGGATTCCGGAATTGCAGCGCCATGCCAACGGGGCGACGCGGATCGTGCGGGTCGAGGTCCTGGCCGCCGACCCGAAGTCGGCCGCAGCCCATCTGAGCCGGCTCATCGACGAGCCGGCGCGCGAGGACGGGACGGCCTGGATCGTCCCGACGGGCGGCGAGCGCGCCGACATCCTGTTCTATGACGACGCCGAATTCGCCCGGCGCTACCCCGATGCGGTCCGGCAGGGCGCCACGAGCGGCGGCGCGGCGGCCGTCGTGCTGGCGGCGTCCGATCCCAAGGCGGCGGCCAAGGCGCTCGGCTCGCTCGGCGTCGCCCATGATGGCTCGGTCAGCGCGCCGGCGCATACCGCCAACGGCGTGATCGTCAGTTTCGTTTCGGCCTGAGCCGCCTGCCGCGCATTTGCGCAGGCCCCGTATTTACGCCTTCCGCGACATGCCGCATCGTCACCCCGCCGTGACGGCCCCGCCAGGAGATCTGCCATGGACATGACCCGCCGCGCCGCCCTTCTGACGAGCGCCGCCATCGCCGCCAGCGTCGCCGATCCGATGCGCGCGTTTTCGCAGGCCGCGCCGCGCAAGGGCGGCGTCTTCACGGTGCATTACGGCGCCGAGCAGCGCCAGCTCAACCCGAGCCTGCAGGCCTCGACCGGCGTCTACATCATCGGCGGCAAGATCCAGGAACAGCTCGTCGACCTCGACGCCGCGGGCCAGCCCGTCGGCGTGCTCGCCGAGAGCTGGGAGGCCGCGCCAGACGGCAAGACCATCACCTTCAAGCTGCGGCCCGGCGTGAAATGGCATGACGGCAAGCCCTTCACCTCGGCCGACGTGCAGTTCACCGCGATGGAGATGTGGAAGAAGATCCTGAACTACGGCACGACGCTGCAGCTCTTCCTCACCGCCGTCGACACGCCAGACCCGCTGACGGCAGTGTTCCGCTATGAGCGGCCGATGCCGCTGGCGCTGCTGCTGCGGGCGCTGCCCGATCTCGGCTACATCTCGCCGCGCCATCTCTACGAGGGCAAGGGCGACATCCGGCAGAACCCGGTCAATCTCGCGCCGGTCGGCACCGGCCCGTTCAAGTTCGTGAGCTACGAGCGCGGCCAATACGTCATCGCCGACCGCAACGCGGAATACTGGCGGCCGAACGCACCCTATCTCGACCGCATCGTCTGGCGCGTCGTCACCGACCGGGCCGCCGCGGCGGCCCAGATGGAGGCTGGCCAGATCCATTACAGCCCGTTCTCGGGCCTGACAATTTCGGATTCGGCCAGGCTTTCCAAGGATCCGCGCTTCGTCGTCTCGACCAAGGGCAACGAGGGCAACGCCCGCACCAACACAATCGAGTTCAATTTCCGCCGCAAGGAATTGGCCGACATCAGGGTGCGGCGCGCGATCGCGCATGCGCTCGACATCCCCTTCTTCATCGAGAACTTCCTCGGCGACTTCGCCAAGCGCGGCACCGGCCCGGTGCCCTCGGTCTCGACGGATTTCTACCCGGCCGACAACGGCCCGCAATATCCGTTCGACAAGAAGCTCGCCGCCAAGCTGCTCGACGAGGCCGGCTTCAAGGCAGGCGCCGGCGGCACGCGCTTCAGCCTGCGGCTGCTGCCGGCGCCCTGGGGCGAGGACATCTCGCTCTTCGCCACCTTCGTGCAGCAATCGCTCGCCGATCTCGGCATCAAGATCGAGATCGTCCGCACCGATGGCGGCGGCTTCCTCAAGCAGGTCTACAACGACTGGGAGTTCGACCTCGCCACCGGCTGGCACCAGTACCGCAACGATCCGGCCGTCTCGACCACGGTCTGGTATCGCTCGGGCCAGCCCAAGGGCGCGCCCTGGACCAACCAGTGGGGCTGGACCGACGAGGCGATGGACAAGATCATCGACGACGCCGCGACCGAGGTCGATCTCGCCAAGCGCAAGGGGCTCTATGGCGATTTCGTGCGCCGCGCCAACACCGAGCTGCCGATCTGGACGCCGATCGAGCAGATCTTCCTGACGGTGATCAACGCCAAGGCGCGCAACCACTCCAACACGCCACGCTGGGGTTCGAGCTCCTGGCACGATCTGTGGTTGGCGGAGTGATCAGAATCTGACCACCCTGCGCGGGTCGTCCCGGGCGACCGAAGGGAGACCCGGGACCCATGCCTGAACCTCGATCGGCGATGCTCCGGCATGGGTCCCGGATCTCCGCTTCGCTGCGTCCGGGACGACCCGCGCATTTCTGCCATGCCGCCAGGACCACCCTATTAGACGTTGCGATCAGCCTCACAACCAAACCGCCCAAACCATGCGCGTCCTGACCCTCGCCGGCAAGCGCCTCGCCGCCTCGATCCCGACGCTCGTCCTGATCCTGATCGGCGTGTTCCTGCTGCTACAATTCGCCCCGGGCGACACCGTCGACGCGATGATGGCGCAGATGGGCGGGGGCGATGCCGTGACGGCAAAAGAGTTGCGCCGCTTCTACGGGCTCGACCTCTCGGTCTGGGCGCAGCTCGGCAATTACCTCTGGCGGCTGGTCCGGCTCGATCTCGGCTTCTCCGCGATCTACGGCAAGCCGGTCGCGACCGTGATCACTGAGCGGCTACCCGCGACGTTGCTGCTGATGACCTCGTCGCTCTCGCTCGCCTTCTTCTTCGGGCTGATCCTGGGCGTCGCCGCCGCCCGCCGCGTCAATCGCTGGCAGGACACGCTGATCTCGACGCTCGGCCTCGTCTTCTACGCGATGCCGACCTTCTGGTTCGGGCTGATGGCGATCGTCGTCTTCGCGATCTACCTGCAATGGCTGCCGGCGGGCGGTTTCGAGGACATCACGGTGGCACATACCGGGATTTCCCGCACGGTCGACATCTTCCGCCATCTCGCGTTGCCGACGCTGACGCTCGGGCTGTTCTACATGGCGATCTATCTCAGGATCATGCGCGGCTCGATGCTGGAGGTACTGAACCTCGATTTCGTCCGCACCGCCCGCGCCAAGGGCATGGACGACACCCGCGTGATCGTGCGCCACGTCCTGCGCAACGCGCTCCTGCCGATGGTGACGCTGATCGGCCTGCAGGCCGGCACGATGCTGGGCGGTTCGGTCGTGGTCGAGAGCGTGTTCTCGCTGCCGGGGCTCGGCCGCCTAGCCTATGAATCGGTGGTCCAGCGCGACCTCAACACCCTGCTCGGCATCGTCTTCGTCTCGGCGCTGCTGGTGATCGCGGTCAATTTCGTCGTCGACCTGCTCTATGCCCGGCTCGACCCGCGCATCACCACGGGGACGTGAGATGGTGTCCTTCCTGAAGCTCTACTTCCGCTCACCGCCGGCGATCATCGGGCTGCTGCTGCTCCTGCTGGTGCTCGCCATGGCGGCAGGCGCCGGCTGGCTCTATCCGAAGGACCCGCTGGCGCTGGCCGGGCGGCCGCTGATCTGGCCGTTCGCCAATCCGCGCTTCCTGCTCGGCACCGACAATTCCGGCCGCGACATCGCCGCCCAGATCTTCCACGGGGCGCGCATCTCGCTCCTGATCGGCGTGGTCGCGACGGTGATCTCGATCATGATCGGCATCACCATCGGCGCGCTCGCCGGCTATTACGGCGGCTTCGTCGACACCGCGCTGATGCGCGTCACCGAGGCCTTCCAGACCCTGCCGAACTTCCTGCTGCTCTTGGTGCTGGTCGCGGTCTTCGGCTCGACCATCACGACGGTGACGATCGCGATCGGGGTCGTCTCCTGGCCGGCCTCGGCGCGGCTGACGCGGGCCGAGTTCCTGTCCCTGCGCAACCGCGAATTCGTCCAGGCCGGGCGCACGCTCGGCCTCAAGGACATCAAGCTGATCTTCGGCGAGATCCTGCCCAACGCCCTGCCGCCGGTGATCGTCTATGCCAGCGTCGTCATGGCGGTCGCGATCCTGCTCGAAAGCGCGCTCGCCTTCCTCAAGCTCTCGGACCCCAACGTCGCCTCCTGGGGCAACCTGATCGGCGCCGGGCGCGACGTGCTGCGGGTGCAATGGTACGTCTCGGCCATTCCCGGTGTCGCCATCCTCGTCACGGTGCTGGCGGTCTCGCTGGTCGGCCAGGGGCTGAACGACGCGCTCAATCCGCGGCTGAAGGGCCGATGAGCCCGATCCTCGTCCTCGAATCCGTCAGCGTCGCCCTGCCCAAGGGTGCCGACCGGCCGCATGCGATGGAGGACGTCTCGCTTTCGGTCGCGGCCGGCGAGATCCTCTGCGTCGTCGGCGAATCCGGCTCGGGCAAGTCGATGACGGCCAACGCGATCATGCGGCTGCTGCCGGAGAACGTCGCGATCGATGGCGGCCGCATCCTGTTCGAAGGCCGCGATCTCGCCTCCGTCGGCGAAGCCGAGATGCGCAAGGTCAGGGGCGCTGGCATCGCCATGATCTTCCAGGAACCGATGACGGCGCTGAACCCGCTGCGCATGATCGGCGACCAGATCGGCGAGATGTTCGAGGTCCACACCGGGCTGTCGAAGGCCGAGATCAGGAGCAAGGTGCTGGCTCTCCTCGACGAGGTCGCGATCCCCGATCCCGCCTCGGCGGCCAAGGCCTATTCGCATGAGCTCTCCGGCGGCCAGCGCCAGCGCGCCATGATCGCGATGGCGCTGGCGCTCGATCCCAAGGTCTTGATCGCCGACGAGCCGACGACGGCGCTCGACGTGACGACGCAGGCCCAGATCCTCAAGCTCATCCGCGAGCTGCAGGCGCGCAAGGGCACGGCCGTGCTGTTCATCACCCATGATTTCGGCGTCGTCGCCGAGATCGCCGACCGCGTCGCGGTGATGAGCCAGGGCAAGGTCGTCGAGCAGGGGCCGGTCACGGATGTGCTCGGCAGTCCGCAGCACGCTTATACGAAGCAGTTGATCGCCGCGGTGCCGCCGCTGACGGCGCCGCCGCCGCGACAGCTTTCGAGCGAGGCGATCATGACTATCGCCGACGTTTCCAAGACATATCGTACCGGCGGCTTCCTCGGGCGCGGCCAGCGCGTTACCCATGCGGTCAAGGGTGTCTCGCTCGTGCTGCCCAAGGGCGGCACGCTCGGCATCGTCGGCGAATCCGGCTCCGGCAAATCGACGCTGGCGCGCTGCCTGGTCCGGCTGATCGATCCCGACAGCGGCGAGATTCGGCTGAACGGCCGCGACCTGGCGAAGCTCTCCCGCGACGAGATGCGGGCCGAGACGAAGCATATCCAGATGGTCTTCCAGGACCCGTTCGCCTCGCTCAATCCTCGCCGCAAGAGCGGCGATCTCGTCGCGCAGGGACTCGTCGTCCATGGCATGGCGCGCGCGCAGGCCCTGGCTAGGGCGCGAGAGCTGTTTTCGCTGGTCGGGCTCGATCCGGCGGCGACCGAGCGCTACCCGCACGAGTTCTCCGGCGGGCAGCGCCAGCGCATCGGGCTCGCGCGGGCGCTGGCGCTGGAGCCGGACGTCCTGGTCGCCGACGAGCCGGTTTCCGCGCTCGACGTCTCCGTGCAGGCGCAGGTGCTCAAGCTGCTGGCGGAACTGCGCCGGCGGCTCGGACTGTCGATCGTCTTCATCACCCACGACCTGCGCGTCGCCGCCCAGATCTGCGATCTCGTCGCGGTGATGAAGAGCGGCGAGGTCGTCGAGGCCGGCCCGATCGGGCGAGTGTTCGGAGCGCCGCAACATCCCTATACGCAGGCGCTGCTCGCCTCGATCCCCGGCCGCGACTTCAGCGCCCGCACCGTGCCGACCGAGTTCGCGGCAAGCTGACGCCTCGGGCTCCGCCATCGCTCGCGCAGACGTCTCTGTCGGCCCATCGCGCTACCGCTGCGAGGTTGCGCATGGCGGGATCCTCGGCGACGCTGTTGGTGCGCCGAAGGAGACCCAATGCCCCGCCTCGCCATCGCCCGTTTCTCGCATGAGGGCAATTCGTTCTCGCCGGTGCCGACCGGGCTCGCCGAGTTCAAGCGTGAATGGTACCGGGGCCAGGAGGCGGAGGCAGTCTATCGCGGCACGGCGACGGAAGGCGGCGGCGCGGTCGCCTTCCTCGATGCAAGGCCGGACTGGCGCGGCACTTTCCTGCGCATGGCCGGTGCAACACCCGCGGGGCCCGTCACCCGCGACGCATATGACGCGATCCTCGCCGAGATCATCGACGATCTCGGCCAGGGAGAATGGGACGCGGTCTTCCTCTCGCTCCATGGCGCCATGCTGGTCGATGGGCTCGACCTCGCCGACTACGAGATCTGCCGGCGTGTACGCGAGGCGATCGGGCCGGACATGCCCTTTGGCGTCAGCCTCGACCTGCACGCCAATCTCGATCCGCGCCTCCCCGGCCTCGTTACCTTCGCCGCCGGCTTCAAGGAGCATCCCCACACCGACATGAAGGAGACCGCCGAGCGCGTGCTCGACGTGCTCGACCGCACCGTCAAGGGCGAGGTCAGCCCCGTTGGCCACATCGCCAAGCTCGACGCGATCCTGCCAAGCATCAACATGCGCACCGCAGAGGGGCCGATGGCCGAGCTCGAGGCTTTCGCGCGCGGACTCGAATTCGATCCGCGCATCCTCGACGCCTCGCCCTTCGGCGGCTTCTCCTATGGCGACACGGCGGTGGCGGGCTGCGGCGCGCTCGTCTTCGCGGACGGCGACGCGGCGCTCGCGCGCAAGGCGGCCGAGCGGCTGGTCGCCGAGACGAAAGCCCGGCTCGACCGTTTCTTCATCACCTTGCCGAGTGCGGCGGAGGGCATCGCGCAGGCGCTGGCGAGCCCGATCGGGCCGGTCGCGGTGATCGATTCCGGCGACAATCCGGCCTCTGGCGGCATCGCCGACACGCCCGAGATGCTGCGGGCGCTGTTCGCGGCCGCGCCGACCGTGCCGGTGGCGTTCTCGTTCTTCTGCGATCCGACCCTTGTCGAGCGCTGCTGGGCCGCCGGCGAGGGCGGCGCGATCGCAGGCACGCTCGGCGGCCGGATCAGCCACGACTTCGGCGCGCCGGTGCCGTTTTCGGGCACAGTGCTCCGGCTGACCGACGGGCAATATGTCAATGTCGGGCCGATGATGCGGGGCCTGCCGATGTCGCTCGGGCACACGGCGGTGATCGGCGTCGGAACCATCAGCATCATCGTCACCACCGCCTGCGGCTCGACCAACGATCCGGGTTTCCTGACGCTGCACGGCATCGACATGACGCAAGTCGCCGTGCTCTGCATCAAGGCGAAGAACCATTTTCGCGCCGCCTTCACGGCGATCTGCCCGGTGATGATCGACATCGACGCGCCAGGCCCAGCCGCGCTCGACATTGCGAGCTTCCCGTTTCGCCTCGCTCCGCCGACCCTCTATCCATTGTCTTCCAAGGAGGCCTGACCATGAGACGCCGCGACTTCCTTGCCGCCGCCGCAGCCAGCGCGCTCGCCCGTCCGGCCTTCTCGCAGAGCCGCGAGCGGACGCTGCGGTTCGTGCCGCAGGCCGACCTCGCCAATCCCGACCCGGTCTGGACCACGGCGACCGTGGCCTACAATCACGGCTTCCTGGTTTGGGACACGCCCTATGCGCTCGACGCCGGCTATCGGCCGCAGCCGCAGATGATCGCGGGGCACACGCTCTCCGATGACAGGCTGACCTGGCGCTTCACCCAGCGCGAGGGTTTGGCCTGGCATGACGGCGAGCCGGTGCGCTCGATCGACTTCGTCACCTCGATCGCGCGCTGGGCCAAGCGCCGGCCGCTCGGCCAGATCATGATGACGAACGGGGCCGAACTATCGACGATCGACGACAGGACCTTCGAGATCAGGCTGAAGAAGCCGTTCGCGCTGATGCTGACCGCGCTCGCCGACTATTGCTTCATCATGCCGGAGCGGATCGCCAAGACCGACGCCTTCAAGCAGATCTCGGAATATGTCGGGTCCGGCCCGTTCCGTTTCCTGCGCGACGAATGGCAGCCCGGTGCGCGCGCGGCCTATGCCCGCAACGAGCGCTATGTGCCGCGCAACGAGCCGTCGAGCCTGCTCGCCGGAGGCAAGGTCGCCCATTTCGACCGCGTCGAATGGATCGTCATGCCCGACGGCTCGACGGCGGGGACGGCGCTGCAGGCGGGCGAGGTCGATTGGGTTGAGAGTCCCTTGCCCGACCTCCTACCGATCTTCCGCAGGAATCCCGCGACGCGGGTCCAGCACAACGACAAGATCGGCGCGATCGGCATGGCGGCGATCAACCATCTGCATCCGCCCTTCGACAGCCCCAAGCTGCTGCGCGCGCTGCTCGCCGGCATCGACCAGAAGGAGTTCATGCAGGCGGCGTTTTCGTCCGAGCCCGATCTCTACAAGACCGGCGTCGGCGTCTTCACGGCCGGGCTGCCGATGGCCAATGACGAGGGTATGGACGTCTTCAAGGCCGATGTCGGGCTGGCGAAGAAGCTCGTCTCCGAGAGCGGCTACAAGGGCGAGCGCGTCGTCTTGATGTCGCCGAGCGACCAGGCGGTGCTCGGTGCGTTTCCGCCGGTGATGGCCTCGCTGATGCAGAAGATCGGCATCAATGTCGATCTGCAGACGACCGACTGGGGCACGGTGATCCAGCGCCGCTCGAGCCAGGAGTCGGTCGAGAAGGGTGGCTGGTCCATGTTCTGCACCTCCTATACCGGCCTGTCGGTGATGGACCCGGCCGTGCACCTGCCGCTGCGTGGCACCGGCAAGCAGGGCTGGTTCGGCTGGCCGACCGATCCCGAGATGGAAAAGCTGCGCGATTCATGGCTGGAGACAGCCGATCTCGCGACGCAAAAGCAGATCGCCCGCAAGATCCAGGCCCGCGCCTTCGAGACGGTGCCGTTCATCCCATTCGGCCAGTATTTCCTCGCCACCGCCGTGCGCGCCAACCTGACCGACTTCGTCGGCTGGCCGACGCCGGTGTTCTGGAACGTCCGTCGCGGCTAGCAAGGCCTGGCCTGCTCGACCGGCTGGTCGGCCCGATCAAGCTTCATCGCTCGATCGGCGGGCCCACGATTGACAAGGCTCCGAGCGCGGCGCGGACGGGCTCGTCGGGACCTCAGGCCGCGAGTTCGACCGGCGCCTTGGCCCCGGTCATGAAGGCGACCGCGTCCGACATCGAATAGGCCTTGGGATCGATCACGGTCAGGCGCCGGCCGAGCCGATGGATGTGGATGCGGTCGGCGATCTCGAAGACATGCGGCATGTTGTGGCTGATCAGCACGATCGCGACGCCGCGCCGGCGCACGTCGAGGATCAGCTCGAGCACGCGCCGCGATTCCTTGACGCCCAGTGCCGCCGTCGGCTCGTCCAGGATCACGACGCGCGAGCCGAAGGCGGTCGCGCGCGCCACCGCGACGCCCTGGCGCTGGCCGCCGGACAGTGTCTCGACCCGCTGGTTGATGCTCTGCACGGTGAGCAAGCCGAGTTCGGTCAGCTTCTCGCGAGCGATGCGCTGCATCTCCTTGCGGTCGAGCAGGCGCAGCACCGAGCCGAGCGGGCCGGGTTTGCGCAACTCGCGGCCGAGGAACAGGTTGTCGGCGATCGAGAGGCTCGGCGACAGCGCCAATGTCTGGTGCACGGTCTCGATGCCGGCGGCCTGCGCGTCGAGCGGGCCGCGGAAGGAAACCGGCTTGCCGTCGATCCGAATCTCGCCCGCATCGGGCACGAGCGCACCCGACAAGGCCCGGATCAGCGACGATTTGCCGGCGCCGTTGTCGCCGATCACAGCCAGTATCTCGCCGGGCATCAGCTCGAAATCGGCCCGGTCGAGCGCGGTGACGCGGCCATAGCGCTTCACCAGCCCGCGCGCCTCCACGAGCGGCGTCGTCGACTTGCTGGTCCTGAGTTCGAGGGTCATGCCGACACCTTTCGGATCCATTGATCGAGCGCGACAGCGACGATGATCAGGCAGCCGACGGTGAACTCCTGCCAGAGCACGTCGACACCCGACAGCGCCAGGCCGTTGCGGAAGACGCCGACGATCAGCGCGCCGATCAGCGTGCCGATGACCGAGCCGCGCCCGCCGAACAGGCTGGCGCCGCCGACGACCACCGCGGTGATGCTGTCGAGATTGGCGCTCTGCCCGGCCTGCGGCGAGATCGAGCCGATGCGGCCGATCAGCGTCCAGGCGCCGAGCGCACAGATCACCCCGGCGAGCACATAGACGGTGAACAGCACGCGGTCGGTGCGGATGCCGGCGAGGCGGGCGGCGTCGGGATCGTCGCCGACAGCGTAGAGATGCCGACCGAAGCCGGTGCGGTTGAGCAGGTACCAGACCAGGCCGGTCAGCCCGAGCAGGAAGAAGGAGCCATAGGTGAAGCGCGCCCCGAACAGCTCGACCGGCGCACCCAGCAATTGGAGGAATGGCGCGTTCTGCGCAACGTCCTGCGAGCGGATCGTCTCCGAGGCCGAATACCAGAGATTGAGGGCGAAGAAGATCGACCAGGTGCCGAGCGTCACGATGAAGGGCGGCAGCCGGAAGCGCGTGACCAGGAGGCCGTTGACCGCCCCGCAGCCGGCGCCGGCCGTAAGCCCGGCCAGCATGGCGAGCGGCGCCGGCAGGCCGAACGCGATGGCGAGCTTGCCCATGATCACCGAGCACAGCACCATGATCGCGCCGACCGAGAGGTCGATGCCGGCGGTGATCACGATCAGCGTCTGGGCGATGCCGATCACGCCGATGACCGTGACCTGCTGCAGGATCAGCGAGAGGTTGAAGGTCGACAGGAAGCGCGGGCCGACGATCAGGCTGAAGGCGAGCACGCCGAGCGCCAGGACGACCGCCGGCACAAGCGTGGGGTTGGCATGGAGCACATGCTGGAGCCGCTGCAGCGGCGAGCGTGCACCGATGTCGAATTCGGCATGGCGGGTCTCGCGGGTCGCCGCCGCGGCTTCGAACGTCCGGACTGCGGTGCGGCTCTCGACGTCGTCGCTCATCTCGATGTCCTCGCAAGCGGCCGGCAGCGATGGGGGGTGCGGCAGGCCTTGCGCCCTAGACTTTTCCGGACGATAGCGGCCGGTGCGGCGCGGTTGAAGCTGGCAGTCAGGGAAGGCGCCGGGACGGCCCCGGCGCTCGCAGGTTCGGTTCGCCCGGCTATCGTCGGCCGGGCGGCCGGCGCATCAGCCCCAGCACTTCTTCAGCGCGGCGGCGCTGTCGATCGAGGGGACGCCTGCAGCCGGCTTGTCGGTCACGAGCTCGACGCCGGTGTTGGAGAAGCCGAGGCCCGGCGATGCCTGCGGCTTGCCGCCGCCGGCTGCGAAGGTCTTCACCGCCTCGACGCCCTTGGCCGCCATCAGCAGCGGGAACTGCATCGCGGTCGCTCCGATGATGCCGTCCTTGATGTTGCGCACGCCGGGACAACCGCCGTCGACCGAGACGATCAGCACGTCCTTGTGGCGGCCGACCGAGCGCAGCGCCTCATAGGCGCCTGCCGCCGCCGGCTCGTTGATGGTGTAGACCAGCGAGATGCCCGGCTCCTTCTGGAGCAGGTTCTCCATCGCCTTGCGGCCGCCCTCCTCGCTGCCCAGCGTGACGTCGTGGCCGACGATGCGGGCGTCCTTCTCGTCGCCGATGCGCTTGGGATCGCCAATGTCGATGCCGAAGCCCTTGAGGAAGCCTTGATCGCGGGCGACGTCGACCGAGACCTGATTGATGTTGAGGTCGAGCAGCGCGATCTTGGCCGAAGTCGCCTTGTCGCCGAGCGTCTTGGCCGCCCATTGCCCGATCAGCTCACCGGCCAGGAAGTTGTCGGTCGCGAAGGTCGCATCCGCCGCGGTCGGCGGGTCGAGCGGCGTGTCGAGCGCGATCACCAGGATGCCGGCGGCACGGGCCTTCTCGACGGCCGGCACGATGGCGCGGGAGTCGTTGGGCGTGATCAGGATGCCCTTGGCGCCCGCGGCGATCAGGTTCTCGATCGCGGCGACCTGGCTGTCATTGTCGCCATCGACCTTGCCGGCGAAGTTGCGCAGCTCGATGTCGCTGGCCCTGGCCGCCTCCTGGGCGCCGGCCCGCATCTTGACGAAGAAGGGATTGGTGTAGGTTTTGGTGATCAGGCCGACGAGCACGCGGTCGGCGGCGGACGCCGCCGCAGTGCCGAGCATGAGCGCGACGCTCGAAGCGGCAAGAAGCCGGAATGGATGACGCATCGGTTCCCTCCCATGGGATGGTTGTCGTTTGGCGCGGTCAAAGCCGCGTTCTCATCGTTATGGCGTCTAGAGATCATCCTCGGCCAGCCCTGTCAATAAATAAATCATGCCGATTTAATAATTGACACAGACCGAGCCGCGAGCCAGTCTGCGATGGACGAGCAATGCTCGCTTCGAGCCGCCATCAACAGAAGCGGCCTGGCCGGAGGACGCGAAATGGCAGAGCAGGCCCCGGTCGCGGAGGCCTCGGGCGCGCCGCCGGCGGCGAGTTCGGCCGCCAATCGCGGCACGACCCAAAGCGGCGTCCGGCTGTACAACGAGCGCCTGATCCTGTCGCTGATCCGACGCCAGCGCAGCCTCGCCAAGGTCGAGATCGCAAGGCTGACGGGGCTGTCCGTGCAGACCACGACCGTGATCATCAACCGTCTGGAGGCGGACGGGCTGCTCGTCGCAGGCGAACCGCAGCGCGGGCGCGTCGGCCAGCCCTCGGTGCCCTATTCGCTCGACCCCGACGGCGCCTTCGGGCTCGGCCTGATGATCGGCCGGCGCAGTTGCGAGCTCGTGCTGATCGACTTCACAGCCGGCATCCGCGCCAGGCGACGGATGATTTACCCTTATCCGACGCCGCACGAGATCCTCGCCTTCGCCGAGCGCGGGCTGCCCGAGCTCGCCGCTACCTTGCCGGGACGGCAGCGGGCGCTGATCAGCGGCGTCGGCGTCGCCATGCCGTTCGAATTGTGGAACTGGGAGGCCGATCTGCAGACGCCGCCCGGGGTGCTGGATGCTTGGCGCGGCTTCGACGTGGCGGCGGAGCTGGCGCGGCGCCATCCCGCCTGGCCGGTCAGCCTCTGCAACGATGCGACCTCGGCCTGCGCTGCCGAGCTCACCTTCGGCGCTGGGGCGGCCTATCGCGATTTCGCCTATGTCTATGTTGGCGCCTTCATCGGCGGCGGCATCGTGCTGAACGGCAGCCTGTTCCCCGGTCGCAGCGGCAATGCCGGCGCGCTCGGCTCGCTGCCGGTGATGCGCCACGATCCGGACGGCTCCGCCAGCCTGCAGCAGCTCATCCGCGCCGCCTCGCTCTACCGGCTCGAACGCAAGCTGATCGAAGCCGGCCGCCCCGGCGCCGACATCTGGCTCTCGCCCGACGACTGGTCGGGCTTCGCCGAACCGCTCGATCGCTGGATCGAGGAGGCGGCGCTGGCGCTGGCGCAGGCGATCGTCGCGGCGCTCTCGGTGATCGATTTCGAGGCGATCGTCATCGACGGCGCCTTTCCGCTTGATGTCCGCCAGCGGCTGGTCGCACGCGTCGGCGAAGAGGTGGCGCGTCTCGACCGGCAGGGCCTGACCGAGGCCGCGATCGTCGAGGGTTCGATCGGCCGCGACGCGCGCGCTATAGGCGGTGCGGCGCTGCCGCTGCTCGCGGCCTTCGCCCGCGACCATGACGTGCTGTTCAAGGAGCAGGCGATGGCCTCGCCGCCCCAGCGCCCCGCGCGCGGAGCCCTGTCGTGATCCTGGTCTGCGGCGAGGCACTGATCGATCTTTTCGTCGCCCCCCCCGCAGGCACCGAGATGGCGGCACGCGCCGTCGCCGGCGGTTCGCCCTTCAACGTCGCGATCGGGCTCGCGCGGCAGGGCGTGCCGGCGGCTTTCCTCGGCGGCGTCTCGCGCGACCGCTTCGGCGAAGTGCTGGCGGAGATCCTGGTCCGGGAGGGCGTCGACACCCGCCATCTCGTCCGGACGGACCGGCTCTCGACCCTGTCGGCGATCGCGACCGGGCCGGACGGCCAGCCGAGCTACAGTTTCCACGGCGAAGGCGCCGCCGACCGGTCGCTCGTCCCGTCCGACCTGCCCCATGAACTGCTGGACGAGGTCCGCGCCCTGACCTTCGGCTCCTATACCATGGTGGTCGAGCCGGTCGGCTCCAGCTTCGCCGTGCTCGCCGAGCGCGAGCACGGCCGCCGCGTCATCAGCATCGATCCCAATCTGCGCCCGACCGTGGTCGGCGACATGAGCGTCTGGGCCAGGGCAGCCGAGCGCTTCTACCGTACCGCCACCATCGTCAAGGCCAGCGACGAGGACATCCGCATCGCCTGGGGCGGGCGTTTCTCGGTGGCGGACGCAGCCGCCTGGTGGCGCGATCGCGGCGCCGCGCTTGTCGTCGTCACCACCGGGGTCGAGGGCGCCGTCGCGTTCTCCGCCGCCGGGCACATCGCAGTCCCGGGACGCAACGTTGCCGTCCAAGACACGGTCGGCGCCGGCGACACCTTCCACGCGGCTCTGCTGGCGCAGCTCTTTCGGACCGACCGCCTGACCCTGCCGGCGATCGCGGCGCTCGACTTGGCCGCGATCGGCGAACTCATCGCTTATGCCACGGCCGCAGCGGCGATCACCGTCGGGCGGCGCGGGGCCGATCTGCCGACGGCTGCGGAGGTCGCGGCCAACATCGGGCGCGGAAAGCCTCGGCATGACGGACATCATGCCGCGACATTCCGCTGACATCGTTGCATAGGCCTTCACCACAAGCGAGGAGACCGCAATGACCTATGGCGCGCTCAACGCCCGGATCGGCGAGGTGACCGAACGCATCTCCCGGCGCTCGCACGAGCCACGCTCCCGCTATCTCGACCGGATCGCCGCCGCGGCGGCGTCCGGACCGCGGCGCCAGCGCCTCGGCTGCGCCAACCAGGCCCATGGCTTCGCCGCCTGCGGGCCTGACGACAAGGCGATGCTGCGGGCCGGCGCCGGGTCCAACCTCGCCATCGTCACGGCTTACAACGACATGCTCTCCGCCCATCAGCCCTATGAGCGCTTCCCCGAGCTGATCCGGCAGACGGCGCGGGCCGCCGGCGGCGTCGCCCAGGTCGCCGGCGGCGTGCCGGCGATGTGCGACGGCATCACCCAGGGCGAGGCGGGGATGGAGCTGTCGCTGTTCTCGCGCGATGTGATCGCGCTCTCGACCGCCGTCGCGCTATCGCACCAGACCTTCGACGTCGCGGTCTATCTCGGCATCTGCGACAAGATCGTGCCCGGCCTCGTCATCGGCGCGCTCGCCTTCGGCCATCTGCCGGCGGTGTTCGTCCCGGCCGGGCCGATGACGTCGGGCCTGTCCAACGATGACAAGGCGAAGGCACGCCAGCTCTTCGCCGAGGGCAAGGTCGGCCGCGAGGCGCTGCTCGAAGCCGAGGCGCGCTCCTATCACGGGCCCGGCACCTGCACCTTCTATGGCACCGCCAACACCAACCAGATGATGATGGAGATCATGGGGCTGCACCTCCCGGGCGCCTCCTTCGTCAATCCGAACACGCCCTTGCGCGACGCGCTGACCCGGGCCGCGACCGAACGCGCGTTGGCGATCACCGCCGCCGGCAACGACTATACCCCAGTCGGCCGGATGCTCGACGAGCGCGCCTTCGTCAACGCCGTGGTCGGGCTGCACGCGACCGGCGGCTCGACCAACCACACCCTGCACCTCGTCGCCATGGCGGCCGCGGCCGGGATCGCGCTGACCTGGGACGACTTCGCCGATCTGGCCGAGGTGACGCCACTGCTCGCCCGCATCTATCCCAACGGAAAGGCCGACGTGAATCATTTCCACGCCGCAGGCGGGATGGCCTTCGTCATCCGCGAGCTGCTTGCGGCGGGTCTGCTTCACGGCGATGTCGAGACCGTCGCGGGCCGTGGGCTCCACGTCTATGTCCAGGAGCCGGTGCTGGACGAGGATGGCGGATTGTGCTGGCGCGACGGCGCCGAGACGACGAGCGACGACAAGGTCCTGCGCGGGGTGGCCTCACCCTTCCAGCCGACCGGGGGACTCACTTTGCTCGACGGCGATCTCGGCCGGGCGGTGATCAAGACCTCGGCCGTCACCCCCGACCGCCATGTGGTCGAGGCGCCAGTGCGCATCTTTCACGGCCAGGAGGAACTGCAGGCCGCCTTCAAGGCGGGCGAGCTCGAGCGCGACGTCATCGCCGTGGTGCGCTTCCAGGGGCCCCGCGCCAACGGTATGCCCGAGCTGCACAAGCTGATGCCGCCGCTCGGCGTGTTGCAGGACCGCGGTTTCAAGGTCGCGCTCGTCACCGACGGGCGCCTGTCTGGCGCCTCCGGCAAAGTCCCGGCGGCGATCCACGTGACTCCGGAGGCGGTCGATGGCGGCCCTATCTCGCGTCTGCGCGACGGCGACGTCCTGCGGCTCGACGCGCCGGCAGGCAAGCTGTCGGTCTTGGTCGACCCGGCCATCTGGGCGATGCGCGAGCCGGCCATGGCCGATTTGTCGGCTTCGCATCACGGCACCGGGCGCGAGCTCTTCGGCGCCTTCCGGGCCGCCGTGGGAGCAGCCGACAGCGGCGCGACGATCTTCGCCAGCGCCTAAGTACGGCCGTTTGGCTCGGCTCGGACAACCGCCCCCGATGTGAGCTCGGCAACTCACCATGAGCAAACAGAAGAAAAGTCATTCTGTCCGACATCTGGTGAAAATTCCTTGCCCGGTGCCGAGTAAAGAACTGCCGCCGCCTTCTTTCGTCGCCGCCGGAAACGATGCCTGACACTGCGAGGGCACGGAGCCGAAGCAGTTCCCGACGCGCGCGGAAACCGAACCGACGCGATGGAACGATCGGGATAGGCGAGCATGTCTACCCGCAGATGTCGGCCGGCCCGGTGACGATCTGAGGAATATTCCGTCACAGACTGCCATCGCGATGGTCAACTGGACAAAACATAGACTTAGCTTTCATGCTGCTACCTCGCAGCAAAACTAGGTTGCCGCGTGATCGCGACCCGATCTTACATGAGGGCATGGAGACATCCCTGATGGGACTTTGCTCCTTGCGCGAAAGGTGGGTCGTCATGCGGCGGAGAGATTTCATCCAGGGCGTGGCGGCTCTCGGTGCATTGGCGACGGGTCTGCCGGCGCTCCGAGCGGCGAAGGCGCAGGGGCCGGTGACCGTCCGTTTCGTGCCCAGTGGCGACATCGCCAATTTCGATCCGATCTGGGGCACGAGCTACAGCGTCCGCAACGCGGCGCTGCTGGTCTGGGACACGCTCTACGGCATCGACGAGAATCTCGTGCCGCAAAAGCAGATGGTCGGTTCGGAGCATGTCTCGGCCGACGGGCTCATCTGGACCTTCACGCTGCGGCCGGGCCTGCGCTTCCATGACGGCGCGCCCGTCCGCGCCCAGGACGTGGTCGCCAGCCTTAAGCGCTGGGCTGCGCGCGATTCGCTCGGCCAGATGATCACGGCGATCCAGGTGTCGCTCGACGCTGTCGATGACAACAGCTTCCGCTGGCAGCTCAAGCAGCCTTTCCCGAAGCTGCTCTTCGCGCTCGGCAAGGCGAACGCCCCTTGCGCCTTCATCATGCCCGAGCGGATCGCGGCGACCGACCCGTTCAAAATGATCACCGAATTCGTCGGCAGCGGCCCGATGCGCTTCGTCGCCGCCGAGCGGGTGGTCGGCTCCAAGGCCGTCTTCGAGAAATTCCAGGACTATGTGCCGCGCGAGGAGCCGGCCTCCTGGATGGCCGGCGGCAAGCGCGTCTCAATCTCGCGGCTGGAATGGGTGGTGATGCCCGATCCGTCCACTGCCGCAAGCGCCCTCCAGAACGGCGAGGTCGACTGGATCGAGCGGCCGCTGAACGACCTCGTACCGTTGCTGGAGAAGAGCCGCAACGTCAAGACCGGCATCTCCAACCTGCACGGCAATGTCAGCGGCATCCGCTTCAACCATCTGCAGCCGCCCTTCGACAACCCGAAGGTTCGCCGTGCCGTACTGATGGCGCTCGACCAGAAGGAGTTCATGGAGTCGATCTTCGGCGACCAGACCGCGATGTGGAAGCCGATGAACAGCTTCTTCACGCCGGGGACGCCGCTCTACGACGAGACCGGCGGTGACATCCTGAAAGGTCCGCGCAACCTCGCCACCGCGCGCGATCTGGTCGCGGCCAGCGGCTACAAGGGCGAACCGATCGTCGTGATGGTCGCCCAGGACAACCCGACCGACAAAGGCGTCGGCGAGGTGACGGCGACGCTCTTGCGCAAGCTCGGCATGACCGTCGACCTCGTCACGACCGATTTCGGCACGATCCAGCAGCGGCGCCAGAGCAAGAAGCCGGCGGCGGAGGGCGGCTGGCACATCTTCTTCGTCAGCCATGCCGGCACCGACTGCGTCAATCCGGCCGCCTATATAGGCTTGCGGGCGCGCGGCGAGAAATCCTGGTTTGGCTGGCCGGCGAGCGAGGCCGTCGAGGCCGGCATCGCCAACTGGTATGTCGCGACCACGCCCGAGCTGGAGAAAAAGGCGGCAGCCGAGATCAATATGGCCGCCTTCGCGGACGTCGTCTTCGCGCCGACGGGCTTCTTCCTGGCGAAGCAGGCCTGGCACGCCCGCCTGAACGGCGTCGTCCCGGCGCCCTTCCCGGTCTTCTGGGGCGTCACCAGGACGGCCTGACGAGGCTCTCTTCCCAGAACTCTCACTCGTATCGCCTGGATTCCGGATCGACATGACGAACACGCTGCAACTCGCCGTCGCACAGATGGGCCCGGTCGCGCGGCTCGATCAGCGCCCGCGCGTGGTCGCGCGGTTGGTCGCAATGCTGCGCCAGGCCAGGGAGCGCGGCGCCGAATTCGTCGTGTTTCCGGAAGCCGCACTGACGACCTTCTTCCCGCGCTGGTTCATGACCGACGAGGCCGAGATCGACGCCTTCTACGAGACGCGGTTCCCGGGGCCAGAGACGGTCGCGCTGTTCGACGAGGCCAAGGCTCTCGGTCTCGGCTTCATGATCGGCTATGGCGAGAACGCGGTCGAGAACGGGATCAGGCGGCGCTTCAACACGACGGTCATGGTCGACCGCGACGGGAGCATCGTCGGCAAGTACCGCAAGATCCATGTTCCCGGCCATCGCGAGAACGAGCCGGAGCGCGCGTTCCAACATCTCGAGAAGCGCTATTTCGAGACCGGGGATCTCGGTTTCCCGGTCTTTCCGTTGAACGGCACGCCGACCGGCATGCTGATCTGCAACGACCGGCGCTGGCCTGAAGCCTGGCGCATGCTGGCGCTGGCCGGCGCGCAGCTCGTCTGCGTCGGCTACAACACCACGCTGCATAATCCCGAGATTCCCGAGCACGACCATCTCGTCTCGTTCCACCATCTCCTGTCGATGCAGGCCGGCGCCTATCAGAACGGCGTCTGGGCTGCTGCCGCCGGCAAGGCGGGGCTCGAGGAAGGCGCCAATCTGCTCGGCCATTCCTGCATCGTCGCGCCGACGGGCGAGATCGTCGCGTTGAGCTCGACGCTGGGCGACGAGGTCATCACGGCGCGTTGCGATTTCGGGCGCTGCCGCGAGATCCGCGACAACATCTTCAACTTCGCCCGCCACCGGCAGCCGCAGCACTATCAGGACATCGCCAGGGTGCCGGCGACATGATGCGCCTCGCCGCGCTTGCCTACCCGGACCCGGCACGACATCCTGCGCGCTGGCCTCCTCCTTGCAAGCCGACGGGTGGTTCCCGGTCCCATGCGCAGCCGACGCCCGCCGCCGCTTCCCCTCAACGCGATCAAGGCCTTCGAGGTCGCGGCGCGCCATGAGAGCTTCGCCGCAGCGGCCGAGGAGTTGCACGTCACTGCTGCAGCCGTCAGCCGGCACGTCAAGCTGCTGGAGAGCATCCTCGACCGACAGCTCTTCGAGCGCCGGCCGCAATCACTGGCGCTGACGCCTTTCGGGCGCGCCTGGCTGCCGGCGCTGACCGACGCATTCAACCTGATCGAGAGCTCCATCGCGCGTGCGCTCAGGCCCCAGCCGCCAGCGACCGTCTCGCTGTCCGTGCAGACCGCCTTCGCCGTCGGTTGGCTGATGCCGCGGTTGGCGCGCTTCTACCACGCGCTGCCGCATATCGCGCTGCGCCTCTACACCCATACCGAGACGCCCGACCTCTTGGCGGAGAAACGCTTCGACGCGATGATCGTCAGCGGCCGCGGCGTCTGGCAAAACTGCGAGGCCTCGGTCCTCATCCCCAACCAGATGGTCCCGGTCTGCAGCCCCGGTTTCCTGGTGCAGCGCCCCTATCTCCAGCGGCCGACCGACCTGCTCTCGGAGCCGCTGATCGTCTCTGAGGCCAATCCGGAAGACTGGCGCGACTGGTTCGCGAGCGTCGGCCTGAAGCATGTCGGGATCGCCGACAAGGTGGCGTTCCCGACCGGGTTCCTTCCTGCCCAGGCCGCCATCCACGGCCTGGGCATCGCGCTCGCAGACCGGGCGCTGATCGACGACGACCTCCGCTCGGGCCGCCTGGTGATCGCCCTGCCGGTGCCCGCCCTGGCGCGGGGCACGAGCTGGTACGTCGTCACGGTGCCGGGCCGGCGGATCGACGAGCCCTTTCGGCAGTTGAACCTCTGGCTGCGCGAGGAGGCGCAAAAGCATGCTGCCTCCCCGCCGCCGGCCGGCGGCCGGTAGCGAGACTGCGATGACACCCGTCGACCCGCGCAGCAGGCCTGCGCCTCATGGCGGCGCCGCGTAGCTCTCGATCCGGTCGAACAGGGTCTTGGGGATCGCGATCCCCTCGGTCGACGTGCGGACGCGGGCGGCGGCGCGGCGGGCGCCCGGCAGGCGCGCGCCCGACTGGTCCGCGATCGCGCTGAACAGACGTTCGAGCCGTGCGCCCGCGCCCGCACCGGCGAGGTCGCCCGGGTCGATCGCGATGAAGAACTGGCCGGTTCTGGGCGAGCCGCCGAGATTGTCGGCGAAGGAGGAGGCGTCGAGCGAGAGATTGGCTCCGGTCAACCAGGCCGCGAGAATCTCTACGATCAGCGCGAGGCCCGCACCCTTGTAGCCGCCCGACGGCACCATCGAGCCCCCAGTGAGCGCGGCCTTGGGGTCGGTGGTCGGCTCGCCGTCCCGGTCCAGCGCCCAGCCAAGCGGGATCGGCTCGCCGCGCTGCTGGTGCACGACGATCTCGCTCTTAGCGACCACGCTCGAAGACTGGTCGAGCACCAGCGGCTGGGCTCCCGCGCGCGGCACGGCGAAGGCGATCGGGTTGGTGCCGAAGACCGGCACGGCCCCACCGGCCGGCGCGATCGAGGCCGGGGCATTGACGAAGCCGAGCGCCAGCAGCCCCTGCTGGGCGATGCGCTCGACATGATAGCCGACGACGCCGCAATTATAGGAATTGGTCACGGCGAGCGCCGCGATCCCCTGCGCCTTCGCCGCCTCCACCAGCGCCGGCAGGCCGAAATCGATCGCCGGATGGGCGAAGCCGCCCTTGGCGTCGACGCGAACGAGGCCAGGCTTGGGGCTGTCGAGGACGGGCCTGGCCTTGCCGTCGATCTTGCCGACGCGGGCATGCTCGCAATAGGTCGGCAGCCGGGCGAGGCCGTGGCTGTGGACGCCCTCGGCCTCGGCCGCGACGACGGAGGCGGTGATCGGCGCCTCGTTGCGCGGATCGACGCCGCAGGCTAGCAGGACGCGCCGCGTCAGCGCCTCGACCTGCACGAGGCTGAGGCGGACGCCGTCCGTCGGTTGCTGCGCGCTCATGCCGCCTCCTCCGTGCCGCTCGCCCGGCCATAGAGCGCCACGGCCTTTTCGGGGCTGACCATGCCGTCGGCCAGATCCTTGGCGAGGCGCTGCGGGTCTCGCTTGCGCGGATCGCCGAAGCCGCCGCCGCCCGAGGTCTCGATGGTGACGACGTCGCCGGCCTTCAGCGGGATGCCGGAGATTTTTGACCGCAGCGCCTTCCGCGATCCGTCGGCATGCGTGATCACGATGCTGCTGAGCGAGCCCGGCCGGCCGCCCTGGATGCCGTGCGGCGGAAAGCGGAAGCGCTCGAAATGCGCGCCTAGCTTGCCGGCATCGGCGTCGAGCCGCCATTCGCGCACCAGGCCCAGGCCGCCGCGGAATTCGCCGGCGCCGCCGGAATCGGGAATGAGGCCGTATCTGGTGAAGGTCACCGGATATTTCGCCTCGACCATCTCGATGGGCGCATTGGTGTTGTTGTGCAGGCCGCAGGACAGGGCGCTCGCGCCGTCGCCGCCGGCATGGCCGCCCCAGCCGCCGACCTCGATGTCGAAATAGACCTGGCCCTTGCCCTGCCGGCCGACGGTCTGCAGCGCATAGACATAGGAGATCGCGTAATACGCAGCGGGGATGCGTGTCGGCGCGATTACCGCCAGCGCGCCGAAGACGGCGATGGCGATTCGGTGGTTGACGACCATGCGGCCGGCAACCGGGGCGGGAAACACGGCATCGACGACGCTGCCTTCGGGAAGCACGACGCTGACAGGCCTGTAGCAGCCGGAATTCGCCGGGATGTCGCCCCCCAGCGCCGCCAGCAGCGCGTAGTAGACCGCCGAGCAGGTCATCGCACGGGTGTTGTTGACGGGGCCGCTGACCTGCCGGCTCGAACCGGCGAAGTCGAGCGCGATGCGGTCGCCGGTCTTGACGATCCTGACCGCCAGCCGGATCGGCTCGTCGGACTGGCCGTCATCGTCGACGAGTTCGACGAAGGAGGCCTCGCCGTCGGGCAGCGCCGCGAGCCCGGCGCGCATCATCGCCTCGGAGCCGTCGAGGATCGCGGCCATGGCCGCGGCGAGCGACGCCACGCCGTATTTGCGCGCCATGCGCGCGACCGCGCGCTCGCCGATTCCGAGCGCCGCGATCTGGGCGTTGAGGTCTCCGCGCGTCTCGTCGGGCTGGCGGACATTGTGCAGCAGCATCTCGAAGACGCCGCTGTTGAGCGTGCCCTTGTCGACCAGCCGCAGCGGCGGGATGCGGACGCCCTCCTGGAAGACCTCGGTCGCGGCGGCGTAGTAGCTGCCCGCCGCGCCGCCGCCGACATCGACATGGTGGCAGAGCGTGCCGACGATGGCGACGCGCCGGCCGTCGACGAAGACCGGCCGGAAGGTCTGGATGTCCGAAAGATGCTGGCCGCCGGAATAGGGATCGTTGGTGACGATGACGTCGCCGTCCTGCCACTGTTCGAGTGGGATGAAGCGGTCGAGGATGGTGCGCAGGCAGTCCGACATCGAGTTGAGATGCACGGGGATGCGGGCCGACTGGGCGATGTTGTAGCCGTCGGCATCGAAGACGGCGGTCGAGAAATCGAGGATCTCGCGCACCACGGTCGAGCGGCTGGTGCGCCAGATCGTGATGCTCATCTCCTCCGAGGCCGCCACGAGCGCGTTGCGGATGACTTCGAGGCGGATCGGGTCGATGCCCGGCTGATGATCGGTCATGATGGCGGCCTCAATGGCTGGCGCTGCGGTCGGCGACGAGCGCGCCCGACGCATGGGTCAGGAGGCTCCAGCCGGCGGGGAGATAGATCGAGGTGTAGGGCTCCTCGACGATGGCAGGCCCAGTGAGCGGAGTGGTCGCGCTGACGGCGTCGCGATTCCAGACGCGCGTCTCGACCGCACCATCGCGGCCATGCACGAGACGGCTGCGGGCGGCGCTCTGCCCTTCCCCCTCGGCGCCGTGCGCGGGCACGGGCTTGGCCAATCCGCCGACGGCCTTGAGCCGGAGCGCCACCATCTCCACCGCGACGGCAGGCTCGTCATAGGAGAAGCGCTGGCGGTGCAGCGCGTGGAAGGCGGCGGTCGCCCTGGCGATGCCCTCGGCCGAGAAATCGGCTGCGTCGAGCGGCACGCGCAGGTCGAAGGCCTGGCCGGCATAGCGCAGGTCGAGCGCCCATTCGAAGCGCCGCGCCGCGTCCGGCACGCCGTCCTCGGCGAGCAGGGCCTGCGCCTCCGCGACCAGGCGCGTCGCCGTCTCGCCGAGCGACGGGGCGAGGTCGGCGAGCAGGCCGATCTGCGTCGCGCCGAGATCATGGGCGATGTCCGACCAGAGGATGCCCCAGGCCGAGAGCGTCGAGGCATGGGCCGGGAAGATCACCCGGCGGATGCCCAGTTCGTCGGCGACCTCGCAGGCATGAACGCCGCCGGCGCCGCCGAAGGACAAAAGCGCGAAATCCTCCGGGTCCATGCCCTTCTCGAACAGCGAGAGCCGCGTCGCCGTCGCCAGTGCGGAATTCGCGACATCGACGACGCCGGCCGCGACCTGGCCGATCGAGAGCCCGAGCCGCTCGGCGATGCCGCGTGCCGCTGCTTGTGCCGCCGCCCGGTCGAGCGGCATCGCGCCACCCATGAAGCTTGCTCCGTCGAGACGGCCGAGCAGGAGGTTGGCGTCGGTGACGGTGAGGCGCGTGCCGCCACGGCCATAACAGGCGGGCCCCGGGTCGGCCCCGGCGGAATGGGGGCCGATGCGCAGGCGACCGCCCTCGTCGACCCAGGCGATCGAGCCGCCACCGGCGCCGATGGTGCGCATCTCGATCATCGGCAGGCGCACGGGCAGCCCGTCGACCTCGCCCTCGTTGACCATCGCGATCGCGCCGTCATGCACCACGGAGACGTCGAAGGAGGTGCCGCCCATGTCGACCGCGACGAGATTGGGTTCGTCGAGCTCGACCGAAAGCCGCTTGGCCGCCGCCGCGCCGCCGCTCGGTCCCGACAGCAGCAGCCGGGCAGGCTCGCGCCCGGCCTTGGCGAGGCCGGAGACGCCACCGTTCGACTGCACCAGATAAACCTGCGCCGCCGGCAGCTCCTCGCCGAGCCGGACGGCGAGCCGGTCGGTGTAGCGCTGCACGATCGGCACCAGCATGGCGTTCAGCGCCGTCGTCGACATGCGCTCGTATTCGCGAATCTCGGGCGAGATGTCGGAGGCGAGCGTGACGGCGACGCCGGGCAGCATTTCAGCCAGGATCGCGCCGATGCGGCGCTCATGGGCGGGATTGGCGTAGGCATGGAGAAGGCAGACGGCGACCGACTTGATCTGCGCCCTCGCCAGTTCCGCCGCGATACGACGGACGCCGTCCTCGTCGAGCGGGACGGTGATCTCGCCCGCCGCATTGACGCGCTCGCTGACGCCGAAGCAATGGCGCCGCGCCACCAGCGGCTCGGGTTGCGTCAGCGTGATGGCGTAGACGTCGGTGCGGCCGTGCCGCCCGATCTGCATGACGTCCTCGAAGCCGGCGGTGGTGACGACGGCGCCGAGCGGCAGCTTGCGTTCGAGCACGGCGTTGGTCGCGATCGTCGTGCCGTGCAGCAGATACTGCACCGCCTCCATCGGGAAACCGAAGCGCTCGGAGGCCTGCCTTACGCCGGTCAGCAGGCCGATCGACGGATCGGCCGGCGTGCTCGGCGTCTTGATCTGGTGGATCGCGCCAGAGGTCGCATCGAGGATCTCGATGTCGGTGAAGGTGCCGCCGATGTCGACGGCGATGCGGATATCCTGCTGCATCGGGCAAAGCTCCAGGGTTCCCGCGCGCGATGGGCGAGCGGGGCGTGTCAGTCAAAAGTCGTCAGTTGCGGGTCGGCTAGATCGGTTTGCGCGTTATTTCACGAATGTCTTGGCGAGGCCGGAGGTACGATCCACCACGAGCACGACGAGCAGGGTCAGCCCGACCAGCAGCACCGAGAGCGAGGCGACCAGCGGGTCGGCCTGCTGCTCGACATGGTGGTACATCGCCACCGGCAGGGTCGAGATGCGCGGGCCGGTCATGAACAGCGAGAGCACGACCTCGTCGAAGGAGACGAGGAAACAGAGCGCGGTCGTGCCGATCAGCCCGGACTTCATCATCGGCAGGGTGATGCGGCGGAAGACCGTCAGCGGCGAGGCGCCGAGCGTCGCCGCCGCCTCTTCGACCGGGATGGGCAGGGTCGCGAGCGCCGTCGAGAGCACGCGGATCGCATAGGGCAGCGTCACCACGAGATGGGCGGCGACCAGCCCCGGGAAGGTCGCGAGCAGGCCGTAGCGCGAGAACACGATCAGGATGGCGAGGCCGAGCACGATCGTCGGCAGCAGAAGCGGCGCGGTGAACAGGCTCGACAGCGCCTCCGCGCCGCGGGGTTTCAGCCGCACCAGCGCATAGGCGGCAGGCAGGCCGATCAGCAGGCTCAGCATCGTCACCACACAGGCGAGCAGGATGCTGGTCCAGAAGGCGGCGGTCATCTTGCCGTCGGCGAAGATCGCCGGATACCATTTCAGGCTCCAGCTCTTCGGCGGGAACATCATGAAGTTGTCGCCGGAGAAGGAGATCGGCACGACGACGATCAGCGGCGCCAGCAAAAACACGAACATCGCGAAGGCGACGAGCTTCAGTGTGAGCGAGACGGGACGTTCATCCATGATCGCCTCCCCTCACATCACCGCGCGCAAAGCGCGGGTGTAGAGCAACAGCGCCCCGCCAAAGATCACCAGAATCAGGATCGAAAGCGTCGCCGCGAGCGGCCAGTTCAGCGTCACGATCGCCTGGTCGTAGATCTCGGTCGCGAGCAGGAAGACGCGCCCGCCGCCGAGTAGCTTCGGCGTGATGAAGGACGATACCGCCAGCACGAAGCAGAGCAGGCAGCCGAGCGCGATGCCGGGCAGCGTCAACGGCAGGATGATGCGGCGCAGGATGGTGAAGGGCGGCGCGCCCAGCGTCGAGGCGGCCTCCTCGACGCGCGGGTCGAGCCGGCCGAAACCGGCGAGCAGCGCCAGGATCATGTAGGGCATCAGGATCTCGGTCAGGCCGATGACGACGCCGGTCTTGTTGAACATCAGCCGGAGCGGCGTCGCACCGAAGGCCGTGACGAGATTGTTGACGAGCCCGCTTTCGGAGAGGATCGCGATCCAGCCATAGGTGCGCACCACGGCCGAGGTCAGCAGCGGCGAGATCACCAGCACGAGCAGGACCGTGCGCCAGGTGCCGCTGGAGCGATGCAGATAGAGCGCGATCGGATAGGAGCAGAGTAGCGTCAGCAGGGTGATGCCGAGGCTGACCGCGATGCTGTTGACGATCAGCTCGCCATAGAAGCTGTCCTGCACGACCTTGAACCAGGTCGCCAGCGTGTAGATTTCGCGCATCGCGCCGGTCGGCTCGACCTCGTAGAACGACATCCGCGCGAGGTTGAGCACCGGCACGAGGAAGCCGAGCGCGTTGACCAGCGCGATCGGCGCGATCAGCAGCACGACGAGCGCGAGCCCGCTGCGGCGTTCCACCGGCGCCGGCGCAGCGATGGCAACGGCCGCGCTCATGCGGCCGCCCCGTAAACGAAGACGTCCTGCGGCCGCCAGGAGAGGGCGACGAGCGTGCCCGGCTCCAGCACGGTTTCGCCGCCGCGCGTCGCGAGCTCGACCGAGACGAGCTGGCCGGCGACTTCGACGTCGTATTGCAGGATGTCGCCGGCGAAGATCGTGCGCGCGATAATGCCGGATACGCGATGGAGGTCTCCGCCCTGCCCGGCGCCCTCGGGCGACAGCGCGACCCGATGCGGCCGGATCATCACCTCGACCGGGCCCGCCAAACCGGCAGGCGCGGCGATACGGGTCCCGGCGAATTCGGCGGCGCCGCCTTTCGCCACGGCCTTGAGCCGGTTGGTGCGGCCGACGAAGCTCGCGACGAAGGCGGTCTTCGGCCGCTCATAGAGCTCGACGGGCGTGCCATGCTGTTCGAGCCGGCCCTGGTTCATCACCACGACCGTGTCGCACATGGTCAGCGCCTCGACCTGGTCATGCGTCACGAAGATCGCGGTGATGCCGAGGCGCTTCTGGATATCGCGGATTTCGTTGCGCATCTCGTCGCGCAGTTTCGCGTCGAGATTGGACAGCGGTTCGTCGAGCAGCAGGATCGATGGGCGGATGACGAGCGCGCGCGCCAGCGCGACGCGCTGCTGCTGGCCGCCCGAGAGCTGACTCGGCCGATGGTCCTCCTTGCCGGTGAGGTGCACCAGCGCGATCGCCTCCTTGACCCGCTTAGGGATCTCGTCGCGCGGCGCCTTGCGCATCTCCAGACCGAAGGCGACATTCTGCGCCACGCTCATATGCGGAAACAGCGCGTAGCTCTGGAAGACCAAGCCCATGTCTCGGCGATGGGTCGCGATCTCCGTCAGGTCCTGCCCGCCGACGACGATGCGGCCGGACGTCGCCGGCACGAGGCCGGCGATCATCCTGAGCGAGGTCGTCTTGCCGCAGCCCGACGGACCGAGGAAGGCGACGAGCTCGCCCTTGGGCACGTCGAGGTCGAAGCCGTCGACCGCCGTGAAGCCGCCATAGGTCTTGGTCAGCCCCCGCAGCGAGAGGAAGCCCTGTCCGGCGACGGCCGGAGGTGCACGGTCGGTCATGATCGCCTGCCCGTCATACCCGGTTCCGGTCAGCGGCTCAGCGGGATCACCTTGCGGCGCCACTGCTCCATGATCGGCTCGCGCACCTTGGCGAGCGCGATCCAGTCGACCGGGATGACCTTGTCCATGAACTTGACCGCGGTCCGGTCGATCGCCGAGGCGGCGATCTCGGCCTTGGCGTTGGTCGGGGCGTAGAACATCGATTCCGTGAAGGCCTTCTGGGCCTCGGCGCTGAGCGCATAGTCGATGAACTTGGCGGCGGCGTCCTTGCCCGGGCCATTGGCGACCTGGTTGATCGTGTTGATCTGGAAGGCGCTGCCCTCGCTCGGCAGCGTCGCCTTGAGCTTGCCGCCGGAGAGATCGGCATTGACCTGGGCGCGGGCGTTCCAGCCGGCGCCGATCACGGCCTGGCCGGAGATGATGACGGGATAGACCTCGGGCTTGGGCTCCCAGGTCTGGACGTTGGGGGCGATCTCGCCCATCGCCGCGATGCCCTTGTCGACGCTCTTGAGATAGTCGGTGCCGCCGCGCGCCTTGTCGAGGATCAGGACGAGCGAGAGGCCCTGGATGTCGGGCATGCCGGGGATCGCGACCTTGCCGGCATATTGCTTGTCGGCGAGGTCGAGCCAACTCTTGGGCGTCTGCTTCACCACATCGCTGTTGTAGATCAGCACGAGGTTGTCGAAGGTCACGGCGACGCCGGCGATGTCGGGGATGCGGGCGGCGGGATAGAGATTGGCGACGTTGGGGACGGTCTTCTCGTCGATCTTGATGAAGACGCCCTCGTCCGAACCGGCCTTGGAGACCGAGACGTCCATGATCGCGACATCGACCTGGGGCGCGGCCTTCTGGGCGCGCAACGTGCCGAGCATCTGGGCTGAGTTCGGGCTGGTGAAATACTCGATCTTGATGCCGGGATTGGCCTTCATGAACGGCTCGACCACCGCCTTGGTGTAGCGCTCCTGGAACAGGCCGGAATAGGCCATCAGGGTCACGGTGGTCTGCTGGGCATTAGCGCCCTGCGAGCCCAGCATGGTCGCGATCGCGGCTGCGATCGCCAGCTGCGTCGATGTCTGCATGTGCAATCCCCTTGTTGTGATGCGCGGGCGGTTATCCGTCCGTCGTCAGGCCGTTCGTCTCGTGTCGTCGCGTTCAACCCTTGGCGAGCTTGCCCTCCACCAGCGCGGTCGCGCCGGAGATGTCGGGCAGCTTCTCGCCCTTGCGCAGGCGCTCCAGCAGCAAGAGCTCCTGCTGCTGCATCTCGATCGCCTTGCGGGCATAGGCCTCCGCCGTCGCGGCCTTGAGCACGACGACGCCGCTCTCGTCGCAGAGCACCGCGTCGCCGGGCTCGATGGTCTGGCCGCCGACGCTGACGGGAACGTTGATCGCACCTTCCGTGCCAAGGATCTTGGTGGTGATCGGCGAGGGGCCGCGGCACCACATCGGCATGTCCGTCCGGACGATCTCGGAGAAGTCGGTCGCCGGGCCGTCGATGATGCCGGCGGACACGCCGGCATTCTTCATCGAATGGGTGACGACGCCGCCCCAGCAGGCGTGCTTGGTGTCGCCGCAGCGGTCGATGACGACGATGTCGCCGGGCCGGACCAGCTTGGTCAGGTAATGGAGCGCGGTCGAATCCGCATGCGGGATGCGCAGCGTCACGGCCGTGCCGGCGATGCGCTTGGTCGGCAGCACCGCCCTGATCTCGCGATCGACGAAGCCGGAATGCAGGACATGGCCGATGGTCGCGACCTCGCATTGCTGCAGCAGGGCGACGAGGTCGCCCGAGATCTGGGCCGGCATGGGATTGACGATGAACATGGGCTGATCCGGCTCAGGCGAGGACGTGGTGGCTGGCCACGGGCACGGCGGCCCGGACCTTGGCGGTGTAGGCGAAATCGAGCCGCGCGCTGGTGGCGCCGACCCCGTCCGAGACCTGCGCGGTGACGTGGCCCCAGGGATTGACCACCATGGAATGGCCGTAGCAGGCGTTCTTGCCCTGGGCGTGCGGGCCGGTCTGGCCGATGGCGAGGAACCAGGTCTGGGTCTCGCAGGCGCGGGCCCGCGCCAGCAGTTCCCAATGGTCCTTGCCGGTCATCAAAGTGAAGGCGGCGGGCAGGACGATGACGTCGGCGCCGGCGTCGCGCAACTTGCGGAACAGCTCGGGGAAGCGGATGTCGTAGCAGATCGCGCAGCCGAGCGTTGTGTCGCCGACCTGATAGGTCACGACATCCTTGCCGCGCGAGACCATGCTGGATTCGCGGTAGCTCGAACCGCCGGGCGCATCGACGTCGAAGAGGTGGATCTTGCGGTAATGCGCGATCCGCTTCCCATCGGGGCCGAACACGACGGTTGCGTTGAAATAATCGTCGCCGTCGCGCTCGCAGACGCTGCCGGCGTGGATGGTGACGCCATGCTTTTCGGCCAAGCCCGACATCAGCCGGTAGCTCTCGCCATTGGGGAAGGTCTCGGCGCTGTCGCGCATCGCGGCCGGGCTGCCATCGAGGAAGGCGTAATATTCCGGCAGGACGATCAAATCGGGCGCGTCCTCGGCGACGGCCTTCTCGACCATGGCGCGGGCGGTCTTCAGGTTCGCGGACTTGTCGTCCTGCGAGTTCATCTGGATCAGCGAGACTTTCACCGGCGTTCTCCCTGCGGGCCCGATCGCAGCAGACCAAACCCGCGCCGCGCCGGCAAACGCGAAATTCTTGTTCGCTTCGACAAGAATTGCTTATGAGAACGCCAGCGCCAGACCCTGCCCGCAGTTTGGGCAGCGGCGTCAGGCGGAGGCTGCGATCTCGACCGCCATGTCGGCGATCAGAGCGCGCAGCGAATTGCCGGGATCGTCGGCGAAGACCGCGTGAAAGTTCAGCGGCGGCAGCCGGGCCTCGACGTCGAGGATGCGCAGCTCTCCGGTCTGCAGGAACTCCTCGACCACGACGCGCGGCAGCACGGCGATGCCGACGCCGTCGCGGATCAGCCGCGTGATCGTCGCCAGCGAGTTGGAATTGAAGATCCGAATCACGCCGGCGTCGAGCCCCGTCGTCTCGATCAGCCTGAGCACCGCCTGATGCGGCTGCGAGCCCTTGGAATAGGCGAAGACCGGATAGTCGCCGAGATCGCCGAGCGCGAGCCGGCCGGGCTTCAGCGCGAGCTTGGACGCGCCGATCCACAGGCACTCGAAGGAGCAGAGTTCGATGTTGCGGATATGGGGCGCCACCACCGGCCCCATGATCAGCCCGAGATCGACCTGCCCGTCCTGGATTTGACGGGCGATGTTCAGGCTGGTGTCGACGTTGAGGTCGATCGCGACGTTGGGATAGGTCTCCTTCACCCGCTCGATCAGGCGCGGCAGCCAAGCGTAAACGATCGAATCGATCGCACCGATCAGAACCGTTCCACGCTGGTTCGAGACATCGCCGATGGCGCGCTCGAACTCGCCGACCATACGCACGATCGCCTCCGCTTGGGCGAGCGCGCGCTGGCCGTGCGGGGTCAGGCCGACATTGCGCAGATCGCGTTCGAGCAGCCGCACGCCGAGCTCGCGCTCCAGCGTCGCGATGCGGTTGGAGACGGCGGCCTGCGTCGTGCAGAGCTTCTCGGCGGCCAGCGAAAAGCTGCGCAGTCGCGCCACCCAGACGAAGGTCTCCAAGAACTTCAGATTCAACCGCTCGCCCCCTGCTCGCGGCGCGACACTGTCAGCAAAGCGGGCGCAGGCACAAGCGCGCGGCGGCAGGCTCAGGTGATCCGGCGCACGCTTTCGGCGATCTCCCGCGGCTCGAACAGGCGCTTCCAGTCGGGCTTCAGGATCGTCTCCTTGCCGAAGACGATCGCCTTGTTGCAGGCGTCGGAGAAGACGCCCTGGACCTGCTCGAAGGTGACAGCCGCCAGGATGTTCATATGGCCGAGCAGGAAGTCGCGCGCCGCCTCGCGCGGGACGCCGCGCGCGATCGCCTCCTCCATCGCCTCGCGCATCGCGTCGAGCAGCGTGGCGCAGACGGTCTCCGACAGGCCGGGCTCGAGGATCGCCATCTGCTCGACGGTGATCCGATGCGAGCGCATCACCGGCGCCCAGATCGCATGCGCGACCTCCTCGCCGACGGCATAGTGCTCCTCGGGTCCCTGCATCAGCGCGTTGACGATGTGCTGTTTTGCGGCGATCCCGCCGAAATGATCGGCCTTGGCGGCCGGGTCAGTCTCGTCGTTGAAGATCGGCGGATGGCAGGGATGGGTGACGAAATAGCTGATGTCGGCCCGCGCCGGCAGATGGCCGGCATGGGGCGCGGCGGCATCGAGGATCACCACGATCGTACCGGGCGCGAGCTTCGGCACCAGATCATGCGCGACCGCGCCGACGACGGTGTCTGGCACCGCCAGCACCACCACATCGGCGCCGGCGATGGCGGCTTCGGCCTCCACACAACCGACGCCATAGGCCTGCTTGACCCGCTCGCGTCCGGCCGGGCTGACCTCGACATGGCGGGTCTTGAGGCGCGACGCCGCGAGATTGCGGCCGAGCCGCATACCCATCTTGCCGCCCGCCCCGAACAACGCCACGACCGTCATGTCCCCGCTCCCACGCTCGATCCAACTGGTATGACGAGTCCATCCCATGCGATATGTCGGATTGTCAATCTGGTATGATGACCTTATGAGTTAGAGCTGTTGCTCTGGGAGGTTGCGGGTGGCGGACGAGCGGATCGAGGCGGATTACTGGCTTGAGACGCCGGGCGATCCGCGCCGCACCGCCGAGGCGATGGCGGGCGAACAGTCGAGTGGGACCTTCCTGCCCGTTCCCGGCGAAACGCCCGAGCTGACGACGCGGGCGGCGGCGCGGGTCGAGCGGCTGGAGCTGCTCGACGTTGCGGCCGAACCGACTTTACCTTCGGCCGACCGGAGCGCTCTGCCGGCAGCGGACGGCTATCGCCGGGCGCTCGTCACCCTGTCCTGGCCGCTGGAGACGATGGGGCCGTCGCTGCCCAATCTGGTCGCGACCGTCGCCGGCAACCTGTTCGAGCTGCGCCAGGTCAGCGGCCTCAGGCTGACCGACATCCGGCTTCCGGCCGCCTTCGCCAGTGCCTATGCCGGCCCGCAATTCGGCATCGCGGGCACGCGCAGGCTCGCAGGCGTGGCGCAGGGTCCGCTGATCGGGACGATCGTCAAGCCGAGCGTCGGCTTCGGTCCCGACGAGACGGCGGCGCTCGTGGCGACGCTGGCCGGGGCCGGCATCGACTTCATCAAGGACGACGAATTGCAATCGGACGGGCCGCTCTGCCCGTTCGAGGCGCGCGTCGCCGCGGTGATGCGGGCGATCGACATCGAAGCGGAGCGCAGCGGGCGCAGGGCGATGTTCGCCTTCAACCTGACCGGCGATCTCGACCAGATGAAGCGCCGCCACGACATCGTGCTGAAGGCCGGCGGCACCTGCGTGATGGCGAGCCTGAACTCGGTCGGCCTCGTCGGCATGATCGAGCTGCGCCGCTTCTCGCAACTGCCGATCCATGCGCATCGCAACGGCTGGGGCTATCTCTCGCGGGCCCCCGGCCTCGGCTGGGACTACCGCGCCTGGCACAAGCTCTGGCGGCTCGCCGGCGCCGACCACATGCATGTCAACGGCCTCGCCAACAAGTTCAGCGAGCCCGACGAGAGTGTCATCGCCTCGGCCAAGGCGTGCCTGGAGCCGCTGTTTCCCGACGACCCGATGCCGATCGTGCCGGTGTTCTCGTCGGGCCAGACGGCGCTACAGGCGCCGGCGACCTATGCGGCGCTGGGCTCGACCGACCTGATCTTCGCCGCCGGCGGCGGCATCCTCGCCCATCCCGACGGGCCGGCGGCGGGCGTCACGGCGCTTCGCGAGGCCTGGGAGGCGGCGGTCGCGGGCGTCGCGCTGACCGAGCGGGCCAGGACCAGCCCTGCCCTCGCCGGCGCCCTGGAGCGTTTCGGATGAGTGCGCTGCCCGCCGGGCCGCTGGTCGCCTATTACGGCGACGATTTCACCGGCTCGGCCGCCGTGATGGAGGTGATGGCCTTCGCCGGGCTCGACTCCGTGATGTTCCTCGACCTGCCGACGCCGGAGCGCTTGGCGCAATTCGGCGACCGGCGCTGCATCGGCATCGCCGGGATCGCGCGCTCGAAGCCGCCGGGCTGGATGGACGCGCATCTGCCGGCGATCTATCGCGCGCTCGTCGGGCTCGGCGCACCGCTGATCCATTACAAGGTCTGCTCGACCTTCGATTCCGCGCCGCAGATCGGCTCGATCGGCCGCGCCATCGACCTCGCGGCCAATTCGATCCCGGCACGCTTTATCCCGCTCGTCGTCGGCGCCCCGGCGATCGGGCGCTACCAGGCTTTCGGAAACCTCTTCGCGGCAACTGGAGGCGTGGCACACCGGCTCGACCGGCATCCGACGATGGCGCACCATCCGGTGACGCCGATGACCGAAGCCGATCTCACCCGCCATCTCGCCTTGCAGACCGCGCGGCGGATCGGGTTGATCGATTTCGTGGCGTTGCAAGGCGGCGACGGCGATCGAAAGCTGGCCGAGGAGATCGCTCGCGGCGACGCTCCGGTCGTGGCGCTCGACGTGCTCGACGAGGCGACGCTGGCGGAAGCCGGCCGCCTGCTCTGGCAGAACCGCGGCGAAGGCCGTTTCGTCGCGGGCTCACAGGGGGTCGAATACGCGCTCGTCTCGTATTGGCGCGAGGCCGGGCTGATCCCCCGCGAGCCACCGCCGAGGCGCGCGGCGGCGCTGGAGCAGATCGCGGTCGTCTCAGGCTCGTGCTCGCCGGTCACGGCCGGCCAAATCGCCTTCGCCGAAAGCCGGGGCTTCGCGGCCCTGCGGCTCGACGTGACGCGAGCAGTCGATGCCGCCGCCTGGCAAGCCGAACTCTTGCGGGCCACGGCCGCGGCGCTGACCGGCCTCAGCGAGGGTGCTTCCCCGCTGGTCCTTACGGCGCGCGGTCCCGACGATCCAGCCGTGGCGGCGCTGGCGGATGCCTGCCGCAGCGCCGGGCAGGAGGTCGCCGCGGTCAACGACCGGATCGGAACCGGGCTCGGCCAGGTTCTCGCCGGCATCCTCGATGCGAGCCGGCTGCCGCGCGCGGTGATCGCCGGCGGCGACACCTCCGGCCACGCGGCGTTGACGCTCGGCATCGACGCGCTCTCGGCCTTCGTCCCGATCGCGCCGGGCTCGCCCTTGTGCCTTGCCCATGCGCGCTCACCGGCGCGGGACGGCCTCGAACTGGCGCTGAAGGGCGGGCAGATCGGCGGCCCCGACTATTTCTGCGCAGTGCGCCAAGGCGGCCCTTCGACATGACCAGCCCAGATCCGATCCAGCGTCGCAAGCTCTATCAGGAGGTGCTCGAGCGCCTGCTGACGCGGATCCGCGCAGGCGAGTTCCGGCCCGGCGAGCAGTTGCCGTCGGAGCGCGAATTGATGGAGGCCTATCGTGTCGGCCGCCCCGCCATCCGCGAGGCGATGCAGCAGCTCGAACGCTCCGGCCTGATCACGATCAGCCATGGCGAGCGGGCGCGCGTCGTGTTGCCGACGGCCGAGACCATGGTCGGGCGGCTCGGAGACGCGGCGCGCTATCTGCTCAGCGTCGAGCCACGGACGCTCGACCATCTCAAGGAAGCGCGCGTCTTCCTCGAAGCCGGCTTCGCCCGGCTCGCGGCCGAGCGTGTCGACGCCGCCGGTCTCGCCTTGCTCGCCCAGCGTCTGGAGGAGCATCGCACCGCGAGCCTCGACGAGTTCCTGGCTTGCGACATCGCGTTCCACCGGCAGATCGCGGCGATGAGCGGCAATCCGATCTTCCCGGCGGTGGTCGAGGGTATGCTGACCTGGCTCGACGCGCATCACGGCACGCTGGTCAGGGCACGCGGCGCCGAGACCGTGACCCTGTCGGAGCACCGGCGCATCCACGATGCCATCGCCTCGGGCGATCCGGCTGCGGCAGGCCAAGCGATGACCGACCATCTCAACCGGGCGAGCGCGCTTTATGGCTCGCTGGCCGAGCGTGTAGCGGCGTCCTGAGCCGCCGTCTTCACTCCGCCGGCGCTGGTATCGCCTCCGGCTCGGCCGGCTTGCGCTTGAGTTTGCTCATCCAGAGATAGATGATCGGCGTGGTGTAGAGCGTCAGCATCTGGCTCAGGATCAGGCCGCCGACGATGGTGATGCCGAGCGGGCGGCGCAATTCGGCGCCCGGCCCGGTCGCGATCATCAGCGGCACGGCGCCGAGCAGCGCCGAGAGCGTCGTCATCAGGATCGGCCGAAAGCGCTCCTGGCAGGCCTCAAAGATCGAGTCGCGCGGTGCGAGTCCGCGCAGGCGCTCGGCGGTGATGGCGAAATCGACCATCATGATGCCGTTCTTCTTGACGATGCCGATCAGGAGGATGATGCCGATGAAGGCGATGATCGTCAGGTCGGCGCCTGCGACCCGGAGCGCGATCAGCGCGCCCAAGCCCGCCGAAGGCAGCGTCGAGATGATCGTGACCGGGTGGATCAGGCTCTCATAGAGCACGCCCAGGATGATGTAGACGGCCAGGATCGCGACGATGATCATGACGCCCTGGCCGCCGGCGTTTTGCGAGAACGCCTTGGCGTCGCCGGCGAACTCGGCCCTGAGCGACGCCGGCAGATGGAGATTGGCGACCGCTTCGACGACGGCGTCTCCACCCTCCTGCAACCCGACGCCTGGCGCCAGATCATAGGTGATGGTCACGGCCGGGAACGGACCCTGATGGTTGATGACGAGCGGCGCCGTGCCGCGCTCGACCTTGACGACGCTGCGCATCGGCACCTGCGTGCCGTTCCGGCCGGGCACGTAGAGGTCCATGATGTCGCCGGGGTCGCGGCTGCGCGAGGGCGCGACCTCGAGCACGACGCGATACTGGTTGCGCGCCCCGTAGATCGTCGAGATCTGGCGCTGGCTGAAGGCGTCGGAGAGGACGTTGTCGATGTCCTGGATGGCGACGCCGAGCTGCGAGGCCTTGTTGCGGTCGATCACGACATTGGCCTGGAGGCCGCCCTGCTCGCGGTCGGTCGCGACGTCGACGAGCTGCGGCAGCGTACGCAGGCGCTCCAGCGCCTTTGGCACCCATTCCTCGATCTCGGGCAGGTTCGGGCTCCACAGCGTGAACTGATAGGGTGAGCGCCCCTGCCGGCCGCCGGCTCGCACGTCCTGCACCGGTGCCAGGAAGATCCGGATGCCCGGGATGGCACCGAGCTGGGGCCGCAGCCGGTTGATGACCTGCTGCGAGGTCAGGCTGCGCTCGCCCTCGGGCTTGAGGCTGACGAAGAAGCGGCCGGTGTTGACCGTCCCGCCGCCGCCGATGAAGGAGGCGACGCCCTTGGCCGCTGGATCGGCCGCGACCACGGCCGCGGCCTGCTGCTGGAGCTGCATCATCGCCGGGAAGGAGATGTCGGTCGAGGCTTGGGTGAACCCTATGATCAACCCGGTGTCGTCCTGCGGAAAATAGCCCTTGGGCGCGCTGCGGAACATCTGCACCGTCAGGCCGATGGTCGCGACGATGACGATCAGCATCAACCAATTGTGGCGCAGAGCGACCGCGAGCGTGCGGGCATAGGCGCGCGTCATCGCCCCGAGCACGCCCTCGACCACACGGTCGAAGCGGCTGGGCTTCCGATCCGGCTCTGCCTTTAGGAAATGGGCGCAGATCATCGGGGTGACGCTGAGCGAGACCGCCGTCGAGACCAGGATCGCGAAAGTCAGGGTCAGGGTGAACTCGCGGAAGAAGCGGCCGGCGACGCCGTCCATGAAGAAGAGCGGGATGAAGGCCGCGATCAGCGAGAGCGAGATCGAGACCACGGTGAAGCCGATCTGGCCGGCGCCAAGCAGTGCGGCGCGCAGCGGCGAAAGGCCTTTCGCGATGTTGCGCTCGACATTCTCGATCATGACGATGGCGTCGTCGACGACGAAGCCGACCGAGATCGTCACCGCCATCAGCGAGAGGTTGTCGAGCGTGAAGCCGGCGAGCCACATCGCGGCGAAGGTGCCGGCGATCGAGAGCGGCACGGTGACGCCGGCGGCCAGCGTCAGCGTCGTGCGGCGCAGGAACAGGAACACGACCAGCATCACCAAGACGATCGAGATCAGCAGCGTGCGCTGGATGTCGGCGATCGAGGCGCGGATCGTCACCGTGCGGTCGGACATGATCGAGAAGTCGATGCCGGCCGGGACCCAGCGCTGGATCTCCGGCAGCAGCGCCTTCACCCGGTCGACCGTGTCGATGACGTTGGCGTCCGGCTGCTTGGTGATGTTCAGGAGGATCGCGGGCTTGCCGTTGTACCAGCCGGCGGCACGGCTGTTGCGGACGCCACGCTCGACGATCGCGACGTCGGCGAGGCGCACCACCGTGCCCTTGGCCGAGCGCACGACGATGTTGGCGTAATCCTCCGGATTCCTGATCTGGTTGTTGGCGGAGAGCGTCTCGCTGCGACGCTCGCCGTCGAAGGAGCCGACGGCGGAAACCGCGTTGGCGTTGACGATGGCGGTGCGGATCTGGTCGAGGCTCAGGCCCATCGCGGCGAGTTGGGCCGGATCGAGCCTGACCCGGATCGCCGGCTGCTCGGCGCCGTTCACCGTGACCTCGCCGATGCCCTCGACCTGCGAGATGCGCTGCGCGATCACCGTGTCGGCGGCGTCGTACATGTCGCTCGGCGACATCGTGTCGGAGGTCAGCGCCAGGATCAGAATCGGCGCCGCGTTGGGATTAGCCTTGCGGAAGCTCGGCAGCGTCGGCAGGTCGCCGGGCAGGTCCGTCGCGGCCGCGTTGAGCGCCGCCTGGACGTCGCGGGCGGCGCTGTCGGTGTTCCGTGTCAGGTCGAACTGCAGCACGATCGAGGTCGAGCCGAGAGAACTCGTCGAGGTGATCTCGCTGACGCCGGGGATCGAGCCGAGACGGCGCTCAAGCGGGGCCGCGACGCTGCCGGCCATGGTCGCGGGGTCGGCACCGGGCCGGCTGGCGAAGACGCGGATGGTCGGGAAATCGACGCTCGGCAGGCTCGCCACCGGCAGGAAGGCATAGGCGACCATGCCGACCAGGAACAGGCCGACCGCCATCAGCGTGGTGCCGACGGGGCGCAGGATGAAGGCGTCCGAAAGGCCCCTCACCTCCTTCATTCGGCCGCTCCCGGTTCGGGATCCGGATAAGGCACGACGCCGTCGCTGCCGCCGCCGAGCCGTCGGCGCAGGCGCTCCAGCGCCAGATAGATCACCGGCGTGGTGTAGAGCGTCAGCAACTGGCTCAGGATCAGCCCGCCGATGATGGTGGTGCCGAGCGGCTGGCGCAGCTCGCTGCCGGTACCCGTGGCGAGCGCCAGCGGCAGGGCGCCGAGCAGGGCCGCCAGCGTCGTCATCATGATCGGCCGGAAGCGCAGCAGGCAAGCCTTGACGATCGCGTCCTCGGGGACAAGCCCCTCGTTGCGCTCGGCGTCGAGGGCGAAGTCGATCATCATGATCGCGTTCTTCTTGACGATGCCCATCAGCAGGATGATGCCTATCAGTGACACGATCGAGAGTTCCTGGCGGGTCAGGACGAGCGCCAGCAGCGCGCCGACGCCGGCCGAGGGCAGCGTCGTCAGGATGGTGAAGGGGTGGATGTAGCTCTCATAGAGCACGCCCAGCACCAGGTAGATCGTCACGATCGCTGCCAGGATCAGCCAGGGCTGGTTCGCCAGCGATTTGTTGAATTCGGCCGCATCCGCGCTGAAGCTGCCGGAGATCGTGCTCGGCATGCCGATCCGCCGCTCGACCTGCGCGATCATCGTGACCGCGTCGCCGAGCGCGGCATAGGGCGCGAGATCGAAGCTGACGGTCGCGGCCGGGAACTGCTCCTGATGCGCGATCGAGAGCGGCGCCGTCTCGCGGATCAGCCGGGTGAAGGCGCTGAGCGGCACCTGGACGCTGTTGGTCGTCGTCGTCGTGGTGCCGGCGGCATTGGTCTGCCCCTGCGTGTTGGTGTTGCCCGTGACGTAGAGCTTCGACAGCGAGGCGGGATCGCGCAGATATTGCGGCGCGGCCTCCAGGATGACGCGATACTGGTTCGACTGGGCATAGATCGTGGCGATCTGGCGCTGGCCGAAGGCGTCGTTCAGCGTATCGTTGACGGCCTGCACGGAGATGCCGAGCCGCCCGGCCTTGGCCCGGTCGATCTCGACATGGGCGCGCAGGCCCCCGTCCTGGGTCTCGTTGGCCACGTTGCGGACGATCTGCTCGCCGCGCATCGCCTCGCTCAGCCGGCGCGCCCAGCCGGAGACCTCGCCCTGGTCGGCGCCGGTGAGGGTGTACTGGTATTGCGAGCGGCTCGAGCGCGTCGTGATCTGGATGTCCTGCACCGGCTGGACATAGGCCGTGACACCGGGGATGGCGGCCGCGACCGCGCGCAGGCGTTCGGCGACGAGCACGGCGTCGTCATGGCGCTCGTCCTTGGGGCGCAGCGTCACGGTGAGGCGGGCCGTGTTCGAGGTCGCGTTGGCCTGGCCGATGCCGAGCACGGAGACGACGCCGGTGACGTCGCCATCCTGCTCGAAGGCCAGCGCCGTCTTCTCCTGCAGCCGCTTCATCTCGGTGAAGGAGACGTCGGGCGCGGCCTCCAGAACGACGTTGAGGAGCCCGGTATCCTGGCTCGGCAGGAACCCCTTGGGGATCTGGACATACATCCAGACCGTGAGGAGCAGGGTGCCGAAGGTCGCGAGCAGCACCAGCCCCTGCACTTTGAGCGCCCAGCCGAGCGTCACCTCATAGCCGCGCGCCATGGCCGTCACCGGCCATTCCACGGCGCGCATCAGCCAGTTCTCGCGCTCGTGCGGCGTATGGCGCAGCAGCTTGGCGCACATCATCGGCGTCAACGTCAGCGAGACCACGGCGGAGACGACGACGGCGATGGTCAGCGTCAGCGCGAATTCGCGGAACATCCGGCCGACCAGCCCGGTCATGAACAGCAACGGGATGAAGACCGCGATCAGCGAGACCGTCAGCGAGATCACGGTGAAGCCGATCTCGCGGGCGCCGTCATAGGCCGCCTGGAGCGGTTTCTTGCCGCCCTCCATGTTGCGCACGATGTTCTCGATCATGACGATCGCATCGTCGACGACGAAGCCGGTGCCGATGGTCAGCGCCATCAGCGAGAGGTTGTCGAGGCTGAAGCCGGCGAGCCACATCACCGCGAAGGTCGCGACCAGCGAAAGCGGCAGCGCGACGCCGGCGATGATCGTCGCGCGCAGATTGCGCAGGAACAGCAGCACCACCAGCACCACCAGCGCCGCCGCCAGCACCAGCGTGAACTGGACGTCGGCGATCGAGGCGCGGATCGTCTCGGTGCGGTCGTTGACGACTTGCAGGTCGATGCCGGCCGGCATGGAGGCCTTCAGCCGCGGGATCTCCTGCTTCACCCGATCGACCGTGCCGACGACATTGGCGCCGGGCTGGCGCATGACGTCGAGCACGACGGCGGTCTTGCCGCGGAACCAGCCGCCGACGCGGCTGTTCTCGAGATCCTCGATCACGACGGCGACGTCGCGCAGGAAGACCGGCGCGCCGCTGCGATAGGCCACGACGATGTCGCGATAGGCGGCCGCGCTGGCGATCTGGTCGTTGGCGGCGATCGTGTAGGCCTGATGGTTGCCGTCGAGCGCGCCCTTGGCGCCGGCGACGTTGGCGTTGACGATGGCGGTGCGCAGATCCTCCATGCCGAGTGTATAGGCCGCGAGCCGGGCGAGATCGGCCTGGATGCGGATCGCAGGCCTGACGCCGCCCTCGATCGAGACATGGCCGACGCCAGCGACCTCGCTGAGACGCGGCGACAAAAGCGTGTCGGCGAGATCGCTGAGCTGGCGGAGCGTCACGGTGTCGGAGGTCAGCGCCAGCACCATGATCGGCGCGTCGGCCGGATTGATCTTCGAATAGGTCGGCGGATAGGGCAGCGTCTTGGGCAGGGTCGAGCCGGCCGCGTTGATCGCCGACTGCACGTCCTGGGCAGCAGCGTCGATGTCGCGGTCGAGGTTGAACTGCAGCGTGACCTGACTGAGCCCGAAGGAGCTCTGCGACGACATCGTCGCCAGTGCCGGGATCTGGCCGAGCTGGCGCTCCAGCGGCGCGGTGACGAGCGAGGCGATGGTCTCGGGGTTGGCGCCCGGCAGTTGCGTGGTGATCTGGATCGTCGGGAAATCGACCTGGGGCAGCGCCGAGACCGGCAGGCGCAAATAGCCGAGGATGCCGCACAGAAGCACGGCAACGCCCAGCAGCGAGGTGGCGATCGGCCGGCTGATGAAGGGCGCGGAGACGCTCATTCGTGCTGCCTCGTCATGGCCGCGGTGCCGGCGCCGGAGCTTCGGGCGTCGCAGTCGGCGGTCTTTGCCCCTCGCCGCGCGCGGGCTCGCGCCGCTGTCCGTCCGGCCGCGATCCCTCGCGCCTCGGCCTTTCGCCGCCCTGCGTCCTTTGCCCGTCCGCAGCTGGAGCCTGAACCGGCTGGCCTTGCGTCTGCTGCGCAGGCGGCGCTCCTTGCTGGCCCTGCGCCTCGCTTGGCGCCTCGTCGCGCCGGCGGCGCTGCCCGGGCTCGCGCGTGCCGCGACGGCCGGGGGCCGCGGCCGGGACAGGCTTCGCCGCATCCTCTGGTGTGGTGACGCGTACGGCGGCGTTGTCGGTCAGCCGGGCGAAGCCGGTCGTCACCAGCCGTGCCGGGGGCGCGACGCCGGCGGTGATCACGGCGGTGGTCTCGTCCTGCTGGCCGACCGTGATAGTGGTCAGCTTGACCGTGTCGTCGTCATTGACGACGAAGACATAGGCGCCGTTGGGGCCGCGCTGGACCGCGGCTGTCGGCGCGACCACGACATGCCGGAGTATGTCGACGAAGACCTTGACGTTGACGAACTGGCCCGGCCAGAGCTGCAGCCGGTCGTTGGGGAAGCGGGCCTTGACCTTGATCGTGCCGGTGGTCTGGTCGACGACATTGTCGATCACCTCGATCACACCCTTGTCGATCACGGTGGTGCCGTCGGAATCGAGCGCATCGACCTCGACCGGACCGCGCGCAACCGCAGCGGAAACCGCGCGCAACTGCTGCTGCGGCAGGTTGAACACCATGGCGATCGGCCTGAGCTGGGTGATGACGACGAGGCCGGCGCTGTCTGAGGCCTTGACGATGTTGCCCTGGTCGACCTGGCGGATGCCGAGGCGGCCATCGATCGGCGCGCGGATCGTGGTGTAGTCGAGATAGGCCTTGGCGTTGTCGATCGCGCCCTGGTCCGACCGGACCTGGGCCTCGAGCTGGGCGACCTGGGCGCGCTGCGTGTCGGCCTGCTGGCGCGAGCCGTAATCGGTCTGGGCGAGCTTGGCGTAGCGGTCGAGATCGGCGCGGGCATTGGCGAGCTGGGCCTCGTCCTGCGCCTTCTTGGCGATGGCCTGGTCGTAGAGCGCCTGATAGGTCGAGGCGTCGATCTTGGCGAGGATGTCGCCCCTCCTGACGTCCTGGCCGTCCTTGAACAGGATCTCCATCAGCCGGCCGTCGACCTGCGTGCGCGCCGTCACGGTGTTCAGCGCCTGGATGGTGCCGACGGCGTCGGTTGTGACGGGCACGTCGTCATAGCGTGCCGGCGTCGCGATGACCGGGGTCGGGCCGTCATTGCCGCCGCGGCGTCCGCCGCGAGGGCCGCGCCCGCCGCCCGGAGACCCGGCCGCCACACCGTCCCCACCAGCCGGCATCCAGCCGCCATTGTACCAGTACCAGCCGCCCGCGCCGGCGCCGATCAGCAGCAGGAACAGGATGAAGCGCTTCATCGTCCGGCTCCGGTCGCGGCAGGCAGCACGGCCCGGCCGTCGGTCCAGCCGCCGCCGAGCGCCTGGAACAGGTCGACATAGGATAGCATGCGCCGCAGCCGGATCTGCGAGAGCTGGTCCTGTGCCTGGAACAGGGTCTGCTGGGTCGAGAGCAGCGTCACGATGTCGATCGTCCCTTCGCGAAGCCTCTGTTCGGTGATGCCGTAGGCCCGTCTCGCGGACGCGACGGTCTCGGCCTGCAGGCGCTCGTAGCGGCTGTTCTCCTGGACGCCGATCAGCGCGTTCTCGACATCGGCGAAGGCGCTGACGATGGTCTTGCGGTAAGTCGCGATCAACTCGTCGGCCAGCCCCTTCTGCAGGTCGAGCTGCGCCCGGAGCGCGCCGCCGTCGAGGATCGGCTGGACCAGCCCCGCCGCCGCCGAGGCGACGGCGGCCTCGGGCCGGAGCAGGTTCTTCAGCACGGCGCTTTCCAGTCCGCCCTGGCCGGTCAGGCTGATGTTGGGAAAGAGCGCGGCGCGCGCCGCCAGCACCTTGGCCTCTTCTGAGGCGAGGCGCGCCTCGGCTTCGGCGATGTCGGGCCGGCGCTGCAGCAATTGCGAGGGCAGGCCCGCGCGCACCGCCGGCGCCGCGATCGCGTTCAGACTGCCGCCCTTCACCGTGACGACGGCCGGCGTCTCGCCGACCAGCACGGCCAGCGTGACCCGCGCCTGGCGCAAGGTCAGCTCCAGCGGCGGGATCGTCGCCCGCTGCTGGGCGACGACGCTCTCCTGCTGGGCTATGTCGAGCTGCGTCGCCGTGCCCACCGAGAGCCTGGCCTGGATGACCTTGAGCGTGCGCTCGGCGACGGCGATGTTGTCGCGCGCGATGCGCAGCCGGTCCTGATAGGCGAGCATCTGGAAATAGGCGGTGACGACGCTCGAGACCGACGTCAGCGCGACGACGTCGCGGTCGAAGCGGCTGGCCTTGAAGGTCAGCCTCCCGGCCTCTGCCGTCGCGCGGTTCTTGCCCCAGAAATCGATCTCGTAGCTGGCGGAGAGTCCAAGGCTGAACTGGTTGCCAACGGATTCGCTGAACGGCCCGCGCTTGGAGCCGAGCGTGCCTGGACGCAGCGAGCGCGAGCCGTCGGCCGAGCCGGTCAATGTCGGATAGAGCGCGGCGGCCGCGGAGCGGGACTGCGCCTCGGCCTGCGTGATCCGGGCGAAGGCGACGGCGATGTCGAAATTGTCGTCGACGGCGCGCTCGACCAGCCGGTTGAGTTCGGCCGAGCCGAACAGCCTCGGCCAGTCGGGCCGGACGGGCGGGGCCGCAGCACGATCGCCGGCCGCAAAGCGCTGCGTGATCGCGACGCCCAGATCGGGCCGCTGCTCAGCCGGCAGGCAGGCCCCGAGGCTGAGCGTCAAGGATGCGAGGACCGAAAGGCGAAGGACGCTCGAACTGCGGCCGGGTCCGGCAACACCATGCACAGCGCCCGCCAAAATCCCGTCCTTCCCAAGCCCGCATGCGGCGACGACCGACGCCTCGCGGAACTTCTAGAGTACCGGTCGGGTGTGGCGAAAGTTAATTCCTCGTCATGTTGGCGGCATGCACAGGGCGATCGGATTGCGTTCATGGCGCGATCCGATGCTAGAGGCTGATCGGCGACGATTCCGGAACGCGATGGAGACCGCGATGCGACTGCAGGAACTGGTGGGGGCGCCAACCCCGGAGCTGGTGCGGCTGCTCGCTCCCGGCGGCGTGCTGCGGGCCGGGATCAACCTGTCGAACTTCCTCCTGGTGTCCAGCCGGATGCCGGATGGCGGGCCGGCCGGCGTGTCGCCCGACATGGCCCGCGCCTTCGCCGGGCTGCTTGGCGTCGAATTGCGCTATGTCACCTATGAATCGCCGGGACTGCTCGCCGACGCCGCAGCCCGCGACGAGTGGGACGTCGCACTGATCGGAGCCGAGCCGCAGCGGGCCGAATTCATTGCCTTCACGCCGGCCTATACCGAGATCGAGGCGACCTATCTCGTCCCCGCCGGCTCGCCGCTCGACCGCGTCGAGGAGGTCGACCGGGCCGGCCATCGCATCGCCGTGACCGACCGCACCGCCTACGGCCTCTGGCTCGACCGCAACATCCGCCACGCCGAACTGGTCCGGACGACGAATTTCGACGACGCGGTCACGGTCTTCGTCGACGGGAAGCTCGATGCGCTCGCCGGCCTCAGGCCGCGGCTGGTCACCGACCTGCAGGCGATCCCGGGATCGCGCCTGCTGCCCGGCCGCTACATGGCCGTCCAGCAGGCGCTGGGCACGCCGAGGCGCAACACGGCGGCGCTCGCCTACATGACGCGCTTCGTCGAGGCCGCGATCACCTCCGGCTTCGTCGCCGAGCTGATCGCCAGGCACGGCGTCGAGGGCCTGACCGTCGCCGCATGCCCGGCCTGACCCCGAAAGGAATTGGATCAGATCGATGTCGATGGGCGACTCAGCTCGGAGCCGCCACCGTCATCCCGGGCTTGAGCCGGGATCCATCATGGAGTTCCGGAGCCTTCCTATGGATCCCGGATCTGCGTCGCTTCGCGACTTGTCCGGGATGACGGGGGTGGCTCCGAGCACCAACGATGCAGGTGCTAGCTGCCGGGGCGGCCGGCGAGCTGCGGCACGAACATGTCGCTCCATTTCGCCGGCTTGATCTTGATCGAGCCGGCCTTGTGCAGGAATTCGGCGAACTGCATCACCCCTTCCGGCTGGGTGACGAAGCGCGAATCCTTGTCCTCGATCATCTCCTGGATCTCGGCGGGATCGACCTTGACCTTGGCGCCGCGGGCGTAGATCTCGGCCGCGAGCTTCTTGTTGGAGGCGATCAGGGCGTTGGCGTCGTCCATCGCGTCGATGAAGGCCTGCGTCATCTTCGGATTGGCGTCGACGAACTTCTTCGGGGCGAAGGTGACGTCGAGCGTCATGTTGCCGAGGAAATCGACCGAATTCAGCACGCGGTGGACGCCCGGCGCCTTGGCCTCGAGATACTGGAAGGGCGGCGTGGTGAAATGCGCCTTGATCTCGGTCTTGCCGCCGATCAGCGCGCCGAGCGCCTCGGGATGCGGCAGGCTGACCGTCATCGGGTCCATCTTGGCGTAGTTGGCGTCGCCGAAGACCTTCGCCGAGATCATCTGCAGCGTGACCGCGGCGAGCGAGGTCTTGATGCCCGGCAGCGCGATCTTGTCGCTCGGCTTGAAGTCCTTGAGCGACTTGATCTCCGGATTGTTCGACATCAGCCATTGCGACGTCGAGCTCATGCCGGAGACGCCGACGACCTCGACATTCGGGATGCCCTTGGCCTTGGCCCAGAGCGTGACGAAGCCCGGCGCGCCGGTGCCGGCGAAGTCGAGCGTGCCGGCCATCATCGCGTCGTTGATGACGTTGCCGCCGTCGAGCATCAGCCAGTTGACCTTGATGTCGCCCAGGCCCGCGGCCTTGGCGCGCTTCTCGAGGAACTGCTGGTCCTGCATGACGAAGAGCGGCAGATAGAGGATGCCGAAGCCCTTGGAGATGCGGACCTCGCTGACCTCGGCGCGGGCCGGGCCGGCGATCAGCGTCGCGCCGAGCGCGGTCGCGGCCAAGGCCGCCTTGAGCCAGTTCATGGATGCCATCTCGTATCCTCCCTTGTGTGAAGCGGCCATTCGGCCTGGTTTGAGATCAGTGCTGCATGCCCCAGCGCCGGATCGTCTTGCGCTCGATCGTGGCGAAAATGATATTCTCGACGAAGAGACCGATCAGGATCACCGTGAACAATCCGGCGAAGACATTGGCCGTCTCGAGCTGGTTGCGGTTCTCGTAGATGAACCAGCCGAGGCCGCCCGAACCCGATGAGACGCCGAAGACGAGCTCCGCCGCGATCAGAGTGCGCCAGGCGAATGCCCAGCCGACCTTGAGCCCGGTCAGGATCGCCGGGAAAGCGGCGGGAATGAGGATCAGCCGTACCAGCTTGAGGCCGCCGAGCCCGTAATTCTGCCCGACCATGCGCAGCGTGTTGGAGACCGAGCGGAAGCCGGCATGGGTATTTAGCGCGATCGCCCAGAGCACCGAATGCACCAGCACGAAGATGATGCTGCCCGAGCCGAGGCCGAACCAGATCAGCGCCAGCGGCAGCAGCGCGATCGCCGGCAGCGGGTTGAACATCGAGGTCAGCGTCTCCAGCAGGTCGGCGCCGATTCGCGAGCCGATCGCCAGCGTGGTCAGCAGCGAGGCGAGCCCGATGCCGATTCCGTAGCCGATCACCAGCGTCTGCAGCGAGACCAGCATGCGCTGCGGAATGACGCCGTTGACGATGTTGTCGACGAAGGCCTGGACCGTTTCGACGAAGGTCGGGAACAGCAGCGGATTGCCGAGCCAGCGGCCATAGGCCTCCCAGGCGAGGGCGAGCACCGCCAGGATCAGCGCCTTGCGGACGAAGCCGAGACGATAGACCCGCTCGACGATGCCGAGCGTCTTGGCGATCACGGGAGCGTCGCTGGAATGGACCTCGCGGACGATCTCGGGGCGGAAGGTGAGAAGATCGGTCATGTCGGTCGTCCTTCTCAGTGAACCGCAAAGAGCATGTCGTTGATCCGCGTCTCGAGCGCGGCCTGCGTGCCGGTGCCCATCTCCTCGGGTGGCACGCTGTTGAGCTCGGCCTTGACCTCGCCCGGATGGGGCGAGAGCAGGAGGATGCGCGTGCCGATACGGATCGCCTCCTCGATCGAATGGGTGACGAAGAGCACGGTGAAGCGGGTGTCGTCCCACAGCCGCAAAAGCTCGTCCTGCATCTTGCGGCGGGTCAGAGCGTCGAGCGCCGCGAAGGGCTCGTCCATCAGCAGCACGTCCGGCTCCATCGCCATGCCGCGCGCGATGGCGACGCGCTGCTTCATGCCGCCTGACAGCATGTGCGGGTAGCTGTCGATGAACTTGGTCAGCCCGACCTTGTCGATATAGCTCGCAGCGCGCTCGCCCGCTTCGGCCTCGCTCGCGCGGCCGCTCGCGGTCAGCGCGAAAACGACGTTCTCGCGCACGGTCTTCCAGGGCAGCAACTGGTCGAATTCCTGGAACACCATCATCCGGTCGGGGCCGGGCGCCTTCACCTCGCGGCCCTTCAGGCCGATGCTGCCCTCGACGGGGGTGAGATAGCCGCCGATCGCCTTGAGCAGGGTCGACTTGCCGCAGCCGGACGGGCCGAGCAGCACGAAACGGTCGGATGGATAGACGTTGAAGGAGACGCGGCGCGTCGCGGTGACGACGGCGTCCGGCGTCTTGTACTGCAGCGTCACGCCGTCGACGCGCAGGAGCGGAGTCGCGGTCGCGGCGTTGAAAGGGGCGTTCATCGGCCCTCCTACCTGTGTTCGTTTCCCTGCGCACTTGTGGCGCTTGCCGTGGTAATAGCTGGCGAAGCTGACTCCGGCCTGACTCCTGTGAGGGATGTTTAGAGCTTGCGCATTCTCGTCGTCGAAGACACCGCCGACATCGCCGAGGCCGTGGTGATGCGGCTGGAATCGACCGGCCATGCCGTCGACTGGGAGGCGGACGGGCGGACCGCGGCGGAGCTCCTGGCAGTGCAGGCCTACGACCTCGTGATCCTGGACCTCAACCTGCCGGGGGAGGACGGGCTCTCGATCCTGAAAGGACTTCGGGCGAGGCGCGCGAAGACGCCGGTGCTCGTCATCACCGCACGCTCGGCCGTCGACGAGCGGATCAGCGCGCTCGATCTCGGGGCCGACGACTACCTGACCAAGCCGTTCGACTATCGCGAGCTGGAAGCCCGTGCCCGCGCGCTGCTGCGCCGCAGCGCCGGCCTCTCCGACAATATGCTGCGGGTCGGGCCGCTCACGATCGACCGCGCCGGCCGCGTCGCCAGCATCGGCGAGAAGCCGCTCAACCTGACCCGGCGCGAGCTGACCGTGCTCGAGATCCTGGCGGCGCGACCGGACCGGATCGTGCCGAAGGAGGAGCTCGTCGAGCAACTCTTCAACTTCGACCAAGAGCCGAGCCCGAACGCGGTCGAGCAGTTCGTGGCGCGGCTCCGGCGCAAGCTCGCCGATGCGCCGGTCGAGATCAGGACCCTGCGTGGCCTGGGTTATCAACTTGCAGCGACGTGATCTGCGCCTCTCGCTGCGCATTCGCATCGTCGCCGTGCTGTCGGCGGTGCTCGGGCTGGGCGCGATCGCGCTCGGACTCGCCGCCTGGCATTCGGCCTCGGTCGCGGCGCAGCAGGCCTATGACCGTCTGCTCGGCGGCGGCACCATCCAGATCGCCGAGAACGTCTATGTCCAGGGTGGGGTCGTCGCGCTCGATCCGCCGGTCGCGGCGATCGCGACGCTCGCTGCCTACGACCTCGTCTTCTACAAGGTCGTCGATCCGCGCGGCGTCGTGGTCGCGGGCTACGAGGACCTCGCCTCGAAGGCCCCGCCCACCGAGGCGCGCGCCGGCGTCGTGATCGAGGACGGGCTCTACCAGGGCCAGCCGGTCCGCATCGCCACGATCGCCCGCCAGATCGACGATGCAAGGCTCGGCGGCTGGGCGACGATCATCGTCGCGCAGACCGTCGAGGCCAGGGCCGCGCTCACCCGCGATCTGACGCTGAAGGCGCTCGGCGTGATCGCGGCGATGAGCGTGCTCGCCTTGCTCGCGACCGGCCTCGCCGTGGGCATCGCGCTGAAGCCCTTGACCCGGATCGAGCGCGAGATCGCGGGACGACGGCCCGACGATCTGCGCCCGATCGCGACCAAGCCTCCGGTCGAGGTGCGCGCGCTCGTCCACGCCATCGACGATTTCATGCGCCGTCTCTCCGAGCGCATGGCGGTGATGCAACGCTTCATCGCCGATGCCGCCCACCAGATCCGCACGCCGCTCGCCGCGCTCGACGCGCAGGTCGAGATGCTGTCCGGCGCACCGCCACAGAAGCGGCGCCAGGAGCACGTCGCCCGCATCCGCGACCGCACCACAGAGCTCGCGCGGCTGACGAGCCAGCTTCTCGACCACGCCATGGTGATCCATCGAAGCGAGGCGGCGAAGCCGGAGCCCGTCGCCCTCAACGACCTCGCCAAGGCCGTGCTCGCCAAGGCCGTTCCGCTGTCGCTGGCGCGCGAGGTCGACATCTCGTTCACGCCCTCGCCCACCGCGCCGGTCGTCGAGGGCGACGCGGTGAGCCTGCGCGAGGCGCTCGCCAATCTGATCGACAACGCGCTTGCGCATGGCGCGCGCACGCGGTTGTCGGTGCTCGTGTGCGGCGACGAGGACGGCCCCTGGATCGAGGTCGGCGACGATGGCGACGGCTTCCCGGTCGAGATGGCCGAGCGCCTGTTGAAACCCTTCGAAAAAGGCGCGGGATCGCGCGGCTCCGGCCTTGGCCTCGCCATTGCCGACGAGGTCGCCCGCGCCCATGGCGGGCGGCTCAGTTTTTCGCGCGATGCCGGCCTGACACGGGTACGCCTGACGCTCGGCAAGGCGCCGTAGAGAGGCTCAGTGCCCCGGAGCGACAGCCGGCGGCGTGCCGTGGGTGTGGAAGCTCTCGATCGTCTTGAGGCCCCAAGCCTGGCCCTTCTTGCGCTCGTCTTCCGTCCAGGTGACGGTCTGCCAGTCCGGATCGAGAATCAGGCGCGCGCCGGCATTGGCGATCTCGACGCGGTTTCCCGCCGGCTCGTAGACATAGAGGAAGAAGGTCTGCTGGACCGCGTGCTTGTGCGGCCCGGTCTCGATGAAGACGCCGTTCTCGAGGAAGATGTCGGCCGCCTCCAGCACGTGCTCGCGCTGGTCGACCGCATAGGTCAGGTGGTGGAAGCGGCCGCGCGCATCGGTGTGGTCGCGCGTATAGGCGATGTCGTAGCTCTTGTTGTTGATCGTGAACCAGCAGCCGCCGACCTCGCCTGAATCGAGGACGATCTGCTCGGTGACGCGACTACCCAGCGCCTTGGGAAGGAAATCGCGGATCGCCGCGACGTCGCGCGCCAGCAGGTTGAGATGGTCGAGGCGGCGCACGGCACAGCCGCGGCCGTGGTTGCGCTGGGGCTGGTTCTTCAGCGCCGGCTTCTCTGCCGGCGGGGCGGTGTATTTGTTGGTGTCGAAATAGATCTCGAAGACGTGCTCGTCGGGGTCGCGGAAGCGGTAAGCGCGACCATGACCGAGATCGCCCTCGACCCAGCCGATGCCGGCACCGAGTGCTTCGATCGCCGCGACGCGTCGTAGCAGCGCCTGCTCGCTCGTGGCACGATAGCCGACATGGCCGACGCCGGTGGTCTTCGCGGCCGTCAGCTTGAGCGTGTGGAACTCGTAATCGTCCCAGGCGCGCAGGAAGACGCTGTCGCCCTCGCGGCCGGATTCGGTCAGGCCGTAGACATCGACGAAGAAGTCGAGGCTCTCCCGCGGCTTGTCGGTCAGGAGCTCGACATGGCCGAGATGGGCGATGTCGTGGATCGGTTCTGGCGTCATCTGTGATGTTCCTCGGGCGACGGCCGGCCGCTCAGGCCGCGTGATGGTGCGGCGGATCGGCGGGACCGGCCTGCTGGGAGACGCCGAGATGCGCCTGCAGCGCCTCCGGATCGGCGAGGAGCGCCGCGCTCGTCGCCGCATGGACGACACGGCCGCGCTCGAGGATGACCGCCTCGTCGGTCATCTTCAGGATCTTCTGCGCGTGCTGCTCGACGACGATGCCCGACAGCCCCTCCTCGACGAAGATCCGCTTCAGCGCCTTTAGCAGTTCCTCGACGATGATCGGGGCGAGCCCTTCGGTCGGCTCGTCGAGCAGCAGCAGTTTGGGGTTGAGCACGAGCGCGCGGCCGATCGCCAGCATCTGCTGCTCGCCGCCAGAGAGCTGGTTGCCGAGGTTCCTCTTGCGCTCCGCCAGCCGCGGGAACATCGCGAAGACGCGCTCCGGCGTCCAGGAGCCGGGCCTCGCCACCGCCGTCAAGTTCTCCAGCACGGTCAGCGACTTGAAGATGTTGCGCTCCTGCGGCACCCAGCCGATGCCGGCGCGCGCCCGTCGCTCCGGCGCGAGCCGGGTCAGGCGGACGCCGTCCAGCGTGATCTCGCCGGCGCTGCGGCGGGTGACGCCGACGATGCTGTTGACGAGCGTGGTCTTGCCGACGCCGTTGCGGCCGAGCAAGGCGAGCGAGCGGCCCTGCGCCAGCGACAGGTCGATGCCATGAAGGATCGCGGCATCGCCATAGCCGGCGTCGAGGCCTTCGATGCGCAAGAGCTCAGGCATCGAGGCTCTCCCCGAGATAGGCGGCGCGCACGGCGGGGTCGGCCGCGATCGCGGCCGGCTCGCCATCGGCGATCACCGTGCCGTTGACGAGGACGGTGATGCGGGTGGCGAAGCGGAAGACCAGGTCCATGTCGTGCTCGATCAGCAGCACGCTGACCTCGGCCGGGAGATCGGCGACGACGCGCAGCAGGTCGCGGCGCTCGGCCTCCGGCACGCCGGCGGCCGGCTCGTCGAGCAGGAGCACGCGGGGCCTCGCGGCGAAGGCGGCGGCGATCTCGAGCTGGCGCTGCTTGCCATAGGGCAGGAGCGCGATCTCGGTGTCGATGACGTCGTCGATGCGGAAGCGCTCGGCGACGGCCGCGGCCTCGCGCAACAGCGCCGGGTCGCGGTCGAGCCGGCCCCAGAGATCGAGCCCCCAGTTCTGCTGCTCGGACAATACCAGCAGCAGGGTGTCGAGCGGCGTCAGCGAGCGGAAGAGCTGGTTGATCTGGAAGGTGCGGCTCATGCCGAGCCGGACGCGGGCCTCCGGCCGCGCGCCGGTGATGTCGCGGCCCTCCAGCAGGATGCGGCCCTCGCTCGGCTTCAGCACGCCGGTGAGCTGGTTGACGAGCGTGGTCTTGCCGGCGCCGTTGGGGCCGATCAGCGCATGGCGGGCGCCGCGCTCGACCGACAGCGAGACGCCGTTGGTCGCGACGATGCCGCCGAAACGCTTGACCAGGCCGATGGTCTGGAGCGCGGGCACGCTCATGCGCGCCGTTCCCTGGCCGGGCCGGCGAAGCGCTTCCGCACCCGCGCGATCAGCCCATGCAGCATCTCGCGGCCGCCGAGTACGAAGAGCACCAGGAAGAGCCCGATCCAGAACTGCCAGTATTGCGGCGTCGCCAGCGAGATCGCGTCCTGCAGCAGCTTGAACAGGACCGCGCCGATGATGCCGCCATAGAGCCAGCCCGCACCGCCGATGATGACGACGAGCATGAGATCGGCCGAGCGGTGGAATTCGAGCACGTCGAGCGACACGAACTGGGTCGTCTGCGCCATCAGCGCCCCGGCCGCGCCGGCATAGGCGGCGGCTATCGTGTAGACCAGCACGATCCGGCCGCTGATCGCGACCCCGGTCGCCGAGGCGCGCAAGGGGTTGTCGCGGATCGCGCGCAGCGACAGCCCGAAGGGCGAGCCCATCAGCCGGCGGGCGAGGACGAACAGCACGAACAGCACCGACAGCGAATAGAGATAGGCCGCGCGGCCCTTGAGGTCGAAGGGCAGGACGCCGAGGATCGGCGTCATCGCGATGCCCTGCAGGCCGTCGGCGCCGCCGGTGATCGCGCTGAAGGCGTTGGCGCATTCGAACAGCAGGAGCGCGATGCCGAGCGTCACCATCAGCCGGGTCAGGTCCGAGCCGCGCAGCACGAGGAAGCTCGACAGGAAGCCGAGCAGTGCCGCGGTGAGGATGCCGACCGCGAGCCCCGTCAGAGGGTCCGTGTTGACGTGCAGGGCGAAGAGCCCGGCCGCATAGGCCCCAGCGCCGAGGAAGGCGGCATGGCCGAGCGAGACGATGCCGGCGAAGCCGAGGATCAGGTCGAGCGAGAGCGCGAACAGCGCCAGGATCGCGATCTCGTTCATCAGCAGCATGCCGCGCGGCAGCACGAGCGGCAACAGCGCCGCCACGCCCCAGAAGACGAACTCGGCCGGCTTCCAACGCCGGCGGCGACCGAGCGTGCGGCCGATCAGGTCGGCCAGCGCGGGGCGGCTCGGATCGAGCGCGAGCGTCATCGCGCCACCGCGAACAGGCCCTGCGGCCGCGCGATCAGGACCGCGATCATCAGCGCGTAGATCAGGAAGGCGCCGAGCTGCGGCACGTAATATTTGCCGGCGACGTCGACGACGCCGATCAGCAGCGCCGCCAGGAAAGGCCCGGTCAGGCCCGAGCGGCCGCCGACGGTGACGACGATCAGGAAGTAGATCATGAATTTCAGCGGGAAGGTCGGGTCGAGGCCGAGCATCTCGGCGCCGAGGGCACCACCGAGGCCGGCGAGGCCGGACCCGACCGCGAAGGTCAGCGAGAAGATCACCCCGACATCGATGCCGAGCCCGCGCGCGACCTGCTGGTCGTCGACCGCGGCGCGCAGGCGGCTGCCGAAGCGGGTCCGCACCAGCGCATATTGCAAGGCGAGCGTCAGCACGATGCAGATCGCGATGACGAAGCTGCGATAGCGGCCGATGCCGATGCCGGCGATGTCGAAGCGGCCCTGCAGCCAGGGCGGCAGCCTGACGAGCTGCTGCTGAGAGCCCATGACGTAGTCGACCGCCGCCACCACCATGAAGACGAGGCCGATCGAGAACAGCACCTGGTCGAGATGGCTCTTGGCGTACATCGGCCGGTAGATCGTCCGCTCCAGCACGACGCCGATCAGGGCCGGGACGAGGAAGGCGAAGGGCAGCGTCGCGACGAAGGGCATGCCCCAGCGCTGCATCAGCACGACGGTGACGTAGCCGCCGGCCATGGCGAAGGCGCCATGCGCCAGGTTGACGAAGTTCATCAGACCGAGCGTCACCGCGAGGCCGGACGCCAGGATGAAGAGCAGCATTCCATAGGCGACGCCGTCGAACAGGATGGTCAGCATCGCCTAGCCTTCCGGATCATCGCGATAGACCAGGCCGGCCTTCGCTAGGCCCTCGCGCATGCCGTAGAGATCGAGCCCGAGTTCGCCGGAGGCGAGGCGGCGGCGCTTGTCCTCCTCGTTGGCCTCGCGCTTGCGGCCGGCGGCGGCGATCGTCGCGGCCGCCAGGCGCGGCACCACGACGACGCCGTCATCGTCGGCGACCACGACGTCGCCGGGATGGACGAGCGCGCCGGCGCAGACCACAGGCACGTTGACCGAACCGAGTGTCGCCTTGACCGTGCCCTTGGCCGAGATCGCCCGCGACCAGACCGGGAAGCCCATCTGCGTGAGATCGCGCACGTCGCGCACGCCGGCGTCGATGATCAGGCCGAGCCCGCCACGCGCCATCAGCGAGGTCGCGAGCAGGTCGCCGAACATGCCGTCGGTGTTGTCGGCGGTGCAGGCGACGACGAGGATGTCGCCTGGCTTCATCTGCTCGATGCCGACATGGACCATCCAGTTGTCGCCGGGTTGGGCGAGCACGGTGACGGCGTTGCCGGCGATGCGGGCGCCGGCATAGATCGGCCGCATATAGGGCTTCATCAGTCCGGAACGGCCCATCGCCTCATGCGTCGTCGAGACGCCGAGGCCGGCGAGATCGGCGATGACGACGGCGTCGGCGCGCTTGTTGGTGCGAATGACGACGGGGGTCATGCCAGGATCTCCAGGGCTTCGGGGAAGAGGCGCTGATAGGCCTCGCCATAGGTCATCGCCTTGCCCGAGTTGCGGCCGCCCTGCATGCCCCGGTTCAGCGCCACCCGGCCATAATACTCCCAGAGATGCTTCTGCGCCGCCAGAACCTCGAACGCCTGGCGCTTCACCTCCCAGACCTCGTCGATGTTCAAGATGACGGTCGGCTTGAAGTTGCACTGCTCGGGCTGGTGCGGCTCGAAGAGGAAGAGCGGCGGGGCAGCATAGGCGCGCTCCGGATCGGGCTTGTGGCCGGCGGCCTGGGCGATGATCCGGGCTTCCTGGGCGAAGCGCGTCGCCTCGGGATGGTCGACATTGTAGGGGTCTTCGAGCGCATGCGTCAGCACGAAGCTCGGACCGAGCTCGTGGAAGATGTCGATGGCGCGGTCTAGCATCGCCTCGGTCGTCCGCAACGGATAGTCGCCGGCATCCATGAACTCGATCTCGGCGCCGAGGATCGCCGCCGCGCGCTCGGCCTCGTCGCGACGCTGCGCCTTGACGTCGACCATCTTCACCCCGGCCTTCTTCCAGGCGAACTGGCTCTCACCCCGCTCGCCATAGGACAGGCAGAGGATCTTGACGCGGTAGCCGCGCCTGGCATGGAGCGCGATCGCGCCGCCGGCGCGCCAGACGAAATCGCCGGGATGGGCGGTCACCACCAGACCGGTCTTCTGCAGGCTCGACATCGGCGCGCGATCCTCTCTCGTTCAGGCGCTATTCGGCGGCGGCGAGCCGGTCGGCCCGCAACACGCGGGCCGGCACGAAAGCGTTGCCGTCCATCAGGATGCGCGCGGTGCGCAGCAGCCCGGCGCGCTCGACGACGGGCGCATCGGGCGTGCCGCCGACCGTCAGGCGCACCGTGAACTCGCCGGTCGGATGCTCGACCGAGATCGCGCGCTCGCGGCCCTCCGGCATGACCACGACGGAGGCTGCCGGCGAGCCCGGCAAGGCGGCGGCCGTCGCCACGGTGACGGCGGCGAAGACGCCGATCGAGGCATGGCATTCATGCGGAATGAAGCTGCGCGTCGAAATCGCCCCGCCCGCGACCGGCGGGGCGACCAGCGCGATCTTGGGCACGACCTTGCCCGAGACGTCGCCGAGATTCATCAAGGGCCCGGCAGCGAGCCTGATCCGCTCGATCCGCGCCTTGAGCTCGGCATCCTTGTCCAATTGCTCGCGCGGCTCGTAGCCGGTACGCCCGACATCGGCGGCGCACAGCACGATCACCGGCATGCCGTTGTCGATCAGGGTACAGGCGACGCCATCGACCATGTCGACCGCGTTCCCGGTCGGCAGCAGCGCGCCGCAGACCGAACCCTCTGTGTCGAGGAAGCCGATCTCGATCGGGGCCGAGGTTCCCGGCACGCCGTCGATCCGCGCTACACCGTCGACGCCGGCCTCGCCGCCCGCGGTCTCCATCACGAGGTCGGCGAGCGTGCCGGTGTTCAGCGTGCGCACCCGGACGGTGGTGGTCGCGTCCGTCGGCTCGACCAGTCCCCTGGCGATGGCGAAGGGGCCGATCCCGGCGAGGATGTTGCCGCAGTTCGGCGTGGTGTCGACCTTGGGCGTCTCGATGCCGACCTGCGCGAACAGGAAATCGATGTCGCAGCCCGGCGCGCTCGAGCGCGAGACGATGGCGACCTTGCTGGTCAGCGGATGGGCGCCGCCGAGCCCGTCGACCTGGCGCTTGTCGGGCGAGCCCATCACCGCGAGGAGGAAGGCGTCGCGCGCGGCGGGATCGGCCGGCAGGTCGGAACTCAGGAAATAGGCACCCTTCGAGGTGCCGCCCCGGATCAGCATGCAGGGCATCGCGATCTGCTGCACGGCTTCAGCCTCCGGCGGTGATGTGGGCGCGGGTGATGATGTCGCGCCAAAGCGTGATCTCCGAGGCGATCAGCCGGCCGAAGCCCTCGGGCGTCTGCTTCTGGGCGATCGCGCCGTCGCGCTGCAGCGCGTCCGCGAATTCCGGCGTGTCGAGCAGCGCGTTGATCTCGCGGTTGAGGCGCTCGACGATCGCCGCAGGCGTACCGGCTGGCGCGACGACGCCGTACCACTGCACCGCCTCGAAACCCGGCAGGCCGCTCTCGGCCACGGTCGGGAGATCGGGCGCGAACGGCACCCGCGCCGCGCTGGCGACGGCAAGTGCCCGCAATTGCCCGCCTGCAGCGAGCGGCAGCACGGCCGGCCCGCCCGTCAGCGTGAACTGGATCTGGCCGGAGACGAGATCGGCCACCGACGGCCCGGTCCCGCGATAGGGCACATGCACCGCCTCGAATCCGGCCTTGTAGGCGAGATAGGCGCCGGCGATGTGGGCCGCGCTGCCCTGGCCGCCGGAGCCGTAGTTCAGCTTGCCCGGATTGGCACGGGCATAGGCGAGGAACTCCTCAAAGGTCCTGGCCGGCACGGCCGGGTTGACCACGAGGATGTTCGGCACGGAGGCGACGAGCGCGACCGGCTGGAAATCGCGCAGCGGATCGTAGGGAATCTTGGGATAGAGCGACGGGTTGAAGGCGAGCGTGCCGATATGGCCCATCATCAGCGTGTGGCCGTCGGGCTCGGACTTCGCGACCTGCGAGGCCGCCGTCATGCCGCCCGCGCCCGGCCTGTTGTCGATGATGAAACCGCGCCCGAGCGTCCGCTCGAGCCGGGCGGCGATCAGCCGGGCGAGGACGTCGGTGCTGCCGCCCGGCGTGAACGGCACCACGAGCCGGATGATCTGGCTCGGCCACGGCGTTTGGGCCCGCAGCGGCGTCGCGAGCGCGGCGAGGCCGAGCCCCGCCAGGAGTTCGCGTCGGTCGATCATGGTCCCGCTCCCTTCCGCGACGGCGCTCAGGCCTTGACCTTGGCGGGGTCGCGCAGGTTCGGAACGGTCTCGAACTCGATGTTGTAGAGCTCGCCGTCCTTGCGCTCGACGCGGCGTATATAGACGTTCTGGACCGGCTCGCGGGTCTCGGCGTCGATCGTCAGTGGCCCGCGCGGGCTCTGCCAGGACATGCCCTTCATCGCCTCGACCAGCGCCTCGCCGCCGGTCGCGCCATTCGTCTTCTTCAGCGCCTCGTAGATCAGATGCATGCCGTCATAGGCGTGGACCGCGATGTGGTTCGGCCTGACGCCGGCATCGGCCCGGAAGGCCGCGCTGAAGGCCGCATTCTCGGGGCTCTGATGGGCCGCCGAATAATGATGCGCGGTCACCATGCCGAGGACGGAATCGTCCATCTGGGTGATGATGTCGTCCTCGGTGACGCTGCCTTCGCCCAGCGCCCGGATGCCGGCCTTGTCGAGGCCGCGCTCGGCAAACTGCTTCATCAGGATGGCGCCGAGCCCCGAGGGCACGAAGACGAACATGGCGTCGGGCTTGGCGTCGGCGGCGCGCTGCAGGAACGGCGCGAAGTCCCTGTTGGCGAGCGGTGTGCGGATCGCCTGGACGATCTCGCCGCCGGCCGCCTTGAAGCGGCTGTTGAAGCCGACCTCGGCGTCGATGCCCGGCGCATAGTCGGAGACCAGGGTGACCGCCTTGCGGATGCCGTTGGCATAGGCCCAATCGGCCAGCGGCACGGTCGTCTGCGCCGAGGTGAAGGCGGTGCGAACGATGAAGGGCGAGCGCTCGGTCACGATCGAGGTCGCCGACATCATCACGATCTGCGGCACCTTGGCCTGCGTCGCCAGCGGCGCGACGGCGAGCGCGAGCGGCGTCAGCCCGAAGCCGGCGAGCACCTGGACGCCGTCATTGGCGACCATCTCTTGGGCGAGGCGGCGCGTCACGTCGGCGACGCCGGTGTCGTCGCGCAGCACGACCTGGATGCGCTTGCCCGCGACCATGTCGCCCTTCTGGCGCATGTAGAGGCGCACGCCCGCCTCGATCATGCGTCCCGTCGAGGTGAAGGGTCCGGTCATGGGCGCGATCAGCCCGACCTTGACAGTGTCGGCCTGCGCCAAGGCGCGTGGCGCGGCGGCGGCGACGATGGAGGCGCCGGCTCCCGCCAGCACTGAACGGCGATCGATCGACATGGTGCGTTTCCCTGTTGTGACGTTTCTTGGACGAGGCGTTTTTTGGATTGTTGGGTCAGGCATGGTCCTGCGGCGCGTTCAGCGAGGTCTGGCACCCCGCTGCTGGCTGTCGGCGACGGCGCGGGCGAGCCCCGGATCGAGCCCGAGCGCCGCGAGCATCTCGGCGGCCTCGCGCATCTCGGCGGCGCGGCGCACGCCATGCGTCGCGACACGCTCGCGCATGTCGGCGGAGAGCGCGTGGAAATCGATCGACGGGAAGGTCGCGTGCAGGCTGGCGAAGACCTCGTCCTTGACGCCCCAAGCCTCTGAGGCGGCCGAGCAGTCGACCATCAGCGCCTCCAGCCCCTTGATCATGATGCTGCGGCACAGCTTCATCGCCGAGGCCCGGCCATAGACCTTCGAGACCGGCGTCAGATTCATGCCGAGGCCGTTGAGCGAGGCCGAGGCCGTCTCGGCGAGCGGGCCGCCGGCCAGGATCGGCACCTTGATGCCGGGCTTCAACACCGGCGCCATCACCGCGCCCTCGACATAGTCGGCGCCGCCGGCCGCGACGGCTTCCGCCGCGCGCTGCTTGGTCGAGGGAGCTGCCGAGTTGACGTCGACGACGACCTGCCCCGGCCCGAGCCAGCGCGCCGCCTCGGCCGCCACCGCCTCGGCCCGGTCGGCCGTGACCGCCGAAAAGACGATCTCGGCGCCGGCGCAGACATCGGCGAGCGAGCGTGCCGCCACGACGCCGATCGTATCGGCGGCGGTCTCCAGCCGTTCCCCGGCAGCCTGGCCGAAGAGCACGTCATAGGCCCGTATCTCGACGCGGCCACTGGCGAGCAGGCCGCGCGAAAAGGTCTGCCCGACCTCGCCGAAGCCGATGAACGCGATGGTTGCGGGGGTGGCTATAGCCATCCGTCGACCCCTTGCTTGCGGGCTTGCCGTCCTGCGCCAGCCTTGAAGCGAAGCTATTCTGTCATCAAATGATAAGAATGCAGCGATTGATGACTTCCATGCATCTATGACGCGTTCTGCGCCGCGACGCTGCGCTTGAGCGCTTCGCTGACGAGCTTGAGAAGGTCGCGCGCCGCCGGCCTGAGCGGCAGGTTCTTACGTGTGACGATCCCGAGCGTGCGGGTGACGCTGGGCGAGCGCAGCGGGATCGCGGCCAGTTCGCCGGCGTCGACGGTGTCGAGCGCGAGCTGCGGCACGATCGCATAGGCGATCGCCGAACGGACCAGGCTCACCGCCGTGATGACGCGCTGGACCTCGTAGCGCCAGGTCAGGGTCTCGCGGCGCGCGCCGAGCGCATCGTCGATCAGGATGCGATTGCCGGTTTCGGCGCTGATGCGCACCAGCGGCAGACCCTGAAGCTGCGCCCAGGTCAGGGACTCGGCCTGGGCCAGCGGCATGCTGCGATGGCAGACGAGCACGAAGGGCTCCTTCACCACCGGCTTGAGTTCGAGGTCCCAGCGATTGGCCGCGACGATGGTGACGCCGAACTCGGCTTCACCGGACTGGACCTTGTCGGCGATCTCGGAGGCAGAGTTGTCGTGCACCCTGACGCGGATGCCGTCATGGCGCTTGGCGAACTCCGCGATCACCGACGGCATGCAATGGACCGCGACGGTCGGCAAGCAGCCGACGACGACCTGCTCGCCGGCGTCCCGCGCATCGGCGCGGACCTCCGCGATCGCCAGGCCAAGCTCGTCGAAGAGCTTTCGCGCACGCGGCAGCAGCGCGATCCCGGCCGGCGTCAGCGAAACCTGGCGGGTCGTGCGCAGCAGGAGTGCGGTCGCGAGCGATTCCTCGAGCTTGCGGATGCGATGGCTCAGCGCCGTCTGCGACAGGTTGAGGTGCGAGGCCGCAGCATGGAAGCTGCCCCGCTCGGCGATGCTGACGAAGGCCTGAAGGCCCAGAACATCGATCCGCATAGTTGAAACCCCGATTTCCCCTGCCTCTAAATGCAGACATTGAGGCGCAAAGTCGCCCCAAGCCGGGCTCTGGTCGGCACAATGCTCGAACAAGGCCTTCGCACCAAAAAGGCGGCCGGCCTCATCGCAGGTGAAGACCGAATATTACGGCTCGCCCGCCTATTTCACCGCCCCTTGCGTCATCCCGGCGATGAACTGGCGCGACAGCGCGATGTAGACCAGCGTGATCGGCAGCGCCGCCAGCGTCAGGCCGGCGAAGAGCATGCCCCAGTCGGTCGCGTATTCGCCGATGAAACTGGTCAGCCCCTGCGGCAGGGTCTTGCGCGCATCGCTCTGGATGAAGATCAGCGGGAAAAAGAAGTCGTTCCAGACCGGCACGGCATTGTGGATGCCGGCGATCACCAGCGGCGGCTTGCACAAGGGGAGCATGACCGACCACAGGATGCGCGGTTCCGAGGCCCCGTCGATGCGGGCCGCGTCCTCGAGCTCGCCAGGCAGGGTGCGCAGGAAGCCGGTCATGATGAAGACCGTCGAGGGCAGGCCCATCGCGGTATAGATCAGGATCAGCGACGCCCGCGAATCGATCAGGCCGAGCCCGTTCATCTGGACGAAGAGCGGGATGATCGCGAGCTTCAGCGGCAGCATCAGCCCGGCGAGGAAGAGGAAGAAGATCGGCGCGGCCAGCGCGAAGCGATAGCGCGCGATCGCATAGGCCGCCATCGTGCCGAGCACCAGGATCAGCGCGACAGAGACGCCGGTGACCAGGATCGAATTGCCGAGATAGCGCAGGAAGTTCGCCTCTTCGACAATGCGCGTGAAATTCGAGACGTCGCTGAAATCGGGCGCGGCGAAGGGCCGGTCGAAGATCTCTGCCGTCGGCTTGAAGGCGGAGAAGACCATGATCAGGATCGGATAGAGCATCAGCGCCGAATTCAGGATCAGCACGAGCTGGACCGCGCCGGCACTCGCCAGGTCGGCGGGACGGAGGCGGCCGCTCACAGCGCGATCTCGCGCCGGCGCAGGCGGATCGTCGCCGCGGTGGCCACGGTCGCCATGAACAGGAAGAGCAGCGTCGCCAGCGCCGAGCCATGGCCGAAATCCTGGACGCCGGCGCTCTGGTTGCCGAAGGCGAGCCGGTAGAAGACGAGGCCGAGCACATCGGTCGCGCCATAGGGCGAGCCTTCGAGCCCGGTCATCAGATAGGGCAGCTCGAACCAGTTGAAGGCACCGATGAAGAGCAGCGTGAAGGTCACCGTCGCGCTCGGCGCCGCCAGCGGCCAGACGATCTTTCGCAGCGTCTGAATAGTGGTCGCGCCGTCGAGCTCGGCGCTTTCCAGGATTTCGCGCGGGATGCGCTGCATGCCGGCGAGGAAGACCAGCGTCGGAAAGCCGATCCAGTGCCAGGCATTGGCGAAGATCAGCGCCGCCAGCGCGGTGCGGGCATCACCGAGCCAGGGCAGCGCGAAGTTACTCAAGCCCACCGAAGTCAGCGCCCCGTGCACCGCGCCGAAATTCGGATGCAGCAGCAGCTTCCACAGGAAGGCGACGATGACGCTGGACAGGATCACCGGCAGGAATACCGCGACGCGGTGAAAGCGGAAGCCGAAGGGCTCGCGATACAGGAACCACGCCAGCAGGAAGCCGCCGCCGTTCTGCACCACGAGCAGCACCACGAGCACGATCAGATTGTGCCCGAAGGCACGCGCGATCGGCTCGGCATAATGCGGCTTGGTGAACAGGTCGGCGAAATTGCTCAAGCCGACGAAGGCCTCCCGCGCCAGCCCGTGCCAGGAGAAGAAGGCATAGGAGAAGGCCGAGAGGATCGGATAGACGACGAAGGCCAGCATCACCACGAGCGGTGGGGCGACGAGAAACGTCACCCAGACCGGGTGGCGGGCGGCCGAGCCGACATCCGACATGCGGGACTATTTCTTGAACGGCGCGTGATAGGTCGCGATGCCCTTGGTGAGGTCGACCCCGACTTCGGCCGGCGTCGCCTGCCCGGCCATCATCTTCTGCACGCCGGCCTGCAGCAGGACCGAGCCGGACGGCTCCTGATAGCGGAAATGCACCAGCATCAGATAGCCCATCGCACTCTCGTTGAGCTTCATCACCTGCTGGACCGAAGGCACGTCGGCGCTGACGCCCTTGATCGGCGAGACGTTCTGCAGCGTCGAGGTCAGCATGGTACCGAATTCCGGCGTGCCGAGCCAGCGTACCAGCTTCAGCGCCGCCGCCTGCTTCTCGGTCTTGGCGTTGACGGCGTAGCCGCCGTCATAGAACAGCGCGACCAGCCTGGGGTCGCCCGCCTTGGCCGGAGGCGAGGCGAAGACGTCGAGCTTCAGGCGCGGGTTCTGTTTCTGGAAGGCGGCGACCTCGAAGGAGCCGCCAGCGAACATCGCCGCCCGCCCGGCCGCGAAAAGCTGCTGCGACGAGGCGTAGTCGATGCCGGAGAAATTCGGCGCGAAATACTCTTTGATCTCGTTCAGCTTGGTCAGCGCGCCGACGAAGCGCGCATCGGTGAAATCGGCCTTGCCGGAGAGGATGTCGGCCTCGAACTCCTTGCCGATCAGCGAGGAGGTCAGCGCCTGCACGATGGTCTCGTTCTGCCAGGCGGTCGCGGTGCCGTTGGCGAAGGGCGTCACGCCCTTGCTTTTCAACGTCTTGCACAAAGCGACGAGCTCGTCCCAGCTCTCCGGCGGCTTGACGCCGTGCTGGGCGAAGATCTCGCTGTTGTAGACCACGAGCATGGTCTGCGAAGCGAAGGGCAGCGCATAGGCCTTGCCGTCGGCGCGCAGGCTCTCGGCGGCGAGTGCCGAGGCCGGGAAATTCGCGATCTCGGGCGCGTTGGCCTGGTCGAGCGCCAGCAGATAGCCGGGCTTGGCGATGCTCTCGAGATTGCCGTAGGCGCGCACCTGCATCACGTCGGGGCCGCGCCCGCCGGCCAGCGCCGTCGACAGGATGGTCTGGTAGTTCGCGGGCTCGAAGCCCTCGAACTTCACCTTGATGTCGGGATTGGCCTTTTCGAAGGTCTGGAAGAACTTCTGGTAGGCGGCGCGGTCCTCCTGGCGCCAGGTCCAGAAGGTCAGTTCGGTCTGTGCGGCGGCGGGGCCGGACAGAAGGCTTGCGAGCGCGGCGACGGCTGTTCCGGCGATGCAAAGGCGGCGGGTGATCGCGATCATCATGTTCTCCCTTCGACCATCAGGCCGCGCCGAGCGGGTATCGGCAACGATGTGGTCTTTAACAGGTCTGCTTGCTCGACGCCATTTCCTGGCGATCATTCGATTCAAATCGCAGTATCCGCATCAAACAACCAGACCAATGCAGAACCGTCGGGCTTCACCGGCGACTGCGGGTGCTGTTCCGCTTCACGATGGCCGCCGGCAGGCTGATCTGCAAGCTGGTGGGTTCGCGGCCTTCGATGAGGTCGATCAGCATGCGGGTGGCCTGGACCCCGATCTCGTTGCGTTCCTGGCGCATCGTCGTCAAAGCGGGGTTGTAGGCGGCGGCGAATTCGATGTCGTCGAAGCCGGCGATGGATATCGCGTCGGGAACCGATAGTCCGGCCCCGGCGAAACCGCGGATCAGGCCCATCGCCATCGCGTCGTTGCTGGCGAAGACGGCATCCGGCAGCTCCGGCAACGAGAGATAGGCGGCTGCCGCCGCCTCGCCTGCACCGAGCGTATAGTCGCCGGGCAGGATCAGAGAAGGGTCGAGATCGATCGCATGCGCCGCGAGGGCGTCGCGATAGCCGGCGAAGCGATCGCGCTCGAGGATGTTGCCGGCGGGGCCTGCGACGTAACCGACGCGGCGATGGCCGAGCTGCAGCAGGTGCTCGGTCATGTCCCGCGCCGCGTCCCGGTTGGCGGTCTCGACGAGTGGCAGATCGGAGCCGGTGATGCGCTCGCACAGGCTCACGGTCGGGATCGCGGCGGGGCGGGCGTCGCTTGATGCCGGTGAAAGCAGGCGGCCGTTCAGCAGCAGCAACCCGTCGACCCAACCGGCCTGGGCGAATTCGGCATGATCGCGCTCGCGTCGGGCATCGTTGCCGGTGTCGGCGATCACCAGCCGGTAGCCGTGAAGGTGCAGCGTGTCCGATATGCCACGCAGGACCTGCGTGAAGAAGACGTTGGACACGTCCGGCACCACCGCCAGAACGGCACGCGTCCGCCTGGTGCGCAGGTTGCGGGCGGCCAGGTTGAGCACATACCCCGTCTCCTGGACCGCCCTGGCGACCGCCGCGCGCGTCGTCGGCTTGACCTGATCGGGCGTCGCCAGAGCCCGGCTCACGGTCGCTGTCGAGACGCCGGCCAGCCTGGCGACGTCGTCGATCCTGGGTTTTCGGACCCGCTCGTCCATTCCGTCCGAACTCCTGCGATGCATCGCCGCCGAGTCCTGCGGGACGCGGATCGACCACGCCAGCCGACTTGACAGGCCTCGATCCTGTGGCATGATAAGAAAAAATGTAATCGATTACAAATCGAAAAACCGCATCGCGCCCTATCCCGGGTCCAATGACGATGCGAACAGGGAGGACAGCACCATGAAGCTCAAGCCTTGCTTGACGGCCTTCGCCTTGACATGCGCGCTGGGCGCCTCGGTCCACGGCGCGCAGGCGCAGGAGAAGGCCGAAGTCATCCACTGGTGGACCTCGGGCGGCGAATCCGCCGCCGTCAAGATCCTCGCCGAGGAGTTCACCAAAGCCGGTGGCGTGTGGGTCGACACCGCGATCGCCGGCGGCGTCAACGCGCGCACCGCCGGGATCAACCGCGTCATCGGCGGGACGCCGCCGACGGCGATGCAGTTCAACACCGGCAAGCAGTTCGACGAACTGGTCGAAAACGATCTCCTGCGTGACGTCGAACAGCTCGCGACCGAGCAGAAATGGCGTAGCCTGATGCCGGAAGCGATCGTCGCCGCCACGACCCGCAACGGCAAGATGTATGCGGTGCCGGTCAACATCCACGGCCAGAACTGGCTCTGGACGTCGAAGGCCGCGCTCGACAAGGCCGGCGCCTCGGAGCCCTCGAATTGGGACGAGGCGATCGTCGCGCTCGACAAGCTCAAGGCCGCCGGCCTGATCCCGCTCGCCTTCAGCGGCCAGAAGACCTGGGAGCGTGGCCTGTTCAACGCCGTGATGGTCGGCAAGGGCGGCACCGCGCTGTGGACCAAGATCTACGAGAAGCGCGATCCCGCCGCGGCGAAGAGCCCGGAGTTCAAGGCGGTCGCCGAGACCTATGGCAAGCTGCGCTCCTATGTCGATGCCGGCGCGCCGGGCCGCAACTGGAACGATGCCACCAGCCTGGTGATCCAGGGCAAGGCCGGAATGCAGATCATGGGCGATTGGGCCAAGGGCGAGTTCGCCGCCGCAGGCCTGACCGCCGGCAAGGAGTTCGGCTGCACCATCCTGGCGACGGAGGGAGGTTATGTGATGGGTGGAGACGTCTTCGTCTTCCCCAAACAGAAGGATCCGGCCCAGCAGAAGGCGCAATTGACCCTGGCCAAGGCGCTGCTGGTGCCGGAGACGCAGCTCCGCTTCGCCCAGAAGAAGGGCTCGATCCCGGTCCGGCTCGATCTCGACGTGAGTTCGCTCGACATCTGCGCCCAGAAGGCGACGAAGCTCCTGGCGGACAAGCGCCAGCAGGTCGCGTCGCAGGAGATGCTGATGCCTCCGGCCGCCAACGGCGCGATGGAGGACGTGATCTCGCAATACTGGAACACGCCCTCGATGAGTTCTGACGCCTTCATGGCCAAGGTCGCCGACGTGCTGAAGCAGTCCTTCTGAGCCCGTTCCGCTCCGGTCGCTGGTGGCGACCGGAGCGGAACCAGCCTTCCGGATCGATCGGCGGAGCCCCGTCATGCCCGTTCTGAGACATCGCCTGGCGTCCCGTCTGGCCTCGGCTCTGGCGCTGACGCCGGCCATGCTGATCCTGGTCGTGGTCTATCTCGGCTGCACCGCCTGGACGATCTGGATCTCGCTGACCTCCTCGCGCATGCTGCCGAATTCCGTCTTCGTCGGCCTGCGCCAGTACGAAGCGCTGATGAGCAATGAGCGCTGGCAGGTTTCGGTCGCCAATCTCGCGCTGTTCGGCGTGCTGTTCCTGGTCGCGAGCCTGATACTCGGCTTTCTGCTCGCCGTGGCGATCGACCAGCGGGTGCGGGGCGAGAATCTGCTGCGTTCGGTCTTCCTCTACCCATTCTCGATGTCGTTCATCGTCACCGGACTGGTCTGGCAATGGCTGCTGAATCCGAGTTTCGGCATCGAGAAGATGGTCCGCGACCTCGGTTTCGCGACGTTCCGCTTCGACTGGATCGTGCGCCAGGACCTTGTGATCTACACGCTCGTCTTCGCTGCCGTCTGGCATGCGGCCGGCCTCGTCATGGCGATCATGCTGGCGGGCCTGCGCGGCATCGACGAAGATATATGGAAGGCGACCAGGATCGATGGCCTGCCGGCCTGGCGGGTCTATGTCTCGATCGTGATCCCGATGCTCGGCGCGAGCTTCGCGACCGCCGGCGTGCTTCTGGCGACGAGCGTGGTGCGCCTTTACGACCTCTCGGTCTCGATGACCAATGGCGGCCCCGGCGTCGCCTCGGAGGTGCCGGCCAAATTCGTGATGGACCACCTGTTCGAGCGCGGCAATCTCGGCCTCGCCACGGCCGCCGCGACCTCGATGCTGATCACCGTCGCGGCCGTGGTCGCACCCTGGCTCGCCTGGCAGAGCCGGCGCTCGCGGAGGTCGCACGCATGAATGCGACATCCATGATCGCCACCCCTGCGGGCGTACGACCGCGCCGACTGACCCCGGCCCGCATCGGCCTCTACGCCTTCCTGACCGTGACGGCGCTGTTCTTCCTGACGCCGCTCTACGTGATGATCGTCACCTCACTGAAGCCGATGGAGGAGATCCGCCTCGGCGCGATTCTCGCCCTGCCCCGCGCGCCGACGCTGGAGCCCTGGATCAGGGCATGGTCGACCGCCTGCACCGGCCTTCGCTGCGACGGCATCCGCGTCGGGTTCGTCAATTCGATGACGATCCTGGTGCCGTCGGTGATCGTCTCGATCGCGGTCGGCTCGCTGACCGGCTACGCATTGTCGTTCTGGCGGGTTCGCGGGGCCGGCCTGCTCTTCGGCGCGCTGATGATCGTCGCCTTCGTGCCCTACCAGATCTTCATCTACCCGCTGGTGCGGATCTTCGCCTCGCTCGGCATCGGCAACTCGATCCTCGGCATCGTGGCGATCCACACCATCTTCGGCCTGCCGACGATGACGCTGCTGTTCCGCAATTATTTCGCCTCGCTGCCGCTGGAGCTGTTCAAGGCAGCGCGTGTCGACGGAGCCGGGTTCTTCCGGATCTTCTGGTCGGTGATGCTGCCGATGGCGACTCCGATGTTGATCGTCGCCGTCATCCTGCAGGTCACCGGCATCTGGAACGACTTCATCCTCGGGCTGATCTTCGCCGGCCGCGAAAACCTGCCGATGACGGTGCAGCTCAACAACATCGTCAATTCGACGCAAGGCGAGCGCGCCTACAATGTCGACATGGCCGCGACCATCCTCACGGCGCTGGTTCCGCTCGCCGTCTATTTCGCCTCCGGGCGCTGGTTCGTGCGCGGCATCGCCGCCGGCGCGGTGAAAGGCTGATGCATGGCCGGGCTTTGCGACGTCTCCATCCGCGGTGTCGAGATTTCCTTCGGCGCGGTCAACGTGCTGGAGAAGCTCGATCTCGACGTGGCGCAATCGGAATTCATCGTGCTGCTCGGGCCGTCGGGCTGCGGGAAGTCGACACTGCTCAACGCCATCGCCGGCCTGATCGACGTCCAGGCCGGCCAGATCTGGATCGGCGGTCGGAACGTCACCTGGGAGGAGCCGAAGGACCGCGGCATCGCGATGGTGTTCCAGTCCTACGCGCTCTATCCGCGCATGAGCGTGCGCGGCAACATGTCTTTCGGCCTCAAGGTCGCCGGCATGGCGAAGCCGGAGATCGAGAAGCGGGTCGCTGCGGCCGCTGCGACCCTGCAGATCACCGAACTGCTCGACCGTCGCCCGGCGGAATTGTCGGGCGGCCAGCGCCAGCGCGTCGCGATCGGCCGCGCCTTGGTGCGCGACGCCGGCGTCTATCTCTTCGACGAGCCGCTCTCCAATCTCGATGCCCAGCTCCGAGCCGAGCTTCGAGTCGAGATCAAGCGCCTGCACCAGCGCCTCGCGGCGACGATGATCTACGTCACCCATGACCAGATCGAGGCTCTGACGCTGGCTGATCGGATCGCCGTGATGAAAGATCGGGTGATCCAGCAGCTCGGCACGCCCGACGAGATTTATCGGCGCCCGGCGAACCGCTTCGTCGCCTCCTTCGTCGGCTCGCCGGCGATGAGCTTCTTGCCCGGCGTCTTCGCGCTCCGGCGAGGCGAGCCCGTCTTGCTCGTCGACGACGTTCCTGTGGCTCTGAACGGCTACGCCTTCCGAGACGAGCCCGGTGAGGGCGCGGCTGTCGAGCTCGGCATTCGGCCCGAGCACGTCGAGACCGGCGGCGACGTCGCCGCCGCGGTCGAGATGGTCGAGCCGATGGGCAGCGACAAGCTCGCCTGGCTGCGCATCGGCGGCCGTCCGCTCTCGATGCGGCTGCCGGCGGAAGCGAAGGTCGTCACGGGGTCGGCGCTGTCACTGCGGCTGCCGGCCGAAAAGCTCAACCTCTTCGACGCCGGCAGCGGCCGTCGTCTCTGATCACCATGCCGAAAGGATATGCCATGACGCCGCTCGACGGTCTTTCGTTCCAGCTCTACTCCGCGAGGACGCTGGAACCGCTGGAGAAGCAATTCGAGCTTCTGGCCGGGCTCGGCTACAAGCAGGTCGAGCCCTATGGCGGACTTTTCGGCGACACCGGCAAGCTGAAGGATCTGCTCAGCCGGCACGGCATGGCCGCCCCGACTGCCCATGTCGGTCTCGACCGACTGCGGGCCGACCCGGTCGCAGCCGTCGGGCTTTGCCGCGATCTCGGTGTCGGCACGATCTACGCCCCCGCGCCACCGCAAGACGAACGCGACGGCGGCGAGGCCGAATGGAAGGCGATCGGCCAGGAGCTGAACCGGATCGGCAAGGTCGTCACCGGCGAGGGCCTGAAGTTCGGCTGGCACAACCATCATTGGGAATATGGCAAGGCCGCGGATGGCAGGCTCTACCTCGACATCCTGCTGGAGGAGGCTCCCGACCTCCTTTGGGAGGCCGACCTCGCCTGGATCGTCCGCGGCGGGGCCGATCCGGCGACCGAGGTCAGGCGCTATGCCGGCCGCGTCGAAGCCGTCCACGTCAAGGACATCGCCCCAGTCGGGCAATGCCTCGACGAGGATGGCTGGGCTGATCCCGGCCATGGCGTGCTCGACTGGTCGACCCTGCTGCCAGTGCTGCAGCAGATCGGGGTGAAACTCTTCGTCGCCGAGCACGACAAGCCCAACGATGTCGCGCGCTTCGCGCGGCGCGCCTTCGCCACCGTCGCGTCCTGGCGCTGAGGAGATGCCTATGACCGAACTCGGTGTCGGAATCGTCGGCTGCGGCGTCATCTCGACGATCTACATGCAGAACCTCGCGCTGTTCCGCGGCGTGCGCCTCGTCGCCTGCGCCGATCTGCAGGCGCAGGCCGCGCAGGCGCAGGCGGAAAAATTCGGCATCAGGGCGCTCGCCATCGACGCCCTGCTGCGCGATCCGGAGGTCGACATCGTCGTCAACCTGACGACGCCGAACGCGCATTTCAGCGTCAGCCACGCCGCACTCAGCGCCGGCAAACACGTCTTCTCCGAGAAGCCGCTCTGCGTCTCGGCCGAGGACGGACAGCGCCTGGTCGAGGAGGCCGACCGTCGTGGGTTGAAGCTCGGCTGCGCGCCCGACACCTTTCTGGGCGCCGGCGGCCGGCTCGCCCGGGAAATCGTCGACACCGGCAAGGTCGGCCGCATCCTCTCGGGCACATGCTTCCTGATGTCCCATGGCATGGAACATTGGCATCCGAACCCGGAGTTCTTCTTCAAGCCGGGCGGCGGCCCGATCCTCGACATGGCGCCCTATTATCTCGGTGCGCTGTGCAACCTGCTCGGGCCGGTCGAGAGCGTGCAGGCGCGGACGTCCATGGGCTTCTCCGAGCGCATCGTCTCCGCGGAGGGCCCGCGCAAGGGCGACCGCATCGCGGTCGAGACGCCGACCACGGCGATGGCGCTCCTGCATTTCACCAACGGAGCCGACATCGTGTTTTCGATGAGCTGGGACGTATGGAAGCATGGCCATCCGCCGATCGAGCTCTACGGCACGGAGGGCTCGCTGCGCGCGCCCGATCCGAATTTCTTCGGCGGCACGGTCGAGATCACCGAGCGCGGCGAGGATTGGCAGATGCTCGACTCGTCGGACCGGCTCTACGGCAAGCCGAACTGGCGCTCGCCGAGCTGGCCGGCCAGCGCGCCGGACCGGGCGAATTATCGCTGCCTCGGAATCGCCGATCTTGCGAGCGCCGTCCTGCACGGCACGCCGCATCGTTCCTCGGGAGCCTTCGCCGCGCATGTGCTGGAGGTCATGCATGCGATCCTGCAGGCCGGCGAGCATGGCGGCACGATCGCGATGACCTCGCGGATCGAGCGGCCCGCGCCGCTGCCGGATACTGAGGCGGCGTCCTATTGGCGCTCCGGCGTGGCCTGAGGGTCAGGTCCATGCCTCTACCGTCCCCTCCCCGCGATCAAGGACAGCAGTGATGCCCGCAACCATGAAAGGACCGGCGCTCTTTCTGGCACAGTTCGCCGGGGACGCCGCTCCGTTCGACAGCTTCGAGCGCATCTGCGGCTGGGCGGCCGGGCTCGGCTACAAGGGCGTGCAGATCCCGACCTTCGACCCGCGCCTGTTCGATCTCGGCAAGGCGGCAAGCTCGCAGACCTATTGCGACGAGATCGCCGGGATCGCGGCGAGCCACGGCCTGGCGATCACCGAGCTTTCGACCCATCTCCAGGGCCAGCTCGTGGCCGTCCACCCGGCTTATGACGAAGCGTTCGACGCGTTTGCGCCAGCGGCAATGCGCGGCAAACCGCAGGAGCGTCAGGCCTGGGCCGTCGACCAGATGACGAAGGCGGCGCAGGCCTCGCGCCGGCTCGGGCTGACCGGCAGCGTCAGCTTCACCGGGGCGCTCGCCTGGCCCTTCCTCTATCCCTGGCCGCAGCGGCCGCCGGGCCTGATCGAGACCGCCTTCGACGAGTTGGCGCGGCGCTGGCGGCCGATCCTCGATGCCTATGACGAGGCCGGCGTCGATCTCTGCTACGAGATCCATCCGGGCGAGGACGTCTTCGACGGCGCGACCTTCGAGATGTTCCTGGAGCGCGTCGACAACCATCCGCGTTGCACGATCAATTACGACCCTTCGCATTTCCTGCTGCAGCAGCTCGACTATCTCGCCTTCATCGACATCTATGCCGAGCGCATCCGTGCCTTCCACGTCAAGGATGCGGAGTTCAACCCGAGCGGGCGGCAGGGCGTCTATTCAGGCTTCCAGCCCTGGCTCGGCAGGGCTGGCCGCTTCCGCTCGCTCGGCGACGGCCAGGTCGACTTCAAGGCGATCTTCTCGAAGCTCGCCGCGATCGGCTACGACCGCTGGGCGGTGCTGGAATGGGAGTGCTGCCTGAAGAACCCGGAGGACGGTGCGCGCGAGGGCGCGGCCTTCATCGCCGACCAGATCATCCGCGTCACCGACAAGGCCTTCGACGATTTCGCCGGTGCCGGTAGCGATGAGGCGCAGATTCGCCGCATGCTCGGCTTGAGCAAAAGCTGAGGGCCGCCGCGATGAGCCATCCGCGTATCCGGCTCGCCATGGTCGGCGGCGGCGACGGCGCCTTCATCGGCGCCGTCCACCGCATCGCCGCCCGTCTCGACGACCGCTACGAGCTGGTCGCGGGTGCGCTCTCGGCCTCGCCCGAGAAGGCGCGGCGCTCGGGCGAGGCGCTCGGCCTTCCCTCAGATCGCTGCTATGTCGATTACCGCGAGATGGCGCGGGTCGAGGCCGCACGCGGCGACGGCGCCGAGGTCGTGGCGATCGTCACGCCCAACCATCTGCACGCGGCCGTCGCCGAGGCCGTCCTCGATGCCGGCTTGCATGTGATCTGCGACAAGCCGCTAACCGCGACGCTCGACGAGGCGCGCCGCCTGCGCGACAAGGCCCGCGCCAGCGGGCTGATCTTCGCCGTTACCTACAACTATTCCGGTTACCCGCTGATCCGCCATGCCCGCGCCATGGTGCGGGACGGCGCGCTCGGCCCGATCCGGGTCGTGCAGGTCGAATACGCGCAGGACTGGCTCGCCGAGCCGCTCGAGACAACCGGCCAGAAGCAGGCCGACTGGCGCACCGATCCGGCCCGCTCCGGAGTCGGCGGTTGCATCGGCGACATCGGCACCCATGCCTATCAGTTGGCGCATTTCGTCACCGGGCTGATGCCCGAACAGGTCCTGGCCGAGCTCTCGACCTTCGTGCCCGGCCGGCGGCTCGACGACAACGCCCAGATCCTGCTGCGCTATCCGCAAGGCGCGCGCGGCGCACTCTGGGCGAGCCAGGTCGCGACCGGCAACGACAACGCTCTGCGCCTGCGGGTCTTCGGCGAGAAAGGCGGCCTCGACTGGCGCCAAGAGGAGCCGAACCACCTGATCTGGTCCCCGCTCGGCCAGCCGCCGCAACTGATCCGGCGCGGCACCGCGTCGGTGCATATTGAGGGCCAGCGCGTCAACCGCATCCCGCCCGGCCACCCCGAAGGTTATCTCGAAGCCTTCGCGACGATCTATTCGGAAGTCGCCGCCGCCATCACGGCCAGGCGCTCAGATGTGCCGCTCGACCCGATGGTCGCTTTCCCGGCGATCGAGGACGGTTTCGCCGGTGTCGCGCTGGTCGATGCCGCGCTGCGGTCCAGCGCCGCCGGCGGCATCTGGATCGCCGCGGCCCAATGATCGCGATCGCCGCCATGGGGTGCGGCGTCCAAGGACCAGCACCAGATCCATCGAGCCTGAAACTTTCGGGTCGATGATCTGAGCACTTCACCACGCGAGCCCGCCGCACGAACGACGGCGCCACAGAGCCGTGCCTCGGTCGCGCGGGCGCAGGTCAGGGTCGTGAGCGACGCCTCCCGGCGGCACGCGGATTGCTTGCCTTTCTCAGCTCAATCGAGAGGCCGATCCTCTGGCGACATTGCTGTCAAATAGGATGCTCGGACGCTGCGCGCGCCGATGTCATGTGCCCAGGCGGCGCATGCTCGCGGTGATCTCGCCGTGCTGACGCGCGCTCCGGACCTGCCCCAACCCCTGACGCTCGACGGCGTCACGCACAGCTATGGCGGCGGCCTCGCCGTCGACAACGTCACGCTCGAGATCGCAGGCGGGGAGCTCGTCGCCCTGCTCGGCCCGTCCGGCTGCGGCAAGACCACGCTCCTTCGCATCGTTGCCGGCTTCATCGAACAGAGCAACGGCAAGGTCGTGATCGGGGACCGGGTGATCGACTCGCTGCCGCCGAGCCGGCGCGAGATCGGCATCGTCTTCCAGAACTACGCGCTGTTCCCGCATATGACGGTGGCGCAGAACATCGCCTACGGACTGGCAGCACGCGGCGAGAGCCGGCAGGTCCAGGCCGAGCGCGTCGCGGAGATGCTGGCGATCGTGCAATTGGAGGCGATGGCGGAGCGCAAGCCGCGCCAGCTCTCGGGCGGCCAGCAGCAGCGCGTGGCGCTGGCCCGGGCCCTAGCGATCCGGCCGCGCATCCTCCTGCTCGACGAGCCCTTCGCGGCGCTCGACAAGAATCTGCGCCTCGACATGCAGATCGAGATCAAGCGGCTACAGCGCCAGTTCGCGCTGACGGCGATCATGGTCACGCACGACCAGGACGAGGCGATGGCGATCGCCGACCGTATCGCCGTGATGAATCAGGGCCGCATCGAGCAGGTCGGTTCGCCGACGCAGATCTACGACGAGCCGGCGAGCCTCTTCGTCAACGGCTTCATCGGGTCGAGCAACCTGTTCGACGGAACGATCGAGGCCCCCATTGAGGGCGGCTATCGCGTCAGGCTCGCGGCCGGTGCGGTTTGGACGGTGCGCTCGGCGCTGAAGCTCGCGGCCGACACGCCGGTCACGCTCTCGGTCAGGCCGGAGCAGATGCTGCTGACCGGTGCCCCTGCCGACGGGTTTTTCCCGGTCACGCCGAAGCTCAGCCTGCCGATCGGCGGCGAGTTGATCCACGACGTCGCCGCGCCCGGACGCATCTCGCTGAAGATCGCGGCTCCGCGCCGTCCCGGTGAGACGCCGCAACTGGGAGCGACGGCCTATTGCGGCCTCGCCGAGCATGCGCGGCCAGCGCTCTTTGCCAGATCCAAACCATAGAACCACAAGGGAGAACCGAGATGACCGTCATGACCCGTCGCGATCTGCTCGCCGGCCTCGGTGCCGTCGCCGCTACCGCCGGCCTCGGACTGCCGGCCCGCGCCGCCGGCAGCCTCACCGCCGCGATCTATCCCGGCACCTGGGAAGAGGCCTATCGCAACGTCGTCGCCCCGGCGCTGAAGAAGACCTATGGCGTCGACGTCGCCTTCGACTCGCTGTTCGCTGTCGACCAGGTCGCCAAGGTCCGGGCCGCCCGCGGCGTGCCGCCCTTCGACTGCTTCGTGCTCGATCCCGGTCCGGCGGCGGCGGCGATGCAGGCCGGGCTGTTCGAGCCGATCGACGCCGCCAAGCTCCCGAATGCCGCCAAGGTGCCAAAGGGGCTCGTCACCTCCCATGCGGTGACCTGCAACGCACAGGTCGTCGGCATCGCCTACAACCCGAAAAAATTCGCGACGCCGCCCAAGAGCTGGGCCGATCTGTTCAAGAGCCCTTATGTCGAGCGCCTCGGCCTGACGGGCTTCCAGACCACCTTCGGCACGGTCTCGCTGATCGAGATCGCAAAGGCCTTCGGCGGCGGCATCGACAATATCGAGCCGGCCTTCAAGGCGCTGAAGGAGGCGGCGTCCAAGGTCGCGGCCATCGCCGCGCCGGCGGCGCTGCCCGGCCTGTTCCAGCAGGGCCAGATCGACGTGATGTACGGCAACACCAACACGGTTTCGATCCTGAAAGGGCGCGGCGTCGACATCGCCTATGTCGCGCCGGAATCGGGCTCGATCACCTTCCAGACGACGCTGCACATCGTGAAGGGCGCCGAGAACGTCGCCGAGGCCTACAAATACATCGACACCGCGATCTCGGCCGACATCCAGAACACCCTGCAGAAGGCGCCTTACAACATGGTGCCGATCAATCTCGACACGCCGCTCGATCCCGGTCTCGACATCAAGTCGCTCGACGAATTGTCGAAGATGGTCACGCATGACTGGACCAAGATCAATCCGCAGCGCGCCGCCTGGATCGAACGCTTCAACAAGGAGATCACGAAGTAGGTGCGGGCGATGGCCGGTGCGGCGATCGCGAGTGGACCTTCGGGCCCGACGGTCGACTGGCGCCTCGCGGCGCCGCTCGGCCTGGCCTATCTCGCCTTCTTCGCCGCGCCTTTCGCGATCCTGCTCGGCATCAGCTTCTATGCCGATTCCGAGCAGACGCGGCTGGGTTTCGACAGCTGGCTGAAGTTCTATACCGACGCCTTCTATCTCAAGGTGATCTTCGACACGCTCAAGCTCGGCGTCTTCGCCGTCGCGGCGACGACGATCCTCGCCTATCCGCTGGCGCTCGTCTTCCGCGCCAGCTCACCGCGGCTCCAGCGCGCGCTCACCTTCGTCATCCTGATGCCGTTGTTGACCTCGGTGGTGATCCGCACCTTCGCCTGGATCGTCATCCTGTCGCGCGAGGGCGTCGCCAATCAGGCCTTGATGGCGCTGGGGCTGACGGCGGCCCCGCTCAACCTGCTGCAGACCGAACTCGGCCTCGTCATCGCGCTGACCCAGATCGAGATGCCGCTGATGCTGCTGCCATTGCTGACGATCATGAACCGGATGGATCAGAACCTGGTCGACGCCTCGCGCGCGCTCGGCGCATCGCAATGGCGGACCTTCTTCAAGGTCGTTCTGGCGCTGACCCTGCCCGGCTGGATCGCGGGAGCGACGCTGGTCTTCGCCTCGGCCACCACCGCCTTCATCTCGCAGTCGGTGATCGGCGGGGCGCGGCTCGTCTACCTGCCGGCGCTGATCTACCAGCAGGCGACCGTGGTCTATAACTGGCCCTTCGCCGCGGTCGCCTCGTTGACGCTGCTGATGACCGTGCTCGCCGGCATCATGGCGCTCGGCCTGCTCGGCCGCTTCGCCCGGACCGAGTGAGGGGCGGACATGCAGCGCTCCACCCTCGCGGACATCTCCTATCGCTGGGTCGTCGGCCTGCTCGCCGGCCTCGCCATCCTGATCCTGCTCGCGCCGGTCGTGATCGTGATCGCGACCTCGTTCACGACCTCGCAGACCCTGCGCTTCCCGCCGCCCGGCCTGTCGCTGCGCTGGTATCAGGACCTGTTCGACCCCGTCCGCTCAGCGCCGATCCACATGGCCGCCTGGAACAGCGTCTGGGTCGCCTTCGCCGCCACCGCGCTCGGCATGGTGATGTCGGTCATGGCCGCCATGGCGCTGGCGCGGGTGAACCGGGCCTCGGCGCGCGCGCTCGAAGCCGGCTTCCTCGCCCCGCTCGTCCTGCCGGCCCTGTCCTATGGGCTGGCTGCGCTGATGTTCTTCTCGGTGATGGGCATCAGGCCCTCGCTCAACCTCCTGATCGCCGGCCATCTCGTGGTGATCGCGCCCTTCATCTTCCGGACGACGCTGGCGAGCCTGACCCAGCTCGACCCGACCCTGCTCGAAGCGTCGGAAAGCCTCGGCGCCGGCCGGTTTTATGCGTTTCGGCGCATCACCCTGCCGCTGATTACGCCCGGCATCGCCGCCGGCTGCTTCCTCGCCTTCGTCTCCTCGATGGACAACGTCCCGGTCTCGCTCTTCCTCTCGACCGCGCGCACCGGCATGCTGCCGATCCGGATGTGGGGCATGATGGAATCGACGCTGGACGTGCGCATCGCCGCGATCGCCGGCGTGCTGATCCTCGCCACCCTCGTCCTGATGATCGTCATGGACCGCCTCACCGGCCTGACGAAGCGCATGAGCGCCTGAGCCGGAGCCCGCCGATGCCATCGACCTATGATCGCGACCTGATCGGCTACGGCGCCAACCCGCCCGATCCGAAATGGCCAAATGGCGCGCGGATCGCGATCAATTTCGTGATGAATTACGAGGAGGGGTCCGAGCCCTCGATGCAGGACGGTGAGGGTTACACCGAAACGGCGCTGACCGAATCGAGCAGCCTGAACATGCCGGTGAAGGGCCGCGACCTCGCCGGCGAGGGCATGTTCGCCTATGGCAGCCGCGTCGGCTTCTGGCGCCTGATGCGGCTCTTCCAAGAGCGCGGCCTGCCATTGACGGTGTTCGGCTGCGCGCTCGCGCTGGAACGCAACTTTGAGGCTGCCGCCGCGATCAAGGGCTCGGGCTTCGACGTCTGCAGCCATGGCTGGCGCTGGATCAAGCATTACGAGCTCGGCGAGGCCGAGGAGCGCGAGCACATCGCCAAGGCCGTGGCTTCCTTGGAGAAGACCGTCGGAGAGCGTCCTCTCGGCTGGTATTGCCGCTACGGGCCGAGCGTGAACACGCGCAGGCTCGTCGTCGAGGAAGGCGGCTTCCTCTACGATTCAGACGCCTATGACGACGAGCTGCCCTATTGGAAAACGGTCGACGGCAAGCCACATCTCGTCGTGCCCTATTCGCTGGTCAACAATGACGGCAAGTTCGGCTCCGGCTTCTTCGCGACTTCGGGCGACTATTTCGACTGGCACAAGGACGCCTTCGACATGCTCTACGCCGAGGGTGCGACCCAGCCGAAGATGATGTCGGTCGGCCTGCACATGCGCCTGATCGGCCACCCGGCGCGCGCGGCGGGCCTCGCCCGCTTCCTCGACTATGTGCAGGGCCATGAGGGCGTCTGGATGACGCGCCGTCTGGACATCGCGAAGCATTGGCGCGAGGTCCATCCCTATCGCGGCCCATGACCGACCGCATCATCTGGGGCGGCAGGCTGCTCGAAGGCTTCGACGCGGCAGGTGAGCCGATCCTGCATGACGATGCGGGGCTTCTCATCCGCGAGGGCGTCGTCGCGGCGATCGGCCCGGTCGAAACATTGCGAGCACAAGCGCCGGGCGCTCCGGTCGAAGGCGGCGCCGGCTTCGCCCTGACGCCTGGCTTCGTCAACGCCCATCACCATGTCGGGCTGACGCCACTGCAGCTCGGTTCCCAGGACCATCCGCTCGAACTCTGGTTCGCCAGCCGGCTCGCGCTGCGTGACGTCGATCTCGAACTCGACACGCTCTATTCGGCCTTCGAGATGATCGCGAGCGGCGTCACCACCGTCCAGCACCTGCACAGCCGTGCGCCTGGGACGCCCGACGACGTGCTGGCCGCTGCGGACAAGGTCATCGGCGCCTACCGTTCGGTCGGCATGCGCGCCTCCTATTCCATGGCGCTGCGCGACCAGAACCGGCTGGTCTACGAGGCCGATCGCGACTTCGTGGCGCGCGTGCCGCCGGCGCTGCGACCGGCACTGGAAGCTTATTTCGCACGCTTCACGCTGTCCCTGCCCGACCAGCTGCAGATCTTCGACGAGCTTTTGCGCCGGCATGGCGACGGCGAGCGGATCGGCGTCCAGATTGCGCCGGCAAACCTGCACTGGCTGTCCGATGCGGCTCTGGAGGCGGCGGTCGGACTGGCCGAGCGCACCGGGCTGCCCGTCCATATGCATGTGCTCGAGACGCCCTATCAGAAAGCCTATGCGCGGAAGCGGACCGGGGGTTCGGCGCTCGCCCATCTCGACCGCTTCGGGTGGCTCGGCCCGCGCTTCACCATCGGCCACGGCGTCTGGATGAGCGAGGACGACATCGCACTCGCGGCTGAGCGCGGTGTCTGCATCTGCCACAATTGCTCGTCGAATTTCCGGCTGAAGAGCGGGGTGGCGCCGGTCAATCGTTTCCTGGCGCATGAAATCCCGGTCGCGCTCGGCATCGACGAGGCCGGGATCAACGATGACCGCGACATGTTGCAGGAAATGCGGCTCGCTCTGCGCGTCCACCGCGAGCCGGGGATCGATGCACCGCATCCGTCGCCGGCGCAGGTGCTCCGCATGGCGACCGAACATGGTGCGAGGACGACGCCCTTCGCGGGACGCATCGGCCGGCTGTCGCCGGGCATGGCCGCCGATTGCGTGATGTTCGACTGGAACGCCGTGACCTATCCCTATCAGGACGACGCGATCGGCTTCGTCGACGTGCTGGTGCAGCGTGCGAAGACGGGAGCGGTCAAAGGCGTGATGGTCGAGGGTGAGTGGATCTACCGCGACGGGCGGTTCACCAAAATCGATCGCGATGCGGTGCTGGCCGAGATCGCGGAGCGGCTGTCACAGCCAAAGACGCAGGCCGAGATCGAGCGCATCGCGCTCGCGCAGGCGGCGATGCCTCATGTCCGCCGCTTCTACGACGGGTATCTCGATGCGCTCGGCGGACAGCCGCAGGGCGCCCGCTTCTGAAATCGGATTGTCTTCATGCGCATCCTGCTCCTCAACCCCAACACCACCGAGGCGATCACGCAGCGGCTTTTCGCCGCCGCGCAGGCCGTCGCGGCGCCGGAAACCGAGATCGTTCCCGTGACCGCGCCACGAGGCGTGCCCTATATCGCGAGCCGGGCCGAGGCGCAGATCGGCGGGGCGATCGCGCTCGAGATGCTGGCCGAGCATCATGAGACGGTCGATGCCGCGATCATCGCGGCCTTCGGCGATCCCGGGCTGATGGGCGCGCGCGAGCTGTTCGACATCCCCGTGATCGGCATGGCCGAGGCGGCGATGCTGACCGCCTGCATGCTCGGCAGGCGCTTCGCCATCGTCACCTTCGCCCGGGCGCTCGGTCCATGGTACGAAGAATGCGTCGCGATGCATGGGCTCCAAGGCCGCTGCGCCGGCATCCTCATGCTGGACGAAGGTTTCGCCGACATTTCCGAGGTCCAGGAGGAAAAGGAGGCGGCGATCGTCGAACTGGCCCGGCGTGCGGTGGTCGAAGACGAAGCCGACTGCGTCATCCTCGCCGGAGCGCCGCTCGCAGGGCTGGCCGCCAAGGTCGCCGACCGAATCTTTGTGCCGGTCATCGACCAGATGGGTGCAGCTTTGAAACAGGCGGAAGCGCTGGTCGCGCTGAAGCCGAAAAAGGCGAGCGCGGGCAGCTTTCGCCGTCCGCCGGCGAAATCCACGATCGGCCTGGCGTCAGGTCTGGCGGCGCGCATCGAGGGGCGGTGAGGCCTCAGCGCCCACCAATCAGCTCCTCGCGGCCGATCGCCTTCAGCCAGTGCCGGGCGATCTCGTCGCGCCGCGCGAACCAGACGCCGGGCTTGGCGGCGACATGGGCGAGGAATGTTTCCAGCCCGCCGATCCGACCGGCGCGGCCGATGATGCGCAAATGCAGGCCGACCGTCATCATGCGCGGCGCCCCTGCGCCCTCGGCATAGAGCCGCTCGAAGGCGTCGATGCAGTAGCGCGCGAAATCATCGCCGAAGACGAAGCCGCCGCCGCGAGTGAAGCGCATGTCGTTGGTGTCGAAGGAATAGGGCAGGACGAGATGGTCGCGGTCGTCGACATCGACCAGATAGGGCAGATCGTCGTTGTAGGCATTGGAATCGTAGAAGAAGCCACCCTGCTCTAGCAGCAGCCGCCGCGTGTTCGGCGAGGTCGCCGAGCGCGTGTGCCAGCCGCGCGGCGGCGTGCCGGCCGTCAGCGTGATCGCCTCGACGGTGCGGGCGATGGCGAGGCGCTCCTCCTCGATCGTCATCCCGGCGTGGCGCTCCCAGCGCCAGCCATGGGCGGCGATCTCGTGACCATCGGCGACCGCCTCCTGGACGAGCCAGGGCGAGATCATCAGCGAGCGGCCGATCGCGTTGACCGTGCCGCGCGCGCCGTAATCCCGCAGCAGCTTGCGGATGCGCGGCCAGCCGGCGCGGGTGCCGTATTCGAAATGCGACTCCATGCAGAGGTCGCGCACACCGGCGATCTCCTCGACGACCTCGTAGACCGACTCGTTCCTCTCGTCGCCCTGGCCGATCGCGAGTTCGCCGCCCTCCTCGACATTGATGACGAGGCTGATCGCGAGGCGCGCCTCGTTCGGCCAGTGAACGGCCGGGGGATGGCCGCCATAGCCGCGGAAGTCGCGGTCGGTCATGTGGTCGGGCAGCATCTCAGATGTCCGCCATTCGCCTCAGGCCAACCAGCCGGTCACCAATCACCAGTACGGCGGCGGAGAGCAGGATCAGCAGCGTCGAGATCGCGGCGATGGTGGGGTCGGGGCTTTCCTCGACATATTGTAGCATCTGGATCGGCAAGGTCTTTGTCCAGGCGTCGGTGAAGAAGATCGAGATCGGATAATTGTCCATCGAGGCGAGGAAAGCGAACATGCCCGAGGTCAGGAAGGCCGGCGCCAGCGACGGCACCAAAACCTTCACGATCGCCTTCGGCCAGGTAAGCCCGAGCGTGCGCGCCGCGTCGATCAGGGTGAAGTCGAACAGCGAGAGCGAGGCGAAGACGGTCCTGACCACATAGGGCAGCGTGATCACGATATGGGCGAGGACGAGGCTCACCCAGACGTCGCGCAGGCCCGCGGCACGGAAGCTCTCCAGCATGGCGATGCCGATGACGAGGCCGGGCAGCATCAGCGGCGAGACCAGGAAGGTAACGACCGCCTCGCGCCCGCGGAACTCGCTGCGCAAAAGCCCGATGGCGCAGAGCGTGCCGAGGACCAGCGACAGCGCGGTCGAGAAGGCGGCAAGCTTGAGCGAGGTGAAGACGGCCGGCCAGAGGTCGCGCGAGCGCATCAGCGCCTCGTACCAACGCAGCGACCAGGACGGCGCCGGCAGGGTGAAGACCGCGCTCGAGCCGAACGAGACCGCGACGGTGACGACGAGTGGCGTCATCAGGAACACGACGGTAAAGGCCGCGAGCAACCCGGTGAGCCAGAGAGCGAGCTTCTCGACCGGCGTCATTGCGCGCCTCCGAGCCGGCGCGACAGGGCGGCGCTGGCGATCACGATGGCGACGGTGAGGCAGAGCAGCACGACGGCCGTGGTCGCACCGAGCTGGGCATTGCGCATGAACAGGAAGGAGCGGCCGGTCAGCGTCGCCAGCGTCTGGAAGCGGTCGCCGATGACGAGGCTCGGGATGACGTACATCGAGGCCGCCATCGAGAAGACGAAGGCGATGCCGGTGACGATGCCGGGCAGCGAGAGCGGTAGCGCCACGGTGAAGAAGCGATAGACCGGCGAAGCGCCGAGCGTCGCGGCCGCTTCGCTCAGGCGCGGATCGACGAGCTTCAGCACTGAATAGATCGGCAGGATCATGAAGGGCACGAAGACGTTGGCCGCGCCGATGACGAGGCCGGCTTCGGTGAAGAGCAGCCGCTGCGGCTCGCTCCACAGGCCGAGTCCGGTCATGATCTGCGAGAGCACGCCGTCGCGCCGCAGCACGATCTGCCAGGCGAAGGCCTTGACCACGACGCCGACAGAGAGCGGCAGGATGATCGCGACCAGGATCGCGGCCTGGACCAGTCCTCCTGCGCGCGCCAGCACCAGCGCCGTCGGATAGCCGATGAGGAAACAGACCAAAGTCACCAGCGCCGCGCTGCGCAGCGTATTGCCGAGAACCGTCCAGCTGAACGGATCGGAAAAGAAGCCGGCGAAGGAAGCGAGGCCGCCCTGACCGAGCAGGCTGCGGCCGAGCAGGAAGACCAGCGGCAGGCCATAGACGATGCCAAGATAGAGCACCGCCGGCAGCGCCAGCAGCAGGATCGGATCGAGGCGGCGCGCCGCACTCATGCCGCGCGCGCCTCGGTCGCCGGATAGATCAGCGTGTCGGCGACACGCCAGCTCAGCGGCAGGGTCGCTCCCGGCGCGAGACCGGCGGGTGTCTCGTGCGTCTCGACCAGGAGCCTGCTCCCGTCGGGCACCGCGAAATGCAGCTGCACGCGCGCGCCCTGGAAGACGACGTCCCGCAGCACGGCCTCGATGCGGTTCTCGCCCTCGCCGCCGATCGCGATCCGCTCCGGGCGGATGCCGAGTACGACCGGGCTGCCCGGAATGAAGTTGCCGGCGGCGCGGATCGGCCCGGCGCCGGTGTCGACGCCGACGATGCCGGACGCTTCGGCCGCGACCGTACCATCGAGCCGGCTCGACAGGCCGACGAAATCGAGCGCGAAGGGCGTCGCCGGCCGGTGATAGATCTCGGCCGGCGTGCCGAGCTGCTCGATCCGCCCGCGATACATCACCGCGATCCGGTCCGACATGGTCAGCGCCTCGTCCTGGTCGTGGGTGACGAAGATCGCGGTCGTGCCGACCTCGCGCAGAATGCGACGCAGGTCGATCTGCATCGCCTCGCGCAGCTTGCGGTCGAGCGCCGAGAAGGGTTCGTCGAGCAGGAGAAGTTTCGGGCCGGTGGCGAGCGCGCGAGCCACCGCGACGCGCTGCTGCTGCCCGCCCGAGAGGCCCCTGATCGGGCGCTCGGCGAAGGCTCCCATCTGGACCAGGCCGAGCTGGCGCGAGACCGTGGCGGGAATCGTCTCCTTGGCGACGCCCTTCGCCTTGAGACCGAAGGCGACGTTCTCCGCGACGGTGAGATGCGGGAACAGCGCATAGTTCTGGAAGACCACGCCGACATCGCGCCGGTGCGGCGGCTTGCGGGTCATGTCCTGCCCGTCGAGCACGACATTGCCGGTGTCGGGCCGCATCAGCCCGGCGACGATGCGGAGCAGCGTGGTCTTGCCGCAGCCCGACGGGCCGAGCAGCGAGATGAATTCGGCCTGGCCCACGGCAAGATCGACGCCGTCGAGCACGGTCGAGGCGCCGAAACTCTTGCCGGCGCCGGTGATGTCGAGAAAGGCCGCGGTCATGTCGCGCCGTCCCGTCAGATCGCCATGTCGCGGTCCCAGCGCTTGACCCAGTCATTGCGCTGCGCGGCGACATTGGCCCAGTCGATCTGGAAGATCTTGACGTCGGCGCTTAAGCCCTCCGGTTTCGGCACCGCCTTGTTGGTGGCGAGCGAGAAGGTCGGGCCGGCGAGCCGGCTCTGCAGCTCGGCGCCGAGCAGCTCGTTGACATAGGCGAAGGCCAGCTCCGGCTGCGGCGCGCCCTTGATCACGGCGATGCCGGAGGGCATGGCGAAGACGCCCTCCTTGGGTGCGGCGAGATCGATCGGCGCGCCGGCGGCCTTGCGCTCCAGGCAATAGGACGACATGGCGGGACCGATCAGATGGGCCTCGCCCTGTTCCAGCAGATTATAGGCCTGCGGCTGCTGGGTGTAGATCGTCAGCAGATTGGATTTCAGCGTCGCCAGCTTCTTGAAGCCGGCATCGGTGTCCTTCTGCGCCGCCTCGAGCGAGGCGCCGGTCAGAAGGCCGGCCGCGAACAGGATCGGCAGACCTTCGGTGTTCTGCAGCGAGGGGATGACGACGCGACCTTTGTACTTGGCCTCGAACAGCTCGGCCCAGGAGGCTGGTGGCGTCTTCACCGCGCTCTTGTTGTAGGCGAGGCCGAGCCAAGGCTGGAGATAATTCGCCCACATCCCGTCCATATGGGTCGAGCCCGGCAGCAATTCGGCGAGGTTCGGCGCCTTGGCCGGCGTCAGCGGGTCGAGCAGCCCTTCCCTGACGGCGAGGATCATCACCGGATCGTCCATCTGGACGACCGACATGTATGGCTTGTCCTTGTTCTTCTGCATCTTCTCCAGGTTCACGAGCGAGCGCGTGCCTTCGAAGAGGACCTTGCAATTGTATTTCTTTTCGAAGGCCGGCACGACGATCTGCTCGACCCAGGGCTTGTGGCCGGCGGCACCGCCGACGACGAGTTCCTTCGTCTGGGCGCGCAGGACGGAGGGCGCCGCGATCAGGGCCGCAGCCCCGGTCATGCCGGCGAGAAGCGAACGACGGGTCGGCCGGGCGAAGGCGGAAATATCCATGGTCGATCCTTTCGGGCACAGGGAGCCTGTTTGCATCAGCAACCCGCATGCCAAGCGGCGTTCGCGCTCTCACGAAATCGAAAATGGTCTTTTTCTCAAAGCGATAGGAATTGTCGGCGACGGCTGCCCGCGCTTCCATCTGCCAATTATTGTGCACAATCCTATGTAGATTGCGCCTGATTCATGGGCTCGTCTGCCGAAAGAACGGGCGCGATGCCGGTTGGCGTCGTCGCCCGCAGCCGCGATAATCACGGCATGAAGGAAGAAGAGATCCACGCGATCCTGACACGGCTTCTGCGCTCAGGCCGACTGCCCGGCGGCATCAAGCTCGGCGAGCACCGGATCGCGGCGCTGTTCGGCGTCAGCCGCGAGCGCGTGCGCAAGGTGCTGCACCGGCTGGCGGCGGAGCGGCTTCTGGAGACCGTGAAGAACCGCGGCGCCTTCACGATCGACCCCGATCTGCGCGAGAGCCACATGCTCTACGAGGCGCGCCGGATCCTCGAGAGCGGCATGGCCGCCCATCTCGCGGACATCTTGAGCGAGGCGCAGATCGCGCGGTTGCGCGAGCATGTCGATGCGGAGGCCGAGGCGCTGCGGCGCGGCGATCAGCCGACCTGGCAGCGCCTCTCGGCGGAGTTCCACTTTCTGCTGGCCGAGATGACCGAGAACCCGCTGATCCAGCGCCAGGCGCACGAATTGATCAGCCGCACGCTGATGCTGGTGAAGCGCTACGAGACCACCGCCGGTTCGGCCTGCGGCTGCGACGAGCATCGCGCCATCTTCCGCGCGCTCGCGGCGCGCGAGCGCGGCCGGGCGGTCAAGGCGATGACGACCCATCTCTCGCTGGTCGAGACGCGTCTGCGTCCTGGCCGCTGCGAGGCGGTCGGCCCGTCGCTGGAGGATGCGCTGGCGGAGGAGATCGCGTTCCACAAGGACGGAAACGTGAAGGTGGCGGCGGAGTGAGGCGCGCCGCCTTCGCACCTCATGCCGCCGCGTGTGATCCTATGAGCGCATGCGCCGACATCGTTACCTACGATGTGCCCTCACGATCGGACTGAAGGTCTTCCCAATTTGCGATACGGTCGCAAGATTTCCGTCTGATTTCGAGACCGGCACCGACACATTCTTAGGAGAACTATGCGGCTGAGAAGATACGATGGCGGCGGACACAGGTCTGACTGAACCGTTCTCCCCTCTGTTCTGAAAATCGCAGCGTCGTTTGGCACTCACCTGCCACCTGGCTGTTTTCCTGTTCTACCTGTTCTGTCCTGTTATTTTTTGCAGGATTTCTGGGCCTCGCCGGAGGCGAGGACTCCGGGCAACCCTTCTCAGATTTCCTGCAGACTGGAGATTTCAGGGTAAATCTACTGCTTCTAGCGCTGGAGCCCGATCGAGCGCTCGGAAGATAGGTCGCAGCGCCGAAAAATTTCTGTGCCGTATGCCGGGATGCCGTTGCGCTTTAGCGGTTCGAGATTGGCCCTTTGCGGACATCCGGAACGTCTGCTTCAGAACAGTCTGCTGGGACTTTCGGTCGAGCAGCCGCGGGTGGCACTCTGCCGATCCGCATCATCGTGCTGCGCTGTAAACTGGGGACGGCATCTTGAAGGAGGATGCGTCATGTCGTTGAACGTGCAACAGCGCCCAGCATGGAATACGGGGCGGCTGATCGGCCCCAAAAAAACGCCACTGAAGCCACGTCATATCTGGACTATCCGAACAAGACTTCAGCACGATCATCGTGTTCGCGATCTTGCGCGGGGCGGGACGGTGAGGTTGCAAACCTCGATCATCCAGCAAAAATTAGGCCGGCCGGAGCCATTCGAGCTGACAGACACGACGTGTGAAGCCCTGACTGCATGGCTTCGACGAGGCACATACGCTGCTAACGACTGGTTGTTTCCAAGTCGCAGCCGCACTGTCGATCGCGTCACGACCAGACAATATGGGCGCTTGCTCGGCTAGTGGGTCGCATTGATTGGGCTGGATCCGGCGCTCTACGGAACGCATAGCCTGCTACGTACAAAAGTGACGCTGATCTACAGCGCACCAGCAACCTTCATGCGTGCCGGCTCCTCTGGGCCATTCGAAGCTCGAAAGCACAGTGCGATATCTTGGCTTCGAAGTCGATGACGCGTTGCTCCTCTCGGAGCATACCGATCTCTGAAAGCCAAACGGCGCGGTGGAGTCCGCCGCGCCGTCGCTTCCATCAATGACAACTCCGGGCGCAATTCGCCCATCTTCTGCGAGCGGGTTGATTGGCGCACAGGCTGCGCGCCGAAGTGATCGACCCAAGAGCCTCACCGGCAACGCCGAGTGATTTGGACTGTAGGGTCAGGTGGTCAAGCCACAATCATATTGCGGAGCTTGCCAGCGATCTGGCCGGTCCGGAATGGCTTCGTGTAGAATACGCTACCTTCAGGTAGATCCCCGTCCTCGACCTTCACTCGTCCGGATGTGACGATGATGGCGATGGGCGGCCAACGCTTGCGAATAAGCTTCGCGAGCATGAGCCCATCCATTGATCCGGGCATTTCGATATCGGTGACGGTCGCACTGACATCGGTTCGCGTTTCCAGAATCTTAACGGCCTCGGCGGCGTTGGTCGCCTCGATGACATCGAAGCCCTCGTCTTCGAGCATGTCGACGACGTCCATCATCAGGATGGGCTCGTCCTCGACGACAAGGACAATCGGGCGCCCCTCTACCTGGTGATTTTGCATAAAATGACTGGTTTCTCAGGTCTCGGTAACGATGCTCATCGGTGTTGAAAATTCGGCAACAAGGCCCGTCGGATCGTAACGAAGCTCGGCGGTGCCTGTTCCACAGATGCCGGTACGAATGAGCCTGGACCCAAATCCTTTCGAAGATGGATACGTCGTCGCCGGTCCGCCGATTTCCTGCCAGCACAGATGCAGGCTAGCCTGATCGCCTCGTACGACCGACCATGTAACCTCGACGCGGCCGCCGTCGTTCGACAAGGCACCGTACTTCATGGCGTTAGTCGCCAGTTCGTGAAGAAGCATCGAGATCGACAAGGTCGCCTTCGGCCCCAATCTGATGTCGGGTCCATCTGAAGTGAGGCGTCCGTCGCGCACATGCAATTTTGTCACGTTCTCCACCACGCCGCGAATGCGGGCGGAAGCCCAACTTTCTTGAAGCAGTACGTCATGGGCTGTCGACAAGGCGATGACGCGATCGAGGAAACCCTGGACGGCATCCTTCTTGGTGACGTTCTTCAACGTCTGCTTGGCGATGGCCGTGACCATGGCGAGCGTGTTCTTGAGCCTGTGGCTGAGTTCCTGGTTGAGGAGCCTCTGCTCGGCCTCGGCCTGCACCCTCGCAACGGCGGTATAAACGAGATCAGCGACCGCATCGACGAAGGAGACCTCGTCCTTCGTCCAGATCCTGGCTTTTGCGCTATGGATGAACAAGGCGCCGACCAGCTCTCGCTTGCGAATGAGCGGCACCTTGATTTGAGCCTTTGCACCGATAACTTCGTACCCGCCGAAATCGGTCGATAGCCAGGTCGCCTCGCTGATGTTCGAAACGACGAGTGGCTGACCCGACCGAAGGTGCTTTAGCGTATCCACGAATGACGAGGTCGCGTGGTGTCCGACAAGGCTTTCGACGCCGGGCGCCGTCCAATTGGCCTGCACGTCGAAGCTGCCCGCTCGCAAGTCGATCATGGCATAGCCGGCGCGGGCGACCCCCAACGACTCGCCGACAATGCGGGCACTGTCGGCAATTACCTCGGTGACGGTGTCGGATTCGCGGATAGCCTCGGCAAGCTCGATCAGGGCGAGTTGCCGAAGCTCATAAAGTTTTCGCTCCGTGACGTCCGATATCGTGCCCGTGAAACGGCGGGGGGTTCCGGCTTCGTCGAAGATAAATTCGGCACGACGCTGGACCCACCGGACCTCGCCATCATGCGCCCGCTTGATACGATACTCGGCGTACGCCTCGGCAGAGCCGTCCGCTCGGGTCCGTGCATTTGACTGAAGCGCTCGGTCCTCGGGGAGGGTTGCCGTTTGGAAAGCGATTGCGGGATAGGAGAGGGCTTGTTCCAGACCAAAAATCTGGCACATCTCCGGTGAGCAGAGCACCGCGTCCGCGGCAAGATCGACGTCGAACGTGCCGATACGGCCGGCGGCAATCGCAATCCTGGCGCGGACCGCCTCGCTGCGTTCGACGTTTCGCGCCTCGTCTCGCTTGATCGCAGCGGCCCGCATCTCCACGAGCGTGACAACCTGCGCGGCCAGCCCTTCGAGAAGGTGGATCTGTTCGGGCGAAAGGCCATCAGGGCGCGGCTCGACGTCGATCACGCACAAAGTTCCGATCGGTTGACTTTCGGACGTCTTGAGCAAAGCGCCGGCATAGAACCGAATGAAGGGCTCGCCGGTGACGAGGGCGTTATCCCGAGTGCGAGGATCCTGCGTCAAGTCAGGAACGATGAGCGTCGAGCCCTGCACGAGGGCGTGCGCGCAGACCGATTGATCCAGCGGAGTTTCACAAGGCTCGAAGCCCGATTTCGCCTTGAACCATTGGCGATCCCTGCCGACCAGGCTGATCAAGGCAACGGGCGTTCTGCAGGCAGTCTTTGCCATGTCGACGATACCGTCAAAGGCGACCTCTGGAGCGCTGTCGAGGATTTCGAGCGAGTTCAGGGCGGCGAGACGGATTGCGTCCTCAGCGAGCGCTTGGGCTGATTGCGGCATCGGTCTGTCGAAAGGGTCCCTATAAGGATTGGCGTCACTTACGATATGGGCAACCGAACCGCAACGACACGTCTTTTGACATGGCGGGCCGAGCGTCGCCGATGGGATGCCTGCTGACATCTTGCGACTACCAGCCCCTCTAAGCTGGTCGGGCATATCCAGACAGAGGATCTCCGATGACAAACCCGACGGGCATGAAGAACCTGTTCGACCGCTGGGAGCGTGTCTGGCACCATGGCGAATTCGATCTCGTTCCGGATTGCGTGGCGCCGGAATACATTCGGCACGACGAGGCGGGTGACCGGACCGTAACCCGTGACGCCTATGCCGCCGAACTGGCCAAGCTTCGGCATGACCGTCCTGACATCCGCATCGTCGTCTACGAGCACGCGTTCCTGGGCGACCGGGCCTGGTACCGGTTCGCGATGACGTGGACCGACCAGTCCAGCGGCGAAGCTCGTTCCCGCGCCGGCATCCAGTCCTATCGCACCGACGGGGGAAAGCTGGCCGAAACATGGATCGCATTCCAGCCATTGGGATCGTCTTGGAGCGATGCGACCGCTCAGATCGATTGGACGACGCCGATCGTTTGATGTGTAGCGTCTGCTGCTGCCTCTTTTGCGGGATGCCGACTTCCCATCCCGAAGTTAAGGGCGCCTGTGGTTTGTGCCCGGGCTCGTCTTTCCGCATGCATATCGCTTGGTTCCGCGTACATCAATTAATATCACCTGATAGTCTTGCATTTTACGCTAGCAATCGTGCTTGTTTTGATTTCAGAATTTCATTAAATTTATAGTATTATAAAATAAAACTTGGGACAAGCTATTTTTATATGTTCGTATCGTTACTTTTAAATTGTGATAGACGAGAAATGGCACAGACAATAGTTTAAAGTATTTCAGCATCACAGAACAATTTCTTACACTGATCGGAACTGCGGCCGCCGATGCGATTGCATTCGGCGTTGACGTCCCCGGTCTCCGGCTCGGCGAAGCGTTCGCGCAGTCCCGTGCTATCGATCTCGGCGGCGGCGACCTCGGCGTGCTCAATTGCGCTTACGCGCGGGAGTAGCTCGAGGCGGCCTTCTATACTCAGGTCATCGCCAGCCCGTACGCCGGCATGAGCGGCTATGAGCGCACGCTGCTGAACGATGTGCGCGCCCATGAGGTCGCGCATCGCGATTTTTCAAGAAGGCTCTCGGTGCCAATCAGATTCCCGATCTGGAGATGAACTTCTCCGCAGTGAACTTCGGCGGCCGCATGAGCGTCTTGAAGACGGCTATGACCTTCGAGGAACTCGGCGCCTCGGCTCATAGCGGTGGCGGCGCGGCCATCCAGAACCCGAAATACCTGGCGGCGGCAGGCTCGATCGTCTCGGTCGAGGCACGCCATGCGGCCACCATCCGCGACATGCTCAGGCCATTCACCAAAGCCTTCGCCGGCGATGACATGATCACCCGCGGCGGTTTCGATGTCGCCAACCCGGCTTCCGCGGTGCTGCGCGCGGCTGCTCCCTTCATTGCCACCCCGGTCGCCGCGTCGCAGCTCCCTTGAGCGCGCTCCCGGTTCGACCTCTCACTCAGAAGGCATGAACTGACCGATCAAACGATCCTTTTTACTCTCGATCCCGATCTCGCCGGCGCGGGCGTCGCGACGGGACCTGTTCCGCTCCACCGCAATGAAGCTCGGGGCCGTGGCGTCGGCGCCTGTCGTGCTGGCGGCCGTCTCCAGCCAAGCCTTCGGCCAAGACATGCCTGGCCAGGTCGCCGATTTCCTCAACTTCGCGCTGACCCTTGGAGTACCTGGAGGCTGAATTCTACAGCAGGGGCCTGAAGGCCGGCGTCGTGCCGGATCGCTTCTCGATTGTCTTCCGCCAGATCAGCGAACAGGAGCGGGCGCACGTCATCCTGCTGGCGTCCACACTCGGAGCTGGAGCCGTCGCAAAGCCGCAGTTCGACTTCACGGCCGGCGGCAAATACGCTAACGTATTCCGCGTCTTCAAGACCTTCGCTACGGTCGCGCAGACATTCGAGGACACGGGCGTCGCGGCTTATGCCGGCCAAGCTCCAACCCTGATGGGCTCGAACGCGGCGCTGACGACGGCGCTGCGCATCCACTCGGTCGAAGCTCGGCACGCGGCCGAGATTTGCATCATTCGTGGTGTCAGACCTTGGAAGGGTGCTTTCGACGAGGCGATGACGAAGCAGCAGGTCCTGGCATCGGTTTCGCCGTTCATCGATGCCTGATCGCCAGTCTGAGGTCGGTGTCGCGCCCAGCTGCAATCGGGCGCGGCTTCGTCATCTGTCCGACAGTCTATGGTACCGGGGGCTGACGCAGTCATCTTCGCCAGCTTGCGTGGTGCGACCTACTTAGTATCCCGCTTTCGTACGGGATGAATATCAGCGCAAAGTTTGGCGCGCCGCTCTTCCCTACATCCCGCTGAACCAGTTGTAGCCCCGATCCTCCCAGTATCCTCCGGGATAGGCGTTCGTGACTTCGATCGCCGTCAGCCATTTCGGATTCTTAAAACCGAGCTTGACCGCCGTCCGCAGGCGCAGAGGTGCGCCGAAAGGCTCTGTCAGGGGTCGGCCAGCGTAGTGAGTGGCGAGCATCGTTTGCGGGTGCAGGGCGCTGGCCATGTCCAGCGAAGAGACGTAGCCGTCAAAGGAGCGGAAGGCGACGTATTTGGCGGTCAGGTCGGCGCCGACGCGCTCCAGGAACGTCTTAAGGTTCACGCCGGTCCAGTGGCCGATATAGTCCCAGCCCTCGACACAGACATGGCGGATGATCAGGTCTTGCTGCGGCATCGCCGCCAGCTGTGCAGGCAGCCAGGGCCGCTTGTCCGAGATCAGCCCGCCAAGTTCGAGCTTCCAAGTCGCAAGATCGACAGGCTTGACCTCCTCGATCTGGTAGAAGGCGTTGTAGCGCGGGGGATCGACCACATCGGTGAGCATAAAGGTTGGTGCGAGACGGCTGGGATCGAACAGCCAAGACTGAACCTTGTCATTCCAGGACGACATCGCCGTCAGCACGCTTTGCACGGAACGCTCATTGGTAACGTCGCAGCCCGAAAGAAACGTCAGTGCGCCCAAGCTGACCGCACCCTTGAGCAAACCGCGCCGTTCGACCGTCTCGACGAGCTTGCGTTGTGAAGCGAGCGGTGTCTGGTCGATGCCGGCATGCGGCCTGAAGAATGAGCCGGTCATGATGGCTGTCCTTGTGTGGGGGCGCGGAGAGCGGCGGCGCCGCTGGCTACCCGGCGTTCCTCGACGACGCGCGGTCCGCCCGTAACCATCGCCACAATGGTGCGCGGCACGATGAGCGCGAGCAGCACATGAATGGCGAGGAAGCCGACGATCGCGCCCATGCCGAGAAAATGGACCATTCGGACGCCCTGGAAGCCGCCCATCAACCAGACCAGATTGGAGAACTGCACCGGCTTCCAGAGCGCGAGACCAGCCGCGACCTGCAAGATGATCACGAGGATAACGCCGACATAAAGTAGCTTCTGCACAGCGTTGTAGACGGTGATGTCGGCATGGCCGAGATCGAAGCGCAGGGCTTTCGATATCTCGACGAGAACCTCGGCCGGCTTGATCGGGAAGAACTTTCGGCGGAACCGACCAGTCGCGAGACCATAGCCGAGATAGGCCAGCCCATTCAGGACGAGCAACCACATTGCCGCAAAATGCCATTGCAAGGCACCGCCATAGCCGCCATCGCCATTCAAGCGAAACGAGACTTCGGGATCGCCGCCCATCGTCAGCCATTCCGGAAAGCGGATGGCCGGGACAACGGGCTGGGCATTGTAGATGGTCCAGCCGCTGCCGATCAGCATCAGCATGGCCAGCGCGTTCAGCCAATGCATGATGCGGAGCGGCAAGGGATGCAGCCGGCGCACGAGTGGCGTGGCGTCGATAGGTTCGTTGGGGTTTTCCATGACGATCAGCGCCTCATCACCGCAACCCGGATGATCTCGTCGGGCTTGAGCATCTCGTCGCCCGAGCCGTACCAGGTCGGGGCGGGCTCGAAGGCATCGCGCGGCATGTCCGCCGCCGCGACCTGTCTGCCCAGCATGGCGCAGACCTCGACGGGCACGGCTACAAAACGCGAGCCGATGCCGAACAATCCGCCATAGTCGATCACCAGCCTGATCTTGCCCGCGCTGCTCCTGACGACCTGCCGGACATGGCCGAGCGTCTCGTTGCGCTCGTCGATCATCGGGAGGCCAACGAGATAGGAGATTTTCACAGGCTGGGGAAAGCGGCGGGCCATTTTCTCCTCCGGCGAAAGCTCCTTCGCCTTGTCGCCTTCGGCTGGCTCCACTGCAGGCTTCTCTGGTCCGTGTTTGGCGCTCTGCGCGCGCGCCGTGCCCACGGCGATCGTTGCGGCGGGAAGCCCGACAACGAGGCCGCCAAAAAGGGCTCGGCGAGACGGGGCAAAACGTCGTTCGAGATTGTAGTTCGTGGTCATGATCAGCTCGTGGCCAGGAGGAGGACACCGCCGGCGATGATCGCGATCGCGAGCATCCGGCGCTCTGTAAGAACCTCTCCCAGTAGGACATGGCCGGCGATCGCAACGATTACGAAGCCGAGCGCCAGGAAAGGGTAGGCCAGCGAAGCCTCCGCCCGGGACAGAACGACGACCCAAGTCAGGAGGCTCAATCCGTAAAACGCGATGCCGGCTAGGATCCCGGGCCGACTCGCGATATCCAACGCGATCTCGGGGAAGCCGCGACCTGCGACCGAAAACCCGGCCCGTGCGGCGCTGCGCAGCGCGATCTGCGCGGCAGCGTTGAGCACGACGCTCGCCAGCACAAGGGCGATGGTGCCGAGCCGCTCATTCATGTCGGGGCTCTTTCGATGGACCATAATGATCGTGAGCGCAGCAGGTCGAGCAGGATCAGAACCAGCGCCGGCAGGTAGATCGCGACCTGCACGGTGAAAGCGTCCGGCAGCCATGGCAGACCGTAGAGCGCGGGCGCGGCCAACGTCAGCCAGAGCACGGCGAACGAGGGCCGCAGGCACAGGAGCGGAATGAGCCAGCTGAAGTACCAGGCGTAATGCGGGGTGACCGAGAGGGTGAAAGCAAGCAGCAACGCCCCCGCCAGCCCTGGTGAGATGCGGTCAGGCCTGTGTCGCAGCAAGGCCCTGAGGCCGAGTCCTGCGAGAACCAACGCTACAAGCACGAAATAAGCAGTGGTCAGGTTGCCCTGCGCGGAAGTCAGCCGCTGCATCAGCGATACCCAAAAGATGCCGCTGCCGGCAATGCCTTCTTCCTGCACATAGCCGGGAAGAAAGCCGAGGATTCCGCATCCGACGCCGAGATAGGGAAGATAGAGCAGCAAGAGCGCGAGGCCGAAGCCGACGGGCATCCGCCAATCCCAGCGCCAATAGAGCGCCGGGCCCATGACGGCGGGCACATATTTGGCCGCAGCACCTGCTGCGAGCAGCATGCCGGACAGGAATGGGCGCTTCGTATTCGCCGCCAGCATCGCAGCCAGCATCAGGCCGATCGCGATGGCATCGACATGGCCGCTGCCGGCAAACTCGAACAGCGGCAGCGGATGCCAGGCGTAGAACAGGATGCGCGCCCGCGATTGTCCTCCCGCGTTAAGCAAACGAAGCAGCGCGAAGACGGCAAGCGCCTCGAAGGCCACCATACTCGCCTTCATAGCGATAACGCTGTCGCCGAGCTTCGATGCGGCGAGGAAAACGATTTGCGCCATCGGCGGATAGATCGTGACGGCGGTGTCGACCCGATTGATCCGGCTATAGACTTCCTCGTCGCGCAAAGCCGTCAGCGCCGGATTGGCCGGCATGTAGCGGTACGGATTGATGCCGGCCGACTGGACCCTGCCGTCCCAGACATAGCGATAGACATCGGTCGAGACCGGCGGCATCGGCAGCAGCATGGCCCGAGCCAACAGCGCCACGCCCAGCACGAGAATGAGGGCCGGCTTGCGGTCCAAAGCCGCGCCATTGCGCAGGACCCACCCGCCCGCAGCCAGGTAAAGCACCGCTTGCGCCAGCATCAGCGCAAAGAGACGGTCATGTTCGTAGAGCGCCATCTGCCGGGCGCCGAAGGCCGTCAGGCCAAGGAAGAGCCCCGCAAACGCCCAGAGAGCGACAGGCATGCCGAACAGAGCGGCCGGATGCGCTACGCGTTCTGCATGGCTTGGCCGATCGATGTTCTGCGCTGTCACGAGGTCGTCCTGCCCGGGTTCGGTTCGGCGATGTCGCGGATTGGGTTCAGACGGCGCCGCTGAGTTCGCACATGCCTTCGGTGAATTCCTCCGAGGGTTGGAAACCGAGATCGGCGACCAGCCGCGAAGAATCTGCGGTGATGTGCCGGACATCACCGAGACGATATTTGCCGGTGACGATCGGGGCAGGGCCGGCGAGCGCCTGCGCCAGCGCTTGCGCCATCTGGCCCACCGTGCGAGGCGTACCCGAGCCGACATTGAAGGCGCGGACGCCTGTTTGGTGCTGTTCGCAGGCGGCGATCGTGGCGGCGGCGATGTCGCGGACATGGATGAAGTCGCGCCGCTGCCCACCATCTTCGAAAACCATGGGCGCAACGCCCTTCCGCAGAGCGGAGAGGAAGATCGCTGCAACGCCGGCATAAGGCGTGTCCTTGGGCATGCCGGGTCCGTAGACGTTGTGATAGCGCATTGCGGCGACAGAGCCGCCCGTGGTCCGGGCCCAGTTGGATGCGTAATATTCCTGTGTCGCCTTGCTGGTGGCGTAGGCGTTGCGCGGATCGAAAGGGGTGTCCTCGCCGACGAGATTGGTCGAGAGCGGCTTACCGCAGATCGGGCATGGCGGCTCGAAATCGCCGGCTGCGAGCGAGGCTTCGACGCGGGGAGCCGGCCTGACCAGACCGTGCTCGGCGCAGAGGGCGTTTCCCTCGCCATAGACGACCATCGAACTCGCCAGCGTCAGGCGGTGGACCCGCGCCTGCGCCATGGCGACGAGCAGCACAGCGGTGCCGACATCATTGCTCGACGCGTAATCCGGGAGGTCCGTGACGTCGACGCCGAGCCCGACCTTGGCGGCGAGATGGATGACGGCGTCGATGCCTTCGAGAGCGGTCGCGAAGACGTCCGCGTCGCGCACGTCGCCGTGGTGGAATCCGACGGTATCGGCGGGCTTCCATGAGGGCGTGGCGCCATGCACATCGGTCCGCAGGGAATCGAGCACGCGAACGTCGTGACCGCGCGCAACGAGCCCGCGCACGACATGCTGGCCGATAAAACCGGCTCCGCCCGTCACCAGAACATGCATCGTCAAATCCTTTCTTGCCGACATGTCAGCGGGCTCAGGCGTGAGCTTCCCGCTTCAGTGTCGATCGCAGGCGCAGAAACGTCGTCGAAATCTTCCAGGCAGCCTTCAGGCCGGCTACCAGGTTGCCGGAGACCTTGGAGACGCCGCCGCGTCTGCAGCGATGATCGACGGGCACTTCGATAATGCGCAGTGCCCCGGCCGCGACCTTCATCTGCATTTCGAGATTCCAGCCATAAGTGGTCTCGGCCATTTGAATCGCACGCAGGCGCGAAAGGCGCATGGCGCGGAACGGCGACATGTCACTGAAGCTGACGCCGTAGGCCTGTTTCATCAGGAAGCCTGCGATGTGCCCAGCCAAGAGCTGCTGCGGCGTCATGCTGCCGGGTTCGCACTTGCCCTTCAGTCGCGAACCCATCACAAAATCAGCCTCGTTGGCAGCGACGGGACCGACTACTGTGCGGATAAAGCCCGGAATATCGCTGCCGTCACCATCGAGGAAGCAGATGATGTCACAGTCGGCCCGAACGGCCGCGACGCCAGCAGCACATGCTCTTCCATAGCCAGGAGTGGGCTCGGATACGACCCGCGCTCCGGCTGCCTGCGCCGTCTCCGCGGTCCGATCCGTTGAGCCATTGTCGACGACGACGATCTCGTCGACGCCTTCCGCCAGGATTTCGACGATAAGGGGGCCAATCGCCTCCTCCTCGTTGAGGCAGGGAATGACGACGGAGACGATCTCGGCGCCCGAGCGAAACATCATGTGATCGATATCTCCGGCAGATTGGAGGTGGCTCTACAGCTGCCGCCGTCAGAGCGGGATCTGACGGACTGATCTTTGGAGCCTGTGAAGATAGGCCTGCGTCGCGGGCGCCGGCATCTTCGGATGACCGGAGAGGCCGGCCGGCAGTGTTTCGCCACGCAGCTCGCTTTGTAAAAGCGCCAGCGTCGATGCCTCGTCGACATCGTACCATTCGGAGGTGCTGAAGACCGGCAGCGAGATTTCGGCGGCGCGCTCCATGGTCAGTCGGTAAACCTGATCGGTGCTCCACGGCATGTCTTCGAACAGCCTTTCATGGGGATGGGTCAGGCCGATGAACGTATAGCCGCCGTCGATCGCAGGCCCCAGCACCATGCAGTCCTGAGCGAACAGTCTGTCGATCGCATCATCGAGCACATCCATCGGCAGAGTCGGGCTGTCGGAGCTCAGGATGAAAGCAGCGTCATGGCCCTTCGCCAGAATGTCTTTTGTGCCCTGAAGCAGTCGCGCACCAAGATCACCGCCACATTGCGGGATCAGACCGAACGCAGCCGGAATCAGCTCGCGCAGCTTCTCCTCGCTGCCGACAGGCGTGTAGACAGCATAGCCGGTGAATCCACGCTTCTCGCAAAGCGCCTGAATGTTCCGGGAAATATCTCGAATGAAGCATTCGGAGATCGAGGCGCATTGCTCCGGCGAGAGCGGCGGCGACAGTCGCGTCTTCGACTTGCCGGCCTCGGGTGTCTTGCAGATGATCGAGATACCGACTGTCTTCATGGGACTTCCTCAGCGGACGAGCATTCGATTCAGTTGCAGGTCAGGGCTGCGTCGAGATCGCGGAACAGATCGTCGGGATCCTCGAGGCCGACGGACAGGCGCAGGAGGTCGGGCGCGCATTGCGCATCGGCGCCCTCCATCGTGGCGCGGTGCTCGATCAGGCTCTCGAAGCCGCCCAGCGATGTCGCGCATTTCCAAAGCTTAGTCCTTCTCGCCACTTGCAGCGCTGCCGCCTGGCCGCCCTTGACCTGGATCGAAAGCATGCCGCCGAAGCCGCCGCTCATCTGACGGGCAGCGACTGCATGCCCCGGGTGAGACGGCAAGCCGGGATAGAGCACATGGGCGATTGCGGAGTGCGTCTGAAGGCGCTCGGCGAGCCGCGCGGCCGTCTGTGACTGGGCGCTGACGCGGAGATGAAGAGTTCGCATGCCGCGCGCCAGAAGCCATGCTTCGACACTCCCCAGTGCGATGCCTTGTTCAGCACGCCATTCGCGAATGCGAGCCCAGAGCGCATCCTGCGTGCCAGCGACCAGCGCTCCGGCATTGATGTCGGAATGACCGTTCAGATATTTCGTTGCGCTGTGCATGACGAGATCGGCCCCGTGGGCGAGCGGCCTCGTCAACACAGGCGTCGCGATTGTCGAGTCGACGCAGACGATCGCCCCGACATCATGCGCGAGCGCGCAAATGGCGTCGACGTCGGTAATCGACCATGCTGGGTTGCTGGGCGTCTCGATCCAGACCAGTCCCGGGGCGCGGATGGCCAATGCCTTTTCGACCTCGCCGAGGTCGCTCATATCGCAATATGCGATGGTATGGCCGAAACGCGATATCGTTTGGAGCCAGCGCCGCAATCCATAATACATCTGAGACGATGCCAGCACATGCGTAGACTGGTCGAACGCCATGACGACCGCCATCGCAGCCGACATGCCGGAACCGAACAGCATGGCATCGTCCCCGCCCTCCAAAGCGCAGAGCATGGTCTCGGCCTGCTGAAGGGTCGGATTGTCCGACCGTCCGTAAACATGACCTGAGGGATAGCTATAATTCTCGTCCCGGACATAGGCCGTTGCGAAATGGATGGGCGACGTGAGACCGTTGTCGGGGCTCGTCGACCGTGCCCGAGACTGGGCCGCGATGGTGCGAAAATGGGGGGTCTTGCCGAGCAGAGCAGTCATACAATGCGACTTTCGTTCGACGAGCAGGTCATGGTGAACTCTGCTGTCGAAATGAAGTTCGCAACGCGTCGGGCTAAGGTTACAAACATTTTCGCGAGGCGCTATCGGTCACGCCGCAAAGATAGGGCGAGGCGCCAACCGGCTCTGTGATGGCACTGTGAGCCGGCCGGGTGCATGCGACGTAATGGACTGGGTCGATACTGTGGACTTCCGGACAGACTCGTCAGCCTTGCCAGCAGACACACTTGAATCTCGCCTTCATCCCGTATTCGTCGCCGCGCTTGCCGGCGACGGAGCCGCCTACCGTCTTTTCCTCGACACGATAAGCGTCAGGCTGCGAAGCTATCTGCGGCAGATGCTAGTGCGATCCGGGCGTCAGGAGGCGAGCGAAACAGAGGACGTGCTGCAAGAGGTCCTTCTGGCCCTGCATCTATCGCGGCACACCTATGACCCGGCCAGCCCGGTCACCGCATGGGCTCACGCGATCGCGCGTTACAAGTTAGTCGATCATCTGCGCCGCTCCGGCCGCCACGCCGGCGAATTGCCGCTCGAGGCTGAGGCACTGCAACTCTTGGACCGGTCGGAGACGGCGGCTTCCGAAGCTCAGCTCGACCTCGACCGCGCAATGGCAAGTCTGCCTGACAGGACGCGCGGCCTGATCGAGAGAGTCAGGCTGCAGGGCGCGAGCATCGCCGAGGCTGCTGAGGCCGCCGGGATGACTGAGAACGCCGCCAAGGTCGCGATCCATCGCGGCCTGCACGCGATGGCGACATTCCTGTCGAAGCGCGGATCAAGGGCATCATGATACCGTAAGCTCCCCAACCGTAACCTTTTGCGTTCATCGCGCGAACTCATCCTTGATCCGAAACCGCGAACAACCCGCATGAAGACCGACGATCTGATTTCCCTGATGAGCGAGAGTGCCCGACCCGTCGATACGGGTTGGCTGAGTCGCGCGACTTGGTTCTGCGCATTCGTCGCCCTGGTGGCGACCGCTGGGCTTGTCTTGTCCACACTGGGGGCACGGCGTGATCTCGGGACGGTCTGGATGACTGTGCCGATCTTTGCCAAAGCGACGCTGGGCTTCAGCGTCGCAGTCATTGCATTGACGCTGTTTCAACGTAGCCTTCGGCCAGGCCTGCGGCCGACACGGCGTCTTCCGCTTGTAGCGCTGCCGCTATTCATCGTGTTCGGCTGGGCCGCGCTAGCGCTGGCACAATCACCAAGTGAGCAATGGAGCGGACTGGTCTTGGGCCGAAACTGGCGCGCCTGCCTGATCGCTCTGCCGGTTTACTCACTGCTGCCGCTGGCAGTTCTGACAGGTCTGGCCCGCCACGGCGCGACAATACACCGACGACTGACCGGAGCCTTTGCTGGCCTGGCATCGGCAGGGCTGGCCATCATCGCCTACAGTCTGCACTGCCCCGACGATGCCGCACCTTTTCTGGCGACCTGGTATCCAATCGCGATAGCTCTCGTTACTTGTCTTGGAGCGCTCGTTCTGCCCCGATTTTTGCGCTGGTAGTGCCCCGTCCGGCCAGCGCGATGCGGCCGTTTTTGCGGATGGCTGAGGAGGCGCGCGAGGCCGACAACACGACTAAGCGGTGCGATCGAGGTGACGGGCGCTCCCCCGAGCGTCAACGAACGTCCGCTTGCTGGCAGAACTCCCATGGCCGCTCTTGGCGCCACTCCGAATGACGGCTCGCACATCGCTCCGCAGGGAGGCGAGGACTTAAAATTCATGAATAAGGTTCAAGAGGAGTGGCTGCGTAGACGTTCAGGTAGTTGAGGGCTTCGGCAAAAGGGGAATCCTGGCTCGAATCCACATGCTCGGAGATCAGCTTGAACACCAAACTATGTTCGCGAATGCTGTCGAGTAGCCACACCTGCTCATCCGGACTGCAGCCGACAAGACTGGCAAGGCTTAGTGCGACGATCCAGGAGGCAAGATTGTCGCTTGGATAATGCACTCCCGCGAATACCCGGCGATCACCAACATCGATAGTATGACGCGCCAGGAGTTCTATAGCCGCCTGTGGGAGGCCGAGTTGTCGCGCCTTTTGCAAAGCAGCCAGGCCGCCCATGCACGCTTCGAAGCAATGACCGCTGATCATTGCTGGTGTGACGGCAGATTTAGCATGGTTGTGTGAGAACCAGTTCTGACCCAGCATATACGCGGTCTGATAAGCGCGGGGACGCTGCAAGTAGAGCTTCATCTCAAGATCGACATTACCGGCCTTCTTGCCCATGTCGGCGATGTATGTAGAAGACAACATCCGCGCTTGACGATCGCTAATGCAACCTAACAGATATTGGTGGAGGGTCGCGTCGGCGCTTCGGTCGAGCTGGAATTTGGTTGAGGGATCGATCGCGTCAGCCTCATCCTCAATCCTAAATAGGTACTTATTGCCGAGGGGGCCGTCGGGAAGTGGAACTTCTTCGACGATTTTTGTCCTCAGCACCTTGAGCAACTCGAAGTCGGCATGAGTCAGGCGCTCCATAAGCAATGCAGCTCGACCTACCCAAGCGGCAGCGTGTGGGTCGTAGCGAGGCCAGAGCTTATCGGCGATCAGATCAAGCATCTTTTCGCGCCAGGGCAGCCAATCCCCAGGTTGATGCGTCCAGTCGGGAGGGGCCGACCCGTCACCTTGGATAAGATTGCGCCATTCCTCGATCATGAACCCGTAGGGCGTAAAATTCACAGGGCTCTCCATTGAAATGAAATAAGACGCCTGCCGGCAAATGCACCGGCAGGCCAATGATATCAGATGTTGACGTGAACGCAGATTGGTCCGATTGGCGTCTGGTAGCAGAGCTGTATGCAGCCGGTTGTCTCGACCGCTGAGACGTGGAAGGCGGCGTCGATCTTTACGCTCTCGCTCGAACCATCGCCGAGTTTTTTCGCGGCCTCGCTCATCATGTGATAGATGACAGCGCGCGCCCATGAATCCGGGGTGTGAATTTGAGTCATGTGATCAGCAATGTACTTGCGGTCGATTTTTTTAGACATCTTTGCTCTCCGTATAATCCGCAGCGGATCCTCGCCGCGAGCGGAGAACGAGATGGTTCGATCGAAGCCGGTTGCAAAATTTGCGTGAATTATGCATAAAAGCTTTCATTAACCTAGCGTGCACACCCTCGATGGACGGAATGCAAAACGAGGCGGTTAGGCTGCACGGACCTGTCGAGCCATTACTGCGCGCCCGTATCTTTGGCATTTTTGTCGTTCAAGCTTACGACGGACAAGAAGTTCGTTTCGCGACTCGTAAAGCTCACGCACTTTTTGCTTATCTCTTGATGGCACGCGGCGAATTTGTACTAAAGTCTAAGCTCGAAAATTTGCTATGTGGCAGTAGATTTAAGCAGCAATCGAGTGCTAGCCTGAGGCAATGCATTGCGGATACGCGACGAACCCTAGCCTTTATCTCTCCGGATTTGCTTATTTCGAATAGAGACATGCTCCGCCTGAATAATCCGCTGATCTGGATTGACGGCGTGACGGGCAGAAATGAGCAGGCAATTCACGAACCGAGGGCTGATTTCCTTGAGAACCTCAGAGGCCTCTCTCAGGAGTTCGACAGATGGATCGGCGGGCAGGAAGCCCAGCTGATTTCGGCCCGGACGAATATCCGAGGGAGCCTGCAGGAGAGAACTCCAGACACAAAAGTAATCGCCGTTCTTCCGATCACCATTCTCGGCCGCTCCGAGTCGCAGCAGTCTCTAATCGCGTCTGAACTGACACAGCAACTCGCCATGGCCATCTCGCGAATGCGGTGGTTTAAGGTCGGCATTGTCAACTCGCAGCAACCAGTCGGGGTGGCTTATTACCTTACGGGTAGCCTTTCTGCGATCGGAGCAGAGTCGACCTTGCGGATGACCTTATTCAACCGGGACGAGGTCGATCTCGTCATTTGGTCAAAATCGTACAAGGCGTCGGCTAGTGATATCCACTGCATTGGCCATATAGCTTCCGATGTTGCTCGTAGCATCGACCCAGAACTTATCTATCTTGAGACGGGTCTCGCCGCAAAAAGGAAAGTTGAACAGCTTTCCTTTCGCGAAAAATTCCTACGCGCTATTCCGTTAATATATGCATTCGAGTTCAATGCCTGGCGCGAGAGCGAGACGCTGCTGCGCGAGTGCAGGACGGCCGACCCAGAGAACGCTAGAATTGCGGCCTATCTCGCATTGTCAATTTTGACAGGCGTTGCACAGGGGTGGAAGCTGTCGGGGATCGCCGACCGGATCCTGATGCGGGTGATGGACGGGCTGATGGCGATCCCGTCCGTGCTGATCGCGATCGCCTTCATGGCGCTGACCAAGGCGAGCCTGACCAATGTCGTGTCGCCATCACGATCGCCGAGGTGCCGCGCGTCGCCCGCCTGACCCCGGGCGCTGGCGCTCGGCCTGCACGAACAGCTCTATGTCGAAGCGGCCCGCTCCTATGGATTGCCGACGATCCTGATCGTCTGGCGTCACATCCTGCCGAACTGCCTCGCGCCGCTTTCGGCGCAGGCGACCTTCATCGCGGCCTCCGCCATCATCACAGAGGCGATCCTGAGCTTCGTCGGCGCCAGCACACCGAGCAACATCCCGACGTGGGGCAACATGATGGCCGAGGCGCGCGACGTCGTGCAGGTCGCACCCTACATCCTGCTGGCGCCGGGCCTGATGCTTTCGGCGACGGTGCTGGCGATCAACCTCGTCGGCGACGGCGTCCGCGACATGCTCGACTACCCGACCATGAAAGCCTCGCTATGAGACCTGCCGACCTGATCGAACCCGCGCCGCGCCCGTCGGCCGCTTTCGATCCGCGCGTTACGCCCATCCCGCGATATGCGCGGCTATTGCAGCGATGCATGAAAGCGACTGGGAAATCGCCTCGCACGGACTGCGCTGGATCGACCACCGGGGAATGTCGGTGGACGAGGAGCGGCGCTGCATCGAAGAGACCATCGCTCTACACACCGATGCCTGCGCCGCGCCACCGGCAGGCTGGTACATGGGCCGCTACAGCGCCAACACGCTCGACCTGCTCGCGGAGCGAAAACTCGCCTATGTTTCGGATTCCTATGCCGACGAACTGCCCTACTGGACACAGACGGCATCCGGCTCACAGCTGATGATGCCCTATACGCTCGACGCCAACGATATGTGCTTCCTGACGCCACAGGGCTTCGGATTAGGCGCCGAGTTCGAACGCTATCTGGTCGACAGCTTCGACGTACTCTACCGCGACGGCCTCGAAGGCCGCCCGCGGATGATGAGCATCGGCCTGCACAATCGCGTCGTCGGGCGCCCCGGCCGGGTGGCGGCGCTCGCCCGCCTTCTCGATCATATCGGACGGCACGAGCGAATCTGGCTCGCGACGCGGGTGGCCATCGCCGAGCATTGGCGGGATCGACGCGGGCTGACATAATGCAGGGCGCCTCTACTCCATAACGCTGCTTACTGTCGCTGCTACGCCAGATGTGGACGCTGTGCACTTCAACCGATCGACAGGCCAGCGCGAGCGGCGCGGCGTTGGCCGCCGCGCCGCCGTGGTCAGATATCGGTCTGCTCCGACAAGATCAGGGCGTCGTCGACCTCGATTCCAAGGTAACGGACAGTGCTCTCGAGCTTGGAATGTCCCGCAACAGCTGACAGGCTCGCAGGTTGCCGGTGCGCTTGTAGATCAAGGCGACCTTGGTTCGCGTCAGACTGTGTGTGCCGTAGAGGGCCGGATCAAGCCCGATAAGAAAGACCCAATCGTCGAGCAGGCGTCCGTATTGCCGTGTCGTGACATGGTCGCCCTTGTGGCTACGGCTGGGGAACAGCCAATCTGTATCGGTTGAGGATCGGCGCCTGAGCCAAGCCGTCAGCGCCTCGCGCGTTGGATCCGTCAATTCGAAGGGCACCGGCCGACCTGTCTTCTGTTGAACGATCGAGGTTCACAGTCTGACCGTGCCGCCAAGCACGACGTCGCTCACGCGCAGGCGCACCAAATCGCAGCCGCGCAACTTGCCGTCGATCGCAAGATTGAACATGGCGAGATCGCGAACACGGCGGTCATGCTGCAATCGCGTTCGGATTGCCCAGATGTGGCGAGGCTTCAGCGGCGGCTTAGGCCCGATCAGGCGGCCCGTGTTCCATGCGGGACGCTGGCAACCCTGCTGATGTTCGTTCGGCATAGCGCATCCTCCATAGGATGCCGCATCCGACCTAAGGCTACATGGAAGCTGTTGAGTTACTCGGCGACAGTTGTCGACATTCGCATCCTGCCGTGAAGCGAACGTATCCGAAAACGCTTCTCGGCTGTCAGCGGCCGATCTACGGCGGCAGTCACGCGCGTCACGCATCGCCTGGTTCCTCGCGGTGCCGCGGGCGTGGCCGACGGGGTTTCTGGAAGCCGTCAGCCCGCTGCGCGCTTGCTATGAGCCGCAAAGGTCATGTAAGCCGGCCAGAAGGTTTGCGCCGTGTCAGCAACCTCCAAGTGCGGAGATCGAACAGCGCGATCGCAGTGGCGCCGACCATGAGCGCGCACAGCACCAGCTTGGAGACGCTCCCCATCGTTCCGTCGATCAGCAGCGCGTGGACGCCGCCGCCGACCGCGACCAACACCACGAGCCCGGTATGGCCGAGACGCCAGAGCCGCGGCCTGATGCGCAGGGGCCGGCGCAGAGCGGCAAGGAACGCCGCGGCAAAGGCGGCCCACATGGCGACGACACCCCACGCCGAAAACGGTGTCGGCGAGTCGAAGAGAAGCGCGTCGACGACGTCGGGCGGGCTGGTCAGCCACAGCCCGACAACATGGACAGCGATCGCTGCGACGAGCGCTACCCCGACCCAGCGATGCACTTGGCGCCCGCGCGGAACCGGGAGTCCCGGCAGGTATCCGGCGGCGAGCAGGGGCTGCAGCAGAACGAGCGTTAGCGCCAATACGCCGGCGAAACCGGCCACGACATAGATCGGCCCGCGCCAGGCGAGCAGCGGGCTCTTTGCCGCGACGGCGAGCGAACCAACGATCGTGCCTGCGACCACGGCCCAGATCAGGACCGCCCTCATCCAGTTCATGCGGTTCAAGCTGGCTGGAGCACGAAATCGGCCTTCAGGCTCTTGTCTCGCGAACTTTGCATCACCGGGCGCAGGAACACGGTCTTGAAAGCCTTGTCGTCATAGGCGAGATGGCCGTGCGCCTGTCCGAAAGCCGGGATAATCTGCGGCATCTCGAGACGGAAGACGCCATTGGCGTCGGTCAGCGTCGCGCCGTGACTCTGCGGATCGGTCTCGTAGCCCTCCGTGGTGTGGGCCCAGATCTGGATGCGAATTCCCGGCAGCGGCGCGCCGTCAACGGCCCGTCGTACCGTCCCGGACATCCAGAAGCCGCCATTGCCCATGCGCTGCATGATGGGCGCGCCGGGACGGTAGTTGTTGTCGCCGCCGCGCATCGAGCTCGTCGGCGCCAGACCTTGGGCCTGCGCCGGCTGAATGATCGCCGAGACTCCTTTGGTCAGCGCCACCGCACCGAAGGCGGCCCCTACGGTCAGCAGGCTGCGGCGTGTCGTTGAAATGGGCAGCATGGCTCTCTCCGTGGATCAGGGTGAAGGCTCATCGGCCATGGCCGCGAGCTTCCCGATGATGCAAAGTCGTACTGAATCTATTCGGCCAAATCTCGTCGGCAATCGGGTTACACGGCTTCGTGACGACCTCGCCGAAGGAGGCCCTTAGCTCCGGCGCTCAGCCCGGCATGGCCGCGCAAATTTGATGATATCCATCTTCGCGCGACCTAGGCGCATCGGTCATGACCGGGCCTGCCGCCTCGGCTCCACTTCTCGACATTAGGTGGCCGTCCAAGAGCGGACATGGGACTCAGCCTTCTTAAAAAGGGGCGGAGCCTCTGACAAACCTGGCGCGGTTCGATGTGCGCGGCGCCACCGCGTTTGTGTAGTTCAACCGCATGGCCTTGACTCGCGAACTGCCGAATGGTCCCTTGGCAGAATTGGCCTGACCAACTAGCCAAATTCCCGCAACGTCGGGAAAGGAAACGCCGGGAGAACGTTCGTGCCGCTCGAGGTGGTCGAGTCGCCGCGCCTGTACCGCCAGATCGCCGATCAGCTGCGTGGCCTGATCGAGCGTCGCGAATATGCCGTGGGCTCGCGCCTTCCGCCTGAACGCGAACTGGCCGAAAAACTCGGCGTGTCCAGGCCATCCGTGCGCGAGGCCCTGATCGCGCTGGAGGTCGAAGGCCTCGTGCGCATCCGCATGGGTTCCGGCATCTATGTCCTCGACGTTCCCACGAGCACGCCGGCTCACACCCCGCAGCCTGGGGGCGAAGGACCGTTCGAGCTGCTCAAGGCGCGCGAGTTGATCGAGAGCGGCATCTGCCGCGAGGCCGCGAAAATCATCGCGCCGCGCACGATCGCCGATCTCGACGCGGTCTTGTCGCAGATGGGTACGGGCGGGCTCGGCAGCGATGAGTTGATCCGGCTCGATCGGGCGTTTCATGTGACGATCGCCGGCGCGCTCGGCAACAGCGTTCTGGTGCGCTGCGTCGGCGAGCTGTTCGACCAGCGGATCAACCCTTACTTCATCAGGCTCGCCCGCTATTTCGAGAACGAGCAGTCCTGGCGCGAGACGCTGGACGAACACCGCCACGTCCGCGACGCGCTCGCCGCCCGCGACGCTCTGGCCGCCGGGCGCGCGATGCGCCGGCACATCAAGAACTCTCAGACGCGCTTCTCGCGCAGCTTCGGCGACGGCCAGGTTTCAAACGGACGAGCGAGCGTCAGCGCGCGTCCGGCACGCCAGAATTGACGCGAGATCGATCACAAAGATCCAGGGAGGACATTGGATGAAGACCTATCTTACCGTGGCCGTCGTGCTTGCGGCCGGCCTCAGCCTGCTCGGCGCGCCCGTTCAGGCCCAGACGAAGCTGAAATGGGCCCATGTCTACGAGACCTCGGAGCCCTTCCACACCGAGTCGGTCTGGGCTGCAGACGAGATCAAAAAGCGCACCAATGGTCGCTACGAGGTCACCGTGTTTCCGGCCTCGCAGCTCGGCAAGGAGACCGACATCAACCAGGGCCTGACGCTGGGCACGGTCGACATGATCATTTCCGGGTCGAGCTTCGCCGCCCGCGCCTTTCCGCCGATCGGCGTGACCTACTACCCCTTCACCTTCCGCGGCCCCGATCATCTGCTCGCCTACGTCCAGAGCGACGTCTTCAAGGAAATGGCCCAGGGCTACAAGGAGAAGAGCGGCCACCAGATTTTGGCGGTCAGCTATTACGGCACGCGCCACACCACCTCGAACCGGCCGATCAAATCCTGCGCCGACATGAAGGGCCTGAAGATCCGCGTGCCCGACGTGCCGGCCTATCTCGCCATGCCGCGCGCCTGCGGCGCCAACACCACGCCGATCGCCTTCGCCGAGGTCTACCTCGCGCTGCAGAACGGCACCGTGGAGGCGCAGGAAAATCCGCTCAACACGATCGAGGCCAAGAAGTTCTACGAGGTCCAGAAGAACATCATCCTGACCGGCCACATCGTCGACCATCTCAACACGGTCGCCTCAAAGCAGCTCTGGGACAAGCTCTCGCCAGAGGACCGCAAGATCTTCGGCGATGTCGCCCAGGAGGCCGCGGCACGCACCACCAAGAAGATCCAGGCCGACGAGATCAAGCTCGTCCAGTTCTTCAAGGACAAGGGCATCGCCGTGACCGAGGTCGACAAGGCCGACTTCCTCGCCAACGTTCAGAAGAACGTCACATTCGAGCAGTTCGGCTACCGCAAGGCCGACTGGGAGAAGATACAGGCGATCAAGTAAGCCGATCGCCACGAGGCCCGGCGGTTCGCCGTCGGGCCAATTCCGGCCCGCGACGGGCTTGTGAACGCATTGCCGAGGTCAGCGATGACAAGCCACCCCGTGGCAGAAGTCCACACCAAGGTCACCGGCGACGAACTCGCCCAGGTCTTCGACGAGGCGCCGCCGCCGGCCGATCTAAGCGGATACGGCATCGAGGACTGGGTCACGCTCGCCGCCTTCTGGGTGATGGTCGGCTGCGTCATCCTGCAGTTCGTCACGCGCTACGTCCTCAACGACAGCTATGCCTGGACAGAGGAGATCGCGATCTATGCCCTGATCGTCGTCGTCTTCCTCGGCGCGTCGCTCTGCGTCAGGGCATCGCGGCACATCCAGGTCGACTTCATCTATCGCTATCTATCGCCCGTGGCGGGGCGGATCCTGTCGACGTTCGTCGATATCGTCCGCTTCGGCTTCTTTGCCTACGCGACCGTACTGATGCATCGCTACGCCTCGCTCATTCCCGACGAGATGATGACGACGATCCAGTTCCCCAAGGCGATCGTCTTCTACGCCGTCGTCATCGCCTTCGCCCTGATGACGCTGCGTTCCATCCAGGTTGCCTGGCAGAACCGGCAGCGCGGCTATTCCGTTCTCGAAAGACCGTCGGCCTTCGACGGCTCGGAGGCCTGAGGCCACCATGCTGATCCTTCTCGGCTCGTTCCTCGGCCTGATGATCCTCGGCGTGCCGGTCGCGATCGCGATGGCCGTCGCGTCTCTCGCCTTCATCCTGATCTCGGGCACGGTGCCGGACGTCATCCTGGCCCAGCGCATGATCGCGGGCGTCGAGAGTTTCCCCCTGCTGGCGGTGCCGTTCTTTATCCTCGCCGGCAACCTGATGAACATCGCCGGCGTCACCGGCCGCATCTACGCCTTCGCCGTGGCGCTTGTCGGCTGGATGCGCGGCGGGCTGGCGCAAGTCAACATCATCGGCTCGGTGATCTTTTCGGGCATGTCGGGCACCGCGATCGCGGATGCGGCCGGCATCGGGACGATCGAGATCAAAGCCATGAAGGACCATGGCTATTCGACCGAGGTCGCGGTCGGTGTCACCGCCGCGTCGGCGACGCTGGGTCCGATCATCCCGCCTTCTCTGCCGTTCGTCATCTACGGCATGATGTCGAATACGTCGATCGGCGCGCTCTTCCTCGGCGGCGTCATCCCGGGAGCGGTGATGACGCTGTTCATGATGGCGACGGTCGCGATCTTCGCCCGGATTTACAATTGGGGCTCGGATGCGGTGTTCTCGCTGCGCCGCCTCGGGTCTGCCGGCATCGAGGTAGCCGTCGTGCTGGGCTTCCCGCTGCTCGCATACGGGCTGGTCTGGGCCGGACTGTCGGAAAACCTGGCGATCGGGCTCGCGCTCGCTGTGCTGCTGGCGCTCGACTACTATTTCGACTTCTCGGCGGTGATGGCGCTGATGACGCCGGTCATCCTGATCGGCGGCATGACGTTGGGCTGGTTCACGCCGACGGAGGCCGCAGCCGGCGCCGTGATCTGGTCGCTGTTCCTCGGCCTCGTGCGCTACCGCTCGATGACGCTGCGCAGCCTGACCAAGGCCACTTTCGACACGATCGAGACCACAGCGTCGGTGCTGTTCATCGTCACGGCCGCCTCGATCTTCGCCTGGCTTTTGACGGTGTCACAGACAGCCCAGATCCTGTCTGACCTGATCCTCGGCTTCACCCAGAACAAATGGGTCTTCCTGATCCTGGTCAATCTGCTGCTGCTGTTCATCGGCTGCTTCCTCGACACGATTGCGGCGATCACGATCGTGGTGCCGATCCTGCTGCCGATCGCGCTCAAGCTCGGCGTCGATCCGATCCATTTCGGGCTGATCATGACGCTGAACTTGATGATCGGTCTGCTGCACCCGCCGCTCGGCATGGTGTTGTTCGTGCTCTCGCGCGTCGCGGGACTTTCTGTCGAGCGGACCACCATGGCGATCCTGCCCTGGCTGATTCCGCTTTTCGCCGCGCTGTTTGCGATCACCTTCATCCCCGAGCTGACGCTGTGGCTGCCGCGTTTCATGGGGATGATCCGATAGGGGCGTCCCGCTCGACACCTCGGAACCAGCATTGAAGGGGCTTGCAAGCCGATGAAGATCGTCGCCGTCGAACCGTTCATCATGCATCTGCCGCTGACGCAGAGCTCGATTTCCGACTCGACCCACAACGTCACCCATTGGGGCGTCGTGGGCACCCGCATCCGCACCGATGACGGGCTCGCGGGCTACGGCTTCACCGGGACGCATTCGCATCTCGCCTCGGACCGTCTCATCACCAGCTGCATCTCGACATGCTATGCGCCGCTGCTGCTGGGCGAGGACGCCAACGACCGCTCGCGCCTCTGGACCAAGCTCGCGCGCAATCCCGCGCTGCAATGGGTCGGCCGGGCCGGCATCACGCATCTGGCCCTGGCTGCGGTCGATGTGGCGCTGTGGGATCTCGCCGCCAAGAAGGCGCAGATGCCGCTGTGGAAGTTTCTCGGCGGGCAGGGTGTGCATAAGCTCGAAGGCTACAACACCGATATCGGCTGGCTGTCCTTCACGCAGGACGAACTGGTCGCGGGGTCGAGGCGAGCCGTCGAGATCGACGGCTTCACCCGGATCAAGCTCAAGGTCGGGCATGACGACCCCAACACCGACATCGAGCGCCTCGCCGCAGTGCGCCGCGCGGTCGGCCCCGGCATCCGCATCGCCATCGACGGCAACGGCAAATGGGATTTGCCGACCTGCCTGCGCTTTTGCGCGCGGGCGGAGCCGCTCGACATCTACTGGTTCGAGGAGCCGCTCTGGTATGACGACGTCGCCAGCCATGCGGCGCTGGCCCGTGCGACCTCGATCCCCGTCGCGCTCGGCGAGCAGCTCTACACGCTGGACGCCTTCAAGGCCTTTCTCTCGGCCGGCGCCGTCAGCTTCGTGCAGCCCGATGTGACGCGCCTGGCCGGAATCACCGAGTATATCCAGGTGGCCGATCTCGCCCATGCGCACCGGCTGCCGGTCGTGCCGCATGCCGGCGAGATGAGCCAGGTCCATGTCCACCTCTCCTACTGGCACCCGGCCTCGACGATCCTCGAGTATATTCCCTGGATCAAGGATCATTTCGAGGAGCCGATCCGGGTCGAAGGCGGCATCTATGCTCTGCCGCAACAGCCCGGCACGGGAACGACGCCGCTTGCCGCGAGCCTCGAGCGCTTCGGCCAATCGCTTTAGAGGCCTTGGAGAATTGATGCGCCACCAATAACTAGATTCTCTGGCCAAATAACTCAGCAATTGAGCTGGATGACCATGGCCTCACCCGTCAAATGCGGAAGTTGCCCGGCTGCCCGGAACCGGGCATTGGCAGGCACCAGACAATGGCTCTAACGCTAACTGGCTAACCGGAGCCGTCTTCCAGGCGGTGCTCTGGAAGCTTCTGCTGATGCTCGAACGGCATAGCCCATACTCCTCCGAATGCTGCCCGACATCATCCGATCATGACCGGCGTCAACCCGTGGCGCTTCGATCGTGCCATGCCTCGATGCCGTGGTTTCCGAGCTTGTCTCAGAACGCCCTGCACCGAGTGAAATTTCTGCTCTCACTTCAACCGTTCTTGGGGGATTGACAACCGTCGCAAACAATGCGCTTTACGATGGTCGATTGTCAGCAATTGACCATCGTAAAAAACAAGGGGATGATTGCAATGCGCGCAATGCTTTTGAGTGCCGGCCTTGCGGTGGTCAGTCTCGCGGCCGGAGCTGTTATAGGTTCCGCGCAAGCCCAATGCCTGCCGGCCCCGCCCAGCCTCGTCGAGGCGGGCTACCTCACGGTCGGCACCTCGCTGACGGCTCCGCCGATGGGCTTCATGAAGGACGACAAGCCCTCGGGATTCGATCCGGAGTTCGTCACTGCGGTCGCCGAAAAGATGTGCCTGAAGACCAAGTTCGTGAACGTCACTTTCCAGGGATTGTTTCCCGGTTTGATCGCCAGGAAGTTCGATGTCATCGCCTCGCAGATCGGTATCACCGACCCACGCAAGGAAATGTTCGATTTCGTGCCGGTGTTCCTCGGCGGCCTGCGCCTCGTCACGCAGAAGGACAGCGGCCTGAAATTCCAGACCGAGAGCGACGTCTGCGGCCATGCCGCCAGCATCGTCGCAGGTTCGACGCAGATGGCCGCGCTGGAGCGGGTCAAAGGCGATTGCCCGGCCGGCAAGCCGATGACACTCAAGGTCTTCTCGAACCAGAGCGAGGCGCTGAACGAAGTCGCCAAGGGAGCGGTCAACGTCGCGTATGTCGACTGGCCGGTCGCAGCCAATCTTGTCCAGCAGCGCCCGAAAGATTTCATCGAAGCCAGCCCCGTGTTGAGCGGCAAGGGACCGAACACCGAGCGCAATCGCAACGGCATCGTCATCCGCAAGGGCGAGAGCGCGACGCAGGAAGCCATTGCAGCGGCCGTCAAGGCAGCCATGAGCGCCGGGGCCTATGACGAGATCCTGAAGCGCTGGAATCTCGCCGACGGCGACATCCGCAAGGTGAACTGAGGCGAAACGCCCCGAACCGAGGAGGACTGGGATGCGCTTCGATCTCGATTACTTCCTGAGCTTGCTGTTATCGACGCGCTTCTTCGAGCCCGTCGCCATCGTTGTCGCCGTGGCCGCAACGGCCATGGTGATCGGCGTCCTGATCGGCACGGTGGGTGGCATCATCCTGAACTCGCCCGCACCACTGTTGCAGAGGCTGGTGCGGCTCTACGTCACCACCATACGGGGCGTGCCGGTGCTGGTTCAGATCGTATTCTGGTACAACGGGCTGCCGGCCCTTACCGGGGGGGCGATCAACCTTTCCGCCTACGCCGCTGGCATCCTCGCGCTCGGAGTCAACGAAGGCGCCTACATGACCGAGATCGTCCGGTCGGGCATCCAGTCCGTCGATCGGGGGCAGCGCGAGGCTTCGCAAGTGCTCAGCCTCAGCTATCGCTCGATGATGATGAAGGTCATCCTGCCCCAGGCGATCCGCATCGCCATTCCCCCGACGGGGAACCAGGCGGTCAACCTGATCAAGAACACCTCGCTTTTGTTCACGATCGCCATCCCTGAGATTTTCGCGACAGGCACGAACCTGTTCAGCGCCAATTTCAAGTATTTCGAGGTCATCGCGGTGGTCGCGATCTGGTACCTGCTGCTGGCCGTCGCCTACAGCTTCTTTCAGCGCGCGCTGGAACGACGCTTCGCCAAAGGGCGGCGTGATCTCTATGATCTGGCCGCGGCATGATCTGCTCGCCTGGATTCAAGGAAAGTACGGAAACGATGCGCCTGACCGCACTCAAGCGACAGCCCGCCGAACAACTGGCAGCGGACGTGCTGAAGGAGTCCATCCTCGCCGGAGACCTGAAGCCAGGCGAGCGGCTGACCGAGGCGGCGCTGGCAGACCAGTTCGCGGTCTCGCGCGGCACGGTCCGGACCGCGCTGCACCAACTCAGTCGCGATCGTCTCGTGGTCCTGACGCCCTATACGGGCTGGGCAGTCGCCACCATCGACCGGCAGGATCTCTGGGAGATCTACACGCTGCGCAGCAGTCTCGAACGTCTGGCCGGACGGCTGGCGGCCGAGCGAATGAACGACGACGGCAGAGTACGCCTGGCCGGCGTGCGGGACGCCTTCTTCGCTGCCTGCGAGCGAGCCGACGTCGCAGTCGCCGTCGACCAAGACTTCTCTTTGCACCGGGCCATCGTCGAGCTCTCGGGCAATCGCCGCTTGCTCGATCAGTATTCGATGGTCGAGCAGCAGATCCGGATGTTCATCAATTCGACCTACGGTTCGGCGCCGAACCTGTCGGTCGCCGTCGCCCACCATTCGCCGATCGTCGATGCGATCCTCGCCGGCGACGGCGAGGCCGCAGCCGACGAAAGCGAACATCACGTCCTGAGCGAGGGCGAGCGCGTGCTCGCGATGGTGGACCATGCTGACTGAAGCCACAGCAGGAGCCGCCGGCCGCGAGGCGGTCATCGCTCTCGACGGGCTGAACAAGTGGTTTGGCGCCATGCATGTTCTTAAGGACGTGTCCCTGACCATCGACAAGGGCGAGAAGGTCGTGATCTGCGGCCCTTCCGGTTCCGGCAAGTCGACCCTGATCCGCTGCATCAACGGCCTGGAACAGCACCAGGGCGGGCAGATCAGCGTGGAGGGCGTCGAGCTGGGGCCAAAGACCCTGTCCCAGGTGCGGCGCGAGGTCGGCATGGTCTTCCAGTCGTTCAACCTGTTCCCGCATCTAACGATCAATGAAAACTGCATGCTCGCGCCGATGGAGGCGCGCGGGCTGTCCAGACAGGACGCCGAGGAGCGCAGCATAGATTATCTGCGACGCGTCCACATCGCCGAGCACGCCCACAAATATCCCTCGCAGCTTTCGGGAGGACAGCAGCAGCGCGCGGCGATCGCCCGCGCGCTCTGCATGCAGCCGCGGATCATGCTCTTCGACGAGCCGACTTCGGCGCTCGACCCGGAGATGATCTCGGAAGTTCTCGACACGATGATCGAACTGGCCGCCTCCGGCATGACGATGGTCTGCGTCACCCATGAGATGGGATTTGCGCAGAAGGTCGCCGATCGGGTGGTGTTCATGGATCAGGGGGCCATCGCGGAAGTCGGGCCGCCCAAGCAACTCTTCCAATCGCCTTCGTCCGAGCGGCTCGCGCTGTTCCTGAGACGCATCCTCACTCACTGACGGTTTTACATTCGGCGGAAGGCCCGCAGCGCCAAGTGCGATGGCGCTGACGGGAGACTTTTGCCTCAAGCGGAAAGGACATTCCCTTGCTCACCATCGACAATATGCGCGTGTTCAACATCCGGGGCGGCGGGCTTCATCCCGTGCTGGTCGAGCTTTCGACAAGGGACGGGCTCAAGGGCTATGGCGAGGCGGCCGTCGCCTATGGCATCGGCGCGAATGCCGCGGCGGGCATGCTCAGCGATCTGGCGCACAAGATCGTCGGCGCCGATGCGACCTATCCGCGCAATATCTGGCACGAGATCTACGACAATTCGTTCTGGACCAAGGGCGGCGGCGCGATCGTCTTCGCAGCGCTCAGCGCCATCGATCAGGCGCTGTGGGACATCAAGGCGCAGTCCCTCGGCGTTCCGGTCTACGAACTGTTCGGCGCGAAGTTCGAGACCTCGCTCGAGGTTTATGCCAATGGCTGGAACAATGCCCATGACGACGCACTGGAATGGGCCAAGGCAGCTGAGCGCCCGCTGAAGGATGGCTACACCATCCTGAAGTGCTATCCGCTCGCGACGAGACAGGAAGGGGGCACGCTGCGCCATGTCCAGCGCCGCGCGTTGAGCACGGAAGAATTCAAGCGCGCGGTCGATCGCGTGCGCAATCTCAGGAAGGTCGTCGGCCCCGACATCAGCCTGATGTTCGACCTGAGCGGCGGGCTCAACAACGACCAGTTGATCCGCTTCATGGATGTCTGCACCGAACTCGACGTGACCTGGGTCGAGGAGCCGCTCGACGCCTTCAATCTGCAGGGCTTGCGGAATCTGGCCGGCCGCTGGCCGATCCCGATCGCCGCCGGCGAGCGCGTCTATACGAGGCAGGGCTTCCGCAATCTGCTGGAAACCGGCGGCGTGGACATCGTCATGCCGGACGTCGGCAATTGCGGCGGCATCTTCGAGGCGGTGCAGATCGCCGCTATGGCAGAGAGCTACAATGCGCGTGTCTCACCGCACAACTGCGCGAGTTCGCTGTGCACGGCGGCAACCATACAGGTCTGGGCGGCGTCTGCGATCGGTATGCCGCTCGAGACCTACCCCTATTTCCCCGACGCGAACGACTACGTTCAGGTGCTGGCCAACCCGCCGGAAAAGGCTGTGGTGAACGGCCGCATTGCCGTTCCCACCGATCCTGGCATGGGCGCGCAGATCGATGCAGAGGCGATCGCGCCGTTCCGCTGCTTTGACTTCAACGCCGATGCCTGATTGCGCTGCAGAGGCCCGCGCACCGCATGTGTCGTGCGGGCTCATGTGCGCCAACTTGCGACATAAATTACGGCAACCGCGGGCCACTTCGGTTCTCGAAGGCAACCGAAGTGGAGGGCTCCGGCGCCGAGAATGGCTCCCTGAAGTCGCCAGCTAATTCGAATTTCGGCGCGACGAGAGAGACCGGCGCCCCGCGCTAACGCCCGGACATGCCGGCGAATTCGGCGCGCCTTGCTGCAAATGGCCGAGGTTGAAAACTAGCTGGCGGACAGGGCGGGATTCGAACCCGCGATACGGTTTCCCGTATACACACTTTCCAGGCGTGCGCCTTCAACCACTCGGCCACCTGTCCGGCGCGGTGCTTATGACCGCCGAGCCGGCTTCTTTCAAGGGCCGATCGTCCATGCATCGACAGTTCCTGCGGATCGACCCACGCCCGCTGTTGCAATGGCATGCGCGAATGGGCACATCGGGACTTCCTATTCCGGCCCGTGGCCGCATTGTTGCAGCGCGCGTCGCCGATCATGCCGCTGTTTCGGATTGGGGAAGGGTTCGTGCGGTTCCTGCTGCGGCTTCTCGGCTACCTCCTGATCGCGGCCGGCTTCGTCGCGCTCGTCATCGACGGGGCACGCTCGATCGCCAATTCGATCCCCGTCTTCACACCGCTCGGTGACGTCCTGGCGGCGCTTCTGCGCGAACGCTATCTGCAGATCCAGCCGCTGATCGTGCGCAATCTGCATCCGCTGCTCTGGGATCCGGTCGTGATCACCTTGCTGCGTGCGCCGGCCGAACTCGTCGCGATGCTGCTCGGCTTTCTGCTGCTCCGGCTCGGGCGGCGGCCCGACGCGCCGATCGGCATCGTCACGCGACGGTGAAGCCGCGTGTGGGTTCCTGCGCCTGTCAAAACCGACCGGCGATGCCTAGATTGGGGGCCGACAACAAGCATGGAGCTCCCGATGTTCTTCCTGCGCAAGAAGACCGCCTTGCCTGAGCGCGGCGAGGCTCTGCCCGGCCGCGACACGGCGATCCCGACGGCGGAACGGCATTTCCTCAACAAGCGGCCGCTCCAAGGCCCCTATCCGGAGGCGCTGGAGACCGCGATGTTCGGCATGGGCTGCTTCTGGGGCGTCGAGCGCAAGTTCTGGCAGCTTGGCGACGGCATCTGGATCACCGCCGTCGGCTATGCCGGAGGGCTGACGCCGAACCCGACATACGAGGAGGTCTGCTCGGGCCTGACGGGGCACAACGAGGTCGTACGCGTCGTCTACGATCCCGCGAAGATCACCTACGAGACGCTGCTCAAGACCTTCTGGGAGAACCATGATCCGACCCAGGGCATGCGCCAGGGCAACGATTCCGGCACGCAATACCGCTCCGGAATATATGCGACCAGCGCTGGGCAGCGCGAAGCCGCCGAACGATCGAAGGCCGATTACCAGCAGGCGCTGAAGCTGCGCGGCTACGGGCCGATCACGACCGAGATCGTCGATGCACCGGCCTTTTACTTCGCCGAGGACTACCACCAGCAATATCTCGCCAAGAACCCTGCCGGCTATTGCGGGCTCGGGGGGACCGGCGTGTCCTGCTCGATCGGCACCGGCGTCGCGGCCTGACGGGAGCAGCGATCCCCGGGCGGATTTCGCGGCCCCGCAGGCTTGCCTGCGGGGCCGCTTCGCGTCATGGCGAATGCGACGGCGGGAAGCGGGGTCCGGAACGATGGCGCAGCACGACGACGAGGCGGCCGAGCCGGCGCCGTTCAGGCCGACGCCCACCGAGCGCAAGCTGGAGGCGTTCCTCTCGGCCAGCCGCTGGCTGCTGGCGCCTTTCTACGTGATGCTGGTGATCGCGCTCGGCGGGCTTCTGCTGAAGGCGCTGCAGGAAGCCTGGCACTTCATCAGCCACATCCTGAGCGCGACCGAATCGGAGGTCATCCTCGGCGTGCTCGCGCTGATCGACCTGACCTTCACCGGCTCGCTGATCGTGATCGTGATCTTCTCCGGCTATGAGAACTTCGTCTCGAAGATCGACGCCAGCGCCCATCGCAACTGGCCGGAATGGATGTCGCAGATCGACTTCTCCGGCCTCAAGCTCAAGCTCATCTCCTCGATCGTCGCGATCTCGGCGATCCAGTTGCTGAAGGCGTTCATGAACGTGAAGGGCGCCAGCGACCGCGACCTGATGTGGTATGTCGTGATTCACGTCGTCTTCGTGCTGTCGGGCCTGCTAATGGCCTGGACCGACCGGGTCTCAGGCGAAGGCAAGGGCGGGCATTGACCAGACGCCCGCATCAATTCAGCCGGCCGCGACATAAGCCTTGAACGCCTCGGCATGGTCCTGGTGCCAGCGCGACAGCGGCGGGCGGTTCTCGATGATGTCGCCGATCGCCCAGGCCATGCGCTTCTCGTCGAGGGCGCGGCTGGTGTCGTTGTCGGGGCAGAGGATGTAGAAGTCGCCGCGCGCCAGGCTCTCCAGCATGAAGTCGACGGTCTGCTCCGGCGTCCAGGCGCCTTCGGGTTTCTCGGCCCGGCCCTGGGCGGTCAGCGGCGTGTAGACGAAGCCCGGGATCAGCAGATGGGCCGCGACCCTGCAGCCGGCGCGCCCGCGCAGATCGTGTTGCAGCGCCTCGGTGAAGGCCTTCACGCCGGCCTTGGAGACGTTGTAGGCGGGGTCGCCCGGAGGGGTGGTGATGCCCTGCTTCGAGCCGGTGTTGACGATCAGGCCGGGCGTTCCGCTCTCGACCATGCCGGGGCCGAAGACCTGGCAGCCATGGACGATGCCGCCGAGATTGACGCCGAGGATGCGTTCCCAGCTCTCCTGCGGGCCGAAGATCGCGCTGCCGGGCTGGATGCCGGCATTGTTCATCAGCACATGGACGGCGCCGAAGCGGGCCATCACCTGCTCGTGCAGGGCCTGAACGGATTCGCGCCGCGCCACGTCGGTTGGGACCGCGAGCACGTTGTCCGTGCCGACAAGGGTCGCCAGCACCTGGCCGGCGGCCTTCAGCGCCTCCGTGTCGCGATCGGCGATGGCGACCTTCAGCCCGAGCCCGGCGAAGGCGCGCGCCGCGGCGAAGCCAATGCCGGAGGCGGCCCCGGTGACGACGGCAACATGGGACGGGGCGATGGCGGCAGGCAGAGCGGTCATGGCCGGACTTCCGTTTCAAACGATTGCGATTCGAACGATGGGGCCGGCAGTTGAGGCAGCGCCGGAGGCGACATCATGGCGCGATCGAAAATCGCTGCGATCGCCGCAAAATCATCGCGCTTTCCCGGCATCACCGGCTTGTCATTGGCAATCGACGCCCCGATACGGCATCTGGTGGCGAGAACGGGTCGAAGAAAAAGGTCTTGGGGCAAGATGCTGTCAGGCGCATTCCGGTATGCAGGACTCGTCACGCTGGCACTGCTCGCGCCGATGCGCGCAGACGCTGCCGAGTCCGCTCCGGTGACCTCGCCGCGCGTCTCCGCGACGCTGCTGTCGAGCCGCGACGTCGTGCAGCCCGGCGAGCGTTTCCAGGTCGCGCTGGTCCAGAAAATCTCAGCCGGCTGGCACACCTACTGGCAGAACCCCGGCGATTCCGGCGAGCCGACCAAGATCGAGTGGACGCTGCCGGCAGGCTTTGCGGCGGGCGCGATCCAGTGGCCGGCGCCGAAGGCGCTGCCGGTCGAGCCGCTGGTGAATTTCGGCTTCGAAGGCACAGTGCTGCTGCCGGTCGAGATCACGGTGCCGACAGATGCGAAACCGGGCGAGGTCGTCGGCCTCAAGGCGAGTGCGACCTGGCTGGTCTGCGAGAAGATCTGCATTCCCGAGGAGGGCGTCTTCACGCTCGATCTTCCTATCGCCGCCGGCAGCGTGATCGACCAGGCGGCGCAAGGCCGCATCGAGGCGGCGCGCGCCGCCCTGCCGCAGCCGGCGCAGTTTTCGGGCAAGCTTGCGGCCGATGGCGAGAAGCTCGCGCTCACCTTGCCGGGAATCGGTACCAGCACGAGCCAGCTGCGCTTCTTCCCGTTTTCCGACACGCTGATCGATCATGCGGCGACGCAGGCTGCGACGCCCGGCCCCGACGGCGTGACCCTGCAGCTTGCCCGCTCAAGCGCCTTCAAGCTCGAAACCGGCGAGGTCGCCGGTGTCCTGACCTTCAAGGAGAGCGGCAGACCAAGGGCGCTGACGCTGACCGTGCAGGCCGAGCCCGGCCTGATCGGAAAGGCCGCGAGTGCCAGCGTCGCGCCGACCGTCCCGCGCCTGGCCATTCCGAACGAGGGCGCCGACCTGACGCTCTGGGCGGCGCTCGCCTTCGCCTTTGCCGGCGGGCTGATCCTCAACCTGATGCCCTGCGTGCTGCCGGTGCTGTTCATCAAGGCGCTCGGCTTCGCGCAGCTCGCGCGGGCGAGCCGCGAGGAGGTGCGCGAGCAGGGCGTGCTATTCCTGGCGGGCGTGGTCGCGACGTTCTTGGTGCTTGCCGGGCTCGTCGTCGGGCTGGGCGCGCTCGGCTCCAGCGTCGGCTGGGGTTTTCAGCTGCAATCGCCGCCGCTGGTCATCGCACTCGCCGTGATCATGACGCTGATCGGGCTCAATCTGTTAGGGGCCTTCGAGGTCGGCACCTCGGTCGCCGGCGTCGGCCATGGGTTGGCGAGCCGCGGCGGCCGGCCCGGGGCCTTCATGACCGGGGCGCTCGCCGTCGTGGTGGCGACGCCCTGCACCGCGCCCTTCATGGGTGCGGCGATCGGCTATGCGCTGACGCAGCCGGTGGTGACCGGGCTTGCCGTGTTCATGGCGCTGGCGCTCGGCTTCGCCGCGCCAGTCGTCGCGCTCTCCTTCGCGCCCAGCCTGCTGCGCCTGCTGCCGAAGCCCGGGCGCTGGATGGTGATCCTCAAGCAGGCCTTCGCCTTCCCGATGTTCGCGACCGCGATCTGGCTGATCTGGGTCGCCGCGATCCAGGCCGGGCCGATGGGCGTGCTCGCGGCGCTGGTCGCGGTGCTGGCGGCAGGCTTTGCCGTCTGGCTCGTCGGGGTCACGCGCGGCGGGACGGGCTTGCGCCTCGCGGGCTCGGTGGCGGCAGCGCTGGTCGCGCTCGCGACCGGCTGGTTCGTGATGCAGAGCGCGGTGCCGAGCGCCACCACCGAAGCGCGCGCCGGCGACATCCAGGCCTGGACGCCCGAGCGCGTCGCGGCGCTGCAGAGCGAAGGCAAGCCGGTCTTCGTCAACTTCACCGCCGCCTGGTGCATCACCTGCCTCGCCAATGAGCGCGTCGCGCTGTCGCGGCAGGAAGTGAAGGATGCCTTCGCCGAGCTCAAGGTGAACTATCTCAAGGCCGACTGGACCAACCGCAATCCGCAGATCGCGCTGGCGCTCGCCGAGCAGGGTCGGGCCGGCGTGCCGCTTTACCTGTTCTACCCGGGCCGTAAGGACGCCGAGCCCGAGATCCTGCCGCAATTGCTGACGCCCGATATGGTGGTCCAGGCCGCCCGCCGCGCCGCCGGCAAGGAAGCGAAGACCGCCGCCAACTGACGCCCGACACCCCGCAACGGAAGGAGACGTGACATGATCGCCAGCCTGACAAGACAGAGTTTCATCGCCGGCCTCGCGCTTGCGGGCCTGTCGTTGACCTGCGCCGCCGCGCTCGCCGAGAGCACCGCCAAGGTCGGCCAGCCCGCGCCGGCCTTCAAGGCGGTCGACGCCGACGGCAAGATGCGCGATCTCGCAGAGTTCAAGGGCAAGACCGTGATCCTGGAATGGACCAATCACGACTGCCCCTATGTGCGGAAGCACTACAACAGCGCGACCATGCAGACGCTGCAGAAGGACATGGCCAAGGAGGGCGTGGTCTGGCTTTCGGTGGTGTCCTCGCCGGTCGGCGAGCAGGGCTACGTCCAGGGCCCCGAGGCCAAGGAGCTGACCGCCAAGCGCGACGCCGCGCCGGCCGCCGTGCTGCTCGACCCCAACAGCAAGGTCGCGCGCGCTTATGGCGCGACCACGACGCCGCACATGTACATCGTCGATCCCAAGGGCACGCTGGCCTATATGGGCGCGATCGACGACAAGCCGTCCTCGAACCCGTCGAGCCTCGCCGGGGCGAAGAGCTATGTCCGGCAGGCCTTCGCCGAGCTCAAGGCCGGCAAGCCGGTCTCGGAGGCGAGCACGAAGTCCTATGGCTGCGCGGTGAAATACGCGCCGATTTCGTAGGGCGCATCGCGCCTCTTCCTTCTCCCGGATGGGAGAAGGTGGCCCGGAGGGCCGGATGAGGGCCTGCCTCGCAGCAAGAAGGCGCAGCGGCTCCGTCGCGCTCAGGCAATCAGCGGCACACCCTCACCCCTGCCCCTCTCCCATCCGGGAGAGGGGTTCTCCGCGCTTTACGACGACCGCCCCAGCCTCGCCCCCGTCGCGCTGTCGAAGACATGCACCCGGTCCGGATCGACGGTGATCCACAACCGCCCCTCCTGCGCCTTCACCGTGTCGGTCGCGGCCTGCATCACGAAGGCCGTGCCGGCGAGCCGCCCGTGGAAGAGCTGCGTCGCGCCGAGCTCCTCGATGAACTCGACGTCGAAGGGCAGCGAGCCGGCGGCTCCCTCCGACGCGATCTCGACGTCCTCGGGCCGCAAGCCGACATCGACCTTCGTGCCCGCCGGCAAATCCTCGCGCAGGTCGCGCGCCTCCAGGATCGCCTCGCCGAGCGCGACGATGCCCGGCCCGTCGATGGTACCGGGCAGGATGTTCATCGGCGGCGAGCCGATGAAGGTCGCGACGAACTTGCTCGCCGGCTTCTTGTAGACTTCGGCTGGCACGCCAATCTGCTCGACCTGGCCACCATTCATCACCACGAGCTTGTCCGACAGGGTCATCGCCTCGACCTGGTCGTGGGTGACGTAGATCGAGGTGACGCCGAGCGCGCGCTGCAGCTTCTTGATCTCGACGCGCATTTGCACGCGCAGCTTGGCATCGAGATTGGAGAGCGGCTCGTCGAACAGGAAGACCTGCGGCTTGCGCACGATGGCGCGGCCCATGGCGACGCGCTGGCGCTGGCCGCCGGAAAGCTGCTTCGGGCGGCGCTCCAGCAGCGCCTCGATGGCGAGGATGCGCGCCGCCTCCTTCACCCGCCGGTCGATCTCGTCCTTGGGCGTGCCGAGATTGCGCAGGCCATAGGCCATGTTGTCGTAGACGCTGAAATGCGGATAGAGCGCATAGTTCTGGAACACCATGGCGATGTCGCGCTCGGCCGGGCCGATCTGGTTGACGACGCGGGAGCCGATCGAGACCTCGCCGGCCGAGATCGTCTCCAGCCCGGCGACCATGCGCAGCAGCGTGGACTTGCCGCAGCCGGAGGGGCCGACGAGCACGCAGAAGCCGCCATCGGGGATGTCGAAGGAGACGCCCTTCACGGCCTCGACGCCGCCGGCATAGATCTTCTTGACGTTGGTGAGGGTGACCTGGGCCATCGGTGGGCTACTTCTCGGTTTCAACCAGGCCCTTGACGAAGAGCCTCTGCATCAGGACGACGACGGCGACCGGCGGCAGCATCGCCAGCATCGCGGTCGCCATGGCGAGCTGCCATTCGGTCAGCGCGTCGGAGGTGACGATCATCTTCTTGATGCCGATGACGATGGTCTGCATCGAGTCCTTGGTCGTGACCAGGAGCGGCCAGAGATACTGGTTCCAGCCATAGATGAACTGGATCACGAACAGCGCCGCGATGGTGGTGATCGAGAGCGGAACCACCGTGTCCTTGAAGAACTTGAATGGGCCGGCCCCGTCGATCCGCGAGGCTTCGAGCAGTTCGTCGGGGATCGTCATGAAGAACTGCCGGAACAGCAGCGTGCCGGTTGCGGATGCGATCAGCGGCACGGCGAGGCCCTGATAGGTGTCGAGCATGCGCAGGTCGGAGACGACCTTGAAGGTCGGGAAGATGCGCACCTCGACCGGGAGCATCAGCGTGACGAAGATGATCCAGAACGCCGCCATCCGGAACGGGAAGCGGTAATAGACGATCGCATAGGCCGAGAGCACCGAGATGAAGATCTTACCCAGCGCGATCGCCAGCGCCATGATCAGCGAGTTGAATAGCATGCTCGCGACCGGCTCGCGCGTCGTTCCGGACGTGCCGACGAAGAGGATGCGGCTGTAGTTCTCGATGAATTTGGGGCCGGGATAGAGCGGCAATTGGCCGTTGATGATGGTCGCGGCGTCCCAGGTCGAGGCGACGAAGGTCAGCCAGACCGGAAAGGCGACGATCAGAACCCCGATCGTCAGGATGACATAGGCGATCGCGTCGCCAAGGCGGCGGTCCTCGACCATCAATAGCTCACCTTGCGCTCGATGAAGCGGAACTGGATCGCCGTCATGCCGATCACCATGATCAGCAGGATCACCGACTGCGCCGCAGAGCCGCCGAGATTGGAGCCGCCCTTGCCGTCGGAATAGACCTTGTAGACCAGCGTCTCGGTCTGGCCCGAGGGGCCGCCGCCGGTCACCGTGTCGATGATGCCGAAAGTGTCGAAGAAGACGTAGACGATGTTGACGACGAGCAGGAAGAAGGTCGTCGGCGAGAGCAGCGGGAAGACGATCGTCCAGAACCGGCGCCAAGGCTTCGCCCCGTCGATCACCGCCGCCTCGATCACACTCTTGGGGATCGACTGCAGGCCGGCGAGGAAGAACAGGAAGTTGTAGCTGATCTGCTTCCAGGTCGCGGCCAGGATGACCAGCGTCATCGCGTCGTTGCCGTTGAGGCGCGGGTTCCAGGCGATGCCGAGCCGGGCGAGGCCCCGCGCCAGCATGCCGAGCGAGGGGTCGAACATGAAGATCCAGAGCACGCCGGCGACGGCGGGCGCCACCGCATAGGGCCAGATCAGCAGCGTCTTGTAGATCTCGGCGCCTCTGATCTGCCGGTCGGCCATCACCGCGAAGAGCAGCGCGAGCGACAGCGACAGCACGCAGACGAAGGAGGAGAAGATCGCGGTGTTGATGAAGGCTTTGAGATAGCCGGGATCCTTGAATAGCTCGACATAGTTCTCGAACCAGACGAATTCGGTCGAGGTGCCGAAGGCGTCCTGCAGCAGGAAGCTCTGCCAGACCGCCTGGCTCGCCGGCCAGTAGAAGAACAGCACGGTGATCACGAGCTGCGGCGTGAGCAGCAGCAGCGGGATCGTCAGGCCGCTGAAATAGGCGTTCTTCTGCATGGTCGATCCGACAGGCCGAGTTCACCGTCATTGCGAGGAGCGTAAGCTCCGAAGCAACCCAGGGGGACGTGGAGCGCTGCCGCCCCTGGGTTGCTTCGCTACGCTCGCAATGACGGCGAGGGTCGCGAGAAGCTCAGCGCGACGCCGTGCGCTCGAACTGGCGCAGCATCGCGTTGCCGCGCTCGACGGCCGCGTCGAGGGCCGCCTTGGGCGCCTTCTGGCCGTTCAGCGCCGCTTCGATCTCCTCCGACCAGATGTCGCGGATCTGGACCAGGCTGCCGAAGCGCAGGCCGCGCGAGTTCTCGGTCGGCTCCTTGTTGTTGAGCTCGAGCAGCGGCGTTTCGAGATAGGGCTTGTCCTTGTAGAAGCCGGACGCCTTGACCTTCTCATAGGCCGCCTTGGTGATCGGCAGATAGCCCGACTCGGTGTGCAGCTTCACCTGCCGGTCGACATCGGAGAGGAAGGTGAAGAATTTCGCGACGCCCTTGTATTCGTCAGCTTTCTTGCCGCCCATGACCCAGAGCGAGGCGCCGCCGATGATCGAGTTCTGCGGCGCGCCGGCGGCCTCCGGGTAATACGGCATCGGCGCGTTCGCCCAGTCGAACTTGGCGTTGGCGCGGACATTGCCGAAGAAGGCCGAGGAGGTCAGCATGATCGGGCATTCGCCCGAGGTGAAGCGGCCCTCACCTGTGTTGGTCCGGCCGGAATAGTCGTAGGTCTTGTCCTTCTGCAGCTCTGCCAGATTGGTCAGGTGCTTGACGAAGAGCGGGCTGTTGAAGTTCAGCACCGTGTCGAAACCGTCGAGCCCGTTGGCCTTGGTCGCGATCGGGATGTTGTGCCAGGCGCCGAACTGCTCGATGTTGGCCCAGGTCGCCCAGGCATTGGTGAAACCGCATTTGTCGAAGCCGGCGGCGCGCAGCTTCTTGCCGGCCTCGAACACCTCGGGCCAGGTCTTTGGCGGCGCGTCCGCGTTCAGGCCCGCCTTCTTGAAGGCATCCTTGTTGTACCACATCACCATCGAGGAGGAGTTGAACGGCATCGACAGCATGTCGCCCTTCGCCGTCGAATAATAGCCGGTGATCGCCGGCAGATAGGCCTTGGGATCGAATGCTTCGCCGGCTTCCTTCATCAGCTCGAAGACCGGCTTCACCGCGCCCTTGGCAGACATCATCGTGCCGGTGCCGACCTCGAAGACCTGCAGGATATGCGGCGCCTGGCCGGCGCGGAAGGCGGCGATGCCGGCGTTCAGCGTGTCGGGATAGGAGCCCTTATAGGCCGGCACGACCTTGTAGTCCTTCTGTGAGGCGTTGAAATCCTCGGCGAGCTTGACCACCACGTCGTTGTTGGCGCCGGTCAGCGCGTGCCACCACTGGATCTCGGTCTGCGCCACGGCAGGCGCGACCCCGGCCAGCGCGAACATGGCGACAGCGCTCAGAATCGTCGATTTCACGGTCATGTCCTTCTCCCTTCCGCCGGCTTCCTGTCTGAGCAGGGCCCATGGCGGCTGTTATCGTTGGTGCGCAAGCTAGCATGAAGGGCAGGCGACGTTTCAATGACAAATCGATGACAGCTTGATCGCAGGCCGGCATGCGCGGACACCCCCTTGCGCAGGGCCGCGGAAGCGGGTGATCTCCGCCGGCCCTCCACCGGAACCGCGCCGATGCCGATCGCCCTGACGCCCGAGACCACGCTGCCCCTCGACGCAGCGGCCGCAACCCTCACTGGGCGGGTCTGGCGACCAGATATCGAAGGGCCTGCGGTCGTGACCCTGCGCGGGGGTGATCTCGTCGATGTCAGCCGCGCCTTCCCGACGATGCGCGATCTCTGCGAGGAGGCCGATCCGGCGACGGCGCTGAAGGCCACGACGGGCGAAAGCCTCGGCGCGCTCGACGCTATCCTCGCCAACACGCCGGTCGATGGCCGCGATGGGCAAAAACCCTGGCTGCTCTCGCCGCTCGACCTGCAGGCGGTGAAGGCGGCCGGCGTCACTTTCGCGGTCTCGATGCTGGAGCGCGTCATCGAGGAGAAGGCGCGCGGCAATCCGGCGGCGGCCGCGACGATCAGGACCGAGATCGGCAAACTGATCGGTGACGATCTCTCCAAGCTCAAGCCCGGCTCGCCCGAGGCGATGCATCTCAAGGACGTCCTGATCAAGCAGGGCGCCTGGAGCCAGTATCTCGAGGTCGGCATCGGGCCGGACGCCGAGATCTTCACCAAGGCGCCGCCGATGTCTTCGGTCGGCACCGGCGCCGATGCCGGCCTGCATCCGGCCTCGACCTGGAACAACCCCGAGCCGGAGATCGTGCTGATCGTCGCCTCGACCGGCGCGATCGTCGGCGCGACGTTGGGTAACGACGTCAACCTGCGCGACGTCGAGGGCCGCTCGGCGCTGCTGCTCGGCAAGGCCAAGGACAACAATGCTGCGGCCAGCGTCGGTCCCTTCATCCGCCTGTTCGATGCAGGCTTCACGCTCGACCATGTTCGCACCACCACCGTGACGCTGACGGTCGCGGGCGAGGACGGTTTCACGCTGGAAGGCTCGTCCTCGATCGCCAAGATCAGCCGCGACCCGGCCGATCTGGCGGCGCAGATGATCGGCCCGCATCACCAGTATCCGGACGGGGCGGCGCTCTATCTCGGCACCATGTTCGCGCCGATCAAGGATCGCGACACGCCGGGCGGCGGCTTCACCCACAAATACGGCGACATCGTCACCATCGCCGCGCCGGAACTCGGCGCGCTGACCAACCGCATGAAGCGCACCGACCAGTGCGAGCCCTGGACCTTCGGCGCCTCGCATCTGATGCGCAACCTGGCAAAGCGCGGACTGCTGTGAGCAGTCGTCGTTGCGAGCCCGGTCTTGCCTTCGGCAAGCCTTTCGTTGTCTGCGCCCCTTCGCAATGACGGGAAAGGCCATCGTATGCATCTGACCTGCCTCGACTACCACACCTGCGGTGAGCCGGTGCGCATCGTCACGTCAGGCTATCCGGTGCTGAAGGGCGCGACGATCCTGGAGAAGCGCCGCGACGCGCGCGAGAACCACGACACGTTGCGCCGGGCGCTGATGCTGGAGCCACGCGGTCATGCCGGCATGTATGGCGTGATCCCGGTCGACGCCACGCACCGCCAAGCGGCCTTCGGCGTGCTGTTCACGCACAACGAAGGCTATTCGACGATGTGCGGCCACGCGACGATCGCACTCGGTCGCTATGCGATCGAGCACGGTCTGGTGCCAGCCGTCGAGCCGCTGACGCGGTTCGCCATCGAGGCGCCCTGCGGGCTGGTGCGCCTCGCCTGCGAGGTCCGGGCCGGCAAGGTCGGGCGCGTCTCCTTCGAGAGCGTGCCGGCCTTCGTGCAGGTGCGCGACCGGGTCGTCGAGGTGCCAGGATTCGGCAAAATCACCACTGACATCGCCTATGGCGGCGCCTTCTATTGCATCCTGCCGGCGTCGCGTTTCGGGCTCGACCTGATGACGACGCCGGTTTCCGAGATCGTGGCCGCGGCCGGCGCGCTGACCGACGCGGTGCGGGCCAGGCCGGCCATCACGCATCCGACCGAGCCCGATCTCGGCTTTCTCTACGGTACGATCGTCACGGACGAGGTCGCCGGACCTGAGACCAGCTTCAACCTCTGCGTCTTCGCCGAGCGCCAGATCGACCGCTCGCCGACAGGGTCGGGCGTGATCGCGCGGATGGCACTCGACACCGCCAAGGGGCTGGTCCGCCAACGACAAGAGCGGCTGTTCCGTAGCATCACCGGCGGTACCTTCTCCGGCCGGGTGCTCGGCCATGCCGATTATCCGGCTGCGGGCGCGGTCACGGTCGAGGTCGCCGGCACCAGCCATTTTTCCGGCGAGAGCCGCTTCGTCATCGAGCCGGACGACGAACTCGGGCACGGTTTCGGCCTGCCGGCGCGGTTCGCCGACATCGTCCGTTAGCAGCCGGCGGGAAGCATCCGGGTAAGGTTTCTCTGACACTCTGCCGCGCCAGCGAGGCGGAGACGGGCATGACAGCGACAATCGAGGCGCGGGCGAGAGTGCCGGCACGGTTTCTCGGCGCGCCGGCCTTTTGGTTCGCCGTCTTCGTCATGCTCGTCCTGCTGGGACTGAGCCTGAAGCTGCGCCTGCCGCTCGGCCCCAATTACTGGGACACCGACGTCTATCTCGACGCGATCCACCGCATCCGGCTCGGGCAATGGCCGAGCCTTGATTTCTTCGCGCCGGTCGGGCCGCTGGGCTACTGGTTCGCGGCCGGGATCAAGGCGCTGTTTCCGCAGGCGCAGCCGATGCTGCTGATGAACTGGGCCGTGCTGCCGGTGGCGCTGCCGGTGCTGGCGCTGCTCGCGGACGATGTCGGGAGCCGCTCGCGCCGCCTGGCGCTGGCGCTGATGCTGCCCTTCCTGCTGTTCGCGCTGCTGCCGATCAACCTGCACGGGCTCTATCCGGCGCCGGGCTTCGACGGCTACGGCCACTACAACCGCCACATCGCGCTGCTGCTCTATTTGCTCGTCGCCGTGCTGTTGTTCGTGCGCGGCGCGATGCTGCTGACGGCGCTGGTCGCGGTGCTGATGCTGGCGCTTTTCCTGTTCAAGATCACCGGCGCGATCGCCGGCGCCATGCTCGTCGGCTACGCGATCCTCGCCGGCCGCGTGCGCCTGCGCGACGCGGTCGTGGCGGCAGCGATCGTGCTCGCCGTGCTCGGGCTGCTCGACCTCGCGACCGGCATCGTGCGCGCCTATCTTGCCGACATCCTGCTGCTGGTCTCGATGAACACCGGCACACTGCTGCCGCGCTTCCTCACGGTGGCTTCGGTCAAGTTCAACGTCGTCGGCCCCTGCCTGGTCCTGATCTTCGTACTCGCGGTCGCCGCATGGCGCGACGGCGTGCCGCCTGGCCTCGCGGGGCTTCGCGCCCTGCTGGCCTCGCCACTCGGCTGGCTCGTCGCGGTGTTCGCGGCACTGACCTTCTTCGAGACGCAGAACACCGGCTCGCTCGAATTCATCGGGCTCTGGCCGGTGCTTCTGCTCGTGCTGACGCAATGGTGGCCGCGGACGGAGCGCCTGCGCCCGCTCATACTCGTTCTGGCGCTGACTGTGACGCTGCCGAGCTTGGTGATCCTCGTCGAGCGCAGCGCCCGCGTCGTGCTGGGCGCACCGACCTATGCCGCGCTCGACCTGCCGGATCTCGGCCCGCTCGGCCGCACCAGCCTAAAGCCGGAGCTGGCGAAGCGGGCCGGCGTTCTGCTCGACCACTACGCCACGCATGCCCCGGCTTGGCGCGACTTGACGGCACGCGGCGAGATGCCCTCGGCGATCCTTTATTCGGAGCCGGACGCTCAAGCCGTCTGGCTCTTTGAGACGCAGCAGGCGGCGCGTGCGATCCGAAGCTGGGAAGCCGCGAACAACCGCAGGCTCGCCTCGCTCTACACGCTGGATTTCGTCGACCCGTTGACCTGGATCCTCGCCCGGACGCCGCCGCGCCATGTCCCGATCGGGCTCGACCCCAACCGCACCAACCCGGCGCTGACACCGCGGACGCTGGCCGCGCTGGCCGAGACCGACGCGATCCTGGCGCCGAAATGCCCGCCGACCACGGCGCGAAAGATGATCGCCGAGCATTTCGCGCCAGCACTGGCGGGCCGGACGCTGGTCGTGCTCGCCCCATGCTGGGACATGTACCTGAAGCCGTAGCGGCGCTCTCAGGCGGCCGCGCCCAGCGTCTGGCCGGCTTCCCAGCCGAGGATGGCGCGCTTACGCGTCAGGCCCCAGTGATAGCCGGTCAACGCGCCGGACTTGCCGATGACGCGATGGCAGGGCACGACGAAGGAGATCGGGTTCTTGCCGACTGCGGCGCCGACGGCACGCGCCGCGCTGGGCTTGCCGATATGGCTCGCGACATCGCCATAGGTGGTGGCGTGGCCGACCGGGATCTTCAGCAGCGTCTCCCAGACCCGGACCTCGAAATCGGTGCCGATCAGCACGACGCGCAGGGGCGTCTCGGCCGACCAGGCCTGCGGATCGAAGATGCGCGCCGCATAGGGCTTCGTCGCCACCGGATCGTAGTGATAGTCGGCATGGGGCCAGCGCCGCATCATGTCGGCGAGCGCCTCCGCCCTTCCGCCGACGACCTTACCGCCGTCGACGCTGGTCGAGACCCAGCCCAGTCCGGCGAGCCCGCGATCGGTCGCGACGATCAGGGCCTCGCCGAAGGGCGAGACGTGGAAGCCGTAGGACAGCCTCAGGCCTTCGCCGCCGGTCTTCCACTCGCCGGGCGACATCGCCTCATGCGTCACGAAGAGATCGTGCAGCCGGCCCGGCCCCGACAGCCCGACCTCATAGGCGGTGTCGAGCACGCTGGCCGAGGCGCCGAGCAGGCCCTTGGCATGATCGAGCGTGATCGCCTGCAGGAAAGCCTTGGGCGTCAGCCCGCACCAGCGCCGGAAGAGATGGTGGACGTCGCTCGGCGTCGCGCCGGCGGCCTCGGCGATCGCCTCGATCGTCGGCTGCTCGCGCCACTCCTTCGTGATGTAGGCGAGGATCTTGCGCACCGTGTCGTAGTCGGAGCCCGGCGCCGTCACCGGAAAATCGGCCTCGGCGGGAATGGCCTGCGCGGCACGCGCAAGCACGGCGTTGGAAAACCGGGTCGGCGTCATCGCGCCGAGCTTTTGAATGTGAGCGGTCATGGCATCAACCTCGCATCGATTGGCTTGATGCGAAACTAGGGTTTCGAAGGCGGCGCTCCCACCCGAAAACTGGGAAGTCCGATCCCCGGGCCGCTACGGCGACATCGCGTGGGGCCGCGGCGCTTTTCTGCTATCGCCGGTCGGCTCGTGTTGCCATTGTATCGGCGAGCCGTGGCTCCGCGATCTCGCCAGCCGGCTTTCAAGGAAACCGTCATGTTGCGCTTGCTGGCCGCCCTGCTCGGTATCGCGATCCTGGTCGCACCTGCACGAGCCCAGATCGTGCCGTTTCCCGCAGGCTTCAAAACTCGGGCGATCGAGACGAACGGCACGACGATCCATGTCCGCATCGGCGGCAAGGGACCAGCCGTCGCGCTTCTTCACGGCTATGGCGAAACGGGCGACATGTGGGGGGCGATGGCTGCCGATCTCGCTCGCGACCATACCGTCGTCGTGCCGGATCTTCGCGGCATGGGCCTGTCTTCGAAGCCGAAGGGTGGCTATGACAAGAAGACGCAGGCCGGGGATGTGACAGGCGTGCTCGACGCTCTGAAGCTCGACACGGTCGACCTGGTCACCCACGATATCGGCAACATGGTCGGCTACGCCTTTGCTGCTTCGCAGCGAGAACGCGTCGCCAAATTCGTCCTGATCGACGCGCCCCTCCCCGGCGTTGGCCCTTGGGAGGACATCCTCAAGAACCCGCTCCTCTGGCATTTCCGCTTCGGCGGCCCCGACATGGAGCGGCTCGTCGCCGGGCGCGAACGCATTTATCTCGACCGCTTCTGGAACGAATTCTCGGCAACTCCCGCGCGGTTCACAGAGGCCTCGCGCAGGCACTACGCGGCCCTCTATGCCCGATCCGGGGCGATGCATGCCGGCTTCGCCCAGTTCGCCGCCTTCGATCAGGACGCGATCGACAACAAGGCCTTCGTGGCCGCAGGCAAGCTGACCGTGCCGGTGCTGGCTCTCGGCGGTGAGAAATCCTTCGGATTGACGATGGCCGAGGTGATGAAGTTCGCCGCAACCAATGTTCGAGGCGCGGTCGTCCCCGATTCCGGCCATTGGATCATGGAGGAGAACCCCACCGCGACGGTGGCGCTCGTCCGGACTTTCCTCGACGGCAAGCCCTGAGCACGGCCTTGCCGCCAGGCCCCGAACCAAAACGGCGGGCGCCTAGACTCCTCGAAAATCTCCCCCACGGCGCGCCTGGGCCAGCGCCGCGCCGAGCGCATCGGCGAAGCCTTCGCGTTCTCCCGGCGACAAGGCGCTCGCCACCGCGACGCTCTGGCCGCGCGAGACCAGGCTCAGCCGCAGCAGGCCGTAATCCTCGTCATCCTGGCGTTCGAGCTTCGTCCAGGCCGGGTTGAAGCGCCAGACCGCCTCGCGGCCGTGATGGGACACCTTGCGCAGCAGCACCTCGAGCGGTGTCACCACGACGCGCTCAAAGGCGCGGGCATGGCGGAAATTGACGTGGAAGGCGATGAAGAGCGCGACCGCGTCGAGCCCGAAGAAGCCCGCCACCGGCCAGGCGCCGAGCACCACGAACGGGATCGAGGAGACGACGCTGGCAAGGCAGACCAGCGTCATCACGATGCGGAAGCCGCTCTGGCCTAGCGAGCGATGCGGCGTGATCGTCGCGTCGAAGACGGCGCGCTCGGCGATCTCGCCTGAATCGGGCTTGCCTGAATCGGACTTGCCGGGGTTCATGGCGCAACTATAACGCCGCGATGACCTCAGAGAACAGGCCCAAACGCGGCAGGCCGAAAGCGGCGACGATCACGAAGCCGCGCCCACGCAGCGCAGCCGGCATCCGCCAGATCTTCGAGCGTTTCCGGGCCGCGAACCCCGAACCCAAGGGCGAGCTCGAACACGTCAACGCCTTCACGCTGCTAGTCGCGGTCGTGCTCTCCGCGCAGGCGACCGATGCCGGGGTCAACAAGGCGACGCGCAAGCTGTTCGAGCTCGCCGACGCGCCGGCCAAGATGCTGGCTCTCGGCGAGGAGCGGGTGCGCGACCTCGTCAAGACGATCGGGCTCTACCGGACCAAGGCGAAGAACGTGATCGCGCTCAGCGAGAAGCTGATCGCCGAACACGACGGCGCGGTGCCGACGACGCGCGAGGCGCTCGAAAGCCTGCCCGGCGTCGGCCGCAAGACCGCGAACGTCGTGCTCAACATCGCCTTCGGCGAGATCACCCATGCGGTCGACACCCATGTCTTCCGGGTCTCGAACCGGCTCAGGATCGCGCCCGGCCGCAACGTGCTGCAGGTCGAGCTCGGGCTGGAGAAAGCGGTACCGCGCGAATTCGGCCAGCATGCGCATCATTGGCTCATCCTGCACGGGCGCTACACCTGCAAGGCGCTCAGGCCCGAATGCAGCTGCTGCCTCCAGAACGACCTCTGCGATTCCCCCGACAAGCGCGCCGCCTGACGTGTGGCTCAAACGTCCGGGCCGCCCTCGATCTCGCCGGCCCAGGCCAGCGCCGCATCGAAGACCGCCGGCTTGAAGCAGCGAATCTCGACGCCGGGGATGATGGGATTGGCGACCGCGACGAGCGTCTCGATCCAGCCCTTGTCGGTGACGACGGCCTCGCGCTTAAAGCGGTGCCATTGCAGGATTTTGCCGAGGCCGTAGCGGGCATCCTTCATGCCGGCCATGACGGTCATGCCCTCGAAGCCCGTCAGGTCGGCCAGAACACCGATCCTGGTGTGGCGCGCAAGGCGGGCCTCTACATCGGCGATGACGTGGTCGAAATCGGCTTCGTCGATGGTGCCGGAGAAGCGATAGGCGGCGACGTGGTCCGGCGCTGGCAGAGTTTCGATCATGATGGCCTCGGTGGGTTGGAGGAAACGCTCAGGTCCAGGGCCTGGTTTCGTCAGGCCTATTTCAGCGCCACGACGATCAGCAGGAAGACCAGGACCAGCGCGATCTGCTTCAGGCTCCAGTTCAGGCGCGCCAACGCCTCCGCCGTGGTCTCTGCAGGCTCGGGCGCTTCATCGGACGCCGTCGCGGCGGCGGGCATGGCCTCCGGCTCCGCTGCGGGCGCGGCCGGAGCCGTCGCGCTCCAGGTGATGCGCTCGACCAACCCGCGCGCGATCTCGGCCTTGCCGTCCTCGCCGCGGCCGAGGAGCCAGGTGACGCTGGCCTCGGTGGGTGCGCCCTGCTCTGCCTCGGCGATCCAGAGATTGGTCGTCGCCGAGAGCGCGAGATGCCCGGCGCGGCCGGCCTCGGTATCGCGCATCAGACCGCCGAAAACCTCGGGCGGGAGCAGCAGGCTCGCATGGTAGCCCTCGGCCTCCTCGCCATGGCCGAGCACCAGCAGCATCCGGCGGGACGCGCCCTCAGGCATGGTGCGGATCACCAAAGGCAGCGCCGCCGCCTCGTCGACCGCGCCGCTGCGCCCAAGCCGGTCACGGGTCAACCGCACTTGCCCGATGATGCGGTCGTCGGCGACCAGGGTCGTCGCGTCGCCATGCTCCGAGCCGCTGCGCAACACGAAACCGGCTTGCGCGACCAGATCCCAGGCTTCCAGCGCCAACCGCCGCGACGGCGCCTGGACCAGGCCAGGCGGGGCGGCGGAAGGCTGCGTCGTCGTCGAATTCATGAAGCCCCGCGCCGATGTCGCGGAGACGATAGCAAATCGCGCCCTGCATGCCAGCACTGCCGACATTGTCACGCCATGCCGGAGCGCTAGAGTCCCGGCAAACAGGAGGAAACCATGTCCGACGAACTCGTGCTCTACACCAACCCGATGTCGCGAGGCCGGATCGCGCGCTGGATGCTGGAGGAGGTCGGCCAGCCCTATCGCGCCGAGATCCTCGGCTTCGGCCCGGCGATGAAGGGCGACTACAAGGCCGTGAACCCGATGGGCAAGGTGCCGACGGTCAAGCATGGCGAGACGGTCGTCACCGAATGCGCCGCGATCTGCGCCTATCTCGCCGACGCCTTCCCCGCTGCCGGCCTCGCGCCGGAGCACGGCAGCAGGCTGCGCGGGCCTTATTATCGCTGGCTCTTCTTCGGCGCGGGCCCGACCGAGGCTGCCGTCACCAACAAGGCGCTGGGCGTCGTGGTGCCAGACGAGCGGCGCGGCATGGTCGGCTACGGCTCGTTCGGCGACGTGATGGACACGCTCGAACAGGCGGTGACCCAGAGCGAATACCTGCTCGGCGACAGGTTCAGTGCGGCCGACGTCTATCTCGGCTCGCAGATCCTCTGGGGCCTGCAATTCGGCTCGATGGAGAAACGCCCGGCCTTCGAGGCCTATGCGAAACGCATCGCCGATCGTCCTGCCGCAGTCAAAGCCAGAGCGATCGACGATGCGTTGGTCGCGGAGATGCAGAAGGCCGGCTGAGACTCCAGCCTCCCGCTTGGCGCATGACGCACCGCAGCAAAGCTGGGTTGCCCGGCGTTTTTGCTGCGGCTATTTTCGGCGGATCAGGGGCATCGCCTTCTTTCGCCCGCCGCTGCGCGGGCCGCTCCCGCACAGGCCGACATGACCGCCATCGCCACCTCCGCCATGCCGCGCCACGGCATGAGCTTCCGTTCCTTCGTCACATTGACCGCAGCGATGATGGCGGTGAACGCGCTCGCGATCGATTCGATGCTGCCGGCGCTGCCGGAGATCGCGCAGACGCTCGGCATCGCCGAGGCGAACGACCGGCAATGGATCGTCACCGCCTATCTGCTCGGCTTCGGCGTAGCGCAGATCGTCTACGGCACGCTGTCGGATCGCTTCGGGCGCAAGCCGGTGCTGGTCTTCGGCCTGAGCCTCTATGTGTTGGCGAGCACGGCTGCGGCCTTTGCCGGCTCCTTCGAGGCGATGATGATCGCCCGCGTCGTCCAGGGGATCGGTGCTGCGGCGACGCGGGTACTCGCGGTCTCGATCGTGCGCGACTGCTATTCCGGCCGCGACATGGCCCGCGTCATGTCGCTGGCGATGATCGTCTTCCTGGCAGTGCCGATCCTGGCGCCCTCGATCGGCCAGGCGATCCTCTGGGTCGCACCCTGGCGCTGGATCTTCGGCGTCCTCACCATCTTCGGCGCGACGGTCCTCCTCTGGTCGGGTCTCGCCCTGCCGGAGACCTTGCACGAGGCCGACCGCAAGCCGATCGCCTTCGGCAGCGTCGTCGCCGCCTTCCGGACCACGCTGACGACGCGGATCGCGCTCGGCTACATGCTGGCGATGGCCTTCGTGCTCGGCGGGTTGTTCGGCTTCATCAACTCGGCGCAGCAGGTCTTCGTCGACGTCTTCGCCGCGCCGCAGCTCTTCACCACGGTGTTTGCGCTGATCGCCGGCTTCATGGCCGTGGCCTCGCTGGTCAATTCGCGTATCGTCGTCAGGCTCGGCATGCGCCGCGTCTCGCATGGCGCGCTGCTCGGCTATATCGCGCTCACCAGCGCGCACGCGTTGGTCGCGCTGGCGGGGCATGAGTCGATCTGGTCTTTCGCCGTCTTCCAGGCCGGCGCGATGTTCTGCTTCGGGCTGCTGGCGCCCAATTTCGGCGCGATCGCGATGGACCCGCTCGGCCATGTCGCGGGCACGGCCTCCTCGGTTCAAGGCTTCGTCACCACGGTCGGCGGCGCGCTGATGGGGTTTTTCATCGGCCAGCATTTCGATGGCACGGTGGTGCCGCTTACGCTCGGCTTCTCGCTATGCGGGCTGGTCGCGCTCGGGATCGTGCTGGTGACCGAGAAAGGGCGGCTGTTCAAACCGGCGCCCGGCCGTGCCTGAGATCACGCAACCGTCGCAAGGTAGCGGAGTTTCGCCGCTGCCGCCGCCTCTTGGCGACGGATATGCCGGGAATCGTCTATCAGTCCGGGGAGAGCAAGAGAGATTCGCTTAAGGCTCGGGGATGCGACGCCGCCGTCGGGCTCCCCGCGTCAGGCAGGCTTCAGGCGGTCTTAAGGTTCACGGCCGAGGATTTGCCGGTCTTGCGATCCGCCTCCAGATCGTAGCTGACCTTCTGGCCCTCGTTCAGGCCGCGCAGACCAGAGCGCTCGACCGCGCTGATATGCACGAAGACGTCACTGCCGCCCTGATCGGGCGTGATGAAGCCATAGCCTTTGGTTCCGTTGAACCATTTCACGGTACCCGTGCTCACGGTGTCTCCTTTCGCATCGCATCACGCCGGCGAATGCCGGCTGTCGCAGTCTAGGTGGCAATCGCCCCGCAGTGCAATCACGCGACGCAACAGGCTTTGAGCGGTTGCGAAAGCGCGATGCCGTCGATGCAGCCCCGCCCCGACCAGATGCGCTCTTGCCCTGCGCACGAGCCTCGCCCATGAACGGCGACGAAACGCCTCGGGAGCCCCGCAAGCCATGACCCATTACGTGATCGATCCGCCGGCCGCCACGGCCGTCCCCGTCGCCGGCGGCGGGCTGTTCCCGGTGCGCCGCGTCTTCTGCGTCGGGCGCAACTATGCCGAACACACCCGCGAGATGGGCGGCGATCCCGATCGCGAGGAGCCGTTCTTCTTCACCAAGCCCGCCGACGCGCTGCTGATCAACGGCGCCGACATGCCCTACCCCACCAAGACCGGGGACTTGCATCACGAGATGGAGCTGGTGGTGGCGATCGGCACCGGCGGCAAGGACATCCCCGAGATCGAAGCGCTGGCCCATGTCTACGGTTATGCCGCCGGTCTCGACATGACCCGCCGCGACCTGCAGAACCTCGCCAAGAAGGCCGGCCGGCCCTGGGACATGTCGAAGGGCTTCGACCTGTCTGGCCCGATCGGCGAGATCGCCCCCGCGAGCCATGCCGGCCATCCCAGCGCCGGCAAGATCGAACTGACCGTCAACGGCGCCGTCCGCCAGAGCTCGGACCTCGCCAAGCAGATCTGGAACGTCGAGGAGACGATCTCCTATCTCTCCGGCCTGGTCGAGCTGAAGGCCGGGGACCTGATCTTCACCGGCACGCCGGAGGGCGTCGCGGCGGTCGTCAGCGGCGATGTGCTCGAGGGCGAGATCGCCGGCGTCGGCACCGTGCGCACGCGCATCGTCTGAGTTTGCAAAAACAGGAATTCGTCATGTCCCTGACCGCCTCCGCCGCCGGCGTCTTCCCGATCGCGCCGACGCCGTTCAATCCCGACGGCACGATCGACTGGGCCTCGACGGAGCGCCTCTTCGCCTGGTACGACGAGATCGGCTCGGACGGCGCGACCGTGCTCGGCATCATGGGCGAGGCGCCCAAGCTCGAACCCGAGGAATCGGTCGGCATCGTCAGGGCGGCGGTCAAGAACATGCCGGGCAAGCCGGTGATCGTCGGCGTCTCGGCGCCGGGCTTCGCCGCGATGGCCTCGCTCGCTCGCCAGTCGATGGAGCTCGGGGCCGCTGGCGTGATGATCGCGCCGCCGCCCTCGCTTCGCACCGACGACCAAGTCACCGGCTACTATGCCCAGGCCGTCGAGGCGATCGGAACCGACATCCCCTTCGTCATCCAGGACTATCCACTGACGCTGTCTGTGGTGATGACGCCGGCGGTGATCCGCAAGATCGTCACCGACAACCCCTCCTGCGTGATGCTGAAGCACGAGGATTGGCCGGGACTGGAGAAGATCTCGACGTTGCGCAAGTTCCAGGCCGAGGGCAGCCTGCGACCGATCTCGATCCTGACCGGCAATGGCGGGCTCTTCCTCGATTTCGAGATGGAGCGCGGCGCCGACGGCGCGATGACCGGTTATGCCTTCCCCGAGCTGCTGATCGACGTCGTCTCGCTGCAGAAGGCCGGCAAGCGCGACGAGGCGCACGACATCTTCGATGCCCATTTGCCGCTGCTGCGCTACGAGCAGCAACTCGGCGCCGGTCTCGCCGTGCGCAAATACACGATGATGAGACGCGGCATCCTCAGCCATGACGCCCAGCGCAAGCCCGGCTCGGCGATCTCGGCCAAGGCGAAGACCGAGGTCGACTATCTGCTGGCGCGCGTGGCGAAGACCGATCCGCGCGCCAGGGTCTGACGACCGGACGCACGCTTGACGAGGCGGCGCGCATCCGCCATCGCTCCGCCCTTCATGCCCGGACCCGCCTCGGGCAGCCACCTCTTCACCTTGTCCACGCCGCCGGGCGTGGAGGGCCGGCACGAGCCCGGCCATGACAAGAGAGCCGCATCATGACCGACCTGACCGATCTCGCCGCCACTATCGATGCCACCTGGGAGGCTCGCGCCGAGATCGGCGTCAACACGAAGGGTGCGGTGCGCGAGGCGGTCGAGACCGCGATCGAGATGCTGGATTCAGGGACCGCGCGCGTCGCCGAGAAGCAGGGCGGCGACTGGGTCGTGCATCAGTGGCTGAAGAAGGCGGTGCTGCTGTCCTTCCGCCTGACCGACAACATGATCATCGCCAACGGCCCGGGCGAGGGCGTGTTCTGGGACAAGGTGCCGTCGAAATTCGAGGGATGGGGCGAGAACCGCTTCCGCGCCGCAGGCTTCCGCGTGGTGCCGCCGGCGGCCGCGCGCCGCGGCTCCTATCTCGCCCAGAACGTCGTGCTGATGCCGTCCTTCGTCAACATCGGCGCCTATGTCGACTCAGGCACCATGGTCGACACCTGGGCGACCGTCGGCTCCTGCGCCCAGATCGGCAAGAACGTCCATCTGTCGGGGGGCGTCGGCATCGGCGGCGTGCTCGAGCCGCTGCAGGCCAACCCGACCATCATCGAGGACAACTGCTTCATCGGCGCGCGTTCCGAGGTGGTCGAGGGCGTGATCGTCGGCGAGGGCTCGGTGCTCTCGATGGGCGTCTTCATCTCGGCCTCGACCAAGATCGTCGACCGCGCCACCGGCGCGATCCATGTCGGCAAGGTGCCGCCCTATTCGGTGGTGGTGCCGGGCTCGCTGCCCGGCAAGCCGTTCCCTGACGGGACGCCCGGCCCGTCGCTCTCCTGCGCCGTCATCGTCAAGACGGTCGACGCGCAGACGCGCTCCAAGACCGGGATCAACGAGCTGCTGCGGGATTGATCAACCCACCGGCGTCGGCGCACCGGTGCCCTGCGGATAGGGCTCGGGCGTCGTGGCCGGCGCGGCCGTCGTCGCAGAAAGCGCGTCGCGCAGCTTCTGCTCCTGGCTGTGGTCGAGCGAGGTCTTCAGCACGACGCCGCCGGTTCCTTTGACCGCCTCGAGCACCTTGTCGGCGGTCATCTTGTTGATCAGCAGGAAGAGCGCCGCATTGCCGGGCTGCAGGCTCGACGCGAGCTCCTTCATGAAGCCGTCATCGACGCCATAATCGGCCAGCGCTCCGCTGAGCGCGCCCGACGCCGCGCCCAGCGCCGCCCCGAACACCGGCATCAGGAAGATCGCACCGATCAGAAGACCCCAGAACGAGCCGGAGACGGCGCCGAGCGCGGTCGTGTTGAGCAACTGGTTGAGCTTGACCTTGCCGTCCTCGTGCATCGTCGCGATCGCGGCGTCGCCGAGCTCGATCAGGTATTCCTTCTGCAGCGAGACCACCTTCTGCCGCATCTCCTCGGCGCGGGCTTCGCTCGGATAGACGATGACGACGAGATCGGACATGGGACGCTCCTGCGTGACGGCATGACGAAGCCTGCGCCGCGACTGCGACAGGCTCGTGGCGAACGCAGGGCGGTCCGTCCTGTTCCGGCTATTCGCCGCCGGCCGCCTTCGCGGCAGCGACCGCGCCGCTGCGCAGCGGCAGCTCCTTCATCAGCACCATGAACAGCAGCGCCATGGCGAATCCGAAGGCGGTGGCGGCGAAGACGTAGCGGAACAGCTCGACCATGGTCTCGCGATCGACCGCCCCGATCTTAAGCGCCTCGGGTGAGAGACCTGCGCCATGGCCCCCGACGCCGCCGAGCACGATCGCGCCGAATGCCGCCACGATCAGCGCCCCGCCGATCTGTCGGAAGAAATTCGCCACCGCCGTCGCTGTGCCGAGCTGATGCGGCAGCACGGCGTTCTGGATCGAGACGGTCGCGACCGGCAGCATGGTGCCGAGCCCGAGGCTGACCAGCGCCAGCAGCAGCCCGAAGGGCAGCAGCGGCATCCGCCCGGCGAAGACCGTCAGCACGATCATGCCGCAGAGCGCGAGGCTCAGGCCTGCCATCGGCACGCGCTTGTAATGCGTCAGCCGCGCCAGCGCGCGGCCCGAGGCCGTGGCGCCGAGTACCGTCCCGCAGGTCAGGGGCAGCAGGCCGAGCCCCGACGCCGCCGCGCTCATCCCCGCCACTGTCTCGAAATAGAGCGGCAGGTAGATCGTCAGGCCGATGAAGGTGCCCATGCCGAAGCCAGCCGCGATCGTGCCCATGCGCACCACCGGATTGGCCAGAATGTCGAGCGGGATCAGCGGCTCGGCGGCGGTCTTCAGGCGCCAGGCGAATACGGCCCAGAGCACCAGCGAGATCGCTACCAGCCCGACGATGCGGGCGGAGCCCCAGGGGTAATAGGTTCCGCCCCAGGACAGCGCGAGCAGCAGCGTCAGCGTCGCGCTGGTCATCAGCAGTGCGCCGACCACGTCGAGCTTGTGCGGCCGCTCATGGCGCGGCAGGCGTTTCAGCGCCTCGCCGGTGCGCCAATAGGCGAGCAGGCCGAGCGGCAGGTTGATCCAGAAGATCACCGACCAGTGCAGCGCCTCGGCGATGACGCCGCCGAGCACCGGGCCGAGCACCGAGGAGGCGAAGAACACCGAGGCGATGTAGACCTGATAGCGGCCGCGCTCCTTCGGCTGGACCATGTCGGCGATGATCGTCTGCGCCAGTGCGATCAGGCCGCCGCCGCCGAGCCCCTGCACGAAGCGCGCGACGACCAGCAGCCAGAGCGTCGGCGCCAGCGCGCAGGCGACCGAGCCGACGACGAAGACGATGATGCCGCCGAGCAGCGTCACCCGCCGCCCATGGATGTCGGCGAGCTTGCCGTAGAGCGGCGTCACCGCGGTGGAGGCCAAGAGATAGGCGGTCACGACCCAGGGCAGGTGGGTGACGTCGTTGAGCTCGCGCCCGATCGTCGGCATCGCGGTGGCGACGATGGTCTGGTCGAGCGCCGCCAGGAACATCGCCAGCATGATGCCGAAGATGATCGAGCGGATGTCCTCATGCGTCATCGGCGCGGCTGCGATCGGCGCATGCCGTTGCGGCGCGGCCTGAGCCCCGGTTTCGACCCGCTTATCCATGAAATCGCGCCTGCGCGTGCGTTGGACGTATGAAGGAAGTCTAGAGCGGCCGTTGGCCATGCGCCAGAGGCGGGACGACAGGACGGCGTTGCGCGCCGCGCGCCGATCCCCTTGCCCCTCCCGGTTTGGACCAGCGGCCAACAGATCCGCGATCCGACCTTGCGTCACCCGCCGTTCGGCGCGATCCTCGGCATCGGGAGTTCCGCAGCGACGCCGCAAGAGCGCGCGGACGAAACGACGAGGATGCCATCATGACCCTGTCGAGCGGGCTGCGCCACGCCGCCGCCGTCCTTGCCCTGTCGCTCGTCGCCTGCCTGGCGCAGGCAGCGGATTATCCCACGCCGAAGCGCGGCGTCTGGACCGCCAAGGATTTCCGCTTCTCGACCGGCGAGACGATGGCCGATCTCAAGCTCGGCTACGCCACGGTCGGGGAGCCCTCGGGCGAGCCGGTGGTGATCCTGCACGGCACGGCGGGCTCAGCCGCGAGCATGCTGACGCCGGCCTTCGCCGGCGAATTGTTCGGCGCGGGCCAGCCGCTCGATGCGGCGAAGTATTTCATCATCATCCCCGACGCGGTCGGGGCCGGCGTCTCGTCGAAGCCGTCAGACGGGCTCAAGGCGAAGTTCCCGCGCTACAATTACGACGACATGGTCGCGGCCCAGCACCGGCTGATCAGCGAGGGCCTCGGCCTGCGCCATGTCCGGCTCGTGCTCGGCAATTCGATGGGCGGCATGCATGCTTGGCTCTGGGGCGTGAGGTATCCCGATTTCATGGACGCGCTGGTGCCGATGGCCTCGCAGCCGACGGAGATGTCGAGCCGCAACTGGATGATGCGGCGCATGGTCATCGACGCGGTGCGCAACGACCCGGAGTGGAAGAACGGCGATTATGCGAGCCAGCCGCCGGGCTTCCGCACCGCCAATGTCTTCTTCGGGATCGCGACCAATGGCGGCACCCTCGCCTATCAGCAGATGGCGCCGACGCGCGAGGCCGCCGACAAATTGCTCGACGAGCGGCTCAAGGCCGCCTTCAGCGCCGACGCCAACGACTTCCTCTACCAGTGGGATTCCTCGCGCGACTACAATCCCGCGCCGATGCTGGACAAGCTCAAGGCGCCGCTGCTGGCGATCAACTCCGCCGACGACGAGCGCAACCCGCCCGAGACCGGCATCATGGAGCGCGAGTTGAAGCGGCTGCCGAATGCGAAGCTGCTGCTGATTGCCGCCAGCGCCGACACGCGCGGCCACGGCACGACAGGGCTCGCGAAATTCTGGGGCAAGGAGGTGGCGGCCTGGCTCGCGACCGTGCCGAAGCGGGCGGCCACGGGAAATTGAGGGCTCACCTTCTCCCGCGAGTGGAGAAGGGACATGCACCTCACCCCTGCACGGCTGCAGGGTCCATCCACATCAGCTCCCAGACATGACCGTCGAGGTCCTGGAAGCCGTGGCCGTACATGAAGCCATAGTCCTGCGGCTGCTTGTAGGTCGTGCCGCCGGCGGCCAGCGCGGCCGCGACCATGGTATCGACGTCGGCGCGGCTGTCCCGCGACAGGCAGGTCAGCACCTCGATCGCCTGGCTCGTGTCGGCGATCGGCTTCGGCGAGAAGCTCGCGAACTTCTCATGCGTCAGCAGCATCGCGAAGATGGTGTCGCTGATCACCATGCAGGTCGCGGTTTCGTCGGTGAACTGCGGGTTGAACGAGAAGCCCAGCGCCTTGAAGAAGGTCACCGACTTGTCGAGGTCCTTCACCGGCAGGTTGACGAAGATCATTTGCGGCATGGCGTTTCCCTTGTCGTTGGTCAGATGACGATAAGGCCGCGTGCGGCGAAAACGCGGCAGGAGCCAGGACGCGACTACTCCGCCGCCTCGCGCGGCTCGGCACTCACGCGCTCAGGCAGCTCGCAGCCGCTGACGCAGCAGCGGCCGGGCTGCCTGGAGACCCGCGAGCCGTCTGCCAGCACACCGCGGTCGAGCAGGCTCTCGACCAGCGCGACCTTCTCCATCACCGGGTAGTTGCGCCAGATCTCGCGCTTCATCGCCTCCGGCGAGCCGCCGCCATGAAGCGAGATCACCGAATACCAGCCGGCCTCCTTCGACACCGTCAGGTCCTCGATGAAGCGTGCGACCTCGGCGCGCTGCTCATGGGGTATGTCCGGCCGCCCGGTCAGGACCGACGCGAGCGAGGCGGCGGTCTCGGGATTATGGTCCTCGTCGGGGCCGGGCAGCGCCACGATCAGGCCGCCCGAGACGTAATGGGCGATGCGGTGCATGTCGTAGATCTTCGTCGCCAGCAGGAGCTTGCCGATGTTGGAGAACACTGCGTCGGGCATGACGTTGCCGGCCGGGTCCTTCTGGCAATAGACCGAGGCCGCGACACCGCAGGCGAAGAAGCTCTCGGTGATGGTGATGAGGTCGACCATCTGCTCGCGGACATGGGCATGACGTTCGACGTCGAGCCCGTTGGCCTCGATCATCAGCGCGCCGGCGCCGATCAGGAGGTCGCCGAAGCCGGCCCGCGCGCCGATGCAGGAATGGCGGTGATGGGTGGCGTAGGAGGTCGTGAGGAAACCGGCCTCGTCCGTCTCTCCCGCCATGAAGACGCGGTCCCACGGCACGAAGACGTCGTCGAACATCACGACGCCGGTTGATTGGCCGTATTTCGCCGAGTATTTCGCCGCCGGATCGCCCGGCCGCCCAGCCGGGCGCGCCACGATGGTGACGCCCGGCGCGTCGCAGCGCACGGCGCAGCAGACCGCGAAATCCTCGTCGCCCTTCGCATGCGTCCGGCAGGGCATCACCAGGAACTCGTGGACATAGGGCGCGCCGGTGACGATCGCCTTGGTGCCGCGGATGACGATGCCATCCGGCCTGCGCTCGCTGATGTGGACGTAGGAATCGCGGTTGGCCTGCTGGCCCGGTCGCTTCGAGCGGTCGCCCTTCGCGTCGGTCATGGCGATTCCGCAGGTCAGGTCCTCGTCCTGGATGCGGTGCATATAGGCCAGGAAGCGCTGGCGGTAATCGGTGCCGTGGCTGGCATCGGCCCGCGCGGTCGCCTGGTGCAGGCCGTTGAAGGCGTCATGCGTCAGATAGCGCACGGCGCAGCCGGAGATCTTGCAGACGAGGCGCACCGCCTCGAGCTTGGCCAGGAGATCGGCCGAGCTCTCGTCGATATGGGTCATCCGGTTGACAGTCTTCGCCGAGCTCGACTGCACCGCCGTCATGATCGGGCGATGGGCCTCGTCATGGGCGAGGTCGTAGGTCACGCCGATGCCGTTGATGCCTGGCGCCAGCATCGGCTCGTCCGCGACGCTCTCGATCTTGCGGCCGTTGACGAAGACGCGCGGCGCATAGGCGCGCAGCGACTCCCGGTAGCCGGCAGCGTCCATCAGCATCGCATGTCCTCCCGCACATTTTTGCCTGTTGCCGAGAAATTTGAACGGCGTTAGATTTTTCGTCAAGCATATTTGGAAAGGCTCCAGGGTGACCGTGGCGGAGACGATGACGGGCCGGCGCAGGCGTGCGGTCACGGAACTGAAGCGCAGCCTCATCCTCGATGCGGCGCGCGCGGTGTTCGAGCGCGACGGGCTCGACGGCGCCTCGCTGCGGGCGATCGCGACGGAGGCCGGCTACACTCCGGCCGCGCTCTATTTCCACTTCGACTCCAAGGAAGCGCTCTATGCCGAGGTGCTCGGCCAGTCGATCGCGACGCTGCAGGCCTTCGTCGATGCGAGGGTCACTGAGGCCGCGACACCGGAGCAGCGCTTCACTGCGGCGGCACTCGGCTTCTTCGACTTCTACGCCGGCAATCCGCGCGATCTCGATCTCGGCTTCTACCTGTTTCGCGGCGGCATGCGCCCGCATGGCCTCGGCCGCGCGCGCGATCGCGCCCTGAACGAAGAGCTCGAAGCCTCGCTGCGACCGATCCGCGAGGCGGCCGAAGCGCTCGGTATCGAGCCCACGGGCGCCCGTCTCGTCATGGCCGATGCCTTCGCGCATGCGGTCGGCGTGCTGCTGATGCTGCACACCCAGCGCATCCGCATGTTCGGGGTTGCGCCGCGCGCGCTGATGGAGCGCTATGTCGCGACCGAACTGGCGAAACTGACGACGAAGCGTGCGTGATGACCCTGTTGAGCGCCACCAAGGCCACACTCGTCCTGATCGACTTCCAGGCGAAACTGATGCCCGCGATCCATGACGGCGCGCGGATCGTCGCCAATGCGCAAAGGCTCGTCTCGGCGGCCAAGGCGCTCGGCGTCCCGGCCGTGACGACCGAGCAGAGCCCGGCCAAGCTTGGCCCGACGCTGCCCGAAATCGCCGGCGCCGGGCGGACCATCGCGAAGACGAGTTTCGACGCCTGCGCCGAGCCGGCCTTCCTCGAAGCGCTGGCCGGCGACGGCGAACTCGTGATCTGCGGCTGCGAGGCCCATGTCTGCGTCGGCCAGACCGTGCTGACCCTGCTCGAGAACCGCCGCCGCGTCGTCGTGGTCCAGGATGCGATCGGCTCACGCGCGCCGGAATCGAAGGACGTCGCGCTCACCCGGATGGCGCGGCACGGCGCCGAGATCGTCACCACCGAGATGGTGGTGTTCGAATGGCTGCGGAGCGCTGGACATCCGCAGTTCAGAGCACTGTCGGCCCTGATCAAGTGAGTTGGTCCTGAGAGAGATCACGCATGTCAGCACCGGCACTCTGGTATTTCGACGTGATCTCGCCCTTCGCCCATGTCGCGCTGGCGCGGTTGCCGGAGATCGAGCGGCTGCGGCCGGTCGTGCTCAAGCCGATCGTCTTCGGTGCGGTGCTGAAGCATTGGGGTCAGCTCGGCCCGGCCGAGATCGCGCCCAAGCGCGTCCACACCTATCGGCTGGTGACGCATCTGGCGGCGCGTGAGAGCATTCCCTTCCGCTTCCCCGCGGCACATCCCTTCAATCCGCTGGCGCTGCTGCGGCTGTTGACGGCGCTCGATGGCCAGCGCGAGGCGGTGCGCACCGCCTTCGACCTCGTCTGGGGGCAAGGCCGCGACGCCAACGACCCGGCGGTGCTGGCCGAGGTCGCGGCGGCGGCGGGTGATCCCGGCGCCGTCGAGCGCCTCGTTGAACAGCCGGTCAAGGATGCGCTGCGCCAGGCCACGGAGCAGGCGATCGCGGCCGGCATCTTCGGCGTGCCGAGCCTCCTCATCGACGGCGAGGTATTCTGGGGCGTCGACGCGATGACGATGGCGCTGGACTACCTCGCCGATCCGGTTGGGTTCATGGCAGGTGAAATGGCGCGGGTGTCGGCCCTCCCGGTCGGGCTGCAGCGCGAGGTCGCGCGGTAAACCGGGCCGGGCGCGCGATGGTCGCCAGACCCGCTATCCGCGCGGCGCGGAGTCCAATAAGCTGACACGCAAGGCGGCCCGTCGACGACAGAGCCGCCGCATTCGGGCGGGGAGCCGAATCGGAGCCCGGCGAATGATCGCGTGCAAGGAGAACTCACCATGAAAAGACTGCTTTTGGCGACGCTCTCGGCTTCGGCCCTGATGGCGGCGCAGCCCTTGATGGCGAAGACGCTGGTCTACTGCTCGGAAGGCAGCCCGGAGAATTTCGCGCCGAGCGTCAACACGACCGGCACCTCCTTCGACGCCAACACCCAGATCTATGACACCATCGTCCAGTTCGAGCGCGGCGGCACCAAGGTCCTGCCGGCGCTCGCCGAGAAGTGGACGATCTCGGCCGATGGCCTGACCTACACCTTCAACCTGCGCAAGGGCGTGAAGTGGCACAACACCCGCGCCTTCAAGCCGACGCGCGACTTCAACGCCGACGACTTCGTCTTCATGATCGAGCGGCAGTGGAAGGAGGACAACCCGTATTTCAAGGTCACCAGCTCGAACCACTCCTATTTCGGCGACATGGGCATGCCCAAGCTGCTGAAGAGCGTCGAGAAGGTCGACGACTACACGGTCAAGATCACGCTGAACCAGCCCGAGGCGCCGTTCCTCTCCGACCTCGCCATGCAATATGCCAGCGTGCAGTCGAAGGAATATGCCGACGCCATGCTGAAGGCCGGCACGCCCGAGAAGATCGACCAAGACCCGATCGGCACCGGTCCGTTCTCGCTGGTGCAGTACCAGAAGGACGCGATCATCCGCTACAAGGCCTTCCCCGACTACTGGGCCGGCAAGGCCAAGATCGACGACCTGATCTTCGCGATCACGCCTGACGCTTCGGTGCGCTGGGCCAAGCTGCAGAAGGGCGAATGCCATGTCATGCCCTATCCGAACCCGGCCGATCTCGAGGCGATCCGCAAGGACGCCAATGTCCAGATTCTCGAGCAGCCCGGCCTGAACATCGGCTATCTCGCCTACAACACGACCAAGAAGCCGTTCGACAACGTCAAGGTCCGCCACGCCGTCAACATGGCGATCAACAAGAAGGCGATCATCGACGCGGTTTATCTCTCCAGCGGCATCGCCGCGACGAACCCGATCCCGCCGTCGATGTGGTCCTACAACGCGACGGTGAAGGACGATCCCTACGATCCGGAAGCGGCCAAGAAGGCGCTGGCCGAGGCGGGCTACGCCAACGGGCTCGAGATCGATCTCTGGGCGATGCCGGTGCAGCGTCCCTACAACCCCAACGCCAAGCGCATCGCCGAACTGATGCAGGCCGACCTCGCCAAGGTCGGCGTCAAGGCCGAGATCAAGTCGTTCGAATGGGGCGAGTACCGCAAGCGCATGCAGGCGGGCGAGCACCAGACAGGCATGCTCGGCTGGACCGGCGACAATGGCGACCCGGACAACTTCCTGCACACGCTGCTCGGCTGCGATTCGGCCAAGACCAACGGCTCGAACGTCGCCAAATTCTGCTACCAGCCCTTCGAGGAGCTGGTGCAGAAGGCCAAGACGACCTCCGACCAGGCCGAGCGCACGAAGCTCTACGAGCAGGCCCAGGTGATCTTCAAGGAGCAGTCGCCCTGGTTCACCATCGCGCATGCGGTGCAGCTCAAGCCGATGCGCAAGGAGGTCAAGGACTTCCAGCTCTCGCCCTTCGGCCGCCACACCTTCTACGGTGTCGACATCACCAATTGATGCCCTGGCCGGCCGGGCCTTGGCCCGGCTGATGCATCGCCCGCCGGGCGCGGCCGCTTCCAGCGCCGCGCCCGGTTTCGCTTCAGGAGAGACGACGATGTCCGTTCGCATGCTCGCCACTGCTGCAATGCTGGGTTTGAGCAGCCTTCTCGCTGCTGGTCAGGCCGGCGCGCAGGCGCTGGTGGTCTGCTCGGAGGCGAGCCCGGACTTCCTCAACCCGCAATTCTCGTCACAGAACACGGCCTATGACGTGGCGGCGCAGATCTACGAGAAGCTGGTCACGACCGAGCGCGGCGGCTCGCAGATCATTCCGAGCCTGGCCGAATCCTGGACGATCTCGGATGACGGGCTCGCCTACACCTTCAAGCTGCGCAAGGGCGTGAAATGGCATGCGAGCAAGGCATTCACGCCGAGCCGCGACTTCAACGCCGACGACGTCGTCTTCTCGATCATGCGGATGTTCGACGAGGGCCACCCCTACAACAAGGTCGGTGGCTCGAACTACCAGTTCTTCGGCGAGATCGTGAAGCCAAGCCTGAAGTCGGTCGAGAAGCTCGACGACCATACCGTCAGACTGACCCTGAGCCGGCCCTATGCGCCGCTGCTCAGCGCGCTCTCGGTCGAGCCGATGTCGATCCTCTCGGCCGAATATGCCGATGCGATGATGAAGGCCGGCACGCCGCAACAGGTCAACCTGGCGCCGATCGGCACCGGCCCGTTCTCGCTTGTCGCCTATCAGAAGGACGCGACGATCCGCTTCAGGGCCGTACCGGACCACTGGACCAAGACCGCCGGCGACAGGGATCGCATGGCGCTGGTCGGCGACCTGATCTTCGTGATCACGCCCGACGCAGCGGTGCGCTACGCCAAGGTCAAGGCGGGAGAATGCCAGATCGCGCGCTATCCGAGCCCGGGCGATCTGCCGGCGATGCGCGCCGACCCCAACCTCGCCATGCTGTCGGGCTCGATCGCCGACCAGAGCTTCCTCGCCTTCAACCAGCAGAAGAAGCCCTTCGACGACAAGCGGGTGCGCGAGGCGCTGGTCTACGCCACCAACATTCCCGCCATCATCGAGGCGGTCTACCAGGGCACCGGCAAGCAGGCGGCGGCGCTGGTGCCGCCATCGCTGTGGTCGCATGACGACAAGCTCAAACCTCGCCCCTACGACCCGGCCAAGGCCAAGGCGCTCCTCGCGGAGGCAGGATTGCCCAACGGCTTCAAGACCGTGCTCTGGGCCATTCCCGTCGTCCGCGCCTATATGCCGAACGGGCGCCGCGCCGCCGAGCTGATTCAAGCCGACTGGGCCAAGATCGGCGTCCAGGCCGAAATCCAGAGCTATGAGTGGGGCGAGTATCTCAAGCGCGGCCGGGCCGGCGACCATGAGGTCGGCATGTTCGGCTACACATGGGACTATCCCGACCCAAGCCAGATCCTGCTCTCGGGCTGGCATTGCGACGGGTTGAAATCCGGCGCCAACCGCGCCCGCTGGTGCAACAGGGAGTTCTCGGACCTTCTGACCAAGGCCAACACGATCACCGACCAGGGCGAGCGCACAAAAATGTTCGTGCGCATGCAGGAGATATTCCAGGAGGATGTGGGCGGATTGCTGTTCGCCAATGCGCAGGCCTTCACGCCGGTGCGCAAGGAGGTCAAGGACTACAAGATCCACTTCTTCGGCGGCCAGCCTTTCGTCGGGGTGTCGCTGTCCAAGTGACCTAAGGGCAGGGCGGACGCCGGCCGGCGACCCGCGCGAAGGCCCGTCTGCCCAATCCACAGGCAGGATTTGCGCCCGCCTCCGGGCTCGTTGTAACTGGACGAAACAAAGCCTGATCGCGGCATGCCGCGGCAGGGCGTACAGGTTCCGGACTTAGCGATGCTCCGCTTCATCTTCACGCGCGTCAGCCTGGTGATCCCGACCTTCATCGGCATCACCATGCTGGCCTTCTTCCTGATCCGGCTGGTGCCGGGCGACCCGATCGAGACCATGGCCGGCGAACGCGGCATCGACGCCGTCCGCCACGAGCAGTTGCGCAAGGAGCTCGGCCTCGACCAGCCGCTGCTGGTGCAATACGGCATCTATATCGGCCGCGTGCTGCATGGCGATCTCGGCAAGTCGATCGTCACCCGCGAGAGCGTGATCTCGGAGTTCACCACCCTCTTCCCGGCGACGATCGAGCTCGCGCTCTGCGCAATCGTGATCGCGCTCGTCATCGGGCTGCCGGCCGGCATCATCGCGGCGGTGAAACGCAATTCGCTGTTCGACCATGGCGTGATGGGGCTGTCGCTGACCGGCTATTCGATGCCGATATTCTGGTGGGGGCTGCTGCTGATCCTGCTGTTCTCGGTCCAGCTCGGGATCACGCCCGTCTCGGGCCGGATCGCAGTGCAGTATTTCATCGAGCCGGTGACCGGCTTCCTCACGGTCGACAGCCTGCTCGCGGGCGACTGGGACGCCTTCAAATCGGCGCTGTCGCATCTCGTCCTGCCCTCGATCGTGCTTGGCACGGTGCCGCTGGCCGTGATCGCCCGGATGACGCGCTCTGCCATGCTCGAGGTGCTGGGCGAGGACTATATCCGCACCGCCCGGGCCAAGGGCATGGCGCCGCTGCGGGTCGTCGCATTGCATGCCCTGCGCAACGCGCTGATCCCGGTCGTGACCGTGATCGGCCTGCAGGTCGGCGTGCTCTTCACCGGCGCGATCCTGACCGAGACGATCTTCTCCTGGCCGGGCATCGGCAAATGGCTGATCGAGGCGATCAGCCGGCGCGACTACCCGATCCTGCAGGGCGGAACGCTGCTGATCGGCGTCGTGGTGATGAGCGTCAACCTGCTGGTCGACCTGCTCTACGGGCTGATCAATCCCCGTATCCGGCACGCGCGCTGAGGGGCTTGGAATCATGACCGCAGAAACCCTGGAAGCCCCGAGCGCCGCCGTTCCCGCGGGAACCCCGCCGCATCCCCTGCGCGAGTTCTGGAGCTATTTCAGCGCCAACAAAGGCGCCGTCGGTGGGCTCGTCGTCATCGTCTTGGTGCTGCTCGCGGCGGTCTTCGCCGATGTCCTGGCGCCGCATTCGCCCTATCTCACCAACAACGCCGTCTTCCTGAAGCCGCCGGTCTGGCAGGAGGGCGGCGCCTGGAGCTACCCGCTCGGCACCGACGCGATCGGCCGCGACATCCTCTCGCGCCTGCTCTACGGGGCGCGGCTCTCGCTGGTGATCGGCATCGCGGTCGTCGCGATCGCGATCGCGGCCGGCATCGTGCTCGGGCTCATAGCGGGCTTCTTCAAGGGCCTGATCGAGATCGCGATCATGCGACTGATGGACATCGTGCTGACGATGCCGAGCCTGCTGCTCGCCATCGTCATCGTCGCGATCCTCGGCCCCGGCCTGATGAACGCGATGCTGGCGGTCGCGATCGTGGTGCTGCCGCATTATGTCCGCATCACCCGCGCCGCCGTGATCGCCGAGACCTCGAAGGACTATGTCGTCGCGGCCAAGGTCGGCGGTGCCGGCACGCTTCGGCTGATGTTCTCCGAGGTGCTGCCGAACTGCACTGCGCCGCTGATCGTGCAGGCGACGCTCGGCGTCTCCACGGCGATCCTGGATGCCGCCGCGCTCGGCTTCCTCGGCCTAGGCGCCCAGCCGCCGACGCCCGAATGGGGCACCATGCTGGCCGACGCGCGAGAATTCGTGCTGCGCGCCTGGTGGGTCGTGACCTTCCCCGGTCTCGCCATCCTGGTCACCGTGCTCGCCTTCAACCTGCTCGGCGACGGCCTGCGCGACGCCCTCGACCCCAAGCTGAAGCGCTGAGTCATGCCCCTGCTCGAAATCGAAAACCTCAGCATCGAGTTTCCGACCTCCACCGGCACGCTCCGCGCCGTCGATCGCATCAGCCTGACACTGGACGAGGGCGAAGTCCTCGGCGTCGTCGGCGAATCCGGCTCCGGCAAGAGCGTGACCATGCTGGCGCTGATGGGCCTCGTCGCCTATCCCGGCAGGATCACCGCCGACCGTCTGATGTATGACGGGCGCGACCTCCTGAAGATGTCCGATCGCGAGCGCCGGCACCTGACCGGCAAGGACATCGCGATGATCTTCCAGGAGCCGAGCACGAGCCTGAACCCGTGCTTCACCATCGGCTTCCAACTCGCGGAGACGCTGAAGAAGCATGAGGGCATGGATTCGAAGGCGGCCAAGCGCCGCTCGATCGAGCTGCTCGAACAGGTCGGCATCCCCGCCCCCGAAAGCCGGCTCAAGGCCTACCCGCACCAGATGTCGGGCGGCATGAACCAGCGCGTGATGATCGCCATGGCGATCGCCTGCAATCCGCGTCTGCTGATCGCCGACGAGCCGACGACGGCGCTCGACGTGACGATCCAGGCCCAGATCCTCGACCTGCTGATGTCGCTGCAGAAGGATCGCGGCATGGCGCTGGTGCTGATCACCCACAACATGGGCGTCGTCGCCGAGACGGCGCAGCGCATCATGGTGATGTATGCCGGCCAGATCATGGAGGAGCGGCGGGTCGACGCTTTGTTCGAGGCGCCGCAGCACCCCTATTCGGCCGCCCTGCTCGCGGCGCTGCCCGAACGCAGCGAAGGCGAGCGCCGGCTCGCCACCATCCCCGGCATGGTGCCCGGCCTGCACGACCGGCCCAAGGGCTGCCTGTTCAGCCCGCGCTGCGCCTACGCGACCGATCATTCGCGCCAGGTCCAGCCCGAACTCAGGTCGTGGCAGGACGGGCGCATCCGCTGCCATTATCCGCTCGGCGATCCCGAGCGCGAGGCGCGGCGGCAGGCCGGCGGAGTGTTGGCGACGGTGGAGGCGGCATCGTGAGCCAGACCGTCATCGAAGCGCATGAGCTGACGCAGACCTATGCGATCAAGCGCGGGCTGTTCCGGGCGCCGGCCGCGCTGCAGGCCGTGCGCGGCGTCTCGTTTTCGGTCGAGGCCGGCAAGACGCTGGCCGTGGTCGGCGAATCCGGCTGCGGGAAATCGACGCTGGCGCGCATGGCGACGCTGATCGAGACGCCGACTTCCGGCACGCTGAAACTGGACGGGCTCGACGCGGTCTCGCCGCCGGCAGGCGAGGCGAAGCGGCTGCGCCGCACCGTCCAGCTCGTCTTCCAGAACCCCTATGGCTCGCTCAACCCGCGCAAGCGCGTCGGCACGATCCTGGAGGATCCGCTGGCGATCAACACCGACCTCGGCAAGGCCGAGCGCGGCGAGAAGGCGCGCGCGATGATGGCCAAGGTCGGCTTGCGGCCGGAATACTACAACCGTTATCCGCACATGTTCTCCGGCGGCCAGCGCCAGCGCATCGCGATCGCGCGCGCGCTGATCCTGTCGCCGAAGCTGCTCGTCGCCGACGAGCCGGTCTCGGCGCTCGACGTCTCGATACAGGCGCAGGTGCTCAACCTGCTGGCCGACCTCCAGGACGAGCTCAAGCTCGCCTACCTCTTCATCTCGCACGACCTCGGCGTCGTCCGGCACATCGCCCACGACGTCATGGTGATGTATCTCGGCCATGCCATCGAGCACGGGCCGAAGGAGGCGATCTACGCCCGGCCGCTGCACCCCTACACCCAGGCGCTGCTGGCCTCGACGCCGAGCGTCTCCAAGGACAAGCGCCAGCGCATCGTGCTCAAGGGCGAGCTGCCCTCGCCGATGAACCCGCCCAAGGGCTGCGTCTTCTCGACCCGCTGTCCCCATGTCACCGATCGCTGCCGCACGGAGCGGCCGCCGGCGCGCCCGCTCGACGGCAGGCTCGTCGCCTGCCACTACGCCGAGACCTTTCTGGCGCAGGCAGCCTGAGGCCGGCATCCGCCGCTCCGGACCAAGTGCCATGCCGCGTTATCCCGACACCTTTTACGCACGCACCGCCGCGACGACGGGCGTGCGCCGGCCGCCATCGGGCCGCGTCGAGGTCGATGTCGCGATCCTCGGCGGCGGGCTCGCCGGGCTGAGCTGCGCGCTCGCGCTGGCGCGGGCCGGCCGCTCGGTCGCGGTGCTGGAGGCGCAGGCCGTCGGCTGGGGCGCGTCGGGGCGCAATGGCGGCTTCGTCGGCACCGGCTGGTCGCGCAGCTACGCCTCGATCGCGGCTGCGATCGGCGAGGACGAGGCGAAGGTGCTGCACCGCCTCTCGATCGAGGGCCTGGAGATCGTCGCCGCCAACCTCCGCGATCTCGGCATCGCCGCCGCCGATCCCCAACCCGGCAAGATCGCCGCGCTGCGCTATGACGGTGCAGACGCGCTCAAGTCGACACGCGACCGGCTGGCGCGCGACTACGACTACCCGGTCGAGTTCTGGCCGACGGAACAGGTGCGCGACGTGTTGCGCACACAGAGATATCATCAGGCGCTGTTCCATCCGCGCTCCTTCCACATCCATCCGCTCAACTATGTGCGCGGCCTGACCGAGGCGATCGAAAGGCTCGGCGGCCAGGTCTTCGAGGATGCACGGGTGACCTCGGTCGACTTCACCGGCGCGGAGAAGCGGCTCGTCACCGCCGGCGGCGAAGTGCGGGCGCGGACGGTCGTGATCGCCGGCGGTGGCTATACCGACGCGCTGGTGCCGAAGCTGCGCCGCAGCCAGCTGCCGATCGCGACCTATGTGCTGACGACGGAACGGGCGCCCGAGCTGATCGCCAGCGTGATCCGCACGCGCGCCGCGATCAGCGACGACCGCCGCGCCGGCGACTATTACCGCCTGGTCGAGGACGGGCAGCGCCTGCTCTGGGGCGGGCGCATCACCACCCGCACCAGCGAGCCGCGCGACCTCGCCGCCCTGCTGCACGCGACGATGACCGCGACCTATCCCGAGCTCTCGGACCTCAAGGTCGAGATGGCCTGGACCGGGCTGATGTCCTATGCGCGCCATCTGATGCCGCAGATCGGCGAGCTCCAGCCCGGCATCTGGCACTGCCTCGGCTTCGGCGGCCACGGCCTCAACACCACCGCGATCGGCGGAACGGTCGTCGCCGAGGCTATCCTGGGCGCGAGCGAGCGCTACAGGCAGTTCGCGCCCTTCGGCCTCGTCAGCAATGGCGGGCCGTTCGGCATGGCGGCGGTGCAGGCGACCTATTGGTGGTACCAGATCAACGACTGGCTGCGCGAGCGCAAGGCGAGCGCGGCCTAAGGCGCTGTCCGCGGAACTCCCGTCGTCCCGGGCGCAGCGAAGCGGAGACCCGGGACCCATGCCTGAAAGCTTCTCGGACAGGTTCCGGCATGGATCCCGGATCGGCGCCGCTTCGCGGCTTGTCCGGGATGACGCCGAGATATCATTGTCGCTGCAAACGCGCCGCCTGTCGGCTCATGCAGCGAGAAGGCAAGCAGCCTGCGTGCCTGCGCTGGTCGCGACCAGCGGCGGACGCGCCGTGGTGCAGGCGTCGATCCGGACCGGACAGCGGCCGCTGAAGGGGCAGCCCGGCGGCGGCGAGAGCGGGCTCGGCAGGTCGCCGGCCAGGATGATCTTCTCCCGACTGCGCTGCAGCACCGGGTCGGGCAGCGGAATCGCCGAGAGCAGCGCCTGCGTATAGGGGTGCCGCGGCGTCTCGAACATCGCGTCGATCGGCCCGCTCTCCATGACCTGGCCGAGATAAAGCACCATCGCCTCGTCGGCGATGTGCCGGACGACCGAGAGATCGTGCGAGATGAAGAGATAGGCCAATCCGAGGTCACGCTGCAGTTCCAGCAGCAGGTTCAGCACCTGCGAGCGGATCGAGACGTCGAGCGCCGAGACCGGCTCGTCGAGGATCAGGAGACGCGGCGAAAGCGCCAGAGCGCGGGCGATCACGACGCGCTGGCGCTGGCCGCCCGAGAGCGCGCTCGGAAGGCGATCCGCGAAGGTCGACGGCAGGCCGACGCGGTCGAGCAGCTCGGCGACGCGCCGGCGCCGGTCGGCGCGCGTCCGGCCGGCGATGGCCAGCGGCTCGGCTATGCTCTCAGTGATGCTCATCTTCGGGTCGAGCGCGGCGCTCGGATCCTGGAAGACGATCTGGATTTCCTGCGCCAGTCTGGCGCGGTCTCGCCCTCTGAGCCCGGTGACGTCGCGACCGTCGAACAGGACGCTGCCGCCGGTCGCCTGTTCGAGACCGATCACCGCATAGGCCGTGGTCGACTTGCCGCAACCGGATTCGCCGACCAGCGCCAGCGTGCGCCCGGCCGCGAGATCGAACGAAATGCCGTCGACCGCCTTGACCACGCCGCCCGGCGTGCCGACGCCGCGCCGCAGCTTGAAATGGACCTTGAGGTCGCGGACCTGGAGCAGCGGCGCCGCGCTCATGCCAGCGCCTCGACTTGGGCCGAACGCCAGCAGGCGGCCCGGTGTCCCTCACCGACCGAGGCGAGCGGCGGTGCCAGCGCGCAATCGTCATCGGCGAGCGGGCAGCGGGTTCGAAAGCGGCAGCCGTCCGGCCATGATCCCGCACTCGGCACTATGCCTTCGATCGTGCGCAGCTGCCGCTTGCGCTCTCCTTGCAGGCTCGGGATCGTCGCCAGCAGCAGCTTCGTGTAGGGGTGGCGCGGCGCGGAAAACAGCGTCTCCACCGGGCCGCTTTCGACGATGCGGCCGCCATACATCACGCAGACATCGTCGGCGAGATCGGCGACGACGCCCATGTCGTGGGTGATCAGCACGATCGCGGTGCCGACCTCCTGACGCAGGCGGCGCATCAGGTCGAGGATCTGGGCCTGGATGGTGACGTCGAGCGCGGTCGTTGGCTCGTCGGCGATCAAGAGTGCCGGTCGGCAGATCAGGGCCGATGCGATCATGATGCGCTGGCACATGCCGCCCGAGAGCTCGAACGGGTATTGCCGCGCGCGCCTGTCCGCATCGGGGATGCCGACGCGCGTCATCATCGCGACCGCCTCGGCGCGCGCCGCTTTCGCCGAGAGCCCGCGATGCAGGATCAGCGCCTCCTCGACCTGCTCGCCGACGCGCATCAGCGGATTGAGCGAGGCGACCGGCTCCTGGAAGATGATCGTCGCCTGGTTGCCGCGAACCTGCGCCAGCTCCGCCTCGCGAAGCCTCGTCAGGTCACGGCCGTCGAGGCGGATCGCACCGCCGGTCACGCGCGCCGCCTTGGGCAGCAGGCCGAGCACCGAGAGTGCCGACAAACTCTTGCCACAGCCGGATTCGCCGACGATGGCGAGGATGCGGCCGGGGCCGACCGAAAGCGATATGCCGTCGACGATGCGATGGCCGTCGATCGCGACGACGAGATCCTCGATCGCCAGGACGGGCGCGTCCCTTTCCATCAGGCGCTCGCCGCGACCACGGCCGCCCAAGCACTGGTCGGATGGGCCATGCCGGTGAAGCCGCCTCCGGGCGCGGCCATCACCGCCGAGGGGATCGAGAAATTGACCGGATAGAGCGTGTCCTCGACGATCTCGACCGGGAAGGCGCTGGCGACGGTTGCGGCGACATCGGGCTCGGCACGGGCGTCGATCTTGATGCGCGGCGTCGAGGCGTCGAGGCGCGGGCGGTGGAAGGCCTCCTCCAGCGACAGGCCGAAATCAGCCATGAGGGAGATCAGTTGCAGCACGGTCGGAAAGATGGTGCGCCCGCCCGCCGCGCCGATCGCCATCATCGGGCGACCGTCCCGGCTCAGGATCAGCGGGCACATGTTGGCGAGCGGCTTTGCTCCGGCTGCGATGCTGTTGGGCTGGCCCGGCCGCGGGTCGAACCACATCATGCCGTTGTTCATGATGAAACCGGCGTTGGGCAGCGCGACCCGGGCGCCGAAGCGCGACAGCAACGTGTTGGTCAGCGAGACCATGGTGCCCCGACGATCGACCACGCTGACATGGGAGGTGCAGCCGGCTTGCGGCGTCGCGGCGTGGCCCATCGTGGTCAGGCGCGTCGCATAGGCCTCGCGAATGGCGGTGGCGTAAAACAGCGCCGCCTGGGCCGGCGCGGTGTCGCGCGACAGCGGGCCGGCGGCGAGCTTCGCGGCCGCGTCAAAGAAGGTCGGGCCGCCGCTGAGACCCGGGATCGCGGCGATGTCGAGATCGCGATAGCGGCCGGTCAGCGCCGGGGCCCAGACGGGCTGATAGGCGGCGAGGTCGTCGGCGCGGATCGCCGAGCCGCCGGCTTCGAGATCGGCCGCGATCGTGCGGGCGCTTTCGCCTTCGTAGAAATCGCGGGCTCCAGCCTGGGCCAGCCTCCGCAGCAGCGTGGCCTTCCGCGCCATCGGCTTGAAGCGGCGGGTGTCGGCGCCGGCCTTGGGCGCGTGGCCGTCGTCGAGCAGCAGGCTAGACAGCACGGGATCGCGTGCCAGCCCCGCCGCCTCGATCGCGATGCAGAGCGCCGCGAACCAGTCGATCTCGAGCCCGCGCTCGGCATGCGCGATCGCCGGCTGCAGCGCTTCCTCCCAGGACAGCGTGCCGTGGCGTTCGAGGGCGGCAGCGAAGCCGGCGATCGCGCCGGGAACGCAGATCGCGCCATAGCCGGAGACGTTGCGGTCCCCAGTGACGGAGGGCCAGGCGAACCAGTTGCCGGCCTGGGCGTCGGCCAGCGGGTAGTCGGCCGGGCCGAGCCCGCTGGCCGACCGGACGTTGAAGTCGAGGGTCTCGATCGCGCCGGTCGCGCCGTCGGCATGAAGCAGGAAGCCGCCGCCGCCTATCCCTGAGAGCCATGGCTCGACCGTGCTGAGCACGAGCGCGGTGACGACCGCGGCATCCATCGCATTGCCGCCGCGCGAGAGCACGGCGGCGCCGGCCTCGGCCGCATGGCGGTTCTGGGCGGCGACGAGACCGTGCGGCGACGAGACGGCCGGCCTGCGGACGGAGAAGGTCTGCATCAGCGCGGCGACCTGAAGCGCAGCGGCCCGCTCGCCTCCGGCAGACGCAGCGGCACGCTGAAGCGCTCGGCATTGGCGCTCGCCGCGTGGTGGGCCGCGAGTTCGCCGACGGTGGCGATCCAGGTGCCGGGCGAGGCGGTGACGACGTCGAGCAGTTTTTCCAGCATGCGGACCCTGCCGGCGCGGCCGGAAATCCAGTCATGGATCGTCAGCATCATCATCCGGCCTTCGCGGTGCAGGACTTGCCATTCGTCGAGCCAGGCGTCGAGGATGCCGCCCTGGGGCGAGGGCGGACCCTTGTCGGCCGGGCTGCCGGTGAAGCGGAAATAGATCGCGTCGTCGACCGCCCAGAGCACCGGCACCTGCGTCACGCCGTCGATCGTGTAGGGGTGGTCGAAGCCCATCAGCGAGGAATCGTAGAGGCCGCGCCGCCTGACCTCCTCCAGCATGAACGGCGTCATCTCCCAGGCCGGCGAGCGGAACCCCTTGGGCACGATGCCGACCTGGCTCTTGAACAGGGCGAGCGCCTCGTCGATCGCCCGGGTGAATTCATCAGGGCCGGCCTCGGTCGCGATCTCGTGGAAATAGCCGTGCAGGCCGATCTCGTGGCCACGCTCGGCGAAGGCCGGCAGAAGCTCGGGATGGTTCTTCGCCACCAGCCCCGGCACGAACATCGTCGCCTTGATGCCGTAGCGGTCGAGCAGGTCGAGGATGCGCCAGATGCCGATGCGCGGGCCGAACAGGCGCTGCTCGATCTGGCCGAGCGTAGCCGGCGCATCGGGTGCGAGGTTCCATTGATAGGGGCTCTCGGCATCGACATCGACGCTGAAACAGAAGGCGGCCGACTTGCCCTCGGGCCATTCGTAGCCGGCTAGTGGAAAACTTGCAGGCGTCATCGAAGCCTCCGTCACAGCGCGCTCTTCTTGTCCTGATGGACCGCGAGCGAGCCGATCGAATTGCCGCCGTCGACCGTCAGCGTCGCGCCGGTGACATAGGCCGAGGCGTCGCTGGCGAGATAGAGCAGCGCGTTGCCGACATCCTCGCGCGAGGACGGGCGGCCGAGCGGAATCTGCGCGATCGTGTTCTGGACATGCGCCTCGGTGAGTCCCGAGACCTTGCTGCCGGCTGCGAAGCCCGGTTCGAGCGCATTCACGCGAATGCCGTATTCGGCGAGCTCGACGCCGAAGCCCTTGGTCAGCCGGTCGAGCGCGGTCTTCGAGGTCGAGTAGACGCAGGCCGTCCGGCGCATCTTGCGCGAGGCGCCCGACGAGATGTTGATGATCGAGCCCTTGACGCCCTGGCGCACCATCTGCGTCGCGATTTCGCGGGTCAGGATGAAGGGTGCCCGCAGATTGACCGAAAGGATGCGGTCGAACTCCTCGGTGGTCGTGTCCAGCAGGAAGCCGCTCGGATAGATGCCGGCATTGTTGACGAGGATGTCGGCCGCGCCCCAACGCTTTCCGATCTCGGCGGAGAGCGCCTTGATCGAGACCTCGTCGGTGAGGTCGGCGGTCTTGACGAAGCTCTCGCCGGACAGGCCGAGCTCCCCGGCAAGTGCGTCGAGATCGTCGCTGCGGGCGTCGGTCAAGGCAAGCGTCGCACCGGCGGCGTGCAGCGTCTGCGCGAGCCAGCGCCCGATCACGCCGCTCGCCCCGGTGACGAGCGCGCGTTTGCCCTTGATGTCGTCGAACATGATCGTGGTCCTCAGCGAAATCTTGGATCGAGGCGGTCGCGCACGGCGTCGCCGGTCAGGTTGACGGCGAGCACCAGCACGAAGAGACACAGGCCCGGCAGCGTCGCGACCCACCAGGCGGTGGCGACATAGTTGCGCCCGGTCGAGAGCATCGCGCCCCAGCTCGCGGTCGGTGGCTGGACGCCGAGGCCGAGGAAGGAGAGCCCCGCCTCGAACAGGATCATCAGGCCGAATTCGAGCGTCGCGACGACAGAGATCGCGCCGATGATGTTGGGCAGGATGTGGCGGAACAGGATACGCAGGGACCCGGCGTCCATCAGCGCCGCCAGCCGGACATAGGGCATGGTCGCGACGCCGAGCGTCTGGCTGTAGGCGACGCGGGCGTAGCGCGGCCAGCGCGTCAACGCGAGCACCAGCACGACGTTGACGAGGCTGGGACCCAGCACCGCCACGGTGATGATCGCCAGCAGCACGGCGGGGATCGAGAGGAAGACGTCGACGACGCGCATCACCGCGATCTCGACCCAGCCGCGGCGATAGCCGGCGATCATGCCGAGCGTGGTGCCGACGGTACCCGACAGGATGACCGAGGCAAAGGCGACGACCAGCGAGACGCGCGCGCCGTGGACGATGCGGCTGAGCAGATCACGGCCGAGTTCGTCGCTGCCGAGCCAGTAATGGACACTGCGCGAGACGGTGCCCGGCGGCTTCAGGCGGCCGATCAGGTTCTGCTGGTTGGGGTCGTAGGGCGCGATCCAGGGTGCGAATATCGCCGCCATCACCACGAGCGCGACGATCGCCAGCGGCCACCACCGCAGCAACGGCAGCCTGCGTCGCGCAGGCGCTGCGGCGACGGTGCTCATCGCCCGCCTTCCAGCACGATGCGCGGATCGACCAGGCTGTAAAGCAGGTCGCAGGCGAGGTTCAGCGCCACGGTCACGAAGGCGCCCATCAGCACGACGCCCTGCACGATCATGAAATCGCGCGCCAGGATCGCCTGCACCGTCACCTGGCCGATGCCGGGCCAGGCGAAGACCGTCTCGACGATGACGGCGCCGGCGAGCAGGTTGGAGATTTCCAGCGCCGCGACGGTGATCAGCGGGATCGAGGCGTTGCGGGCGATGTGGCGGACGAGCAGCCTCCCCGTCCTGACGCCGCGCGAGCGGGCGGTGCGGGCATAATCCCTGGAGAGCTCGTCGAGCAGGGCCGAGCGGGTGATGCGCGCGAAGGTCGCCATCGAAAGCAGCCCGAGCGCGAAGGACGGCATCACGAGATGAGAGAGATCGCCGGTCGAGGACGGTGGCAGCCAGCCAAGCAGCACCGAGAACACCAGGATCATCAGGATGCCGCTCCAGAAGGTCGGCATGCTCTGGGCCGCCAGCACGAAGCCGGCGGCGATGCGGGCGACAGCCCGGTCGCGGAAAACCGCGAGCACGATCCCGAGCGGCACGCCGATCCCGCAGGCGACGAGGAGCGCGCCGCCCGCCAGCATCAGCGTGTAGGGCAGGCGCGAGGCGATGATCGTGGTGACCGGCACGCGCTGGACGACCGACTGGCCGAGATCGAACCGGGCGAGTTCACTCAGGAAGTCGAGATACTGCACGATGAGCGGCCGGTCGAAGCCGAGCGCGGTGCGCAGCGCATCGACATCGGCCTTGGTCGCGGTCTCCGGCACCAGGAGGTAGGTCGGGTCCCCGGTCAGGCGCTGGACGAAGAAGATCAGCGTCACCACGCCGAGGATGGTGACGACAGCCTGTCCGAGACGCCTGAGCAGGAAGCCTTGCATCGGGAGCGCCGCGCCGGCGTCAGTCCGTCCAGCGCATGCGGTTGAGGAACATGCTCTCGTTCGGCGTCGGGGTGAACTGCAGGTTCTTCGTCGCACCATAGAGCACGGCCGCCTGATAGAGCGGCACCAGCGGCACCTCTGTCGCGATGATCTCCTGCACCTGCCTGTAGGCCGCCAGACGCTTGTCCTTGTCGAGCGTCTGGCGGGCCTCTTCGAGCAGGCTATCGGCCTTCGGGTTGCGATAGGCCGACCAGCCACTGCTCTTGTGGATCAGCGGGAAGAGCACGCCGTCTGCATCCTGGCAGGCGCAAGACCAGCGCCCGAAGCTCAGGGTCGACGTCGTCTCGGGGCCGGCCTGCGAGCGCTTGAGGTAGGTCGCCATATCCGACATCGCGATCTTGACGTTAAGGCCTGCATCGGTGAGCTGCTGCTGGATCGCCTGGACGATGCGCTGGTCGAAGACCGGCGCGGTGGCAAGCTCGATCTCGGCCTTGGCGGCAGGCCCGGCCTCGGCGACGAGCGCCTTCGCCTTGGCGAGATCGTAGCCCGGCCCCTTGAAGCCCTCGATCCAGCCGAAGCTCGCCGGGGTCAGCAATTGCGATACCGGCTTGTCGAAGCCGCCGAGCAATCCTTCGACGAGGCCCTCCTTGTCGATGGCGTGCGCTGCGGCGAGCCTGAGCTTGACGTTGTCGAAGGGCGGCTTGGTCGCGTTGAGGCGGAGATAGGCGACGCGCTCGGTCAGGCCGATCAACGGCTTGGCCTTGGCTGAGGATTTGAGCTGGCCGGCCTGGTCGGCGTCGAGGGTGACACCGAGGTCGCTGGCGCCGGCCTGCAAATTGGCGACGCGCGTCGCGCCATCCGGGACGGCGCGGAAGATCACCGCCGGGAAAGGCCCCTTGTCGCCCCAATAGGCGTCGTTGCGGGCGAGCGCGACCTGCACGCCGCGCTGCCAGCTCTCGAATTTGTAGGGGCCGCTGCCGACGGGCTTGAGGTTGAAGGCGTCCTTGCCGACCGCCTCGACGATCGCCTTGGGCACGATCGAGAGCTTGACGAGCTGGGCGAGCAGGGCCGGATAGGCGCCGTCCGTCGTCAGCTTGACCTTGGTCGGCGAGAGCGCGACGCCATTGACGATCTTGTCGAACTGGCCGAGCTGCGGGCTGCCGAAGGCCTTGTCGGTAATGCGCTTGACGCTGAAGACGACGTCGTCGGCCGTCAGCTTCGAGCCGTCATGGAAGGCGATGTCGGAGCGCAGCTCGAACTCGATCTCGGTGTCGGAGATTTGCGTCCAGCGCGTCGCCACCTGCGGCACGATCTCGCCCTTGTCGTCGCGGGTGACGAGATTGTCGAAGATGTTGCGGTAGACATAGTAGCTGTCGGGGTTCCACTGCACCTGCGGATCGAGCGAGGACGGCTCGTTGACGAGGTCGACGACGAGCCGCTCCTTCGAGGCGAAGGCAGGCGCCGCGCCCAAAGCGAGGGCGGCTGCGAGAATCGCGGTCAGGTGGATCGCCCGCGCGAGACTGGACATCACTGCTGCTCCTTCGATTGGGGAATGGTCGCCGATGCGGCGATGGTCCTGGCCGCGACCGCGCGGCGGCGCGCCGAGCGCCGGGCCGGCTGCGCCAGCCCGGACGATGCGGCAAGGAAGGCCTGGGCGAGCGCCGCAGCGAGGCGGCGATGCTCTTCGTCGATGGCGCGGGTCGCTGCGCCGGCATCACCCGCGGCAAGCGCGGCCAGGAGATCGTCGAGCGCAGCCGGCGCGACCGGATGGCCCGCGAGGTCGAGCAGGCGCAGGATGCGGTCGGAATGGTCCCAGATCTCGCCGAGCCAGCGCCGCGCGATCGCGCCGGCCTCGGTCGCGAGCAGGTCGCGCAACTGTCGCTCCGCGATTCGCACTGTTGCCAGCGCGGCCGGCTCGGGGCGATCGGCGACGCTGGCGATCATGTCGAGCAGCGCGCGCGCCGCGGCCTGTCGCTGGCCGCTCAGACGCACCGTCGCCAGCGACGGCTCGAGCCGGCGGCGGCCGTCGAGCATGGCGGTGATCAGCGCGGCGTCGACAGGCGCGATACGCCAGCCCTGCCGGGCATGGCGCGTGACGAAGCCGGCCGCAGCCAGGTCGGTCAGCGCGACGCGGATGCCGGCGCGGCCGAGACCGAAGCACTCCGCCAGCGCGGCCTCATGCACGAATTCGCCGGGTGCGAGTTCGCAGGACAGGACCGCCTTCCGCAGCCGCCGCGCCGCGACCTCCAGCCGCGCTTCGGCACTTGGAAGCGAAGGCGCGAAGGTGGCGGAGGTGTCGAGCATGCCCGGCAATCTGAAGCAGGCCGTGAGATTTCACAAGCATCTTGTGAGAGGTCAATTTCCCAATGGTGCCGTGCTTGCAAGGATGCCATTCCCGTCTTGTCGCCATTGAACCGGCAAGGCGTGGTGGCTAGATCGCGCCGATGGCACAGCATCTGGAATTCGGTCTCGACACCTTTGGCGACGTCACCATGGGCAGCGATGGTGCGCTGCTGCCGCACGCCGCCGTGATCCGCAACCTCGTTGCTGAGGCGGCCCTCGCCGACCGCCTCGGGATCGATTTCTTCGGCATCGGCGAGCATCACCGCGCCGATTTCGCGGTCTCGTCGCCAGAGATGGTGCTGGCCGCGATAGCTGCGCAGACGAGCCGGATCCGGCTGGGCTCGGCCGTGACGGTGCTGAGTTCCGACGACCCGATCCGCGTCTTCCAGCGCTTTTCGACGCTGGATGCGCTCTCGCAGGGCCGGGCCGAGATCATCCTGGGGCGCGGCTCCTTCACCGAGTCCTTCCCGCTGTTCGGCTTCGAGCTCTCGGACTACCAGAGGCTGTTCGAGGAGAAGCTCGATCTCTTCGCCGCGCTGCTGGAGGGTAAGCCGGTGAACTGGCAGGGCAGCGTCCGGCCGCCGCTGCAGGACCAGCGCGTCTTCCCGCCGATCGAGATCGGCCGCCTGAAGACTTGGGTCGGCGTCGGCGGCAGTCCGGAATCGGTCGTACGCGCGGCACGCTACGAGCTCCCGCTGATGCTGGCGATCATCGGCGGCGATCCGGCCCGCTTCAAGCCCTATGTCGATCTCTACAACCGGGCCTTTTCGCAGATGAACCTGCCGGTGCAGCCGATCGGCGTGCATTCGCCGGGCTATGTCGCCGACAGTGACGAACAGGCGCGCGAAGAATTGTGGCCGCACTACAAGGCGATGCGCGACCGGATCGGCGCCGAGCGCGGCTGGGGCCCGATGGGACGGGCCGAGTTCGAGCGGGAGATCGCCGGCGGCTCGCTCTACGCCGGTTCGCCCGAGATGGTGGCGCGCAAGATCGCGGCGACGGTCGAAACACTCGGGCTCTCGCGCTTCCAGATGAAGTACAGCGCCGGCACCCTGCCGCACGGGCTGATGATGCGCAGCATCGAGCTTTACGGCAGCACGGTCGTGCCGATGGTGCGCGAGCTCCTCAGCTCTTGATAAGCCCGGCCATCCTCGGCAGCCAGAGCGCGAGCTCGGGGAAGAAGGTGACGGCGATGACGATGCCGAGCATCGCGACGATGAAGGGCGGCACCTCGCGAAAAATCTCCGAGAGTGGCGTGCCCGTCAGCCCGGCCATCACGAACAGCAGCAGCCCGTGCGGCGGCAGCGTCAACCCGACCATCATGTTGAGCACCACGACGATGCCGAAATGGACGAGGTCGATGCCCAGACCCTGCGCCACCGGCACGATCAGCGGCACGATCACCAAGAGGATCGTGACCTCGTCGAGCACGATCGCCAGCAGCAGCATCAGGAGGTCGACGATCAGCAGGAACTGCGTCGCCGACAGGTTCCAGGCGAGCAGCGTCGACTGGAGCAGGCGCGGCACGCCCTCGTTGGCGACCGCATAGTTGAAGACGAAAGCGCCAGCCATGATCAGAGCGATCATCGCCGTCGCCTTGACCGTCTCGCCCATCACGCCGATGAGCTGCGCCGGCTTCAGCGTCCGGTAGACGACGAAGGCGAGGATCAGCGCATAGCTCGCGGCGATCGCCGCGGCTTCCGTCGGCGTGGTGACGCCGGAATAGATCAGCCCGAGCAGGATGCCGGGAAGCGCAAGCGGTGCCAGCGCCCGACTGAAGACGCCCGGCATCTCGCTCCAGGACACCCTCTCCTCGCGTGGAAAGTTTCGCCGGCGGGCGATGATCGCGATCACGCCCATCAGGGCGAGCGCCATCATCCCGGCCGGGACGAGACCGCCGAGGAACATCGCGCCGACCGAGGCATTGGCGATCAGCGCGTAGAAGATCATCGGGATCGAGGTCGGCATCAGCGGACCGAGCGTCGCCGAGACGACCGAGGTCGCCGCCGCGAAACCGCGCGGATAGCGGCCGTTCCTGGTCATCATCCGCGCCACGATCAGGCCGGGGCCGGAGGCGTCGGCGACGGCCGAGCCGCTCATGCCGGAAAAGATCAGGTTGGAGACGACGTTGACCTGCGCCAGCCCGCCCGGCAGATGCCCGACCATCGCCGAGCCGAAGCGCAAAAGCCGCTCGATCACGCCGCTGGCGTTCATGACGTTGGCGACGAAGATGAACAGCGGCACCGCGATCAGGAGATAGGAGTTGTAGAGCCCGTTCATCGTCTGGTCGACGACGAGCCCGACATCCTGATGCGTCGCGATCATGTAGGCGAAGCCAGCCGCCAGCATGGAGAGGCCCAGCGGCGCGCCGAGGATGGCGGCGAGCGTGAAGACGCCGAGCAGAACCCACAAGCCCTCGGACATGCGCGCTTCGTCCTTAGTTCAGATGTAGGAGCGCCAGCGCGGGCCGAGCAGCTTGACGCCGAGCCAGAGCGAGCGCGCCACCACGGCGACGAGGAAGAGGCCGAAGCAGGAGTAGATCAGGTCGAGCCGCAGGTTCAGGACTGGGGTTCGCTCGCGCCACAGGAAGGCGATGTAGTCGAGCGAGCCAGGCAATGCCCAGGCGAAGATGCCGCCGACGAGGACGAGCCGCGCCAGCGCCATAATCCGCTTCCAGCGGTCCGGGAGGGGGCGGTAGACCAGATCGAAGGTGATCTGCTCCCTGTCGCGCACGACGAAGGCGTTGGCCCAGAAGATGATCCAGATGAACAGGATCACCGAGACCTCGTCGGCCCAGGCCGCCTCGTCATGCTCGAGATAACGGGTGATGATCTTGTAGTTGAAAATCAGGAAGACGAGCCCGAACATCAGCGCCGGCACGAGCGCAACGAGCCGTCCCAGGCGCGACGGCTCGGCCTCCCCGCTACCAGCCTCTTCGGGCGCAGCCGGCGTCATCGCGAGCCTCAGGCCTCGGCGACACGCTTGAGCCAGGCCATGTCCCACGCCTTGGTGGCGTCGGCGCCGGTATAGGCCTTGTCGGCCGCCTCGCGGAACGGCGCGAGATCGATCGCATCGACGCTCAAGCCGCGACCCTTGAGCGCGTCGATGATCGAGGCCTCGTCGGCGAGGCGGCCGTCGTCGCCGGCCTTGGCGACCTTCCGGGCGGCGGCCTGCAGCGCCGTCTTCTGCGGGGCCGAGAGCTTGTCCCAGACCGGCTTGGCGATGGCGAAGAAGACCGGCTGCAACATGTGCGAGGTCAGCACGACCTGCTCGCTGACCTCGTAGAGCTTGGCCGCGTTGAAGATCGAGAGCGGGTTCTCCTGGCCGTCGACCGTGCCGGTCTTCAGCGCGAGATAGACCTCGGGCATGCCGAGCGGCAGCGGGCTCACCCCCAGCGTGCGGCCGAGCAGGAGCCATTCCGGCCCGGCCGGCATGCGCAGCTTGATGCCCGTGAGATCGGCCGGCCCTTTCACCGCGCGCTTGGTGCGCAGCGAGACCTGGCGGGTGCCGAGATAATGCGTCGCGAGAATTTCGATCCCCATCTTGTCGGCGACGGTCTTGCGGTATTCCTCGCCCATCGGCCCGTCGAAGACGCGGCGCAGATGGGCATGGTCCTTGAACAGATAGCCGCGGTTGAAGAAGCCGAGCTCGGCGACCTGCTGGGCCACCTCGAAGGTGGTCATCGTGCTCATTTCGAGGTTGCCGCGCTGCAGCGCCTGCACCTCGGTGCCCTGCTTGAACAGCGTCGAGGCGGTATGGACGCTGACATTGAGGCCGGCATTGGCGCCGTCCAAATCGGCCTTCAGCGCATCTAGCGCCTTGGCCAGGAAATCGCTCGGCGGCGCGGCCGTCGAGATCCGGATCTGGACCGGGGCCTGCGCCAGCGCGCTGCCCGCATGGGCCAGCATGGCGCTCGCGAGAGCGCCCTTCATCACCTCACGACGCGTCGTCATCACAGTTCTCCCCTTGTTTGAACCCGACATTCCCTGTCCCACCGTCAAAGGCCGAGCCCGCCCAGCGATTTGCCGCCGTCGACGAACAGCGTCTGGCCGGTGATGAATCTGGTCGCCGGCGACGCCAGGAAGGCGATGGCACCGGCGATGTCCTCGGGATCGGCGGCGCGACCGCTCGGCTCCAGCGCCTGCGCCCTGGCGTATTGGTCGGCCGGCATGGCCCGTGTCATCGGCGTGTCGGTGAAGCCCGGCGCGACCGAGTTCACCGCGATCTCGCGCGGCCGCAATTCCATCGCCATCGCGCGGGTCAGCCCGACGACGCCGGCTTTCGAGGCGACGTAGTGGGCGAAGTTCGTGCCGCCCAGCGCCGCGCGCGAGGAGACGGTGACGATGCGCGCGCCAGGTTTCATGCGGCGCGCCGCCTCCTGGCAGGCGATGAAGACCCCGAGCAGGTTCACGTCGAGCATCGACCGGAAATCATCGTCGCTGATCGCGTCGAAGGCGCGCGGCTGATAGGCACCGGCGACGCAGACCAGCGCGTCGAGCGAGGCCGGCGTCGCGATGGCGGCGGCGACCGCCGGCCGGTCGCGGACATCGAGCGCGCAGGTCTCGAGCCGCTCCGTGCCGGCATCGGCTTCGAGATCGTCCAGTCTCTCGGCATCGCGGTCGGCGGCGACGACATGGAAGCCGTCCGCGATCAGCCGCAGCACCGTCGCGCGCCCGATCCCGGACGCACCGCCTGTCACGAATGCGACCGGCGCGGCCGACATCTCAAGCCGCCGCCTGGATGACGACATTGAGCGTGCCGATGCCCTCGATCTCGGCCTCGACCTTGTCGCCGACGCTGAGGAACGTGCCCTTGGGCACGCCGACGCCGGCCGGCGTGCCGGTCAGGATGACGTCGCCCGGATCGAGCGTCATGATCTTCGAGGCGATGGAAATCTGCTCCGCCAGCGAGAAGATCATGTCGGTCGAGCGGCCGTCCTGCTTGAGCTCGCCATTGACCGAGAGCTTGAGCCCGAGATCCTGCGGATCGGCGATGGCCGAGGCCGGGACGAGGCGCGGTCCGAGCGGGCAGCAGGTGTCGTTGGCCTTACCCGCCACCCAGTCGAGCTTGTAGAAGGTCTCCGGCGCGCGATTGTGGTCGCGGGCGGAGAAATCGATCGCGACGGTGTAACCCGCGACATGCGACAGCGCGGTCTCGACGGAGACGTTGCGGGCGGTCTTTCCGATCACGGCGGCGAGCTCGATCTCCCAGTCGAATTTCTCGGTGCCGATCGGCATGCGCACGGTCGCGCCCTCGCCGACGACTGCATTGCGCGGCGGCTTCATGAAGAAGAACAGCCGCTGCTCCTCCTTCTTCGCGCCGGGCATGCCCATTTCGGCGAGGTGATCGAAATAGTTCGCGCCGGCGCAGAGGATTTTACCGGGATAGAGCAGCGGCGCCAGCCGACGCGTGGCGGTGATGCGATCGGCCGGCGCGAGCTTGCCGGCGGCCTCGGCGAGCGCGGCGCTGCTGCGCGGCCAGTCGGCGAACAGGCCGATCACGCTCGACTGGCCGGCGAGCCCAATACGCGCCAAGGACGGCTCCAGGGCGTAGAGCGCATCATCCGCTTCGAGACAGGCAACCGGCGCACCCGCCATCTCGACCGTCACCAGCGCCCAACCCGCCTTCGCCATCGCCGCCATCTCCACTCACGAGCGCCTTGCTATGAGATCAGAATGATTTTATAAAATCTGCGAGTCAACATGAAATATGGCGCGGCGATGGACAGCCTCACCGAGAGAAGCTCGCAAGCCGAGCGCGCCTATGAGCGGCTGCGCAGCGAGATTCTGCATGGCGACCTGATGCCGGGCGAGCGGCTGCGCGCGAACGACCTGCAAGATCGCTTCCAGCTCGGCCTGACGCCGATCCGCGAGGCGCTGATGCGGCTCTCGACCGAGGGGCTGGTCGCCGCCGAAACGCATCGCGGCTCGCGGGTGACGCAGACCTCGCTCGCCGAATTCGCCGACCTGATGGCGACGCGCCGCGAGATCGAGCGGCTCTGCCTCACCAAGGCGATCGCCCATGGCGACGCGGGCTGGGAAGCGGAGATCGTCGCGGCCATGCATATGCTGTCGCGTACGCCGCTGCCGGCCTCGCAGGAGGACCGCGAGGCGGCGGCGCTGTGGGAGAGCCGCCACCGACGTTTCCATCTGGCGCTGGTCGCGGCCTGCGGCTCTGACTGGCTGCTGCGCTTCTGGACGACGCTCGCCGACCATTCCGAGCGCTACCGCAAGATCCGGCTGCTTCACCACCGCGAGGCGCAGGCCGAGGTCCGCGACGTCGCCAGCGAGCACGCCGCGATCATGGAGGCGGTCATCGCCCGCGACGTGGGCAGCGCCTGCGACCTGCTGGACGCCCATCTGCGCGCAACGCAGAGCAGCGTGGCGCGGCTGCTTCAGATGGATTCTGCGCAGGAGACGACGCCATGATCATCCGTTCCGCCGTACTCGAAGGCGAGGTGCCCGAAGCCGACCGCGCCCATTTCGACCGGCAGATGCGCGAGACCGTCCGGCCCGCGATCCTACGCTATCCCGGCATTCGCGCCTGCAAGCTGCGCTGGCTGGCCGAGCAGGAGGCCGGCGCCCCGCCCGTCTACATCGTCTTCGACCTCTATTTCGACAGCGTCGAGGCGATGCACGCGGCGCTCGCCAGCGAGATCCGCCAGGAGGTGCGCCAGCAGCTCGGAACGATCATGCCGCTGTTCAAGGGGCGGGTGTATCACCTCGTGCTGGAGGAAGAGGGCTGAGCCTTCCGGGCGATCTGGCTGGACTTACTGGCTGCAGCGCATCAAATCGTACTCGATTTGACGACCGAAACGTTTCGGACTAGCGTTTTGGTCGGAGAATCTGTATGTCGCTTGTCCGCATCGCATCCGCACTCGGCCTGTCCGTGACCACCGTGTCGCGGGCGCTGGGCGGTTTCGGCGATGTCGCCGAGGCCACCCGCAAGCGCGTCGAGGCCGAGGCCGAACGCATCGGCTACCGTCCCAACGCGACCGCGCGGCGCCTGCGCGGCGGCCGCAGCGACGCCGTCGGCATCGTGCTGCCGACCGGTCCCGGACAGTTCGACGATCCGTTCTTCCTGCGCATGATCGGCGCGCTCGGCCCGCGTCTGGAGGCGGCCGGGCTCGACCTGATCGTCTCGAGCGCGCGGGCCGGCGCGGACGAACTCGCGCTTTACCGCCAGCTCGTCGAGAACCGCCGTGTCGACGCGATGTTCGTCGCCCGCACGCGCCGCCACGACCCGCGCGTGCGCTATCTGATCGAGGCCGGCCTGCCCTTCGTCGTCCATGGCCGCACCGAGGAGGGCCGCCACGCCTTCGTCGATGTCGACGGCATGGCGGCCTTCCGCGAGGCGACCCGCCGGCTGATCGATTTCGGCCATCACCGCATCGGCTTCATCGGGGTACCGCTCGACTACAGCTTCGGGTTCTTCCGCGAGGCCGGCTGGCGCGAGGCGCTGGACGAGGCCGGGCTTGCGACCGGGCCCGCCCGCTTCGGCGCGGCGAACGAGGAGAACGGCTTCCGGCTCGCCAGCGAGTTGCTGGCGGTCGATCACCCGCCCTCCGCCCTGCTCTGCGCTACCGACCGGCTCGCCTTCGGGGCGTTGCATGCGATCGGCTCCCTCGGCCTGAGCGCCGGGCGCGACATCTCGCTCATCGGCTACGACAACTCTCCGGCCGCGACCTATGCCGCGACGCCGCTGACCAGCTTCGACGCTGACATCGAAGGCGCGGCCGGGCGGATGCTCGACATGCTGCTGGCGCAGCTTGCCGGCACGCCTGCCGACGGCCTCGGCGAGATCCGCCAGGCGACGCTGGTTCCGCGCCGCTCGGACGGACCGGCTGTGAAAGAGACGACCATCAAGGGCTCGACAAAGAGCCCGGCAAAAACCCGGGAGGAGAGAACCGATGACGAAGGGCTTCGCGACTAGGCGGTTTTTCCGCAGCGCCGTCGCTGCCGCCGCGCTGCTCTGCGCGAGCGGGATCGCCAGCGCGCAGGTGGTGTTCCTGTCGACGCAATTGCGGCCCATCGAGGCGGCGCAGAAGATGCGCTCCGAGATCCTCAAGGATTTTCCGGGCGGGGCGGATTTCGTCACCGAGCAGCCGCCGCAGCTCGGCGTCCACATCCGTGCCGAACAGCAGGCCGGCAAGCCGGTCTCCAGTCTGATCGGGGCGCTGCACGGCGAATTGCAGCCGCTGGCGGCGGAGTCGTTGACGCCGCTCGACGATGTGCTGGCGAGCCTCAAGGACCGGGGTCTGAATCCCGGCATGGTCGAGGCCGGCAAGCTCGGCACCGACAAGCAGATGTTCATCCCCTGGATGCAAGCGACCTACATCATGGCCGCCAGCAAGCAGGCCCTGCCCTTCCTGCCGGAGGGGGCCGACATCAACGCCTTGACTTATGACCAGCTCGCGCAATGGGGCGCCAACATCCAGGCCAAGACCGGCAAGCGGATGCTCGGCTTCCCGGCCGGGCCGACCGGGCTGATGCACCGCTTCTTCGAGGGCTATCTCTACCCGTCCTATACCGGCGGCGTGGTCACGACCTTCAAATCGCCCGAGGCGGTCGCGATGTGGACCAAGTTCCGCGAGCTCTGGAAGACGGTCAACCCGAACTCGACCAATTACGGTTTCATGCAGGAGCCGCTGCTCTCCGGCGACGTTTGGGTCGCCTTCGACCATATCGCAAGGCTTTCCGACGCACTGCAGCGCAAGCCCGACGAGTTCGTCGCCTTCCCTGCGCCGGCCGGACCGAAGGGGCTGGGCTACATGCCGGTCGTCGCGGGGCTCGCCATCGCCAAGGGCGCGCCGCAGGCGGATGCTGCGAAGAAGCTGATCGACTATCTGACCAAGCCGGAGACGCAGGTGAGGACGGCGAAGGCGACCGCTTTCCTGCCCGTCGCCAAGGTGGAGATGCCGGCCGACATCGAACCCGGCCTCAAGCTCCAGATCGACGCGGTGCAGAAGATGACGAGCGCGAAGAACGCGCTGGTCAGCCTGCTTCCGGTCGGGCTCGACCAGCGCGGCGGCGAGTTCGACAAGGTCTATGTCGACACCTTCCAGCGCATCGTGCTGCGCGGCGAAGACCCCAAGACCGCGCTCGACCGCCAGGCCGAGTCGCTGAAGCGGATCATCACCGAAACCAAGGCGCCGTGCTGGCTGCCGGACAAGCCGAGCCAGGGCCCCTGCCCGGTCGAGTGAGGCGCATAAGCCATGCGCGAGAGCCACGCCCTGCCCTATCTGCTGATCGCGCCCTCGGTACTGTTCCTGACGGGATTGTTCCTGGTCCCGCTCGGGCAGACGGCCGTGCTCGCCTTCCAGCAGAGCGGGGCCTGGAGCTTCGGCAATTTCCAGCGCATGGCCGACGACCTCAACTTCCCTGACGCGGTCCGCAACACCTTTGCCGTGGTGTTGTTGGCAGTGCCGCTGCAGATCGCGCTGGCGCTCGCCATGACGATGATGCTGCGGCAGGTGAAGCGCGGGCGCGACATCCTGGTCTGGGTCTGGTCGATCCCGCTCGGCATCTCCGACCTCGCCGCGGGGCTGGTCTGGCTGGCGATACTGGCCGACCAGGGCTGGTTCAATTCGCTTCTGTTCAAGCTCGGGCTGATCGGCCAGCCGCAGGCCTGGCTGACCTATGAGACGCCGCTGGCGCTGCTGGCGGCGATCGTCTTCGCCGAGATCTGGCGGGCGACCGCAATCGTCTTCGTCATCCTGCTGTCGGGCGTGCAGCTCCTGCCCAAGGAGTATGAGGAGGCGGCCGAGGTCTTCGGCGCGACGCCCTGGCAACGCTTCCTGCGGATCACGCTGCCCCTGCTCAAGCCTTCGATCCAGACGGCGCTGATCCTGCGCACCGTGCTCGCCTTCGAGATGTTCGCGATGGCACTGGCGCTGGGCGGGCGGAATTTTCCTGTTCTCGTCAGCGAGGCCTTCAACGCGCAGTATTTCAGCCAGGATTACGGCGTCGCGGCCGCCTATGCCGTGATCGTCATGGCGATCTCGGTCGCAGCCACGATCGTCTATCTCGTGGCGCTGCGGGTGCCGCAGGAGCAGCGGGCATGAACCTGCGCCCCTCCCGCTTCGACCGCGCGCTTTTCCTCGCCGGCATCGCCGTGCTCTGCGCCTGGACGCTGGTGCCGATCTACCTGCTGGCGCTGGGCGCGCTCGGCGGACGCGACATCGTCTCGCTCTGGCCGAAACCCTTCGCGCCCTTCGGCGTCTCGCTTGCGACCCTGAAGACCTTCCTCGCCATCGACGGCGTCTGGCGCGCGACCTGGGTCAGCGTCCAGGCAGCCGCCCTGACCATGCTGCTGGCGCTCGCCATGGGCATCCCCGCCGGCTATGCGCTGGCGCGGTTCCAGTTCCGGGGCGCGGGCGGCTATCGCATCCTGATCCTGATGACGCGCGCCTTCCCGGTCGCGATCCTGGCGCTGCCGCTGACGGTCTCCTTCATCCGGCTCGGCGTCTACGACACGCCGCTGGGCGTCGCATTGGTCCATGCCGTGCTGGCGACGCCCTTCGCCGTGCTGGTCTGCTCCAGCCTGTTCGTCGCGATCCCGCGCGAGCTTGAGGAGGCCGCCTGGGTCTTCGGCTGCTCGCGCTTCACCGGCTTCTTCAAGGTCGTGCTGCCGCTTGCCCTGCCGGGCATCGCCGCGGCCTCGATCTTCGCCTTCGTGCTGTCATGGAACGAGGTTTTCGCGGCGTCCGTGCTCACCGTCCGGCAGCGGACGCTGACGGCCTATCTGCTCTCGGTGCTGTCTGAATCGCCGCTGCATCTGCAATTCGCCGGCGGGCTCGTGCTGATCGTGCCGTCGGTCTTGTTCATCTTCCTCGTGCGCCGTCGCCTGTTCGCGATGTGGGGCATCAGCAACCGATGAGCAGGATGCGAAAAAGTGGGAACCGGTTTTTCGCAACCAATCCTGTGATGACGAGCTGAGGACGGGCATGGCCAGCATCACCATCAAGGGCGTGGCGAAGTCCTTCGGCGAGGTCCAGGCCCTGGCCGAGGTCGATCTGACCGTCGCCGACGGCGAATTCCTGGCGCTGCTCGGCCCGTCGGGCTGCGGCAAGACCACGCTCTTGCGCATCATCGCCGGACTGGAGACGCAGACGAAGGGCCAGGTGCTGATCGGCACGCGCGACGTCTCTTTGCTGCCGCCGCGCAAGCGCGGGCTCGCCATGGTGTTCCAGAACTACGCGGTCTTCCCGCACATCACCGTGTTCGAGAACGTCGCCTTCGGGCTGCGCATGGCCAAGGCCGACAAGGCGCGTGTCAACGCACAGGTCGAGAAGGCCGCTTCGCTCTTGCATATCGAGCAATTGCTGCAGCGCTACCCCGCCCAGCTCTCGGGCGGGCAACGCCAGCGCGTCGCGGTGGCGCGAGCGCTCGCGGTCGAGCCAGCCGTGCTGCTGATGGACGAGCCGCTCTCCAACCTCGACGCGCTGCTCAGGCTGGAGATGCGGGCCGAACTGAAAGCCGTGCTGGCCGGCGCAGGGACGACGACGATCTACGTCACCCATGACCAGACCGAGGCGATGGGCCTCGCCGACCGGATCGCCGTGCTGCATTCCGGCAAGATCGAGCAGATCGGCTCGCCCTCGGACATCTACGACCGGCCGCGCACGCGCTTCGTCGGCGGCTTCGTCGGCAACCCGCCGATGAATTTTTTCGAGCTGCCGGTGGCGGATGGCCGGGTCGATCTCGGCGGCTTGCAAGTCGCTGCGCCGCCGGGCGCCGGCAGCACCGCGATCCTCGGCCTGCGCGCCGAGGATGTGGCGCTCGCAGGCGAAGGCGAGCCGGGCTTCTCCTTCTCTCTCAGGGTCGCCGAACTGCTCGGCCCGCAGGTCCAGCTCACCGGCACCGCAGCCAGAGGGCAACCGCTGCGCGTGGTGCTCCCGGCGGGCGCAGCGCTGCCGGTGCTGAACCCCGGCGCGACCCTGCGGCTGAAGCCCGACATCGCCCGGCTGAGCTGGATGGACACGAACGGCATCGCCCTGGAGGCCCGCTCATGACCCGCATCGAACAGGCCCGCGCCATCCTCGCCGCCAATGACCGCGGCGGCTACACCGTGCCGACCGACAGGCTGTATCCGTTCCAGTGGAACTGGGATTCCGCTTTCGTCGCGATGGGCTGGGCAACCTTCGACGGCGCGCGCGCCTGGCGCGAGATCGAGCGCCTGCTCGAAGGCCAGTGGGAGGACGGCCTCGTGCCGCAGATCGTCTTCCACGCGCCGTCCGACGACTATTTCCCGGGACCGGAGGTCTGGGGCATCAAGCGCTCGCCGCCGACGTCGGGCATCACCCAGCCGCCGGTGCTGGCGAGCGCGGTGCGCTTCGTGCTGGAGCGACTGGGCGAGGCCGACGAGGCGCGGGCGGCGGCGATCTATCCCAAGCTCGTGCTGAACCATGGCTGGTGGGACGCTGCCCGCGATCCCGGCCATACCGGGCTCGTCGCGACGCTGCATCCCTGGGAGACCGGCATGGACAACAGCCCGGCCTGGGACGCCGCACTGGAGCGCGTGCCGACGCAGACCACGACGCCAATCCAGCGCCGCGACACTGGCCATGTCGACGCAACCTTCCGGCCGCGCGGCATCGAATACCAGCGCTTCATCCATCTGGTCGACATTTTCCGTGAGGCCGGCTGGAAGCCTGAGCGGATGCTGGCCGTCTCGCCCTTCAAGGTCGCCGATGTCGCGACGAACGCGATCCTGCTGCGGGCCGAGCGCGACCTTCTGGCGCTGGCGGAGCGCTTCGGCTCGGCCGTGGAACGGGCGGCCGTCAAAGAGCGCATCGCCCGCAAGCAAACGGCGCTCGCCGGGCTCTGGCACGAGCCGCTCGGGGCTTACCTCTCGCGCGACCTGATCGCGGGCGAGGCGATCCCGGTCAGGACCTCGGCCGGCTTCCTGCCGCTCTTCGCCGGCCTGCACGGAAAGGCCGATGTGCTCGCGACGCGGCTGCAGGACTGGCACGCGCGCGACATCGCACTCGTGCCCTCGACCGATCCCGACGAGCCGCGCTTCGAGCCGCAGCGCTACTGGCGCGGGCCGGTCTGGTCGGTGGTCAACTGGATGATCGCCGAGGGGCTGCGCGAGGCCGGTGCGGCGGACGCTTCCGCGCTCGTTCTGGCCGACACGCGCCGGCTCGTCGGCGATGCCGGCTTCAGCGAGTATTTCGACTCGACCAGCCGCGCCGGCATCGGCGGCGGCACCTTCTCCTGGACCGCCGCGATCGACCTGCTGCTGGCGGAAGGCACTGCGGCATGAGCCTCCCCGCCGGCGGCGCGATCGCAACCTTGGGCGCGATCGACTGCGACCTGCATCCGGCGGTTCCGGGCATCGCCGCGCTGATCCCCTATCTCGAACCGCACTGGGCCGACGCGGTGGCGCAGCGCGGCATCCACGACCTCGAATCGACCAGCTATCCGCTGCGCGCGCCGCTCTCGTCGCGGCCGGACTGGCGGATCGACGGCAGCAAGGCCGGCTCCGACGTCGCGCTGCTCGCGGCGCAGGCGCTCGACGGTTTCGGCGCGCAGGCCGGCATCCTGAACTGCCTCTATGCGGTGACGACCCTGTTCAGCGAGGACATGGCGGCGGCCTTCGCCCGCGCCGTCAACGACTGGTTGGCGGCGGAATGGCTCGACCGCGATCCAAGGCTGCGCGCCTCGATCGTCGTGCCGATCCAGAGTCCGCAACTGGCTGCTGCCGAAATCGAGCGCCGGGCGGGCGATCGCCGCTTCGTCCAGGTGCTGCTGCCCTGCCTCTCCGACCAGCCGCTCGGCCGGCGCAGCCTCTGGCCGATCTATGAGGCGGCGGAGAAGCACGGCCTGCCCGTCGGCATCCATGCCGGCTCGACCTATCGCCACCCGGTGACGCCGGTCGGCTGGCCATCCTATTTCACCGAGGACTACGTCAACCAGGCGCAAGGGTTCCAGACGCAGTTGACCAGCCTGGTCTGCGAGGGCGTGTTCGGCAAATTCCCAGGCCTCAAGGTCGTGCTGATCGAGTCCGGCTTCACCTGGCTGCCGGCCTATCTCTGGCGGCTGCACAAATACTGGCGCGGCCTGCGGATGGAGATTCCGTGGGTCGACCGGCCACCGCCGGAGATCATTCGCGAGCAGGTCCGCTTCACCTTGCAGCCGGTCGATGCGCCCGTCGATGGGCAGGCGCTGCAGCGCGTGCTCGACCAGATGGGCTCCGACGACCTGCTGCTGTATTCGAGCGACTATCCGCATTGGCAGTTCGACAGTTGCGACGTGCTGCCGCCGCTTTTGCCCGACAGCCTCAAACGCAAGATCCTGATCGATAACCCGCTGGCGACCTATCCCCGCATCAAGGAGGATTTCGCATGAACATGGAACTTCCAACGCGCCCGCAAGCCGACACGACGATCGTGCGGCCGGTGATCGCCGATTGCGACATCCATCCCTGCCTCGCCAAGCCCGCCGACATCCTGCCTTTTCTGCCCAAGCGCTGGCAGGAGCACGCCATGACCTATGGCATGCTGCCGCGCCATGGCTACCAGAGCGGGCCGGCCTATCCCAAGGGCCAGCCCGATGCGGCGCGGCTCGATTCCTGGCCTGAGAACGGCCGGCCGGGCAGCGATCTCGCCTTCATGCAGAGGCAGCATCTCGACGCCAACAAGGTCGAGCTCGGCATCATGACGGTGATCGCACCCGCCGCCGGCGCGGCGCAGAACCTCGATTACAGCGCGGCGCTGGCCCGCGCCCTGAACGAATGGCAGGTGGCGGAGTGGACCAGCAAGGACAGCCGGCTCAAGGCCTCGATCATCGTGCCCTATGAGGACGGCAAGGCTGCCGCCGCCGAGATCGACCACTGGGCCGGGCACGAGGCCTTCGTCCAGGTGCTGCTGCTGAGCCGCACCGCCGAGCCGCTCGGGCAGCGGCGCTACTGGCCGATCTACGAGGCGGCGCAGCGCGCGAAACTCCCCATCGGCGTCCACGCTTTCGGCTATGGCGGCTATCCGGTCACGGCCGGCGGCTGGCCGTCCTATTACATCGAGGAGATGGTTGGGCATGCGCAATGCTGCCAGGCGCTGCTGACCTCGATGGTGCTCGAGGGCGTGTTCGAGCGTTTTCCGGGCACGCGCATGGTGCTGATCGAGGCCGGGCTCGCCTGGCTGCCCTCGCTCGGCTGGCGGCTCGACAAGCACTGGGCGAGGATGCGCGACGAGACCCCGCATCTCAAGCGCAAGCCGACCGACTACATCCGCGACCATGTCTGGATGACGACGCAGCCGATGGAGGAGCCGGAGAAGCGCAGGCATTTCCACGACATCGTCGACTGGATCGGCATCGACCGGCTGCTCTTCGCCACCGACTACCCGCATTGGGATTTCGACGATCCGCTCTGGTCGGTACCGGTCAAGCTCGACGACGCGGCGCGGCAGGCGCTCTTCCGCGACAACGCCAGGGCGCTCTACGGGATCCGCTGATGGCCAGACATGTCATCGCGCCCGCAGGCGACGTGCCGCCGGGAGAACGGCTCGTCGCCGAGGTCGCCGGCCGCAAGGTCGTGATCTTCAATCTCGACGGCGAGTTCTTCGGCCTGTTCAACCGCTGCCCGCATCAGGGCGGCGATCTTTGTCTCGGACGCACCACCGGGCTGGTCGAGGCCGGTCATGAGCCCGGCAGCTACAGCTATACGCGGCGCGGCGAAGTCCTGCGCTGCCCCTGGCATGGCTGGGAGTTCGACATCCGCACCGGCAAGTCGCGCGCCGAGCCCGGCCGCATCCGGGCCAAGGCCTATGAGGTCGAGGTCAGGAGCGGGGCGGAGCTGTTCGACGGCCCCTATACGGCCGAAACCGTGCCGGTCAGCGTCGAGCAGTATTACATTGTCGTCGAGGCGTGACGGACTGGCTGAAGCAATATGTTCAGCCCCGAGGCAATAGCCGGTGGTTCCCCGGGCCGCGAACGGAGGGGCTGGCATGCGCCCACAGATTTGATCGCCTCCAATCAACTCTGCTAAATCGCGCCAGCTCACAAAAATCCGGAAACGCCGCCATGCCCGCCTATCGCTCCCGCACCACCACCCATGGCCGCAACATGGCTGGCGCCCGCGGCCTCTGGCGTGCCACCGGCATGAAAGACTCGGACTTCGGCAAGCCGATCATCGCGGTGGTGAACTCCTTCACCCAGTTCGTGCCGGGCCATGTCCATCTCAAGGATCTCGGCCAGCTCGTGGCGCGCGAGATCGAGAAGGCCGGCGGCGTCGCCAAGGAGTTCAACACCATCGCGGTCGATGACGGCATCGCCATGGGCCATGACGGCATGCTCTACAGCCTGCCCTCGCGCGAACTGATCGCCGACAGCGTCGAATACATGGTCAACGCCCATTGCGCCGACGCGATGGTCTGCATCTCCAATTGCGACAAGATCACGCCGGGCATGCTGATGGCCTCGATGCGGCTGAACATCCCGACCGTGTTCGTCTCGGGCGGGCCGATGGAGGCCGGCAAATACATCGCCGAGGGCGTGCTCAAGAAGGTCGATCTCGTCGATGCGATGATCGCCGCGGCCGACAGCAGCTACACCGACGAACAGGTCGAGACGATCGAGCGCTCGGCCTGCCCGACCTGCGGCTCCTGCTCGGGCATGTTCACCGCCAATTCGATGAACTGCCTGACCGAGGCGCTGGGCCTCGCACTGCCCGGCAACGGCTCGGTGCTCGCGACCCACGCCGACCGCAAGCGCCTCTTCGTCGAGGCCGGCCACCTGATCGTCGATATCGCGCGCCGGCATTACGAGCAGGACGATGCGAGCGTGCTGCCGCGCAACGTCGCGAGCTTCAAGGCCTTCGAGAATGCGATGACGCTCGACATCGCCATGGGCGGCTCGACCAACACGGTGCTGCACCTGCTCGCCGCCGCGCACGAGGCCGAGTGCGACTTCAGCATGGCCGATATCGACCGGCTGTCGCGTCGCGTGCCGGTGCTGTGCAAGGTCGCGCCCTCGGTCGCCAACGTCCATATGGAGGATGTCCACCGCGCCGGCGGCATCATGGCGATCCTGGGCGAGCTCGACCGCGCCGGGCTGATCGATACTTCGCTGCCGACGGTCCACTCCGCCACGATGGCCGACGCGCTGTCGCGTTGGGACATCACGCAGACGCAGAGCGAGAGCGTGCGCAGCTTCTACAGCGCAGCGCCGGGTGGCGTTCCTACCCAAACGGCCTTCAGCCAGGAGCGGCGCTTCGAGGAACTCGATCTCGACCGCGCCGGCGGCGTGATCCGCGACAGGGCCCATGCTCATTCGCAGGATGGCGGCCTCGCCGTGCTCTACGGCAATCTCGCGCTCGACGGCTGCATCGTGAAGACGGCCGGCGTCGACGCCTCGATCCTGACCTTCTCCGGTCCCGCCGTGATCTTCGAGAGCCAGGACGCGGCGGTCGACGGCATCCTCAACGGCAAGGTCAAGGCCGGCGACATCGTGCTGATCCGCTATGAGGGGCCGCGCGGCGGGCCGGGCATGCAGGAAATGCTCTATCCGACGAGCTATCTGAAATCGAAGGGGCTTGGAAAAGCCTGTGCCTTGGTCACCGATGGACGCTTCTCGGGCGGGTCGTCGGGCCTCTCGATCGGCCATGTCTCGCCGGAAGCGGCCGAGGGCGGCACGATCGGCCTGGTCGAGAGCGGTGACGTGATCGCGATCGACATCCCCAACCGCAAGATCGAGCTGCAGGTCTCCGACGAGGTGCTGGCGCATCGCCGGGCCGCGATGGAAGGCAAGGGCAAGGATGGCTGGAAGCCGGCCGCCCCACGCAAGCGTAAGGTCACGACGGCGCTCAAGGCCTATGCCGCGATGGCGACGAGTGCCGCCAAGGGCGCGGTGCGGGTGGTGGAGTAGGCGCGGCACGGATCGAACCCGGCGGCCGTTCCGCCGTCATTCTCTGGCGAAGCGGAGGTTCACGCTAAGCCAAATGGCAGGCAACCTCGACCGCCTCTCGCGCCCGCAGCTCCGGCCGCTCGACCCGGCAGACATCTGCCGCGATCGCGCAGCGCGGGTGAAAACTGCAGCCGGGCGGCGGCGCGATCGGGCTGGGCACCTCGCCCGACATCGGCCGGCGCGCCCGGTTCGGTTTCTCGACATCGGGGATCGTGTCGAGCAAGAGCCGCGTATAAGGGTGGCGCGGGTCGGCGAAGACCTGATCGGCGGGTCCACTCTCGACGATGCGCCCGAGATACATGATCGCGAGATGATCCGACATGTGCCTGACGACCGAGAGGTTGTGGCTGATGAAGATGTAGGTCAGCCCGAACTCCTTCTGCAGCCGCACCATCAGGTTGAGGATCTGGGCCTGGACGGAGACGTCGAGCGCTGAGGTCGGTTCGTCGCAGACCAGGACGTCAGCTTCGGTCGCGAGCGCACGCGCGATCGAGATGCGCTGGCGCTGGCCGCCGGAGAAGGCGTGCGGGTAGCGGCTGACATCGGCGCGAGAGAGCCCGACGATCTCGAGCAGGTCGCCGACCCTGGCCAACGTCTCGGCCTCGGTCTCGCGCAAGCCCAGTTCGCGGATCGGCTCGGCGATGATGTCGCCGACGCGCCAGCGCGGATTGAGTGAGGCATACGGATCCTGGAAGATCATCTGCACGCGCGGCGGGCCGATCGTGCCGTCGGCCCGCGCGATGTCGTGAAACTGCAGCAGGCCCTCGGTCGGCCGCTGCAGGCCGACGACCATGCGCGCGAGCGTCGATTTCCCGCAGCCGGATTCGCCGACGATGCTGAAGGTGGTGCCGCGCACGACGGTGAAGGAGACGTTCTCGACCGCCTTGAGGATGCGGCGCGGTTCGCGCGAGATGAGCCGGGTCAGCGCCGGCGCCGAGACGTCGAAGCGGCAGGAGGCGGAGGCGACGGTGAGGACCGTCCGGCCTTCCGCTTGCAGGTTCTCAGCCTTCGCGACCCTACCGCGCGACGGCTCCGGCTGAGGGTCGAGGGTGGCGGCCGCCATCTGGTCACGCATGGGCGGCCTCCATCAGCGGAAAATGGCAGGCGGCCGTGTGGGCCGCAGCCGGAAGGCCTGGCTTGTGCTCACGGCAGAGTTCACGGGCGCGGCCGCAGCGCGGGTTGAAGGCGCAACCCGGCGGGATCGCGTTCAGCCGCGGCATCGCCCCGTCGATTTGGTTCAAAACGGCGTTGCGGGCGTGCACGCTCGGGATCGAGGCCATCAGGCCGGCGGTGTAGGGGTGGCGCGGCCGGCGCGTGACCTCCTCGACCGGGCCGATCTCGACGATGCGGCCGGCATACATCACCGCGACGCGGTCGGCCGTCTCGGCGATGACGCCCATGTCGTGGGTCACCAGCATGATCGCGGTGCCGTGCTCGCGGCAGAGCCGCTTCAGCAGCGTGGTGATCTGCGCCTGGATCGAGACGTCGAGCGCCGTCGTCGGCTCGTCGGCGATGATCAGCTTCGGCTCGGCGCAGAGCGCGAGCGCGATCACGACGCGCTGGCGCATGCCGCCGGAGAACTGGTGCGGATACTGATCGATCCGGGTCTCGGCGGCTGGGATGCCGACCTCCCTGAGCAGGTCGAGCGCGCGCTTGCGGGCCTCGCCGCGCGAGACCGGCAGATGCGTCAGGATGGTCTCGACGAGCTGGTCGCCGACGCTCAGCAGCGGGTGCAGCGAGGTCAGCGGGTCCTGGAAGATCGCGCCGATCTCGCGGCCGCGCAGTTTTCGCATCGCCTCGGCCGGCAGGTCGTCGATGCGCCTGCCATCGAGGCTGATCTCGCCGCCGCTGATCCGCCCGGGCGGATCGAGCAGGCCGATCACCGCCGTGCCGGTCAGAGACTTGCCGGCGCCGGATTCGCCGACGACGCCCAATATCTCGCCCGGCGCGATCTCGAATGAGACGCCGTCGAGCGCCATCAGCGGGCCGTGGCGGCCGTCGAAGACGATGCGCAGGTCGCGGACCGAGAGCAGCGCGGTCATCGTCCGCCCTCCGCGCGTTCGACCGGATAGCTCGACGAGAAGATTTCGCTCGCGGGCGGGTGGCCATGGGTACGCTGCGGGTAGCGCGCCATCACGCCCTCGAACTGTTTTTGCGCGCGAGCGTTGTCGGCGGCCTCAATGATGCCGGGGATGACGCGATCCTTCATGACGAAGCGGCCATCGACGATCACGGCGGAAAAATCCCGGCCATGGCCGGCGAGCAGCATCGTCTGGATCGGGTCGATGACCTGGCCGAGATGCGGCCGGTCGAGGTCGAAGACGGTGATGTCGGCGCGCGCGCCCGGCTGCAGCCGGCCAAGATCGGGCCGGCCGAGCGCATCGGCTCCGCCGATGGTCGCGGCGTCGTAGTAATCCTCGCTGCGCACGGCGCCAGCGCTGCCGGCCATGGTGCGCGCCAGGATCATCCCGACCTGCAGGTTCATGATCATGTCGGGCGGCGAGGTGTCGGTGCCCATGGCGAGCTTCAACCCCATTTCGCGATAGCGGCCAAAATGGTCGATCGCGTTGCCATGGCGGCCGGAGACCAGCGGGCAATGCACGATCGCGGCGCCCGCATCGCGAATGATCTCGAGATCGCGGCCGGGGCGTCCGATATGGCGGCTGCCTGAGACATAGGTGCCGTGCGGCAGCAGGCAGCGCTCGTTCAGAAAGCCGAGACTGTCGAGCCATTCTGGCGGGCTCATGCCATTTTGGGCGAGGACAAGGTCGTATTCGATCTTCGACTGGCAGCAATGCAGCCTGACCGGCACGTTCAGGGCACGGCCGGCGTCGGCGGTGCGGCGCAGCAGCTCGGCGGTCGAGGTCTCGATCCGGTCCGGCGCCAGCATGGTCCGGATCAGCCCGCCGGCCGCGCCCTCGTTGCGCTCGCAGAAATCGATCGCGGCGTCGAGCTCGGCGAGGCCGCGCGGCTCGTCGTAATGCGTCGTGATCGTGCCGTCGGCCTCGACCAGCTGGTTGCCGGTGCGGTAGGCCGGGCCGAGATAGGCGCGCAGGCCCAGATCCGCGGCAGCTTCGGCCGCGTCCTGGAACTCCTCGGCCGTCTCGCCCCAGGCGCGGTAGAACAGCGAGGCGATCGGCAGCGCCGTGGTGATGCCGTTGCGGATCAGCGTGGCGAAGGCGTGCTTCTTCTGGAAGGCGAGTTCCTCGCGCGAATACATCTCGTAGGCCCCGGCCTCCAGATAGGAGCGCGGCCAGACCCGGCCCTTCTTCCAGGCCGGCTGGTTGTCATAGGCCAGGATCGTGGTGTCGAGGTCGGAGAGCGCATCGCAATCGACGAAGCCCGGGCCGATCAGAGCGTTGCCGTAGTCGATCCGGCTGGCGACCTCGCCGGGAAAGCCGTGGCCGGTGAAGACGACTTCGCCGTCCTCGAAGACGATCTCGCCGTTCTCGTAGAGCCGGTGGCGGCCGTCCTTGTGGCCGACGAGCCAGCGCGCGGTCAGCAGGATGCGGCCTTGCGGGCGCCGGGCGGCGCGCAAGCTCACGGCGCCGGCCTCATCAAGACGCCATCACGCGCGACGACCTTGCCGCGCTTGATCACGCGGCGCTTCGGCGAGCGCGTCACGATCGCCTCGGCCAGGGTCTCGCCGGGCAGGATCACGCAATCGGCCGTGCAGCCGACATCGAGGCCGTAGCCCTTGAGCTCCATCACCTTGGCGCCTTCGACTGTGCAGACGTCGAGTGCCAGACGCAGCTCGTCGTCACGGCGGAAATTGTTGCGCAGGCCGACGAAGACCGCCCGCTCCAGCATGTCGGCGTTGCCATAGGGGCCCCAGGTGTCGCGGATGCCGTCCGAGCCCGAGCAGATCCGGATGCCGGCCTGGAGCAGCTTCTTCACCGGCGGAGCGGGGCGGCTCGCAGGCGCTGTCGTCATGATCGCGATGTCGAGCTCGGCGAGCTGCGCGATCAGCGGATCGACCAGCGCCGGCTCCACGCCGAGGCAGAAGGCGTGGCTGACCGTGACCTTGCCGGCCATGCCGAGCGCGCGCGTCCGCTCGACGATCAGATCGAAGGAGAACAGGCCCATCTCGCCGGGCTCGTGCAGGTGGATGTCGAGCGGCTTGCCGTATTTCTGGCAGAGCCCGAAGACCGCATCGAGATGGCCCTTCGGGTCGCGGTCGATGGCGCAGGGATCGAGCCCGCCGACGATCTCGCAGCCGGCTTTCATGGCCTGGTCCATCAGTTCGAGCGTGCCTGGCCGGCGCAGCAGACCCGATTGCGGGAAGGCGACGAGCTCGATGTCGCAGATGTCGCGATAGCCGTCGCGGGTCTGCATGACGCCCTCGACGCCCCAGAGCCCATGCTCGGTGTCGACGTCGACATGGCTGCGGATATAGGTCGAGCCCATCAGCGAGGACTGGATCGTCTGCCGGGCCGACTGGCGGGCCGGGTCGATGTCCAGCCGCCTCTTGTTCTCGCGCTCGTTGTCGATCTTGTCGATGAGCCGCGTGCCGACCTCGTTCTTGTACCAGGGCAGGCCCCACAGGCTCTTGTCGAGATGGGTGTGGGCCTCGACCAAACCGGGGATGACGATCTCGCCGCGGCCGTCCTCGACGGGGGTGCCGGCTGGCGCCGTCAGGTTCTGTCCGACCTGCGTGATCTTGCCGTCGGCGATCAGCATGTCGACGGCCGCGCCGGCATAGGGGCGGACATTCTGGAGGAGGAGGGAGGCGGTCATCGTGGGGATGTCCTTGTCGTTTTCTTGTCAGCGCAGCTTCGGGTTCAGAGCGTCGCGCAGCCAGTCGCCGAGCAAATTGACCGAGAGCACGATCAGGCCGAGCTGCAGCGACGGGAACACCACCAGCCACCAGGAGCCCGAGAACAGATACTGGTTGCCGATGCGGATCAGCGTGCCGAGCGAGGGCTGGGTGATCGGCATGCCGACGCCGAGGAACGACAAGGTCGCCTCCGAGAGGATGGCGAGGCCGAGGTTGAGCGTGGCCGCGACCATCACCGGCGTCAACGTGTTGGGCAGGATGTGGCGGGCCATGATCCGCACCGCCGGCACCTTGATGATGCGGGCGGCGAGCACGTATTCCTTGCGGCGCTCGACCATGGTCGAGGCACGGACGGTGCGGGCGTATTGCACCCAGTTGGTCAGCGAGATCGACATCACCAGCACGACCGCAGCAAAAGGCTCGCGCAGGTTCGGCGGCAGCAATTCGCGGAAGATCGCCGAGACCAGGATCGCCATCAGCAGCGTCGGGATCGAGAGCACGGTGTCGCCGAGCCGCATCAGCAGATTGTCGATGCGGCCGCCATGGAAGCCGGCGACGAGCCCGAGCGTGACGCCGATCCCCATCGAGACGACGACGGCCGCGATGCCGATGATCAGCGAGACGCGTGTGCCGTAGAGGATGGCGGAGAGCACGTCGCGCCCCTGCGGATCAGTGCCGAGCAGGAAGGGCCATTCGCCGTCCTTGCTCCAGATCGGCGGGATCTCGGCCTTGTCGATGAAGATCTGGGCGAGGTCGTGCGGGTTCTGCGGGGCGATCAGCGGGGCGAAGAACGCGCTCAGGATCAGCAGCGCCAGCACGATGGCCGAGAGCCAGGCGGCCGGCGTCCTGCGGAAGCTCCAGCCAATGTCGCTGTCGAGCAGCCGGCGCCAGCGCGAGGGCTTGGCGATCGTCTCAACGAGCATTGGCGGCTCCCGACAGCGCGTCCTCGCGCAGCCGCGGGTCAACCCAGGCGTAGGTCAGGTCGACCAGGGTGTTGAGCGAGACGAAGATGAAGGAGACGACGATCAGATAGGCCGCCATCACCGGGATATCGACGAAGGTCACGGCCTGGACGAACAGAAGCCCCATGCCAGGCCATTGGAATACCGTCTCGGTGACCAGCGCGAAGGCGATCAGATTGCCGATCTGGAGCCCCGTGACGGTGATCACCGGCATCAGGCAGTTGCGCAGCGCGTGGTGGAAATGCACCGAGCGGGTCGGCAGGCCGCGTGCCCGGGCGAAGCGGATGAAATCGGTGCGCATCGTCTCCAGCATCTCGGCTCGCACCAGCCGCATCACCAGCGTGATCTGGAAGAGCGAGAGGGTGACGCCGGGCAGGATCAGCGCCTTGCGGCCAGACGCGGTCAGGAAGCCGGTCGACCACCAGCCGAGCTGCACGGTCTCGCCACGGCCGAAAGCCGGCAGCCATTGCAGCGTCACCGAGAAGACCAGGATGAACAGGATGCCGAGCGCGAAGCTCGGCAGCGAGACGCCGAGCACGGAGATGAATTGCAGCGCCTTGGCGAGGATACTGTCGCGTTTGATGGCGGTGTAGACGCCGAGCGGAATGCCGACCGCCAGTGACAGGAACGTTGCGACTAGCACGAGTTCGAAGGTCGCCGGGAAGCGCTCGGCGATCAGCGTGAAGACCTCCTGCTGGTTGCGGTAGGAGATGCCGAAATCGCCCCGCACCGCATTGCCGACGAAGGTCGCGAATTGCAGCACGAGGCCCTTGTCGAGGCCGAGCCGGACGCGCAATTCGTCGCGCTGGGCCTGGCTCGCCTGCTCGTTCAGCATCAGCTCGACGGGATCGCCGACGAAGCGGAAGATCAGGAAGGCGAGGAACGCCACCGCGAGCATGACGCCGGCCGCGTTCAGGAGACGCTTGAGGAGGAAGGCCGGCATCGATTGCTCCTGTCCCAGCCGTCATTCTCGGGCTTGACCCGAGAATCTCGTGACCAGAAACCGCTGGTTTCCGAGATGGTCGGGTCAAGCCCGACCATGACGTTTCACCTCACTTCAGCGTGGTCAGCCAGAGCCGCGGCTTGTTGTCCGAGGCCTGCACGGTTTGGGCCACCGTGTTGCGCATCGCCCAGGCCATCGGCTGCTGGTGCAGCGGGATGAAGAGGTGCTCGGCCTTGGCGATCTTCAGCGCTTCCATCATCATCGGGATGCGCTTGGCGTTGTCGAGCTCGACGCCGGCCTTGTCGACCAGCGCGTCGATGCGCGGGTCGCCCCAGTTGCCCCAGTTGAAGACGCCGCCCGAGCCGCTCTTCGAGCGGATGACCTGGATCAGGATCGAATAGGCGTCGATCATCGGCTCGTTGGCCCAGCCGAAGGAGATCACGTCGAACTCGCCCTTGACGCGCTTGGGCGTCTGCTGGCTGCGCGGGCCGAGACTGAGATTGGGCTTGAGGCCGGCGCGCGCCCACATCGCGGCGACCGCCTGGCAGAACTCCTCCTCGTTGACGAGGCCGTCGCTTTGGCAGTTCATCTGGAAGTTGAAGCCGCTGGGGTATCCCGCCGCGGCGAGCAGCTTCTTGGCCCCGTCGAGATCGAAGGGCAGGCGCACGTCCTGCGAGGGCTCGTAACCGGGGATGGCGGGCGCGATCAGCGCGCCGGTGTTGCGCGAGAGGCCGCGCATGGCGCGCTTCTGGACGGCGTCGATGTCGATGGCGCGATAGAGCGCCTCGCGAACGCGGATGTCCTTCAACGGATTCTTGTCCTTCACGTCGCTCTCGAACAGCGTGTCCTTGAGGTTCAGAGCGAAGATCACCGTGCGCAATTCGTTGGTCTGCAGCACCTTGACGTCGGGCGAGGCCGAGAGGCGCGGCAGATCCTGCAGCGGGGCGACATTCGTGAAGTCGATCTCGCCCGAGAGCAGCGCCGCGACGCGGGTCGAGGCCGAGGCGATCGGCAGGAACTCGATCGTGTCGATGTTGTGCTGCGGCTTGTCCCACCAGTTCGGGTTCTTCGCATAGACCGTCTTGGCGTCGGCCCGACGGCTCTCTACGACGAAGGGACCGGTGCCGTTGGCGTTGTCGGTCGCGTAGCCCTTGACGCCCTTGCCGGAATCGGTCGGCAGCAGCGCGTTGTTGGTCTCGAGCCAGGCCTTGTTGAAGATGAAGATGTTGGTGAGGTCGTTGAGCAGCAGCGGATAGGGGCCGTTGACCTCGATCTCGACGGTGAAATCGTCGATTTTCTTCGCGGATTTGTAGGCCGGCAGATTGCCCTTCAGCGGGGAGTCCGGATGCGTCACGCGCTCCAGCGAGGCGACGACGTCATCGGCCTTGAACGGCGCGCCGTTGTGGAACTTCACGCCCTGGCGCAGCTTGAAGCGCCAGACCGTCGGCGAGACGGTCTCCCAGCTCTCGGCCAGCGCCGGCTCGATCTTGAGATCGCCGGTATAGCGCACCAGCCCCTCATAGACGTGGTTGAGCACCGAGAGCGTGAAGGTGTCGCCATAGGAATAGGGGTCGAGCGAGGCGATCTCGCGGGCGGCGCCCCATTTCAGCGTCTTGGCCGAGGCGGCGTCGGGGACGGCGGCCCCCGTCAAGGCGACGGCGGCGACCGCCGCCAGCATCCAGCGTCTGCGTAAGCCAGCCTTCATCATCGCTCTCTCCTCGTCGAGACCGGAGGCGGCATCATCGGCGCCCGCGGCTTGCCCTGTCGGTGCCGCATTTTCCATCGCCATGGCGACGAATGCGGCATGTCGTGTGCGATTAATAATCAATCTTGCATACGATAGAGATATCGTATTGTATACGATAATTGAAGACAAGCGAAAAACTGGAGTGGAGCGGAAAGCCGTGACATTCACTGCGCCGGCACAGGCGGACCACGCCGCCAAAGCAGGACGGAGACGGGTCACGATGGCTGAACCACGCACCCCGGGATCGCGCGCCCAGTCGGTCTACAAGGCGCTCCGGCGTGCGATCATCGAGCAGGCGCTGAAGCCCGGCATGAAGCTGCCGGAGGATTCGATCGGCGATCAGCTCGGCGTCAGCCGCACGCTGGTGCGCGAGGCCTTCGGGCGGCTCGCGGTCGAAGGGCTGGTCGAGCTCAAGCCCAATCGCGGCGCCTCGGTCGCCTACCCGACGCTGGAGGAGGCGCGCGACGTCTTCGACGTCCGGCGCGGGCTCGAGCGGCAGGTGACCGAGGGCCTGGCGGGGCATCTCAGCGCCGCGCAGGCGGCCGAGCTCGAGGCCCATGTCCGGCAGGAGGAGAGCGTGCTCGGCCGCGACGGACCGGAATCGATCCGGCTCGCCGGCGAATTCCACATCAGGCTCGCCGAGATGACCGGCAATGCGCTCCTGCTGCGCTACGTCCAGGAGGTCTCGTCGCGCTGCTCGCTGATCCTGGCGATCTATGGCCGGCCGCATTCGTCGGAATGCGCCGTCAGCGAGCATCGGCAACTGATCGAGGCGCTGCGGGCGGGCGACGCGGCGCGCGCAGCCGAGCTGATGGACCACCATCTCCAGGCCGTGGTGACGCGGGCCCTGCTGACGCCGCGCGCCGAGCGCGACATCCGCGAGGTGCTCGCGCCCTACGCCCTCAGTGAAGGACTGACCCCGCCGTGATGCAGACCCGGACCCCAGCGAAGCCTGGCGATGCACCCGCGATCGTGACCTTCGATTTCGCGAAACTGTCGCCGCGCGAGCGCTACAAGCTGCTGATCGGCGCGGTGGTGCCGCGCCCGATCGCGCTGGTGACGACCATCGATGCGCAGGGCGTCGTCAACGCCGCGCCGTTCTCCTTCTTCAACTGCCTCTCGGCCGATCCGGCGATCCTGGCGCTCGGCGTCGAATACCGCCCGACCGGCGGCCAGAAGGACACCGGCCGCAATGTCCGCGAGACGCTCTCCTTCACCGTCAACATCGTCTCCGACGCACTGGTGGAGGGCATGAATATCTGCGCGGTGCCGTTCGAGCCCGGCATCGACGAACTGGCGCAGGCGGGGCTGACCGCGATGCCTGGGGTCAAGGTGCCCTGCCCCTGGATCGGCCAGGCGCCGGCGGCCTTCGAATGCCGCCACCACACCACGCTCGGCATCGGCAACTCGCGCGAGATCATCCTCGGCGAGGTGGTCTATGCGCATTTCCGCGCCGATACGGTCGATGCCGAGAAGCTCCATGTCGATCCCGTCGCGCTCGATGCCGTCGGCCGCATGGGCGGGCACGGCTACGCGACGACGCGCGATTACTTCGACCTGCCGACCATGTCCGTCGCGACCTTCGCGGCTGATCCGGCCGCCGCCAACCGGCGCAGATAGGGTCTAGCGATCGGCGACCTCGCCGGTCGGGGCATAGCCCGGCAGGCGCGAGACGACGCCGACGACCAGGCGCAGATGCTGCTCCAGCACGACCTGGGCCTGCGCCTCGTCGCCCGCCTGGAGCGCGGCGAGCAAGGCGCGATGCTCCATCTGGATGCGCTCGATCCGCGCCGGATCAGCCCGCAGCGCCGACATCGCGACGCGCTGCTGGCGCGAACCAAGAGACTGATAGAGTTCCGACAGCACCTCGTTGCCGAGCGCCGAGACCATGGTGAAATGGAAGCGCCGGTCGAGCTCGACATGGCCGAAATGGTCGTCCGGCGGCAGGGCGTCGATGCGGTCGAGAATCGAGGTGAGCTTGGCGGGAACGGACAGACGCTGCTGGCAGATCCGGGCGATGGCGTAGCCCTCGACGACGCGGCGCGCCTCGTAGAGATCGGCGAGTTCCGGCGCCGTGACCTGGCGCACGAGGGCGCCGCGCCGGCGCAGAAGGTCGATGAAGCGCTCGGCCTCGAGCCGGTGGAAGGCCTCCCGCACCGGTGTGCGCGACACGCCCATGGCGTCGGCGATCTCGCCCTCCTCGATGAACGAGCCGCCGGTGAAGACGCCGCGCAGGATCTGCTCGCGGACATAGAGATAGACCCGCTCGCGCGCCGGCTTGCCGTCCTCCTCGCCCATGCTGTCGCGCGTCATCGCAGGACCGATCGTTTCAACGCCCCATCATGCAACGGAAGCGATGGACAGTGAAAAATCCACCACGTATACATGACGCATCATGAGTGGGATGACCAGCGAAACGAAAGTCGAGTGCCAAGAGGTTCGGCTCCCGGTCGGACGAACGACCACGCCGCGCCGGCGGCGAGCGGGCGTCGGTCCATGCCGCATCGCGACGCTGGACTAAGCTGGGCCATGGCGCTTTTCTTGCTCGGCATCGATCCTGCGCCCCGCGGCCTGCACGCGCCGGGCCGATGCCGAAAGCGGAGCACCAGTCCATGACGCGCTCGTCCAACACGATCTCACGCCGCGCGCTGCTCCAGGCCGGGCTCGCCGTTCCCGTCCTCGGCCAGCCTTTCCTCGCGCGACCCGCACGCGCCCAGCGTGCCGCCGGCGTCCTGCGCTTCGGCCTCTCGGCCTTCCCGCCCAATCTCCAGCCCTGGGTCTCGACCGGCGCCTCGGCCGGCACGGTCAAGATGCTGATCCACCGCAGTCTCGTCGCCTATGACGCCAAGGGCGAGCTGCGCGGCGAGCTGGCCGAATCCTGGTCGATCGACGGCGACGGCTCCTGGGTCTTCAAGCTGCGCCAGGGCTGCCTGTTCCATAATGGCGACCCGGTCACCGCCGACGACGTGAAGTGGTCGATCGAGCAGATCGCCGGCGAGAAATCGACTGCCTATATGCGGACCCAGTTCCAGGAGATCGAGCGCATCGAGGTGCCCGACCCGAAGACGATCCGGCTCGTCACGAAGAGCCCGCAAGCGACGCTGCCGACCTGGTTCTCGAACTACAACACCTTCGTGCTGTCTCGGAAATCGACGCCGACCGAGCCGATCGGGGCCGGGCCATTTCGTCTTGTTGGGCAGGAGCGCGGCTCCTCGCTGGACCTCGTCGCCTTCGACAAATTCTACAAGCCGGGTTTCCCGAAGCTGAAGGGCATCAAGTTCATCGTCTATGCCGACGAGAACCTGCGCAATGCCGCCCTGATCTCGGGCGATGTCGACATGATCGAGTACGTGCCCTGGCAGTCGATGGCGACGGTCGAGGCCGATCCGCGCCTCAAGCTCGACTCGGTCGAGGGGCCGTTCATGGACGTGCTGTTCAACGGCACCAAGCCGCCCTTCAACGACGCGCGTGTTCGCCGGGCCGTCGCCCACGCCGTCAGGCGCGACGACATCGTCAAGGCAGCCTTCTTCGGGCGCGGCAAGCCGCTAGAGGGGCTGCCGATCGTCGAAGGCACGCCCTGGCACGACCCGGTGCTGTCCAAGGGCTGGAACTATGATCCGGCTCGCGCCAAGGCGCTGCTGGCCGAGGCGGGCTACGCCAACGGCTTCCAGACGACGATGCTCGCGACCGCGCAGTTCGGCATGCACAAGGACACGGCGGAGGTGGTGCAGCAGCATCTCGCCGCCATCGGCATCCAGTGCGAACTGCAATTGCCCGACTGGTCGACAAGGGTCAGCCGCGGTTCACGCGGCCAGTACGACATGGCGATCCACGGCGTCTCCGCCGACAACAACGACCCCGATGGGCTGACGGTGGTGCTCGACACCTCGCTGTCGCCCACGCATGGCCGCTCCTTCAAGGTCGATGCGCCCCGCACCATCGCGGCGCTCGCCAAGGGTCGGGCCGAGTTCGACCAGGGCAAGCGCGTCGCGATCTACAAGGAGATGCAGGCGGCAGCGCTGGAGGAGGTTCCCCTCGTCGGCCTCGCCTGGCGGACGCAGGGCTACGGCATGGACAGGACCGTCAAGGGCTTCACCAACCTGCCGGGCGCGCTGACGACGTCCTCGGGCGGCATGCTCGAAGAGACCTCGTTCGGATGACCGGCGCCTGGCTCGCCCACCGCCTGCTGATGACCATCGCCATGGCCTGGGTCGTGGCGACGATCGTCTTTCTGGCCCTGCACATGGTGCCGGGCGACCCGGCCGAGCTTCTGCTTTCGACCGGCGGCGTCTCACCCGATCCTGGCGCTGTCGCCGAGCTGCGCGAGCGGCTCGGCCTCGACCAGCCGCTACTGGCGCAATATGGCTCCTTCCTGGCCGGGCTCCTGCGCCTCGATCTCGGCAACTCGCTGGTCGACGACTATCCCGTGCTGAAGGAGATCGGACTGCGCCTGCCGCGCACGCTGGAGCTGATCGGGGCCGGTACGTTGATCGCGATCGCGCTCGGGGTACCGGCCGGCGTCTATGCGGCGCTCCATCGCGGCGGCAGCTTCGACCGGATCGCGTCCGGCGTCGCCGCGCTTCTGCTGGCGGTGCCGGTCTTCGTCGTCGGCACGCTGCTCGTGCTGCTGCTGGCGCAGACGCTCAGGATCATGCCGGCAGGCGGCCATGTGCCCTTCGCGCAGGATCCGGTGCAGCATCTCAAGCTGCTCGCCCTGCCGGCGATCGCGATCGCCAAGGGTCTCGCCGCGATCCTGTTCCGGATGACGCGGGCGGCGATGCTGGATGCGCTCGCCAACGACTATGTCCGCACCGCCCGCGCCAAGGGACTGGCGCCGCGCCGCGTCATCGTCGTGCATGTGCTGCGCAACGCGCTGAACCCGGTGCTGACCGTGCTCGGGCTGCAGATGGGCTCGCTGTTAGGGGGCACCGTGCTGGTCGAATACGTCTTCAACTGGCCGGGCCTGTCGACGCCGCTGCTGCGCGCCGTCGAGGCGCGCGACTACCCGATGGTCGTCGGCATCATCCTGACGATCTCGGTACTGTTCCTGCTGATCAACCTCGTGGTCGAGCTGCTGCACGCCGCGATCGATCCTCGGGTTCATGCAGCATGAGGCGGCTGATCATACCCGGCGCCTGCGTCGCCTTCATCCTGCTGCTGGCGCTGGCGGCTCCCTTGTTGCCGCTGGCCGACCCGGTCCGCCAGGACATCGCGCGCCGGCTCGCCGGGCCGATGGCCGGCTCGCTACTGGGCCGCGACGAGTTCGGCCGCGACGTGCTCTCGCGCCTGATCTGGGGCGCGCGCACCAGCCTCGGCGTCGCCTTCGCCTCGGCGCTGGTCGCCGGCATCATCGGCGTGACGCTCGGGCTGATCGGCGGCTGGGCCCGGAGCTGGGGTGCCTTCCTGACGGTGCGCAGCGTCGAGATCATCATGTGCTTTCCGCCGGTGCTGTTGGCGCTGCTGGTCGTGACGCTGCTGGGACCCGGCGCCGCGACGCTGATCCTGGTGCTATCGGTGCTCTATGTGCCGGGCTTCGCCCGCGTCACCTATGCCGAGGTGCTGGCGGTCAAGGGCCGCGAATATGTCGAGGCCGCGCGCGCACTCGGCGCAAGGCCCGGCCGCATCCTGTTCCTGACCGTGCTGCCCAACATCGCCGGTCCGATCCTGGTGCAGCTCTCGCTCGCCGTCGCTGCCGCCGTGGTGCTGGAGAGCGGGCTGTCGTTCCTGGGGCTGGGCGTCGTGCCGCCCGCGCCCTCCTGGGGATTGATGATCCGGGGCGCGCGCGCCACCATGGAACAGGCGCCGCTTCTCCTGGTCTGGCCCTGCGCCGCACTGACGCTGACGATCCTCGCCATGAACCTGCTCTGCGACGCGCTTCGCGACGCCGTCGATCCGCGGACCTCGAGCCGCTGACGCCACCCTCTTCACGCCTGAACCACAAGGACCACGCCGATGGCTGCCAAGACCGATCCCCTCGTCCATATGGGCACGATCAGCGGGGGCGAGGCCCGCGAGATCTTCAAGGGCAACCCGGTGATCCTGCTGCCGATGGGCAGCCATGAGGACCAGGGCCCGCATGCGCCGATGGGCGACTACCTGCTGGCCGAGAAAATCGCCGAACTGGCCGCGATCCGCGCCAGCAAGGCCGGCACGCGCACGCTGGTCGCCCCCGTCCTGCCCTTCGGCGGGGCCGACTGGTTCGGCGCCATGCCGGGCGGGATCGCGCTGTCGCAGGCGACGCTGACGCAGGTGATCTCCGAGATGGTCGACAACCTGCATCGGCACGGGCTGACCCGGATCATCGTGATCAACGGCCATGGCGGCAATGTCGGACCGATCGCGGAGGTCGCGCGCGAGCTCTATCTGCGCGAGCAGATCGTGTTGCCTAGTCTCTATCTCTGGCGCATCGGCTACGGCCTGCTACCCGGTATCCTCGGCGGCGCCGACAAGGCCGCGGCCGTCGCCGGCCACGGCGCCGACCCGCTGACCTCGATCGGCCTGCATCTGTTCCCGGAGCTGATCCGCAAGGACCTGATCCCGGCCGGCAAGCCCTTGAAGAAGGACCCGGTGCTCGGCCTGCCCTTCACCGGGCTCGGCACGGCGAGCTTCGAGGGTCACGAGGTCGCGATGCCCAACGAATATGACGAGGTCTACAATCTCGGCGTCGCCAAGGGCGATCCGAAACTGTGCTCGGCCGAGACCGGCGCAGCGCTGACCGAAAAGCTGACCGATATCTGCGCCCGCTTCATCGCGCATTTCGCCGGCAAGGTCGCGGCCTGAGCCGACGCCGCACCAAGCAGGAGGGTTCCATGCCGACACGCCGCCTCGTTCTGCAGACCGGGCTCGCCAGCATCGCCGCCCCGGCGGTGCTGCGGGCGCAGGGCCTGTCGGGCCAGATCACGCTGATGTCCTATGCCGGCATCTTCCAGGACAACTACACCAAGGCGGTGATCGAGCCGTTCCAGCTGGCGCATCCCGGCGTGAAGGTGAATTTCGCGCCGGGCGGCTCCTCGGCGCAGATGGTCGGCAGCGTGCGCGCGCAGAAGGCCGACCCGCAGATCGACGTCGTCATCATGGACGTGACGACATCCAGCATCGGCAATCTCGAGGGACTGTTCGAGAAGCTCACCCCTGCCGAGTTCCCGGTACTGGGCGAACTGCTGCCGGAGGCGCGCGCCGCCGGCGGCGACTACGGGCCGGCGGTGACCTTCGACCATCTCGTTCTGGTCTCCGACAGCGCGCTCTCGCCGCCGCTGACTAAGCTCTCCGACCTCTGGCGGCCGGACCTCAAGGGCCAGCTCGCGGTCTCTGCCCCGCCCAACATCCAGGGTCTGGCGCTGACCGCCATGGTCGAGAAGATGGAGGGCGGCGACTACCGCAAGTCGATCGACGCGGCGATGAAGAAGCTGCGCGAGCTCGCGCCCTCGGTGAACACCTTCGACCCCAACCCGGACGGCTATTCGCTGATCATGAACGGGGTCGTGAAGGTCGCGACCGGCTGGAACGCGCGTGCCCAGCTCTATGCCGACCAGACCGGCGGCAAGATCTCGGCGTTGCTGCCGCCGGAGGGCTCGGTCTTCCAGATCAACACGATCAACCTGACCGCCGGTTCGAAGAACCGCGCGGCAGCCGCCGCCTTCGTCGCCCACGCCCTCTCGCAGCCGGCGCAGAAAGCCTTCACCGAGCGGATGTTCTATGCGCCGACCAATGGCAAGGCACAGATCGATCCCAAGGCGATCGCCCGCACGGCGGCAGCGCCCGAGAGCCGCAGCAGGATGATCGGGGTCGACTGGAACGATGTGCTGAAAGTCCGCGACCAGTGGAACAACCGGTGGCGGCGCGAGGTGATCGCGGCGGCAAAGTAAGCAGGTCATGGCCTATCTCGAACTTGCCGGGCTGCAGAAGCGCTATCGCGACAGCGTCGCGGTCGACGATGTCTCGCTCTCGGTCGCGCAGGGCGAGTCGGTCGCTCTGCTCGGACCATCCGGCTGCGGCAAGACCACGACCCTGCGCATGCTGGCCGGGCTCGTCGAGCCCGACCTGGGCAGCGTCCGGCTCGACGGCAGCGAGATAACCCGGCTGCCGGCCCACAGGCGCAACATGGGCTATGTCTTCCAGTCCTATGCGCTATTCCCGTATCTTTCGGTCGGCGGGAATGTCGGCTTCGGGCTGGAGGAGCGACGTGTCGCCAGGGGAGAAACCGCCGCCCGGGTCGAGGAGGCGCTGGCGCTGGTCAGGCTGGAGGGCCTCGGAGGCCGACGGCCGCGCGAGCTTTCGGGCGGCCAGCAGCAGCGCGTCGCGCTGGCCCGCGCCCTGGTGATCCGTCCTTCGGTGCTGCTGCTCGACGAATCTCTCTCCAATCTCGACGCGAAACTGCGCGACGCGATGCGCCACGAGATCCGCTCGATCCAGCGCGCGCTCGGCATCACCACGCTCTTCGTCACCCACGACCAGGTCGAGGCGCTGACGATGTGCGACCGGATCGCGGTGATGCATCGCGGCAGGATCGCCCAGATCGGCTCGCCCGAAGACATCTACGAACGGCCCGCGACCCGCTTCGTCGCCGAGTTCGTCGGCCGAGCGAATATACTGGCGGCACAGCGTGATGCGAACGGGAGAGCCGTGGTCTGGGGCGAGACGCTGCCCATCGATGCGACGGCGCAGGGCGATTTCGACTTGTTCGTGCGGCCGCAGCGCATGCGGATCGTGCCGCTCTCCGAGCCGGTCGGCGACGGAATGGCGCGTCTGACCGGCTGCGTGCTGCGCAGTGTCTTCGTCGGCGACCATGTCGAGGTGCTGGTCGAGGGCGCAGGCGGGCAGTTGACCGTCGAGATGCAGTCCGGCGGATCGGCTCCGCCGGAAGGCGGTGAGGTGGCAGTCGTCTGGCGCGCCGCCGACAGCCTGGTCTTCCCACGCGAGGCGGCATGACCACGACGCCGCGCCCGACCTGGCTCCTGGTTCCGGCGGCACTGTTCGTGCTGGCGATCTATGCCTGGCCGACGCTGCTGCTGTTCCGCAACGCCTTCAACGAGGTCGGGCCGACCGGCGCGATGGTCGAGGCCTGGTCGCTGAAGACGGCGACCGAGACCTTTGCGGACGGCTTCACCTTCGAGCTGACGCTGAATTCGCTCTGGCTGTCGGCCAGCGCCACTCTGCTCGCACTCTGCCTCTCCTACCCGGTCGCGCTCTTCCTGTTCCGCACCGATTCGCGCTTCCGCGGCCTGCTCGCGGTGATCGCGATCATGCCGATGCTGGTGTCGAGCGTGGTGCGGGTCTTCGGCTGGCTCGCCATCCTCGGCGATCGCGGGCTGGTCAACGGCGCGCTGATCTCGCTCGGGCTGATCGCGTCGCCGATGAAGCTCGTCTTCAACTGGACCGGCGTCACCATCGGCCTCGCCGAGAGCATCATGCCCTACATGATCCTGGCGCTGCTCGCCGGTTTCGGCCGGCTCGACCGGACGCTGGAGGAGGCTTCGCGCTCGCTCGGCGCGACGCCGTTCAGGACGTTTCGGAGGGTGACGCTGCCGCTCAGCCTGCCGGCGCTGGCGCTGGCGGCGGGTCTCGGCTTCGTGCTCTCGATGTCGGCCTATATCACCCCGAAGCTGCTCGGCGGCGGCCGCGTCTTCGTGCTGGCGACCGAGATTTTCGAGCAGGCGACGACCAACACCAACTGGCCGGTCGCCTCGGTGCTGGCGCTCTATACGCTCGGCCTGCTGCTGATCCTGCTTGTCGCTTCGAACCTCGCCGCCAAAGGCCTGCAGCGATGACGGGCGCAGGGCGCTTTCTCTCTGGCTTCGCGGGCCTCGTCTACATCATGATCCTGGCGCCCATCGTGGTCGTCGTGACGCTGTCGGTCTCGGCCGACAATTTCATCCTGTTCCCGCCATCGGGGTATTCGCTGCGCTGGTTCAGGGCGCTCGCCTCGCACGGGCCGCTGCTGGCCTCGCTCTGGCTCAGCGTCCAGATCGCCGGCGTGGTGACGCTTCTCTCGCTGGCGATCGGGGTGCCGGCCGCGCTGGCGCTGGCCAAGGGGGAGTTCCGCGGCAAGACCGCGCTGATGAATTTTTTTCTCGCACCGCTCCTACTGCCGACACTGATCACGGGCTTAGCGCTCTTGCTGTTCTTCACGCCGCTGCGCCTGACCGCGACGCTGCCCGGCCTCGTCCTCGGCCACATGACCGTGACCGTGCCCTTCGTGATCCGGATGATGACGACGGCGCTCTCGAACCTCCCCGACGAGATCGAGGCGGCCGCGGCGACGCTCGGCGCCACGCCCTGGCGCGTCGTACGCCGGGTGACGCTGCCGCTGGCGACGCCCGGCTTGATCGCCTGCGCCTGCCTGTCCTTCCTCTTGTCCTTCGACGAGACCGTGATCTCGCTCTTCATCTCCGGGCCGCGCGCCGCGACGCTGCCGGTCGAGATGGTGCGCTATGTCGAGGGCCGGACCGACCCGCTGATCGCGGCGCTCTCGGTCGTGCTGATCATCGCCACCCTGATCGTCGTCCTCGTGGTCGAGCGCCTCGTCGGCGTCGCCCGCGCCGTTTCAAGATAGGAGAGAACCATGCCCGATTACCGCATCGAGGCGATGCCGGAACAGCTTCCGGCGGCGCTGGTCGAGAAGCTGCAGAAGGTCGAGACCGCGACGGTCGGCCATTCCCAGCATTGGGGCTTCATGGATCGCGGCATCCAGCCGCTGCTTCGGGGCAAGCGCATCGCCGGCGCGGCGGTGACGCTCGCCATCCCCGGCCAGGACTCGACGCTGCTCCACCATACGCTCGGCCTGCTGCGGCCCGGCGACATCCTCGTCGTCGACCGGCTCGGCGACGACAAGCACGCCTGCTGGGGCGGCGGCGTCACCGTCGCGGCCAAGGCCGCCGGCGCGATCGGCGGCATCGTCGACGGGCCCTGCACCGATCTAGCCGAGATCGAGGATTCGGACTTCCCGATGTGGTGCCGGGGCATGTCACCGATCACGACGCGGCTCTACAATCTCGGCGGCACGCTCAACCTGCCGATCTCCTGCGGCAACGTCCCGGTCAAGGCCGGCGACGTCATCCTCGCCGACGAATCCGGCGTGCTGGTGCTGCCGCGCGCCGAGGCCGAGGCGATCGCCGACGCAGCGCTCGCCCGGCAGGAGCGTGGCGAACGCAGCCAGGACCGCGTCAAGGCCGGCGAGAAGCTCGGCGACCTCTCCGGCGCGACCAAGATGGTGCTCGACGCCATCGCCGCCGCGAAGGGCTGAACTGGCATGACCCCTCCCCGCGTCGCCACCTTCGCCTGCGAGAAGCAGCCGGCCACCGGCTCGCGCGGCATGGTGGTGGCGAACCATCCGCTGGCGTCAGCCGCCGGCTCGCAGATGCTGCTCGCCGGCGGCAACGCGGTCGATGCAGCGGTGGCGGCGCTGTTCGCGCTCACCGTGGTCGAGCCGATGATGGTCGGCATCCTCGGCGGGGGCCTGAGCCATATCCGCATGACTGATGGCCGCCATGTCGTGCTCGACAATCTCTCGACCGCGCCGCTCAGGGCGACGCCCGACATGTATGACTGCCTGTCCGACGAGATCGGCAAGCAGCGCGACGTCGCCGGCCGCGAAAACCTGATCGGCGCCAGGGCGGTCGCGGTGCCCGGCGCGCTGGCGGGCTGGTGCGAGGCGCTGGCGCGCTTCGGCACGCTGCCGCTGGCCGAGGTGCTGCAGCCGGCGATCGGACTGGCCGAGCGCGGCTTCGTGGTGACGCATTACCTCGCCAACGCGATCGAGGACATGGCGGCGAACCTGGCGCTCGACCCGGAAGCCTCGGCGATGCTGATGCCTGGCGGCGAGCGGCTGCGGGCCGGCACGAGGCTGGTCCGCCGCGATTATGCGAAGAGCCTGCGGTTGATCGCGGAGATGGGGCCGGCGGCGCTGTATGACGGACCGCTCGGCCAGGCGCTGACCGATTTCATGGCGGCCAAGGGCGGGCTGATCGGGCAGGCCGACCTCGCCGCCTACGAGGTCGAGACGCGCGAGCCGGTGCGCGGTAGCTATCGCGGCCATGAGATCGTCGGGCCGCCGCCGCCCTCCTCATCGGGCGTGCACATCGTCCAGATGCTCAACATCCTCGAAGGCTACGATGTCGGCGGGCTCGGCTTCGGCTCGGCCGATGGCGTCCATCTGCTGGCGGAAGCGCTCAAGATCGCCTTCGCCGACCGCTCGGTCGCGACCGCCGATCCGGCCTTCGTCGCGGTCCCGGTCGAGCGCCTGATCGCCAAGAGCTATGCGCAGGAGCGCCGCGCGCTGGTCGATATGGACCGCGCCAGGGCATGGAGCGCCGGGCTGTCCGGCGGGGAATCGGCCGACACCACCCATGTCACCGTCGCCGATGCACAGGGCAACGTCGTCACCGCCACCCAGACGGTCAATGGCCTGTTCGGCGCCTGCGTCCAGATTCCCGGCACCGGCATGATCGCCAACAACTACATGTTCAATTTCGATCCGCATCCCGGCCGGGCACTCTCGATCGCGCCGGGCAAACGCGTCTTCACCTCGATGGCGCCGATGATCGTTCTGAAGGAGGGCAAGCTCGCCTTCGCGCTCGGCCTGCCCGGCGCGCTGCGCATATTCCCCTCGGCGATGCAGGCGATCGTCAACCTGATCGACCACGGCATGAACCTGCAGGAGGCGGTCGAGGCGCCGCGCATCTGGACCGAAGGCGGCGTGCTCGAACTCGAGGCGGCGTTTCCCGAGGCGGTGGCGCAGGAGTTGACCGCGCGCGGCCACAGGGTCGTGCGCTCGCCCCGCATCGCCGGCGGCATGAACGCGATCGCCTTCAACCCGGACGGCACGCTGACCGGTGCCGCCTGCTGGCGCGCCGACGGCACGCCCGTCGCGATCTCCGGCGGACTGGCGCGCGCCGACGTCCGCTTCGTCATCTGACCTCAACCTGACACCGACTGGACCCGCCATGCCCGAGACCATCGTCCTCCTCGACATGACCACGCCCGACCGCGCCGACAGGCTGCGCGCCTTCCTGCCCGAAGGCTTCGTGCTCACGCATGGCACGGCGCGCGGCGACGCGCACATGAAGGAGATCATTGCGGAAGCCGACTACGCCATCGCCGGCCAGGTCGCGGTTTCCGGCGAGGTCCTGCGCGCGGGCAAGAAGCTCAAGCTCCTGCACAAATGGGGCGTGGGCTACGACAATCTCGACATCGCGACCGCCAAGGAACTCGGGATCAAGGTCGCCCGCACCACCGGCTCCAACGCCGTTCCGGTCGCCGAATTCGCGATCGGCCTGACGTTGTCGACCCTGCGCCTGATCGCCTATGGCAATGCCGAGCTGAAGAAGGGCCATTGGCGCACCGGCCAGTTGCCGGCCGAGACCTATACGCTCTCGGGCAAGACGGTCGGCATCGTCGGGTTCGGGGCGATCGGCAAGAACGTGGCGAAGTTGCTGAAGGGCTTCGGCTGCACGATCCTCTACAGCAAGCGCACGCCGCTCGACGCGGCCGAGGAAGCGGCGCTCGGCGTCAGGCACGCCTCGATGGCGGAGATCCTGGCGCAGGCCGACGTCATCTCGCTGCATTGTCCGCTGACGCCGGAGACGACCAATCTGATCGATGCGGCGGCGCTCAAGGCGATGAAGAGGACGGCCGTGCTGATCAATTGCGCACGCGGCGGCGTGGTCAACGAGCCCGATCTCGTGGCGGCGCTGCGCGCCAAGGAGATCGCGGGCGCGGCGATGGACGTCTACGAGATCGAGCCGCTCCCGGCCGACAGCGAGCTCCTGACGCTGGACACGCTGGTGACCACGCCGCATCTGGCCGCCATGGCCGCCGACGCCTTCGCGCCGACCGTGAAGCGGATGTTCGCCAACATGCAGCACGTCTCGCGCGGCGAGCCGGTGCCGCCACTCGACCTCGTGGTGTGAGACGCCTTAGAACGTCTCGGCCCAGGGCCTGAGATCGATTTCGAAGCTCCAGGCGTTGCGCGGCTGGCTGAGCACGTCGAGATAGGCCTGGGCGATGGCGTCTGGATCGAGGGTGTTGTCGGTGCTGTCGGAGCGGGTCGCGCTGCGGACGCCGCCGTCGATGACGAAATGCGCGACATGGATGCCTTGCGGTCCGAATTCGCGGGCCGCGCTCTGGGCGAGACCGCGCAGGGCGAACTTGCCCATGGCGAAGGGCGCCGAGCGGGCGAAACCCTTGATGCCGGCGGTCGCGCCTGTGAGCAGGATCGCGCCCCTGCCCTGCGGCAGCATCCGCCGCGCCGCCTGCTGCACGACATGGAAGGCGCCGAGCGCGTTGGTGGCGAGCGACTGCGCCACCAGAGCCGGGTCGAGGTCCAGCAGCGGACCGCGCAGGGCGCGGCTGGCGTTGTAGATCACCACATCGGGCGCGCCGAGCGCCGCCTCGACCTCGTCGAACAGGCGCGCGACGGCATCGGAATCGGATGCGTCGGCCGCGAAGGCCGTTGCTCCGGTCTCGGCCGCGAGCGGGGCGAGCTTGTCGGCGTTGCGGGCCGCCAGCGCGACCGCGAGACCGGCGGAGGCGAGCACCCGCGCGAGCGAGGCGCTGATGCCCGCCCCGGCTCCGACGATCAGCGCGGTCTTGTAGGAAAGCGTAGTCATGGCGTCCTCCGGGATCGACGGATCAGGCTGCGGCGAGCTTGCGGCTCGGCATCGCCGTGCCGCGTAGCGTCACCACGAAAGCGGCCGCGATCAGGCACAGGCCACCGGCCACGAAGAAGGCCGGCAGATAGCTCTCATAGACGGTTCGGCTGAAGCCCGCGCCATAGGCGGCGAAGGCCGCGCCGATCTGGTGGCCGGCGAAGACCCAGCCGAAGACCAGGTTCGACTTCTCGCCGAAGCGGTCGGCCGCGATCTTGATCGTCGGCGGCACGGTCGCGACCCAGTCGAGCCCGTAGAACACGGCGAAGAGCGACAGGCCGTAGAAGGTGAAATCGGTGAAGGGCAGATAGAGCAGCGAGAGGCCGCGCAGGCCGTAATACCAGAACAGCAGCCAGCGGCTGTCATAGCGGTCCGAGAGCCAGCCGGAGCCGACCGTGCCGACGAAGTCGAAGATGCCGACCATGGCGAGCACGCTCGCCGCCAGCGTCGCCGCCATGCCGAAATCGCCGCAGAGCGAGATGAAATGGGTCTGGACGAGGCCGTTGGTGCTGGCGCCGCAGACGAAGAAGGTCCCGAACAGGACCCAAAAGGTGTGGGTCTTCGAGGCGTCACGCAGCGCGACGATCGGCGACATCAGCATCGCCCCGAAGCTCGCCGGCTGAGCGGGAGCGGGCACGAGCGTATCGGAACCATAGGGCGCGAGCCCGACATCGGACGGCCGGTCGCGCATCAGGACGAGCACCGCCACCATCGCGACCATTAGCATGACCAGGACGAGGACGAGCGCGCTGCGCCAGCCGAGGCGTTCGGTCAGGTTCGCCAGAAGCGGCAGGAAGACGAGCTGGCCGGTCGCGGTGCTCGCCGTCAGCAGGCCGACGACCAGTCCGCGCCTGGCCTGGAACCAGCGCGTCGCCACGGTCGCGCCGAGCACCATCGCGGTTAGGCCGGTGCCGAGCCCGACGACGATGCCCCAGAGCAGGACGAGATGAGCTAGCTTGGTCATCACCAGCGAGCCGAGGATGCCGGCGGCGATCAGCGTCAGCGCGACCGAGGCGACCTTGCGGACGCCGAAGCGGTTCATGAAGGCCGCGGCGAACGGCCCCATCAGGCCGAACAGCGCCAGCCGTACCGCCAGCGCCGAGGAGATGTCAGCGGTCGCCCAGCCGAACTCGCGCTGCAGCGGCGCGATCAGGACGCCGGGCGCACCGACCGCGCCGGCCGTGACCAGCATGGTCAGGAAGGTGACGGCGGCGACGACCCAGCCATAGTGGATGCCGCGTCTCGCGAGCAGGCCGGGCAGCCCGGCGGGGGATCGTGCAAGATGATCCGCAGTTGTCATGACATGCTCCTGAAACGGGCAGATACCCGTATTTCGACGACAAAAATTCAGAGCCGGCTCAGCGTGGCCTGCAATGTCTCGGAAAATTCGGGACCGAGCCTGCGCTCGAACCCGGCCTGCACCTCTTCCCAAAGCGGCTCGCTCCGGCTGAGCGCATCGCGCCCGGCATCGCTCAGCGCGACCACCGCCTCGCGCTGGTCCTCGCCCCGGCCGAGCGTGACCAGGCCCATCTTCTCGAGCACGCGGATGTTGCGGCCGATGGTCGAGCGGTCGAGTTCCTGCGCCCGCCCGAGCGCGGTCAGCGTCGCCGGCTGCAGCTGCTCGACGCAGCGCAGCAGGCTGTATTGAGCGATGTTGATGCCAACCGGCGCCAGGGCCTCGTCATAGACGGCGGACACCCGGCGCATCGCGCTCTTCAGGCTGACGCAGTAGCACTTCGCATTCATGATTGCGGGTATATGCCCTTAATCGGGAAAGGCAAGTTGTTTCGGCAGCGCTTAGGCGAGCGCCACCCTGTCGCCGAGCCCGATCGCACCGGGCTGGACCACATCGCAATAGATCCCGAAATTGCGGCCATGGCGCTTGACGATGGTCCGCAGCACCTCGACGTCGAGCGGCAGCCCATCCTGGGCGATGGTGACGAAGCCGCAGCGGGCACAGGGTTCGCGGTAGCGCAGCACGGCGCCGCCGATGCGGATGTCGCGGCCGAGCCAGCCATCCTCGGGGATGGACTCTGCCCCGTCGGGCCAATCGACGACGAGGCTGGGGCGGAAGCGCCGCTCGTCGATGGTGCTGCCCGGCAAGGCCTCCCGCAGGCTGCGCAGCGCCGCCATGGTGACGAGATGGATCGGCGCATGCTCGTAGCGCGGCCGGAAGCCGTCGGACCCTTTCGGCACGTAGGGGCGCAGCGACGGCCGGAACCCGAACAGGCCGGCGAGCGCTTCGAGCGCGGCCGCGTCGTCGGGCGCGGCCCAATGGTGGCCGTCGGCGGATATCTCGACATGACCGGGATCGACTGCCAGCCTCGCATGGCCATGCGGCACGGTGACGAAGTGCTTCTCGCGGCCGGGCGAGGCGATGCGCTCGTTAGCCGCATCGACCAGGCCCCAGATGCGGTCGCCGACGACACCGTCCTGATGGAGCGACATCGTCTCCAGCCGCTCGCCGCCCATCGACGAGACCGGATAGCGCCAGAGCGCCGAGACCACGCCGACGGCTGCCGTCACTGGGCATCCATGCGCGGATCGAGCGCGTCGCGCAGTCCGTCGCCGACGAAGTTGAAGCTGGTCACCGCGAGCGTGATGGCGGCGCCGGGGATGATCGCGAGCCAGGGCGTGCTGGTGAGATAGCTCTGGGCGTTCTCCAGCATGTTGCCCCAGCTCGGCGTCGGCGGCTGGATGCCGTAGCCGAGGAAGGAGATGTAGCTTTCGGCCAGGATCGCATGGGCGACGTTCAGCGTCGCCGCCACAACGATCGGCGCGATCGCATTGGGCAGGAGCTCGCGCAGCATGATGCGCAGGTTGCTCGACCCCATCGCGACGGCGGCCTGGGCGAAATCGCGGGTGCGCAGCGAGCGGATCTGCGCCTCGACGACGCGGGCGACCTCCATCCAGGAGGTCATCGCGATCAGCATCACGATCGAGGGCACCGAGGGCGAGATCAACGCCGAGATCGCCAGCAGCAGGAAGATCGAGGGGAAGCACAGCATCGCGTCGACGAAGCGCATCAGCGCAGCCCCGATCGCGCCCTCGTAGAAGCCGGCCGTCAACCCGACGCAGATGCCGATGCCCATCGCGATCAGCATGGCGCAGAAGCCGACGGCGAGCGAGATCCGCCCGGCCATCAACAGGCGGGCGAGCACGTCGCGGCCGAGCGGATCGGTGCCGAGGATGTGCGGGCCGGAGAAGGGCGGCGCGAAGCGCTGGCGGATGTCGATGAAGGTATCGGTATAGGGCAGCAGCATCGGCCCGAAGATGCAGGCGAGCGTCATCGCCAGGATCGCGCTGGCGCCGAAGACCGCGAGCTTGTGGCGGCGGAAGCGGCGCATGCCGCGGCTGTGCCAGAGGCCGTCGCGGCGCGGTTCAAGCGCGGCCGCCGGATCGAGCGCGCTCATCGGCTGCCGCCGGCGATGCGGGGATCGGCGACGCCGTACAGCAGATCGGCGATCAGGCTGCCGAACAGCACCATGACGGCCGTGAACATCAGGATGCCCATGACGACGGGATAGTCGCGGTAGCTGATCGAATCGAGGAAGAGCCGGCCCATGCCGGGCCAGGTGAAGACGGTCTCGGTGACGAGCGCGCCCGAGAGCAGCGTCGGCACATGCAGGCCGGTGATCGTGATCATCGGCAGCAGCGCGTTCCTGAGTGCGTGGGTCAGCACGATGCGGCTCTCCGGCACCCCCTTGGCGCGGGCGGTGCGGACATAATCCTGGTTGACGACGTCGAGCATGGAAGAGCGCATGTAGCGGCTCCAGACCGCGGTCGAGACCAACGCCAAGACGATGCAGGGGCCGATCAGATGGTGCAGGCGGTTGAGGAAGGAGCCGTCGCCGATGGTGAAGCGGTTGCCCGCCGGCAACCAGCCGAGCCCGACCGAGAAGACGTAGATCACCACGAGGCCGAACCAGAAGGTCGGCACCGAAAGCGCGATCATGGCGCCGACGGTGGCGAGCGAATCGAACAGCGAATAGCGCCTGACCGCGCCGAGGATGCCGATCCAGGCGCCGAGCAGCATGGCGAGCAGCGTCGAGGTCGCCATCAGCTCCAACGTCGGCCCGATATGGCCGGCGATGATGTGCAGCACCGGCTGCTGGTCGCGATAGGAGCGGCCCCAGTCGCCCGACAGCATCAGCCAGAGCCATTCGGCATATTGCACCGGCAGCGGGCGATTGAGGCCCATCTGCTCGGCGATGCGGTCGAGATCAGCCTGGGTCATGTCGCCGCCGGCGGCGAATTGCGACATCGGGCCACCCGGCGCGAGATGCAGGATGGCGAAGCCGATCATCGAGACGATCAGCAGCAGCAGGAGCGACTGCGCCAGCCGGCGCACCAGGAAGGCGCTCATTGCGCGACGCTCCGGCCGGCCCGGATCATCGGCTCAGCGCGCCCAGTACCAGGAACCCATGTTCCAGGTGTTCTGGCGGGCGTTGACGTTGGGCATGAAGCCGACGAGCCCTTCCTTGTAACCCTCGACCGGCGCGTATTGGTAGATCGGCAGGATCGGCAGTTCGTCGCGGACGAGCCGCTGCAGCTTGGCGTAGATCAGCTTGCGCTTTTCCATGTCGAAAACGGTCTGGCCGTCCTTCATCAGCGCGTCGGCCTCGGCGTTCTGCCACTGCATCTGGTTGGCGCCGTTGCCGCTCTTGGCGGGGATCGCGTCCGAGCCGAAGCGATGGGCCGGATCGGGATCGATCACGGTGCGGAAGGCGGTGCCGACGAGCAGGGACTGGAACTTCGAGCGGGTGTAGAAATCGCCCCAGATCACCGCGGCCGGCATGTTGTTGATCGTCATCTTGACGCCGACCTGCTGCCAGTCCTGCATCATCAGCTGCTGACACTGCTCGCGCAGCGACGCCCCGGTTGTGGTCGAGACCGCGAATTCGAGCGGCACGTTGTTCTTCATGCGCACGCCCGAACCGGAGCGCTTCCAGCCGGCCTCGTCGAGCAGCTTGTTGGCCAGCGCCAGATCATAGCTCTGCTTCGGCAGGGTCGGATCATAGGCCCAGGATTCCTGCGGCATGAAGGATTCGGTCGGCGTGTGCAGGCCGTAGAAGATGACGTCGATGATCGCCTGCTTGTTGATCGAGGCGTAGAGCGCCTGGCGCACCGCCTTGTCGCCGAGCACGGGATGTTCGAGATTCGGCATCAGCACCTCGAGCGAGGCGCTCGGGATCTTGAAGACCTTGCGGCCCGGCAGCTTGATCGCCTCGGCGTAGAAATTCGCAGGGATACCGGTGCCGACGATCATATCGACCTGGTCGGTGCGGAACTGGGCGTAGAGCGCCGTCTGATCGGGCACATATTTGAGGACGGCGCGCTCCAGATAGGGGCCCTTGCCGTGATATTTCTCGTTGGCGACGAGCTGGATGTTGTCGCCCGGCGTGCGCGTGCCCCATTTGAACGGGCCGGTGCCGACGGGCGCGGCGTTGAAGGGCGCGGTGTTGGGATCGGCCGCCTTCTCCAGCAGGTGCCTGGGCACGATGAAGGTGTTGGAGAGCAGCGCGAGGTAAGGCGCATAGGCCTTCTCCATGCGCCACGAGATCTCGTTGCCGGAGACGATGATGTCCTTGACCAGGGAATGGCCGACGCGGGTGCGGGCCTTGAAGCCCGGCGCGTTGATCAGTTCGAGCGTGTATTTCACGTCCTGGGCGGTGAAGGGCGTGCCGTCATGCCAGGTGACGCCGTCGCGCAGCTTGACCTTCCAGGCGAGACCGCCTTCGGAAATGCCGCCATTGTCCTCGCTGGGAACCTCGACCGCGAGATCGGGCAGCAGCGATCCATCCGGCTGAGCCAGCCACATCGTGTTGAAGACCTGCATCCAGACGGTCTCGTCGACCTCGATGCCGGGCATCAGCGGGTTGAAGGCGGTCGGCTCCTGCGACAGGCCGACGACGACCTGCCCGGTCGGCTTGGCCGGGGGCGGCGGGGCCGGCTTGGTCTGGGCGCGCGCGCCAAAGCCGGAGGCCGCGAACATCCCGCCGACGCCGAGCGCGAGGACGTCGCGGCGGTGGAAAGCCGGCAAGGCGAGCGTGGAGGCGTGAGGCAGGTCAGAAGGCTTGGTCATCGCTCGATCCCCTGTCGTTTTCATGTCCGCGGCCGCAGCCGTCCTTACGGTCATGATAGGCGTCGGCGGCCGGCCCAGGTGCCGATCGCTGCGGCGCAGCACATAGAATCTGCCGATTCGCCTGATGTGTTCGGCATAGGCTTCTGCGGCGATAGCGTCCTATGGAGAGCCTTTCCGTCCGGCGCAGCCGCGCCGGCCATCACGAGCTCGCCACTCCAAGAGGACGATCCCGCATGTCGCCCCCGGTCACCCGTATCCGCAGCGACGAGACGCTGCCGCAAGCCGCCGACGTCGTCGTCATCGGCGGCGGCGTCGCCGGCATCACGACGGCCTATCACCTGGCGAAGAAGGGGCATTCCGTCGCCGTGGTCGAGAAGGGCTATGTCGCCGGGGAACAGTCGAGCCGGAACTGGGGCTGGTGCCGCCAGCAGAATCGCGACATCCGCGAATTGCCGCTCGCCATGCGCGCCGTTGAGATGTGGAAGGGGCTGAACGAGGAGCTCGGCACTGAGACCGGCTTCCGCCACACCGGCCTGACCTATGTCACCACCAAGCAGGGCGACCTCGACGCCTGGTCGCGCTGGAACGAGCAGGCGCGCGAGCACCAGTTCCACAGCCGCCTGCTTTCGGCGGCGGAAGCCAAGGCGATGACGCCGGGCTCGACCGAGAGCTGGATCGGCGGGCTGCATTCGCCGAGTGACGGCAAGGCAGAGCCCGGCCTCGCCGTGCCGGCGATCGCCGAGGGCGCGCGCAGGCTCGGCGCCAGCATCCACCAGGATTGCGCGGCGCGGGGACTGGAGACCTCGGCCGGCCGCATCTCGGGCGTCGTCACCGAGAAGGGCACGATCCGGACGCAGGCCGTGCTCGTCGCCGGCGGCGTCTGGACCTCGATGTTCTGCCGGCATCACGGCATCGAGATGCCGCTCGCCGGCGTGCAGTCGACCTCGTTCTTCACCGCGCCAGCGCCCGAGATCATCGCGGGCGGGGTCTCGACGCCGGACGTCACCTTCCGCCGCCGGCTCGACGGCGGCTACACGATCGGCATCTCCGGGCGCGGCCTGCTCCGGCTCAGCCCGCAGGGAATGATGTATGCAAAACCGTTCTGGCGCACCTTCAAGAAGCGCCACAGGCTGCTGACGATCACGGCCGACAAGACCTTCTTCGCAGGGCCCGAGGCGCTGATGCGCTGGACGAACGACAGCGTCTCGCCCTTCGAGCGGATGCGCACCTACGACCCGCCGCCGCAGGAGAAACTGATCTCCTTCGCGCTGAAGCGCATCGGCGAGATCTACCCGCAGCTCGCCGGCATCGAGATCAAGCACAAATATGGCGGGCTGATCGACTTCACGCCCGATTGGGTGCCGGTGATCTCGGCGATCGACAAGCTGCCGGGCCTGCATGTCTCGGCCGGTTTCTCCGGCCACGGCTTCGGCGTCGGCCCGGCGGCGGGCAGGCTCGCGGCGGACCTGATCACCGGCGATGCGCCGATCGTCGATCCCCACCCCTTCCGCTACAGCCGGCTCGTCGACGGCACCGATCTCGGCGAGCCCGGCCTGATGTGAGGCTTGCGCAGTCGAAGGCTCCTCAGCGATACGCTTGAAGCCTGTTCTGCCGGAGCCTTGGCCATGAAGACGATCCTCGATTGCACTCAGGCGCTCGCCAGTGGTGCGACCACGGCACGCCACCTCGTCGAGGATTGCCTGGAGCGGATCGCCGACCCGGCCGGCGAAGGCGCGCGCGCCTTCATCAGCGTCTCCGCGGACGCCGCCCGCGCCTCGGCCGATGCCCATGACGGCCTGCGCAAGGCCGGCCGCGCGCCCTCGGCCTTCGCCGGCATCCCCTTCGCGGTGAAGGATCTCTACGATGTCGCCGGCGAGCGCAGCATGGCCGGCTCGAAGGCGCTCGCCGATGCGGCTCCCGCGAAAGCCCATGCGCCGACGATCGCGCGCATGCTGGCGGCGGGATTCGTGCCGATCGGCCGGACCAACATGACCGAATTCGCCTATTCCGGCATCGGCGCCAACCCGCATTACGGCACGCCGACCAGCCCGTGGGACCGGGCCGCGAAGCGCATTCCCGGCGGCTCCTCCTCGGGCTCGGCGGTCGCGGTCGCCGACGGCATGGCGGTGGTGGCGCTCGGCAGCGACACCGGCGGCTCCTGCCGCATCCCCGCCGCGCTCTGCGGCGTCACCGGCTACAAGCCGACCGCGCGGCGCGTGCCGCTCGACGGCGTCGTGCCGCTGTCGTCGAGCCTCGATTCGCTCGGCCCGATCGGCCTCAGCGTCGCCTGCTGCGCGCTGGTCGATGCGGTGCTGGCCGGCGAGACGCCGGCTGTACCGAAGCCATGCCCGCTCGCGGGGCTTCGGCTCGCGATCCCCGTCGAGATCGTCCGCGAAGGCATCGACGCGACGGTCGCGGCCACCTTCGAGCGGGCGCTCGCCAAACTTTCGAAGCTGGGCGCGCATATCGTCGAAACGAGCTTCGCGCCGCTCTCCGACATCGGCAAGGCGATGTCGAAGGGCGGGCTCGTCGCACCCGAATCCTATGACTGGCACCGCGAGCTGCTGGCGGCGAAGGGCGCGCTGTATGATCCACGCGTGCGCAGCCGGATCGAGACCGGCCCGCAGGTTTCGGCGCCCGACTATGCCGGCACGATCGCGGCACGGACCCGCATCTGCGCGGCGATGAACGCGCTGACCGCCGACTATGACACGCTGGTGATGCCGACCGTGCCGATCGTCGCGCCACGCCTCGAAGAGCTTGCAGAAGATACCGAGTATTTCCGCCTGAACGGTCTGATGCTGCGCAATCCCAGCCTCGGCAATTTCCTCGACCGCTGCTCGATCAGCCTGCCCTGCCACAAGGCCGGCGAAGCGCCGGTCGGGCTGATGCTGGTCGGCGAGACCGGCGGCGACCATGCGCTGTTCTCGGTCGCGGCGGGGATTGAGGCCGCCCTGCGGCCTTGAATCCGGCGTTTCGCGCAAAGATGGTCCAATGCCGGCCGCGGCCAGCCCGCTAAGGATCGTCTCCGACCCTGCCGCCGGAGCCGCATCCCCATGTCACCGACGATCAAGCGCATCGAGAGTGATGCGCGCCTGCCGGAAGCCGCCGATGTCGTGGTGATCGGCGGCGGCATCGTCGGCGCCTCGGCCGCCTATTTCCTGGCGCGGCGCGGGCATTCCGTCGCGCTGGTCGAGAAGGGCGTCGTCGGCGGCGAGCAATCGAGCCGGAACTGGGGCTGGTGCCGCCAGCAGAACCGCGACGCTCGCGAATTGCCGATGGCGATCCACGCCTTGGAGCTGTGGGACCGGTTCCGCCAGGACATCGGCCAGGATCTCGGCTTCCGGCGCTGCGGGCTGGTCTATGCCAGCGCCGATGCCGCCCAGGTCGCGCAATGGGAGCGATGGCGCGAGACGGCAAGGCAGTTCGGCGTCGATACCCGCATGCTGACGGGCAGCGAAGCGGCCAGCATGATCGGCAGCACGAGCCAGCAATGGCGCGGCGGCATCCACTCCGTCAGCGACGGCAAGGCGGAGCCGGCACTAGCCGCGCCGATCCTGGCCGAAGGCGCCCGGGCGAACGGCGCCACGGTGCACCAGACCTGCGCGGCACGCGGGCTCGACATCACCAACGGCGCGGTGACCGGCGTGATCACCGAACGCGGCACGATCCGCACCCGCTCGGTCATCCTGGCCGGCGGCGCCTGGGCCTCGTCCTTCTGCCGGCGGCACGGCATCCCGTTTCCGCAGGCGAGCGTGCGCTCGACCATCCTGCGCACGCAGATCGCGCCCGATCTCGGCGAGGCGATGTACACGCCCGACGTCGCGCTGACCCGTCGGCTCGACGGTAGCTACACCGTCGCGATCAGCGGCACCGGCACGCTCGAGCTGACGCCGCAGGGCATCCGCTACGCCCGCAACTTCCTGCCGATGTTCATCAAGCGGATCAAGGCGGTCGAATTCGGCATCGGCTCGTCGTTCTTCTCCGGCCCAGAGGCGCTCGGAAGCTGGGAGATGGACGAGGAGACGCCGTTCGAAAAAATCCGCGTGCTCGACCCCGTGCCGAGCGCCAAGGCCGTCGCGACGACGCTGTCGCGGGCGCAGGCGCTCTACCCCGCGCTGAAGGGCATCGCCGTCCGCGAGAGCTGGGCGAGCTATATCGATTCGACGCCGGACGCCGTGCCGGTGATCTCGCCCGTCGCAGGCCTCTCCGGCTTCGTGCTGGCGGCCGGCTGCAGCGGCCACGGCTTCGGGCTCGGGCCCGCGGCCGGCCATCTCGCCGCCGACCTCGCCGTTGGCGACACCCCCATCGTCGACCCGCGTCCGTTCCGGCATGCGCGTCTGGTCGACGGTTCCAGGGGCGAGATCGGCGAATTCTGAGTGGGGCCGCATGGGGCAGCAATCCCTGCCGCCGACCCTGCGACGATCGGCAGATTGTTCGGTGCGCGCCGTGCATTCACGCCCTCGCTCCCGTCACGCCGGCCTAGTCTCCTGATGGAGACGAGACTTGTGCGACCCCGACGAGCGAGCGCGATCATGACCACCAAGCGACCGAAATTCATCACCTTCGACTGCTACGGCACGCTGATCTATTTCGAGATGGCGCCGGCCGCGCGCCGTGTCTACGGAGCGCGACTCTCACCCGAGGTGATGGACGGATTCTGCAACGATTTCAGTGCTTTCCGCCTGGACGAGATCCTGGGTCCGTGGAAGCCTTATCCGGAGGTCGTGCACAACGCGGTCGAGCGGACCTGCAAGCTCTGGAAGATCGCGTTCGATCCCGCCGACGCGCAGGCGATCGTCGACGAAATCCCGAGCTGGGGTCCCCATCCCGACGTCCCCGCCGGCCTCGCCAAGGTGGCGCAGGAAATTCCACTGGTCGTCCTGTCGAACTCGATGACGGCGCTGATCCCGCATTCCATCGCCAAGCTCGGCGCGCCGTTCCACGCCGCCTACACGGCGCAGGACGCGCAGGCCTACAAGCCCCGGATGAAGGCGTTCGAATACATGTTCGACATGCTGGGCTGCGGACCTGAAGACGTGATGCACTGCTCGTCGAGCCTGCGCTACGACCTGATGACCGCGCACGACATGCATATCGGCCAGCGTGTCTTCGTCAATCGTGGCCACGAGCCGGGCATGCCCGAATACGGCTATCAAGAGATCAAGGATATCGGCGGGCTGCCGGCGCTGGTGGGGCTCTGAGTCGATGACCGATTTCGACCCCGCCGGCGTCGCCTTCAGCGCCGGGCATTACATCGACGGCGCGGTCGTCACCGGCAACGTCAACATCCCGGTCGCGCGTCCGTCCGACCTCGCGGATTATGCCGAGCTGCCGGTCGCCGACGCCGAGATCGTCGACCGCGCGGTGACCAACGCGCATGAGGCCGTCGCCGCCAGCGGCTGGGCGACGCGCCCGCCACGCGAGCGGGCGAAGGTGCTGCGGCGCTGGGCCGAGCTGATCGAGGACCGCGCCGAGGTGCTCGGCCAGATCGAGGCGCTGGGCTCGACGCGGCCGATCGCCCAAGCGGTCTCCGGCGACGTGATGGCCACCGCCGACGGCATCCGTTTCTTCTCGGAATATGCCGACAAGCTCGGCGGCGAGGTCGCAGCGACCCGGGCCGACCATCTCGGCATGATCGTGTCGGAGCCCTATGGCGTCGTCGGCGCGATCACGCCGTGGAACTTCCCGCTCAGCATGGCCTCGTGGAAGGTCGGGCCGGCGCTCGCCGCCGGCAACGCGATCGTGCTGAAGCCCTCCGAGCTGACGCCATTCTCGACGGTCGCGCTGGCAGAGCTCGCGGTCGAGGCCGGCGTGCCGGCCGGCATCTTCAATGTGGTGCAGGGCACCGGCGCGGTCACCGGAGACGCGCTCTCGCGCCATCCCGGCCTAGCGAAACTCTCCTTCACCGGCTCGACCCGGACCGGCATCGCGATCATGAAGGCCGCCGCCGAGAGCGGCATCAAGCCGGTGACGCTCGAACTCGGCGGAAAAAGCCCGCAGCTCGTCTTCGCCGACGCCGATCTCGACAAGGCGGCCGATTGCATCGCCGGCTCGCTCCTGGCGAATGCCGGGCAGGCCTGCGTCGCCGGCTCGCGGCTGATCGTCCAGCGCGGGATCGCCGACGCGCTCGTCGCCGCTCTGCAGACCCGATTGAAGCACGTCGTAGCGGGCCATACCTGGAAGACCGCGACGCGCTATGCCCCGATCATCTCGGAGACGCAGGCGCGCCGCATCGACGGCATCCTCGAACGCAGCCGCGCGCAGGGCGCGGAGACCCTGATTGGCGGCGGGCGGATCGACGGCCATGGCGGCGCCTTCTACCAGCCGACCCTGCTCGCCGGCGTGACCTGCGACAACGCCGCGGTGCGCGAAGAGATTTTCGGCCCCGTACTGACGATTCAGACATTCGACGACGAGGAGGAAGGGCTCTCGCTCGCCGACCATCCCGAATATGGGCTGGCGGCCGGCGTCTACACCACCGATCTCGGGCGCGGCTTGAGGGCGATGCGGGCGCTGAAAGCCGGCACGGTCTGGATCAACCGTTACAGCCGCACGCTCGACTTCATCCTGCCGACCGGCGGCTACAAGAGCTCCGGCATCGGCAAGGATCTCGGCCGCCAGGCGGTCGAGGCCAACCTGCGCCACAAGACGGTGCTGATCGACATCGGGGCGTGAGGCGCCCCTTCCCGCGTCAGTGCCGCCAGTCCTGCCAGCGATAATACGCTCCGACGAAGGGCAGGAACCAGGGCGGACCGAAATGGCCCGGCACCGCCGGCCAGTCCAGCCCGGCGAAGGGGTTCGCGGCCACGTCGCCGGCCATGATCCTCGCCATCGCCTGGCCCATATGCACCGACATCTGGGTTCCATGGCCGCTATAGCCGAGCGCATAGAACAGGCCGTCGCGCTCGCCGGCGCGCGGCAGGCGGTCGGCGGTCATGTCGACGAGGCCGCCCCAGCAATAGTCGATCCGCGTGCCCCTCAATTCCGGGAACAGTTCGAGCATCCGGGCCTGCAGGATTTCGCCGCTCTTGGCGTCGGATTTCGGGCTCGACAGCGCGAAGCGCGCGCGGCCGCCGAAGATCAACCGGTTGTCAGGCGTCAGGCGGAAATAGTTGCCGATGTTCTTGGTCGTCGTCGCGGTGCGGCGTGTCGGCATGATCGCGGCGGCGAGATTGGGCGAGAGCGGTTCGGTCGCGATGATGAAGCTGCCGACCGGGACGATACGCCGCCTGAACCAGGAGAACGGCCCCTGCCGGGACGCGCCGGTGGCGAGCAGCACCTGCTTCGCCTCGATCTCGCCGCGCGTGGTCGCGACACGATGCGCTTGACCGTTCAACCGATGCAGGCCGGTGACGCGGGCGTCCTCGAAGACATCGGCGCCGGCGCGCACGGCCGCCTCGGCCAGACCCGCGCCGAAGCGGCCCATATGCATATGGGCGCTGCGCGGGAAGACGAGCCCGCCATGGAAACCGTCGGAGCCGATCTCGGCCCGTGTCTCCTCCGGCCTGACCACGACGAGATCGGGCTCGACCTCGCGCTGGAGCAGTTCGGCGCTCGTCTGGAGCTTGGCGAAATGCCCGGGCTTGGCGGCGAGCTTGATCTTGCCAGTGCGGATGAAATCGCAGTCGATACCCTCGCGCGCGACCAGCGTCTCGACCGTGTCGACCGCGACGTCGAAGGCCTTGTAGAGCGCCCTGGCCCGCTCCAGGCCGAAGCTCGCGACGAGGCCGGCGAGATCATGCGCCGTGCCGTTGTTGCAATGGCCGCCATTGCGGCCGGAGGCCTCGCCGATCACGCGACCTGCCTCCAGCACCGCAACGCTCGCGCCGGACTTGGCCAAGGCCAGCGCCGCCGAGAGGCCGGTGAAGCCGCCACCGACGATGGCGACGTCGACCTTGCCGGAGAGGGGCCGGGCGGCCGCGCCGGTGAAGCGGGGGGCGCTGTCGAGCCAATAGGGTTCGAGTTTCATCTGGACCTTCGATCGGCATCCCGCGCGATGCGGCAGGAGGCGGCGACCTACCCATCGTCCACCGCACAAGTCGCTGTATTGTATGAATTTTACTATTCCCGGCAGGTGGCTTGGCCTCTATATTGAAGCGCAAGTCCCCGAGGATATCGACATCTGTGGTCTACCGCTCGGCCAAGCGCAAAATCGACTACGATCTCGACATCCGCGCCCTGACCGCGGCGGATCTCGGGCAGGCGCATCAATTGTCGATCGAGGTCGGCTGGCCGCACCGGCCCGAGGACTGGCGGCTGGTTTTCTCGCTCGGCCATGGCTTCATCGCCTGCGATGCGATCGGGCGTGCGCTGGGATCGGCGATGTGGTGGCCGCTCGGTGAGAACCTCGCCTCGGTCGGCATGGTGATCACCTCGCCGCGACTGCAGGCGCAGGGCTCCGGCCGGCGACTGATGGACCTGATCTTCGCCGAAACCGGCGCACGCGACCTGCGCCTGAACTCGACCCGGGCCGGCTACCGGCTTTATCGCTCCCTCGGCTTCGAGCCGATCGGGCGCATCTTCCAGCATCAGGGCCGGCCGCTGGCGCTGGAGGCATCGGAGGACATCAACGGGTTGACGCTGCGTGCCGCGACCACGGCCGACCTGCCGGCGCTCGCCCTGCTCGACAGGCAGGCCTGCGGCGCCGACCGGACGCCGGTGATCCAGGCGCTGCTGGCGGTGTCCGTCGGGATCGTCGCCGAGCGCGACGGGCAGCCGGTCGGCTTCTCGCTGTGCCGGCCGTTCGGGCGCGGCCATGTCGTAGGCCCGATCGTCGCGGAGGACGACGCCGTCGCGATCGCGCTGACGCGGCCGCATGTCGTCGCCCATGAGGGCACGTTCCTGCGCATCGACACGGCGCAGGAACACGGCGCCTTCGGCACCTTCCTCGAAGCCTGCGGCCTGACGATGTACGATACGGTGACGCCGATGATCCGCGGCGCGGCCCATGCCGGGACCGGGCCGGTGCGGACGTTCGGGCTGGTCAACCAGGCGCTGGGTTGACGTACCCGCGGCTGAGCACTCTCAGACGTCGAACAGCGTCGGCAGCGGATATCCCGGCTTCTGGATCGGCGATTTGATCACGACGTAGCTGAAATATTTGGAGATGCCGAGATTGCGCTCCAGCATGGTCTCGATCAGCGACTGGTAATGCGTCAGGCCGCGCGTCACGAACTTGACGAGGTAGTCGTAGCCGCCGCTGACCATGTGGCATTCGACGACCTCGTCGATGCGCTTCAGCGCCGTCTCGAAGCGGATGAAATACTCCTTGGTGTGGTCAGCGAGCGTGATCTCGGTGAAGACGGTGATGGTCTCGCCGAGCTTCTGCAGGTTGATGGTCGCGCCATAGCCGGAGATGAAGCCGGCCTGTTCGAGGCGCTTGACCCGCAGCAGGCACGGGCTCGGCGACAGGCCGACGGCATCGGCCAGGGTGACGTTGGTCATCCGCCCATTGTCCTGGAGCGCGACCAGGATCTTCATGTCGATCCGGTCGAGCCGTACGCCCGGACTCACCGGAAACGCCCCGATAGCTGCATTCTCGTCACCGCCGCCTCGCTCCGATCGACCGCCGGCAAAAAGCCTAGCCGGTCAGGCGATGCCGGCAAAGCGAGGATCGTGCCGGGAGACGGAATTTACGCCGAGAGGCGGAATTCCTGGCGCAGCTCGGCCTGGACCTCGGGCAGCGCCAGCACGTCGTCGAGCGTCTGGCGCAGGCGCGAGACGATAAGATCGATCTCGGCCTCGCTGCAGCAGAGCGGCGGGGCGAGCCCGATGATGTCGTCGGCGAAGGCACGGAAGATCACACCATTGGCATAGCCGCGTGCGAAGAGATGGTCCGGCAGTTTCGCCGCGCGCGAGAACTTCTCTTTGGTGGCCTTGTCGGCGACGATTTCGATGCCGGCGAGCAGGCCCCGCGCCCTCACCTCCCCCACCAGCGGGTGATCGGCGAGCTCCGCGAGCCTCTCCTCGAAATGCGCGCCGGCGCGCTGGCCGTTGGCGAGGATACCGCCCTCCTCGTAGAGCCGGATCACCTCGAGCGCGACCGCGGCCGAGACCGGATGGCCGGAATAGGTGTAACCATGCCCGACCGGGCCCCCAGTGGGCGCATTGTCCTTGATGCCGCGATAGATTTTCTCGCCGATGGCCAGCGCGCCCATCGGCGCGTAGCCCGAGGTCAGGCCCTTGGCCATGGTCATCATGTCCGGCACCACGCCTTCGCCCTCGCAGGCGAACATCGGGCCGGTGCGGCCGAAGCCCGTGATGACCTCGTCGGCGAGGAAGAGGATGTCGAGCTCGGCCGCGGTGTCGCGCATCGCCTTGAGCCAGCCGCGCGGCGGCACGACGACGCCGCCCGAGCCCAGGATCGGCTCGCAAAAGAAGGCGGCGACGTTGTCGGCACCGAGTTCCTCGACCTTGGCGCGCAGCGAGGCGACGCTGGCTTCGATCACCGCCGCATCGTCGGAGCCGGTCGGGTTGCGATAGGGATAAGGCGCGGCGACGTAGTGCCGGACATGGGCGGGGAAATCGAAATTGCCGTGGAAGGACGCGATCGCGGTGACGCCGGCCCCGGTCGAGCTCGACCCGTGATAGCCGCGCTCCAGCGAGATGATCGCCTTCTTCGTCGGCCGGCCGGTGGCGTTGTAGTAGAACTGGATCAGGCGGAGCGCGCTGTCGATCGCGTCCGAGCCGCCCAGCGAGAAATAGATGTGGTTCAGGTCGCCGGGCGTGATCTCGGCGAGCTTGGCGGCCAGCCGGATCGTCGGCTCGCTGCCGAAGGAGAAATAGCCGGTGGCATAGGGCAGCTCACGCATCTGGGCGGCCGCCGCCTCGACGATGCTCTCATGGCCATAGCCGACATTGACGCACCAGAGCCCGGCGAAGCCGTCGATCAGCTCGTGGCCGTCGGCGTCGGTGATGAAGGCGCCGTTGGCCGACTTCATGATGGTGACGCCGCGCGCCTCGTGTCCGCTCCAGTTGGCGACGGGGTGGACCCAGTGCAGGCGATCGAGGGCTTCGAGCGAGTTGACGGTCATGGCGGCTGGCCTCGTGGAACGGTCGCGGATCAGTGGGCGGCGGCGTGGGGCGCATAGGCGCGCAGCGAGGCCGGTTTCGGCGCGGCCTGCGTGAGCTCGCGCAGATAGCGGCCGGGGGTGATGCCGCAGATGCTCTTGAAATGGCGCGAGAGATGGCTCTGGTCGAAGAAGCCGGCCTCGGAGGCCGCGAGCGCCGGCGGCATGCCGTCCCGCAGCAGTGCCTTGGCGTAGCGGATGCGGCGATGGCAGATGAAGCGGTGCGGCGTCAGCCCGACCTGGCGGCGGAACACCGTGACGAAGCGGCAGACGCTCAGGCCGGCCAGCACGGCGAGGTCGTCCAGCGGCACGCTTTCGGTGAAATGCCGCTCGATATGGCCGAGGGCGCGCTGGATGCCCGGGCTCGGCCGGACGACCGGCGCGGAGGGGCTCGATGACTCGTGCATGATCGGCTCTCTTCGCGGCGACGGCGCGCGCCGTCCTCATGCCGGAAGGGTAGAGCCGTATGGCACGTCAGGGAGCCGGACGGAGCGCGTCCGGGTGACATCGCCTGCGCTATTGACCGGCACGCATGGCAGATCGTGCTTCCCGGCGCGGTGGCCGCCGACGGCGATTCAGTAGCCGCGCGTGTGGTCGACCAGCCCGATCAGCGGCTCGCCGGCCCGGTGTCGCCGAAGGTTGTCGAGCACGACCTCCACCGCCGTCTCCGGCTGTGTCATGCTGGCGATATGCGGTGTGATCAGCACGCGCGGATCGCTCCAGAGCGGGTGGCCGGCGGTCAGGGGCTCGGGGTCGGTGACGTCGAGCACCACTGAGGAGATCTGCCCGCTGTCGAGCGCGGCCAGCAGCGCGTCCTGGTCGAGATGGCCGCCGCGGCCGGAGTTCAGCAGCCGCGCGCCCTTGGGCAGCCTGGCGAAAAGCTCGGCGTTCAACATGCCGCGCGTCTCGTCGGTCAGCGGCAGCAGGCAGACCAGGATGTCGCTGCGGCCGAGGAAGTCGGTCATCTCGCCATCGCCGGCATAGCACCTGATGCCGTCGATCTCACGCCGCGAGCGGCTCCAGCCCGCGACCTGGAAACCGAAGCCGGCGAGCTTGCGGCAGGCCGCCTCGCCGAGCTGGCCGAGCCCGAGCACGCCGACCCGGCGCTTGTTCGCCGGATAGACGCGGATCTGCCGCCAGATGCCCTGCCGCTGCTGCGCGATATAGGGCACGAGGTCGCGATGCAGCGCGAGCACGGCCATGGTGACGTATTCGACCATGCCGTCGACGATTCCGGGCTCGACCATACGCACGATCGGCAGCTCCGGCGGCAGCGCGGCGAAGTCGAACTGGTCGACGCCGGCGCCGACCGAGAACAGCAGTTCGAGATTGGGGAACCGAGCCATCATGTCATCGGGCGGCAGCCAGGCGGCGAGATAGCGCACCGCCTTCGCGTCGCCCGTCTCGGGCCAGATGTGGAAGGGCAGCTCCGGCGCCTTCTGCGCGAAAAGTTTTGCCCATTCGAGGCCGCGGACGGGGTCGGATTTGTAGACGAACGTCATGTGATGCCTGCTTGCTCGCGCTCTAACCGAGCGCCTGATTGACCAGTGCAAGAAGCATGGCAGGCCCGGTGGCGACCGGCGGCTCGCCGCGGACCATGCCGCCGACCGTGCTGACGACCGGAAGGCCCGCCTGCTCCAGCCAGCCGCCGAGCCCGCAGCCGGTCGGGATGTCGATGCGCATGAATTCCCCGTCGCGGCCATGCAGCCAATGGCCGATCAGCGATCGCGCATCGGCGAGGCCGCCGGCCACGACCGGGCCAATCACGAAACCCTTGCCGAAGCGGCGCAGGCCGCCGAAGCCGCCCGCGACGCCACCGCGCTCCAGCATGACGATCTCGCCGACATCGAGCAGGGTCGCCAGCACATGGTCGCGTGGCAGGCCGCTCGCCCGGATATCCAATGCCGACAGCGCAGCGAGATCGGCGACGGAGGCGACGCGCAGGCGCTCGTCCGACGCCAGCACCGGTGCCGGGCATGGCAGCGCCTTGCCCTGATGCTGGGTGATGCCGCCGCTGGCGACGAACCCGGTCTTGGCGTAGAGCGGCGCCCCAGCCTCGGTCGCGTTCAGCATCAGCGTACGACCGTCATTGGCGGCGAAGATCGCCTGCATCAGCCGCTTGCCGAGGCCCGCGCCCTGCAGCGCCGGCGCAACGATGATGTGGCCGACCGTGGCGTGGGACGACCCAAAGGGCCACCAGCACGCCGTCGCGACGACCTCGCGGCCGCGGCAGAGCACAACGCCCTGGCCAAGACCGATCGAGAAACGCCAGTCCTCGATGCGATGCAGCCATCCGACTGCGACCGACAGGCGATGGCAGGCCTCCGCATCGGCGAGCACGATGGCGCGCTGCGTGATCGGCTCCTGGGCGGGGACGGCGGACATGGCGGCTCTCGACGACTTTTGGCGAAAAACCACCGGCTCCTATCAGCCGGCGATCTCCTGGACGACATAGAATTTCGCGACGGGCTTGCGGCTGTCCCAGCCGCAGGCTGTGCCCCAGGGCACGAAGACGCTGTCGCCGGCGCGGCCTTCGAGCACGCTGCCGTCGGGCGCGGCCAAGCTGACGCTGCCGGCGAGCAGATGCATCAGCTCGTTGACACGGTGCGGCCTGACGATGCGGCGATAGGGCGTCGAATCCCAGGTGCCGGCACGGTAGCGCGCCGCCTCGTCCGTGAAGACGTTGGCGCTGCGGCAGTCGGGCACGGGTCCGAGCAGGACGTCGACCGGGGGTGGCGCGGAGGGCTTGAAGGCGGCGTCGGCGAGCAATGGCGTGAGGCCGGGATCGGCCGAAAGCGCCCCGGTCGCAGTGCAGAAGACGAGACGCGTGCCGGGGGCGGCCTCGATCTGCAGCGCGGTCCCGCGCGCGATCACGACGCCCTGCCCCGGCGCGATCACCAGCGGTGCCTTGCCAGGCTCGACCAGGATGAGCCGCCCGGCGACGACGACGAGCGTCTCGACATGGGGGAAGACTGCGATCTCCAGCACGCCGTCGATGTCGATCCGGCCGGCCGCCATCGCGTCGAGGCCCTGCCAGGCGATCTCGCGCAGCGGAGAGAAGGGATCGTTCGGACCAAGGCCTGCCCGGCGGAATGCGGCGATCGGTCGATCGTCGCCAGCACTGTGGAGCAGCAAGGCGGCAGGCATGGTCATGGTGAGGTCCATCGCGAATGTCGGCTTGAGCTACCCCGATTCACCGGCTCCGGATTGGACCATCTTGTCGAGGAACGCAGCGACGAGACCGTCAGACGGTCTGTGTGACCTTGCGCAGATGCGGCGGCTTGTCGGGATCGAGCCCGCGCGAGCGCGCCAGCCCGGCGAGCCCGGCATAGAAGGCGCGGATCTGGGCCAGCGGAACCAGCGCCGCCGGGAGGCCCGAAGGCAGCGGCAGCACGATGCCATGGGCGGCGGTCTCGCCGGCATAGGCGACGTTGGCGCCGAGTTCGGCCATGCGTTGCGCCACGGTCCTGACGCTGTCGCCGCCCTCGTCGCCAGGATCGAGCACGATCGCCGGGAAGCCCGGCCCGACCAGCGCCAGCGGCCCGTGCAGCACCTCGGCGGCGCTATAGGCCTCGGCATGGAGCCGGCAGGTCTCCTTGAATTTCAGCGCCATCTCCTGGGCGATGCCGAGGCCCCAGCCGCGGCCGACGACATAGAGGCTGCCGGCCTCGCGCAGTCCCGCGAGCGCCGGGCCCCAGTCGCAGGCGCCGGCCCGGTCGAGGACATCAGGCGCGTCCTCGCCGGCCTGCGCCAGCGCCGCGTCGCCGCTCCAGGCCGCGGTGAGCTGCAGCAGCGAAAAGCAGGCGGCGAGGAAGGTCTTGGTCGCGGCAACACTGCGTTCCGGTTCGGCGCGCAGTGGCACCAGCACATCGACGAGCCCAGCGAGCGGAGAGTCTTCGTCATTGACGAGCCCGACCACCAGCGCGCCGCCGCGCTTGGCGGCTTCGGTCAGGCGCAGCGCGTCGGGACTGCGGCCCGATTGCGAGATCGCGATGAAGAGCGCGCCGCTCAGATCAGGCTCGCCGCCATAGACCGAGGCCAAGCTCGGGCCGACCGAGGCGACGGCGCGGCCGAGCGTCCGCTCGATCAGATACTTGCCGTAGGTCGCGGCATGGTCGGAGGAGCCGCGCGCGCAGGTGACGACGAAGCCGGGCTTCAGCGCGCGCAGGCGGGCGCCAAGATCTGCCATGATCGCGCCGTTCTCGGAGAGGTGTCGCCTGACGACGTCGGAGGCCTGCGCGGCCTCGATCGTCAGCAATGCGTCAGTCATCGGCTGGTATCCCCCGCAAGACCAGGCCGGCGGCGAGTTCCACGACCTCGGCGCGGTCGAGCCGCCGTCCGGCCCCGCCGACCCCTTGCACCGAGAGCGTGCCGCAGGCAATGCCCTCGGCCAGCGCCTGCGACGCGGACCGGCCAGCGAGCCAGGCCGCCACGAATCCGGCGTTGAAGGCATCGCCCGCGCCGGTGGTGTCGAGCACCGGGCCGCCCTGCGGGGCGGGCAGCGCCAGTTCGCCAGAGCGGCCAAACAGTCGCGCGCCCGCAGCGCTATCCTTGATCACGACCGTATGAAAATGGCGCGACAATCGCCGCCCGGCCTGGACGAGGTCGTCGGTGTCGGCGATGGCGCGCGCCTCGGCGGCATTGGGCAGGAAGACGTCGACGCCGGTGCAGCGCGCGACCAGATCGGGAGCGCGAATGAGTTCGTCGTCCCAGCTCGGATCGAGCGAGACGCTGAGGCCCAAACGCTTGGCGGTCGAGACCAGATCGGGGATTTCCGCCAATGTCGCGAATTCGGCGATGTGGAGATGGCGCGCCGCGCCACCGGCGAGCGCCGCGTCCAGCGTCGCCGGGCGGACCGGGCCGGCGCGGCGCGACAGGAAGGCGCGCTCGCCGCCCTGCACCATCACCACGGTCGGCTGCGGGCCGGCATCATCGGCGCTCTCGAGCCAGCGCAGATCGACGCCGCTGTCACCGAGCGCCGGCAGCAGCGCCTGCGAGAGAGGGTCGGTGCCGATGCGGGCGAGGAGCGCCGTCGCCGCACCCAGATTGGCGAGGTGGGCCGCGGTGATGAAGCCGCCGCCGCCCGGAACGATCGTCACCTCCTGCGCGAAACGTTCCTCGCCGAGCACCGGCATCGCCGCGATGCCGCGGAAGACCAGATCGCAATAAAGCCGGCCGATACTGAGGATCAGCGGATGGCCGCCGCTCATAGCGCCCGCTCGGAGACCGCGTCGAACAGCCTGAGCGCCTCGGCGGGCGCGCCGAGCCTGACGGCGGCACCGATGGCGGGCGGTGACTTGGCGGCAGCCGAGGCGACGACGAGGCCATGCTCGGTCTCGACATGGACGAAAGTCTCCGAGCCCAGCGGCTCGACCACGGCGACGAGGCCGGGAACGATGAGCGCGGCCTTCTCAGCCGGCGCCAGCACGCGCAAGTGCTGCGGCCGGACGCCGACCAGCACATCGGCCGTCAATTCGCCGAGCGGGCCAGGCAGCGGCACGACGCCGTCGCCGAGCTGGAGCAGGGCTCCGCCGGCCCGGCCCTTCAGGATGTTCATGGTCGGCGAGCCGATGAAGCGGGCGGTGAAGACGTCGGCCGGTGTCTCGTAAAGCTCCATCGGCGCGCCGACCTGGAGGATGCGCCCGTCGCGCATCACCACGATGCGGTCGGCCAGCGTCATCGCCTCGACCTGGTCGTGGGTGACGAAGACGATCGTGGTCTTCAGCCTCTGGTGCAGACGCTTGATCTCCAGCCGCATCTGGGCACGCAACTGCGCATCGAGATTGGAGAGCGGCTCGTCGAACAGGAAGGCCGCGGGATCGCGCACCATGGCGCGGCCGATGGCGACGCGCTGGCGCTGCCCGCCCGAGAGCGCCGAGGGCTTTCGCTCCAGCAAGGCCTCCAGCCCGAGCACCTTCGCCGTCTCCTCGATGCGCCGGCGCTTCTCCGCCTTGTCGAGAGCTGCGGTATGCAGGCCGAAGCCGATGTTCTCGGCGACGCTCATATGCGGGTAGATCGCATAGTTCTGGAACACCATGGCGATGTTCCGGTCCTTGGGCTCGAGCTGGTTCACGGTTCGGCCACCGATCGCGATCGTGCCGCCGTCGATGTCCTCGAGCCCCGCGATCATCCGCAGCGTCGTCGACTTGCCGCAGCCGGACGGGCCGACGAAGACGACGAATTCGCCATCGGCGATGTCGAGGTCGATGCCGTGGACGACCTGCGTCTTGCCATAGCGCTTGACCAGGTTTTGAAGCGTGATGCCGGCCATCATGCCGCTCCGGTCAGGGCGGCGAAGGCCGCGTCGAGTTCATGGCGCGCCGAGGCCTCGCGCGCGGCGGTCGCGGTCGCGGCGCGTTCGGCAAGGTCGAGCGCAGCGCGATAGCCCGCAAGGGCCGCACCCAGCGCCTGCGGCCCCGGCCCGCCGAAGCGCTCGCGGACCGCGACGAAATGCTCGGGCGAGACGGCCTCGGCGAATTCGGCGGCGCTCAGCGCCGGCTCGCGGCCGGCATGCTGGCGGAACGCTTTTGCAAAGGGCGCGAACCCGTCGCGCGGCAGGTCGCCATCGGCCGCGACGACGGCGCGCGCGACATCGGCCGCGATCTCGTGCGCGGTCCGGAAGGAGAGCCCTTCCCGGCGCACCAGCGTGTCGGCGAGCTCGGTAATGGTGATGCAGGAGCGGCGGATGTTCTCCGCCACGCGCCGGCCGTCGACCTTCATGGCCGGCAGCAGCGCCGCCAGCAGGTCGAGCACGCGTTCGCCGGTGGCGAAGGCCTGGTAGCCGGCCTCGTTGGTCTCGCCCTCGGAATCGTTCATGTCGGTGAAGGGGGTGTTGTGGACGACGTCGCGCACGAGCCGCGCGCGCGCCATCGTCTGCGAGGCAAGATGGCGCAGATGCTCGATCGGCACCGGATTGCGCTTCTGCGGCATGATCGAGGAGATCTGCACGAAGGCGTTGGGCACATAGAGCTGGCCGACCTCGAAGGCGGTCCAGACCTGGAGATCCTGGATCAGCCGGCCAAGATGCAGGAAGACCAGTTCGAGCGCGCTGTAGCTCGCGGTCTGGTAGTCGACCGCGGCGATGCAGCCATAGGAGTTCTGCAGCGGAGCCGCGAAGCCCAGCAGATGTGCGATCCGGGCGCGGTCGAGCGGGAAGCCCGAGGTCGTGATCGCAGCCGCGCCCATCGGCGAGAGATCGACGAGGCCGCGCGCCTGCACCAGCCGCTCATGGTCGCGCAGCATCACCTCGATCGCGGCGGCGAGATAGTGCCCGAAGGTCGTCGGCTGGGCCGGCTGGCCATGGGTGTAGGCGACGATCAGCGTCGCCGTCTCGCGCTCGGCGAGGCCGAGCGTCGCCTCGATCAGCGCCCTGAGCTTGGCGGCGAGCCGGTCCAGCTTCGGCTTCAAAGCGAGCTTGAACAAAGTGTGGTCGATGTCGTTGCGCGAGCGGCCGGTGTGGAGCCGGCCGGCATCGTCCGCCGGCAGGCGCTTCTTCAGCTCGGTCTCGATCAGGAAAAAGAAGTCCTCGACGGTGCCATCATAGCTCAGCGCCGCCGGGTCGATCTCGGCATCGATCGCAGCCAAGGCGCGGGCGATCCGGCCGGCGGTGGCGCGCGGCAGGATGCCGGTCTCCGTGAGCATGACGAGATGGGCGCGGTCGATGGCGCGGAAGCCCGCGACGTGATGGGTCTTGGCCCCGTCGAAGAGCGGCCGCAGCACCGTTTCCTTGTAGACCGGGTCGGGGAAGACGGAGGCGTCCGTCAGGCGGGGATCGGCGTGGTCGGTCATGTCAGCCCTTCAGCCCGGCGAGCACGACGCCGCGCACGATGTAGCGCTGGAGCAGCAGGAAGACGGTCAGCGTCGGCAAGGTCGCCAGCGCAGCTCCCGTCATGATCAGCTCCCACTGGATCTGCGATTCGACCGCGAAGCTCGAGAGGCCGACAGGCAGCGTGTAGAGTTCCTTGCTCGTGGTCACGATCAGCGGCCAGATGAAGGCCGTCCAGTTGCTGAGGAAGGTGAAGATCGCCAGCGCCGAGAGCGCCGGCGTCACCAGCGGCAAGGCGATGCGCCAGAAGATCGCGAACTCGTTGAGGCCGTCGACGCGGGCAGCTTCGAGGAAGTCGTTCGGCACCGTCTCGAAGAACTGCTTCATCAGGAAGGTGCCGAAGGCGGTCATCATGCCCGGGAACATGATGCCCCAGTAACTGTCGAGCCAGCCGAAGTTCTTGGCCATGACGTACCAGGGGATGACCAGCATCTCGGTCGGGATCATCAGCGTCGAGAGGATCGCAAGGAAGACGAGATAGCGGCCACGGAACTGGAACTTCGCCAGGGTGTAGCCAACCAGGCTGTCGAAGAAGACGTTGGAGAGCGTGACGACGGTGGCGATGCCGAACGAGTTCGCGAACCAGCGCAGGAAGCGCCCGTCGGCGAGGACCGCGACATAGTTGTCGAGCGTCGGATGGGCCGGCAGGAAGGCAAGATCGTAGACCTCCGAGGAGTCCTTCAGCGAGGTCGAGAACATGAAGGCGAGCGGCGTCACCATCAGGACGCCGCCGGCGAGCAGGACGAGCCAGGCGAGGACGCGGCCGGGCTGGAAGCGATCCGGCATGAGGGCGGCGAGCGCGGCCATCAGCGGTCCCTCAGCAGGCGCAACTGCACCAGCGAGACGATGAGCAGCGCCATGAACAGCACCACGGTCTGCGCCGCCGCATAGCCCATGTCGAAGGAGGAGAACGCCGTCTGGTAGATCATCAGCACCAGCGGCTTGGTCGCGTTGAGGGGCCCGCCGGGATCGCCGCTGGTCATGTTGTAGACCTGGTCGAAGATGCGCAGGAAGCCGATCGAGGAGAACACCACGAGGAAGACGATGGTGGGTTTCAGCAGCGGCAGCGTGATCCGGCGCAGGATCGTCAGGTCGGAGACGCCGTCGATGCGGGCGGCCTCGTAATAGGTGGTCGGGATGGCGCGCAGGCCCGCGAGGAAGATCACCACTTGGAAGCCCAGCCCCGCCCAGATCGCCGGCGCGAGCACGGCCGGCAGCGCCTGCGTCGTCGAGCGCAGGAAGGGTTGCTGGGCGAAGCCGAGCGAGGACAGGGCGCCGTTGATCAGGCCGATCGGCACCGGTTGGTAGAACCAGCGCCAGACCCAGGCCATGGCGGCCGCCGTCGTCAGGAAGGGCAGGAAATACAGCGCCCGAATGAAGCCGTGCATGAAGCGCACGCGGTCGAGATGATAGGCGATGGTGAAAGCCAAAATCAGGCTGATCGGCGTACCGATGACGAGATAGAGCACGGTGTTGCCAAAAACCTTCCAGAACACCGGATCGGCCCAGAGCCGCTGGAAATTCGCCGCTCCGATGAATTTGGGCGGGGTCAGCAGGTTCCAGTTGGTGGTCGCGATCCAGAACGCCTCGATCGTCGGGTAGAAGCGGATCAGGGCGTAGAAGGCGATCGGCACGCTGAGGAACGCCCAGGCCCAGACGACCTGCTTCTGGCGCAGGGTCAGGCCGGACCAGAGGCCGGTGCCGGGCTTGGTGTCGAGCGACAGGCTCATCGGGGCCGGGCCGGTTGGCAGCAGAACCTACGCCGTCATCCCGGACAAGCCGCGAAGCGGCGCCGCTCCGGGACCCATCGCCGAGCTCGACACTCTACGATGGATCCCGGAACTCCGCTTCGCTGCGTCCGGGATGACGGCGTGGTTCACGAGCGCACCGAGCCCTACTTCTTGTAGAACTTGTCGAGGATCGCCTGCTCGGCCTTGGCGGCTTCCGCCAGCGCGGCCTTGGCGTCCTGATTCTGGATCATCACGCGGTTGATCATGTCGAGCGCGACCTGGCGCTGGGCCAGTTCGTCGACGAAGACGGTCGCGTAGGAATAGTTCAGCGCCTTGAGGAACGGCCCGTAGATCGGGTGGGTCAGGTTCTTCTCGGTCTCGGCCGCCTCCTTCCGGGCGGGGAGCTCGCCGACCGTCTCGAGCCAGAGCTGCATCGCTTCGGGCGTCGTGACGAAGGCCATGAACTTCTTGGCGGCTTCGAGTTTCGCGCCGGTCGGCTTGGTCGTGATGGCATTGACCCAGTAGCTGGCGAAATTCGCCTTCTTGCCGTCAGTGCCGGCCGGCAGCTCTGCGACGCCCCATTCGAAGGCCTTGATCGCGCCGAAGCCGCCGAGCCGGAACGAGCCGTCGATCGTCATCGCGGCGCGGCCTGCCCTGAAGGCGGCCTGGCCCTCGTCCATGAAGCCGACCTGGCCGACCTTGTGGACGCGCTGGAGATCCGCATACCAATTCAGCGATTTCTCGCCGGCTTCGCTCGCATAGGTCACCGACTTGTTGTCGTCGCTGAAGGGCGTGCCGCCGTTCTGGCGCAGCAGGACCTCGCGCCACCAGTGATTGTCCTGGCCCGGGAAATCGAGCGTGACGCCGGCCGACAGCATGTTGCCGGCGGCGTCGCGCTTGACCGTCTTCTTGGCAACGTCGAGGAAGGCGTCGATGGTCGCGGGCGGCTTCGACGGGTCGAGCCCGGCCTCCTGGAACAGCTTCTTGTTGTAGAACAACGCCAGGGAGCGGACCGCCGTCGGCAGGCCGTAATATTCGCCGTCGCGCTTCATCGCCTGGACGATCGGGTAGAACTCCTTCTCGATCGCAGCCGGCGGAAAGGCGTCGCGCGGCAGTGGCTGCAGGAATTTTGCGCCGACGAAATTGTCGAGCCAGCCATAGTAGAGCTGGACCACGTCGGGCCCTTGGCCGGCCGGCATCGCGGCGGCGATCTTGGTCTGGTAGTCGGCATAGGGGAACGTCGTCTGCTTGACCTTGATCGTCGGGTTGGCGGCCTCGAAGCGCTTGATCAGCTCGGTCATCGCCTTGATGCGGGCATCGAAGACATATTGCCAGTATTCGATCTCGACCGTCTGGGCCTTGGCCCCGGCGATCGCGCCGACGGAGACCATCAAACCCAACAGCATTCCGCGAAAGCCGCGCATGATCGCCTCCCCTGTTCCGGCGTGCGCCATCGCTCCAGTCGGAGACGGGGCACCGAGCGATGATGCTCATCCGCCGGCCACGGCCGTGTCAATCGATTAATTCACTTGAGTTGGATTAATCGCCAGCGCAGGTTGCAGGAGACGAATACGGGTTCATCATGCCGCATCGCAGACCGCCGCCGTCCCGCAGCATCGCGCTCGGCACCAATCCCGAGCGGACGCGCAGCCACAACCGCCGCGTCGTGCTGGAGACGGTGCGCCAGCACGGCCGCCTCGGGCGCTCCGACATCGCCGGGCTGACGCAGCTCACCGCCCAGGCGGTCTCGAACATCGTCGCCGAACTGGTCGCGGACGGCTTTCTGATCGAACAGGGGCGCAGGCGCACGGCGCGCGGCCAGCCGCCGGTCGAGCTCGCGGTCAATCCCGACGGCGGCATGACGGCGGGCATGGAGATCGCGGCCGACCACGTCACCACCGTCCTCGTAGACCTCGCGGGCGAGATCCGGAGCCAGCGCATCGTCGCCCTGCCGGACACCGGGCTCGACACGGTCCGCACGATCGCAGCCAGGGAACTGGCGCTGGCGCGCGGCGACCGCGGTCTGCCGCGCCGCCTGATCGGTTGCGGCGTCGTCATGCCCGGCCCTTTCGAGGTCGAGGGCATGCGCTCGGTCGGCGCGGTGACGCTGCCGGGCTGGGCCGATCGCGAGGCCGGAGACCTGCTGGCGGAAGCGCTGGGGACGCCGGTCACGATCGAGAACGACGCGACGGCCGCGGCGGTCGGCGAGCATCTCCACGGCGTCGGGCGCAATCTCCGGCATTTCTGCCTGATCTATTTCGGCACCGGCCTCGGGCTCGGCACGATCATCGGCGGCCAGCCGCATCGCGGCGCGGCGGGCAATGCCGGCGAGATCGGCCACATCCCGGTGGTCGCGGGCGGCCTGTCCTGCGCCTGCGGCGGCCGCGGCTGTCTCGAGCGCTACGCCTCCGTCCATGCCCTGAGCGAGACGCTCGGTGCCGCCGGCATCGGCGATCTTGGGCCCGACGCGATCGCGGCGTTGCACATGGCCGGGCATCCGGCCGTCACCAGCTGGATCGCCCAGGCCGCGCCGTTGCTCGCGACCGTGGTCGCCATGCTGGAGAACCTGTTCGACCCGGAGACGGTGGTGCTCGGCGGCGGCTTGCCGGACGGGGTGATCGACGCGCTGATCGCTGCGGTGGCGCCGTTGCCGCTGTCTGTCGCGGAGCGGGCCGGCCGCCGAGTCCCGCGGGTCCAGCGTGGCGCGACAGGACGGCTGACCGCAGCGCTCGGCGCCGCCGCGCTGCCCCTGCTCGACACGATGATCCCGAAGCTCGACCGGGTCGAACTGGCCGAGACGTCGCCGGCGCGCGACGAGGCCGCCGGCTGAGTTCAGGCCTTGAAGTGCATGCTGACGAGCACGGTGATCTCGGCGCCATCGGGAAGATCGACGGCGACGCGCAGGAAATTGCCGAAATGACCGAGCCGCTGGAAGGTCACGGCATTCTCCGCCGCTGGCAGCGCGAACTCCGAACCTTCAGGGCACCAGTGCATGCCGTCGGCGGAAATCTCGATGCGCGCCTTCGGCAGGGTGCCCTTCGGCTGTTTCAGCGCCCTGACGAAGACGATCGCCTCCTTCGCCCATCCGGCCTCGTAGGGTTCGCTCGCGCTCTTGCCCATCCAGATTTCGTTGCGGGCGACGATGGCGGTGAGGTTCTCGGGCAGCATCAGAAATCCCCCGACAGGCAGACGGAGTCGAGATAGGCGAAGGCGCGCTTGTCGGTGTCGGTCTCGGCGAAGAAGCCGAGATTGAGCATGCACCAGAGGTTCTTCATCGCGGGGATGCGGATGGGCTCGTAGGTCGACATGTCGAAGACGCGGTCGTTCACCTGGAAACCCGTCGCCTGCATGGTCGCGAGATCGAAGTCGAAGCGCAGATAGTGCCAGTTAATCTTGGTTGGGATTTCGTTGTAGCAGAGCCGTTGCTCCCCGCCCGGCAGGTCCTCCCAGTCGGTCGGGGCGAGATGGTAATGCGTGATCGTCTTGCCGGCGGTGCCGATCGGCTGGATCGGCGTCGTCCTGCGCTTGAACTGCCATTTCTGCAGGTGCTCGCCGTTCTCGGCGTTGAGGAAGCGCAAATGCGGCATGACGCGGTTGCCGCCCGGCCCATGCTGGTCGCCGACCTGGAGATCGTAGAGGAAGCCGAAGGAGCGGATGTCGGTCTCCGACAGTTCGAGCTCGGTCGCCTCGGGCTTGAAGGTGAAATAGGTCTCGAGCCGGATCGGACCGGCCTTGCGGAAGGTCAGCCGCTTGATCGCGACGTTCTGCGCGCCCTTTCGCGGCCGCGTCGCGATCTTCAGCGCATAGGAGCCATCGACGCCGCCATGCGAGCCGAAATCCCAGTTCGGCAGGGTCGAGAGCATGGCGTGGCTGTGCTGGGCGTAACCCGGCAGCATCGCGTCGAGCGAGTGCTCGTAATTGCCGACGAGCTGGGTCCAGCCGCACATGCCGCGGTCGAAATCGTCGAGGCAGATGATCCGCGGCAGCGGGTCGAAGCGGCTGAGCTGCGGGTCCGACTCGCGGATGGCGCGTCTGAAGTCGTCGAGCTGGCTCATGATGACTACCCCTTCACCGCGCCGGCGGTCAGGCCGGCGACGAGATGCTTCTGCATGAGGATGACGAAGGCCAGCACCGGCAGGAGCTGCACGGTCGAGGCGGCGAAGAGCACGCCCCATTCGACGCCCTCGACCGCGCCGATCATCTCCGAGATCACGAGAGGCGCGGTCTTGGCCTTGGTCGTCGTGAAGATGAAGGCGAAGAGGAACTCGTTCCAGGCGTAGACGATGACGAAGACTGCGACCGCGAGCATGCCCTGCGCGGCGAGCGGCAGGACGACGCGCCAGACGATCTGCATCTGCGTCGCGCCATCCATCATCACGGCCTCGTCGAGCTCGCGCGGGATCTGGTCGATGAAGGTCCGCATCACCACCGTGCCGAGCGACACGAAGAAGGTGGCGTAGAGCACGATCAGGACGAGATGCGTGTCGTTGAGGCCGAGCCAGTTGACCACTGGAAACAGCGGCAGGGTGATCACGATCGGCGGGATCAGCCTGATGAAGATCAGGAAGAAGGCGGAGGCCTGCAAGCCCTTCGAGGCATGGCGCGAATAGGCGAAGCCGGCCAACAGCGAGACGGCGACGGCGAGGATCGTCGCGCCCAGCGTGACCAAAAAGCTGTTCCAGAGGCCGTGGAAGAAGTCGCCCCAGCGGCTCCAGAGCAGCTGGTAATTCGCCAGCGTCGGCACGAAGGAGAAGCGCGAGGTCAGCGAGAAGATGTCGCGATCCGACTTGAACGACGACATCGCGATAAGGGCGATCGGCAGGATCGACCAGGCGACGATCGCCAGGACGCCGGCGAGCTTCAGGATCAGTCGCGGGAGCGAGGGCTTAGGCATGCCGGCTGAACATCTCCCGGTAAAGCCGGCGCAGATAGAAAAGCGCGAGCAGGAGCGAGGCGAGCACGAGCAGCCAGCCGGTGGCGGCGGCCGAGCCGAAGGCGTTGTAGCGGAAGGCCTCGAGATAGAGATAGACGGCCATGACCTCGGTGGTGCGGGCCGGCCCGCCGCCGGTCATCAGCCAGACCTCCGAGAACAGCCGGAAGGCGAAGATGTAGCGGAACAAGGCCGCGATCAGCAGCGCCGGCATCAAGAGCGGCAAGGTGATCCGGCGGAACGACGTCCAGCCGTTGGCACCGTCGATCTCGGCCGCCTCGTAGAGATCGCCGGGGATCGAGAGCCTGGCGGCGTAGATGATGATGAAACTGAAGGGCAGGTGCAGCCAGATCGAGAGCAGCGAGACGATGGCGAGGCCATGGTTCGGCTTCACCGCCCATTCCAGCGGCGGCAGGCCGAAGACGGCGAGCGCCTGGCTCATCATCCCGACCTCGGGCTCGAACAGATAGCGCCACATCACCACGGCCGAGACCTCGCTGACCGCATATGGAGCGAGCACGATCGCGAGCAGGAGCGGTCGAAACGGCACGCCCGAGGCGAAGAACAGCGCCATCAGCAGCCCAAGCAGCAGCTCGACATGGACGACGATGGCGACGACGATCACCGTGTTGACCAGCGCGCGCCAGAAATACGGGTCGGCCAGCACCTTGGCGTAGTTGGCGAGGCCGACGAAAGTCGCGGCCTGCCCGAAGGAGGACTGATTCAGGCTGAGCCAGAAGACATAGAGCGCCGGCACGAAGATGATGCCGCCGACCATGAGCTGGACCGGGGTGACCAGCGCGATGGCGGAGAGGGGTGCGCGGGCGGTCATCACGCGATCCGGAAGCGCTTGAGCGCGTCGCGGTCGATCTCGATGCCGAGCCCCGGCCCCTGCGGCACCGCGAGCTTGCCGTCGACGAGCTGGAAACCCTCGCCGACGACGGGCGTCGAAAAGGTGTCGCGCAGCGGGTTGGCGTAAACCATGCACTCGAAGGTACGGAAGGTTTCGACCGCCGCCGCCAGTTGCAGGCTGGCGGCGACGCAGATCGCGCCGGACCAGCCGACATGGGGCGCATAAGCCGTGTTGAAGGCCGCAGCGAGCTCGGCGATGCGCCAGGTTTCGGTGATGCCGCCGGAGCGGGTGACGTCGGGCTGGATCAGCCCAAGCGAACGGTCCTGCAGCATGACCAGCGCCTCGGAAGCGACATAGTCGCTCTCGCCGGCCGCCAGCCGGATCGGCAGATGCTGCGCCAGCCTGCGATAGCCCTCGCGATCATGTGGCGCGATCGGCTCCTCGAAGAAGCCGTAGCCGAGATCGGCGAGCGCCCGGCCGATGGTCATCGCGTCGTCGACGTCATAGGCCCAGTTGGCGTCGACGTAGAGGGCGACCGCGTCGCCGGCAAGCCTGCGGACGAGCCTCGCCCTGGCGATCGCGTCCTTCAATGGATGGCCGAGCTTGACCTTGATCTCGCGGAAGCCGGCCGCGAGCGCGGATGCCACCTCCGCTTCGACCGTCGCGTCGTCGAGCCAGTTGATCGAGGAGGCATAGGCCGCGACCTCCGTCCGGCCGATGCCGCCCAGGAGCCTGTGGATCGGCTGGCCCGCCGCCTTGCCGGCGATGTCCCAGAGCGCGATGTCGACGCCCGCGATCGCCTCGACCAGCTGGCCGCCGGGTCGCCCTGAGAGTGCGGCGCGCATCGCTTTCCAGAGCGCGCGTCGGTCGGCCGGGTCCTTCCCCAGCAAACGTGGCGCCAGCGCATCCTCGATCAGCCGCGCATAGCCGGCCGCGCCGCGCCGAGCCAGCGCCTCGCCGAAGCCGATCAGGCCGTCGTTGGTCTCGACCTCGACCACGACCAGCTCGATCGCGGGATAGTCGCCCTGCGAAGTCCGCTGAACCTTCGCCAGCGTGGCCCGCAGCGGATGCGCGACGACCTTGGCTATGCGGCTGGACGGCATTCAGACTTCATCCTCCCAAGGTCATCTTCTTATCTGATAAGTTGAACAGTTGCCAAGGAACGCAGCATCTGTCAATCATGCCGGCGGAGAATGCCGAATGACCGATGCCGCCCGCCTCGCGCTTGCAGACGATGACCCGTTCGCAGGGTCGGACGTCGTGCCGATGCGCCTGGGCGACGCCGTGATCCAGCGCCTCACCGCTGCGATCCATGACGGCAGGCTGAAGCCCGGCGACGCGCTGCCCTCGGAGGCGCGCATCGCCGCCTCCTTCGGCGTCAGCAAGCCGATCGCCCGCGAAGCGATCCGCCAGCTCGCGGCGATGGGCGTGGTCAACATCCAGCAGGGCAAGGTTACCCGCGTCCAGGCGCTCGACGCCGCGCCGCTCGACCGATTCTTCCGTTTCGCCGTGCGCGGCCGCCGTAACGGCCTGACCGAGGCGGTCGAACTGCGCCGCATCCTCGAGCCACCGATCGCCGCCCACAGCGCGGAACGCCGCTCGAGCGCCGATATCGAGCGGCTCGAGGCGATCCTCGCCCGCATGGAGGCCGCGCTCGGCGACGTGCCACGCTGGATCGAGGCCGATCTCGATTTCCACGAGGCTGTCGCGGCCTCCTCGGCTAACCGCCTGCTCGACTTCCAGATCCGGGGCCTGCGGCCGGTGATCCGCGAGGTGATGGAGATCTTCAATTCGCGCGAAGCCCGCACGCCGGCCGACTGGCGCCAGACCTATGAGCGCCATGTCCGCGTCGTCGCGGCAATCCGCGCCGGCGACGCGGCCGCCGCCTTCGCGGCGATGAACTCACATTTCGAAGCGGCAGAAGCCGCCATCGCGGAACTCGCGACATCTCGGGAGGATGGTCATGACATCGGGAACAGGGGCAGGGCCGGACCGTAGGCAGGTTCTGGGCGGCTTCATCGGGCTAAACTTAACTGGTGCCGTGAGCGCTCCTGCTTTCGCGCAAGCCGGCCCGCTCAACGTCTTCGCCCATCGCGTCATGCAGACGGTCGCGACCGGCGCGCAGGGCGGCGACATCACGAAGGACTGGGCGCAGAAGAACGGCGCCATGATCCAGTGGACGACTTTCGACACCGGCCCGCTGCAGGAGCGGCTGTTCCGCGAGGCGAGCCTTTCGGAGACGACCGTCGATGTCGGCTTCCTGCTCAACACGCAGGCGATCCCGCGTGCCGCCAATCTGTTCGAGCCGCTCGACGACTATCTGAAGCGCGATCCGATCGAGGACGCCGCCGACATCTTTCCCGGCTTGACGGAAGGCATGAAAGTCGGTGGCAAGCAGCTCGCCGTGCCGTTCCGCCATGCCTCCTCGGGCCTGCACTACAATGAGGAGATCCTGGCGGAGAAGGGCTTCTCCAAGCCGCCGGCGACGATCGAGGAAATGGTCGAGATCGCGAAAGCCTGCAGCTATCGCCGGGCCGACGGTACCGCAACGGTCGGCCTGTGCATGCCCGGCGTGACCTATCCGAACGTGATCGACATCGCCCGCGCCTGGGACGGCGACTTCATCACGCCCGACTTCAAATGCGTCGCCGACCAGCCGCCGATGCTGAACGCGATCAAACTGCTGCGCGCGCTGTTCGAGGGCGGCGCCTTTCCGCGGACCTTCGCGACGCTCTCGCCGGAGGACGTCAATGTCTGGATGCAGACCGGGCGCGCCGCGATGAGCCTGCAGAGCATGGGCCGCAACCGGATCTACAACGATCCGCAGAAGTCGAAATTCCCCGGCAGGATCAAGACGATCGCGGTGCCTGCCTCGAAGACGCTCGCCGGCAAGTACGAGGCCGCGCCGGCCAAGGTCGAGTTCTGGGGGCTGGTGATCCCGAAGAACGCGAAACGCAAGGACCTGTCCTGGAGCTTCATCAAGGCGATGGTCTCGAAGGACGCGACGCTCAAGGCCGCCCTCAACGGGAACGGCCCGGTGCGCGCCTCGACCTATGCCGATGCCGGATTCGCCGGGACCGTGCCCTATGCGCCGGAAGAGCTGAAGGTGCTGAAGGTCGCGCGCGTACCGCTGCCGGCCTTCGACGAGGCGGCCCGCGCCGGAGACCTCTTCAAGGAGGAGGCCGAGGCCGCCGTGCTCGGCATGAAGAGCCCGGAGGAGGCGATGGCCTCGCTCGTCAAACGCGTCCAGCCGCTGCTGCCGGCCTGATCCACAAAATCGCAAAGCGCGAGACAGCGCGACCCGACACTCGGAGGAAAACCATGTCCAAGCTCATCTGCCGGCGCGCCTTCGGCCGCCTCACCGGGGGCGCCACGGCGGCGCTCGCCCTGCCGCGCATCGCCCGCGCCCAAGCCAAGACGCTCACCGCGCTCGGCCATCGCGTCCACCAGACCTCGGCGACGACAGGACCGGGCGGCGACGCGACCGAAGCTTTCCGCAAGCAGGCGGAGACGGCCGTCAACTGGGTCACCTTCGGCGACGTCAACGCCATCCACGAGCGGCTGCTGCGCGAGGTCACGCTGGCGGAGACGACGATCGACGTCGCCTATCTGCTGAACGGGCGCGCGGTGCCGCGCAATCTCAAGCTGTTCGAGCCGCTCGACGGGCTGATGAAGGCGTCGCCCATCGAGGCCTTCGATGATTTCGCGCCCGGGCTGGTCGCGCCGATGAAGCTCGACGGGGCGCTGCACGCGATCCCCGTGCGACATGCAACCAATGCGCTGATCTACAACGAGGCCCTGCTGGAGGAGCGCGGCGTCTCGAAACTGCCGGCGAACTTCGAGGAACTGGCCGAGCTCGCGCGCAAGCTGACTTTCAAGCGCGACGACGGCAGCCAGGTCTACGGCCTCGCCTTCACCGCCGCCTTCGCCTCGAATTTCCTGACGCTCGCGCGCTGCCTCGGCGGCGACTACATGACCGCCGACGGCAAGCTCGTCGCCAACGAGCCCGGAATGGTCAAGGCGCTGACCATGCTCGCGGAGCTCTACAAGGCCGGGGCGATGCCGCGGAATTTCGCCTCGGTGAACAACGAGGAGATCACCACCGTGATGCAGCAGGGCCGCGCGGCGATGACGATCAACCCCTTCGCCCGGCTGGTGACCTACAACGACCCGAGCAAGGGCAAATATGGTGGGCGCTTCAAGTCGCTGCTGCCGCCGATGGCCGCCGATCTCAAGGGCAGGGTGGAGTACGCGCCGACGACGGAGTTCTGGTCGCTCGCGATCCCGAAGAACGCAAAGCAGAAGCCGCTGGCCTGGGAGATGATCCGGGCGCTTTCGGCCAAATCCGGGACGCTGGCGATGGCGCTCAACGGCAACGGCCCGACCCGCGTCTCGACCTACTCCGACGAGAAGCTGAAGGCGGCGATGCCCTATGCCGCCGACGAGGCGGCGGCGCTTAAGGCCTCGCGCATCCACCTTCCGGCCTTCGACGAACAGGCCCGCGCCCACGATATCTTCCTGGAGGAGACGCAGGCCGCCGTGCTCGGCATCAAGCCCGCGCAGGCGGCGATGGGTGATGCGGTCAAGCGCGTGAAGCCGCTGCTCGGCTGATGGCTGAGGTGCTTGCAGGACGCGTCGCACTCGTCACTGGCGGCGCGCGCGGGATCGGGCTCGCCATCGCGACCGCGCTGGCGCGGGCCGGTGCGCATGCGATCGTGCATGACCGTGACCGTGAAGCGGCCGACGCGGCGGTCGCCAGGCTTGCTGCGGAGGGGACAACAGCCTCCAGCCTGATCGCCGATCTGGCCGAACCCTCGGCACCTGCCGCGATGTTGGCGGAATTGCGCGGCAGCGGGCGCGAGCCCGACATCCTCGTGCTCTGCGCTTCCGTCGAAATTCGGCAAGCGCTCGACGCCGTCAGCGATGAGGCCATTTCACTGCAGAGCGAGGTCAACCTGCACGCGACAGTGCGGCTGCTGCGCGAAGCCCTGCCAAGCATGATCTCGCGCGGGTTCGGCCGGGTGATCGCGATCGGCTCGGTTCAGGAGGCCCGCGCCAATGCCGATTGCCTCTACTACGCCGCGACCAAGGCGGCGCAGACCAGCATGATCCTGACGCTGGCGCGGACGCTGCGCGCGCCCGACCTGACCCTAAACGTGATCCAGCCCGGCGCGATCCGGACGGCGCGCAACCACGCCGTGTTGGCGCAGCCCGGACGCGACGCACTGGCGCTCGAACGCATCCCCCTCGGGCGCATCGGCGCGCCGGCGGATTGCGCGGGCATCGCCCTGCTGCTGTGTGCGCCCGAGGGCGCCTACATCAACGGCGCCGAGATCGCCGTCGATGGCGGCATGCGGCTGTGAGGGTCAGCCCTTCGCCGCGGTGACGACGACCTCGATCAGCGTCGTGCCGCCGAGATCGGCGACGCCGACGGTGGCGCGGGTCGGCAGGCCGTCGCCGAAGAAAGCGGTCCAGACCGGGTCCATCTCCTTCTTCATCGAGAGGTCGGTGACGAAGATCGTCGCGGCGACGATGGCTTTCCGGTCGAGCCCGACCTGCCCGAGATAGCCTTCGATCTTGGTCAGGATGTTCTGCGTCTGCGGCCCCATCGACTGGCTGGTGTCGTCGGCGGTGGTGCCGCCGACAAAGACGATGTTGCCGACCTCGACGACGCGGTTCTGGATCGGCGTGCGGATGGAACGGGTGATGGTCATGGGTCTCTCTCCGGTTGAAAACGGTCAGTGCGCAGGGGCTGCGAAACGGCCGATGTCGAGCCCGTCGATGGGGACGTTGCTCGATCCGGTCGCGATGATCTCCGCCATGACCGCGCCGGCGCCCGGCCCGAGCTGGAAGCCATGGGCGGAGAAGCCGAACTGGTGATAGACGCCCGCGTGCTTGGCGCTCGGGCCGAAGCAGGGCAGGTCGTCTGGCATGCGCGCCTCGATGCCGGCCCAGGCGCGGGCGATCACGGCCGAACGCATCACCGGGAAGACGTCCCAGACCGTGCCGGCGCTGACGGCGAGCTTGCGCCAGTCGAGCACCGTGCGGTTCTCCTCGGGAAAGGCCTGGCCGAGATGGCCGCCGCCGATCAGGACCGTGCCGTTGTCGAACTGCTTGAAGGAGAGCTTTCGGCCGCGCAGGATCACCACCGGCCGGATGAAGGCCGGCATCGGCGTGGTGATCATCAGCATCGGCGCGATCACCTCGAGCGGGACAGGCTCGCCAAGCGCTGCCGCGATCCGACCGGCCCAGGCGCCGGCGGCGTTGACGATGCGGGGCGCGAGATAGTCGCCCTCACTGGTGGCGATGCGCCAGTTGGCGCCGTCGCGCGCCACGGTCTCGACCCTGACGCCCTCGCGGATCGTCGCGCCGAGCGCCTGCGCTTTGCGCTTGAAGGCCTGCGTCGCGCGCAGCGGAATCGCCGCGCCGTCGCGGCGCGAGACGACGCCGCCGGGGCAATTCTCGGCGACGGCAGGCACGAGCCGGCGCAGCTCCGCGCCGTCGATCAGCTCCTCATGGTGGAAGCCGCGCAGGGTCAGATCGGCGACGCGCTCGCGGCAGGTGTCGAGGTCGGCCTCGTTCTCCGCGACCAGTACCTGCCCGTCGCAGGTGAAGCCGCAATCGTCGTCGACCAGGCTTCCGATGTCGTGCCAGAGCGCCATCGAAGCGTTGGAGAGCGGGATTTCCGCGACATGGCGAGCGAGCTGGCGGACGCCACCGGCATTGACGCCGGACGCATGCCGTCCGGCATGGTCCTTCTCGATCAGGATGACCGAGAGGCCCCGTATCGCGCAGTGCAGCGCCGTCGAGCAGCCATGGATGCCGCCGCCGATGACGATGACGTCGGCGCTGGCGCCTGTCGTCACCGCACCACCGCCGTCACGGCCGCGTCCGTCTGCGGCAGGGCCGCGAGCTCGGCCAAGGTTACCGGCTTCACCGGCGGGCGCAGGCGATAATAGCCCGTCTCTGCCGGGGTCGCGCCGCGCGCCTCGGCGATCAGCTCGACCACGGTCGGGCCGCAGAGCCTGCCCTGGCACGGACCCATGCCGCAGCGCAGGAAGGCCTTCATCTGGTTGGGGCCGGTGACGCCGAGACGGCTCGCGGTATCCCTGATCTCCCCGGCCGTGACCTCCTCGCAGCGGCAGACGATGGTGGCGTCGTCCGGGGGCGCCAGGAATTGCGGCGCGGGCTTGTAGAGCAGGTCGAGGAAACGGCGTCCGCGCAGCGAGCGGGCGAGTTCGGTCCGGATCGGCGCGGCGCGGCGGTCGCGCTCGGCCGCGTCGATGCGCTCGAGGCGACAGGCTGAGGCGAGCGCCGCGATCTCGCCGCGCAGCGCCGCGCTCTCGGCCCCGCCGATGCCAGCACCGTCGCCGGCGATCGAAACGCCCGGCACCGAGGACGAGAACCATTGGTCGAGACGGGGCGCCCAAGCGTACTGAACCGCGTCGAAATCCTGCGTGCAACCGACGGCGTTCGACAGATTGATGCCGGGAATGACACCCTGATGTAGCAGCAGCGTATCGCAGGCGATGGCGTCTTCGCTCGTGCCGCGCTTGAAGCGGATTCGCGTCAGAGCGCCCTCGCCTTCGGCCGCGAGCCCGGTGACGCCGCCGACGAAGCGCAGCTTGCTGCGCGCCTTCGCCATCAGCTTCAGGCCCTTTCCGAGATAGGGCGAGGCGAGGAAGTCGGGCAGTGCCGGGAGCGCTTTCAGCCAGTTGCCGCGCGGGGTCGTGTCGAGCACCGCGACGATGTTGGCGCCCGCCGCCTGCAACTGCCCGGCGAGCAGATAGAGCAGCGGGCCGCAGCCGGCGATGACGGTGCGGCCCGAAGGCACCAGCCCCGACGCCTTCAATGCGATCTGCGCCGCGCCGGCCGTCATCACGCCGGGCATCGTCCAGCCGGGGATGGGGAAAGGCCGCTCCTGCGCGCCCGTGGCGAGGATGACCTCGCCGGCCGCGATCAGCCTCGCCTTGCCGCCGAGCGAGAGGCCGATCTCGATCTCGTCGCGGATATCGGCCGCGACCGACCAGACCGTGCAGCCCGGCGCGTAAGTCGCCTGCGAGCGTTCGAGACGGGCGGCGATGTCGGCACCTCGCCAGTAGTCCTCGCCGAGGATGGCGCGGTCCTTCACCGGGGTCGTGGTGACGGCGCGATAGATCTGGCCGCCGGGGCCGGGATTCTCGTCGGCGATCAGGACGGAGAGGCCGAGTTCGGCCGCCGCCGCCGCGGCCGAGAGCCCGGCCGGGCCTGCGCCGACCACGACGAGATCGTAGCGCTCGGCGAGCGCGGCGATGTCGGCGACCGGCATCATGGTGCGATCCCTTCGGCCTGGCGGCCGCCATGTTGCGTCTCGATCCGCATGCCATCAGTCAGCGGCACGAGGCAGCCCTGGCGGTTGCCGATGCCGTCGATGACGACGAGGCATTCGAAGCAGACGCCCATCATGCAATAGGGGCCGCGCGCCGCACCGGACACGGGCGTCTCGCGGCAGGCGGCGACGCCGTTGGCGAGCAGGGCCGCGGCGACGGTGTCGCCGGCGCGCGCCGTCATCGCCCGGCCGTCGAACTGGAAGGAGAGCGCGGGCGCCGCTTCAGGCATGAGCCGGAACATGGAACCTCCGGGAGGAAAAGCTGGAGAGCGTCTCGGGCAAGGCGCCGGCGAGGATCGCCGGTGCGACGGTCAGGACATGGTTGGCGGCCAGCGTCACGCCGGAATGGCAAGTCACGACGAAGGCGCCGGGGCAGGTGAGAGACTGGTCGTAGATCGGGAAGCCGTCCGGGCTCATCACCCGCAGCGCCGACCAGGTGCGGACCACGTTGAGGCCTGCAAGCCGCGGAAACATTTTGATCGCGCGCTCGGCCATCACCGAGAGCACCGGCTGGCCGACCACCGTGTCGAAGCCACGGTCCTCCTGGCTGTCGCCGATCATGACGCCGCCCTCGTCGGTCTGGCGCACCGTGACCATCGGGTTGTGCAGAAAGGGCGCGGTCTTCTCGGTGACGATGATCTGGCCCTTGCTCGGCTTCACCGGCGCATCGAGCCCGACCATCGGCGCGAGCCTGGCATTGCCGAGTCCCGCCGCGAGCACGATCTTGCCGGCCGCGATCTCGCCCCAAGGGCCGGTGATGCGGAAGTCGCCATCCCTGTGCGCGACGCTGTCGACCGGATGGTTCGGGCGGTAGTCGACGCCACGGCGGGCGCCGGCCTCGCGCAGGGCGCGGAACAGCTTCAGCGAGTTCACATGGCCGTCGAGCGGGCTATAGAGCGCGCCGACCACGTCCTTGCCGATGTCGGGCAGGCGGCGCCTGGTCTCGTCGTGGTCGAGCACCTCGTAGGGAAAGTCGGCCAGTGTCGTCTGGTTGTGCAGGCGGCGCATCGCGTCGGTGCGCTTGGTCAGCTCGGCTTCGGACAGGGAGAGCATGAAGCCGCCGGGCTGGCTGTGGGCGACGTCGATGCCGGCCTCGTCGCGCAGGATGCCGGCCAGCCCGTGCCAGGCGTCGCCCGAGCGGCGCGACCACATCGCGTAGTCCGGCATGCCCAGCCCCTTGGACTGGACCCAGACGAGAGCGAAGTTGCCCCGCGAAGCGCGGAAGGCGACGTCGCCCTCGTCGAGCACGATGACGCGCGCGCCTTCGCGGGCGAGGCCGAGCGCGATCGCGCCGCCGACCACGCCGCCGCCGATGACGACGACATCACTCTCGCTGCTGTTTCCGTTCATGGCCATCAGCCCTTCCCCGATCCGACGAAGAGGCGGTCGAGCCCGTAGAGCCTGTCCAGCGCGAAGAGCAGCACGGCGGTCAGCGCGATCAGGCAGGCGGACACGGCCGCGATCAGCGGGTCGATATTGTCCTGGATGTAGAGGAACATGCGCACCGGCAGGGTGACGGTGGCAGGCGAGGCGATGAACACGGTCATCGTGACCTCGTCGAAGGAGTTGATCGCCGCGAGCAGCCAGCCCGAGACGACGCCGGGCAGGATCAGCGGCAGCGTCACCCGGCGGAAGACCGTGGCATGACCGGCGCCGAGCGAAATCGCGGCGTGCTCGATGCGCGCGTCGATGCCGTAGGAGGCGGCGAGCACGAGCCTGAGCGCGAAAGGCAGGACGACGATGACGTGGCTCGCCACGAGGCCGGTAAAGGAGCCGGACAGGCCGATCTGGGTGAAGAAGCGCAGGAAGGCGATGCCGAGCACGACATGGGGCACCATCAACGGCGACATGAACAGCGCCGTGATCGCATCGCGACCGGGGAAGCGATAGCGCGCGATGGCGAGCGCGGCGGGGACTGCGAGCCCGATCGCGATGGTTGAGGACAGTGCCGCCAGCCAGAGCGAGTCGCGGAAGGCGCGCAGGAATTCGGGATAGCCGAGGATCGCCTTGAACCAGCGCAGGCTCGGACCTCGCGTCGGCAGCGAGAGATAGCCCTCCGGCGTGAAGGCGACGACGCAGACGATGACCAGCGGCGCCAGCATGAAGACGACGAAGAGCGCGTGGAAGACGAGCGCGAGGATGCCGTTGCGCCTCATTCAAACACCTGAGCGTAACGGCGCTCGATCAGCCGGTTCGAGCCGACGACGATGGCGATCAGCGCCACCACCAACAGCACCGCGATCGCCGCTCCCAGCGGCCAGTTCAGCGTGTTGAGGAATTCGTCATAGGCGAGCGTCGAGGCGACCTTGAGCCGGCGCCCGCCGATGATCGCCGGCGAAGCAAAAGCACTGGCCGCCAGCGAGAAGACGATGACGGCGCCAGACAGGATGCCGGGCACGATCTGCGGCAGGATCACGCGCCGCCAGATCGTCGCCCAACCGGCGCCGAGCGACATCGCCGCGTTCTCGACCTGGGGGTCGAGCCGCTGCAGCGAGGCCCAGACCGAGAGGATCATGAAGGGCACCAGCACATGGGTGAGCGCGATGACGACGCCGGTCTCGGTGAACATGAATTCGAGCGGCGTCCTGATGATGCCGAGCCCGAGCAGCCCCTGGTTGATGAGGCCGGTCGAGCCGAGCAGCAGCGCCCAGCCGAGCGTGCGCGCCACGACCGAGACCAGCAGCGGTCCGATCACCACCAGCAGGAAGGCACTGCGCCAGAGCGGTGCCATGCGGTTGAGGATATAGGCCTCGGGCACGCCGATCAGCATCGCGAAGACCGTCACGAGGATGGCGATGCGGAAGGTGCGCAGGAAGATTTCGAGGAAATAGCTGTCGGTGAAGATCTCGGCCCAGTTCTTCAGCGTGAACTCAGGGACGATGCCCTTGTACTGGCCCCAGTCGTAGAAGGAGAGCAGCACGGTCATGCCGAGCCGGATCAGCACGAGCCCGAGGAAGATGGCGAGCCCCGGAGCGGTCAGCCAATAGGGCGTCGCGCGTGTGGCGGCCGCGCTCACGCGCTCGCTCCGCCGCTGAGGATCGCGGCGTCCTGCGCGGTGAAGCAGAGCCTGATCGTCTCGCCCTCCCCCGGCACCGCTCCGCCATCGTTCTGGCGCATCAGCGTCAGTGCGCCGGCCGGGCTCTGCGCGGTGAGCAGCCAGTGCGAGCCCTGGAAGACGCGCGAGACGATACGGGCCTCGAAACCCGCGGCGCCGGGCGCGGCGACGACGAGGCGCTCCGGCCTGACCGCGATCGCGACCGGCCCGGCCGCGGCACCCGGCACGGCAAGCGCGAAACCGTCGACCGAGACGACACCATGGGCATCGGCCGTCGCCTGCAACACATTGGTCTTGCCGAGGAAGTTGGCGACGAAGGTGCTGGCCGGGCGGCCATAGACGGCGTCGGGCGCGCCGATCTGCTCGACCCGGCCCTGGTTCATCAGGACGATCCGGTCCGATAGCGCCATCGCCTCATGCTGGTCGTGGGTGACGAGGATGGTGGTGGTGCCTACCGAACGCTGGATCTGTCGCAGCTCGCTCTGCATCTCCTCGCGCAGTTTGGCATCGAGATTGGAGAGAGGCTCGTCGAGCAGGAGCAGCGCCGGCTTGATGACCAGCGCACGCGCCAGCGCGACGCGCTGTTGCTGGCCGCCCGACATGCGGCGTGGATAGCGCTCCTCGAAGCCCTTCAATCCGACCAGCGCCATGGCCTCGCGGGTCTTCTGCTCGCGCTCGGGCCGCGCCATGCCGCGCATCTCCAGACCGAAGGCGATATTCTCAGCCACCGTCATGTGCGGGAAGAGCGCATAGCTCTGGAAGACGATGCCGAGGCCGCGCCTGCTCGGCGGGACGCTCGCCAGATTGCCGCCGTCGAGCAGCATGCGGCCGCGATCGACCTCGACGAAGCCCGCGATCATCTGCAGCGTCGTGGTCTTGCCGCAGCCGGACGGGCCGAGCAGCGAGACGAACTCGCCGCGTTCGACGCGCAGGTCGAGCCTTTCGACGGCGATCACGCCGCCATAGGATTTGCCGAGCCCTTCTAGGATGAGATGCGACATGGGATGTTCAGATCTCGGATTGCAGCGCGGCCGCCGTCATGGTCGGGCTTGACCCGACCATCTCGGAAACCAAAGCGCTCTCGTCACGGGATTCTCGGGTCGCCGCAAAGCGGCGCCCGAGAATGACGCTCCGCCTCAGCGCTCGATCTCGCGGTTCCAGCGCTTGGTCCAGTCCTCGCGCTTGGCGTTGGCCACGTCCCAGTCGATCGCCTTCAGCGTCTTGACGTCCTCGCCATAAGGCAGGCCCTTCTGCTCGTCCGGCGTCAGGGTGACCGTCATGTTGGCGGGGCCGAAGCCGGCGCCCGTCGCCATCACCTTCTGGATCGCCGGAGAGAGCATGAACTGGATGAAGGCGTTGGCCTCGGCCGGGTTCTTGGCGCCCTCGATCGGGCAGGCGGCGACGCCGAGCGCATAGCCGCCCTCCTTCGGATAAACGAAGGCGACCGGGAAACCGGTGTCGGCGAAAGCCTTGACCCGGCCGGAACCCCAGACGCCGAGCACGGCCTGGCCGTTCTGGAAGAGCTCGGTCATCTTCGCCGGCGAGGGCTCATAGGCGAGGATGTTGGCGTTGATCTCGTCCTTGAACACCTTGAAGCCCGGATCGATGTTGGCCTCGCCGCCGCCATTGAGCCTGGCCATCGCGACCAGCGCGTGCAGGCCATAGGTGTTGTTGATCGGGGGGGTGACGATCCTCTTGCCGTAGGCCTTGCTCTTGAGGTCGTTCCACGAGGTCGGGGCCGGCCATTTGTTCTCGGCGAAGACTTTCGTGTTGTAGAACAGGCCGGTCGCGACGAGGCCGAGCCCCACGCCCTTGTTCGAGGAAAATTTCATCACCGGCGCGACGTCCTTGTAGACGGGGCCGTCGGTCAGCGTGCCGCAGAAGCCCAGCGCCACGGCCTGATAGGCCGGGCCGTCATCGACGATGGCGACGTCGATCTGCTGGTTACCCTTCTGGGCCTGGAGTTTTGCCAGTGTGTCGGTCGAGTTGCCGGCGACATATTCGATCTTGACGTTGGCCTGCTTCTCGAAGGCCGGGATGACCTCCTTGCGCATGGTCTGCTCGTAGGAGCCGCCGTAGCCGGCGACGAAGATGGTCTTCTGCTGGGCGAGCGCGACTCCGCCCGAGGCCAGCGCCGTGGTGGCCACCAGCAACCCCGCGAAGGCGAATTTGCCTGCAACTGCGAATGTCATCGACCCCTCCTCGTTTTTCGAGTGATGGCCAAGGGTCTGCGACAGTTTCGAACCCGTCAAATCGAATGATTCGCCTGATCCATGTCCAAATGTTATGGCTTGGCCGAGGCGAACGAACCCATGCTAAATCCGCGCCAGATCGAGGCTTTCCGCGCCGTCATCGTCACCGGCGGCGTGACCTCGGCCGCTCGGGCGCTGAACATCACCCAGCCGGCCGTGACCCGGCTGATCCATGATCTGCAATACGCGCTCGGCCTGATGCTGTTCACCAAGCGCGGCACGCGGCTGGTGCCGACCAGCGAGGCGCTCTCGCTCTATCGCGAGGTCGAGCGGCAGTTCGTCGGGCTGGAGCGGATCGAGAGCGCGGCCAAGAACCTGCGCGAGGGCCAGTCCGGTCGTCTTCGCATCGCGGCGCTGCCGACTTTCAATGTCGGCTTCCTGCCGCGCATCGTCGGCCGTTTCATGCAGGACAGGCCGGGGCTCGAGGCCGCGGTCTATGGCAGCATCTCCTCGCAAGTGGTCGAGTGGGTCTCCAGCGGCTTCTGCGATGTCGGCTTCGCGCAAGGGCCGCTCGACTTTCCCAACATCGACGTCGAGCTGTTGGAGCCGGTGCCGGGCGTCGCGGTCGTGCCGGAAGGCCATCGCCTGGCGGGAAAGGCCGTGCTGGAGCCGCAGGATTTCGCTGACGAACCCTTCGTCTCGCTCGAACAGACGACGCAGCTACGCTACCGCATCGACGCGCTGTTCTCGGCGGCCCGGATCACGCGGCAGACGCGGGTCGAGACGCCGCTGTCGATGATCGCCTGCGGGCTGGTCGCGGCTGGTGCCGGCGTGACCATCGTCGATCCCTTCACCGCATCGGAATATGCCGGTCGCGGCGTCGTGGTCAGGCCGTTCCGTCCGGCGATCCTCTACGACATCGGCGTGGTCTGGTCGAGCGGACGCCTACGCTCGACGCTGGCGCTGGACTTCGCCCAACGGGTGGCCGAAGCGGTCTTCGCCTTTTCGAACGAGTCCGACACGGCGAACTGACGATGCCAGACGGCAAGTCAGTTTCGCGGGCATGCGTGCGCTGGACAATTCAGCCACCCTCGTTTGACGCAAGGACAGGTGTTTGACAGCCTGCATAGTCCGTGCAGTATGCAGCATACTAAAAATCTCGCCGGCTCGAACCAGCGGGACATCTGGGTCTCGGGAAACATCCGGAGGTGTGCGATGCGCCCTGCCGACAGCTTTGCGCCAATTGCGCCAGCGCAACGTCCTTCTGCCGGACTGGCAGCGGGACGCGATCGACATGCGCCGACGATCCGCGCCTGAGTCGGCTTGACGATGCCCGCCGCCTCGTCCGCGCAGCGCTTGAGGTTTCTGGCGACGGAAGACGATCGTGATCTGCCGATCATCGACGCGCATCACCATTTCTTCGACCTCGACCACAATTATCATCCCTGGCTCGCCGATCGCCGCCTGAGCGCGTTCCGCTATGGCGATTACGGCGCGATCTGCCGGAATTTCCTGCCTGACGACTATCGTGCCGGCACCGTCACTCACCGGGTCGTCGGCTCGGTGCTGATGGAAGGTGAATGGGACCCGTCAGACCCGGTCGGCGAGATGGTCTGGGCCGACGGCGTGGCGGAGCGGAGCGGCCTTGCCGATGCGCTGATCGGCCAGATCTGGCTCGACCGCGACGATCTCACCGACGTGCTCTCGGCCTATACCCTGATCGACCGGGTCCGCAGCGTCCGGCACAAGCCCACGGCGGTGGCGCGAGACGCGCATCGGCCTGATTTCAGTGCGCCGGGTGCGATGCGCGACCGGCGCTGGCGCGACGGTTTTGCACGGCTCGGCGCGGCAGGCCTGCATTTCGACCTGCAGACGCCATGGTGGCATCTCAATGAGGCCGCCGAACTGGCGCGGGATTTCCCGCAGACCCTGATCATCCTGAACCATGCCGGCCTGCCATCCGATCGGAGTGCGGAGGGCTTGAGGGCATGGCGGATGGCGCTGGCGCACTTCGCCGAAGAGCCGAACACGCGGTTGAAGATCTCCGGCATCGGCGTGCCGGGTCAGGCCTGGGCGCTCGATCTGCAACGGCCGGTGATCGATGCGGCCCTAGCCGTCTTCGGCGTGTCGCGCTGCGCCTTTGCCAGCAATTTCCCGGTCGACGGGCTCTGCGCCTCCTTCACGACGATCTTCGACGTCTTCAAGGCCGCGACTCGACACCAGACGCCGCAGGGCCGGCTCGCGCTTTTCCACGACAACGCCGCCGAGTGGTACGGGCTGACGCCGGCCGGCCATGACACCAGCCTGATGCAGGGAGAACCATCATGCGCATGACGACTTGGCTCGCAGCCGCTGCCCTGGCCTGCCTCGCGACGACGCCGCCTTTTCTGACGAAGCCAGCTTTGGCGCAGACCAAGGCGCGGCTCGGCACCAGCCTCCCCGACGCCCATCCACAAACGCTCGGCGCCAAGAAATTCGCCGAGCTCGTCGCGGCCAAGACGAGCGGGCGCGTCACGATCACCGTCTTCGCCAATGCCGTCCTCGGCTCCGACGTGCAGATGACCTCGGCGCTGCAGGGCGGCACGCTCGAATTCACCGTGCCTTCGACCGCTACCGTGGCGAACCAGATCAAAGAGTTCGGCATCATCGGCCTGCCCTTCTCCTTCACCAGCGAGGCCCAGGCCGATGCCGTGCTGGACGGCGCCTTCGGACAGGGACTGCTGGCGAAGCTGCCGGAGAAGAACCTGATCGGCCTCGCCTTCTGGGAGAACGGTTTCCGGAACGTGACCAACAGCCGCCGGCCGATCAACAGCGTGCAGGATTTCTCCGGCATCAAGATCCGCACGATGCAGAACAACCTCTACATCGACATGTTCAACGGGCTCGGCTCCAACGCCGTGCCGATGGCGGTCAACGAGTTGTTCAGCGCACTCGAGACCCGCGCGGTGGATGCGCAGGAGAATCCGTTCACGGTGATCCACGCGCAGAAATTCTACGACGTGCAGAAATACCTTTCGACCACCGGCCACGCCTATGACGCGCTGGTGCTGCTCGCCGGCAAACCGTTCTGGGACAAGCTTTCGGCCGAGGACAGGAGCGTCGTCGAAGCGGCGGCCAAAGAGGCGACGCTGTTCCAGCGCGAGACCAGCCGCAAGCTCAATGGCGAGCTCAAGGCCGCCCTCGCCAAGGAAGGCATGCAGATCACCGAGGTGACGCCGGAGCAGCGCGCGCTGATGCGCGAGAAGCTGAAGCCGGTGATCAACAAATACGCCGCCCAGTTCGGCGAGGACTTCGTCAACGCGTTCTACGCCGCGATCGCCAAAGCCAATTCGAAGAGCTGACCGCGCCTCGACCGACCGATCGGGCGAAGCCCCTACCCCTGCCTTCCGGGAAAACCGCCATGCCACTATCGGGACGCCTGCTGCGCCTGCTCGAGAACCTGCTGATCACCGGCTTCGTCGCGATGATCGTCATGGTCTTCGGCAATGTCGTCCTACGCTACGGCTTCAACTCCGGCATCACGATGTCGGAGGAAGCCTCGCGCATGATCTTCGTCTGGCTGACCTTCGGCGGCGCCTTCCTGGTCGCGCTGGAAGGCGGCCATCTCGGCATGACCACGGTCGTGCAGATGCTCGGCCTGCGCGGCCGCTTCGCCTGCCGGCTTGCGGCGGAAGTGCTCTCGCTGTTCTGCATGGCGCTGCTGGTCTGGGGCTGCTGGCGCCAGAGCGTCATCAACATCGACAATCTGGCGCCGGTCACGGGCCTGCCGCTGGGCTTGAGCTATGTCGCCGGCCTCGCCTGCGGATTGGGCATCGGCGTGATCAACCTCGTCGACATCTGGCGTCTCCTGACCGGAAGGATGCCGCCGGGCGAGCTGATCGTCGGGGCGGAATCGGAAGAGCTCACCGCCTTCGAGGCGAAAGCTGCGGAGCGGCCGCGCTCATGACTATCCTCGTCTTCCTCGCCTCCCTGCTCGGCGCCATGGCGCTAGGCATGTCGATCGCCGTTTCGCTGCTGGTCTGCGGCGTCGCGCTGATGCTGCATCTCGACATGTTCGACGCGCAGATCCTGGCCCAGAACCTGGTCGGCGGTGCCGACTCCTTCCCGCTGATGGCGGTGCCCTTCTTCATGCTCGCCGGCGAGCTGATGAATGCCGGTGGCCTGTCCAAGCGCATCATCGCCTTCGCCATGGCGCTGGTCGGGCATGTCCGCGGCGGGCTCGGCTATGTCGCGGTGGTCGCGGCGATCGTGATGGCGAGCATTTCCGGCTCGGCGGTGGCCGACACGGCGGCGCTCGCGGCCCTTCTCATTCCGATGATGCGCCAGGCCGGCTACCGGCTCGACCGGAGCTGCGGGCTGATCGCGGCCGGCGGCATCATCGCGCCGGTGATTCCGCCCTCGATCGGCTTCGTCGTCTTCGGCGTCGCCGCCGGGGTCTCGGTGACCAGGCTCTTCCTCGCCGGCATCGTACCCGGCCTGCTGATGGGTCTCGCCCTGGTCATCACCTGGTACATCGTCTCCAAGGACGAGCCCCTGGCCGACATGCCGCGACCCAGCCTGCGCAGCATCACCAAAGCGGCGCTCGACGGCATCTGGGCGCTCGGCCTGCCCTTCCTGATCATCGGCGGCATGAAGATCGGCGCCTTCACGCCGACGGAGGCCGCGGTCGTCGCCGCGGTCTATGCCTTTTTCGTCGGGATGTTCGTCTATCGCGAGCTGAAGGTTGAGCATATCCGCCCGGCGCTGCTGGCGGCGCTGAAGATGTCGGCTGCGGTGATGTTCCTGGTCGCGGCGGCGCTGGTCTCGGCCTGGCTCATCACCATCGCCAACATCCCAGCCGAGATCGGCGCGATGTTGGGGCCGCTGATCGAATACAAGACCCTGCTGATGATCGCGATGATGCTGCTCGTCGTCGTCGTCGGCACGGCGCTTGACTTCATCCCGACCGTGTTGATCCTGACGCCGGTGCTGATGCCGATCGTCAAGCAGGCGGGGATCGATCCGGTCTATTTCGGTGTGCTCTTCATCGTCAACAACGCGATCGGCCTGCTGACGCCGCCGGTCGGCACTGTGCTGAACGTCGTCTGCGCCGTCGGCCGCGTCCCGATGGACAAGGTCGTGCGCGGCGTCATGCCGTTCCTGCTGGCGCAATGCGCGGTTCTGGCCCTGCTGACGCTGGTGCCGGAGATCGTGACCGTTCCAGCGAAATGGTTCTATGGGCGCTGAGCGCGCCGCAAGCCGAGAAGGCCGACGACCGGACAAGCAAGAAAACAAAGGAGGAGACCGTCATGACGATCACCCGCAGGAGCGCCCTCGCATCCGCCGGCGCAGGGCTCGCGCTCTTCGCCATCGGCCGCCCGGCGCATGCCCAGACGGCGAAGCTGCGCTTCGCCCATCCCCATCCGGAGTCCGACGCCTTCCACCGCGCCGCGCTGGTCTTCGCGGAGCGGGTCAAGACGCGCAGCGACGGGCGCTTCGAGGTGCAGGTCTTCGCCAACAGCGCGCTCGGCTCCGACCCGCAGGCGATCGCCGCCGTGCGCGGCGGCTCGCTCGACATCTGCCTGACCGGCAACCCGTTCTTCTCGGGCCTCGCGCCGAAGCTCAACGTGCTCGACCTGCCGTTCCTGTTCGAGACCCGCAAGCATGCCGCCGCCGTGCTCGACGGGCCGATCGGCGACGGCCTGCGCAAGGAACTCGAAAGCTCCAATCTCAAGGCCGTCGCGACCTGGGAGATCGGCTGGCGCAACCTGACCAACAACCGCCGACCGGTGGCGACAGCGGCCGACGTCAAAGGGCTGAAGATCCGCACCACGCCGAACCCGGCCCATATCCGCGCCTTCCAGTTGCTCGGCGCCTCGCCGACGCCGATGGCGTTCTCGGAGCTCTTCGGCGCGATGGAGAGCGGCGCGGTCGACGGCCAGGAGAACCCGGTGACGCTCGTGCTGAACGCGAAGTTCAACGAAGTTCAGAAGCACATGTCGCTGACGCGCCACGCCTTCACCAGCGCCCCCGTGGTGATGAACAAGGCGAAGTTCGACGCCTATCCGGCCGATATCCAGGCGCTGTTGCTGGCGGTCGGCGCCGAGACCACCAAGATCCAGCGCGAGATGAACGAGGGGACGGAAGCGAGCGCGCTGGCCGAGCTCAAGGCCGCCAAGATGCAGGTCGTCGAGAACCCCGATCGCGACTCCTTCGCGAAGATCGTCAGCGCCGAGGTCGAGAAGGAGTTCGTGGCGAAATACGGCCATGAGACGCTGGACGCGATCAAGAAAGCCGCCGTCTGATGCGGATCGTCGACCTGTCGATGCCGATCGAGGCGCATTTCCGCTGGCCGGTCGAGGTCGCGGTCAAGGGCGACATCGCGGCCGGCGACCAGTTCCGCGTCTCGAAGCTGAGCATGACCTGCCACGGCTTCTCGCATGTCGACGCGCAGGCGCATGTAATCGCCCACAGCCCGACGATCGAGGCGACGGCGCTGGAGCGCGTCGTCGGCCCGGCCCGCGTGCTGGACCTGCGCGACGTCGCCCCCAACCAGGCGATCGACGCAGGCCGGCTGGCGGCGGCCGATCCCGGCGGGAAGGACGGCGAGATCCTGATCCTGTCGAGCGGCTGGGACACCAAGCGCGACTACAGGACGCGCGAGTTCTGGCTCGATGCGCCCTATCTGACCCGCGACGCGGCTGTCTGGCTGGAGGCGCGCAAGCCGACGGCGCTCGCCTTCGACTTCCCGCAGGACTACCCGATCCGGCTCCTGCTCGACGACAAGCATGTACCGTTCGACCAGCACGTCACGCATGACGTCTGCCTGCGTGCCGGCATCACGCTGATCGAATACCTCGTCAACACCAGCGCGCTCGCAGGCCCGCGCACCTTCCTCTGCGCCGCGCCGCTGAAACTGCCGAACGCCGACGGTTCGCCGGCACGGATCTACGCGATCGAAGGACTACCGGCCTGACGCGCGAGCCATGCTTGCCGGACAGGCAGGCCGGCTGAAATTGCGCCTTGGTCCGCCGGGGAAAAGCGTGGTTACCTGCCGCGCCTTCCAGAGTCCGGCGGAGCCCCGTTCATGCCACCACGCATCGCCTTCGGCGGTTTCCTGCACGAGACCAACACCTTCGCGCCGAGCAAGGCGACAATGGAGCATTTCATCCAGGGCGGCGGCTGGCCTTCGCTGGCGCACGGCGAGGCGATCTTCGCCGCGGTCGACAACGTCAATGTCGGCGCGGCCGGCTTCGTCGGGACGGCGCGGGCGCTCGGCTGGGAGATCGTGCCGACGCTGTGGTGCGCCGCCAGTCCGTCGGCCCATGTCACCGCGGAGGCCTTCGAGGCGCTGCTTAGCGAACTGGTCGAGCGGATCACGGCGGCGCTGCCGCTCGACGGCGTCTATCTCGACCTGCATGGCGCGATGGTCAGCGAGGCCTATCCCGACGGCGAGGGCGAGACGCTGCGCCGGGTGCGCGCGGCGATCGGCCCGGACGTGCCGCTCGTCGCCAGCCTCGATCTGCACGGCAACATCACGCAGTTGATGATGGACGAGGCGGACGGACTCGTCGCCTACCGGACCTACCCGCATATCGATATGGCGGAGACCGGCAGCCGCGCCACCGTCTATCTGGCCAAGCTGATCGGCACCAAGGCGCGCCACGCCAAGGCCTTCCGGCAGATCCCCTATCTGATCCCGATCGCCTGGCAGGCGACGGCGATGGAACCGTGCAAGACGATCTATCGCGAGCTCGCAGCGCTGGAAGGCGAGAGCGTTCCGACGCTCTCCTTCCTGCCCGGCTTTCCCGCCGCCGATTTCGCCGATTGCGGCGCGACCGTGCTGGCCTATGGCGCAACGCAAGCCGATGCCGACCGGGCGGCCGATGCCGTTTATGAGCAGGTGATGGCGAGCGAGGCCGCCTTCAAGGGCCGGGTCTTCGAACCCGATGCCGGCGTGCTGGAGGCGATGAAGCTGTCGCAGGGCGCCTCAAAGCCCGTCGTCATCGCCGACACGCAGGACAATCCCGGCGCCGGCGGCGATTCCGACACGATGGGCATGGCCCGCGCGCTGGTGCGCAACAAAGCCGAGCGCGCCGCGATCGGCGTCATTGTCGATCCCGCCGCCGCCAAGGCGGCGCATGAGGCCGGCGTCGGGGCGACCGTCATGCTCTCGCTCGGCGCCAAGTCGGGCATTCCCGGCGACGTGCCGCTCGAAGGCGAATTCGTGGTCGAGCAGCTTTCCGATGGGCGCTTCGTCGCGCCCGGCCCGTTCTATGGCGGTTCGCGCATCAATCTCGGCCCCTGCGCGGCCCTGCGTATCGGCGGGGTGCGCATCGTCGTCGGCTCGCGCAAGGCGCAGATGGCCGACCAGGCGATGTACCGCCAGGTCGGCATCGAGCCGACCGAGCAGGCGATTCTGGTCAACAAGAGCTCGGTGCATTTCCGCGCCGATTTTGAGCCGATCGCCGAGACCATCCTGGTCTGCGCCGCGCCTGGCCCGATGCCGGTCGACCCGTCCGTGCTGCCGTGGAAGCATCTGCGGCCCGGCCTCCGCACCGCGCCGCTCGGCCCCGTCTTCGGCTGATCACAGGTTCATTTCGGAGTTCGCCCATGCCCAACCTGCCCCAGATCGAGGCCTTCACCGACGATCTCGTCGCGATCCGCCGCGACATCCATGCCCATCCCGAGATCGGCTTCGAGGAGGTCCGCACCTCCGGCATCGTCGCCGAGAAGCTCTCGTCCTGGGGCATCGAAGTGCATCGCGGCGTCGGCGAGACCGGCGTGGTCGGTATCCTCCAGGGCAAGGGCGGTCCGGGCCGACGCATCGGGCTTCGCGCCGACATGGACGCGCTGCCGATGGAGGAGACCACCAACCTGCCCTTCCGCTCGACCATCCCCGGCCGCTTCCATGGCTGCGGCCATGACGGGCACACGACGATGCTGCTCGGCGCGGCGCGCTATCTCGCGGAGAATCGCGACTTCACCGGCACGGCCGTCTTCGTCTTCCAGCCGGCCGAGGAGGGCCTAGGCGGGGCGCGCGCCATGCTCGCCGACAAGCTGTTCGAGCGTTTCCCCTGCGACGAGATCTACGGCCTGCACAACGCGCCCAATCTCGATCCCGGCCAGATCGCGGTGTTCCCCGGCCCCGCGATGGCGGGCGCCGACTTCTTCGACATCAAGATCACCGGCAAGGGCAGCCATGGCGCGATGCCCCATGTCGGGAAGGACCCGGTCGTCGTCGCGATCACGCTGGCGGCGGCGCTCCAGACCATCGTCAGCCGCAACGCCGATCCGCGCGAGGCCGCAGTGCTCTCGATCACACAGATCCATGCCGGCTCGGCCTACAACGTGATCCCCAACGAGGTCGCGCTCGCCGGCACGATCCGGACCTTCTCGCCCGATATCGCAAAGCTGATCCGCAGCCGCATGCGCGAGATCGCGGCCGGCATGGCACTGTCCTTCGGCGTCGAGATCGAGGTCGACATCCGCGACATCTTCTCGGTGCTGGTCAACCACACGGCGCAGGCCGAAGCGGTCGCGAAGGTCGCCGCCGAGATCGTCGGGGCGCCGAACGTCCTGACCGAGCCGAAGCCGGTGATGGGCAGCGAGGATTTCGCCGACATGCTGCATGCGGTGCCCGGTGCCTATGCCTGGGTCGGCCATGCCGGCGACGTGCCGGTGCACAACCCCTCCTTCATCCTCGACGACGGCATCCTGCCTGTGGGCGCGAGCCTGCTGGCGCGGATCGTCGAGACCCGGCTGGCGGCCTGAGCATGAATCCCGCCGATCTTTCGCTCGACACCGACGCGCTGCTCGCGGGGCTGAAGCCCTGGATCGAGTGCGAGAGCCCGACCTTCGACGTCGCCGCGGTCAACCGGATGATGGATCTCGTCGCCAGCGACGTCGCCGCAGCGGGTGCGACCGTCACCCGCATCCCCGGGCCGCCGGGCCTCGGCGACTGCGTGCGCGCGGACTTCCCGCATCCAAAGCGCGGGGAGCCCGGCATCCTGGTGATGTCGCATCTCGACACGGTTCATCCGGTCGGCACGTTGGAAAAGCTGCCGTTCCGGCGCGAGGGCGGGCGCTGCTGGGGGCCGGGCATCCTCGACATGAAGGGCGGCGCCTATGCCGGCCTGCAGGCGATCGTCGCGCTGGCCAAGGCCGGGATCGAGACGCCGCTGCCGGTCAGCGTGCTCTACACCAGCGACGAGGAGATCGGCTCGCCCGGCACGCGCGAGATCATCATGGCGGAGGCGAGGAACCACCGCTTCATCCTGGTGCCGGAGCCCGGCCGGCCCGGTAATGGCGTCGTCACCGGCCGCTATGCGATCGCCCGCTTCAACCTCGAGGCGCAGGGGCGGCCGAGCCATGCCGGCTCGACCCTCAAGGAGGGCCGCTCGGCGATCAACATGATGGCGCGCCGGCTGATCGAGATCGAGGGCATGACCGGCGACGACTGCACATTCAGCGTCGGCGTGATCCATGGCGGGCAATGGGTCAACTGCGTCGCGACTCTATGCAAGGCTGAAGCCCTCAGCATGGCGAAACGGCAGGCAGATCTCGACCGCGGCGTCGAGCGCATGCTGGCCCTGACGGCGCGGAACGACGACGGCACCGGCTTTGCCGTGACGCGCGGCGTGACGCGGCCGGTCTGGGAGCCCGACGCCGGCACGCTGGCGCTCTACGAGACCGCACGCGGGATCGCCGGCGAACTCGGCTGGTCGCTCGGCCACGGCTCGGCCGGCGGCGGCTCGGACGGCAATTTCACCGGGGCGGCCGGTCTTCCGACGCTCGACGGGCTCGGCCTGCTCGGCGCCGGCTACCATACGCTCGACGAGCATATCGAGGTCGACAGCCTGGTGCTGCGGACGCGGTTGCTGGCCGGCCTGCTGGCGCGGCTGACCGCCTGAATCGTCGCCGTGCCGCGTTGACAGCGCGGCGGCTTTCGCGGGAGCATGCCCTGCCTGTGGCACAGGGCATGCATGCAATCGGCGCGCGGCTTTCCAAGACATTTGAACGGCGAGGGGTACGACCCATGGCAGGGCGTTGGACATCACGGGTCGCGGCTATGGCGCTCGTCGCGGGCGCAGCGCTGGCGGGGGCCCCGCTCGCCCAGGCGCAGACGATGAAGGTCGTGATGCATTCCGACGTGAAGATCGTCGACCCGATCTGGACCACCGCCTACATCGTCCGCAACCACGGCTACATGATCTACGACACGCTGTTCGCGCTCGACGGCAATGGCGAGGTCAAGCCGCAGATGGTCGACACCTACACGGAGTCGCCGGACAAGCTGACCTACAAGTTCACCCTGCGCGACGGCCTGCTCTGGCATGACGGCAAGCCGGTCACGGCCGAGGATTGCGTCGCCTCGATCAAGCGCTGGTCGGCGCGCGACCCGATCGGCCAGAAGCTGATGACCTTCGTCGACGCGATGAGCGTCGACGACGCCAGGAGCTTCACGGTGAAGCTGAAATCGCCGACCGGCCTGCTGCTGTTCGGGCTCGGCAAGCCGTCCTCGAACGTGCCGTTCATGATGCCCAAGCGCGTCGCCGAGACCGACCCGAACACGCAGATCTCGGAGTTCATCGGCTCGGGCCCCTTCGTGCTCAAGACCGACGAATGGAAGCCCGGCGACAAGATCGTCTACACCAAGTTCAAGGACTACAAGCCGCGCGCCGAGCCGGCCTCGGGCCTGGCCGGCGGCAAGGTCGCCAAGCTCGACCGGATCGAATGGCTCGCCGTCTCCGACCAGCAGCAGGCTGTCAACGCTCTGCTCGCCGGCGAGATCGACATGATCGAGCAGCCCTCCTTCGACCTGATCCCGCTGCTCAAGAGCGACAAGGCGATCAAGCTGATCGACTACAACCCGCTCGGCCTGCAATACACGCTGCGGCCGAACCATACCCAGAAGCCGTTCGACAATCCCAAGATCCGGCAGGCGCTGACCTATGCGCTGAACCAGAAGGACTTCCTCGACGCGGTCGTCGGCAATCCCGACTATTACAAGACCTGCAAGGCGATGTTCATCTGCGGCTCGCCGCTGGCGACCGAGAAGGGCATGGACGGCCTGCTCGAATCGAACTTCAAGAAGTCGCAGGATCTGCTCAAGGAGGCCGGCTATGACGGCACGCCGGTGGTGCTGCTGCATTCGACCGACCTGCAGTCGCTGACCAATCTCGCTCCCGTCGCCAAGCAGCTCATGGAGAAGGGCGGCTTCAAGGTCGACATGCAGTCCTCCGACTGGCAAACCGTGGTGGCGCGCCGTGTCCGCAAGGAGCCGGCCGACAAGGGCGGCTGGAACGCGATGTTGACCGCCTGGGTCTCGGCCGACGTGCTCAACCCGGTGATGGCCGGCTTCTTCAATGCGAGCTGCGACAAGGCCGCCTTCGGCTGGCCCTGCGACGCCGAGATGGAGAAACTGCGCGACGATTTCGCCCGCGAGACCGACCCGGCCAAGCAGAAGGCGATCGTCGAGGCGGTGCAGATGCGCTGGCGCGAGGTGGTCACCCATATCCATCTCGGCCAGTACACCGTACCGATCGCGACCCGGCCGAACATCTCCGGCATCCTGACGGCGGCCGCGCCGGTGTTCTGGAACGTCGAGAAGAAATGAGGCGCTTGCTGCCTGAGATGCAGAGCCGCCGCTGATGCTCGGTTACATTCTGCGGCGCCTGCTGGCGACGATCCCCGTTCTCGCGATCGTCGCCGTCCTGGTCTTCCTGATGCTCCGGCTGACACCGGGCGACCCCGCCGCCGTGATCGCCGGCGACAACGCCTCGACCGCGCAGATCGCCGCGATCCGCACCCAGCTCGGCCTCGACAAGCCGATAATCGTGCAGTTCGGGCTCTGGGCCGGTCATCTGTTGCAGGGCAATCTCGGCGAGAGCTTCTTCTTCAAGAAGTCGATCGGTGAGCTGATCCTGGGCCGGATCGAGCCGACGCTCTCGCTCGCCTTCGCCACCATGCTGATCGCGATCACCGTCGCGATCCCGCTCGGCGTGCTCGCCGCCTACAAGCACGGCTCCTGGATCGACCGCCTCGTCATGGGCTTCTCGGTGCTGGGCTTCTCGGTGCCGGTCTTCGTCATCGGCTACGCGCTGATCTACGTCTTCGCGATCACGCTCGGCTGGTTCCCGGTACAGGGCTACCAACCGATCTCCGGAGGATTCGGCGGCTACGTCCAGCGGCTCGTCCTGCCGGCGGTGACGCTCTCGGTGATCTACATCGCGCTGATCGCCCGGATGACGCGGGCGAGCGTGCTCGAGGTGCTGAACGAGGACTATATCCGCACTGCCCGGGCGAAGGGTCAGGTCGAGCGCAAGATCCTGTTCCGCCACGCGCTGAAGAACGCGGCCGTGCCGATCGTCACCGTGGTCGGCATCGGCATCGCGCTCCTGATCGGCGGCGTCGTCGTCACCGAGAGCGTGTTCTCGATCCCGGGCCTCGGGCGGCTCACGGTCGATGCCGTCTTGGCACGCGATTATCCGACGATCCAGGCGGTGATCCTGCTGTTCTCCGGCGTCTATGTCGGGATCAACCTCGCGATCGACCTCGCCTACAGCCTGTTCGACCCGAGGATCCGCTATTGAGCGCCGAGCCCTCCATCCTGGCGCCGATCGCGGCCGAGCCGGCCGCGCCGGCCCGGACCGTGCTGCGGCGGCTCGTCCGCAACCCGGTCGTGGCGATCGGCGGCTGCGTGCTCCTCGTCATGACCCTGATCGGCCTGTTCGCGCCGTTCCTCGGCACGATCGACCCGACCGCGATCAACCCGGCCTCGCGCAACCGCGTACCCGGCTTCGAGCGGACGATTCGCGCCGATGACGGCACGGCGACCGTGTTCAAGCATCGCATGGGCACGGATTCGCTCGGGCGCGATGTTTATAGCCGCGTCGTCTACGGGGCGCGGGTCTCGCTGCTGATCGCGGTCTCAGTCGCCTCGATCTCGGTCGCGATCGGGCTGGTGATCGGGCTGATCGCCGGTTATGTGCGGCCGCTGGACGGCCTCATCATGCGCTTCATGGACGGGCTGATGGCGATACCGGGCATCCTGCTCGCCATCGCCGTCGTCTCGCTGTTCCGGGCCGGCCTCGCCTCGGTGATCGTCGCGATCATCGTGCCGGAGATTCCGCGCGTGGTCCGTCTCGTGCGCTCGATCGTGCTCTCGGTGCGCGAGGAGCCCTATGTCGAGGCGGCGATCATGCAGGGCACGCGGCTGCCCAAGCTGATGGTCCGTCACATCCTGCCCAACACGATCGCGCCGCTGATCGTGCAGGGCACCTTCATCGCTGCATCCGCCATCCTGGTCGAGGCGATCCTGTCCTTCCTCGGCATCGGCATCCCGCCGGAGATCCCGACCTGGGGCAACATCATGGCCGAGGGGCGCAACCTCTTCCGCGTCTTCCCACACAACATCCTCTATCCCGGTATCTTTCTCGGCCTGACCGTGCTGGCGGTGAACATGCTCGGCGACGGCCTGCGCGACACGCTCGACCCCAAGATGGCCGGTCGATGAGCGAAGCCTCCACACCAGTGCTGGAGATCAAGGGGCTGAGCATCGCGCTGCCCGGCGGCGGCGACCGGGCGCGCGCGGTCGACGACGTGTCGCTCAGCGTCGCGGCCGGCGAGATCGTCTGCGTCGTCGGCGAATCCGGTTCGGGCAAGTCGGTCACCGCCTTCTCGGTGATGGGGTTGCTCGCCAAGGTGCTGAAGCCCACGGCCGGCGAGATCAGGCTGGAGGGTGAGAACCTGCTGGCAGCGACGCCGCAGCGGCTGCGCGCCCTGCGCGGCGACCGCATGGCGATGATCTTCCAGGAGCCGATGACGGCGCTGAACCCGGTCCTGACCATCGGCGACCAGATCGAGGAGGTCTTGCGCATCCACACCGAACTCGGCCCGGCCGAGCGGCGGGCCAAGGTGCTCTCGACGCTTGCAGCGATGCGCCTGCCCGAGCCCGAGCGAATGCATGCCTCCTATCCGCACCAGCTCTCGGGCGGGCAGCGCCAGCGCGTGATGATCGCGGCCGCGCTCATCCTCGACCCCGTCCTACTGATCGCCGACGAGCCGACGACGGCGCTCGACGTCACCACCCAGGCGCAGATCCTCAAGCTGATCAAGGAGATGCAGGCCAGGCGCGGCACCGGCGTACTGTTCATCACCCATGATTTCGGCGTCGTCTCCGAGATCGCCGACCGTGTCGTGGTGATGGAGAAGGGCCGCGTCGTCGAACAGGGTCAGGCCACCGACATCCTGACCCGGCCACAGCACCCCTACACGAAGATGCTGATCGGCGCGGTGCCGAGCCTGAAGCCGGCGCTGCGCAAGCCGGTCACGGGCGCGCTCGCGCTGGAGACCGCCGGCCTCGGCAAGACATATCGCTCGAAGTCCCTGTTCAGGCCCGAGCGCGTCGTGCGCGCCGCAGCCGACGTGGCGATCCGGGTCCGGCGCGGCGAGACCGTCGGCATCGTCGGCGAATCCGGCTCGGGCAAGACCACGGTGGCGCGCTGCGTCGCCCGGCTGATGCCGCCGAGCGAGGGCGCGATCCTGGTGCCCGACCTCGACATCGCGCAACTGCCCGAGCGGCGGCTGCGACCCTACCGGCGCAAGATCCAGGTGGTGTTCCAGGATCCGTTCCGCTCGCTCAATCCGCGGCGTACGGTGGGCGCCTCGATCGTCGAGGGGCCGATGAATTTCGGGCTGAGCGCGACGGAGGCACTGGCCCGCGCCCGCGACCTGATGACACTGGTCGGCCTGCAACCGGCGGCGCTCGAACGCTATCCGCACCAGTTCTCCGGCGGCCAGCGCCAGCGCATCGCGATCGCGCGTGCGCTCGCGATGGAACCGGAGATCCTGATCGCCGACGAGGCGGTCTCGGCGCTCGATGTCTCCGTGCAGAAGCAGGTGCTGGCGCTGCTCGCCGACGTACAGGAGCGCTTCAACCTGGCGATCCTGTTCATCACCCACGACCTGCGGGTCGCGGCGCAAATCTGCGATCGTATCGTGGTGATGGAGAAAGGCGTCGTCGTCGAGCAGGGCGAGACGGCGCAGGTGTTCGCGCAGCCGGCCCATGCCTATACGCGCGCACTGATCGAGGCCGCGCCCGGCCGCGATTTCGGCACGACGCCCTGCCCTGAGACAGCAGCTTAGAAAATATCTAAACTATTGTATTTGCTCGCCAATTGCAGCTGAGCTAGCACTGCCGCGATGAAGACGCACGCGCCCCGTCACGGCATCGTCCTTCTGCGCTGGACCGCCGCCACCATCACAGCCATCGCGATCCATGGCAGCATCGCCTGGCTTGCGCTGGAATGGCGCGTCAGCGAGGCCGCGGCCGGCGCGTCGGAGCCCGCGGTCATGATCGAGCTCGCGGCGGTCTCGGTCGCGCCGGAGGCGCAGGCCGTAACCGAGAAGCCTGCGCCCGAAAGGGTCGAGCCCGAGCCGACGCCGGAACCCGTCAAGGAAATGCAGCCCGAACCGCCGCCGCCGGACCCGATGCCCGAAGCCACGACAGAGCCGGCTCCCGAGGTTCAGCCGCAGCCGACGCAGGAGCTCGACCTCAAGCTGCCGGATTTGCCGACGATCACCGATACCCTCGCCGTCACGCTTCCGAAGCCCGAGCCGGAAAAGCCCAGGCCGGTGGAAAAGCCGATCGCGAAGCCGATCGATCGCAAGCCCGTCGCCAAGCCGAAAATCGTGGAGCGCAAGCCTGTCGAACGGACGAAGCTCGAACGTCGCGAGGCTGCGGCGCCGCCGCCATCGAGCCGCGCCTCGGCGCCCCAAGCCACCTCCCAGGGCGTCAGCGAGACGCCATCGGTCTCGACCGCTTCCTGGCGCGGGACGCTGATCGCCCATCTCAACCGCTACAAACGCTTTCCCGGCGGAGCCAATCCCGGGACGGTCCAGGTTGCCTTCTCGATCGACCGCGGCGGCCGTGTGATCTCGGCCCGGCTGGCCGGATCGTCCGGCGACGCGGCGCTCGACGACGAGGCGGTGGCGATGATCCGTCGCGCCAGTCCGGTCCCGGCGCCACCCGACGGCGTCGGCGGCCCGGTCGTAGCATTGGCCGTGCCGGTGCGGTTCAACCGCTGACCTGCCTTGGCCAGGAGCGTTAACCGCTTCTCGATCTTCCTAGACGATGCTCGGCACACCGATTCGCTGAAACGTCGCGTGTGTCATGGGTCAAGTACTGCAGTTCCGTCTCCCGCTCCACGACGCGGATGAACTTCTTGCCGACATCGATCTGATCACCGCCGTCGACGTCGCGCTGCGCGACATCGCCGACGCCATCCCCCATGTCGGCCTCGCCGCCACACGCACGCAGCTCACCGCCTGCTACGACATGTTGCTGGCGGCCTATGAGCGCGCCGTCGAGACCGACTGAGCGCAGCCTGCGGCGACGCGAGCTGGTGCACATCTCGGGAACCGCTATCATCGCCTGACGTTCTCCGCTGCATCACCATGCAGGGAGGACGCGCCATGCCGCGCGGCGACAAATCCGCCTATACCGACAAGCAGAAGCGCAAGGCCGAGCACATCATTGAGGGCTATGTCGAGCGCGGCCGCTCCGAGGACGAGGCCGAGGCAATCGCGTGGGCGACCGTCAACAAGGAGAGCGGCGGCGGCAACCTCTCCGGCTCCGGCCGCGGCAAGCCTGACACCAAGGTCTCGGCCAAGCGCGGCGGCGCGATAGGCGGCAAGGCTTCGGCAAACCGCCCGGCGGCAGAGCGTTCCGCCTCGGCGAAGAAAGCCGCGGAGACGCGCCGGAAGCGCACCTCCTGACGCTAAGTCTCAGCCGCCGATGTTGAACGCCGCCAGCGCCGCCATGTTGACGATGTCGGAATCCTTGGCGCCGAGCGGCACTATCTGGACCGGCTTGTCGAGGCCGACGATCAGCGGGCCGATCACGGTCGAGCCGCCGAGTTCTTGCAGCATCTTGGTCGAAATCGAGGCCGAGTGGAACGCCGGCATCACCAGCACATTGGCCGGTCCGGTCAGGCGGCAGAACGGATATTGGCTCATGATGTCGCGATTCAGCGCGACATCGGCAGCCATCTCGCCGTCATACTCGAAATCGACGCGCTGCTGGTCGAGGATCTTGACCGCCTCGCGGACCTTCTCCGAACGCTCGCCGGCCGGATGGCCGAAGGTCGAGAAGGCGAGCATCGCGACCTTGGGCTCGTAGCCGAGGCGGCGGGCGACGCCGGCGGCCTCGACCGCGATCTCGGCCAGTTGCTCCGCCGTCGGCATCTCGGTGATGGCGGTGTCGGCGACGAGGACGGTGCGCTCGCGCGAGAGCACGATCGAGACGCCGATCAGGCGGTGGCCCGGGCGGTCGTCGATGACGCGGCGGACCTCGTCGAGCGCGATCGAGTAATTGCGGGTGACGCCGGTGACCATCGCGTCGGCGTCACCGGCCGCCACCATCGCGGCGGCGAAGTGGTTGCGGTCCTGGTTGATCAGGCGCTGGCAGTCGCGGAAGAGATAGCCCTGCCGCTGCAGCCGCTCGTAGAGATATTGCGCGTAGGCCGAGTTGCGCTGCGACAGGCGGGCATTGGCGATGCTGATGCCCTTGGCGGCGAGATCGACGCCGAGCTGCGACGCGGTCTCGTTGATGCGGTCCTCACGGCCGACCAGGATGGCGTGGCCGAGCTGCTGGTTGACGAAGGAGGTCGCGGCACGGATGACCTGCTCCTCCTCGCCCTCGGCGAAGACGACGCGCTTGGGATAGCGCCGGACGCGCTCGAAGATGCGGTTCAGGGTGCCCGCCACAGGATCGCGCCTGGCCGAGAGCTGCGCCTTGTAGGCGGGGATGTCGACGATCGGCTTGCCGGCGACGCCGGTCTCCATCGCAGCCTTGGCGACCGCCACCGGCACGACATGGATCAGCCGCGGATCGAACGGCACCGGGATGATGTAATCCTTGCCGTAGCGCGGCCGCGAGCCCTGATAGGCGGCGGCGACCTCGTCGGGCACATCCTCGCGGGCGAGCGAGGCGAGTGCTTCCGCCGCGGCGATCTTCATCTCCATGTTGATCGTGGTGGCGCGGACGTCGAGCGCGCCGCGGAAGATGAAAGGGAAGCCGAGCACGTTGTTGACCTGGTTCGGATAGTCCGAACGCCCCGTCGCCATGATCGCGTCGTCGCGGACGGCGGCGACCTCCTCGGGCGTGATCTCCGGATCGGGATTGGCCATCGCGAAGATGATCGGGTTGGGCGCCATCGAGGCGACCATGGCCGGCGTCACCGCGCCCTTCTGGCTCAAGCCGAAGAAGGCGTCGGCACCCTCCATCGCCTGCGCCAAAGTGCGCCGGTCGGTGATCGCGGCATGGGCCGACTTCCACTGGTTCATGCCCTCGGTGCGGCCCTGGTAGATCACGCCCTTGGTGTCGCAGAGGATGACGTTGTCAGGCTTGAAGCCCATCGCCTTGAGGAGTTCCGTGCAGGCGATCGAGGCCGCGCCGGCGCCGTTGATGACGAGCCTGGTCGACTTCACGTCGCGATCGGTCAGGTCGAGCGCGTTGATCAGGCCGGCGGCGGCGATGATGGCGGTGCCGTGCTGGTCGTCGTGGAAGACGGGGATGTCCATCAGCTCGCGCAGGCGCTGCTCGATGATGAAGCATTCCGGCGCCTTGATGTCCTCGAGATTGATGCCGCCGAATGAGGGCCCGAGGTAGCGCACCGCGTTGATGAAGGTGTCGGCATCCTCGGTGTCGACCTCGAGATCGATCGAATCGACGTCGGCGAAGCGCTTGAACAGGACCGACTTGCCCTCCATCACCGGCTTGGAGGCGAGCGCGCCGAGATTGCCGAGCCCGAGGATCGCGGTGCCGTTCGAGATCACCGCCACGAGGTTGGACCGCGTCGTGTAGTCGTAGGCGCGCGACGGATCGGCGGCGATCGCGAGGACCGGTACCGCCACGCCCGGCGAATAGGCGAGCGAGAGATCGCGCTGCGTCGCCATCGGCTTGGTCGGGACGATCTCGAGCTTGCCGGGCCGGCCCTGAGAGTGGAAGAGCAGTGCCTCCTGGTCGGTGAAGGTCGGGCGGGCATGCTTGATCGGCGGACGGTCGTTCATCGCGATGTTCTTTTTTGTCAGCGTTTCCTCGGGGACGCGGACCATAGGCAAGCGGCTGCGGCCCCACAAGGCGCGAGACGACTAGGACTCATGACGAGAAAGCGAAAACAGGCGACCCGGGGTCAGAGGCGCAGGCGCACGCTCTGGACGAAATCGCCGACATAGCGGTCGAGCGCCTGGGTCTGCTCGGCCACGGTCTTGGCGGCCTCGACCACGCGCACCGCCGCATCGCCCGTGACCTTGGCCTCGCTGCCGACCGTGCCGACGCTGGCCGTGACCGCGTTGGTGCTGCCGGCGACGGCCTGGGCGTCGACCGCGATGCTGGAGACGATGTCGGCCTGGCGGCTGACGACATCGGCGAGAATGCCGGAAGTCTGCTCGATCGAGCTCATCGTGCCCTCGATATGGGCGACGGCGTCGGTCGCGGTCGCCGCCGCGCCGCGGATCTCCTGCAGCGTCTCGGCGATGTCGCGCGTCGCTTTCTGGGTCTGCTCGGCCAGGTTCTTGACCTCGCCGGCGACGACGGCGAAGCCGCGCCCCGCCGTCCCGGCCCGCGCCGCCTCGATCGTCGCGTTCAAGGCGAGCAGGTTGGTCCGCGAGGCGATGTCCTCGATGAAATCGAGCACGGCGCTGACCTTGTCGGCGGCTTCGGTGAGGCCGGCGACGTCCTGCCTGGTCGAGCGGACATAGCTCGCCGCGTCGCGCGCGGTCTGGTCGGCATGGGCGGTCTGGCGGGTCAATTCACGGATCGAGGCCTCGATCTCCTCGGCCGCGACCGCGACGCTGCCGACGCGCTGGGAGGCGCTCTCGGCCTCGCGCGTCACCTCGACGGCCCGGAGCGTCGTCTTGTTGGCGCTGCCGGCCATCTGGCTTGCCGCCTCGTGCATGCTGCGCACCGATTTGCCGACGTCCTGCAAGGCCTTGCCGACGGTGATCTCGAGCTGATGGGCGAGGTCCTCGAGTGCCGCCTTGCGGCCGCTTTCGAGCTCGTGCCGGCGGTCGTTGAGCGTGCGTTCGGCGGTGACGTCGGTCAGGATGCCATCCCAGCAGATCGTGCCGTCGGGGAGCCGACGGCCCGCCGCGTCCGTGCGCAGCCAGACCACGCTGCCATCGTCCTTGCGGTGGCGCGCCTCGAAGCGCCAAGGCTTCAACGACTGGCTGTACCGGGTGTCGGAATTGGCCTTGTCGAGCACGACGCGGTCTTCCGGCACCATCCAGCGCAGCCAGCTCGTGGGATTGCTTTCCACCTCCTCGCGCGTGACGTCGAGCAGCTTCTCAATCCCGGCGCTGGCGAATTTGTAGCTCACCGCGCCGTCCGGCTTGATGAACTTCTGATAGAGCACGCCAGGCGTGTTCGAGGTGAAGGCCTCGAGCCGGTGCAGGGTCTCGACGCGCTCGGCATCGGTGCAGATGACGAAGACGGCCAGCGCCGTGCCGACGACGTTCAGCATCATCGTCGCGACGAGCGGATCGCGGAACGGACCGAGGAACAGCGTCGGGTCAGGCATGAAGGCGACGAAGACCAGCGGCGCCGCGGCGGCGACCAAACCTGGTATCCAGCACTCGCGGACCGTCACGGGATGTCCGCGCCGCTTCCCGCGCATGCGGATGGCAAGCCCGCCGGCTACGCAGAATGCGATGGTGGCGATGCATGCGATCAGCATCATGTCGCCCTGGATGAATCGCGTGCCGACGACGGTCGCGCCGACGATCAGCCCCCCGATCGGGCCACCGAAAACGGCGGCGAGCACGGCGATGCTATGGCGCGCATCGATCAGGACCCCCGGCGGAAAGGCGACCGCCTTCTGCATGCTGAGCGTCACGGCGAGGGCGAACACCCCCCCGATCGCGGCATCGCGCAGCCAGGCCGCCCTGTCGAGCAGCGGCAGCAGGATCGTCAGGGCCAGCGCCGCCAGCAGCACGAAGGACAAGCAGCCGACCAGATTCAGAGCGAGCGTCATACGTGCAGCTTGATCCCCACGGTAAACGCATCCCTACTTTCAATTGTTGAAAGTCTCCCTAACGCGTCCCGCCGTCGGCCGATTTTTGATAACGTCCGCGCCGCATGCGCCCTGCCCCCGACGCTCTCTCCGAAAAGCCCGACAATCCGTCCGCCGCGGCCGATACCCATCGCGTCACGCCGATGATGGCGCAGTACATCGAGATCAAGGCCGCCAATCCCGACTGCTTGCTGTTCTATCGGATGGGCGATTTCTACGAGCTGTTCTTCGGCGATGCCGAGATCGCCTCGCGCACGCTCGGCATCGTCCTGACCAAGCGCGGCAAGCACCAGGGCGAGGACATCCCCATGTGCGGTGTGCCGGTGGAGCGCGCCGACGATTATCTCCAGCGCCTGATCGCCGCCGGACACCGCGTCGCGGTCTGCGAACAGACCGAGGATCCGGCCGAAGCGAAGAAGCGCGGTGCCAAATCGGTGGTGAAGCGCGACGTCGTCCGGCTGGTGACGCCGGGCACGATCACCGAGGAGCGGCTGCTCGAACCCGGCCGCGCCAGCCTGCTGCTCGCGCTGGCGCGGCGCAAGCTCAGCGACGAGACGGCGGTCTACGGGCTCGCCGCGATCGATATCTCGACCGGGCGCTTCAGCGTGATGGAGGCGGCGCAGGAACGCCTGCAGGTGGAGCTCGCCCGGCTGGAGCCGCGCGAGATCGTCTGCCCCGACGCGATCCATGACGATCCGGCGCTGAGGGAGTTCTGGCGCGACCTCACCGTTCCGGTGACGCCGCTGGCGCGCGAGGGGCTCGATGCGGCCTCGGCCGAGCGCCGCCTCAAGGAATTCTTCGGCGTCGCCACGCTCGACGCCTTCGGGGCGTTTTCACGCGTCGAGATCGCGGCGGCGGGCGCGGCGCTCGCCTATGTCGAGCGCACCCAGTTCGGCGCCCGCCCGCCGTTGTCGCCGCCGGTACGCGACGCCGGCTCGGCGACGATGCTGATCGACGCGGCGACGCGGGCCAATCTCGAACTCACCCGCACATTGGCCGGCGAGCGCGCCGGCAGCCTGCTCGCCGCGATCGACCGCACGGTGACGCCAGGCGGCGCACGACTGCTGGCCGAGCGGATGGCCGGCCCCCTCACCGATCCGGCCGCGATCGGGGAGCGGCACGAGGCGGTGGCGGCGCTGATCGCCGACCCCGGCCTGCGCGACGACCTCCGCACGGCGCTGACGCGCGTGCCCGACATCGCCCGGGCGCTGGCCCGGCTGGCGCTCGACCGCGGCGGCCCGCGCGACCTCGCCGCGCTGGGTGCCGGCCTCGATGCCGGGCGCGCGATCGCCGGCCTGATCGCCGGCCGGCCGGAGCTGCCGCCCGAACTGCGCCGGGCCGCACTCGCGCTCGGACAGGTCGACCCCGACCTGCCGTCGCGGCTTCGCGGCACGCTCGCCGACGACCTGCCGCTCAACCGCCGCGACGGGCGCTTCGTGCGCGAAGGCCATGACGCGGCGCTCGACGAGTTGCGGCTCCTGCAGGTCGATTCGCGCAAGGTCATCGCCCAGCTCCAGGCGCGCTATGCAGCCGAGACCGGCTGCCGGACGCTCCGGATCAAGCACAATGCGATGCTCGGCTATTTCGTCGAGGTGCCCCAGGCCGCCGGCGAGGATTTCCTGAAGGAGCCGTGGCGGGCGGTCTTCGTGCACCGGCAGACCATGTCGGACGCGATGCGCTTCTCCTCGGTCGAGCTCGGCGAACTGGAGGCCAAGATCGCATCTGCCGCCGATCGCGCGCTGAAACTGGAACTCTCCGTCTTCGCAGGACTAAGCGAGGCCGTGCTGGCGCAGGCCGAGCCGATCAAGGCCGCGGCCCAGGCCTTGGCCGAGATCGACGTCGCGACCGGGCTCGCCGATCTCGCCGCGCGCGAGAGCTGGTGCCGGCCAAAGATCGACGCAAGCCTCGCCTTCGCGATCGAGGGCGGGCGCCATCCGGTGGTGGAAGCGGCCCTGAAGCGCGACGGCAAGCCCTTCGTCGCCAACCGGGCGGAGCTGTCTCCGCCTGCGGAGGAAGCGAAAGGCGGCCGCATCTGCCTGATCACCGGCCCCAACATGGCCGGCAAGTCGACCTTCCTGCGCCAGAACGCACTGATCGCGGTGCTGGCCCAGATGGGCTCCTATGTGCCGGCGCAATCGGCCCATATCGGCATCGTCGACCGGCTGTTCTCGCGGGTCGGCGCGGCCGACGACCTCGCGCGCGGACGCTCGACCTTCATGGTCGAGATGGTCGAGACCGCCGCGATCCTGAACCAGGCCGGCCCGAGCGCGCTCGTCATCCTCGACGAGATCGGACGCGGCACCGCGACCTTCGACGGGCTCTCGATCGCCTGGGCCGCGATCGAGCATCTGCACGAGATCAACCGCTGCCGCAGCCTGTTCGCGACGCATTATCACGAGCTCACCGCGCTCGGCGACAGGCTCACCCGCGTGGCGAACGCGACCGTGCGCGTCACCGAATGGAACGGCGACGTCGTCTTCCTGCACGAGGTCATCGCGGGCGCGGCCGACCGCTCCTACGGCATCCAGGTCGCCAAGCTCGCCGGTTTGCCGCCCGCCGTGGTCGAGCGGGCGCGCGCGATCCTCGGCGAGCTGGAGAAGACCGAGCGCGAGAAACCGGTCGCCGCGCTGGTCGACGACCTGCCGCTCTTCGCAGCACCACTCAGGCGTGCGGCGGTAGCCCCCGCCGCGCCGGCCGCAGACCCGCTGCGCCTCGCCTTGGCGGAGCTCGATCTCGACGAGATGACGCCGCGCCAAGCGATCGAGGCGCTCTATCGGCTCAAGGCATTTGATTGACGCCGAAACCCGCAGGATTTCCACGAAACACGTCGTTTCATCGGATGAAACGCGACTGCGACCAACAGAATTTTACCGACAATTAAGCAGCTCGCTCGATCATGTGGCCTAGGCAGCGAGAAGAGTTGACAATGTCCCCATCGGCCCTCGGCTCCAGCGTCCTCGTCGTCGACGACGATTTCGTCCTGCTCGAGATCGTCACCACGGTCTTCGGGCGCGCCGGCCTCACCGTCCATTCGGCGTCGAGCGGCGAGGCCGCCCTGACGCTGCTGCGCGAGAAGGGCCGCGAATTCGGCTGGCTGATGACCGACATCAACCTGCCCGGGCTGGTCGATGGATGGAGCGTCGCCGAGGCCTATCGCGCATCCTATCCCGACCGGCCTATCATCTATCTCTCGGCCGGCGCCTGCGACGAGCGCCTCGCCTCCTCCGGCAGCCTGTTCGTCCAGAAGCCGCTGCGTATCGAAGAGGTCGCGCGCCTGGCGAAGATGATGCAGTTCGCGACCTCCAAAGCCGCCTGACGGCGGGGCCGCGCAGGGTCAGACCGGCCGCCTGATGCCGGTGATCGCCCCGAAACTCTTCGCCTGGATCCGGTCGCGTGCGCCGCGCAGCGGCTCGCTCATCACGGTCATCGTATAGGCGGTGGCGTGGAGCAGGGTGTCCGCGCCGGTCATGATGCCGACATGGCCCTTCCAGAAGACGAGATCGCCACGCCGCAGGCCGGACAGGCTGTCGTCGAAATCGACGACCTTGCCGACCGATGCCTCAAGCATGTCCGAATCGCGCGGCGAAGCGATGCCTGCGGCCGCCAGCGAGAGCTGCGTCAGTCCGGAGCAGTCGAGCCCGAGCGAGGTCTTGCCGCCCCAGAGATAGGGCACGTGCAGGAAGCGCTCGGCGACCGCGACGAAATCCGGCTCCTGCGACGAGAGCGGCGCGAGATGGCCGGCTATGACATGCCCGCCATCAGCCAGGACGAGGAAGTCGCCGGTTTCGCCGACGACGGCGACGCCCGCACCCAGCGAGAGAAAGGCCAGCGGCGCGAGCTTCATCGACGGGCCGGGATAAATGAAGGTCCGCAAGGCCGCGACGCGATGCGTCGGCGAAGGCGCCTCGCTGCGCAGCGCATCGTCGGGCAGATAACCGACATAACCATCCGATTTGAGCTGAACCCAGGCCCAGCCCTCGAAGCGCTCATAGACGTCGACGGCCTCGCCGCAGAGCGCCTCGGTGTCGAGCGGGCCGTCCGGCCGCGGCTCGCGGCGCAACGGCGCCGAGGGAGCGACGACGCGGGCCTGTTCCGGCCTGGCATAGGCCCGTGCCTCGACTAGGCCGCGCAGGTGCTCGGCGGCGAGATCGGAACGGGCGGGCGTGGTGCGGCGGTCGAGAATCGCTGTCATCTCGGCAAATTAGAGCATCGGGCCGAAAAGTGGACTGCGGTTTTCCGGAGAAGCCGATGCAGAACTAAAATGCTGGATCGCCGGTCGGCAAAGGTCTTATCAGGCGCCGCCCAGTTCCTTGGCCCGGTCGGTGACGAGATCGGCCAGTTTCTCGACCGCGAGCGCGCCCGCGACCGTGCGCTGGATCACGACGTTACGGCGGTCGAACTCGTCGCGCTTGCGGCTGACGAGGCCGAGCTTGCCCATGGTGTCGAGCGCGCGCGTGATCACCGGCTTGGTGACGCCGAGTTGGGCCGCGAGCCCGCGCACGGTGTGAGGCGGCAATTCCAGATAGATCGTCAGCAGGATCGCGGTCTGGCGCGCCGACAGATCGGCTTGGCCGTCGCGGACGAGGTCGAGATGGACCTGTCGCCACAGCCTGAGCGCCTGCGAGGACCTGATCTCCAAGGGCATGCGGCAGGGCGGTCCCGATCGTTACGGACCCGTATCATTATCCCGCATGCGCGAACGCGCAATCGGCGATGCGAAAGAGCCTTAACCCGCCGGGTAGAACTGCTTGGCCAGGGCATAGGTCAGCCGCGCCGCCTGGCACTCGCCGCCTTCAGTGCGGCCAGGTTTGGCCGAGGGCGTCCAGGCGTAGATGTCGAAATGGGCGTAGGAGGCTGCCTTCTCGACGAAGCGGTTGAGAAAGAGTGCGGCCGTGACCGAGCCGGCCATGCCGCCGGACGAGACGTGATTCACATCGGCGATCTTGGAATCGAGCAGTGAATCATAGGGCGGCCAGAGCGGCATGCGCCAGACCGGGTCGTTCACGGCCATGCCGATCCGGGCGATCTCGTGGGCGAGGGCGTCGTCATGGCTGTAGAAGGGCGGCAGCTCCGGGCCGAGCGCGACGCGGGCGGCGCCGGTCAGCGTGGCGTAGTCGATCAGCAGCTCAGGCGCTTCCTCGTCGGCGAGCGCCAGCGCATCGGCCAGGATCAGCCGGCCTTCGGCATCGGTGTTGCCGATCTCGACCGACAGCCCCTTGCGGCTCGCCAGCACGTCGCCGGGGCGGAAGGACGAGCCCGAGACCGCGTTCTCGACCGCCGGCACCAGCAGCCTGAGCCTGACCGGGAGCTTCGCCAGCATGATCATGCGCGCCGCGGCGATGGCGGCGGCGGCGCCGCCCATGTCCTTCTTCATCAGCAGCATGCTGGCGGACGGCTTCAGGTCGAGGCCGCCTGTGTCGAAGGCCACGCCCTTGCCGACCAGCGTGACCTTGGGCTGGCTCGGGTTGCCCCAGACCAGGTCGATCAGGCGCGGCGCCCGCGGCGAAGCCCGGCCCACCGCATGGATCATCGGGAAATTGCGGGCCAGCAGATCGTCGCCGACGGTGCTGGCGACGGTCGCGCCGCATTCCTGGGCGAGCTCGCGGATCGCCGCCTCGATCTCGGCCGGCCCCATGTCGTTGGCGGGCGTGTTGACGAGGTCGCGCGCCAGCATCACCGAATCGGCGATCCGGCACAGTTCGACCGCGTCGACGCCCTCTGGCACCACGAGCCTCGCTTTGGCCGGCGCCGGCTTGCGGTAGCGCTCGAAGCGATAACCCTGCAGGAGCCAGGCGAGCGCAGCGAGCCCGAAATCGTCGACCTCACCGGACAGGGCATAGTCCCCGGCCGGCAGCGATGCCGCCAGGCGCCCGGGCGCGAAGGGATCGCGCCGGCGCGCCTCCGCCGTCTCCACGCCGAGCAGGACGGCGGCGATGCCGCCCCCCGCATCCGGCAGGACGAGATGCTGGCCCGGCCGCGCGGCGAAGCCCTGGGCCAGCGCGAAACGCCGGCCTTCGGGCGCGAGCGCGTCCTGGAGCGTGTTCCAGCCAGATTTCGAGACGACATGCAGCGGGATGGCGGCGGTGGAGGCGGTGGCGAGGAGGCTGTTCACGAAACGGATGACCTGAGCGATCGGGCGCGGCGGGGTTCGACCGGCGGCCGGTTAAGGATGCATTAGGGTTAACGTTTTATCACCGGATCAGCCAGACCACCCTAGTCGCGAGGCGAGCCGGCCATGTCCTTTTGCGTCACACTGCGCCCCTGCCGGCTCCCCGGGCCGTTGCGCGCCATCTTCCTCGTCTCGCTTTGCGCCGCAGCGCTGCTCGCGGGCGGCTGCCAGAGCCGTGGCGGGCTCGGCGACATCACCGGCTCGATCGGCCGCACCGAGACGACGCCGCGCAATGCAGCGGAATGGCAGGCGGAAGGCCAGCGCTGGGCCAAGCGCTACGAGGCGAACGCCAAGGACCGCGACGCCGCCTTCTACTATGCCCGGGCGCTGCGCGCGCAGGAGCAGCACGCCCAGGCGCTGGCGATCCTGCAGGGCGCGACGCTCGCCTTCCCCAACGACCTCGAACTGCTCGGCGCCTATGGCCGTTCGCTCGCCGACAACGGCAAGCTGCGCGAGGCCGACGACGTGCTGTCGCGCTCGCATTCGCCGGAGAAGCCGGATTGGCGCATCCTCTCGGCGCAGGGCACCGTCGCCGACCAGCTCGGCGAGCACGAGCGCGCCCAGCAGATCTACCAGGCCGCCTTGAAGATCGCGCCGGGCGAGCCGACGGTGATGTCCAATCTCGGGCTGTCGTTGGCGCTTTCCAAGCATCTGCCCGAGGCCGAGCGCGTGCTGCGCGAGGCTGCCGGCTCGAACCGGAGCGACGTCCGCGTGCGGCAGAACCTCGTGCTGGTGCTCGGCCTGCAGGGCCGCTTCGGCGAGGCGGAGTCGGTCGCGAGGCAGGACCAGAGCCCGACGGAAGCCGCCCAGACGATCGCCTATCTCAAGCGCAGCGTCAGCCAGCCCAACAGCTGGGAACTGCTTAAGACCGGCGGCAAGCCCAAGCCGAAGGTGGCATCGCCGCGCCAGCCGGCGGCGGGCGACCAGCCGCAGGGCTGAAGCATCCAGAGTATTCTTGGAACCGCCGCGTCATCCCCGGTCTGCGCTTCGCTCGCCCGGGACGACGACATGATTCAGTGCGAAGCCGGCAAGCGCCGAAACCCCGTCACTGCCATTTGAAGACCTGGATCAACGCCGGCGTGATGATCACGACGAACAGAACCGGCAGGAAGAACAGGATCATCGGCACGGTCAGCTTCGGCGGCAGCGAGGCCGCCTTCTTCTCGGCTTCCATCATGCGCTGGTCGCGACTCTCCTGCGCCAGCGTGCGCAGGGCGGTGCCGAGCGGCGTGCCGTAGCGCTCGGCCTGGATCAGGGCGGTCGAGACCGATTTGACGCCTTCGAGGCCGGTACGGGCGGCGATGTTCTCATAGGCCTGGCGGCGCTCGGCCAGATAGGAGAGCTCGGCCGTGCAGAGCGCGAACTCCTCGGCCAGCGCGACCGACTGGTTGCCGATCTCGGTCGAGACCTTGCGGAAGGCATGCTCCATCGACATGCCCGACTCGACGCAGATCAGCATCAGGTCGAGCGCGTCGGGGAAGGCCGCCTTCATCTCGGCCTGGCGCTTCTTGATCTGGTTCGAGAGGAAGATCTCGGGTGCCTTGATGCCGATATAGGCGGCTGCGATGGCGATGCCGAGCTTGATCGTCAGCGGCTGGTCGCCCTTGAGCACGAAGACGTAGAACAGCGCGAACAGGAACAGCCCGATCGGCACGATCAGCCGGAAGAACAGGAAACCGATCTCGGCCTGCGGGCCGCGATAGCCGGCCATCAGGAGCTGCTTCTTGGCGGTCTCGGTGCCGAGCCAGTCGCCGAGCTTGAACTGGTCGACGATGCGCCGCATGAACTCCTTGGGTTCCTGGCGCAGCGTGACCTTGTCCTTCGGGCGGTTCAGCCGCTCGCGCTCGCGGGCGCGGATCTTCTCGCGCTCGCTGGCGACGTTCTTCATCCGCTTCTGCAGGCCCGTGCCTTCGGTCAGCGGGGCGGCGAGCGTGAAGATCGTCGCCGCGGCGCAGACCGCGACGAGCAGCGAGATCAGGAACTGGGTGTCGACGAGCTTGTCGGCAATCTGCGCGATCATCGAGCCCTCGTCAGATGTTGAAGTTGATCATCTTGCGCATCACCAGGATGCCGATCAGCATCCAGATGGCGCTGGCGAGCAGCGCCACCTTGCCGACCTGGGTCAGCCAGAGGAGCTCGATGTATTTCGGGCTGGTGAGGTAGACCAGCAGCGCCACGATCGGCGGCAGCGAGCCGATGATCGCAGCCGAAGCCTTCGCCTCCATCGACACGGCCTGGACCTTGTCACGCATCTTGCGGCGTTCGCGGATGACCTTGGACAGGTTGCCGAGCGTCTCCGAGAGATTGCCGCCGGTCTTCTGCTGGATCGCGAGCACGATGCCGAAGAAATTCGATTCCGGGCAGGGCATCCGCTCGAACAGCTTGTCGGCGGCTTCGGTCAGCGGTAGGCCGAGCGTCTGGCTCTCGATGATCAGGCGGAACTCGCTGCGTACCGGCTCGGCCGCCTCGCCGGCGACGATGCGCAGGCAGTCGTTCAGCGGCAGGCCGGCCTTGATGCCGCGGACGATGACGTCGATCGCATTGGGGAATTCGATGCCGAACTTCTTCAGGCGCTTGGTGCGGCAGCGCTTCAGATACCAGCGCGGCAGACCGAAACCGCCGATGAACAGCCCGCCGAGGGCAAGCCAGGGGTTGGCGGTGGCGATGAGCATGACGAGCGCGGTGACGCCCGCGAGAATGGCGCTGATCACGAAGAATTTCTTGCGGGTCCAGCTGAGGCCGGCCTGCAGGATGCGCGTCTCGAGCGAGACCTTGGCGCGCTCGTTCTGGCGGTTCTCGATCTCCTTGAGACTCTGGGCGATCTGGCCGCGCTTGGCCCTCGCCTGCGCCTGCACCTCGCGCTCGCCATGGCGGGCCATGGCCGGACCGGCGACCTCCGCGCGGCGCTTCTCGATGCGCTTCTGCCCGCTCAGGGCCGGATAGAACAGCGCATAGACCACGCCGCCCGCCGCGAGCGTCGCGAGCACGATGACGGCGAGGGTGCTGGAGAGCATGGCTTGTCGACCTCAGGCCGCGCTGGCTTCGTTCTGGTCGAGCATGTCGAGCGCGGTCGCGAGCCGCTGCTCCTCGTTGTAGTAGCGCGCTCGGTCCCAGAAGCGCGGCCGGCCGATGCCGGTGGAGCGGTGGCGGCCCATCAGCTTGCCGTTCGCGTCCTCGCCCATGATCTCGTAGTTGACCAGGTCCTGCGTGATGATGACCTCGCCTTCCATGCCCATCACCTCGGTGATGTGGGTGATGCGGCGCGAGCCGTCGCGCAGGCGCTGGGCCTGGATGATGACGTCGATCGACGAGCAGATCATCTCGCGCAGGGTCTTGGACGGCAGGGTGAAGCCGCCCATCGTAATCATCGATTCGATACGGCTCAGGCATTCACGCGGGGTGTTGGCGTGGAGCGTGCCCATCGAACCGTCATGGCCGGTGTTCATGGCCTGCAGCAAGTCGAAGGCCTCGGGTCCGCGGACCTCGCCGACGATGATGCGCTCGGGCCGCATGCGCAGGCAGTTCTTGACGAGATCGCGCATCGTGATCGCGCCGGTGCCCTCGAGGTTGGGCGGCCTCGTCTCGAGGCGCACGACATGGGGCTGCTGGAGCTGGAGCTCGGCGGCGTCCTCGCAGGTGATGACGCGCTCGTCCTCGTCGATGTAGTTGGTCAGGCAGTTCAACAACGTCGTCTTGCCGGAGCCCGTGCCGCCGGAGATGACGATGTTGCAGCGGACCCGGCCGATGATCTTCAGGATCTCGGCGCCCGGCGGAGAGATCGCGCCGAAGCGGACGAGCTGGTCGAGCGTCAGCTTGTCCTTCTTGAATTTGCGGATGGTGAGCGCCGGCCCGTCGATCGCGAGCGGCGGCGCGATGACGTTGACGCGGGAGCCGTCGGCGAGGCGCGCGTCGCAGATCGGCGAGCTCTCGTCGACGCGGCGGCCGACCTGGCTGACGATGCGCTGGCAGATGTTCATGAGCTGCGCATTGTCGCGGAAGCGGATGTTGGTCAGCGTGATCTTGCCGCCGGTCTCGATGAAGGTGCGCGAGGCGCCGTTGACCATGATGTCGGCGATGTCGTCGCGGGCCAGCAGCGGTTCGAGCGGGCCGTAGCCGAGCACGTCGTTGCAGATGTCGTCGAGCAGTTCCTCCTGCTCGGCGATCGAGAGCACCACGTTCTTCAGCGCGATGATCTCATTGATGATGTCGCGGATTTCCTCGCGCGAGGATTCGGCATCGAGCTTGGCGAGCTGCGAGAGATCGATCGCCTCGATCAGCGCGCCGAAGATCATGCTCTTCATCTGGTAGTATTCGTCGGAGCGCGGCGCCTCTGCCATGGCTGGCGGCGCGGCCCGGCGCGGATCGGCGACAGGCTCCTGGGCGCGCGCCGACGACATCGGCGCGGGCGCCGGCTTCAGGCTCACGGCGGGGGCGACGCTGGCTCCGACTGCGCGCTTTCCGAACATCTCGATCCTCTTTCGCGATCGCGCCGGACGGCGCGCATCGCCTCAAGACTTGGCCTCAGGCCTTGCGGCGCTTCAGCTTGGCGACCAGCGGCTCGAACAGGCTACGACGGCCGCGCTTGGCTTCACCGCGACCGGTCAGGACGCTGGCGATCTGGACGAAGGCCTCGTTGGTCTTGCCGTTGCCCTGGACCTCGGCGATCATCTGGCCGTTATTGGCGGCCGTGCCGAAGAGCTGGGCGTCGAAGGAGATCGAGGTCAGAACGTCGACGCCGAGCGCCTTGGAGAACTCGGCGGCGTCGATCTCGGGCCGCTTCGGCAGGCCGACCTTGTTCAGCACGAGCCGCGCGCCCGCATCGTTCGGCCGATTGGCTCGGGCGAGATCGATCAGGTTCTTGGCGTTGCGCAGCGAGGCGAGCTCGGGCTCGGCGACGATCACGACCTCGTCGGAGCTCAAAAGGGCACGCCGCGCCCAGGCGCTCCAGAGATGGGGCACGTCGAGCACGACGCAGGGCACGCTGGCGCGCAACAGGTCGAAGAGCTGCTCGAAGGCGTCCTCGGAGAGATCGATGGTGCGGTCGAGCATCGCCGGCGCCGCCAGGAGCGCGAGGTTCTCGCTGCAGCGCGAAAGCAACCGGTCGAGCATGTTGGCGTCGAGGCGCTCGGGCGCGAACACCGCCTCGGCGACGCCCTGCGGCGGATCCTGGTTGAAGTCGAGACCGGCCGTGCCGAAGGGGATGTCGAGATCGACGATCACGGTCGAGGCGTCGAGATTGCGCGCGATCGCCCAGGCGACGTTGTGGGCGACGGTCGAGGCGCCGACGCCGCCCTTGGCGCCCATCACCGCGACGATGCGGCCGAGATTGCGCGCAGCGGCGGTGACGTAGAGCTCCGACAACGTGCGCAGCACGTCGAGCGTGGTCAGAGGCGCGATCAGATATTCGCTGACGCCGCGGCGGATCAGGTCGCGATAGAGCTGGACGTCGTTGACATGGCCGATGACGACGACCTTGGTCCCGGCGTCGCAGGATTCAGACAGCGTCTCGAGATGACCGACGAGCGAGGCCGGCTCCGACACTGTCTCGAGCACGATGACGTTTGGCGTCGGCGCCGAGCGGAAGGCCTCGACAGCCGCGGCCGGGCCACCCATCTGGATGCGCGAATGGGTCTTGTCCATGCGCCGGTCGGCGACCGCGGCCTGCATGGTGGCGGCGACGGCGGGCGTCTCGCAGAAGGCCTGGATGGTGATGCGCGGCAGCGGCGCGATGACCTCTTCGCCCAATCCCGCCGAGACCTGCGCCGTTGCAGCGAGTGCGTCGTCCATCAGCGTTGTCCGAAGGTGGCGTTGATCGAGGCCGCGTTCTGGCGGTAGGCCGTCGACGGGTCCTGGGCCTGCCTGATCCGGGCCACGTCGGCCATGCGCTTGCCGACATCGGGGCGCCCCTCGGTCCGCGAGCGCACGAGATCGATCGGATCGGCGACCTGCGCGGCGAGCGTCGCTTGCGTCGCGCAGCCGAGATTCCAATAGGGCGTGTTGGCCGCATCGCTCCTGAAGTTCGAGACGCCGGTGTCCTCCGGCCATTGCCCGCAGCTATGAGGCAGGCCGGCCTGCAGCGAGGCAAAGCTCAGCCGGATCGGCGAGGCGAGTTCTGGATCGGTGACCCGATAGGTCCGGACCGAGAGCCCACCAGGCGCGCCGCCGCGCGCCAGTTGGGCGCGGATCGCGTTCAGCGTGTCGTGGGCCGCCATCTCACGGCGCGTCCCGGTCGGTACCTCTGCGACGAGGCCGCCACGCCCGGAGCGCCGGTATTCCTGCGCAAAGGCGGCGACGTCCTCGGCCTGGCGGGCATCGAGGCCAGCGCCGGCGCGGCCGACGAAGACGTCGATTGACCGCGGCGCGTCGCGCAGGACGATCGGATGGCGTTCGCGCGTATCGATCGGCGCTAGCGACGCGGTGACGTCGGCCTTTTGCGCACAGGCGCCGAGCGCGAGCCCCAGGCCCAGCACCACGGTGGCGCCGCGCAGGCCATTTTGTTTCGATCGAGCCGTCATGGTCCGGTGATCCCTCATTCACAGCACCGGCATCAGTCGGCGATGAAGCCGACGCGGCCTTTGTAGGCCTGCGGCAGCGGCCCGCCATTGGTGCCGTAGATCTTGTTCAACCGTCCGAGCAGCACGGCCTGGGCGTCATGGGCGTCGACGAAGCCGTCATCGGGCCGCTGGACCTGGTTCGGCTCCATCGGCTTGGCGATGTAGGGCGTCGCGGTGATCATCAGTTCGGTCTCCTCACGCTGGTAGTCGCGCGAGCGGAACAGGGCGCCGAAAACCGGCAGGTTCATCAGGCCGGGGAAACCGTTGATCGACTGCTTGGAGACGCGCTGGATCAGGCCAGCCGTGGCGAGCGTTCCACCGGATGGCAGTTCGACCGTGGTGTCGGATTTGCGGACCCGGAAGGCCGGCGTGTTCAGATCCTGCTGGTTGGCGCTGCCGAGCCGGAGCTGGTTCTCGAAATCGAGCTCCGTCACCTCGGTCGCGATCCGCATGCTGATCTTGTTGTCCGACAGCACGATCGGCGTGAAGTTCACGGCGACGCCGATCGCCTTGTATTCGATCTGGATCGAGCAGACCTGGCGGTTGAACAGGTCATAGGCACAGGTCTGGCCCTTCGGCACCGGGATTTCGCCGCCGGCCGTGAATTTGGCGCTTTCGCCGGAGATCGCCGTCACCGTCGGTTCGGCCAGGACGCGCGACAGACCAGCCCGCTCCAGCGCCCGCAGCGTGAAATTGGTCGAGTTGCCGATGCCGGCCGCGACCGCCGTCGAGGACAGCGCCTGCGGCTGCAGCGGGAAGGGGTTGTCGAGCGACGGCGTGATCGAGAACTTGCCGAGCTTCCACTCGCCGCTCGAATTGATGCCGAGCTGCTTGATCGCCTTGCGGGAGACCTCGGAGACCACGACCTTGACCATGACCTGATCGCGGCCGCGGATCGTCAGCGAGTTGATGACTGAGCCCTTCACGTTCTCGCTTTGCGATATACCTATGAAAGCGTTGGCGATGTCGACCGCCTGGGTCGCGTCGGACGCGTTGGGAACCTCGCCGACGAGCAGGATCGACAGCCCCGCCGGCTTGACCTCGATCCGCGACTGCGGCAGCGCCGTCTTCAGCGTCTGGCGCAGGACGTTGAGATCACGCCCGACCTCGATCTCGAAACCGGCGATCTGGCGCCCGTCCGCATCGATCGCGAACATCGAGGTCGCGCCGTCGCCCATGCCGATGATGAAGAGCTTGCGCGCCGAGCGGACGACGGCGTTGGCGACCTTCGGGTTGGCGACGAAGACCTCCTTGGCGTCGCGCGGCAACTCGACCACGATCGAGCGGCCGATCGACAAGTCGATCCGGCGCGACACGGTATGTTCGCTCGCGCCGACATTGAGAAGGGGCGAGGGAACCTTCGTCTGCGCCGCGGCCGGGACGGCGGCGAGCAGCGCGAGCGCTGCGGCGATGAGGTTGCGTTCGACTGTCATGGCTTCGCGCTTTTCATGGTGACGCCGTATTTGACGAGGGTCATGGCGCCGCTCTCGGTTGCGACCGGGCCGGTCTGGCCCGCATCCTTGAGGCTGCGCAGCGCCAGCGACAGCGTGCCGGTCCTCTGCGCCTGGACGAGAGTCTCGACCTGGTCGGGCTCGACCTCCAGCGTCGCCGTCTCGCCGACCACGACCTTCTCGCCGTTGCGCTCCTGGACGTTCTGGCCGATCGCCAGGACGCGGATGTTGCGGATGATGGTCTCGGTGGCATAGGCGTCGCCGCGGCCGCCGATCGCCTCGCCTTTGAATGTCGCGACGACGTCGACGCGATCATTGGGCAGGATGAAGCCGCCTGCGGTGTTGGCGCCGCGGTTGTCGGTGCTGATGGCGACCGCGCGCTTGCCCGAAGGCAGGATCGCCGAGAGGAAGCCGGTGCCGTCCGTCCTGATCAGCTTCTCGCGGCGCATCGGCTCGGCGGCGAGGATGCCGTAGCGCGCGACCTGGCCGACGAGTTCCTTCTCGGCTTCGGGCGTCTCGTCCTTGCGGACGACGCCGCCGGGCACGCTGGCGAGCGGCCAGTCGAGCCAGCGCATGTCGTTGGCGGAGACGGTGGTGCCGACCGGGATGTCACTGGCGGCGACGAGGACGGGCACAGTCGGCGCTGCCTCGACGCGCGCCACCGGAGCCGGGGCATCGGCCGGCTTCTGCATCAGCAGCGCCGCGCCCAATCCGGCGACCAACGCGACCACGAGAACGATGATGCGGGCGGGACTCATCAGACTGACCCTCGGCCAAGACAAAGGTTGGCTCTCGGTCAGAATGGTGCCGTCGGAATCGTCAACTTATGGTTAATCAGACGTATCTTCTTTTCACGGCTATGCAGTCGGCATGGCCTGCTCCGTGATTCAGACGCCGAAAGCGGCGCGCCAGAGCGAGGTCTCCGGCAGCACGAACAGGGCCGCCAGCGCCAGCGCGATGCCGTAGGGCACGCCCTGGTTCGCGGCGTGGAGCCGGCGCGCCCAGGGCCAGCGCTCGGTGATGGCGGGCATCGGGCAAGCCCGGAAGTTCACGACCAGCAGGGTCAGCAGGCCGCCGGCGACGCCCGACAACATCAGATAGGGCATCAACTGCTCGAAACCGAACCAGAGTGCCGTCGCAGCCGCGAGCTTCGCGTCACCGCCGCCGATCCAGCCTGCGGCGAAGAGGCCGAATGTGATCACCAGCACGAGCGCGCCAGCGACGAGATGCCAGCCGATCTCGCTCCAGCTCAGGCCGAGCAGGAAGGCGCACAGGCCGAACGCGGCGATCAGAACGAGGCAGAGCCGGTTCGAGATCGTCATCGAGACGAGATCGCTGGCCGCCGCATAGGCCATCACCGCGGGAAACACCACGAACAGCACGACGAATGAAAGCGACATCGATCGGTCTCCGGGTTTCACGATCCGCGTCAGACTAGACGCGGCCGCCTCACCAAGCCGTTACCGGCGCAAGGCCGGGCCGAAAGCAAGAACGCCCCGAGGAAGACCCCGGGGCGTTCTCGAACCATGCCGGGGCGCAAGGCCCCGGCCGCACCGGATCAGCCCTTCAGGCGAGCGGCGATGTTCGTGAACTGCGTCGACAGGTTGGTGCCGAGCGTGGTCATGCCGGTGATGGCGGCGACGGCGACGAGAGCCGCGATCAGGCCGTACTCGATGGCGGTCGCGCCGGACTCATCCTTGACGAAGCGAGCGAAAACGTTGGTCATGTTGGAACTCCTTTACACCACGGTTTGACGGCTGCCTTCGCTCTGAAGCGGCGTCGGTCAGCGACAAGACCGACATTACGGCGCGCCCCTTGCCGATCGGTTAAACCGAAAGAAGAATTCGCCCGAATCGCGAAACATCGTTTCGATGGTTAACTTCAGATTGACACGATTCCACGATGTAATTTCACATACCCTCCGAATGAATGCTTCGATATCGATCGTATTCGATCACCGATTCCTTGGACAAACGGCGCCGTCGCGCCAGGAAGGCGCATCTGCGTCGTTCTATCGAGAGCATCTGCCTCAGCGTCACGACCCGGCTCGTCCGCGTTATGCATTCGCGACGCCCGCATTAGGGATTGATTCATCAAAGTGCGCTTTGCTGTCATGGGTCAAAACCTTGAGGCTCGCCCATGTCCACTCGCCAGCGCTTCGTGCGGCGTCCCCCGATGCGGTCCCGCCTCGCCGCGACGGTTCTTGTGTTCGCCTGGTCCCTTCCGGTGCTGGCCGCCCAGCCTGCTCCGACCGCCGGCAACACCGAGACGGTCTCGGTCCAGCTCGACCATGCCAAGGTGGTGCGCCTGCCCGAAAAGGCCCAGACCGTGATCGTCGGCAATCCCGGCATCGCCGATGTCAGCGTGCAGAAGAACGGCATCATGATCGTCACCGGCAAGAGCTTCGGCGTGACCAACCTGATCGCGCTCGACAGCGCCGGCAAGCTTCTGGCCGAATCCCTCGTGCGCGTGGGCGCGGCCGCGGGCGATTCCATGATCACGGTCCAGCGTGGACTCGAGCGCGAGACCTATTCCTGCGCGCCGGAATGCCAGCCGACGATCCAGCTCGGCGACGCGTCCAAGTTCTTCGACGAGCGTGGTGGACAGATTTCGGCGCGCAACAGCCTGGCGACGGGCGTCGCGCCGAAGTGACCGGGCAGGGTTAACGACGCGTCAACCTCGTTACCGGCGCCTCTCTGGGGCCCATAACGGATCGGAAATTGTTTTCGCTTAGCCTCGCGGCACCGTCGGAGGCGAGTTCTCGCGGCGGCGTCCTGTGAGATCGCGGTCACCGAGCCGCTCCGCCGGACGATCCGTTCTCGAGCCGGGCGCCAGATCATGCGCGTAGAGCCGACATCCGCCCACCCCTCGCGACGCAGGCTGCGCCGCCGACTGCGTTCGCTGCTGGCGCGGTTCAAGCGTTCGCAGGAGGGCTCGACCATGATCGAGTTCGCCTTCGTCGCCACGCCGTTCCTGATGTTGTTCCTCGCCATCTTCGAGATGGGGCTCCTGCTCTGGACCAACCAGATCCTCGAGGAGGCACTGTCGCAGGCGGCGCGCTCGCTGCTCACCGGCCGATCGACGACGATGTACACCGGCTCGGCGACCGCCAATGCCACGGCCTTCCGAGACGCCGTCTGCGCGAATACGACGAGCTTCATCGACTGCACGAAGATCACCATCGACGTCCGCAACTACGCGAATTTCGCCAATGCCCAGAGTGGCACGGCGGCCAGCAACCCGATCGCCGGCGGGGCCCTCGACACCAGCAGCTTCGGCTATTCGCAACCGCAGCCGGGGCAGATCGTGGTCGTGCGCGCAGTGATGGAATACAAGCTCTATTTCTCGCAGTGGAGCACGGCGCTGGCCAATATCGGCACCGGCAAACGCGGTCTGATCGCTTCGACGACCTTCCGTTCCGAACCCTTCCCGGCATCGTGAGGACGATAGGATGAGACGCACCCTATCCATTCGCCGCAACCGCGCCGCCTTGAGAATTCTGCTCCGTCGTTTCGCGAAAGGCCGCCAGGGCCTGGCCGCGATCGAGTTCGCCTTCATCCTGCCGATCCTGCTGACGATGTATTTCGGCCTCGTCGAAGTCGGGCAGGGCGTCATGGCCGACCGCAAGGTCACCGCGCTGACCCGCGCTCTCGCCGACCTCGCCAGCCAGACCAGTACGATCGCCAATACCGACATGAGCAACATCTTCGACGCGGCCGCCACGGTGATGGCGCCGTTCACCGACGCCAATCCGGCGATGTCGGTGAGCCATGTCGTGGTCGACGACAAGGGCGTCGCCAAGGTATGCTGGTCCGACCAGCGCAATTCGACGGCGCTGGCGCGCGGATCGGTCGTCACGCTGCCCGACGATCTGAAGACGCCGAGCACGTCGCTGATCATGGCAAAATCGAGCTACGTCTATACGCCGGCGCTGGGCTATGTGCTCACCGGGCCGCTCACCATCGGCAACAACACGATCTATATGCGCCCTCGCCTCGGCAAGTCCGGCGGCAATCTCAATATCGAGCAGATCGAACGTTCGGGCGTCGCGATGTGCCCGCCCTTCAGTTGAGCCGCCGCCAAGACGGTCAGATCGTCTGGTTGTAAGCTCCCACTTCCGGGTTTTTTCGCAGCAGCGTGTCGATCGCCGCGAACATCTCGCGCATGCGCGCCTCCGAGACCGGGCTCTCGCAGACCACGACCAGTTCGGGCTTGTTGGAAGAGGCGCGCACCAGCGCCCAGCTCCCGTCCTGCGTGGTGACGCGAACGCCATTGACGGTGACGATCTCGCGGATCGGCTGGCCGGCGAAGCGCTCGCTCGCCGCCTGCATCTCCTGCACCGCCCTGACCGTGCGGTCGGCGACATCGTATTTGATCTCGTCGGCGCATTTGGCCGCCATGGTCGGCGTGCCCCAGGTCTTGGGTACGGCGGCGTAGAGCTCAGCCATCGACTTCGTCGGATTGCGGTCGAGCATATCGATCACCGCGATCGCGGTGACGAGCCCATCGTCATAGCCGCGGCCGACCGGCGCGTTGAAGAAGAAATGGCCGGATTTCTCGAAGCCCGCGAGCGCGTTCAGATCCTGGACGCGACGCTTGATGTGGGAATGGCCGGTCTTCCAGTAGTCGGTCTTGACGCCGAGGCCCTGCAATTCCGGATCGGTGTGGAACAGGCCGGTCGACTTGACGTCGACGACGAATTGCGCGCCGGGATGGAGCTTACCGAGATCGCGCGCCAGCATGACGCCGATCTTGTCGGCGAAGATTTCCTCGCCATGGTTGTCGACGACGCCGCAGCGGTCGCCGTCGCCATCGAAGCCGAGCGCCACATCGGCGCCGTGCTGCTTCACGGCGTCGGCCATGGCGTGCAGCATCTTCATGTCTTCGGGATTGGGGTTATAGCGCGGGAAGGTGTGGTCGAGCTCGGCGTCCATCGGGATCACCTCGCAGCCGAGCGCCTCCAAGATCTGCGGCGCGAAGGCGCCGGCCGTGCCGTTGCCGCAGGCGGCGATGACCTTGAGCTTGCGCTTGATCTTCGGCCGGTCGGTCAGATCCGTGAAATAGACCGCCGGGAAATCCGGGACGAAGGCGTAGGAGCCGCCGCCGACGAGGTCGAACTCACCGGCGAGCACGATGTCGCGGAGCGCGCCCATCTCGTCCGGCCCGAAGGTGACCGGGCGCTGGGCGCCCATTTTGATGCCGGTCCAGCCATTGTCGTTGTGCGAGGCGGTGACCATGGCGACGCAGGGCACGTCGAGCGCGAACTGGGCGAAATAGGCCATCGGCGACATACAAAGCCCGATGTCGTGGACCTTGCAGCCGGCCGCCATCAGCCCGGTGACCAGCGCCATCTTGATCGAGGAGGAATAGCCACGGAAATCATGGCCAGTGACGATCTCGGGCTTGACGCCGAGCCGGCGGATCAGCGTTCCCAGCCCCATGCCGACGGCCTGCACGCCCATCAGGTTGAGCTCTTCACCGAAGAACCAGCGCGCATCGTATTCGCGGAAGCCGGTCGGCTTCACCATCGGCAGGGATTCATATTCGAAGGTGTTGGGAATCAGTGCAGGCAGGGGCTTGGGGAACATCGGGATTCCATGACTGGGCGGCACGGTCAGGGCGAAATGATCCGACGCACGGCGCCGGTGCGCCCGCATAGCCGATCGACGCGGCCTTGGGAACGCCCGCGATGCCGTTCAGCCGCGCAGCACCATCCGCCCGGTCTGGACCTCATAGCCCTGTAGCTTGCCGAGGAAGGAGGTACCGAGCAGGCTCATCGTGAGCGCGCCCGGCGGCATCACCACGGCCTCGACGTTGCGCACCACGATCTCGCCCAGCCTGACCTCGCGGAGCATGACGCGTGCGGCCCGCACCGTGCCGTTGGCCGTGCTCAGGCTCATGCTGTAGTCCGACGCAGACGGCTTCAGACCGAGGTTGCGCGCATCCTCGGCCGTCAGCGCGACGATGCTGGCGCCGGTGTCGACCAGCATCTTGACCCGGAAATTGTCGATCGAGGGATGCACGACGTAGTGCCCGCGATAATCGGCGGCGACGGCCAATGTCGGGCGCACGCCCGGGCGCGGCTGCGCCGGTGTCTGGGCGACCTGCGAGGTCTCGGCCCGCTGCGCCACCACGACGTTGCTCGCCTTCGCCAGACGCTCGCCGTAATAGAGCGAACCGACGACGACTGTCGCGGCGATGCCGAGCGCCCAGTTGATCGGCCTTTGCGCCATCGCCAGCCTGCCCCCTCGTCTTCTGACGCGACCACGATGCGAGACAGTCCCTGACGAAGCGTGAAGCCGCATGCTCGGATTGCGCGCTTCGCCGGGAATCGACGCTCCCGGCTCGTCCCAGGCTTAACGGCAGGTAGCGATCAGACGAAGGCCTCGCCGATCAGTGCCTCGATTTCGCTCCGCCTTGGAATGCTCGGCTGCGCGCCTTCTGCCGTGCAGGCGAGCGAACCGGCCGCGAGGCCACGCTGCAACGCACCGGAAAAGCCGAAGCCCGCCGACAAGGCCGCGGCGAAGGCGCCGGTGAAGCTGTCGCCGGCCGCGACCGTGTCGACGACCGTGACGCGCGGCGCCTCCATCCGGCGCCGGACGCCGCCATGCCAGCCGACGACGCCATCGCCGCCCAGCGTGACGATGCAGGCGATGCCGCGCTCGGCGTCGAGCCGTCGCGCGATCGCGTCGGGCTCGTTCTCGGGCCAGCCCTGCGCCTGCGCCAGGACAAGCGCCTCGTGTTCGTTGGCGATCAGGATGTCGGTCAGCGCCAGCAGCGCCGGATCGGGCACGCCGGCCGGGGCGAGGTTCAGCACGACGCGGGCACCAGCGCGCCTCGCGATCCCGGCCGCAAGCAGACATTCGTCTTCGGGCACCTCGCGTTGGAGCAGCAGGATGTCGTTCTCACCGAGCGGCCGCCCATCGAGAGCGGCGGCCCTCGCCTGCGCATTGGCGCCGGCCGCGACGACGATCTGGTTGGAGCCCTGCGCATCGACCGCGATGAAGGCAGCTCCGGTCGGCGCCTCGACCCGCTCTACGCCGGCAAGGTCGACGCCGTCGGCGGCGAGCAGCGAAAGCGCGATCTCGGCAAAACCGTCGCGCCCGACGGCGCCGACCAGCGCGACCTCTGCCCCGGCACGGCGGGCGGCCAGCGCCTGGTTCGCGCCCTTGCCGCCGGGATGGAGCGCATAGCCGGGACCCAGGACGGTCTCGCCCGCGCCCGGCAGTCGCTCGACAACTGTGACCAGATCGACGTTCAGCGATCCGAAGACGACGATCATCCTGACGCTCCGCTGCGCCTCCCCTTGGGAAGGCCTCAGGCGTCGAAGAACACCGTCTCGCCCTCGCCTTGCAAGCGGATATCGAAGCGGAAGACACCGCCGTCGCCACGCTGCGCTATCAGCGTGCCGCGGCGCGCCTCCGGGACCAGCGCCAGCACCGGATCGGCGGCATTGGCGGCCTCGTCGGAGAAATAGATCCTGGTCATCAGCCGCAGCAGCAGGCCGCGCGCGAAGACGGAGACGCCAAGATGGGGCGCCTGCGTCGTGCCGCCCGGCCCCGGCAGCGCGCCGGGGCGGATCGTCTCGAAGAAGAACTTGCCCTCTGCGGTGGTCTCGGCCCGGCCGAAACCGGTGAAGCCGGCATTGCCGCCTGCGTCGTAACGGCCCTGCGAATCGGCCTGCCAGATTTCGATCATCGCATCCGAGACGATCTCGCCGTCGCCGTCGCGGACAACGCCCTCGATGCGGATGCGCTCGCCGGCGACGCCGTCCGGCGCCATCCGCTCGGTGGCGAGTTCGCTGCCGCCATAGGCGCGCGGCGTCAGCGCATAGGCGAAGAAGGGACCGATCGTCTGCGACGGCGTCAGACCTGGCTTGTCGTCAGTGCTCATGCGGCTCCTCCGTCGGCGTCGCCTCGCGGCCGCGCAGGACGATGTCGAACTGATAGGCCAACGCCCAATGGTCCTCGGTCGTGTCGATGTCGAAGCGCGAGACCAGCCGGTTTCGCGCTTTTTCGTCCGTCACCGACTGGAAAATCGGATCGTACTGGAACAGCGGATCACCCGGGAAATACATCTGCGTGATGATGCGGGAGAGGAAACTCGGCCCGAACAGCGAGAAGTGGATATGGGCCGGGCGCCAGGCATTGTAGTGGTTGCGCCAGGGATAGGCGCCGGGCTTGATCGTGACGAAGCGGTAGCGGCCCTCGACATCGGTCAGGGCGCGGCCGGCGCCGGTGAAGTTCGGATCGAGCGGGGCCGGATGCTGGTCGCGGACATGGACGTAACGCCCGGTCGAATTGGCCTGCCAGATCTCGACCAGCGTATGCGGCACCGGGCGGCCGTCCTCGTCGAGGACGCGGCCGGTGACGATGATGCGCTCGCCCAATGGCTCGCCGGCATGCTGGCGGGTCAGGTCGGCGTCACCCGCCGCGACCGCCGTGTGACCGAAGACCGGCCCGGTCGTCTCCGAGAGCGTCGCCGGCAGCAGGATCAGCGGCTGCGATGGCGCGCGCTTGAGCGTGCTCTTGTAGTCGGGCGAGGCGTTGAGCGGGTGGGCGGTCTGGCTGTCGCGGGGGTAGATCAGGCTCATGCGGCGACTCCGTGAGCGTGTTTGGTGCGGAGATGAAGGTCGCGCAGGACGGCGAGCTCCTGCGCGGTGGCGGCCGGTGTTTCGGCGAGATCGACGACAAAGCGCAGCGGCCAGCCGCAGGCCGCTTCGACCTGCGGGCGCGTCACGCCCGGATGCAACGATACCACGGTGAGCTCGGCGCTGTCCGGATCCGGCTCCATGACGCAGAGATCGGTGATGACTTTGGTCGGTCCCAGCGTCGTCAGGCCGAGCGCGGCGCGGTCACCCTTGCCGTTGCCGTGCCCGAAGGAGGTGACGAAGGGCAGCGCGTCGACGAAGGCACGCGAGCCCATCGCCATGGTGATGAAGATCCGGCGGCAGTGGATCGCGATCTCGGGCGCGCCGCCGCCGCCGGGCAGGCGGACCTTCGGTGAGTCATAGGGCCCGACCACGGTGGTGTTGAGATTGGCGAAGCGATCGATCTGCGCACCGCCGAGGAAGCCGATGGTGATGCGCCCGCCCTGCAGCCAGTAGCGGAACATCTCCGGCACCGAGACCGTGGTCAGGGCCGTGTCGCAGAGCTCGCCGTCGCCGATCGAGAGCGGCAGCACGCTCGGACGGGTCGAGAGCGTGCCGGATTCGTAGATCAGCGTGATCTTCGGCGCATGGGTCAGCCGGGCGAGATTGCAGGCGGCCGAGGGCGCGCCGATGCCGACGAAGCAGACATCGTCGTTGGTCAGCAGGCGCGACGCGGCGATGGTCATCATCTCGGAGAGGGTCGCGGTCATCACGCCGCCTCCTTCCGGACCTGCGCATGGCGCGCGAAATCGCCCGGCCCCTTCTCCAGCACGTTGCTCTTCATCCAGGCCGAAAACGTCTCGCGCTCGCGGGCGATCTTGTCCCAGGCGATGTAGAAGTCGTTGGCGCGCTTGTAGTAGCCGTGAGCATAGGACGGATAGGCGCCGCCGGGAACATGCGCGATGGCGGTCACCGTCCAGGCCGGCAGGATCACGGCGTTGGCATTGCGCGGGCCGAAATCCTCGACGATCTCCTCGACCGTGACGAGCGAGCGCTTCGCCGCCAGCACCGCCTCCTTCTGCACGCCGACGATGCCCTCCAGCAGGACGTTGCCCTCGCGATCGGCCTTGAGCGCATGGATGATCGCCGCGTCCGGGCGCAGGCTCGGCACCGTCGCCAGCACCTCGCCGGTATAGGGGCAGGTCACGGATTGGATCTTAGGGTTGACCTTGGGCAAGTCGACGCCCTTGTAGCCGCGGAACACCGCGAAGGGCAGGTTCGCCGCGCCGGCCTCATAGGCATTGGCCATGGCGGCATGGCTGTGCTCCTCGATCTCGAGCTTGTGCGGCCAGCCGTTCTCGACCGCGTCGCGGAACCGGTGCAGCGAGCCGACGCCGGGATTGCCGCCCCAGGAGAAGACGAGCTTCTCGGCGCAGCCCATGCCGATCATCTGGTCGTAGACGAGGTCCGGCGTCATCCGGATCAGGGTGAGGCGCTTCTTCGCCTGGCGGATCGCCTCGTGCCCGGCGGCGTGCGGGATTAGATGGGTGAACCCCTCCATCGCAACCGAGCAGCCGTCGCTCAAAACGGCCTCGATGCCCTGCGCCAGGGAGACGAACTCGGCCACCTTGACATCTCCCTAGGATGTGCGTTTATCGCACAACGTTTTGATTTTCGCACTTTATGACGCGAGGCGGGCAGGGTCAAGCATGGCCGCAGAGATGCAGGACCGCGATCACATGGCAGCCCTCGAAAAGGGGCTCACGGTGATCGCCTGTTTCGACGCCGCCCATGACAAGCTGACCATCGCAGACGTCGCGCGCGAGACCGAGCTTTCGCGCGCGGCGGCCCGCCGCTGCCTCCTGACGCTGACCAGGATCGGCTATGCCGAATTCGACGGCAAGTTCTTCCGCCTGACGCCGCGGGTGCTGCGGCTCGGCTATGCCTGGCTCTCCTCGACCGCGCTGCCGCAGATGGTCCAGCCCTTCCTGGAGAGGCTCTCGGAGGAAACGCATGAATCCTCCTCGGCCTCGCTGCTCGACGGGCACGAGATCGTCTATATCGCGCGCTCGGCGCAAAGGCGGATCATGTCGGTCGGGCTCTCCGTCGGCTCGCGGCTGCCAGCCTTCTGCTCCTCGATGGGGCGGGTCCTGCTGGCGGCACTACCGCGCGAGGAGGCGATGGCCCGGATCGCGGCGGGCAAGCCGCGCGCGCTGACGGCCCACACCGTGACCGATCCTGCAGCGCTCGGCAGGGTGCTCGATCGCGTCAGCGAACAGGGACACTGCCTCGTCGACCAGGAACTGGAGCTCGGCTTGGTCTCGCTGGCGATGCCGCTGGTGAATTCACGCGGCGTCGTGGTCGCGGCCTTCAACCTCTCGGCCCAGGTCCAGCGCATCCCGGCAGCCATGATGGTCGAGCGCTTCCTGCCGCGCCTCCAGGCGATGCAGCGCCAGCTCCAGCCGCTGATCAAATAGGAACGACGTCCATGCTCTCGCTTTCTGCCGGGCCGCTCAGTGCCCGTCTCGTCCCCGCCTTCGCCGGCATCGTCGCCGCGCTCGACTGGCGGGCACCGGACGGGCGCGTACTGCCGCTGCTGCATTCGCCGGCCGGCGCCGAGCCGACGACGCAGACCTCCAACATGTTCGGGAGTTGGGCGATGGTGCCCTTTGCCAACCGCGCCTTCGGCGGGCTGGTCGACGATGGCGAACGGCCGTTCACGGTGCCGAGCAATGACCGCAGCGGCAACATGCACGGCTTCGGCCGTCAATCGGCTTGGGACATCGTGCGGTATGACCAGGGTAGTGCCACGCTGGAACACCGCCGCAGCGAGGGTCCGGACCCCTATCGCTACCGGGCGATCCAGACGGCCAGCCTCGACGAGAGCGGTATGACCATCGCGATCGCCGTCACCAACGAGGCGGATACGGCACTACCCTATGGCATCGGCCATCATCCCTGGTTCCCCTGCGCGCCGGACACGCGGCTCGGTATGACCGCCGGAGGCTCGCTGATCTTCGGCGACGCGTTTCGCGCCGTCGACTCGCAGGCCTTCGGCGACGGCGGCCCCTATGCCGGCAAGCCGGTCTTCGCAACCGGGCGCGAGACCGCCGTTAGCTTCCTCGACTGGGACGGTGTCGCGCGGATCGAGACGCCCTCGACCGGCCTCGCAATCACGCTGACCGCGAGCGAGACCCTGCGCCATCCGGTGGTCTGGGCGCCCGCCGGCGCCGACTTCCTCTGCGTCGAGCCACAGAGCCACGCCATCGGCGCGCCGAGCGAGGCGGTCGTGCGGGCGCTGACGCCGCTGAAACGTTTGGAACCGGGCGAGACGCTGGAAGGCTGGCTCAGGATCGCGCCGGAGGCGATCTGAGGCCTCGGCTCAGCGATAACGCCAGCGCGGCCCGGTCTCGTAATAGCGCTGCAATTCGGTGGGCTGGTAGCCGAAGGCGCTCGCCGGCAGCGACGGCCGCAGCAGGATCTGCTCGCGCGCCTCGCCCCAGTTCGGGCCGGTCCTGCGCTGCTGGGCGATCGCGGCGCGCTCCTTGGCCTTCGCCTTGGCGATCTTGGCCTTGCCGCCGGAGGCCTTGGCGAATTGCGAGAGGCCGTCCGTCGCCGCGCCATGCAACGCGATCCGGGTCTGACCGGCGCCATGCTTCTTCACCAGGGCGAAGAGTTTTGCCGCATTGGCCGGATGCAGGCGGATGCAGCCATGCGAGGCGGGGCGGCCAAGCGCCCCGACCGCGCCAGTTCCATGGATGGCGTAGCCGCCGCGGAAGAACACGGCGTAGGGCATGGCGCCACCATATTTGCGCGAATACCAGTTCTTCTCGAGCCGGGTCGGGCGATAGACGCCGTTCGGCGAACGGAACCCCTTGCGGCCCGACGAGATCGCCCAGCTATAGGCCTCGCCGTCGGTCGTCGTGACCTGCATGCGCTGGCCGGGGATATCGACCTGCACGGAGACGCCGGCCTTTGCCGTGGCGACGCCGGCGAGCGACAAGGCGAGGACGGCCAGGATGCCGAGGACGCGACGCAGACCCATGGAAACTCCGCTCGGACGCAACTGTCGATAAGCCGGCCTTGTCGAGCGCATGGCGCCGCAGCCTTCCCAGCAGGAAAGCGCCACGGCGGGCGGCTGTAAAGCGTGAAAGCGAATCGTGGTTTCCGGAAGCGGCGGCTTTGACGCCATAACCATCACGCAGCAAGCTGTGCGGCGGATCCGCGGCCTTGGGGATTGGCACATGACTCGTCTCGTCACTCTGCTGCGGCGGCTTGCGCCTGCGCTGCTGCTCGTCGTCGGGCTCTCCCTAGATGCCGGAGCCGTCGAGACGCTGAAAGTCGCCGTCGCCGGCAATGAAATCCCGGTCTATCTGCATGTCCCGGTCGGGCGCGGCCCCTTCCCGGTGCTGATCTTATCGCATGGCAGCCCGCGCGACGCCTCGGCACGCGGGCGGCTCGGTGAGCAGACCTTGGCGAAGGTGGCGCAATCCTTCGCGGCGCGCGGCGTGCTGGTCGCGGTGCCGATCCGGCGCGGCTATGGCGGCGACGGCGGCGGCTGGGCCGAGGGCTATGGCCGCTGCGACAACGCCGATTACTATGGCGGGGGGCTCGCTTCGGCCCAAGACATCCGCGCCACGGCGGCCGCGGTCAAGGCGCGACCGGACGCCGATCCGCGCCGGCTGGTCTATATGGGTGTCTCGGCAGGCGGCTGGGGCTCGGTCGCGGCCGGAACCTATGGCGATGCCGGGCTGCTCGGTGTCATCAGCTTCGCCGGCGGGCGCGGCTCGCGCGGCCCCAACGACGTCTGTTCCGAACAGGCGCTGGTCTCGGCGGCCGGGCGCTATGGCGGCTCGTCGCACGTGCCGGAACTCTGGCTCTACCGCCAGAACGACCTGTTCTTCGGACCCGACCTCGCCCGGCGCCTGCACGCCGCCTTCACCGGCGCCGGCGGCAGGGCCCGCTTCATCGCCGCGCCGGCCTATGGCCGGGACGGACACGGCTACATCAACGCCGTCGGCTCCTGGCGCGGCGAGGTCGACGGCTTCCTGCGCGGGATCGGCTTCCTGCGCTGAGCTGCGCTCACAGCATCGGCAGCGAACGCGGCTTGGGCCCACGCGGAAAGGCCGCGTCGAGGCGGGCGATCTCGGCTTCGGACAGCGCCAGCGCCAGCGCGCCGGCATTGTCCCCGACATGGGCGATCCGCGCGGCCTTCGGGATGGCGAAGACCGACGGGCGGCGCGTCAGGAAGGCGAGCGCGACCTGTCGCGGCGTAGCCCCACGCGCGGCCGCGATCTCCGCCAGCAGCCTGCCGCCGGCGCTGCCGACGGCGGGGAAATCCTCCTGGCCGAAAGGGCTGTAGGCGGTGACGGCGACACCATGGGCCTCGCACCAGGGGATGACCGCGTGCTCGATGGCGCGCTCGCGCAGATGGTAGAGCACCTGGTTACAGGCGAGCGTGCCCGGGCCTGCCGCCGCCAGCGCCTCGTCGAGATCGTCGACGTCGAAATTGCTGACGCCCCAGGACAGGATCTTGCCGTCGCGCTTCAGCGTCTCGAAGGCGGCGAAGGTCTCGGCCAGCGGATGCGAACCGCGCCAATGCAGCAGATAGCCGTCCAGCCGGTCGGTCTTCAGCCGCTTCAGGGAGCGCTCGCAGGCGGCGATCGTCCCGGCGCGCGAGGCATTGTGCGGCAGTACCTTCGAGATCAGGAAGACCGCGTCGCGTCGCCCCGCGATCGCCTCGCCGACCATCTCCTCGGCACGGCCGGAGCCATACATCTCGGCCGTGTCGATATGGGTGAGCCCGAGATCGAGGCCGCGCTTGAGGGCGGTGATCGCCTCGCGCCGGTCGCCCAGCTCGATGTTCCAGCTTCCCTGGCCGATCCGGGGGATGGCCGGCCCATCGGCGCCGAAAGGCTGCGAGGTCATGATCTGTCTCCGAGCATGCGTCCAATCAGAGCATCTCGGCGGCAACGCCGCCAGGATGTGTAAACATTGCTACCTTCGGGAACAGCCCGTCACCACCCGGAGGCTCTTGATGCAAACGACGTTGTCCAGCCGGGAGTTCAACCAGGACACTGGGACAGCGAAGAGGGCGGCGCGCAGCGGTCCGGGCTTAATCACCGATCGCGGCAAGCCTTCGCATGTCCTGCTGACCGTCGAGGATTATCACCGCCTGTCCTCGAAGGGCATGACGCTAGCCGACGCCATCGCCGATCCGAGGCCGGAGGCGGATTTCGAATTCGATCCGGAACGACTGCAAGGCTTCAGCATCAAACCCGCCGAATTCGAATGAGTCTTCTGCTCGACACCAACGTCGTCTCCGAAATGCGGCGCCGGCAAGCGGCCGATGCCAATTTGCATGCTTGGTCGCACACCGTCTTGGTTGACTCCCTCTTCGTATCTGCCGTGACATTATGGGAGCTTGAACAAGGAATTCTGCTGGTCGCACGTCGCGATGGCCGCCAAGGCGACATCCTACGGCGCTGGATGCTCATGGACTTCCTGCCGCGGTTCAGGGATCGCATTCTGCCATTCGACGGCGTCGTGGCGCTTCGGTGTGCACCGATGCATGTACCTGATCCAAAACCGGATCGCGACAGCATGATCGCCGCGACAGCTGCTGTTCATGCACTGACGGTGGCGACGCGAAACACGAAGTATTTCGCCGCCTGCGGCGTGCCGACCTTCAACCCCTGGCTCTACGAGCCATGATCCGTCACACCGGCGGCGTGCCGTTCGCCTGCAGGACCTCGCCCGCCAGATAGAGCGAGCCGCAGATCAGGATGCGCGGCGGCGCCGGCCAGTCGCGGGCGGCGATCTCGCGCAGGGCCTGCTCGATCGAGCCCGATACCTCGGCTTTCAAGCCGACCTCGCGCGCCAGGCCGGCGACCTCCTCGGCCGGGCGGGCAGAGAGCTGGTTCTGGATCGGCACGGCGAAAAGCCCCTGCGCCAACCCTTTGAAATGCGCCAGCGTCGCCTTGGCGTCCTTGGTCGAGAGCAGGCCGGCGACCATCACCAGCGGGGCAGGATTGCGGTCGGCAAGATCGGCCATCGCCTGGGCGAGCACGCGGCCGCCATCGGGGTTGTGGCCGCCATCGAGCCAGAGTTCAGCGCGCTGCGGCACGAGTTCGGCGAGCCTGCCGCGCGCCAGGCGCTGCAGGCGCGCCGGCCAGTCGGCGTCGAGCATGCCCTGCTCGAAGGCCCGGGCCGGCAGAGCGCCATAGCCGGCGGCGCGAAGCGCCGCGATCGCCGTGCCGGCATTGACGTGCTGGTGGCGCCCGACGAGCCGCGGCAACGGCAGGTCGAGCAGGCCGTCGCCATCCTCGTAGACCAGCCGCCCGCCGGCCTCGTGGACGTTGAAATCCTGCGCGCCGATCAGGATCTTCGAGGCGCCGACGCGTTCGGCGGCGGCTTCGAGCACGGCCGTCGGCTCCGGCTCCTGCGGCGCGATCACAGCCGGCGCGCCGCGCTTGAGGATGCCGGCCTTCTCGCCAGCGATCTTGGTGACGGTGTCGCCGAGATATTCGGCATGGTCCATCGAGACCGGCGTCACCACCGCACAGGCCGGATGCGCGATGACGTTGGTCGCGTCGAACCGGCCCCCGAGCCCGACCTCGAGCAGGACGACATCGGCCTCATGCTCGGCGAAGAGGAGGAAGGCGGCGGCGCCGGTGATCTCGAAGAAAGTGATCGGATCGCCGGCATTGGCGCGCTCGCAGCGCTCCAGCGCCTCGACCAGCACGACCTCGTCGACGAAGCGGCCGCCGCCGGTACGGCCGAGCCGGATGCGCTCGTGAAAACGCACCAGATGCGGCGATGTATAGACATGGACGCGCAGGCCGGCGGCCTCGAGGATCGCGCGCATGAAGGCGATGGTCGAGCCCTTGCCGTTGGTACCGGCGACATGGATGACCGGCGGCAGGCGGTTCTGCGGATCGCCCAGGCGTTCGAGCAGGCGCAGGATGCGCCCGAGCGAGAGATCGATCAGCTTTGGATGCAGCGCCAGGAACCGCGCCAGCAGCGTATCGGACGAGCCCATGCCGTCACGGCCCCCCGGCCGAAGGCGTGCTCACACCGCTTCCGCCACCGGAGCCGGCGGCAGTGCGGCCTCGCCCGGAGCGGGCGCGGGCTTGCGCGTCAGCAGCCGACCGAGACGCGCCAGCGTCTCCGGCAGATCGTGGCGATGCACGACCATGTCGACCATGCCGTGATCCTGGAGATATTCTGCCCGTTGAAAGCCGTCCGGCAGCTTTTCGCGCACGGTCTGCTCGATAACGCGCGGTCCGGCGAAGCCGATCAGGGCGCCGGGCTCGGCGATGTGGACGTCGCCGAGCATGGCGTAGGACGCGGTGACGCCACCGGTGGTCGGATCGGTCAGCACCACGAAATAGGGTAGTCCCGCCGCCCGCAACCGCCTGACCGCGATGGTCGTGCGCGGCATCTGCATCAGCGAGAGGATACCCTCCTGCATGCGCATCCCGCCCGAGGCTGCGAAGACGACATAGGGCGTCTTCTTCTCGATCGCGGTCTCGGCACCCCTGATGAAGGCCTCGCCCGCCGCCGTGCCGATCGTACCGCCGATGAAGTGGAAATCCTGCACGGCGATCGTCATCGCCAGACCCTTGACCCGGCCATAGCCGACCTTGAAGGCGTCTTGCGCGCCGGTCTTGGCGCGAGCGTCCTTCAGCCGGTCGGCATAGCGCTTCTCGTCGCGGAACTTCAGCGGGTCGGCCGCGACTTCGGGCAGCGGCACGTCGAGCCATTTGCCCTCGTCGAAGGTCATCCGCAGCCGGTCCGGCGCTGTGACTCGCATGTGGTGGTCGGAGCCTGGGATGACCCAGCCATTGGCCTCGACATCCTTGTGGAAGACCATCTGCCCGGAATCCGGGCATTTGATCCAGAGGTTCTCCGGGCTCTCGCGCTTGAACAGCGTCTTGATCCGCGGCCGGACGACTTCGGAAATCCAGTTCATGGATCGATCCTCGATAAGGCTCAGGCGGCCTTGGCGACCTGGCGCACGCCGGCAGCGAGTTCGGCGACCAGCGAGGTGACAGCCGAAACCGTCTTTTCCGTGGCCTTTCCGTCGGCATCGAGCGAGAGCCGGACGCGTTCGACCAGTGCCGAGCCGACGACGACGCCGTCGGCGCCCCTGGCGATGGCGACCGCATCGGTCGCGGTCTTGACGCCGAAGCCGACAGCCACCGGCAGATCGGTATGGCGCTTGATCCGGGCGACGGCGTCACCGACCGCGTCATAACTCGCGATGGTGCTGCCTGTGACGCCTGTCACCGCGACGTAGTAGACGAAGCCGGAGGTGTTCTGCAGCACCTTGGGCAGCCGCTTGTCGTCGGTCGTCGGTGTCGCCAGGCGGATGAAATTGACGCCCGCGGCGAGGGCCGGCAGGCAGAGCTCGGCATCCTCCTCCGGCGGCAGATCGACGACGATGAGCCCGTCGATGCCGGCTGCCTTCGCATCCTGCAGGAAGCGCTCGACGCCATAGACATAGATCGGGTTGTAATAGCCCATCAGCACGATCGGCGTGTCGTGCCCGGCCTTGCGAAAGGCCTCGACCATGAGAAGCGTCTTCTTCAGCGTCTGGCCGGCCTTCAAAGCGCGCTGGCCGGCGAGCTGGACCGGGACGCCGTCCGCCATCGGATCGGTGAACGGCACGCCGAGCTCGATGATGTCGGCGCCGGCCTGCGGCAAGGCGTGCAGGATCGCGCTCGACGTGTCGAAATCTGGATCGCCGGCGGTGACGAAGGTCACCAGCGCGGCGCGCGCTTCAGCGGCGCAGGCGGCGAAACAGGTCTGGATGCGGGTCTGGCCGGTGGTCGTCATGCGCCAGCGGTTAGCATGGCCGGCGCGAGCTGGCGAGAGGGCAGGTCGCGCCGCCTCAACCAATCGCCGCACCGCGATCGCGGAGCAACTGGCGCAGCACCGAGCGATGGCAGCGCGTCTCGTCCTCGCAATAGCAGCCGACGGAAAGGTCGGCCTTGTGCGAGAGCACCGCCAGCAGATCGAGCGTGCGGCTCGCCGGCGGTTGCGCCATCTCGGCCCTGAAGGCGCGGACGAAGCCCGCCCATTGCGTCTCTGTCGTCGCCGATTGCGCCCTGGCGACCAGATCGGCGCTCGGCGCGAGCTCCGGATACCAGACGTCGAACCAGTCGTCGGCCGCGAAGCGCTCCTTTTTCACCCCGCGCGGCGGCCGGCGCACCGTGCCGATGCGCGTGCCTTCCTGCGGGTGACGAACCGAGCCGAGACGGACGATGCGGAGGGTCATGATTGAAGCGGCGCGGACAGCCTCACATCCCGCCCAATATCTCCGCCACCTGCGGGATGTCCTTGTCGCCGCGGCCGCAGAGGTTCATCACCATCAAGTGGTCCTTCGGCAGCTTCGGCGCGAGCTGCATCACCTTCGCCAGCGCATGGGCCGGCTCGAGCGCCGGGATGATGCCCTCGAGCTTCGAACAGAGCTGGAACGCCTCCAGCGCCTCCTCGTCGGTCGCCGAGATGTAGGAGACGCGGCCGGAATCGTGTAGCCAGGCGTGCTCCGGGCCGATGCCGGGGTAGTCGAGGCCTGCCGAAATCGAGTGCGCGTCCTTGATCTGGCCGTCCTCGTCCATCAGCAGATAGGTGCGGTTGCCATGGAGGACGCCGGGCGTGCCGCCGGTCAGCGAGGCCGCGTGCAGGCCGCTCGACAGGCCGTGGCCGGCCGCCTCGACACCGAACATCTTGACGCTGGGATCGTCGAGGAAGGGGTGGAACAGGCCGATCGCATTCGAGCCGCCGCCGATCGCGGCGATCAGCGAGTCCGGCAGGCGGCCCTCGGCCTCCAGCATCTGCTCGCGCGTCTCGTTGCCGATCACCGACTGGAAATCGCGCACCATCGCCGGGTAGGGATGGGGACCGGCCGCCGTGCCGATGCAGTAGAAGGTCGTCTCGACATTGGTGACCCAGTCGCGCAGGGCCTCGTTCATCGCGTCCTTCAGCGTCTTGGAGCCGGACTGCACCGGCACGACCTCGGCACCGAGCATCTTCATGCGGAAGACGTTGGGCTTCTGCCGCTCGACGTCGACGGCGCCCATATAGACGATGCATTCGAGGCCGAAGCGGGCGCAGAGCGTCGCGGTCGCGACGCCGTGCTGGCCGGCGCCGGTCTCGGCGATGATACGCTTCTTGCCCATGCGCCGCGCCAGCAGAATCTGGCCGAGCACGTTGTTCACCTTGTGCGCGCCGGTGTGGTTCAGCTCGTCGCGCTTGAAGTAGATCTTCGCGCCGCCGAGATGGTCGGTCATGCGTTCGGCGAAATAGAGCGGCGACGGCCGGCCGACATAGTGCTTGAGGTAGCTGACCATGTCCTTCTGGAAGCCGGGATCGGCTTTCGCAGCGGCATAGGCCTCTTCCAGAGAGAGCACGAGCGGCATCAGCGTCTCGGCGACGAAGCGGCCACCGAACAGGCCGAAGCGGCCGTTCTCGTCCGGACCCGAGCGATAGGTGTTGGGGTTCTGGGGCGCGTTCATGCCGGGCTAAGCCTTCTCGTTCGAACTCTGCGCGGCGGAACGGGCCGCCGCGACGAAATCCCTGATCCGGTCGGCATCCTTGACGCCCGGCGCGCTTTCGACGCCCGAGGAGACGTCGACCCCGGCCGGTCTCGCGATGCGGATCGCGTCCGCGACATTCGCCGGATCGAGCCCGCCCGATAGCATGAAGCGAAAGCCGGGGTCGAGGTCGGCGAGCAGCGTCCAGTCGAAGGCCCGGCCATGGCCGCCGGGATAGGTCGCATCCTTCGGTGGCTTGGCGTCGAGCAGGATCAGGTCGGCCGCTTCGCGATGTCCGGCGATGGCGGCGAGGTCGCCGGCCGAGGCGATGCCGAGCGCCCTGATCAGCGGCAGACCAGTCGCGGCCTTGATGGCGCGCACCGCCTCGGGCGTCTCGCTGCCGTGAAGCTGCAGCCAGTCCGGCTTCAGCGTCCGGGCGAGATCGACCGCTTGTTCCGCGCCCCAATCGACGATGAGCGCGACGATCGCGGCCCGGCCGCGGGCCAGCGTGGCAAGCTCGGCTGCGCGCTCGCGGGAGACGAAGCGCGGGCTCCGCGGATGGAAGTTGAGCCCGATCATGTCGGCGCCGGCATCGAGCGCCACCGCAAGCGTCTCCGGCGTCGAGAGGCCGCAGATCTTCACCATGAGATCGGATTTCGGAAGCGTCATGGCCCGCCCATAGCATGATCGCGGCCATTGCCGCACTTGCGACATGATGGCCGGCGAAGCGATGATCCGATCATGGCGGGTTGGGGTTCTCAGGGGTGATGGGGCGGCGCGGTTTCACGGCTCTGGCGGGGCTGCTGGCGATCTTCGGCTTGACGGCGGCCGTCTTCTATTTCGTCAGCCAGCCGCGGACCCTGCGGCTCGCAGTCGGCCCGCTCGGCTCCGAGGATGCCCGCATGGCCGCGGGCTTCGTGCAGGGGCTGAACCGCGAGAAGTCCTCGCTGCGCATCAGGCTCGTCCTGACGGAAGGCTCCGAGGAGAGCGCCAAGAAGCTCGACGGCGGCGAGGCCGACCTCGCCATCGTCAGGCCCGACATCGCCCTGCCCGCGCAGGGCGACACCGCGCTGATCACGCGGCGCTCCTTCCCCTTCATCATCACCTCGAAAGAGACCGCGATCGGCCGCATCGCGGACCTGCGCGGCAAGCGGATCGGGGTCGGCCGCAACCCTGCCGGCAATCTCGATCTGCTCAAGCGCGTGCTGGCGCAGTACGATGTCGGCGCCGACGAGGTCGAGATCATCGGCCTGAGCCAGGACGAGATCGTGCCCTTCGCCAGGGAGAAGCGGATCGACGCCTTTTTCTCGATCAACGCGGTCGGCGCGCGCACCAACAACGAGGGCATCAACCGGCTGCGCTCGGCCTGGGGCGAGGATCCGATGCTGATCCCGATCCGCGAGGCGGAGGCGCTGAAGGCACGCTATCGCTCGATCGAGACCGGCGAGATCGTCCGCGGCGCGCTGGGCGGCGACCCGCCGCGGCCGTCTGAGAACCTGCCGACAATCTCGGTGACCTCGCGTCTGATGGCCTCGCAGAACCTCGACGACGCGGTCGTCGGGCTCGTGGTCAAGGAGGTGCTGGCGCTGCGGCTGACGCTGGCGACCGAGCTGCCGGCGATCCAGGGGCTCGAAGTCCCTGCGACCGACAAGGACGCGCCGCTCTCGGTGCATTCGGGCGCCGCCGCCTTCATCGACGGCGAGCAGGAGACCTTCTTCGAGCGCTATGGCGACTGGTTCTATCTCGGCGTGATGGGGCTCTCGATGCTGGGCACGGGTGGCGCCGCGGTGCTCGGCCGCGCCAGCGCCGCCAGGCGCCGGCGCGCCATGGCCGGCCTCGACGACCTCTTGGCGCTGCTCGGCGACATCCGCTCCGGCTCCGACGAGATCGAGCTCGCCCGGCTGGAGCACGAGGCCGATTCGATCCTGACACGGGTGCTCGGCGATTTCGCCAAGGGCGATCTCGACGGATCGGGGCTCGCCGCCTACCGGCTCGTGATGGACCAGGTCGGGCGCGCGGTCGGGGACAGGCGCCGGGCGCTGATGGAGGCGACCGTCTGAAAGCAAAGCCGCCGCGAGGTTGCCCAAACGGCTGCGATCGCTTATGTGCAGCGCAGCGAAATTCCGTTCTCTCGAAATGGGCTGCGCCGGCAGGGCTTCGATCCTGACCGGCTTGTGGCCATGAACAAGGCCCGTCCCGCATGTCCACGCGCAATATCGCCATCATCGCCCACGTCGACCATGGCAAGACCACGCTGGTCGACAAGCTGCTGCAGCAGTCCGGCACCTATCGCGACAACCAGCGCATCATCGAGCGCGTGATGGACTCCAACGATCTGGAGAAGGAACGCGGCATCACCATCCTGGCCAAGGCGACCTCGGTCGTCTGGAAGGACACCCGCATCAACATCGTGGACACGCCGGGCCACGCCGATTTCGGCGGCGAGGTCGAGCGCATCCTCAACATGGTCGATTCGGCCATCGTGCTGGTCGATGCGGCCGAAGGCCCGATGCCGCAGACCAAGTTCGTGGTCTCCAAGGCGCTGAAGCTCGGCCTGCGCCCGATCGTCGCGATCAACAAGGTCGACAAGCCCGACGCCCGCGTCACCGAAGTCATCAACGAGGTCTTCGACCTCTTCGCGGCGCTCGACGCCAATGACGAGCAGCTCGACTTCCCGATCCTCTACGGCTCGGGCAAGCAGGGCTGGATGGCCCATGACCCGGCCGGCCCGCAGGACCAGGGCCTGGCGCCGATGTACGACCTGATCCTCTCCCATGTGCCCGAGCCGCGCATCGAGGATGGACCTTTCCGGATGATCGGCACGCTGCTGGAAGCCAATCCCTATCTCGGCCGCATCATCACCGGTCGCGTCGTCTCCGGCTCGGCCAAGCCGAACCAGACGATCAAGGTTCTGTCCGGTGACGGTTCGACCGTCGAAACCGGCCGCATCACCAAGATCCTGGCCTTCCGCGGCCTCGAGCGCACGCCGATCGAGGAAGCCATTCCCGGCGACATCGTCTCGATTGCCGGTCTGGTGAAGGGTTCGGTCGCCGACACGTTCTGCGACCCGACCGTCGACACGCCGATCAAGGCACAGCCGATCGACCCGCCGACGGTGTCGATGACCTTCATGGTCAACGATTCGCCGCTGGCCGGCACCGAGGGCGACAAGGTCACCACCCGCGTCATCCGCGACCGGCTGTTCAAGGAGGCCGAGGGCAATGTCGCGCTGAAGATCGAGGAGGCGTCCGACAAGGACAGCTACATCGTCTCCGGCCGCGGCGAACTCCAGCTCGCGATCCTGATCGAGACGATGCGGCGCGAGGGCTTCGAGCTCGGCGTCTCGCGCCCCCGCGTCGTGCTGAAGCGCGACGAGAGCGGGCAGCTGCTGGAGCCGATCGAGGAGGTCGTGATCGACGTCGACGAGGAGCATTCCGGCGTCGTCGTGCAGAAGATGTCGGAGCGCAAGGCCGACATGCTGGAGATGCGCCCCTCCGGCGGCAACCGCCTGCGGCTGGTCTTCCACGCCCCGACGCGCGGACTGATCGGCTATCAGGGCGAGCTCCTGACCGACACGCGCGGCACGGCGATCATGAACCGTCTGTTCCATGACTACCTGCCCTACAAGGGCGAGATCGGCGGGCGCCGCAACGGCGTCCTGATCGCGATGGAGACCGGCGAGGCCGTGGCCTATGCGCTGTGGAACCTCGAGGATCGCGGCCCGATGATGATCGAGCCGGGCTGGAAGGTCTACCAGGGCATGATCGTCGGCGAGCACACCCGCGAGAACGATCTCGAGGTGAACGTGCTCAAGGGCAAGAAGCTGACCAACATCCGCACCACGTCGAAGGACGAGGCGGTGCGCCTGACGCCGCCGATCCGTATGACGCTGGAGCGCTCGCTCGCCTGGATCGACGACGACGAACTCGTCGAGGTGACGCCGAAGTCGATCCGCCTGCGCAAGGGCGTGCTCGACCCCAACGAGCGCAAGCGCTCGCAGAAGATGAAGCAGGAAGTCGCGTAACCGAGCACGGTGCCATGCCCGGGCTCGACCCGGAGATCTCCCCGCAAGCATGCCCGGCCCTGTGCCGGGCATTTTTGTGTTCAAGCCCCGAGCGGCCTGTGTCTCTCCGGCCTGCGCTAGGCGCAGCCCGAGAATGACGCATACCGCAATTGCGTCGCGCCGGCCGCTCTGATCCTCTCGCGCCTTCGATCACGCGAAGGACGGCTCCCATGCTCACCCGCAATCTCGGCCGCTCCGGCCTGCGCGTCTCGCTCGTGGGGCTCGGCTGCAACAATTTCGGCGGGCGGATCGACAAGGCCGCAACCGCGAAAGTGGTCGACGCCGCGATCGACCACGGCATCACCCTGTTCGACACCGCCGATGTCTATGGCAATCGCGGCGGCTCGGAGACCGAGCTCGGCGAGCTGCTCGGCGCGCGCCGCAAGCAGATCGTGCTCGCAAGCAAGTTCGGCATGGACATGAACGCGGACGGCACGATGAAGGGCGGCTCGCGACGCTACATCATGGATGCGGTCGAGGCCTCGCTCAGGCGGCTCAGGACCGACTGGATCGACCTCTACCAGATCCATCGTCCGGATGCCGCGACGCCGATCGAGGAGACGCTGCGTACGCTCGAAGACCTGATCCGCCAGGGCAAGGTGCGCTATCTCGGCTGCTCGAACTTCGCGCCCTGGCAGGTTGCGGACGCGGCCTGGGCGGCACGGCATCTCGGCGTCGAGGGATTCGCCTCCTGCCAGGACGAATACAGTCTGCTCAAGCGCGGCGCCGAGCGCGATCTCATTCCCGCCGCGCGGCATTACGGCATGGGCCTGCTGCCCTATTTCCCGCTCGCCAACGGCCTGCTGACCGGCAAATACAAGCGCAACGCGCCACTGCCGGAGGGCGCGCGGATGACGCGGGAAGCGACGCGCGCCAACGAGGTGCTGACCGAGGCGAACTGGGAGAAGACCGAGAAGTTGACCGATTTCTGCGCGGCGCGCGGCAAGACGCTGGTCGAGCTCGCCTTCTCCTGGCTCGCGGCGCAGCCGGTCGTCTCTAGCGTCATCGCCGGCGCGACCAGGCCCGAGCAGATCGTCGCCAACGTCAAGGCGGCGGAATGGGCGCTGACGGTCGAGGAGCTGGCCGAGATCGACGCGATCACGGCGTGAGCGCACCGCCTGTGCGGCTCGCCATTCGGCCGGGCCGCGGTTGGCCTGTTAAGGCGGACTTGTCCCGAGACGCCTCAGAAGCCCCACAGACCCAGCAGCCGTGCGACGCCGTATTGGCACAGGAAACTTGCGCAGACGATCGCGGCCGGCAGGCCCTGCCCGCCGCCGAAGGTCGCTTTGGCGGTGGCATAGCGGAGCCGCCCTACGATCGCGGCGAATGCGAGCCATTGGGCCGTCGCCAGGGCCGGAGTCGACCAGCCGATCGCATAGACCGTCGCCGGTACCGCCAGCAGCAGGGCCGACAGGATCTCGGTCCAGTTCCAGGCGATGAGGAAGCGCGACAGCGTCGGCGAGCGCAGCAATTGCGGGGCGGCCGCGACGAGCGCCAGCGGCACGCAGAAGAAGGCCGCGAGCTGCGAGGCGAGCACCGCGAGCAGGATCGGCGCGGATTGGAACAGCCCCTCGCTGTTCTGCAGGCCGGCGATGCTGCGTTCGGCGGCGAGCACCGCGAGCATCGCCGGCAGGGTGAGAACCGCTGCGCCATAAGAGCGCATGAAGCCTTCACGCGTCAGGTCCAGCTCCGGCAGGGCGCGTTCGCCCTCGCTCATTAGCCGCCAGGACCCCCGCAGCGAACGGGTCACGTCATCGGCCGCCAGCAACATCGCCATGCCTCCGAACCAGTTTGATTAGACTTTCGTCTAAGAAAACTTAGGGAGGGTTAACGCCTTCCGTCAAGTCCCATGCTGCACCGCAAAATAGACCGACAGCAACTGATGGGTGATCTTCTCCAGCGTCAGCAGGTCGGCGACGGCGACCTGCTCGTCGATCTTGTGCATGGTCTGGCCGACGACGCCGTACTCGACTACCGGGCAATAGCTCTTGATGAAGCGGGCATCCGAGGTGCCGCCCGTGGTCGAGAGCGCCGGGCGCTTGCCGGTCTCGCCTTCCACCGCGTCGGCCACCATCGTCACGAAGGGACCGGGCTCGGTCAGGAAGGCGACCGCATTGGTCGACTCGAAGGCGAGTTCGAAGCGGACGCGGTTGCCGGCGGCTGTGACGAGCCGGCGCTCGATCTCGGCGGCGAGCGTCTCCGGCGTCCAGAGATCGTTGAAGCGGATGTTGAACACCGCCTTGGCCTGCGCGGGCACGACATTGGTCGCGGGGTTGCCGACGTCGAGCGTCGTCACCTCGAGATTGCTCGGGTCGAAATAAATGGTGCCGGCGTCGAGAGGCTGCGCATCGAGCGCCGCCAGCAGGCGGACCATGCCGCGGATCGGATTGTCGGCGAGGTGGGGATAACCGACATGGCCCTGCGTGCCCTGTACGGTGAGCTTGCCGGTCAGCGAGCCGCGCCGGCCGATCTTGATCATGTCGCTCATCCCAGCCGGATTGGTCGGCTCGCCGAGCAGGCAATGGTCGAAGCGCTCGCCACGCTCTTTCGCCCAGGCGAGTAGCTTCACCGTGCCATTGACCGCCGGTCCCTCCTCGTCGCCGGTGATCAGGAAAGCGATCGAGCCTGGCGCATCGGGGGTATTGCGGCGGAAGCGCAGGGCGGCGGCGATCATCGCCGCGAGCCCGCCCTTCATGTCGCAGGCGCCGCGGCCATAGAGGATGCCGTCCTCGATCGCGCCGCCGAACGGATCGCGTGTCCAGGCCGAGACGTCGCCCGGCGGCACCACATCGGTATGGCCGGCGATGACCAGTACGGGCCCCTCCGTGCCGATACGGGCATAGAGGTTCTCGATGTCGGGCATGCCCTCGGACGAGAACACCGGGCGCTCGACCCGGTAGCCGGCGGCCGACAGCACGTCATCCAGCAGAGCGAGCGCGCCGCCCTCTGCCGGCGTGACCGAGGGGCAGCGGACGAGTGCCTGCGTCAGCGCGACGGGGTCGGCGGGATCAAAGGTGAGGGAAGGTTGCCGCTGGGTGTCCATGCGCCCGCTTTAGCATCGGCGCGGGTCCGCGCAACCTCGCCGACGGCCGGCGCCGCCGGCATCAGGCCGAGATCGACCAGCGCCACGATCCAGGCCAGGAGCACGATCGTGTCGAGCGATGGCCCCCAGGCGACCGAAAGCAGCGGCTTCGCGAGCCCCGGCAGCACGATGGCGCAGATCAAGAGGATGCCGAAGAGCGGCACGCTGCCGCGATCCGTCGCCCGTTTGGCCGCGAGCGCAGCCCAGGGAAACAAGGCGAAGGCGCTGGCAAAGGCGATCACCTGCGCAGCCGGAACGCGGTTGAGCAGCATCGGCGCCGCGCGCTCGATCGCGGCGAGGGCGAGCGCGACCAGGGCACTGCCGAACCAGAACGGCAGGCGGCCGATGCGGCCCTCGAAATCGCTGAGCAGGCGGACGATCGACATGCTTTGCCTCCGTGGAGAGTCTTGGCATGCCGGGGCGTTCAGCAGAAGCGGATGCTTAATAAACGGTTAACGTCGGTCAGCCCGTGACGATGCCGAGCGAGACCGCGACCGCGATCGCCTCCGCCCGCGTCTTGACGACGAGCTTGCGCTTGGCGTTCTCGACATGGTCGTGCGCCGTCGCCTGCGAGATGCCGAGCTTGGCGGCGATCCTCCGGTCGGTGGCGCCCCTGGCGACGAGATCGAGACTGGCGATCTCGCGCGGCGTCAGGCCCGAAGGCGGCAGCGGGAAGGCGCGGCCGGCGTTGAGACCACGGAAGCGCTCGTAATAGAACACGCTGGCGAGCGCGAGCGTAGCGATCTCGACCTCTGAGAAGGCGCCGCGATCACCGCAGAGACTGACGATCCCGATCCGGCTGCCGCCCCGCGGAATCGGGATGGCGAAGCCCTGCGTCCAGCCGAAGTTTTCGGCCAGGTCGAACAGCAGCTTCTCATGGCGACCGCGGTTGGGGCGGGCCCGTATCATGTCCCAAGTCACCGCCGCACCGGTTTTCTCCAGGAGCGCGAGCAGTGGGTCGTTCTCGATCAGCCCGGTCTCGACATAGCGGGAGAACCAGCTCATCGGCCATTCGACCACGTTCATCACCGAACGCTGCCGGATGCGCCAGTCGAGTTCGCCACAGCAGAAGGCGTCGAGTTCGAATCCTGCGAGGAAATCTCTGAAGGCGGCCGTACAGTCTTCCGGAACGGTCGCCGCACCGACGCTCCCGACCAGAGCGCCCAAGGCCGGCCCGATGGCGTCGTCCCTCATACCGGTCTCTTTTCGCTATGGTTGACGAAACGTCACCATATCGCGCCTGCTTGTCAAACGCGCAGGTGCCAGAAAAGGCTTGAACGCAGCGGGTCGCGCCGCTAGCTCGGGACGGCCTGACGGCGTCGTCGCCGGGCGCAGCCGCATCCGGCGATGCGGCCGATGCAATGGGCGCTTGCGCCGTCGAGCGAGGTTTGCGCCATGACCATCCGCTTCCACAAGGGCGACCTGCCGGCGGATTTCGCACCCGGTCCGGTGGTCGCGATCGATACCGAGACGCTCGGCCTCAATCCGCATCGCGACCGGCTCTGCGTCGTGCAGCTCTCGCGCGGCGACGGCAGCGCGGACATCGTCCGGATTCCGAAAGGCGGCGACAAGCCGGGCAACCTGATCCGGCTGCTCGCCGACCCCGCCGTGCTGAAGCTGTTCCATTTCGCCCGCTTCGACGTCGCCGTGCTGCAGCATGCCTTCGGCGTCGTCACCGCACCGATCTACTGCACCAAGATCGCCTCGAAACTGACCCGCACCTACACCGACCGGCATGGGCTGAAGGATCTGGTGCGCGAGTTGCTCGGCATCGAGTTGTCGAAGCAGCAGCAATCCTCCGATTGGGGCGCCGAGACGCTGAGCGAAGCCCAGCTCGCCTACGCCGCGTCCGACGTGCTGCACCTGCATGCGCTCCACGCGAAGCTGGAGGCGATGCTGGCCCGCGAGAGCCGCACGCATCTGGCGCGCGCCTGTTTCGACTTCCTGCCCTATCGCGCCGAACTCGACCTCGCCGGCTGGGCCGAGCAGGACATCTTCGCTCATACTTGACAAATTCTAAGGGTTCTTGCGTCAGTCTCACCTCGGTTGAACGGGCGAGGGGCGCCCGCCTTCGATCCCTGGCGACACGAAAAAGCCGTTAGCGACTGCCATTGCGCGGGGCATGACTGTGGCGATGACATCGAGTGATTGGGCCGCCCCGGCCGAGAGCCGGCGCGACGCCCGTCGGAACGCCGCGTTCAGGGCGGCGCGGCGGCACACCTTCGTGGTGCGCCTGCTGCGCAAGGCGATCCCGATCACGGCCGTGGTCGCGGTCGTCGTGCTGATCGTGACCCCGTTCCTCAATCCGCTGCGCAAGGTCGCGAGCGTCTCGGTCGCGGCGGTCGGCATCTCCAATGGCAAGGTCAAGATGGAGACGCCGCGGCTGGGCGGCTATCGCAAGGACAACCGGCCCTACGAGGTCATCGCCGACGGGGCCTACCAGGACATCCGCAATCCGACGCAGATCGAGCTCAATATGGTGACCGCGCGCATCCAGATGGAGCGCGAAGGCTGGGTCGACGTGAAGGCGAAGACCGGATTCTTCGACACCCAGGCCGAGAAGCTCAAGCTCGTCGACGATGTCCGGGTCAAGACCGAGACCGGCTACGACATCCGCATGCGCAAGGCCGACATCGATTTCAAGGGCGGCACGGTCGCTTCGAACGAGCCCGTCCAGGTGCTGCTGAACCAGACCACGGTCGATGCCGACACGCTCGACGTCAAGGACAATGGCCGGCTCATCGTCTTCGAAGGGCGGGTCCGCGCCTTCATCGCAAATGCGCCGGCCAAGATGCTCGCCGGCCCCGAGCGCGAGGGCAGCACGCCGGCGCCGGAACTGCTCGGACCGCCGCCGGTTGATCCAGTAAAGGCCGCTCCCGCCGCCTCGACCCCCGAAACGAGACGATGACATGATGTTCGCCTCCTCGCCCGCAAACCGTCTTGCACCCCGCCTCTGCGGCGCGGCCCTCGCCGGCCTTATCGTCTTGCCCTGGGGGACGAGCGGCGCCGTGCAGGCCCAGACACCGGCGGCCAAGCCTGCCGCGGCGACCCAGGCCGCGCCTGCAGCGCCCGCCAAGCGCAACCGCAACAGCGGCGGCGACAATGCGCTCGGCGGTCTCAACGGCGACAGCAAGGAGCCGATCAAGATCGACGCCGACAAGCTCGACGTGCTCGACAAGGAGAACAAGGCGATCTTCACCGGCAACGTCGTCGCCGTGCAGGGCGAGACGACCGTGCGCTGCACCGTGATGACCGTGTTCTACGAGGGCAGAAACGGCCAGCAGGGCGGGGCCGGCGCCGCCCGCGCCGCGACGCCGGCTCCCGCCGCCACCGGAGGCGCGCCGGCCCAGTCCAACGACAGCAGCGTCAAGCGGATCGAATGCAAGGGACCGGTGACGGTGGTCTCCAAGACCCAGGCAGCGACCTCCGACAATGCCGTCTTCGACCGTGCCAACAACATCGTCATCATGACCGGCAACGTCGCCCTGAACGACGGGCCCAACATCACGCGCGGCGAGCGCCTCGTCTACAATACCGTCACCGGCGTCGCCAATGTCGAGAACAACAAGGGCCGCGTGCAGGGCTTCTTCGTGCCGAACTCGGCCGACAACAAGGATGGTGCAAAGCCCGCCGCCGGCGCCAAGCCGCAGACCGGGGGCAAGCCCGCCACGCCGACCAACTGATCCCGATCCGCCGGCGCCGGCCCTCGTGCCGGAGTCTGCGTCCCTCGTCCCACAGACCAGGTACAGCGCCTTCAGTGACCATCTCCGACACGCCGCAACCCGACCTCCAGCCTTTGACCTATGAACGCGCGAAGGGTGGCTTGTTCAGCCGGCTGTTCGGCCGCCTCGGTGCGGGCGGCCGGGCCGAGGACCTGCCGACCGCCGCCTCGATCGGCGGGCCGGGCATCCTCGCCGTCAGCGGCCTGCGCAAGAGCTATGGCGGACGCGCGGTCGTCTCGGAAGCCAGCCTCTTCGTCCGGCAGGGCGAGGCGGTCGGCCTGCTCGGGCCAAACGGTGCCGGCAAGACCACGATCTTCTACATGATCACCGGCCTCGTCGGTGCCGATCTCGGCATCATCTCGCTCGAGGGCGACGACATCACCCAATTGCCGATGTATCAGCGCGCCCGGCTCGGCATCGGATACCTGCCGCAGGAGGCCTCGATCTTCCGTGGCCTCTCGGTCGAGGACAATATCCGTGCCGTGCTCGAGGTCGTCGAGCCGAACCGCAAGAGCCGCGAGCGCCAGCTCGACCAGCTCCTCGAGGAATTCAACATCGCCCGCCTGCGCAAGGCGCCCTCGATCGCCTTGTCGGGCGGCGAGAGGCGGCGTTGCGAGATCGCGCGCGCGCTCGCCGGCAAGCCGTCCTTCATCCTGCTCGACGAGCCCTTCGCCGGCATCGACCCGATCGCGGTCGGCGACATTCAGGCGCTGGTGCGGCAGCTCACCGATCGCGGGATCGGCGTGCTGATCACCGACCACAATGTCCGCGAGACGCTCGGCCTCGTCGATCGCGCCTACATCATCCATAGCGGCCGTGTGCTGACCGAAGGCTCTCCGGCCGAGATCATCGCCAACCCCGATGTCCGCCGCGTCTATCTCGGAGAGGACTTCCGATTGTAAGTCCAAGGCGCCATCGGCGCCGCTGCAACGGTTCGTCGCGGCATGCGGGACGCATTGTCGCAGGCGATCTCGCGGACTCTCCAAAAATTGCCCGCCGCGCACCAGAATGGATGCTCGGGTGCTTCTCGCGCGTTCAAGAGGGTGCTGCATTGCAGCGGCGGCGCTGCATAAAGGCGCGCCAAGGCCTTTGACGCGCGGCGTCGGCAGCGCTAGGCTTCAATCGCAGGCAAGAAACGTGCCGAAACGGCACGTCACTCAGCATGGGAGTCGAGAGCCGCATGGCGATGATGCCGCGCATGGAGCTGCGCCAGGGCCAGTCCCTGGTGATGACGCCGCAATTGTTGCAGGCGATCAAGCTCCTGCAGTTGTCGCATCTCGAACTTCAAAGCTTCGTCGAGGGCGAATTGGAGCGCAATCCGCTGCTCGAGCGCGACGATGCCGCCGACATACACGTCCGCCTCGACGGCGGCGACGGCCCGCTCGCTGCCGACGCAGACAGTTTCGCCCGCGCCGAAGCGCTGAACAGCCAGGAGGGCATGGAAGGTCGGCTCGACACCGGGCTCGACAACGTCTTCCAGGGCGAGCAGCCCAGCGTCGCCCGGCTCGACACGCGCGGCGTCGACAGCCTGCCGGTGATCGGCGGCGCCTATGGCGGCAATGGCGGCTCCTTCGAGGACGGTCCCGACGGCTTCGAGAGCGGTCTCACCGCCGAGATCTCGCTGCAGGACCATCTCTGCAACCAGCTCGACATGGCGCTGACCGGTCCGGCCGAACGGATCATCGGCCGTCATCTGATCGATGCGGTCGACGATTCCGGCTATCTCGGCGAGCCGGTCGCGGAGATCGCCGAGCGGCTCGGCGTCGGCACGGCGCGCGTCGAGCAGATCCTCAATGTGATCCAGGGTTTCGACCCCTCCGGCGTCGCGGCGCGGGACGTCTGCGAATGCCTCTCGATCCAGTTGCGCGACCGCGACCGCTTCGACCCGGCGATGCAGTGCCTCGTCGCCAATCTCCACCTCGTCGCCAAGCGCGACTTCGCGGCGCTCAAGCGCATCTGCGGCGTCGACGACGAGGACATCGCCGACATGGTCGCCGAGATCCGGCGGCTCGACCCCAAGCCCGGCCGCGGCTTCGGCGGCTCGACCGCCGAGACGGTGGTGCCCGATGTCTTCATCCGCGCGGCGCCGGACGGCTCCTGGCTCGTCGACCTCAATCCCGACACCTTGCCGCGCGTGCTGGTCAACCAGACCTATCACGCCCGGGTCTCGCGGGCTGCGATGAAGGACGAGGACAGGGCTTTCATCGCCGAATGCCTGCAGACGGCGAACTGGCTGACCCGCTCGCTGGAGCAGCGCGCCCGCACCATCCTGAAGGTGGCGAGCGAGATCGTACGCCAGCAGGACGGCTTTTTCGCCCATGGCGTCGAGCATCTGCGCCCGCTGAACCTGAAGACGGTGGCCGACGCCATCGGCATGCATGAATCGACCGTCTCGCGCGTCACCTCGAACAAATACCTGACCTGCTCGCGCGGCGTCTTCGAGATGAAGTATTTCTTCTCCGCCGCGATCGCCGCGACCGGCTATGGCGAGGCGCATTCGGCCGAGGCCGTACGCTTCCGCATCAAGCAGATGATCGACGACGAGACGCCGGCGGACGTGCTCTCCGACGACGCGATCGTGGCGCGGCTGAAATCGGGCGGCATCGACATCGCCCGCCGCACCGTGGCGAAGTATCGCGAATCGCTGCGCATTCCCTCCTCGATGGAACGCCGCCGCGAGAAGGTCGCGATGGCGATGGGCAGCCGCTGAATCCGTTTCAGAAGCTGACGCGCAACGCCGCGCTGCCGGCATAGCTGCGGCTGTTCGCCGACGCCGAGGCATCAATGCGGCCGCCGAGTACGACGTTCGGCGCGAGCTGGACATCGAGCCCCGCTGCCAGCAGGGCCGCATTCCTGTCCGTTCGCGCGCCCTCGATCAGGAAGTTCGAATTGGCGATGCCGGTTATGCTGGCGGCGAAGCTGTTCTCACGCAGGTAGGAATGGCCCCAGGACAGTTCGGAGAAAAGTTTGACTTTGCGGCCGGCCAGCTCCGTCTGACCGGCGATCCTGACGCCGAGTTCCGAGCGCAACGCCGTGTTGGTGCGTGAATCGCCGCTGACGCCTGCGGCGAGCCCGGTGAAGCTGTTCACCTCTCGGAAGCTCGGCGTGCGGACGCTCTGGATCTGCAGCGCCGCTAGTGGCGACAGGGCAAAGCCGCCGAGGTCGAACAGTTCATAGGCCGCCTGCACCCGTCCTCCCAGCACATCGGCCCGATACTCCGCCCGCGCACCCAGACCGAGCGCCGGAATCAGCCGCTTCGTCTCGACTTGCATCGAGCCATAGGAGGCAGAGGCCGCCAGAGCCAGCGCCCCGAGGCGAGTGGCGCCGTAGAGGCCAGCCTGAAACAGATCCGCCTCGGCGCTGCCGAGGCCACGGCCGAGCGTGGCGCGCGACTGGCCGCCAGACAGAGCAAAGCCGACGACCGAAGCCGGCGCGATGCGATAATCGGCGCCGACGGCGATATTGGCGTCTTTGACCTCGCGCACAGCAGAGCCGATGCCGGCATCGCCGCGCGTCCGGCCGATCTCGCCGAAGGCTGCACCCCACACGGTGAAGCCGGGCTCGACCCGCATCGGCGCAGGAGCGGCGACCGCGCCTTTTCCGCCGGCCAGATCAGCAGTGAAGGCGGCCGGTCCGGCATGGCCCAGCAGTTCCCCGCCACGGCCGGCGACGGAGGGATTGAGCATCGCGCGCAGGAACTGATCCGATGCCTGATAGCCGATCGCGCTGGCTGCGGTGTGCACCTCGCCCGAGAGCGTGTTGACGGCATTGGCCAACGCCTCACGCGTCGGCTGATTATAGACACCGAACAGCGATGAGACATCAGCGCCGGCCGCGACGGCACGGTCGAGCCCGAGCGCCACGGCGGTGATGTTGCGGGTCTGGCCGAGACCGAGAACCGGGGCAGCCGCCGCGGTGGCCGACGTGGTCGCGCTCGCGGCCGGCGTCGTCGAGGGCGTCACGACCAATGGGGCCGGCGTCAGCGTCACGCTGACGTCGTTGGCGCCATAGGCGACCGCCGAGGTGACGCCGACGCCGAAGCTGCCGCTGGTGCTGACAGTCGCGAAGGCCCCGCTACGTCCACCCGTCGCCGTCAGGATGGTGTAAGGCATGCCGAAGGCGTAGGGCCCGCCGGCCGCCACCAATTGCAATGCGCCGTCGAGGACGGCGCTGCCGCCGACATTGATCCGGTCGGCGCTGCTTCCGGAGATTTCGATCACGGTCGTCGCGCCGGCGCCGAGTGTCAGGCTACCATTGACGGTGAGGGTGCCGACGGAATTGCCAGGCGAGATCGTGCCGTTGACCACCAGTGACGGAAACGTGCCGGTGCCGCCGATCGAGGCGCCGGGCGCGATAGTGAGACCTCCGCCGGCGGCGAGCGAACCGTTGACGGTCAGCTTGCCGGATTGGACGGTCGCGGTCGAGAACCCGCTGAAGGCGCTGCCGATGGTGAAGGCGCCGGCGGAGCCGAGCACGAAGGTCACGCTGTTCGTCCCGGCGCCGGCCGTGACGTTGCCGATGATCTCGCCGCCCTGGATGATCAGCGTGTTGTTGCCGCTACCGAACTGGATCGCAGTTCCGGCCGCGCTCGCCGCGCGGATCGATCCGGACGTCGTCACGCTGTTGTTGCCGTTGCCGAATTGGAGGGCGACGCCGCTACCGCTGGTCGCGATCGTGCCGCTGTTGGTCAGCGCGTTGTTGCCGTTTCCATTGAAGAAGATGGCCTGCGCGGTGCCGCTGGTCGAGATGGTGCCGCTGTTGACGATGGTGTTGGCACCGTTGCCGTTGATGAAGATCGCGGCTTCCGTGCCAGTGCCCGAGATCGTGCCGCTGTTGTTGATGCTGTTGTTGAAGTTCCCGACGATCCCGATGCCGGTGCCGGACAGGCCTTGGATCGTGCCGGCATTGGTGATGGCGATGGCCGCGACCGCCGAGCCGAAAGCGCCATCGTCGATCAGGATGCCGCGATTGGCGCCCGAGATCAGCGCACCGGCATTGTTCTCGATGGTGCCGCCACCCATCGCGATGCCGTCGGAGCCGTTCGGCCTGCCGCCGGAATCAACCCCACCGGCGCCGGTCCCCTGGATCGTTCCGAAATTGCGGACGGTGCCGATCAGGTCGATGTCAACGCCGTCGCCGTCGCCGTTGAGCGAAGCGGTGCCGTCCGAATTGAAGATGTTGCCGGCACCCGCATAGGCGCCTGTGATGGTGCCGTAGTTCGTCACCGTGCCGTTACCGTCCGAGCCGACGCCCGAGCCGTTGCGGCCGATGATCGTTGCGCCGGCATTGTTCACGACGGTGATGTCGCTGTCGGCGGTGACGCCGTGGCGGGCGCCGGAGATCAGGCCCCCCGAATTGTTGGTGACGGTGATGCCTGTGCGGGCGCCTGCGTCGATACCGTCCGAAGTGCCGTTGGCGCCGCCGGAGGTGTTGGCGCCGAAGCTGCGGATCGTGCCGGAGTTCTGGATGACGAAGGCCTGGCCCGGCCGGATCGCATCGTCGGTCAGGCTTTCGATGATGCCGCCGACGCGATTGATGATCGTCGCCGTATTGCCGCTCGTCGCCGTGACCGCGCGAAAGTCGAGCGCCTGGCCCAAGCCGGCGAAGCCTGTCCCGCCAGCGCGGATCAGGCCGGAATTGTCGATCGTGATGGTTGAGCCCGTCGCCGCGATATTGAGGCGGATCGCATCGTTCTGCGCCGTCCGGATGATGCCGGACGCGCCGTTCGTGATGACGAAGCCACGGGTCGTGCCGGCGCCGCCGGTGACGTCTATCGCCCGAGCCGTGCCGGTCTGTTCGACGGTCCCGGCGTTGCTGATGGCGACCGCGGTCGATGCGTTGTTGATGACGATCGCTGCATTGCCGCCGGCGACCTGCAGTGCGCCGTTGGCATCGATCTGGCCGGTCTGCGTCCCGCTCAGGGTCCGTTGCGTCGTCGAGGTCGTTCCGGACGTGATGACGAAGCTTTGCGCTCTCGCGAGGTTCGGCACCAGAGAGGTCGAAGCGCTGATCAGCGCCAGCGCGCCGACCGAATGCGCAAGAGAAAGCAGACGCCGCGCGTTTCGCGTACGCACCAAAACAGCAGCCACGGCCGACGGATCCCCAACCTCACCTTGGGGGACCTAAGGCGACCTAATGTGACATCCCGATTACGATCGGCCTGTCGTCTCCGTCAGAAGCTCAGCCTGAGCGCGGCGCTGCCGGCGTAGGTCTTGCTGTTGGCGGCGAGCGCGCCGTCGAAGCGCCCGCTCAGCGTCATGTTGGGGGCGATCTGGTAGTCGAGCCCGGCTGCGATCAGGGCGGCGTCGCGCTCTTGGCGCGCGCCGGCGACGACGAAGCTCGCGCCCGGCACGGGCGAG